>ERZ827452.84-NODE-84-length-138581-cov-7.607727_pt1 | contig 138581 bp, 107 predicted proteins | sample MGYA00519866_ERZ827452 | MGnify/ENA primary metagenome ERZ827452 (study PRJEB31778, sample SAMEA3449307) | human gut metagenome | biome: human gut; feature: human-associated habitat; material: faeces | place: United Kingdom | collected 2010/2012 ... | reverse complement strand
CGATATGCGACTATCGGGCAGGATTGTGGGAGTGCGCAGCACGGAACAATCCGCAAGCATCAAGGTCGGGGGCTTTTGCCCCCGACATCATATAGTTAATGTAAACGATATTTCAGGAAAAATCAACAGCAACCGCTAGACAATACACGGTGAACCGCCGATTTATAGAGATACCAGCTATACCCTGTAAAATATAACGTCTTTTTCCTGTTTTCAAAAACAGGCGATAGCGAGTTTTTAAACCAATCTCTTGCTTCTACCTCACTTACTTCCCCGTTTTCTATCTTTGTATTTACATTCGACTGAATCATCATAAAATCAATAAACTGCTCCATAGAAAAATCATAGAATAATTCATATGTGATCTGATTTTTAATGTGAAAATAATCCGGCAGTTCACTTTGTTTCCACGTGTTTTCGTTTCTGGGCGGTTTGGGAAAGCGCTTTAAATATTCCTCATGATACCAGTTTGTATAAGCATCATTTCCCTGCATTTTATCTATAATCCAGAAATCATAAATCAGCAAAATACCCTGATCCTGCAGAGCATGTCCCATATTCTCTAAAAACAAATCCCTGTCAACCCAATTTACCATTCCAGCTGCAGTTACGATATCATATTTTTCTGCTGGCTCTTTTGTTTCCTCCGCTTTTGCCCTGTAAAATGTATATGCTTTATTATCCTTATATTCCTCTTTACACACTTGAATCATTTGTTCTGATATATCAGTTCCTGTAACCCTGTCGCAAATCAGGTGGAGTGCTTTTGTCGATAATCCAGCCCCACATCCTACATCCAATCCATTCCGAAAATTGGAAGTAACTTCACAATCGCTTACAAATCGTTCTATTACTTTTTTATGAAGCCATGGACGGTTCATATATCCTTCTGCGATTCTCTTTTCATCAAATGTAATTTTATCCATTTCCCCTCCAAATTAAATAATTGCCTGTAAAAGATGAATTCCCCTGCTGAGCAAACTATATTGATAATCTTTGTCATATGTTTTTTTTAGGATTATTTGCGGCATCGCTTCTTGAGGTACATATCTTAAACAATAATTCTGCAATTCCTCTATATTTATATCTGTCAGGGGATATAAATATAGCTTATACGGATTTATTACTGTAATAATTTGAAGTAACAATCTCCCTGTATATTCTATCATATCAATATTTTGATATCCTTCTAAAGCAATCTCTCTAAACGTCCTATGTTCATCATAAAAATTAAATCCAACTTCTCCCTGAAATCCAAATGCACCGCTTACTGGCTTTCCATTAACAATATAACTGCTTCCAGGTCCATTTTTACCAATATGAATACATGAAATATCTCCCAATTCCTTCTGAAAACCGGAAACAAGAATATTCATATTATTTGCTACTTCTGTTTCTATATTAAATTTTTGAAAAATTTCAGTTTTTAAATTACATCCGTTTAGCGCTTCTATTCCATCCGCCATACCTATTATTCCGTCATGTATAAACCCGGGTATTCCAACTACAATAGATTTAATTTTATTGTTCAATATCTTTGTTTCGATAACTTTAAGTATTTTTTCAGCAGATATTGATTTTTCTTCAATTTTGTCATAACTGATATTCTGTTTATATAGATCAACTATAAAAACTTCTATATATTCTCTTTCTACCTTTAAGCAAAGACTATACGCATATTCCTGATTCAGAATATATTCATTCGCTTTTCTCCCCCCAGTTTCACCGCGTTTGTCTGATAACATATGTATAATATCCTGCTCATTCAATTCATCTACCAGCTTACTTACTGTTGGAAAACTCAGTTCTGTTTTTTTTGTAATATCTTGTTTCGTATTTCTACTAAAATCCCAAAAAGATTCAAGAATGATTTTTCTGTTGATATCTTTTACCATGCTCGAAAACGCCATATCCATCTCCTTTTTCAATCTATTATTAAAACTATTTTAATAATAGATTGAAAACTTTCTTATGTCAAGAATTAAAAAGAACGTCTTCCAGCTACAAAAAAGCGCCCCGGAGATTTCTCTCCGAAGGCGCTTTTCTCTCGCACCGACGTTTTTGCGCCGGCAATATCTTTTCCTGGAAGAAACGCGACTTGCGTTTTCTCCTTATGCCAGAGATCCCATCGGGTCCCAGGGCTTTAATACGATCGGCTCCTGCTCGTAAGCTTCCAGAACCTCTTTCGGCAGGTACTTGCGGTTTACAACGATCTGATAGGTATACTCGTCAAACCATCTGTCTGTCATAGTGTAGTAGCCATCTCTTCCGGCATCGGGTCCCCAACTGTTCTCCACTCTCCAGCGATTGGGCTGTCCGTTTTCATCGATGTTCACGCCCTGGAATACCATTGCGTGGGTCATCAGGCTCTGTCCGTAATCCAGACGCTGTGCCTTGGTCATAGGGAAGTCGGTCTGGAACAGATCTTCCAGTGCAAAGATCTTGGTATCCATAACGCCACTCTCTCTGGTGGAGCGCTTGCCGACGTCACAGCCGAACCATACCGGCTCGCCATCCTTCATCTGTGCAATTGCAGCCTTTTTCAGCTCTTCGATCGGCAGATTGACATATCTTACCTGACGGCCTTCTGCAACGTTGCCCAGGTACTGTACAGTGTAGCTTCTGTAGTACGGCTTGTCCGCAGTCGGCGCATTGATCAGGCTGATGTAATCATTTAAGTTCAGACCGATATATTTTGCATAGAATTCCTTCGGGGTCAGGCCACATTCCCGATGGAACTGCTTGTCTTTGTCACGGTATTCGAAATCAAAGGTCTTGGGCGGATTGCCAAGGCAGATGCAAAGCATGTTGTAAACAATCTGCATCATTTCTTCCTTCTTTGCAAGCAGCTCTTCTTTGGTGCTGCCGGCACGGTATGCTTCCCGCAGAGTGCATGCGAACTCCCGCAGCTTTTCTGTCATGTAAGATACCATTTCGTTTGTGTTGGAGGAAATTTCGCTTTCCGGCATCGCTTCCTTCGGAACCAGTCCGTATTTGTCTACGATTGCACAGAGCATATCCCACTGTCCGCCGTCATTTAACGGTGTGGAAAGCAAATGTGCGATCAACCGGCTGTCTGTATCCTCTTCCAGAGTATCCAGAATTGTATTCAGGAAATAGTTGGATTTCTCCAGCTTGTCATAAAACAGGGTATAGTTCTGGGACAACTCAAAAGTTTCCAGATTGCAGTGCTTCATTACCTGAAAACGCATGCAGTTTAAGGCTGCGAACATCCAGCAGCGGCCGCTCTTTTTCTGGTTGGTAATCTTGCCCTGCTCCAGGCTGATAGAAAATGTATTCGCAATCTCTCTTTCTACGCCGCGGTCTGTTGCAGCTGCATTTACGCCCTTGCCCACAACTGCATTCTGAGCAACGCGGTTTGCACGATCCTGCACAAATTCTTTTCCGTACTTTTCCAGAAGTTCCATTGTCACTTCTCTGTTCATCTTGCGGTTCTCCTTTCGTTATGCCTTACTTTGTTCCTTTATGCTTCTGCCCTAAAAACATATTTATCCAGACGATGAAAGGCCTCCTGAACTCTCGAAAATGGCAGCGCCAGATTCATCCGGATGCTGTCCGGGTAGAAAAATGCTCTGCCGTCCTGCCAGATAACACCGACTTTAACACCTGCCTGCAGCAGCTCATCCATTGTCTTATGATGTGCTTCACACCATTTATGACAATCCAGATATAGCATATAAGTGCCCTCCGGCTTTGCAAGCTCTACACCATCCCAGTTTTTCGTGATAAAATCATATGCCCATTCCATATTTTCTGTCAGCACAGCTTTCAGCTCATCCGCCCATTCCTGACCATCCTTACTGTAGGCACCGATCAGTCCGTGCATGGAAAAAATGTTCATATTGTTATAATGAGACAGTGAGGTCTGCTTGTTCATCCGATCTCGAAGATACGGGTTGTATACAATATGATAGGAACCGATCAGTCCGGCAAGATTAAAGGTTTTCGTCGGCGCATACATTGCAATCGTTCTGGTTTTTGCATCCTCGGAAACCGTCTGTGTCGGAATATGCTGACGATTGCCCAGTGTCAGATCTGACCAGATTTCATCCGAAATAACGATACAGTCGTTTTTACGATAAACCTCCATCGCAGCTTCAATTTCTTCCCGTTCCCAGACACGTCCGCTCGGATTGTGGGGAGAACAGAAAATTGCCAGATGAATATGGTTTTCTTTGATCTTTTTATCCATATCCTCATAATCCATCCGCCAGATGCCCTCTGCATCCCGTTTCAGCTCGGTATGTACTGCCCGGCGTCCATTATTGTTCAGGACACTGGTAAATCCGGTATACGTCGGAGAATGAACCAAAATTGCCTCGCCCGGTGCAGAAAATGCCTGCAGCGCAGCGACAACACCGCCCAACACGCCATTTTCATAACCAATCGCTTCTTTTGTCAGCCCTTCAACGCCGTTGCGGACCTTCTGCCAATTGATGATGCTGTTGTAATAGTCCTCGGACGGATCAAAATATCCGAACACCTGATGCTCCAGACGCTTCGTAATCGCTTCGCAAACTGACGGCGCTGTCTGGAAATTCATGTCCGCCACCCACATCGGAATCCGGTCAAACCCCTCTGCAATCTCTGCATTCGGCACCGGAATGTTTTCCCATGCGATGGAATCCTTTCCCGTTCTGTCGATCACTGATGTAAAATCGTACTTCATGTTTCTTCTTCTCTCCTGAATGAATTGTAAAATTCTGTCCGGCCTCTGCCTGCCTCAGGCTGCGTCGACTTTTTGCATCCCTTGAATTCCATAATCGGCTCCTCTTTTTTATCTGCAAAAAATCGCACTTCCCCTGTTTGCCTTTCCCAGTGGTTTAAGCATATTCCTTTTGCAGTGCCGTGTCAAGCGAGCGCAAAACGTACGCAAAAGCTCTACTGTAGTCCACGCCTGCGCTGACATTTTCCATGCCACGTATTTTTCTGCCACGCTAAAACGGGCTGCCTGTCTTTCGACAAAACAGCCCGTTTTCCCTGTTCATAATCTCTATCGTAAATTAAGCGTCGATTTCTTTATCTCTGATGTAATCCATAACATCGCCGACGGTTTCCAGCTTCTCAAGGTCTTCGGAAGGGATCTCAACATTGTAAGCTTCTTCAAATGCCATAACCAGTTCAAACAGATCCAGGGAATCTGCATCCAGATCATCTTTAAAAGAGGTTTCCTCTGTAATTTCAACATTGTCCAGATTCAGCTGCTCGCGAATAATGCCTGCGATTCTCTCTAACATAATACTATCTCCTTTAATTCCAAATCATATTTCAGTGAATTGACATTCAAAGTATATTATCCATCCTATCAGTTGTCAACTGTTTTCCGGTATTTTTTAAAGTAGGCTCTGATAGATGTCGCGCTTGCTCACGCCCCTGTCTTTTGCCGCTTTTTTCATGGCTTCCTTCCGGTCAAAGCCCTGGCTTTCATACAGTGCAACATGTTCCTCCACCGGCATTTCCAGCCAGTTTTTCTGTGCCTCCTGCTTCTTTTCCTCGTAGCTTTTTCCCTCGATCACAAGGACATATTCTCCCCGCGGATCGTTCGTTTCGAAATAGTCCATCGCGGCAAAAATCGTCGTCGGCATCACCGTTTCAAACCGCTTTGTCAGTTCACGGCATAACGTAATTTTCCGATCGCCCAGCACCGCCGCAAGCTCCTGCAGCGTTTTTTTCAGATGATGGGGCGCTTCATAAAAAATCATCGTCCGGCTCTCCTCCCGGCAATCCTCCAGGATTTCGGTGCGCTCTTTTTTATCCGGCGGCAAAAAACCTTCAAAACAAAACCGTCTGGTCGAAAGCCCCGACATCGTGAGCGCCGTGATGCATGCAGCCGCACCCGGCAGGCTCGTCACCCGGATTCCTGCTTCCAGACACATCCGCACGAGCACCTCGCCCGGATCGGAGATCGCCGGCGTCCCCGCATCCGTAATCAGCGCAATATTCTGTCCCTCCTGTAGCTTTGCAATCAGCGTATATGCTTTTTCCACTTTATTATATTCGTGATAACTTGTCATAGGAGTATGAATTTCAAAATGCGTCATCAGCTTCAGGCTGTTTCGCGTATCTTCCGCCGCAATCAGATCCACGCTGCGCAGCGTTTCCACCACGCGGGGCGTCATATCGCCCAGATTGCCGATCGGTGTCGCACACAAATATAAAATTCCCGTCATTGTTCCTCTTCCTCCTGTGTCAGCAGTCCGCCCTCCGTGTAGCGGTTGGCTGCATTCCAGAGAATCCACTCCTCATATCCGGCATCGTAGACCGTCTGAATCTGCGCGCGGATTTCCTCCGGGCCATAGGAAATATGCCCCTTTACCCATGTCGCGGTAAAATCCTGCAGCCATGGACGAACCGTCGCCTGCACGCCGGTCGTAGGGTCCAGCTGGGCGATCTCTTCTTTGCTGAGAGCAGGGGTTTTCGCAGCCGCGTCTTTTGCGGCTTGCGCGTCTTTTGCGGCTTGCGCGTCTTTTGCGGCTTGCGCGTCCTCTGCGGCCTGCGCACCATCTGCGGCTTGCGCGTCCTCTGCATCCTGTGCAGCGTCGTTACCGCTAACTGCGGGTGTGCCGGACGTGCTCTGGCTGTCTGCTGCCGCGTCCGCCGCATTGTTACCGCTGACCGCTTCCCCGCCTACAATCGCTGCGTCCACCGCATTATTCCCACTCACATCCGCCGAAACCGGCTTCTTCCCGGTCTTCGGATCAAGCCCGGCCAGCACCATTTTGGATGCCTGCATCGCTGCGAGCACCGTGTCGTATGGCTGTGCATCCGGAACCGGAATCTGATAATTATACGGTCCATAGTGCGACGGATAAATCATCGGGCTGATCGCATCCAGTGACCTAGACATTTCCACATAGTTCTGTCCTACGATCTGCTGATCCTCTTCACTGTCGATCACAACACCATAAACATCTGCAGAAATCCGTCCGCCTGCCGCGTGGATTCTCTCCGAGGCATACAGCGTAAATCCGCTGATCGCCTCGGTTTTCGTTCTTCCCTTCGTACTGTCGCCAAAATCTACCTGCTTCATCCGGCTGTCTGTCGAAAAACGCACATAATCATACTGTACTTCATCAAATCCGGCTTTTATCGCCGCTTCCCCGACAGATGCCAGATATTCCCAGACTTCTTTGCGGTAAGGATTGACCCATGCCAGCCCGCTTTTATCCCGGAAAATGCTTCCATCACTGTTATGTAAGCTCCACTCCGGCATTTTTTCCGCCAGAATCGGATCTTTAAACGCAACCACGCGCGCAATCAAATAAATGTTCTTTTCTTTGCAGGTCTGCACGAGCGCCGGAAGGTCTTTGATATAGTGCTTCTCGGAGCCGATCTGCTCTGCCAGCGGCACATCCAGCTCACAGGTCAGATACCCGTCGTCATTTTTGACGTCGATGACGAGCGCATTTAACTCTGTACGATCGACCAGCGCAATCAGATTGTCCATTCCCGCCGTGCCCGCCATCGGACCACTGACATAAATGCCCTTTACCTTGACGCGATTCAGCTCTTTAACGGTGGCTGCATCCTCTACACTGCCTGTACTCGCGCCGGGATTTGCAGCTGTGTCGCCGTCCACAGTGGTTTCAGCCCCAGACTCGTTCGACATCCCGAACTCGCCGTCTACGCTGTCTGCGGCTCCAGTGCCGTCCTCTGTTCCTTCCTTTTCCGCAAACGCCGCCATCGTTTCCACATTTTTCCCCTGGCATCCGCTCAGGCAAAGCCCTGCCGCAAGCACTGCTGCCAGAACACCGCAGCGCAATCGACGGCACTTGCGCCTGGTACAAAACTGTCCGTCCGCTGCACCCTCCGGGCGGTCTCCCTTAATACCCATAAATTCCATAGATCTCCTCTGTATACACACCTGGCTCTTTATAGATCACCAGCGGCTTTTCCACCGTCATCCGCGGTTTCCCGCCGCGCACCGCCTGCAGCAGCACCATGTTCGGCTCGCGGTCGGCATACGGATACACCAGCTGCATCCTTTTAGGCTCGAGCTTATATTTCGACAGGGTGACGATCAGCTCTGCCAGCCGAAACGGGCGATGCACCAGATAAAAGCTTCCGCCCGGTGCAAGCAGCCGCGCCGTCTGCGCTGCGATATCCTCAAAGGTACATAAAACCTCATGTCTCGCAATCGCCTTCGGCGCTTCGGGATTGGTCAGACCATGCTGCCCGATCATATATGGCGGATTGGACGTTACAACGTCAAAAGAAGCAGCCGCAAAAAGCTTATCTGCTTCTTTGATATCTCCCTGTATGACAGAAATCCGATCCTCCAGATGGTTCATGGCAACGCTGCGCCTCGCCATATCCGCACTGTCTGCCTGAATCTCCAGACCGCACAGGGACTCCGCCTGCGTCTTTGCGGACAGCAGCAGCGGAATAATCCCCGTCCCGGTTCCCAGATCCAGTACACGCATACCCTGCCGGATGCCTGCAGAAGCGAAACCCGAAAGGAGCACCGCGTCCATTCCGAAGCAGAATCTTCCCGGGTCCTGAATGATTTTCAGCCCGTTTCTCTGCAGATCGTCAATCCGTTCGCCTGATTTTAACAAATTTGTCCGGTCAGTCATCCAGCTTTGATTTTCCTTCCTTCTTCTCCTGGCGTTCGAGCTTTTCGAGTTCTTTCATTTCTTTCTCGTCGCCCTCACCATTTTTGCGTCCGCGTCCATGCTGTCTGCGGCGGAATTTCAGCTGCTCTACCTTATATTCGCGCAGTTCCTTTTCGTCGTTGACCTCAACCAGCACCTTGACCAGCTGGCGCAGGACGTTGACAGAGGAAACCTCGCCCTTTAAGCCGTCGTCCGTTGTCACATAATCGCCGGCATTGGGCAGACGGCGGTTCAATTCCTCATAGGTTTCCTCCTCATGCTTCAGACAGCACATCAGTCTTCCGCACACGCCGGAAATTTTGCCCGGATTCAGGGAAAGGTTCTGCTCCTTCGCCATCTTGATGGAAACCGGAATAAACTCGGACAGATGGCTGTGACAGCAAAGCACTCTGCCGCAGATGCCGATTCCGCCCAAAATCTTCGTCTCGTCGCGCACGCCGATCTGGCGCAGCTCGATTCTCGTTTTAAAAACGCCTGCAAGGTCTTTTACCAGCTCGCGGAAATCCACACGTCCGTCCGCCGTAAAATAGAACAGAACCTTATTGTTGTCAAAGGTATATTCCGCATCGATCAGCTTCATTTCCAGACCGTGCTTGCGGATTTTTTCCTGACAGATCTTAAACGCTTCTTTTTCTTTTGCCTTATTTCCGGCTTCCTGCTCGTCGTCGCGCTCTGTCGCCACGCGCAGCACTGGCTTTAAGGGCTGTACAACCTTGTCGTCCTCAACTTCCCTGGGGGAACCGACTACCGTACCGTACTCTACCCCTCTGGCAGTCTCTACAATGACATGGTCGCCTCTTTTTACCTGAAAGTTCAGCGGATCAAAATAATAGATCTTGCCCGCTGTCCGAAATCTTACGCCAATTACCTTTACCATCTAATCTATCTACCTCCATGTTCAGGTATTCTCCTGAATCGTCAAAAACAAAAGCTCCATCGTCAGTTCGAAGCTGACATTTGCACGCAGTCTCGCCTTTGCCTTTTCAAGGGCGTCCAGAATTTTTTCCAATCCTTCATAGGAGCTTCTGTCAGCCACCCTTTTAATATACTGTATTTCTTCCCGGAAAATCAAGTGATTTGCGTCATTCATCGCCTTGAACATCAGTACATCGCGGTACCAGACGGAAATGATATCCAGATAATCCGTCATGTCGAGCTGATACTCCGTAATCTTGCGGACTGCTGCTGCCAGCTCCGTGATTTCCATCTCGTTAATATATTTGAGCAGCGTCACCGCCTCTTCCCGCACCCGGTCAAAGTCCTCGCTCGATGCAAGCAGCTTTGCCTGTCCGATATTCCCGCGCGCAAACGCCGTACACAGCTTCGCCCGGTAATCCGGCACCTGCAGCTGCTCCATCAGGTATTTCTGCACCAGCTCATCACGTACCGGACGCATATTCAATAGCACGCACCGGCTCTGGATCGTTGGAAGCAGCGCTTCGAGACTCGACGTCATCAGAATAATCACGCCGTATTCCGGCGGCTCCTCCAGCGTCTTTAACAGCGCGTTCTGTGCCTGAACCGTCATTTTTTCCGCCTCTTCAATCAAATAAACCTTATAAGGTCCCTGATAGGGCTTGATTCCCATATCGTTATTGACCTGCGTGCGGATATCCTCTACACCGATGCTGTTCGGTTTTTCATGCGTAATCCGGATAATATCCGGATGGTTTTCCGAAAGTGCCTGTCTGCACGAACGGCAAACCTGACAGGGCTTTTCCCCCTCTCCGGTACATTGCAGCGCCATGGCGAAAATCCGCGCGATAAATTTTTTGCCGGAATTGCGTTCTCCGTTGATAATATAGGCATGCGATACTTTCTGAAGCTTCAGCGCAGTTTGCAGATGCTCGCAGATCTGTTCCTGCCCGATAATATCCTGAAATCCCGCCATGTCACTCATCTCCTTCCAATTTCGTAATTTCCCTGAAAATCTCCTGCAGGCAGCGTTCCAGATCGTCGTTTTGGAATCTTTTCACAATTCCCGCTTCGGAAAGCTTTTCTTCGGAAAAATCCGCTTCATCCGCCAGGAACCGTCGGCACAGCTCTGCATACTTCGGCTCTCTCTGCGCCCGTTCCCGTTCAACGGCACGGGACAGTCTCAGTCCGTCCTCGACCTCCACATAAATCGGAATTACCTGTTCCAAACCGTAGTAAGCCTGGACTTTCCGGTAGGATTCCAGCGTCCCCACCAACAGATAGCTATCGTTTGCCAGATCCACCTGCCCGTCGTCTACCGTAAAATAATTCCAGATTCCATGCACTGTCTGATACGAACGCAGCTCGATTACCCTGCCCGCTTCCTGCAGCCGGGACAGTCCTGCTTCGTCTGTAAAAAAATAATCCCTGCCGTTTACTTCCGTACTCCGCATCGGTCTTGTCGTATACGGCACCAGCGTGTGAAACGCAAACGTTTTATCTTCCATCAATCTCCGGTAAATCGTATCTTTTCCGGAGGCGCTTTTTCCCATAATATAATAGATTTTTCCCATAACAGCTTACTTCTTTTACTCTTCCTCGTCATTGGCGAAATACAGCGCCGCACGGACTGCCTTTTTCCAGCCCTTTAAACGTCTGTCGCGGTCTTTGGGCTCCATTACCGGTGCAAAGGTACGCTCCAGTGCCCAGTTGCTTCGGATATCGTCCTTATCTTTCCAGAAGCCGACCGCAAGTCCCGCCAGATAAGCGGCTCCCAGTGCGGTCGTCTCGATACATTCCGGGCGCAGCACATGCTTCTGCAGCATATCCGCCTGAAACTGCATCAAAAAGTTGTTAGCGCTCGCACCGCCGTCCACACGCAGGGCCCTCAGCTCGATTCCAGAGTCCTTTTCCATCGCTTCGATGACTTCCTCCGCCTGATAGGCAAGCGATTCCAAAACGGCGCGGATAAAATGCTCCTTCGAAGTTCCTCTCGTCAGCCCGGTCACAATCCCGCGCGCATACGGATTCCAGTAAGGCGCACCTAATCCGGTGAATGCAGGCACAACATATACGCCCTGGGTATCCTCCACTGCCGACGCATATTCCTCCGACTGCGGTGCACTCTTTAACATCCGCATCTCATCCCTCAGCCACTGCAGCGCGGCGCCTGCCACGAAAACGCTTCCTTCCAGCGCATAACGCACCTCGTCTTTGCCGCTCGCTGCAATCGTTGTCAGCAGTCCATTTTGGGATTCAATCGGTTTTTCGCCCGTATTCATCAAAAGGAAGCAGCCGGTTCCATATGTATTTTTGGCTTCGCCCGCATCAAAACAGCACTGTCCGAACAGCGCCGCCTGCTGGTCACCCGCAGCTCCTGCAATCGGAATTTCCCCGCCGATCACGGATTCCTCCGTCACGCCAAACATCCCGCTCGACGGCAGAACCTCCGGAAGCATGCTTTTCGGAATCTGAAAATAATCCAGAATTTCCGGATCCCACTGCCGTTTGTGGATATCAAACAGCATCGTCCGGGATGCGTTGGTATAATCCGTCGCAAACACCTGTCCCTTGGTCAGGTTCCACATCAGCCAGGTGTCCACAGTGCCGAACAAAAGCTCTCCGTCCTCTGCCATCTGGCGCGCGCCCTCCACGTACTCCAGAATCCAGCAGATTTTCGTTGCGGAAAAATAAGCGTCCGGAATCAGTCCCGTCCGTTCCCGGATCACTTTGTCAAAACCATCCTTTTTGAGCGTGTCGATCTTATCCGCTGTCCGCCTGCACTGCCATACAATCGCCGGATAAACCGGTTTTCCGGTCTTTTTCGAAAAACAGATCGTCGTCTCACGCTGATTCGTAATGCCAATTGCCGCAATATCGTCCGCCTCCGCGCCGATCTGTCCCATTGCCTCGACCGCTACGGAAAGCTGGGACGACCAGATTTCCATCGGATTGTGCTCTACCCAGCCCGGCTGGGGATAATACTGTGCAAACTCTTTCTGCGCAACAGAGCATACCTTTCCGCGCCTGTCAAACAAAATACAACGGGAACTCGTCGTTCCCTGATCCAGTGCCATGACGTACTTCTTCGCTTTCTGCATACCCGTACCCCCTGTATCGTATTTTTGCATCTGTCTTGTCTGTACCTTTGGACCTGTAAGCTGCAGCAGTCCTGCTTTTACAGAAAGAAAACCCCTCCTCCGAAATTTTTCTTCCTGTAAAAACAGAACTGCCGCGCTGAACCTCTTCAGTGCGGCAGTATGTTATTGTCTATTAAACCTCTACAACACGCAGCATGTTAGTTCTGCCGGGGATACCCAGAGGCATACCTGCAGTCAGGACAACCTTGTCGCCCTTCTTGATCAGACCTGCGTTCTCTGCAGCCTTAACTGCTTCACGGAACAGATCCTCTGCAGTGTTCTCTTCTGCGATCAGCAGAGGAGTTACGCCCCACTGCAGGTTCATCTGACGCCATACCAGACGGCTGGTTGTGCATGCGATGATCGGGCAGTTGGGTTTGAAACGTGCTACCATGCCGGAAGTAAAGCCAGACATGGATACCGGGATGATTGCTGCTGCATTCAGGTCAGTAGCAACGGTGCAGGTTGCGTGGCAGATAGAAGTGGTTGTATCCTGCTCCTGAGGAAGTCTTGCACCAGTCTTCTGCAGACGGCCTACATAGTCGATATCCTTTTCTGCGCGCTCTGCGATACGAACCATGGTCTGAACAGCTTCCAGCGGGTAATCGCCGTTTGCTGTCTCACCGGAAAGCATGATACCGGTTGTGCCATCGTAGATAGCGTTTGCAACGTCGGTTGCCTCTGCACGGGTCGGACGGGGATGCTTCATCATGGAATCCAGCATCTGTGTAGCAGTGATAACGTTCTTACCAGCTGCAGTTGTCAGCTTGATGATTCTCTTCTGGATGATCGGAACCTCTTCCATCGGGATCTCAACACCCATATCGCCACGGGCTACCATGATACCGTCGGAAACTTCGATGATCTCTTCCAGGTTCTGAATACCCTGCAGGCTCTCGATCTTGGAGATGATCTGGATCTTGGAGTTGTGCTCTTTTAAGATCTCACGGATCTGCAGTACGTCTTCTTTGCTTCTTACGAAGGAAGCTGCGATGAAATCGAAGCCCTTTTCGCAAGCGTAAACGATATCTGCGTGATCCTTCTCATCGATGAAGGGCAGGTTTAATTTTACGCCGGGAACGTTAACGCCCTTGTGGTTGGAGATAGGGCCGTCGTTCATAACGGTGCAGACGATTTCTGTGTCGCCCTGCACTTCTTCAACCTTCAGACCGATCAGACCGTCATCCAGCAGGATGGAATCGCCAGGCTTAACATCCTGAGGCAGGTTCTTATAGGTAATGGTTGCGCGCTCTGCGGTACCCATGATCTCTTCGGTGGTCAGAGTGAACTTCTGGCCTGCCTTTAATTCTACTTTGCCTTCTGCAAAGTCGCGCAGACGGATTTCAGGACCTCTTGTATCAAGCAGTACTGCAACAGGAAGGTTCAGCTCACGGCTGATCTTTCTGGTTCTTTCAAGCTTCAGTCCATGCTCTTCATAGTCGCCGTGGGAAAAGTTGAATCTCGCCACGTTCATGCCGGCCAGAATGATCTTACGAAGCATGTCTTCATCCTGAGACGACGGACCAATTGTGCAGATAATTTTGGTTCTTCTCATTGTAAATCTCCTTTTAGCATAATTTGAGTATTGTTATGGCATCATGATCGACTCCCTGAACCGGGAGATTCATTTGCCTGTAACGCGTAATCACATCGACAGCTTCCTGCGTGATCTGTTCCCCGGGCGCCACAATTGGAATTCCGGGCGGATACAGATTGATAAACGCACCAGCTGTCTGTCCTGCCGCTTCTGTAAGCGGCACCTGCGCTTTGGGCGCATCCAGCGCATCCGTCAGACTGATCTGCTGTTTTAAAACCGGATACGCAAGCAGCTTACGGTTTTCCTGTACCGGCTCGTCCGCGGCGACACAGAAATCATCGATCTCTTTCAGGGCGTCCCACAGACGCTGCCAACCGTCTGCCGTATCACAACAGGTCATAATCGCGGTCACATAATTTCCGGCCGCCATTTCCATCTGCAAATGATATTGCTTTAAAAGAATATCGTAAAAACGCTTTCCGGTCAAACATGTTTTTGAAGTTTCTGATAAAATTTTGCCGGAATCCATCAAAAAACCGGTTTCTGACGTCATTTTCCGGCTCCATTTCGTGCCGTCCGTCAAAACCTGCAGCCGTTTCAGACTGCTGCAGCGTTCCAGAAAACGTTCTTTTTCCGTAAAAAAGCTGTCCCACAGTCCTGCGCCATGTTTTTTCACCATGTCCATACAGGAATCCATCGCCGCCATCATCAGATAGGAGGGCGAGCTCGTCTGATAAATTCCTTCAAACAGCCGGAGCCGTTCCGTACTGACCCGGCTGCCTTTTTGCAACAGGAGTGCGGTCTGTGTCAGGCACGGCATCGTCTTATGAAGGCTTACGATCGTCAGATCTGCCCCCAGTGCGACCGGACTTTTGGGAAATCCCGGATGAAATCCGAAATGTGCTCCGTGGGCGGCATCTACGATTAAAGTCTTCCCGAACCGGTGAACGGTCTCTGCAATCGACGCAATGTCTGCCGTGATTCCGTCATAGGTCGGAGAGGTCAAAAGCACTGCAGATGCGTCCGGATTCTGAATCAGCGCAGCTTCGATCTGTTCCTTTGTCAGCGTACCTGCCAGGGATGTCCCCGGCACGATATCCGGATACAGATAAACCGGCGTCAGCCGCCGCAGATAAATGCTGTGGTAAACCGCCTTGTGGCAGTTGCGCGCCAGAATCAGCTTTCCACCCTCCGGCACTGCTGCTGAAATCGCGGTCAGAAGCCCTGCCGTGCTTCCGTTGACACTATAGTAACAGCTGTCCGCACCATACAGCGCCGCCGCCTTTTCCTCCGCGTCTTTCAAAATTCCTTCGGGATCGTGCAGATTGTCAAATCCGTCGATCTCTGTAATGTCCAGTCTCGCCGCCCTTTGCAACGCCTCCGGAAAATCCGGCAGCATCTCTGTAAGCCGCCGTTTATGTCCCGGCATATGAAAGGGATAGTAATCGCTGTCTGCATAAGCCGCCAGACTCTCAGCCAGTGTCCTCTGCGTCATTGTTTTCTGATTTCTTTCTGTTCTTATTACGCCCCTTGCGCTCCAGAAGCGTCTCCTTCAAGGAGCAGTATTTATCCGCAGTCGTCACGACCCATGCTTCCCGACAGCGCGGGATGTGGAACAGGGTCAGCGGCCACATATGCTTCCGGATAATATCCCGTTCCCGCGGCGTCAGCTGATACTCCCGACTCGCATTTTCCAGCGCAACATGCGGATGGTGAAAGCCGTGCAGCTTTTCGTGGGAATACTTGTCATGCCAGTCATAGAGGAAGTAGTCGTGGAGCAGCGCGCCCCGGACCAGGTCCCGTTCGTGACAGTGGATGCCAAGTTTTTCAAGAAATTTTTCCAGCTTTAAGCTGCATTCCGCCACGCGGATCGAATGGCTGTGTACGGACACGCTTCCGTGCTGGATAAAGCTATTGGTGCTTTTAAAGTTGCCGGACTGCAGAATGTCCCCACCATGCTTTCTCAGATTCCTGCGCAGCTTTGCATGCTGCCGTGCCCATTTCCGGAAAGCTTCTTTGCGCTTCTGCTCTTTGCGCTCGTCCTTCGTCATATTCCGGCCTTCCTGTGCCGATACACGAATCTATGCCGTTCTTTTGTCGGCACTTGCTCTTTTTCATAAAACAGCGCTTTTTTACAGTTTTATAGTATACCACATTTTGCCTTTACTTACTACGTACAAACCGTGAAATATTTGCAAAATAAAGCAGTTTTGTCATTCAAATTACATAATTATCTCCGGGCTGCCATTGCTTGGTCAGCTCCTGAATGGTGATACCCGACAAATATTCCCGAACAACCTTTTCCAGCCCCTCCCAGACCGGAAGCGTCGCACACATTCCTCTTCGCTCACATTCCCTTGCAGTGTCCTCTAAACAGGACACCGGAGCCATACTGCCCTCCGTGAGCTTCAGGATCTCATATACATTGTATTCCTCCGCCGGTCTGGTCAGCCGGTAGCCTCCGCCTTTGCCGCGCAGACCCTCCAGCACGTCTGCCTTCGTTAAGGATTTCACGATGCTTTCCAGATATTTTTCTGAAATTTCCTGCCGCTCCGCGATATCCTTCAGCGGAATAAATTTTCCATTATTATGCTCTGCCAGATCGATCATCACGCGCAGCGCATATCGTCCTCTCGTTGAAACCATCATATCCTGTTACCCTTCCTTTCAAAGCTTTTTCAAAATTTCTTCTACACTTTCCGCCCGTAAAAATTCATGGCTTTGCCCAAAGCCCGCCTGATCGAGTGCCGAATTTTTCATAATCCACGGATGCCCGACCTCTGCCAGCATCGGCAGATCGTTATAGTTATCCCCAATCGCGATCACATCTTCCGGAGAAATCCCCAGCACACCGCAAAGATCCCGCATCCCGGTTCCTTTATCCGACAGCATAAAATCCAGCCATTTTTCCCCTGCAACCGCCGCTGAGAACTCTCCTCTCCACGGATCACCGAACGGCTTGTCATATTTTGCCGCGCCGCTTCTGCAATAAGCTGATACCTTTATCATGTCCTCTTTAATTTCGTCCAGGCTGTGAACAATTTCTACACGATTTCCCAAAAAATACTGAATATGATAAATATAATCTTCATGCTTTGGCATCAGATAACTGGTATTGGCTCCGGAAATCAGAACTTCCATATCGTCATTGGCAAGAATCTGCTTTGCAAGCGCTTCTGCTCGGCTGCGCGGCATCGGCCGTTTCTTTAAAATCTGATCCTTTCGATAAAGAATCGCACCGTTTTCGCACAGAAACGTCATCTCTTCCGCCTTCGGAGCAAACAGATTTTTCAGATTGCTGTACTGTCTGCCGCTCGCTGCCGCAAATAATATTCCTTTTTTCAAAAGTCTGTCAATCTGAACAAAAACTGCTTCCGGTACTTCCCTTTCTCCACTCTGAAGCAATGTTCCATCAATATCTGTCGCCACCAGTTTGATCATGTGTTCTCCATTCTCAGTTCACCCGTGCCATTCGCGAAATACCCATTTCCCCTATTACCTACTATGATAACCTCTTTTTACTGTATTTGTAAAGCACCAAACGCTTCCAATTCCTCTGTGCTGTCTCCGAACCTGTATGCTTCCATGCTTTCTTCTGCCTGGCAGCTCATTTTTTCCTCATTTTTCCAAATCTGACCGGTGTTTTTTTCCTGCTGCCGTTCTATACTGAGCTTATACGGAACGGAAAACAGTGTCCGCATCCGCAAATATGCAGGAATCGAGGACTTTTACCATGAGATATTCCAATCATATTGTTGATGAAACCACGCATGCTTTCAAATGTGCCAAATGGTTCGCACTGGTCAGCTCCCTGCTGCTTGGCATTTTCGGCACGGTGCTGCTGATCTGGCCCAATACTTCCATGAACGTTATCTGCACTCTGCTCGGTGTTTTGATGGTTGTTTTCGGCGTCAGCAAAATAGTCGGCTACTTCTTTAACGTCAGCTACCACATCGGCTTCCAGTTCGATCTTGCACTCGGACTTTTCGCCCTGCTGTTTGGTATTTTGTTTCTGACCCATCCCGGTGCTATACTTTCCATTACCTGGGTGCTGGTCGGTATCTATGAAATCGTAGAGAGTGTATTTAAAATCCAGACCGCGATGGATGCCCGCCACTATCAGCTCTCCGGCTGGGGACTGCTTTTATTCTCTGCCATTGTCTATTTGCTGTTTGGTATTTTCCTGACCTTCAACCCTGCAAAGGGCGGCAGCCTGTTCGTTCAGGTCATGGGCATTTCGCTGATCTTCGCTGGAATTGAAAATATTATCTTCACGTTCTATACCTCCAAACGTTTAAAAGACATCCGCAACCGTCTGCACGACGAGTGGGTCGCGTTGGATGAGGACAATATTATCGACTGATCGACGTTACATACACGTACACACCGGTATCCACATTCCATGTACGCACGCAAAAAGCCCGTCGGTTCGCAGCTTCGCCTGAAAGTTTTCTTTCGGGCAACCGCGAATCATCGGGCTTTTTTTATATAGCATTTTCTAACTGATATTTCATTCCGGGTGCCTATCCTTACACCAGCATGATCATCTGGCGTCTTGCGCCGTCTTTTCTAAATACTGTTTTAACATAATATTCCTTTTTTAGCCAAACTCCCAGAAGCTGCGCCGGTTTTTGGGCTTCACCGGTTTTTCTTCCTCTTCTGTCCGATACTGCAAAATCATGGAGGATGTCTTCGGCATCGTCACCGTAATTCGTCCTGCTGAAACTTCTATCTCCATCGGATTGATGTCATAGCCCCTTTCCCCGGTCAGGATCAGCCGCTGCAGCATGCAGTCCCGCGGGATCCCCAACTCCCAGACAGAAAGCTCTTTTGTAATCTCATTTTCATTATTATTGATCAAAACAACCGAATGATTATTTTTTGTAAATCGCCCATATGCCAGGAAATTATAGTCCAGGGTCAGACATTTTAAGGAGCCTGTCTTAAATTCCTTATTCTGACGATGAATCCGGATGATCTCCCGATGAAAGTTGATCAGTTCTTTATCTTCCCTGCCCCACGGATAGGTACGGCGGTTATCCGGATCGGTAAAGCCACAGACGCCCGCTTCGTCGCCATAATAAACCGTAGGCGCGCCAGGCCATGTCATCTGCATGACAACAGCCTCCAGAAGCACTGCTTTTTTTACATCATGATTTGCCGCCTCTGCGCCGAGACTGTTCGTTCTGCCGACACGACGGTTTGTTCTGGTCAAAAATCTGGAATGGTCATGGTTGGAGAGCTCATTCATGGCAGTTAACCAGGACGGCATCGCCATATTTGCTCCGTGATATGCCATTGCGCCCACAAAGCTGTCCGCGTTTCCCAGAAGATCCTGCCGATAATCATCGCTGTGCTTCTCCATGCCTGTTAAAAACCAGCTGACCGGCTCCATAAATGCGTCATAGTTCATAACCGTATCCCACTGATCTCCCTGCAGCCAGGAAGACGGATCTCCGTAATGCTCCGCAACAATCAATGCATGGGGATTGGCCTCCTTGACCGTATCCCGGAATTTTGCCCAGAACCGGTGATTATACTCCGGGGAATGTCCAAGATCTGCCGCAACGTCCAATCTCCAGCCATCTGCATGAAAGGGCGCAGATACCCATTTTCTCGCGACCTGCAAAATATAGTCCTCAAGCTGTCTGGATCCCTCATAATTCAGCTTGGGAAGTGTGTCGTGGCCCCACCATCCATCATAGGTCGGATTATAGGGGAACCGGTTATTGTCATGGAAGCTGAAGTAATCATGATACGGACTGTCTTCTGAAATATACGCGCCCTTCTCATAGCCGGGCTTGTTTTCATAAATCCGCTCCCGATCAAGCCACTTATTGAAGGAACCGCAATGATTGAATACACCGTCCAGGATCACCCGTATTCCACGTTTATGAGCTTCCTCAATGACCCGGATCAGTAATCTGTCACTTGCTTCCAGATTTTCGCTGTCTGTGGTTCTGAGGATATAACGGTCTGCGTGGGTATTATCTGTTTCCCAGTCCTCCAGAAGCCGTCCGCCATCCTTTACGATCTTTCCGCAGTGCGGATCCACATGGTCATAATCCTGGCTGTCATATTTATGGTTGGAAGGCGAAACGAACAGCGGATTGAAATAAATAACCTCCACGCCGAGCTGTTCCAGGTAATCCATTTTATCCAACACGCCCTGTAAATCTCCGCCATAAAAATCACGCACATCCATTGAGGACGGATACCGGTACCAGTCCTCTACATGCTGTGATTTTGCGCCGATATAATGATATTCATTTGTCAGGACATCATTTGTCGGATCCCCGTTGCAGAAGCGATCCACATAAATCTGATACATCACGGCACCCTTCGCCCAGTCCGGCGTATCAAAGCCAGGAATCAGGACGAAATTGTAGTGCTCATCCGGCCGTTTTACCACACCACGAAAATCGTAATAGCAGGTGATCGCACCTGCCTGAATTTCAAAATACCAGCTGATCTTTTCATTATCCAGCTGCAGCTTTACTTCATAATAATCAAACTGCGCGTCTGATGATGCCTTAAACATCAGATTTTTCTGCCCTTTACAGACTAAAAAAACGCGATCGACATTGCTGCGCTTGGTGCGGAATGCGATCTTTACCCTGCTGTAGGGTGCAGGCTCCGGCGGCGTCACATAATTTTCTGTCGTATCACTATAAAGCGCCCTTTTACTGAAAACAGGGCGCATCTCATTCATATATTTCTGATCACTGAAAAAACGATTAAATTCCATGATTTTCTTTACCTATCCTTTACAGACCCATTTTATACTACCGTTTTCGGAATGGCAAGCCAAAATCCTGCTCCAGCGCCATATCGCAGCATAAGGATATTCTGCCGCATGATAAAAGGACAGCCGTTAAGCTGTCCTTTTCAGAGAAGGTATTTCTTCTTATGGGGTATAGCAAAAATATATAATGTATTGGGGGGGGTTACAAAGAGTATAATAGCAGACCCGACCCTTTTTGTATATTCTCCGTTTTCACAAATATCACAAATTTTCGTTTTTGTTTTTGTGACTATTTACCATTTACGCGAAGAAATCTTCCGGTTGCTTTTCAAACAGCGCTTCAAATTCTGCGCGGCTGATCTTTTCTTTTTTCAGAAGCAGCTGTGCGCTCTTATGCAGCACATCACTGTTTTCCAGAATCAATGCCTTTGCCTTTGCATAACACTCGTCGATAATCCGGTGGATTTCTCTGTCGATCTCCCCGCTCACCAGCTCGCTGTGGGCCTTTGCATGCGCCAGATCCCGTCCGATGAACACTTCATCATCGTCATCATCATAGCAGATCACACCTACGTTTTCAGACATTCCGTACCGTGTTACCATCTTTTTCGCAATCTGTGTCGCCTTTTTGATATCACTGGATGCGCCGGTGGTAATATCATCAAAAATAATTTCTTCCGCGATTCTTCCGCCCAGGGATACCATAATCTCCTGCAGCATGCGGCCCTTTGTCATAAACATATCGTCACGCTCCGGCAGCGGCATCGTATAACCTGCTGCACCTGCGCCGGTCGGAATGATCGACACCGAATAAACCGGTCCGACATCCGGCAGCACATGGAACAAAATCGCATGTCCGGATTCGTGATACGCTGTGATCTTCCGTTCTTTATCGGAAATAATACGGCTCTTTCGTTCTGTTCCGATTCCTACTTTTACAAAAGCAGTCTTGATATCCTCCTGACTGATAAAGCACCGGTTATCCTTTGCTGCTACAATTGCCGCCTCGTTTAACAGATTTTCCAGATCGGCTCCGGTAAATCCTGCCGTTGTCTGAGCGATCTGTTTTAAATCCACGTTATCACCCAAGGGTTTATTTTTCGCGTGAACCTGCAGGATCGCCTCTCTTCCTCCAACATCCGGCAGTCCGACTGCGATCTTTCGATCAAATCGGCCGGGACGCAGGATCGCCGGATCCAGGATATCTACGCGGTTTGTCGCTGCCATTACGATGATTCCTGCATTTGCAGCGAAACCGTCCATCTCTACCAGCATCTGATTCAGCGTCTGCTCTCTTTCATCATGACCGCCGCCCATACCGGTTCCACGTCGTCTCGCCACCGCGTCTATTTCATCAATGAACACGATACATGGTGCATTTTTTTTCGCTTCTTCGAACAAATCCCGAACGCGGGAAGCACCGACACCGACGAACATTTCCACGAAATCAGAGCCGGAAATGGAGAAAAACGGAACGTTTGCTTCGCCCGCAATCGCCTTTGCCAGAAGGGTTTTACCGGTTCCGGGAGGTCCCTCCAGCAAAACACCCTTGGGGATTCTCGCCCCGACCTTTGTAAACTTGCCCGGATCTCTTAAAAAATCAACGATCTCCTGCAGGTCTTCCTTCTCTTCCTTCAGTCCGGCAACATCCTTTAATGTAACCTTGCTGTCGCCTGCCAGGCTCAGCCGCGCACGGCTTTTGCCGAAATTCATCATCTTATTGCCGCCATTCATCTGGGCATTCTGTGCATTCATCATCATGAAGATCAGAAGCACACCGCCCACAGTGATCAGCGCAGGCAGGATGGACGTTAAAAATATATTATCGCCGGGCACATCCCTCACGATCGTCTTGACTCCTGCCGTTTCCAGCTCCTCCAGCACCGGATTGACATCCGATACCACCAGCACCTTTTCGTCTCCCGAGGTAAGATGTACCTCCACGGAACCGGTCGGCACTTCCCGGTTCTGCACTACTACAGCTCCCGATATTTCTCCGGCATCCAGCATCTGATTGAATTCCGCCTGTGTACAGGTATCCTCCATGCTGCGCAGTATTCCCGAAAACCAGAAAACCAGGAGCACAATAAGCAAAAGGGAAATGACGAGATTCATTCCTCTGCCGTTTTTATTCACTGCATCCTCCTTCGGCTAAAAGCCTGCATCAATCAAATTTTACCACTCCGATGTACGGAAGGTTGCGGTAACGCTGGTCGTAATCCAGACCATAGCCTACCACAAATTCGTCCGGAATCTGGAATCCGGTATAATCTACCTTTACATCGATCACACGGCGATCCGGCTTATCCAGAAGCGTGCACAGCGCCATGGACTTCGGTCCGCGTGCCTTTAACATATCCAGCAGATAGCTCAGGGTACGTCCGGAATCCACGATATCCTCCACAACAATAACATTCTTGTCGCGCAGAGGCTCATCCAGGTCCTTTACGATCTTAATGACTCCGCTTGATTTGGTATCGCCGCCGTAGCTGGATACCGACATGAAATCCAGGGATACCGGAACGGTAATCCGCTTTGCCAGTTCACATAAGAAAAAGCTGCCGCCCTTTAATACGCATACCAGATGAACCTGTTTTCCGGCATAATCTTTACTGATCTGCTCACCAATCTCCTGAATCCTTCTGTCTACCTCTTCTTCCGACAACATCACTTCAACTCTTTCTGCCATGCCCAAATCCTCCTTCGTTTTTCTGTTCTATTCTTGCTTCTCCATACAGGTAACTTCCAAAATCACCCTCGTCTGCTCCGTTACCCGATAGTATGTGCTGATTCTTCCGCCCGGTACCCAGATAATGTGATTCCCGTCTGCCAGCACCATCATACTGTTCCGCTCATTTGCAGGAATTTTTTCTTCGATCATATATTTCTTTAAGCTTTTTTTTGAAAAATTATCATCGATTGTCAGATAATCTCCGCTCCTGCGCGTTCGAAATACGACAGATTGTATTATTTTATCATAATCCAACCATTTCGTATACTTTTTTTGAGGGATATTTTTTAAAAAAGCACTAACAGCAGCGCCGCTTTCCTCGCCTGCCGCAGTATTTTTTTCGCCTGCTGCGGTATTTTTTTCACCTGCTGTCGGCTCGTCCCGCTGCAGGTATCGCACTGACACCACACCCATCCCCGGAACATGCAGCTCGCTAGAATGCTCTGGGAGCGGAAGCTCTGCGGTCTGAAGCCCAACCTGCCTGCCTCGGTCAAACCGCTGCTCCAACGATGCGTCCTGCTGCTCCGGCAATGCGTCCTGCTGCCGCTCCAACCTGCGAAATACCAGCAGCCTAAACTGCCGCTCCACCTCGAGCTGACACGCTGGAATCCGCAGCTTCCTACCGCTCTGGCAGTCCGTCCCTACAAGGTGCCACACCGCTTCAATATGCGCTGCCGTCAGGTCGCGCCCCGTGCCGATCTCCAGCAGACATTCCCGCACGCACTGCTTCTGCAGGAAAATATCTTCCTGTTGCAGAAGTTCGATATTTAATTTTATTATAGTCTGTTTATCGTATCTCGTATGCTCCGCAGTTACTTTTCTTCGCCCCACATGCTCTACTCTCTCTCTGCCGCACACATTCGTTTTCAAAGCATCTGCTTCCACCCTGCAGCGTTCCAGCGCCTGTCGGGTGCAGCTGCGCACAAAATCCGCCGTCTCCGCCAGGAGCTGTGCCTCTTTCGCCAGATGCGCTCCGGCTCCGCTGCAAATTTCCTTTTCCGCATACGGCAGAACCCGATTCCTGATTCGGTTCCTTGTATAATCTTCTCCGGTGTTCGTAGAATCTATCCGCCAGGAAATCCCTTTTTCCTGGAGAAAGCCTTCTATTTCTGTCTTTCCAGTTTCCAAAAGCGGACGGATAATCATGCTTTCCCGTTCCGTCTTTCGCACCGGGCGAATCCCTGCCATTCCGTCCAGACCAGTGCCGCGGAACATGTGAAACAAAAGCGTCTCCGCGCAGTCATCCCGATGATGCGCCACCGCAATCGCACCGCGACAACCGCCCATCTCCTGTAAGCACTCTTCAAAAATTTCATAGCGCGCCCGGCGTCCGGCTTCTTCGCAACCGATTCCCCACTGTTTCGCCAGCAGCGCCGCATCAATCCGCATTGCCTTTAACGGCACATCCCACGCCCGGCAAATATCGCGCACATACGCCTCATCTGCATCAGCCTCTACCCCACGCAGGCCATGATGAACATGCACCGCGCACAGCTGCAGTCCCAGCTTTTTGCGCAGCGCAACCAACACATACAGCAGGCAGACGGAATCTGCTCCCCCGGAAAGTCCGACTACGATATTTTTATTTTCCGGGATCATATGATACCGCTTCATATAGAAAAGAATTTTTTCCGTCAGATCCATCCTGCAGTCTCCTTTTTTCCTTTGTGCTGATAAACTCGAGTGCCCGCGCTGACGCGCTCTTTGCACTCTCGTTAGGGGCACACGAAAACCAATTGCTGCCTTCGGCAGCCCTTGCTTTTCCTTTGTGCCCCTACATTATACCTCAGATGTTTGTCCAGTGAAACTTCTTATTCTATATCCTCTATCTCCCGTTCTTCGTTTTTCCAGATTCCCGTAACTAAAACCGTCATATCATCTCGGATTTTGCCGCCGCACTGGCGGATTGCATAACGCAAAATCAGGTTTGCCAGGTCGACCGGTGAGCTGACGTTCAACGAAGCAATTTTCTGCTCCAACAGATATTCCCCGTCCCCACACGGCCAGTTCTGCACTACACCATCCGAAACCAAAATGACCAGATCGCCGCTGTTTAACTGCCACTTTTTTTCACTGATGTCCTCTGACGCCGACATGCCGAGCGGCAGCTGCCTGCTCTGAATTTTCTCCACACGGTCGCTGTGCTTGATAAACCCTGCTGCCCCGCCAGCTTTCACCGTCTCGCACTCCCCCCGATAAAGATCAATCCGGCACAGATCAAGCGTCGCCATCCGGTTTTCGTCCCCCTCCGCGCCTGCCATCCCATTTAAAAAAAGCATCGCCATATCCGGTCCAAGCCCCGCATCCAATATCCGCTCCGTCAAGTCTACAATCCTGCCGCTGTCCCGCGCCGCGCTCTCCCCGGAACCAACTCCATCCGACAAAATCATGGCAACGCTGTCGTCCGTTTCCAGAAAAGAATAGCTGTCCCCGGAGACACTCTCCGTTTCTTCCGTCGCGCATGCCGCCGCTGTCAAACAGCTGAAAATCGGCTCTTCCTCAAAATACAGACTCACGGATTCTTCTCCGACAAAATATGGATTCCTCTTCTGCGGCACCAGCCGGATATCCATCAGCACCGACAAATACCCGGCAATTTCCTCTACCGTCATGCTTTTGTTCTTTGTCAGGCGGACAGATATCGTGATCTGCAGCCTGTCCTCTTTTCCCCGCAGCAGATAAATATCCTCTACTACAATGCCTTCTCCCGCCAGGGCGCGCACAATCTGCTTTTCCTGCCGACCGCCCAGCCGGATCAGCTGAACGGACGTATCCGCTACCGACTGCAGCATTCCCGCCATCTGACGCATATGCGCCGCATATTGTTTCCGGCTCTCCATCGCCTGTCTGCGCCGAAGCAGCTCTTCCCGATCGTCCGGCGTTTTTTCCTGCTCCAGCTCCCAGTTCATCTCACCCATAACCGCAGCAAGATTTTGAAACGTATCCGCACAGTCCAGCATACATCTTCGGTCATAATCCAGCAGCCATGCCGACTGCTGCACTTCGTCATTCCAATATTGAGATTCCATGGCATGTCCTTTCCTGCGACCTTTTTTTCTCCAGTATAACTGCTGACATGCGCGCCTTTTGTCAAAGCAGGCAAACCGTAGATTCTTTTTTTTCAGGAAAAGAGGTATCCGCAAAACTGTACAAAAAAGAATGTGCCCTGGCACATTCTCGCGCCGAGGCGCGGTTGCTTTAGCAACCATCTACCCTTGCGCCGAGTGCGCATCCTCGCGGAGCGTTTTTATTTCATAGGACGCATTTTCCTATGAAATAAAAAACCGGTCATAAAAGACCGGTTTTTTTTGCAGTTCATGACAATAGAATGCTCGCAGAGCGTGCATTCTATTGTCTATTCTTTTTTCATAATCCATACTTCGCTGACTGCCAGCGCCTTTAAGGTATCGTAAACCTCCCAACGGACTTTCAGCGTGCCGTCCTGATAGGATTCCTTCGGCAGGTCGTATTCCCAGAACGGCTCTCTTCCCGCCTCGATCTCCCGGCGGACAGATTTTCCGTTCGGATTCTGCGCAATCCGATCTGCCAGCAGGACTTTTCCGGCACGGATATTGACCAGCGTTTCATCCTTCAGCGCGGTCTGTCCCACAAATGCCCGGAAAAACGAATTCGGATAAAATACCTTCATCCCATAAGAAGCTTCCGGATCAAGTCCGGTAAACGTCATTTCCAGCGGTGTTCCATACTGCACCGTCACATTCAGCGCCCAGGTCAGCGGCATCGGGAACTCGTAGTACCAGCCGTCGATCTCATGCAGCAGGCCGACCATTGTATACACGCTGTGATCGATGAATGGAGTTTTTAAATATCCGGGATCTTCCTCCCAGCTGTGCCATACGGAAACATGTGAAAAGCCTTCGTAAGTGCCGGGCGCGCAAAACTGATTTCCGTCGCCGGGATCCTGACGCAGGTTCAGCTGATGCAGCGCTGCACATCTGTTCTTTTCGTTCTGCATCTTTTCAATCCGCTTAAAGCTCTGCATCAAATACTGATAATCGTTTAACGGCATACTTCTCGTCTGCAGGTACGCGCCGCGAATCCAGCACTGCCCGCCGTGATGGTTTTCGGTCAGCTGAATACCGCACAAATTCCGCAGGCTGTCTGCCAGCTTCAGCATTTCAAACAGCACATCCTCCGCTGCCGGAACGTCCCTGGAAAGATTCAGGATCGTCCGCGCCTCCCGGATAACTGCTTCGCTTCCGGTAATATCCGCCAGGTCGAGCACCGCACGCGCCTGCTGCTCCAGCTCCTGATCCTTCGCATATTTCTGTTTCGTCCAGTAATCCGTCAGAATCCGCAGCTTTAACATCTGATAGCGGTAATTGTTTTTCACCTGTTTCGATACGGTTTTATCGAATGCTGTAAAGGATTCATACAGTACATCGATTCCGTCGTTTTCCAGAACCGGGCCATCCCAGTTATGCTCCACGTCCATCAAAAATTCCGCAACCCGCTCAGAGGTTTCCGAATCGATAAACAGGTTTGCATAATCCGCCATCGTTTCCTCTGCCGCCACCGAGCTGTCAAAATCCTGATCCGCCCAGAGGATCTTGTTGACGTCGTCATGGATACCCTCGGAATAGGTGATCGAACCGATGGTATACGGCTCCAACATATTGTGAATCGCTTTCATTTTTTCCGGACGCGCATTGTAGCCCTCCCGTCCGCTCGTCAGTGCAAACGCCATGTCCCAGTTTTCCACCGGGAACTGACAGTTCGAATTGTGGGAAATATCCGGATAGTTCCGAATGTTTTCACGATATTTTTCGGGAAGCTTCTCATACAGCTCTTCGATGCTGTCCTGCTCCCAGGGCGCAAAGCACACGCCGGTAATCCAGTCCGGCTCCTTTGCGATTTCTTCATAAAAAGTATCGTACCAGCCAGGCTCCGGCTGAAAATGCTGCGGTGCAACCCATACGCCCGCTTCCGGATGATATTCGTGCAGAATTTCCACAAAATGCTCTGTCAGACGCATCGCATCCGTCGGCCAGAGGAAACCGGGATCCCCCAGCGGAACCAGCATTGCATCCAGATAAGGAATTGCAGAAAAGACCCTCCGGCGTTCTTCCATCTCCCGGTCGATGCACCCAAAATCATGATAATCGCGTCCGACATTCGGATACCACAACCAGACGTCCATGCCATAGGAATGAATGATTTTGGAAACCTCGCACATCAGCTCCATCGGATCTTCCGGGAAAAGTGCGGAATACAAACGGTCGTCCGTCTTCGGCGGAAGCAGCTCGATGGCGTTTGCTCCGAACAGCGCCAGATCCTCGATATACGCCTCGAATTCCTTTTTTGACCATGCACCGTAGGTATTGTTTTTGTCCCGATAGCCCAGCTGATGTCCCCGCAGCGGATACTGCGGCGTCATGCTCAGGCTGTCCAGCTCGTCCGGAATTTCAACGCTGCCTTTTTTTACAATTGCTTTTCTCAAAAGCCGCGCCATTCCGTAAAACTCGCCGCGCTCGTCTTTTCCGAGCACAACGATGCGCCCGCTGCCGTCCGGATTGTCGATGACCCGGATCCGGAAGCCCTCTTTGCCCGGCACAGTGATGCCGTCAAACAGCGCTTTGACCTCCTCGCTGCAGCTGTCCTCTTTATAAAACTCTATGCTGATTTTTCCAGACGTTTTAGACTGCAATAAAGAAACACCGCTTCGTTTTTTTAAATTTTTGCAAAATACGTCCGCAGTCTTTTTTTCCAGAGCAGTCTGAAGCTGCGGTTTGTATACAACAGCTGATGTGATTTCCATTTTCTTTCTCTCCTTTTCTTTATTTCCACAACTTCCGTGCCAGGATGTCCAGCGGCTCTGCGAACCGCTCAAACAGCCCGTCCTCCGTAATTTCATTTCCATCCTGCGATGCATAATCGTTCCACAGCATGTAGCAGGCTCCCAGCGTCCGGCTCGACCACCGCGGAAGCTCCCAGGTTCGCTCCTGCGTTTCGAAAACGTTCGGCTGCCACTTTTTTTCCAGAAAATCCAGATCCAGACGGTCATAGCCGCCGCCCGGAATCAGGTACAGACTGCTGCTCAGCGAATTGATGACGGAAAATCCGGCATCATACATTTCCTGCGGATCTGTCCAGTCCGTATCCCATACCTGCAGCTGAATTTTTCCGGAAAGCCCCGAATAATCCTGTCCGGTCTTCGACAGGCTGCCCCACATGCGGATTGTCTTTTCCGGCGCTGCCTCCGCTACATAGTCCGAAAGCGCTTTCATATAATCCACAAAGGCTTTCTGATTCCCAAAATACTCGTCCATGCCGATATGCACCGTCCCCGTTCCGGAAAAAGCATCCGACTCTATCAGGTATTCCGACCAGATCGTCTCTGCCAGCTTCTGCGCTGCCGGGTTGGACAAATCCAGCTGATCGACACTCTCCGGGTCACCGGAAAGCCCAAGCTTCGGAAATACTTTTGTAAGTGCCAGACTGTGGGCGGGCGTGTCGATTTCCGGCACGACCTCAACGCCCATCACCGCAGCGTCCTCGATAAGCTGTGCAAATTCTTCTTTGGAATAATACAGATCCTGCGACGTAATCGACTGTCCCGCTTTATTTCTCACATCCGATTCCAGCCGAAACCCCGCATACAACTGTCGCGCGCCCTCTTTTGTCCCATCGTAATCGCTCTGGGAAATGATCTGATTGTCGTTCAAATGAATCTGCAGCGTGTTCATCTGATGCTTTGAAAGCTCTTCTGCAATGCGGTACAGAAGTTCGAGGGAAACCGGTCTGCGCCCTACGTCGATTCCAAAGCCTCGGACCGACCACGCCGGATAGTCCCGCAGCACGCCGGCCGGAAGCTGTCCTTCTGATTTCTCCCAAAGCTGTCCAAGCGCCACACACCCCCAGCGCACCCCTCGCTTCGTGCGCGCCGAAATCGAAATCACGCCCGGACTCTCTGCTTCCAAATTCAGTTCATACCCCTCGTCCCCAAGCGTCTGTGTCCATTCTTTCCCGTCCCCGACAGCCTTCCGGAAGTTCAGGACGATATCTCCTTCCGTTGGTTTTTCTGTATCCGCCAGCTTCTCAACCGATACGTCCTGCAGCAACTGTCCGGAAAGCTCCGTTGCAAAAAGCTGTGCCGTCCGCTCCAGCTCCTCGTCCCGGTACACGACCCGGATGAAACGGGTTGTCCAGTCGGAGTGGGCCGCTCCAGTGGACGCGCCACCGGGCTTCCATTCCATCGCGGTGAAGCCCTTTGGAAGGGTCCCTGCCGAGAGGGCTTCCGGTACTTCCTCCCGTTCTCGGTCCACTTCCACCCTCTCCGATGCCGGAATCTTTGTCTGTATTCCCGGCAGTTCCTGCATTTCTCCGTCTTTTTCCAGAATAAATCCAAGCTCAACCTGCGTATCCGCGATCGTGTCCGTGATTTTTCCGTCCATATTTACCAGCACATCATAATCCGCCCCGCCAAAGGAAATGCTGTACGGCTCCGGCACCGTTGGGAGCTCCAGCGTTCTGCGGCTCCCGGCTTCAATCTCCGGCGTTTCAATCACAAAACAATCCTCCAACTGTCCGTACACTTCCAGCTCCTGTACTGAGACGTTCTGATAATACAGGCTTAAATCGCTTTCCTCTTTCAAAACGTCCGTCACATGCAGACGAAAATACCGCGCCTCTACAGGCTCATTCAACACAATCTGCTGCTCTTTTTGCTCCGGCGCCTCTTCAAAAACAGATGCCTGCTGCCAGTTCTCTTTATCCTGGGAATATTCCAGCGCATAGCTTTTCGCATTCGTCCGTTCCCAGTATATCCGAACTGCACCGATGCTGACCGGTTCTCCAAAATCCGCCATCAGCCAGTGATCGTTGTTTTCCCAATCGTTTTCCGACGACCAGCGCATGGTTTCGTCCATATGATTTCCGTCCCCCGCATACATCGCCCGAAAGTCCTTGCCTTCCTCGCTGTCCGCTGTCAGCTTCGCTTTTTTCTGTAAAATAAGATTTTCCCCAACGGTTTCTACCGTCAATCCGGCGTCACATTCTTCCGCACTCCATACCTGCCATAACGGCTGCTCTTTCTCAGAAATTTCTGTCATGCTTTGAGAAGCAGCTGACATTCCGAGCACTCCGGCAGCAAGCACTGTAACCTGAAGGAATTTTGACACACGGACTGCGTGCCTGCCATTGGCATGCCGCCTGCCCACCGATTTGTCGCCTGCAGATTTTCCATCTTCCAGCCTGCGATCCGCGTGCAGCAACATTTTGCTGTCTTTTCCCGTTTTTTTCTCTCTCATGCCGTCTTAGAACCTTTCCAGTCCGATTTCTATCCACTATCCGAAAAATTTCATCACGATTTTTCCAGTCAGAGAAACGACCATTCCAATCGTGGGAACCACATAGATTCCTGCAAAAAAGACTCCCAACAGCAGCCGATACAGCATACCGAAGCATTTTTCAGCCTTCCCCTTCTGCTCTGCTGCAATTTTCCATCCCGCCTCAGCTTTTCGCCTCGCAAAAAACAGAATCAACAGGAATGCAAACCCCAATATGCTGATGCCACCCCCAGCTTTCAGTCCCGGTTCCTCAAACGAAAATACAACTTCATTTTCGCCCTCTGTCAATGTTATCCCCAAAAAGCCGCCAAGTATCGGCTCGATATCCACAGCTTTCCCGTTTTGTATACACTTCCATCCGTCTATCGCAACGAACGGAACAAACAACGTTTCTCCCTCTGCCGCAGACACACTCACATGAATTTGTGCATTGCGCTCTGAAATGGAACATTCTGACGGCTGCAGGATTCTGGCGGTTCCTGACTGCAACGCCGCCTGCCATGCATTCTCATGCAGCGCACCAAGCTCCATCTCCTGTGCTGCGACCAGCGTCCCCATCCGGTCGGTAACAGAAATCATCACCTCCTGCGCTTCAAAAGTTCCCAACCAAATCAGCCGATGTGCACTCGCCATCTGGTTTTTCTCCGGAATTTCAACCGGCTCACCGTTGACTGAAACAAAAATTTCATCCGCGCTTCTTCCTGCATCCAGATACAAAAGCTGCTTGTCCGTCACAGAAATACAAAGCGTTCCATCCTCCAAAACAAGCTCCTGAGCCGGGAAAACTTCCATGATATTCGTATACTCTTTCGAACCGGTCGTCACATCCACGCTCTGCTCTTCTTCAGAAGTCTGTCGATGTTTCGTTTCAACATCCTCTGCAGACAGCAGCTCTGCCCAGGCACGCTGATTGGAAAGTACGCTGCCGCTGCCCGACTGCCCCAAAGCTTCCTTTGAGAATACAAACGCATTGCGCAGCATTGTATCGGAAATTTCCGTTCCGCCGACGGCACGCACCGAAACCCAGGGTGCAAGATAACCGAGACTTTCCAAAACCGCCTTTGTCTGTTTGCTTTCGGTCGGAAAGTATCCGCTGATCGAGCCTTTCCGGTCCACCAATGCAGCGTTGATCGGAAGATCGTCCCGATCTGCCTCACGCGCAAGCAGCCACGAAGGCTCTACGGATGCAGCGTTTTCATTCTCCGCCTGCTTTGCAATTGCTGTCATCTGTCGGTACGCCGCTTCATTTTCCTGTCGAACCGCATAATCTGGTGGCAGTAAGATCATTGTATACACACAAAAGCCGCCAACAAGTGCTCCAAGCACCGCCATTCCCGGGAACCCTGCCCCTCCTGTTTTTTCCCCGGAGGTCTTTGCATGCAGCACCTTTTGTCCGCACCACGCCGACACTCCAACAAGCAGCAATACAACCGCTGTCACAGCGGTTTCTTTCGGACACACCTTGCTGATCGCCAGCGAGGAAAACGCCTGCACCAGACGCTTTTCCCAAATGAGTGTCAGACATACAGCGCCCAATGCGGATACAGCCGAAGCAACCAGCAGGAGCACACAGCGCAGCCGGAGCCCTGCCGGATGTTTGCAGACATTTTCTATACGAAAATCATCCGCATCGCGCTCCTTTCTCACCGCCACAAGTGCCGTCATGCTCAGCACCGCCATGTACCCATAGCGCACCGGGAAGCACACATAGGACCCCATATGCCACAGGAGGTTAGCCGGTTCCAGCAATACCGTCAGCCACAAAAATCCCGTCAGATACAGCCAGAACCGTTCTGCAGCGCTGTGCGTTTCCTGTTCCGCAGCGCTGCGCCTTTTGCGTTTCCAGAAACATCCCGAAGCAAACAGAAGCCCGATCAGTACCGGATTTGCAATCTGGAACAGCCGCTCAAACAAATCATCCAAACCATGCCGTTCCATCACGCCGAAATAGGACAGATTTTCTCCGGAACGCGCAGACTGCAAAAGCAGAATCGCAGACGGGAGCAGAACCGCCGCCGAAATACAAATTCCGATCAGCGTATCAATTCCCATGCACCCCATTTTTTTGGTGCGGTTTTCTTTTCTCTCACAGGTATAGAGCCAGATCGCCCCGGCAAAAAGTGAAAACAGAAGCGTCATAAACCCGAGCTGAATGGACAACATCAGCTGCCATGCGAGCAAAACAGTGTACCAGCCGCCCTTTTTCTCCCGCAGCAAACGCAAAAGCGCCAGACAAAACAGCGGAAAAATCACCGGAAAAATCATCCACTTGATGATCTGATAGTTATATGCCATGTACCCGCAGCACGCGTAGCAAACGGCGAGCGCAACATTCTGAAAGCGTCTGCCCGATGCTGTTTTTTCCAGAAAAATATGCGCTGTAACCGCCGATGCAGTGCTGTAAAGCAGCACCAGCACATTGACCGCCTGATAAATTCTGTCCCGCCCAAACAATAGCAAAACATAGTTAAACGGATTGAGCACCTCATTGATCGTATCCGCATACAGATTCGCCCCGCCGGAAACGCTAAAGTCCAGAAACAGATTTTTCTGTCCTGTCACAACATCGTAAAAATGATACAAAAGCGGCAGATACTGGGAATATAAATCCGTGATCGCCACTGATCCATCCCCGAAGGGATACATTTTTTTATAAGAAAAAAGCAGGCAAAACAGCGCCACACTGCAAAGTGCAGTAAGCGCCGTCGCCTGCCATGTTTTACGGGATTCTTTTTTCAGTTTTCCATGCCAGAATACTCTTTGGTCTGTCCGATTTTCCATTCAGATTTCTCCGTACTCTATCTTCCTTAAAGCAGACACCACACTGCCGTCATCGCCGTGCTCAACAGACAAAATGCCAGCAGCAGTACAAAAAGCACCTGCGATATTGCTCTTTTCACCGCCGAATGCCCGGTCGCACCGCCCTCCCTGCGCCGCATCTCAAGCTGCTCCTTCGTGCCCTCCTGCCAGATAAATGCCAGCGCAATCGCCGGAAACAGCAGCTCGATTTCCATATATCGAAAATGCATGCTGCATTCCTGCGGATAGTCATAGGCAAACTTCAGATACAGGAGCAGATGCACAAAATAGCCGACCACAAATAAAGTCCGGCTCGCAGAATTGATGCCGAAGCGCTTTGCCCGAACGACAAATACGCGAATAAACGCCATCAATGCCGCCAGCGCCAGCAGCGCACCGACCAGCATCAAAAGCACTGCCAGCACCTTTACACTGCGTCCGACGTCCGCCATATCCCATTCGCCCAGCACTGAGGTACGGATGATCTGCATCCATACATTATAGCCGCAGCCCAGCTTAAACTGACGTAAGTTGTCCAACATTTCCGATGGCACTGGGAACAGGAAACGGTTCAAAACCGGGACATTTCCGGTGTACTGCCAGGAATCCTCCGGCAGCGTATAAATCCACACGAGGGGCATATGGAACTGAATCCTATTTCGGATATAAAAGCTCATGCCAAGGGGAATCGAAACTACACCAAACAGAACGTACTGACCGAGCAGCTTCTTTACCGGGACGACGGGAATTGCAGCATTTCGGGTGCTCTCTACGCTGCGTGCCCTACAATCTCGTCCATTGTCCAGACTTCTTACCAGCATCCAGAGCATCACCGCCGCGATCGGAAAGGCCATCTGCGCGACACTCTGTTTTGTCAGCATACCAAGTGCGATAGAAACCGCCAGCTTTAAGATGTTATGCGCCGTCGGAAAGCGGCTCCACAAAATCGTATAGTACACGCACATCACCGTAAACATCAGGCTCATACAATCGTTGTTCACGCTTCCGGAAAGCAGCACCAGCGCCGGATGGAAGCAAAATAGCAGCATCACAAAGCGTTTTGCTTTTTCCGTCAGCTCAAACTGCTCTGCAATCTGCAAAAGGAACCAGAGAATAAGCAGCGAGCAGACAAACGGGACGACCTGGATCGACTCCTCCAGCACATCCGTATTGGAAATAAAAAGAGAGCAAAGCTTCATCCACAGCGCGCACAGATAATGGTGCAGCGGCGGATGGTTGAACTGATAAACACTCGTCGGGTCAAAATCCGGCAGCTTCCAGTTTTCATATAAATACTGGATATATGCCAGATGTCCGCCTGTCACCGTATGCCCGGCATCCAGATCGATCATCCCGATATCATACTGTCTGTCATAGATCGTGGAAAAAAACACATAAAACAGGCGCAGCATACAGCCTGCCGCCAGTATCACATCCATTTTGATCCGATCTGTCCTTTTTCCCACTTTCTCCATGCTCTCCCCCATTTCGCGCCCCGCGCTGCAGTAGTTTGACGCTGCGCTGTTCTTACATCCGCGCTATAATTTTTATGTCCGTGCCTCAGTTTTTGACCGCACGGCGCGGCCAGCTTTAATGCAGCAAAATCATCGAAAACAGTACGGTAAGGATACCGCAGACACCGATCGCCAGTCCGCTCATGGCGCCCTCTGTTTCTCCCAACTCAATCGCCTTGGATGTTCCCACCGCGTGGGAGCATGCGCCGATGGAAATCCCGGCGATCATCGGATCGTTTACCCGGAAAAGTCTGATCAGTGTCGGTGCAAAAATGCTTCCCAGAATGCCGGTAAAAATAACCGCAACAACGGTAATGGGCACCATTCCTCCGTGTCCCTCTGCAACGCTGACTGCGATGGGTGTCGTAACGGACTTCGGAATGAGCGAGACTGTCATCGCCTCGTCCATGCCAAACAGCTTACACATCAGCAGCACGCTCCTCATCGATGCAAGAGATCCGCAGGACGCACCGACTACGATGGGAAGCCAGTTTTTCTTTAACAGCTCTGCCCGCGTGTAGATCGAAACTGCAAGACATGCCGTTGCAGGTGCGAGGAACATGTTGATAAGCGCTCCGCCTTCATTATATTCCTCATACGGAATTTTAAAGATCAGTAAAACGCCGGATACGATCACAATTGCAAGCACAAGGGGATTGCACAGCACCAGTCCGGTCTTTTTGCGGATCCAGGTTCCAACCCAGAACGCCGCGATGCTCAGCCCGATTCCGAAAAACGGAGACATAAACAGTTCATGCATCATTCTTTTGCCCTCCCGCTTTTCTTTTTCTGCATCAGATACAGCGCGAACTTCATGCTGTATGCCGTCACTGCAAATGTCACAACCGTACTCACCACGCAGATCACGATCAGCTGCACCACCCAGTTTTTCAGGACGTCAAAATAGTTGATGATGCTGACTCCCGCCGGGATAAAAAAGAATGCCATATTTTCCAGCAGAAAATCCGATTTTTCGCGGATATGGTCTACCTTCAGAATATGTACGCACAACAGAATGAACAGCAAAATCATGCCGATCACGCTCGCTGGGAAAGAAAACGGAAGAAGCTTTTCGATAATCTGAGAAATCCAGCAAATCGAAAAGATAATTCCTACCTGTGTTACGATTTTCAAGTCTTAAATTCCTCCTTTGATCCGGTGCTGCCCCTTAAAGCAGGCAGCGCTGCATATCTTTTATCATCTGTTCCGCCTGCGAAAGCAGGTCTTCAGAGTTTTTCTCCACTACATTACTCCTTTTGAACTGATAAGTAAAGACCGGATTCCCCTGAGGTAAAAACTTTAAACTGTTCCCATATTGTTCGAAAAGCATCGGGATATTTTCCCCGTGCACCCGTGCGTCCGGTCTGTATACAAAGCGCAGCTCCCCCGGACGCCCCTTGATTTCCATAATATAAAGCTTGTGCGCCTGCGCCCGCAAAAGCGCAATCCGCAGCAAATTGTCTACGGACTTCGGCACGGTTCCGAAGCGGTCGAGCAGCTCTTCTTTCATCTCTGCACTCTCGCTTTCCGTCTCCACGCCGGCGATTCGCTTGTAAATGTCGAGCTTTTGCTGCTCATTGACAATGTAAGAAGCCGGAATATAAGCGTCCACCTCCAGCTCCACCGTCGTAAGAAAGTCCGGTGCAGTGTCCTCGCCCTTTAAATTCTTTACCGCTTCGTTCAACATTTTACAATATAAATCATAGCCAACCGCTTCCATATGACCGTGCTGACGCTCTCCCAAAAGGTTGCCCGCGCCGCGGATCTCCAAATCCTTCATCGCAATCTTAAAACCGCTGCCCAGATCGGTAAACTCCCGGATCGCCGCCAAACGCTTTTCTGCAATTTCCCGCAGCACCTTGTCCCGCTTATACATCAAAAAGGCATAAGCCGTCCGGTTCGAGCGTCCGACACGTCCGCGCAGCTGATACAGCTGGGACAATCCCATTCGGTCAGAATCGTGGATGATGATCGTGTTGACGTTGGAAATGTCCAGACCGGTTTCGATGATCGTCGTCGCAACCAGAATGTCGATTTCGCCGTTGATAAAGCTAAACATGATTTTTTCCAGCTCTCTCTCCGACATCTGTCCGTGTGCAAATGCCACATTCGCATCCGGCACCATTTCCCCAATCTTTGCTGCCATATCTGCAATCGTATTGACGCGGTTGTATACATAATACACCTGACCATTCCGGGACAGCTCGCGGGTGATCGCCTCACGCACCATTTCTTCATTATATTCCATCACATAGGTCTGGATCGGCTGACGTTCCTCCGGCGCTTCCTCCAGCACGCTCATGTCGCGGATACCGACCAGAGACATATGCAGGGTCCGTGGAATCGGCGTTGCCGTCAGGGTCAGCACATCCACGTTCTCTTTCATTTTCTTGATCTTTTCCTTATGGGTCACGCCAAAGCGCTGCTCCTCGTCGATCATCAAAAGACCAAGATCCTTATATTGCATATCTGATGAAAGCACGCGATGTGTCCCGATCACGATATCCACCAGACCCTTTTTGAGATCCTCGATCACCTTTTTCTGCTGCGCAGGCGTCCGAAACCGCGACATCTGCTCAATCCGGATCGGATAATCCTTCATCCGCTGCACAAACGTATTGTAATGCTGCTGCGCCAGAATCGTCGTCGGCACCAGAAAAACAACCTGCTTGCCGTCCTGCACCGCCTTAAACGCCGCGCGGATTGCAACCTCGGTTTTGCCATAGCCAACGTCCCCGCAGATCAGGCGATCCATGATTTTGTTGCTCTCCATGTCCCGCTTCGTCGCCGCTATTGCCATCAGCTGGTCATCCGTTTCCTCAAACGGGAACATTTCTTCAAACTCCCGCTGCCAGACCGTATCCTCCGAAAAAGCGTAGCCCTTCCCGTTCTGGCGCGCCGCATACAGCTCCACCAGATCCTTTGCGACCTCATCCACTGCCGCCCGGACACGGGTCTTGGTCTTGTGCCACTCCTGCGTTCCGAGCTTGTTTAACTTCGGCTTTTTCGCTGCATCGGCGGATGCGTACTTCTGAATCGCGTCCAGACCGGTTGCCAGCACATAGAGGTTTCCTCCATCCCGGTACGAAATTTTCATGTAATCCCGGACCGTTCCCTCCATCTCGACCTTCTCGATGCCCTGATAAATACCGAGACCGTGCGTCTCATGAACGACATAATCCCCGACCTTCAGCTCTCCGAAATCGCGGATTTTCGTGCCCTCATAGCGCTGAATTTTTCGCTTTTTCTTTTTAGGCGCGCCAAAAATATCCCCCTCCGAAATGACCGCGAATTTCAGCATCGGATATTCAAAGCCCTTTTCCACATGTCCGTAAAAAAGCTCTGTCTCGCCAGGCAAAACCTCCCGGTCAGGGTCTTCGCTGTAAAAAGCGCTCAGCTCCTGCTCCCGCAGATCGGCTGCCAGACGCTTCGCCCGCGTCCGGGATGCACATAACAAAAGCACCCTGCTGCCATTTTTTTTGTAACGTTTTAAGTCCTTTAACAGGGCTTCAAAACTGTTGTTATAGGACGGCATGCTGTGCACCGTGATTTCAAACCTGCGATCCGGCTTAAACAGGCTGCTCTTTGCATCCAGCGCGGCGAGTGACACTGCCCGATACTGCGACAGCTTCCCTGCGATTTCCTTTTCGGGGTACAAAAGCTGCGCCTGTCCCGGCAGGATATAGCCTTTTTCCAGACGTCCGGTCATGCTCTCCCGAAATTCTGTCTCAAGTGCGTTCGCCGTCTCCGACAAATGCTGTGGCTCATCCAGAAAAACTGCCGTCGTTTCCGGATGGAAAAATTCCAGAAAGGACTCCGTCTGCGGATAAAAATAATGCACGAAGCTTTCCAGATTGACTACACTGCCAAACTCCTGCGCAGACTCTTCGATCTCTTTGATCTGCGTCTCAATCCGGTGCGCTGCCTCCGGATTGCCCTGTTCCCGCAATTTTTTGGCATATTGCTTCGTCTCTTTTTTGATTCTCGCAAAGCCGTCCTGCCTGCGCGCCTCCGAAAGCATCAGCTCCGTTGCCGGATAAATCGCAATCTCATCCAGATTTTCCACCGAACGCTGGGACAGCACGTCAAAGCTTCGAATCGACTCTACGCTGTCTCCCCACAGCTCGATTCGATACGGATTTTCTTCCGTCATATCGAAAATATCAATAATTCCGCCGCGAATGGAAAACTGTCCCGGTTCCTCTACCTGCGGGCTCTTTTCATAACCCATTTCCACCAGCTGAGCGGAAAGTTTCCTCTCGTCTACCGTTGATTTTTTATCGAAATGCAGTATTCTTGACACAATCCCGGAAAGCGGCGTCTGCGGCATCATCAATGCGGACATCGTCGTTACGATCGTAACCGGACGCTTTTCGAGCAGCGCGCGCAGCACACGCATCCGCTCCCGCACCAGATCGCCGCCGGAAACATCCGCCTGATAAAAGATCAGATCCTTGCCCGGATACACCATCGTCCTGCGGTCGTAAAACCCATATTCTGCGCCGATTTCCCGCGCTCTTTTGTCACTGAAAGTAACGATGATTTTCTGTGTAAAACCATCGCTCAATCCATATACCATATGAAGCTTCTGGGAATCATACAGTCCGGAAAAGGCAACATGCCCTTTTCCTCTGTCCAGAAGTGCTTTTCCCTCTTCAAACTCCGCCAATTCCCAAAGCGGAGCTGTCAATACCTTCATGCTATGCCTTCTCCACTTTTCGCCCGTTATACACGTTCATCGCTGCATCCGGACCTTTTTCCAGAATCATCTGCACCGCTTCACAGACTTCCTCCGAAACCTGCTTCATCAGCACCTGCTCCTCCCGATCAAAATGTCCCAGCACATAGTCCGCAAGGTCGTAGCCTGCCGGTTTTTCCCCGACGCCGACCTTAATCCGCACAAACTGATCTTTTCCAAGATGCTGAATAATATTCTTCAAACCGTTATGACCACCCGCGCTGCCTTTTTTGCGCACCCGGATGATGCCAGGCTCCAGGCTGATATCGTCGTGAATCACGATCAGGTTCGTGCTGCCGTCTACCTTATAATAATCCAGCACTTCCCGGATACATTCGCCGCTCAGGTTCATATAAGTCAGCGGCTTTACCAGAATTATTTTCTGCCCGTTTAAATAGCCTGCACCCAAAAGTCCCTTGTGCTTTGCCGTGTTTACAGAAATTCCGGTCTTATCTGCCAGCATATCTATGACGGAAAAGCCGATATTATGCCTTGTATTATCGTATTCTTTTTTCGGGTTTCCAAGTCCTGCAATTACATACATGTTCTGTCCGTTTCCTTCCTGCTTCTGCCTGCCCTTTCCTGCTTTTGCAGGCGCTGTCTGTTGTGCTTTCATGTTAGCACAGTTTCCCCCGCTCGGGCAAGTGAGAATGTACCCTGCTGCCCTTTCCATCTGCGGCGACATACAGATGGCTTTTCTAACCGGATATCCGGTCAGGAAAACAGTCCCGGTACATCGCTGCACCGGGACTGTCTGTTGTAGTCTGTATTTATTTTCTGTATTTATTTAAGAAGTTATGCAATCGGTTCTTCCAATGCCGTATTGTATGCTTCCAAAATAATTCCCTGGATCTTTTCCCGGGTTCCCTGGCTGATGGGATGGGCGATATCGCGGTATTCCCCATCTGCGCTGCGCTTGCTCGGCATCGCGATGAACAGTCCTTTATCTCCCTCTATTACTTTGATATCATGCACCACAAACTCGTCATCCACGGTAATGGATACAATCGCTTTCATTTTACCTTCTTTGGCAATTTTCCGAACCCTTACGTCGGTAATCGTCATAACTTATTCCCCCTCGCGTTTCAGATAATGTATCTGTCGTTTTTCTCTATTACAATCTTGATTTCATCTTCTCCGCGATAGAAAGAATTTGCACGGATCGTATCCCGGCTTTCTACGATACAGTTCTCGATGTGCGTGTTATCGCCGATGTATACGTCATTCAAAATAATGGAATTCTTGATGTAACAGTTGTTTCCGATAAAGGATTTTTTGAAGATTACGGAATTCTCTACCGTGCCGTTGACAATACAGCCGCTGGAAATCAGGCTGTTCTCAACCTTCGCTCCAACATTATACTTTGCAGGCGGTAAATCGTCAACCTTTGAATAAATATCCGGATACTGTTTGAAAAAATAATTACGGATCTCCGGTTTTAAGAAGTCCATATTGGCATCGAAATAGTCTTCCACCGTTGCAATATTCTTCCAGTAATCTTTGATCTTATATCCGAAGATCCGTTTCTGATTTTTGTAACGGATCAGAATATCCTTTACAAAATCATAACGGTCTTCCATTGCACAGCGCTCGATCATATCAATCAGGAGACGTCTGCGGATAACATAAATACCACAGGAAATGGTATTGGAGCGTGCCTCAATCGGCTTCTCTTCAAACTCTTCGATCCGGCTTTCCTCGTTCATCTTGATGGTACCGAACCGCTCTACGTTTACATTTGCCGGCATGTCCTTGCAGACAACGGTCACATCCGCTTTTTTGGAAATATGATATTCCAGGACTTTGTTGTAGTCCATCTTGTATACACAATCGCCGGAGGTAATAACTACATAGGGCTCATGGCTGTTTTTTAAGAAGGAGAGGTTCTGATAAATGGCATCTGCCGTGCCTCTATACCAGGAGCTGTTCTCCGCGGTTACCGCAGGAGTAAACAGAAACAATCCACCCTGTTTTCTTCCGAAATCCCACCATTTGGAGGAGCTTAAATGTGCATTTAAGCTTCTGGCGTTATACTGGGTCAGCACGCCGACTCTCTGGATATGAGAGTTCGTCATGTTGCTCAGCGCAAAATCAATACTTCTGTAGCTGCCTGCCACCGGCATCGCGCCGATCGCGCGCTTCTGGGACAGTTCTCTCATCTTGCGGTTATTGCCGCCTGCTAAAATGATACCGATTGCTCTCACTGTTTGTCACCTGCCTTAATCAATGTTTTGCCGCTTGCCAGATATCCATCCGGATAATCGTCTGCTGTCGTAATGCCGAATACAACGGAATTCTTGCCTACAGATACATTGGCAGGCACAACGCTCTTCTCACCAACAGTGACAATACCGTCGCAGTAAATATGCGGTGCAGTATCGTTCGGTGCTTCCTCCCCGACGCCCAGTCTGACGTGATCACCGATCTTCGTGTTTTCCGCTACGATTGCCTTGCTAAGCTCACAGCTCGCCCCAATCTCTGTATTGTTCATGATAATGGAGTCACGCACAACCGTATCTTTACCGATCGTAACACCGCAGCCGATTACAGAGTTATAAACCTGTCCGTAAATCTCAGAGCCTTCTCCGACGATACTGCGTTCGATTACACCGCCCTTTGCAACGTACTGAGGAGGCAGGATCTCGCTCTTTGTATAAATCTTCCAGTATTCTTCATAAAGATTAAACTCCGGAACAACATCGATCAGCTCCATATTCGCTTCCCAGTAGGAGGTCAGGGTTCCGACATCTTTCCAGTAACCGTTAAATTCATATGCATACATCGGTGCGCCGTTTTTATGACAATAAGGGATGACATGCTTGCCAAAATCCAGGTTTGGCTGATCTGCATTATCGATCAGTGCCTGCTTCAGCGTTTTCCAGTTAAATATGTAAATACCCATGGATGCAAGGTTACTGCGCGGGTTGGCAGGCTTCTCCTCAAAATCCACGATCCGCTTGTTCTCATCGGTGATCATGATACCGAAGCGCTTGGCTTCTTCCATCGGAACCGGCATAACGGCGATCGTACACTCTGAACCGTTCTGCTTGTGGAAATCCAGCATCACTTCATAATCCATCTTATAAATATGGTCGCCGGAAAGAATCAGCACATATTCCGGGTTAAAGCCCTCCATATATTCGATATTCTGATAGATCGCGTTTGCTGTACCGGTGTACCATTCGCTGTTTTCATTTTTTTCATAAGGAGGCAGAACAGTAACACCCCCGATATTCCTGTCCAGATCCCACGGAATACCGATCCCAATATGCGTATTCAGCCGCAGAGGCTGATACTGTGTCAATACACCGACTGTATCAACACTGGAATTGATACAGTTGCTTAATGGGAAATCAATGATCCGATATTTTCCGCCAAATGAAACTGCAGGCTTGGCTACCTTTGCAGTCAGCACGCCCAGTCGGCTTCCCTGCCCGCCTGCCAGTAACATGGCAATCATTTCCTTCTTAATCATGTCCTCACCTCGTTGTTTCTATCAACTTTCCCACGGCTGTCGCCGGGCTTAAGAAAAGTATATCACACGCATCTGTAAAAGTGAATAATAATTTTACATTTGCACGCCCTTTTCGACCTTTTTTCTTGTGAAATATAGACACAAATCAAATTAGTAGGTTTATGTTTTTATTCAAAATATTCAATTTTCTCAAGCTATCGCTCCCATTTCCTTCTTTAATTATTCACAAAATGTCCTTTTTCGTCTTTTCCGGCATGTTTTGTCAACCGATAACACATTGTTATTTTGTCGAAGAAAAAAAGTGCTGCAGACAGCGTCGAAGTTTCTATTTGTTTTTTCAGAGAGTTTGCGCTACAATTGACCCAGTACAGTATTCCAATTCAGAAATGGAGATTCTTTATGTATCAGGTAGATTTTAACCATCCAATTCACGTTTATTTTATCGGCATCGGCGGCATCAGCATGTCCGGCCTCGCCGAAATTCTTTTATCCGAGGGCTTTACCGTATCCGGCTCCGACTGGAACCGCTCTGCCCTGACCGAGCACCTCGAAAAAAGCGGCGCACACGTCAACTATGGCAAGCCCCAGAAAGCGGAAAACATCACAGACGACATCGACCTCGTCGTATACACCGCCGCAGTACATGCAGACAATCAGGAATTTTCCCGTGCCAAAGAGCTGCAGCTTCCCATGCTGTCCAGAGCGGAATTTCTCGGACAGCTGATGAAAAACTACGACACGCCGATCGCTGTCAGCGGCACCCATGGCAAAACGACCACCACTTCCATGATTTCCGAGATTCTGCTGCAGGCAAATACCGACCCGACCCTTTCTATCGGCGGCATTTTGAAATCCATCCACGGCAATATCCGCGTCGGCCACTCCGGTCTGTTCGTCGCAGAGGCATGCGAATATACCAACAGCTTTTTAAACTTTTTCCCGAAAATCGGCATCATCTTGAATATCGAAGAAGACCATTTGGACTTCTTTAAAGACCTGGCAGATATCCGTGCTTCGTTCCGCAAATTTGCACAGCTTCTGCCTGCGGACGGCACTCTGTTTATCAACGGCGACATCGAAAACTGGCAGGAGATCACAGAAGGTCTGGCATGCCGCGTCGTTACGTTCGGCACAACCTCTGCTTCCGACTATTATCCCTCCGATATTTCCTATAATAAAACAGCGGACGCAACCTTTACCGTGCACAGCTTAAACGGTCAGACCAGACAGCTTACGCTCGGCGTTCCCGGGGAGCACAATATCTCCAACGCCCTCGCTGCAGTCGCCCTGTCCGATCTGCTCAGCATCGATTACCGGAATACCGCGGCGGCGCTGCTGAACTTCCGCGGGACTGACCGCAGATTCGAATATAAAGGAACGATAAATGGCATAACAATTGTGGACGATTACGCACATCATCCGACTGAAATCGCCGCGACCCTGCACGCTGCACTCAACTATCCGCACAAGACGCTCTGGTGCATTTTCCAGCCTCACACCTACACCAGAACGAAAGCGTTTTTACCTCAGTTTGCCAAGTCCCTCGCGCTGGCAGATAAGGTCATCCTCGCAGACATCTACGCCGCCCGTGAAACCGACACCCTCGGCATCAGCTCTGCCGATCTGCAGGCTCTGGTACAGAAAGAGGGTAAAGAATGTTTTTATTTCCATACATTCGAGGAAATTGAAGACTTCGTTTTAAAAAATTGTATCAACGGAGACCTGTTGATAACTATGGGAGCCGGAGATGTTGTAAATATCGGCGAAAACCTGCTTTCCAGATAACTTATCCACATTATCCACAGCCAGAACGTGGAAAACTTTCCTCTCTGGCTGTGGATATTTTTTTCCAAAAAAAGATGATATTTCTGCGCCTTTGACAATCTTTTACACATTTTCCACATTATCCACATCCACGAAAACCCCAGTGTTTATCAGCCCTGAGCCGGAAACTTCCTGTTTCCTTTTTAAAATGTCTGTGTTAAAATGGGGCTTGCCAAAAGGAATTGAAAAGTTTTCCACAGTCTGCAGGACGCAGACAAACTGCAGCAATTTTTACAAAGAACCGGGAATACTAGGATGAGTGAGATTTTTTTGTGCGGCGGAGCAGCGGATGCTACCGTCCTTTCCAACGTTTTTATCGATGAATATTTAAAAGATGCCAACGATGCACAGTTAAAGGTGTATCTTTTTCTCGTGCGCCGTCTGCAGGCAGGCGATCCTGTCAGCATTTCGGACATGGCAGACCGCTTTAATCATACGGAAAAGGACATTCTGCGCGCCCTCTGCTACTGGGAAAAGTGCGGCGTCCTGACGCTCAAGCTTTCGCCCGACCGCACAACCCTGCAGCAGATCCGTCTGCTCCCCCTTTCCAAGGGGAAGAGACAGGACGCAGGACAAGCTGATTTTTCTACGGAGCAGACCACCGGACATATTTCACGCGACGTCGGACGGCTTGCGGACACGACTCGCGGCTCTGATACCGAACGCTTTGGCGACGCAGCCCGCAATTCTGAGCAAGGCGCTGACGCGACCCTGCCCGGAGCAGCCGCGTACGATACGTCCAACACTGCGGCTGCTCCCTCCGGACGCACGGCCGCACCGCAGATCCGCAGCATTACGATGCTTTCCCACCAGTCCCTTGAGCCTGCCGATCCCTATGCCAAACCTGCATACAGTCTGGACGAGCTCAAATCCTTCCAGCAGCAGGAGAACACCGCGCAGCTGATTTTCATCGCAGAGCAGTATCTCGGACGCACATTAAGCCCCGCCGATATGAAGTCTATCCTCTTTTTCACGGATAAGCTCCATTTCTCCGATGACCTGATCGACTATCTGCTGCAATACTGCGTCGAGCGCGGCAAAAAGGATTTCCGCTACATTGAAAAGGTCGCGATCGCCTGGGCGGAAGCCGGGATCACGACACCTGCCCAGGCAGAAGGTCATGTTTCCCGTTACGACAAGAATGTCTATTCCATTATGAACGCTCTCGGCAAGACCAATACCCCCGCACGCAATGAGCTCGCCTATATCCGCCGCTGGACAGAGGAATTTTGCTTTGAGCTCGACGTTATTTTAGAAGCCTGCGGACGCACCGTCCTGGCTACCGACAGACACCGCTTCGCCTATGCAGACAGCATCCTCGCTGCCTGGTACAAGGCAGGCGTCCACCACGTCGCAGACATCGCCAGACTCGACAGCTCCTATCAGAAAGAGCGTGCATCTCGCCCGGCGCGCAGCGGTTCTACAGCAGAATATAACAGTTTCATGCATTCCAGCTATGATTTCGATGCGCTTGAAGAGGCGCTTTTGAAGCAGTAAGGAGGTTTGATGTGGCACTGACTGTTTCCCAATACAATTCCATCCTGCGGCAATACGAAGAACATCAGACCCGCAACCGCCATCTGCACGATCAACGGCTGCATCACATTTATGAGACAGTCCCCGGCTATCAAGCCCTCGACGAAGCCGTTGCATCCACCTCTGTCGCACAGGGCAAAAGGATGCTCGCAGGGGATACAAATGCGCTTGCACAGCTCAAAGACCAGCTCAAAGACCTTGCACAGAAACGTGCCTCCCTTTTGCTGGAAAACGGCTACCCGACAGATTTTCTCGATCCGATCTACGACTGTCCTGATTGTCAGGACACCGGCTATGTGAACGGTCAGAAATGCCACTGCTTCCGTCAGGCAGAGATCGCGCTTCTTTACGAACAGTCCAACCTGAAACGAATGCTCGAAAAAGAAAACTTCGGCACGCTCTCCTATTCCTTTTTTCAGGGAGACGAACTGACTTCCTATCGCCAGGCTGTCGAAAAATGTAAAAATTTTTGCACAAATTTTAAAACGTCCTACCAAAACCTTTTCTTTTATGGTACAGTAGGTACGGGCAAGACATTCCTGACCAATTGCATTGCAAAGGAATGTATCGAGCAGGGCTGTTCTGTGCTTTATTTCAGTGCAGCATCCCTTTTCGACTTACTCGCCAGGAACACGTTTGACTATAGGGCACGGGAAGAGCTTTCCGCACTCTGTGCGGATCTCTATGGCTGCGATCTGCTCGTTATCGACGATCTCGGCACCGAAACTGCCACGGCAGTGACGCTCTCCCATTTCTTTACCTGTTTGAACGAACGTCTGCTCCGACAGAAATCCGTTATCATTTCTACCAATCTTTCTCTGGAAGATTGCAGAAACCGTTATCAGGACCGAATTTTTTCCAGAATTGCCAGCAATTTTGAATTCTGTAAACTCACCGGCCCTGATATTCGTATGTGTAAAAAGGTATCCGCTGTCTCGGGTCCGGTCCGCTGACACAGATATCCAAAATATTAACTTTTACCTTCAGAAAGTGAGGAACTTCCATGATGGAACGTGAAGAAACCAGAAATCTCGAAACCATTCCGGTTGGCTCCCTGGGGATTATCCCGTTAAGGGGTTGCGAATCCCTTGCACAGAGAGTTGACCAGTATCTTGTAAGATGGCGCACCCAGCGCGAGAGCGAGCACAAAGACAGCCTTGCCTTTGCAGGCTACCAGCGTGACTCCTACATTTTAAAAAGCAAGGTGCCGCGTTTTGGTTCCGGCGAAGCCAAGGGCGTTATTCTGGAATCTGTCCGCGGTACGGATCTGTATCTGCTGGTTGACGTAACCAACTACAGCCAGACCTATTCCCTCTGCGGTCATGAAAACCATATGTCTCCTGACGATCATTATCAGGATCTGAAGCGTATCATCGCTGCTGTCGGCGGTAAAGCAAGAAGAATTACCGTTATCATGCCTTTCCTTTATGAAAGCCGCCAGCACAAGCGCACCGCACGGGAATCCTTGGACTGCGCACTCGCTCTGCAGGAGCTGGTAAAGATGGGCGTCGACAACATCATCACCTTTGATGCCCATGACCCGAGAGTCCAGAACTCCATCCCGTTAAACGGTTTCGAAACCGTTCAGGCTTCTTATCAGTTCATCAAAAACCTGCTGCGCACCGAGCCCGACCTGCAGATCGATTCCAACCACATGATGGTTATCAGCCCGGATGAAGGCGGTATGGGACGTGCAATTTACATTGCAAACGTACTCGGTCTGGATATGGGTATGTTCTATAAGAGAAGAGACTACACCAGAGTTGTTAACGGACGAAATCCGATCGTTGCTCACGAATTCCTGGGTACCAGCGTAGAAGGCAAGGACATGATCATCATCGATGACATGATTTCCTCCGGCGAAAGTGTACTCGAAGTTGCATCCGCATTAAAGCAGCGCGGTGCCCGTAAGATCTTCATCTGCACCACCTTCGGGCTGTTCACAAGCGGTATGGAGAAATTCGACAAGGCTTATGCATGCGGCAATATCAACCGTGTCCTGACCACTAACCTGATTTATCAGCCTGAAGAGCTGTTAAAGCGGGAATGGTACGTCAACTGTGATATGAGCAAATACGTTGCTTATCTGATTGATACCTTGAACCATGATACTTCCATCAGCGATCTGCTCGATCCCAACGATAAGATCCAGGCTGCTGTCGCAAAGTATAAAAAAGGACTGGCTTTAGATAACGACGACTGAGCCAGATAAAAAATTGAGCTGAACAATATTGTTCAGCTCCTATTTTTTCTGTGCAAAATGTCTCTAAATGGAGGATTTATGAAAATCGTAGTAATTGACGGTCAGGGCGGCAGAATCGGCAGTCTTGTGACTGCCCGCCTCTGTAAAGAGCAGCTGCCCAACTGTGAACTGTATGCCATTGGCACCAACGCAACCGCAACCGCTGCCATGCTCAAAGCCGGGGCTGACTTCGGCGCAACCGGAGAAAATCCCGTGCTTGTTGCCTGCCGGGATGCGGATTTTATCATCGGTCCCCTCGGCATTTTGTCCGCAGACTCCCTGCTTGGGGAAGTGACGCCCGCCATGGCAGTCGCCGTCGGACAGAGCCATGCCCAGAAGCTTTTGCTTCCGGTCAACCGCTGCAACAACCACATCATCGGAACCGCTGATCTGTCCGTATCCCAGCTGATCGACGAAACGATCAAGTTTCTGAAAAAGAGCCTTTAAAGCAACAATAGAATGCACGCTCTGCGAGCATTCTATTGTCATGAATAAAAGTTACAGTTCACTCGTGGTTTTTGCGAATGGTGCGAGTGAACTGTAACATTTTTTCTTTTATCCCACAATTCTCCGAATTGTCAGAATCGGCTTATAATTCGCATATCCATACTTAATTCCTGTTCTCGCTGTGCTGGCATGCACGATTCGTCCGCCGCCCAGATACAGCGCCACATGGCCTGCATAGCAGACGATGTCGCCTGCCTGAGCAGCTTCATAGGAAACCTCGCGTCCTGCACTTCTCATAGCAGCAGAGTTTCTCGGCAGGCCGTATCCGTATTGCCTGTACACTGCCCAGATAAATCCGGAGCAGTCCGCACCGTTTGTCAGGCTCGTTCCGCCCGCTACATACGGGTTCCCGACGAACTGGCAGGCATACGCCGCAATGTCGCTTCCACTTGATCCGCTCGCAGGAGGAACGGTCTTTAAGCCGCCCGAAGAACTGCCGGAGCTGCTGCCTGAGGAAGAGGAGCTGTCGGAGCTGCTTGAGCGATTGGAGCTACTGTCAGAAGCGCCGGAATCGCTGCTCTTTGCAGCTTTTTCTTTCGCCTCGGCTTCCGCCTTTGCTTTTTCTTCCGCCGCTTTTTTCGCAGCCTCCTCGGCTTTCCGGCGCTCTTCCTCGGCCTTGATGATTGCGTTTTCTTCCTCGTCCAGCTTTGCCAGCTCGGAATTCTGCTGTTTGATTAACGCTTTATATGCCGCAGCTTCCTGCTTCGCTTTCGCAATCTGCGCGTCGAAATCGTTCGACTGGGACTTTTTCTCATCGATCATCTGCTGCATGGAAGCCTGTTCCTCTTCCAGCTCATATTTCTGCGTTTCCAGGTCACTCTTTTTATCTTCCAAATCGTTCTTTTTCTGCGCAACCTCTTCTTTAATCAGGATGTAGCGGTTGAGCATCTGTTTATCGTACTCATACAGCTTCTCCACATAATTCGCCTGATTGAGCATGCCGCTCCAGTTGGAGGCGTTGCTCAGGATCTCGATATAACTGGTATCGCCCTTTTCATACAGGTAACGGAGACGCTTCTTCATTGCAAGATACTGTGCATCCTCCTGCGCCTTCGCTACGTCATAGTCCTCCTGCGCCTTTACGATCTGCTTTTCGGTATCGCTGATCTGATCCTGCATCAGACTTACGCTGGCGATGACCTCTACCAGCTGGGAATCCAGCTCCTGTATTTCTTCCTCCAAAGCGTCCTGCTGCCCTTCCAGACTGCTGACCTTGCTCTGGCTCTGCTTATACTGACTCTGCGTGCCCTGCTGCTCGCTCTTTTTCTGTTCCCGTTCCTGCTGAATTTCTTCCCGTGTCTTTGCCTGCACATAGACAGGCTGTATTCCGATCGCTGCCGCAAGCATAACTGCTGCTATTTTTTTCCAGTGATGATTTCCCATCCGTATCTTCCTTTTTCTGTATTCTGGTACAGCGTTTCGTAAATAACTATACCAATCGCGTAGGATGTGGATTCGAGTGTGCAGGTATAAAAACGCAGGCGTAGCGGGCTACGCTGAGGCTTTTATACCTGTGCAATCGGATTCACAGGCAAGTGAGTGGTATAGTTATTTCGAAAACGATGTACTAGTTTTCACTTTATACAGTATACAACAAAAAAAGAGCAGGATAAACCCAAAAGTTCATCCCGCTCGACAATATTTTTATTCCAGTTCACTTGTGGTTTCTTGTAGGCAGATTCCATGCTCGCATGAGAATCTGTGTACAAGAAACCACGAAGAGAGCGCCATTTTATGAGCAAAAATGAGCTGCGAAGCAGCGGAAAGCATCGAAGATGCGCTTTTGCGAATGGCGCGGGTGAACTGTAACATTTTATTCCAGTTCACTGGAATTATAATTCGCAGTTCTTTACCGTTCTCGGGAAAGGAATGACGTCGCGAATGTTGCCCATACCGGTCAGATACATAACACAGCGCTCAAATCCAAGACCAAAGCCCGCATGGCTTGCGGAGCCGTATTTTCTCAGATCCAGATAGAAGCCGTAATCCTCTTTGTTCAGCCCAAGCTCGTCCATGCGCTGTTCCAGAAGCTCGAGGCTATCCTCTCTCTGGCTGCCGCCGATGATCTCGCCGATGCCGGGAACCAGACAGTCCATAGCGGCAACGGTCTTGCCATCCTCATTTAACTTCATATAGAATGCCTTGATTTCCTTCGGATAGTCTGTTACAAATACCGGACGCTTGAACACCTTCTCCGTCAGATAACGCTCGTGTTCGGTCTGCAGGTCGCAGCCCCAGTATACTTTATAATCGAATTCGTCGTTGTGCTCTTCCAAAATCTTGATCGCCTCGGTATAGGTCACATGTCCGAAATCGGAGTTCAATACATGATTCAGTCTTTCCAGAAGTCCCTTATCCACAAAGCTGTTGAAGAAGTTCATCTCTTCCGGAGCATGCTCCAGCACATAGCGGATAATGTATTTGAGCATGGACTCTGCCAGTACCATGTCGTCCTTTAAGTCCGCAAATGCGATTTCCGGCTCGATCATCCAGAACTCAGCCGCATGGCGGGTGGTATTGGAGTTTTCTGCGCGGAAGGTCGGTCCAAACGTATAAATATTCTTAAACGCCATCGCATAGGTTTCGCCGTTTAACTGTCCGCTTACGGTCAGGTTGGTAGGTTTGCAGAAGAAGTCCTGGGAATAATCCACAGTACCGTCTTCGTTTTTCGGAACGTTGTTCAAATCCAGGGTTGTAACCTGGAACATCTCGCCTGCGCCCTCGCAGTCGCTTCCGGTAATCAGAGGAGTGTGCACATAGACGAAATCTCTCTCCTGGAAGAACTGATGAATCGCATAAGCGATCAGGGAACGAACTCTGAACACTGCCTGGAACGTATTGGTTCTGGGACGCAGATGTGCAATGGTACGCAGATATTCAAAGCTGTGACGCTTCTTCTGCAGCGGGTAATCCGGTCCGCATGCACCTTCCACTACAACCTCGTCTGCCTGCATCTCAAAGGGCTGTTTTGCACCGGGCGTCTCTACAATCGTACCTGTTACAATGACAGCTGCTCCGACGCCGATTTTGGCAATATCGGCATAATTATCCAGCTTGTCTGCTGCGTATACAACCTGCAGCGGTTCAAAAAAGGTACCGTCATTTACAACCAGGAATCCAAAATTTTTAGAATCCCGGTTGCTTCTTACCCAGCCGCCTACTGTCACCTTCTGGCCGGCAAACTGTTCTTTTTCTCTGAATAACTGTCTTACACTTGTCAGTTCCATGCTCTCTCTCCTCACTCGCCTCGTGCGTCAGCTGTGCCCTGGCTTATTCTGCTTCGGTCGCTGTCTCTGTTGTTGTCTCGGTTTCAGTTTCTGTTGTCTCTTCGGTCGCTTCCTCTGTGGACGCCTCTGTTTCGGTTACGTTCGCATTCTCAATCAGATACTTGGTTACCTTTTCAGACATCAGATATTCTTTGTAGCCGCGCAGGTCGCCAATCGCTTCCTGATAAGCGTCTACGGAATCATAACCATATTCGGATGCGCTGCTTTCCAGATCTGCCTGCAGCTCTTCATCGGTTAAGGTCAGACCTTCTTTTTCTGCGATCGCCTGCATAACCATAATCTGCTCTGCTGCGCTTTGTGCAGATTTCTGAAGCTCGTCTTCATATTCATCCGCAGCCAGACCGTAGCTGTATGACATAAAGGTCTCCAGATCGATTCCATACATGCTTGCAGTAGCGGTCAGGTTCTTAACCAGACGGTCATAATAGCGGCTTACCATCTCTTCGGGAGTTTCCTTGAAGGTTGCATTTGCCGTTACCGCCTCCAGAACATTTCTTTCCAGCTCTGTTTCCTGCTGGCTCTTGGCAGAGCTCATCAGGTTATCATAAACGTACTGACGATATTCTGCTACTGTGCTTACGCCGTCAATATTGCGGGCTGCTACGAAAGCATCGTCCAGAACCGCGTCAGTTTCTTCATAAACATGATTTACCGTTACCGTGAATACAACGTCTGCACCGGCAAGGTCTGTATTGCTGTAATCCTCCGGGAAGGTAAGGTTTAACTCCTTTGTCTCATCCTTCTTCATGCCGATCACGCCGTCTTCAAAGCCGTCGATAAAGGTATTGGAGCCGATGGTCAGCTCGTAGCTGTCGGAAGAACCGCCGTCAAACTCTACACCGTCCTTTTTGCCGACATATTTGATATCAACAACATCGCCATCCTTTACAGCACGGTCTACTTCTTCTTTATTCTTGTTGCTGTCCAAAACACTCTGAATGTACTGATCCACCATCTCGTCAGTTACTTCTGCCTTGGTAACCGTAACATCGACGCCCTTGTAATCACCCAGCTCTACAAAGTCGCCAAGGTTGATACCATCCAGATATGCTTCATCCGGGTATACCTTGGTTTCACTTTCGGTTTCTGTTGCTGCTTCTGTCTCAGCTGCAGTGCTTTCCTGCACAGTACTCTCCTGCTGTACATCTGCCTTGCCGCATCCTGCCAGCATCATGGCAGACAGAGACACTGCCGTAACGGCTGTCATAAATTTTTTCATAAATTGATCTCCTCATCATCTTACGGACATAAAATCCATAGTAAATAGAATTGCAATATCCTATATATTATCACACTTGGTGGGCTGTTACAAGACCGGAGACAGCAGTCTGCTGATTTGCTCCTTAAACCGGATCCAGACAGATCTGCTCTTGTACATTTCCTTTGTGATCCGCGTACAGCACTTTAAGTCTTCCCGGAAAATCCGTTCCATTTCCCCTGCGATATTCTGGTCAAAAATCATGGCATTGACCTCAAAGTTGAGTTCGAAGCTCCGGATGTCCATGTTCGCTGTTCCGTAGCAGCACGCCTTTCCGTCAATAGACAATCCTTTTGCATGTAAAAATCCATTATCATAGGTGTAGCAGTTTGCCCCTGCCATGATCAGCTCGCCGACATAGGAAAGTGTCGCCCAATACACAAATGGATGGTCCGGCTTGCACGGGAACATCAGATTGACCTCCACGCCGGACATCGTTGCCATCAGAAGTGCCGTCTGGATCGATTCATCCGGTATAAAATATGGCGTCTGGATATAAATGCTCTTTTTTGCCTTGTGGATCAGCCGCAGGTAATTGTCCCGGATACTCTGGAGTTCGGAGTCCGGTCCGCTGGAAATGATCTGCATTTTGACATTGCCGGCTTTTTCTTCCGGCAGGATGAAATACTTCGGATTTTCAAACAGATTCTCTCTCGCTGCATAGTCCCAGTCCTGAATATAGCGCAGCAAAAGTCCACCGACTGCGCTGCCGCAGATTCTCAGATGGGTATCCCGCCAGTGCCCGAACTTCGGATCCAGCCCGATATACTCTTTGCCAATATTAAAGCCGCCGACATAAGCCACTTTTCCGTCGATAACTGCAATTTTTCTGTGATTTCTGTAGTTTACACGCAGATGCAGTCTGCCAAACAGAGCCGGGAAAAAGACCGCAACATGGATGCCCTGCTTTTCCATTTCTTTCCAAAAGTGCTTTCCAACGCTCCGACAGCCCATCGCATCATACAAGATCCGAATTTCTACACCCTGTGCCGCTTTTTCCAGCAGTGCCTCCCGAATCCTCTGGAAGAGCACGTCATCTTTTATGATGTAATATTGTAAAAAAATATAGGATTCCGCATTTTTAATATCCTCGATCAGAGCATCGAATTTGTCGTTGCCGTCGGTGAAAATCTCTACCGCATTGTCTCCGGAAATCATGCATCCGGCACTTTCCAGGTTAAAAAAGACCAGATCCGAAAAATCCTTCAAATCCGGGTTTTCCTGCTCCAGCTCGCGGCTTTTGACGCTGTATTCCTGGCGGCGCACCGCATCGTTTATCTGCTCCTCGATTCCTTTGATCTTGAACATCTTCCGCTTGTGCATGTCCGTCCCGGCGAGAAGATACATTAAAAATCCCAGACCCGGCAGCACATTCAACGCCAGCAGCCACGCCCACGCTGATTTTGCTTCCTTTCTCTGGAAGAAAATAATAATAATCGCAAGAACCAGATTGATCCATACCATATGTGCCCATGTGTAGCGGAATACTTCCTGAAATGTTTGCCAAAACTGCACCCACGTCGTCATTACTGCCTGTTCCTTCCTGTCAACAGCGCCGAAGGCGGCGCTGTCCTCATTCACCAATGCTCGCGGACTCGCGCTCCGCGCTTCGGCGTCGCTTGTTTTTCTTTCTTTATCTCGCTCGCGGACTCGCGCTCCGCGCTTCCTTGCCTGCTTCGCAGGCCGTCCGCTCGCTATCCGCACGAGAAAAACAAATGCCGCCTTCGGCGTCGCTTGTTTTTCTTTCGTGCTGGATACATTATACCCCAGGTGGCTATTAACTTCAACAAAACTCCTTGTACAATACCGTAAATTCTGCTAGAATGTTCTATAAGAATGCTAAGCGGACACACCGTACAGACAGCGCCGCTGTGCAGTACAAAGAAAGAGGAGGATTCACCACTATGAAAACCTGGGCAGTGGTATTGCTGGTCATCCTTGCCATTCTGATCGTCGCAGTCGTTGTTCTTTATTTTCTTGGAAGAAAGATGCAGAAAAAACAGGAAGAACAGCAGCAGCAGATTGAAGCCTATAAGCAGAATGTGACCATGCTTGTAATTGACAAGAAAATCATGAAGCTCAAAGAAGCCGGACTTCCGCAGTCAGTCATCGACAATACGCCGAAGATGATGCGCCGTTCCAAGCTTCCGATTGTCAAGGCAAAAGTCGGTCCGCAGATCGTTACCTTAGTCTGTGACCAGAAGATTTTCGACCTGGTTCCTGTGAAAAAAGAAGTCAAGGCAACCGTCAGCGGCATCTACTTAACAAGTGTTAAGGCAGTCCGCGGAACGCTGGTACAGCCCGAGAATCAGAAAAAGAAGAACTGGTTCAAGAGAAACATCGAAAAACTGCAGGAAAAAGCAGGCGCAAAGCCTGTAAAATAAATTCGTTACAGTTCACTCGTACCTTTTTGTAAGCAGATTTCATGCTCGCATGACAATCTGCTTACAAAAAGGTACAGAGGGAGCGCCACTTTATGAGCAAAAACGAGCTGCGAAGCAGCGGAGAGCGTCGAAGACGCGCTTTTGCGAATGGCGCGAGTGAACTGTAACATAAATTTCAAACGCCAAAACGCCGTAGCATCCTCTCAATAGAGATTGATGTTACGGCGTTTTTTTCACTCCACTCCCCGTAGCTTCATCGTCCAGCCGTGCACGCGGCGCACGGTTTTGGGCGCAATCGTCAGAAGCGTCAGATAGGTTCTGCTCTTTTTATCCAGCAGCGGATTTTTCCGCGTATCCGAAAAATGCCCGCGCAGATACTGCTTTACCGATTTGTAAAACACATCCGTATCCACCATCCGTCCCACCGGGATGTGCAGCAGATAATCCAGGCGCTGAACGAGTGCGAAGCGCACCGCATATTCCCGAAGCTCCGGGTAGCGCTCCCGGGTCAGCTGCTCCATATAATCCGCATTTTCTACGATATCCTCAAACACTCTCGAAAAATCGTTTTTATCTTTCCGGCGCGTATTGCTCCCGATCCGGTAAAAAACGTGATAGAGCTGCTCCGGCAAGATCCGCACCCTTTCGCCCTCACATAAAAGCTCAACCAGCAGTCGGAAATCCTCATTTAACTTTCCCTCCGGAAAGCGGTGACCTTCAAACAGGCTCTTTTTGATCAGCTTCGTACAGAACGAGCAATCGCCCTGATGCAGCAGCAGCGTTTTCAGAAAATCTTCTGCCGTGCAGGTAACTTCCTGTTCCGGCGGCGTACAGACGTCCGGTCTTTTGTGGTAATCCTCGTCGATCTCATCCCGCGAAGCCTGCGCAATTGAAGTGCCTGCAGCGGTCGCAGCTTCATACAGCCTTTCATACATCTGCGGTTCGATCCAGTCGTCGCTGTCCACAAACCCGATCCATTCTCCCTGTGCCATACTGATTCCAAGGTTTCGCGCACTGGATGAACCGCCGTTCGGCTTATGGAAAACCCGGATTCTGTCATCTTTTTCGGCAAGCAGGTCGCACAGCTTTCCGGTTCCGTCCGTTGATCCGTCATCCACCAGCAGGATCTCAAGATTTTTCCAGGTCTGTCCACAGATGCTGTTGACGCATCGCTCCAGGCAGTCCAGGATATTGTAGACCGGCACGATCACGCTGATCAGGCAGTTTTGTTCTGTTTTATTCTCCATCCAATGTTCCCTCATTATAACTCCAGCGTGCGGAAAGCTTCGGCGCGACAGAGAGCGGTCCATCCTCCCACTCCGGCAGCTTTCCGGCTTTCCAGCCTTCATAAAATTCCAGGCAGCGCTGCGCCGCACATTCTGCATTCCATTTTTCTGTAATCGTCCGGTATGCCTCTTTTCCGAGCGCTGTGATCTGCTCCGGCTGCGCGCACAGCTCCAATACCGTCCGCTCAAAGGCTTCATAAGAGCCGTCCGGGTAGCTTTTGCCGTTTACGCCGTCCTCAATCAAAAACGGAACCGCGCCGATCTGACGGTTTGCCACCACACAACAGCCGCTGTTCATCGCCTCACTGACTACTGCACCCCAGCCCTCCAGATAGTTGCTTGTAAACACATGCAGCTGGCAGCGTTTCATCAGGCTTCGAACCTCCTGCGGCTTTAAAAATCCATGAAAAACGATTTTCTCTGCCACTCCGAGCGCTGCTGCTTCCTGCTTCAGCGCCTCTTCCATCGGACCGCCTCCCGCAAAGTGCAGCTCAAACGAATACCCCTGTTCCTTTAATTTTCCAGCCAACTTCACTGCAAACTCCGGGTGCTTTAACGAAATCATCCGCCCCGCCCAGACGATTTGCAGTTTATCCGTATTCTTTTTGGCAAACAATTCCTCCTGCGGACAACGCAGCGTCTCCGGAAAATAGCCGAATTTCAGCTTTTTCCCGGGATAAGCCCCGATCAGTGAAAAATCCGATGCCACATACGCGCCGCAGCACAAAAGCCACACCGGCTGGTTTCGAAACCGGATATGTTCTTTATATTTTGCAAGCAGCCCCTTCGGAGAGATCGCTTTCCACTGCCCCTCGCGGTAAATCCGCTCGCTCACCCGAAACGTCAGCTTTCCCGAGGAAAGCCGCGGTAAAACCAGATCCAGCCGCTTCGTCCAGCCTGCAAACACCAGATCCGCTTCCTCGATCAGCTTCCGGCAGCGTTCTTCCTCCCGATCCGCCCAAACAACATATGGCAGAGTCGCTGCATCCAGTCCCCAGCCCATCGCAATCCGTTCTTCTTCCATCGGCTCGGTCTGGATGAAATGGTAATCGTCCCCCAGTTGTTCATACAGTGCGTTGGAAAACGGAATCTGATGATGATTGATATAATTGGAAATAAAAACAGCCTTCACGTTTTCCTCCATTCCCGCTTTCCTGCTTCGGTCAGCAGCTTCGTTCATTCGATGCTTTGATAAATTTCAATCAGTTTTTGATAATTGTTTTCACCGTTGTAAAGCTTCGCCGCAGTCTCCCGTTCCGAAGCCGACAACTCCTTTGCCAGCTGTTTATCTGTCAAAATCCGGCTGACGCACGCGGCAAGCTCGTGTATGTTTCCTTTTTCAAACAACAGACCACTTACGCCGTCTTTTACCACATCCGGGATTCCGCCGGTTCTGCTCGCCGCCACGGGCACGCCGAGAAGCTGCCCTTCTGCCACGGAATTCGGGGAATTTTCCACCGCAGACGGACACACAAATATCTGCGCGGACAAATATTCCCGCTTCATCTCCTCCGCGGAAAGATTTCCCAGCACACGCACTTTTCCTTCGAGTCGATTCTTCAAAATCAGCCTGCGCAGATATTTTCCATATGCCGGAATCTTGATTCTGCTCTTTATTCCGTTTACGCCGAGCACGCTGATGCCCGCCACCTTGATATGCGCCTCGGGACAGTTTTGCAGGATTTCCTGCATCGCCTGCAATAGATAGTGAAAGCCCTTTAACGGGTAATCTCCCTGACTGATGAAGATTTCTCCGGGCACAGTTTTTTCGATCTCCCAGCATCCGCTGTAGAACTGCGGGCGCATTGTCTCGTTCATGGTATGATAAACAAGGGATGGATTTATCTCCAAACTGATCGTTTTATCGAATGTCGTCCGTCCCGTCACATGTCCGACTGACAACAGGAGTTTTTTCTCGTTTTCCGCGCGCTGATAAAACTTTTCCTGCTGCTGCCGGATGCTGTCCTTCTTTAAAATATCTCGCAGTGTCCTGCTGTTCTGTACGTTTTCCGGGAGATCTGCCATGTAGTTGTCCGCACAGGAAATACAAAGTCCCTGCAAGCCCACAAGCGTCCGCTCCGGTCTGTGAAATACTTTCGCACAGGCATAGCCATGCGGGAACTCCGTCCCGAAGATATGCACCAGATCCGGCTGAAAGTCCTCTAAAATCTGCAAAAAACGCGCTTCCATCGCGCTGTCATAGCGCTCCGGGTGCTCCAAATCCTCTGCAAAGCCATAGCAGGCGACTTCTTTTTTATAGCTGCCAAGCTGCAGACGCTGCGATAGCTCCTCCCTGCCCGGTGCAACCGGAAATGCGATGCCGAGCGTCAGTGCAGCCGCAGTTTCGGCTCCCTGCTGCCGTCCGCCGGGCGATGCAGCGCTGTCTGTCACGTCCGCTGCGCTCAGCTCTGCGCCGTTCTCTGTCTCCAGATACCGCCCCAGTATCCCGGACAGCCAGCCCTCCCGCACGCTATACTCCTGCGAAAGCGCCTGCGCGATTACCGGGAGCATGATATTGCATACCCATAATACTCTCATTTCCGATTCTCCCCCGGTTCGTCCTTATGGCCGCACCTTCCGTAAATTTTCGCCTTGATCCCGTTGTACCACTCGGAATATTTTTCGTCCTCTGCAAGCTTTGTCCGAAGCGGTGCCAGTGTCAGAAGCATCAGCAGCTTATAACGCAGCGCCTTGTCGCGTCCGAGATAGCGTTTCGTGATTTCGGCATGCTCTTTTTCGGAAATCCGACGGTTCTCCCTTGTCTCGGAAAAGCCCCCGCCCTCGTAATCCGCAACAATCATCTCCACATAAACTGCTTCCGCTTTCCGATCATAAATACAGTACAGAAAATGCTCATAATCTGCGCGGACACGGTATTTTACGTCATAACCACGCTCTGCAAACAGACGGACGTCGTAAAAGCAAACCTGATGACAGGGCACATTTCTGTAACAGGTAAAATCATTGACCTCCGGTGCAGAATAGATCACGCTGCCCCACGCCTCATGATATTGATTTCCATAAAAAATCCGCTCTTTTTCCTTATGTCCCAGGCCTTCCCCGTCGGCTCCCCTGCCGCGCTTGCGCTCAATCACAGCTGCAAGCCGTTCCAGCACCATATCGTCGTGTAAAAGATCTCCGCAATTTAAAAACTGGACAAACTGACCGGTCACATAGGACATCGCCTGATTCATCGCGTCATAAATCCCACTGTCCGGTCTTGTATAAACCCGGATTCTGCTGTCCGCCGGAAGTTGTTCCAGGGAGCCGTCCGTCGAACCGCCGTCCTTTACCACAATTTCATAATTTCCGTATTTCTGGTTCAATACGCTCTGCACCGTCTTCAACAGCTTTTCGCCGGGGTTTAAGCATACTACCACAATGCTAAAAGAAATCTGCGCCATTGATCCACTCCTTATCCGTAAAAATCCAGGTCTTATAGGGAAGCACGCGCATCCCGCTTCCGGATGCCGTTTTTAAAAACCACAAAAAATACCCCAGACATACGATCCCCACAAGTACTGTTAAAATATTTTTCCGCTTCCGGTTCTCCACGCAGCCAAGCAGTCCCGGAATGAGCAGCAGCTGCGGCGTAATCATATAATAGGACATTCTCGATACCAGTGGCAAAAACGATCCGCAGGTATAAAACAGCAGTCCGAAAAAATTTAATTTCAGGCAGAAACAGTTCTGCTCCTTTTCCATTCCACACCTACCAACCACTGCCGCCAGCATAAAAACGAGCACGCACCGGAGGATTCCGGACGCATTCGCTTTCAGACCGATATCCTGTGACAGATATACGGTGTCCCTGTATGTAGGATACCACGTCAGCGCCAGATTTAAAAGCGGACGCTGGAAAACAAAACCGATCCCTCCGATCACAGTCAGCGCCGGCGCGATCCATTTTTTCCACGGAAGCACAGCCAACAAATACAACGGAAGCACCATCAGAACAGATTTATGAAACAGCGCCGCAATGCCAATCCAGATCACGAAACAGCCATACTGCCTGCGCAGTACAAACCGGATTCCATACAGCGCTGCGGCAAGTGCCAGATAATAACGCACCGTCGTAAATGTCCGAAAATATACGCCCAGCAGCATGAACATCGCGAAGCTCTGCCAGAAGCATTCACTCTGCTCATACAACGCCTTTAAAAACAAAAAAGCTGTAACCGCACCGAACACCGCGAATACCAGCAGATAATTTTCATACCCGGAAATCGTATAAATCAGCCATACCACGAAATTGAATCCGGCTTCCGTCACCACATACGCCTGATCGGTTCCCGCCCAGATTTCGTGGAAATTTTCGACATATTTGCCGTAATCGTTACCGACCTCCAGACGCAGCGCACTCACGCCCGCCAGAATCAGGAAAATAGCAGCGAGACACACGATGTCGAAGGCGCGGCGTCGGGAAACGCCCGCCGGAAACAAGCCGCCGCCGGATGATGGGATGCCGCGGGCGCGCCTGCCATTCCCGGATGCCGCACTCTCGGCGGCTTGTCCAGCGCACCGCACTACACCGCCTGCCTCCTGCCCCGAGCGCGTCCAGACCGCGTCCATCAGCCCCGCGAGCGCAATCGTAACCGCTGTAATCAGAAAATAAAATACCATTTACAGCCCTCCCTTTGCGTCGCGGATTCCGGACAGAAGCGCTTTTTTCGCCTCATCAAAGGTCAGCCCCTCCGGGCAGCTCTCAGAATTCATATTGGATTTATTTTTCAGCAGAAACCGAAATCCCATCACCGCCGCCAGCTTTCCGTACAGCACATGATACAAAACGCCCCTGTCGTGAAAAAATTTGCGGTCAAAGCCGAAAAACCATGTTGACGGTCTGGGCTGTTCTTCTCCGATTTCGACCGGAATACTGTAGACTTTCAGCCCGGCTTTCAGGCAGTCGTGGATAAACAAGCTGTCCTCTCCATTTGCATATTTCGCGCCGCCTCCGAACAACAACGAATAGGTCAGATTCTTTTCGTGCATCTTCGCCGTGCGCAGCGCAAAGCTGTATGCCGGATAACGACCGCAGTTATACCACCTCACCCGCTTATAAAACGAATTCCAGTAGGTAAAGCGGCTCTCCTGCACGCGCACATTGAATAACAGCATGTCCGCCTCCGGATGCTGCTCAAACCCTTCGATAATCCGCTCAACTGCACCGTCGTCATAAACGATATCTTCATCAGAAAAGAGGCACAGGTCGGCGTCCGCACGCAGAAGCGCGTTGTTGCGCGACAGCCCGACCCCCCGCTCCGCCAGATGATAGCAGCGGATCCGATGACCGTCCTGCGTCCATTCCTCGTAACGGTTTTCGTTACACTGATTGATGAGAATTGCATCCGCCTGCAGATTCATTTTCTCTGCCAGCGACTTGACCTCCTGATTCAGGGAGGAAACCAGAATCTGCAGTTTCATGAGCCGTCTCCTTTGTTTCTTGTAATCGTGCGCCAGTTCACCCGCGCCATTCGCAATACAATAGAATGCACGCTCCGCGGACATTCTATTGTCATGAATCGCATCTTCGATGCTTTCCGCTGCTTCGCAGCTCCTTTTTGCTCATAAAATGGGCGCTCCCTTCGTAGCAGTCTGTAGGCAAATTCTCATGCGAGCATGGAATCTGCCTACAGGCTGCCACGAGTGAACTGGCAGCCTACACTCTGTAGTAAGCATGCAAAAACCGTGCGTCCGCGTCCGTGAGGATCACGCCCACAACCGCGATCTCCCGCTGAGCAAGCAGATCGAGGGCAAGTCCGAGTTTTTTAATACAGGGTGTGTTCCAGCGAACCAAAAGGATAAGCGGAATCTTTTCTTCTTCCCCAAGTCCCATCGTCCCGGAAAGCACCGTGTCCAGCGAAATTTCCTGAAAAGCACTCTGAGACGCTTTGGCTCGCAGCTGCGCATCCAGAAGCACACCGAACTGTTCATCTGGCTTTGCTGTTCGGTAGCCCAGAACCGGAATTGCGCAGCGTTTTTCCACGTCTGAGCTGAGCAAAACGGAATCGTCCAGAACATACCAGACTGCCACACCCAGGATTCCGGCAAGCAGTCCGAGCACCAGACCGAGCGCCACCGCATTTTTCACTTTATTTTCCGGAAGCACCGCCTGTGCCGAAACGGTTTTCCATACTTCAATTGCCGTCAGACCGCGTCCCTGCATCGTCTGTCCAAATGCCGTCATCGCGCAGTTATAGGCCGCTGCAATCCGGTCGGAAAGCGCTGCGTCCCCTGTCGTAAAGTACGCCGTCAGAAATTCCGGGTCAGACGCAATTTCCGTGCTGATCGAAGCCTCAATCACGGACCGTTCCACGTCCGGCAGCTGCAAAAGCACCGTATCCATCACACGGTCGGAGCGCATCATATCCCCCCAGGTATAGGCGTTATATTCGTTGATAAATTCTTTTAAAACCTCGTCATCCTCGTCGATGTCATAGACGATCGAATATAAAACCTCCGACCGATACTGCTTCGGCCCCATCGTCAGCTGCCGCACACCAAGATAAATCCCCGCAGCAAAAACAGCGCCAGCCAAAGCTGCCGCCAGACAGATCCATATTTTATGAATACAACAGAGGGCAAAGCGTTTTTCGTCCATGCCCTCTTTCCAAAATGCTTCATCTCTTTTCAGAGGCATTATTTTTCTTCCTCCTGCACCTGTTTTTTCATGGCGGTCACCTGCTTCTCGTCCACGCCCTCCGTGCTGTCGGGCGTAAACAGGATTTTCAATGTCAGAAGCATCAGCTTCAAATCCAGCCATACGGAATAATTCTCAATATAAAACAGATCCAGCTTCAGCTTGTCATACGGCGTTGTATTGTACTTTCCGTATACCTGCGCATATCCCGCAAGCCCGGCCTTCACTCTGGTACGGTATGCGAACTCCGGCATTTCTTCTATATATTCGCGGATGATCTGCGGCCGCTCCGGTCTGGGACCGATAAAGGACATCTCGCCCTTTAAAATGTTGAACAGCTGCGGCAGCTCGTCGATACGAACCGCACGGATAAATTTGCCGACCGGTGTAATCCGGGAATCGTTTTTGGCGGCAAGCCGCGCCACACCGTCCTTTTCTGCATCCACGCGCATACTGCGGAATTTCAGAATATAAAATTCTTTCGCATCCTTCGTGCAGCGGACCTGCTTGTACAGCACAGGACCTTTATCATACAGCTTGATCACCACCGCCGTAATCAGCATGATCGGCGATGTCACAACAATCAGGATCAGCGAACATACTACATCGATAAACCGTTTTGCAATTCTCTGTTCTACGCTCAGCGCATATTCCCTTGTCAGCAGAATCGGCGTATCAAACAGGTGCAGCTGCTCGCTTCCCTTTACCAGCACATCCGGAATCTTCGGCATCATATAAACGCGGATTGAATGGCTGTAGCAATATTTGAGCAGCACGTTTCTGTCCATCGTATGAATATCCCAGAGAACGACCGCATCATATTTTCCGACCTCGCGGATCACCGCATCGTATCCCTCTTTGATGTTCATGCACTTTGCAACATGATATTTATCCTTCCGTCCTGCAAATTTCCCAAGGATATCCTCTACCGGGCGCTCACCGTGCACCAAAAGCAGCTCCCGCGGAGGAAACGCGCGACGGTAAATCAGATTACATAGCCAGCCCCACAGCCCTGCAAACACCAGCTGATACAGCATCATCGACACCATATGCCCCCCGCCGATGATAAACCAGCCGTACATCAGGGACAGCTGCGCATAGCTGATTACATTGACGCACAGAAGGGAAAACAGCTGAGACAGGAAAATATCCAGCGGTTTCAGATAGCCGATTTTAAGTGCTCCATAAGTATTGGAAAAGAAAAAGAGCAATATGAAATACAGTGCAACAATCAGCAAATGACCGTTTACATTAAAACGGTTATGTGTTTTCCATGCAATATGATGATAATAATAGGCGAACCAGTCGTGCGCATAAAAAGCAGTCAGCACGCACAGCCCAATCAACCCAAGCGCCAGAATAATCAGCCGCTTGACAGAATCGTTTTTCTTCATCTTCCGTTCTCCCGCTATATTCTTCTCCACACAGCGCGCACCGCCCACATACAAAAACATGCTGCGCTTGCGATCACCGACATTTTTTCCTGTTTCCGGTAAAGTCCCCAGATTCTTGTAATCGCCCGGAGCTTGTTCGAGGAAAGGGATTTTTCCGGTCTTCTGTAGATCACCAAATTTTCCTTTAACCCGTAAGCGACGTGTCCGTTTCTTAAAATCTGCCACCACATCGCCGTGTCCTCGCTCGGCACGTCCGGCATCTGCAAAAGCGCCTTGTCAATTTTTTCCCGGTCAAACAGCACCGTGCTTGTAAAAATGACCGTCCGGCTGAGCGCTTTCTGATAAGTCAACTGATCGGGAACCCGCACGATTTTGCCGGTTCCGACCGCATGCTCGTCTCCAAATTCATACGAGCAAAATACAAAGGCTGCGTCTTTTTCCCGCAAAAAAGCCATTTCTCGTTCCAGCTTGTCCACCCGCCAGATATCGTCCGCATCCATAAATGCGAGATAACGTCCATTTGCATGTGCTGTCCCGAAATTTCTTGCATTTGCCGCGCCCTTTACCCCGTCCGTCTGGGAAAGAAGCCGAATTCGCGCGTCTTTTCTGCAGATTTCTGACACAAGACCTGCGCTCCCGTCCGTAGAATGATCGTCTACCACCAGCAGCTCCCAGTCCGTCCATGTCTGGCGGCGAACCGATTCCAGCGCTTCCTCCAGATACGCCTGGGCGTTAAAAACCGGCATCACAATGCTGATCAGGTTCTCATAATTCATTACAGTTCTTCCTTTACCAGATAAATCGGACGCTTTTTCACTTCCAGATAGGTCTTGGACAGATACTGTCCCACGATTCCCAGGCAGAAAAGCTGCACGCCGGAAACCAACAGAATAATACATACCATCGACGGCCAGCCGGGCGTCGGATCATGGTAAATCAGGTTTTTGATAATCAGGGCAATGATCGCCACAAATGCTATAATGCAGAACACAACGCCCATGATAGACGAAATTGCCAGCGGCACTGTTGAAAATGCGGTAATTCCATCCAGCGAATACAAAAACAGCTTCCAGAAGCTCCATTTTGTCTCGCCGTGGGTGCGTTCCACGTTTTCATACTCCAGCCACTTCGTCTCATAGCCGACCCAGCCGAAAATTCCTTTCGTAAAACGGTTATATTCGCACATCGAAAGAATCGAATCCACAACCTGTCTCGTCATCAGGCGATAGTCGCGTGCGCCGTCCACGATCTCCGTTTTGGAAATTTTATTCATGATGCGGTAAAACATCCTTGCAAAAAACGACCGGATCGGAGGTTCGCCTTTTCGGGTCACACGTCTTGTCGCCACACTGTCGTAGCCCTGCTTAATGTAGGAAAACATCTCCGGTAAAAGGGACGGAGGATCCTGCAGATCAGCGTCCATCATCACGACATAGTCCCCCTTTGCTTTCTGGAAGCCAGCATAAATTCCTGCTTCCTTGCCAAAGTTGCGGGAAAAGGACACCAGATGCACCCGTTCATCCTTTTCGTGAAGCTTCCGAACCTCCGCTGCGGTATTGTCCTTGGAACCATCATCAATATAAATAATTTCCAGCTCCAGTTTTTCCTGCTCCAAAAAAGCGGAATTTTTCATCATTTCCTCATAAAAAATCGGAACGTTTTCCTCTTCATTATAGCAAGGTACGATTACGCTCAGTAACATGTTTCTCTCCTGTAGTTGCGTCCATTCTTATCTTGTCCGCAATTCTCGCTATGTATTCGCTGTTTGTCGGCCTCGGCGCGCCCGTCTCCCGGCTGAACCCGAACAGATCCTCAAACACCTCCGGATTGCCCCGTTCCCAGGACACCTCCACCGCGTTTCGGATCGCGCGTTCCACCCGCTGAAGCGTTGTTTTGTAACGCCTTGCGATCACCGGATATAACAGCTTCGTCACGCTGCCAACCAGTTCCATATCCGAGACAGCCAGCAAAACCGCCTCCCTCAGATAATAATATCCCCTCAAATGCGCCGGAATCCCAAGTTCCAGCATAAACGCCGATATCTCCCGCTCCGTTTCGAGTGTTTCTTTCCATTCTGCAGCCATTTCTGATTCCTCCTCTGAGTCTTTTTTCCGCACCAACAGTGTGACCGCACTGTGAACATTCTGCCGCTGCTTTCTACTTTATTCTAACACTCAGATTTTGGAAACCAAACGGAAAAGGGTCGTGATATTTCGCGTTTTTTCGCCGTTTAAAGCCGTTCCGTCCTGCCTTCTTTTTCCAGCGTCTCAACGACTTCCTTGACGCGCTGTGCCTGATCGACAGGGCAGACCAGAATCGAATCCCTGCCCTCTACGATGACCAGGTTTTCAACGCCGACTGCGGCGATCAGCTTTTTACCGCCGTATACAACGCAGTTTTTCGCGTCCAGAAGCAGCGTATCGCCGGAGCTGATGTTACCGGCAGCATCCCGGGTGCGCACTGCATCCAGCGTATCCCAGCTGCCAACGTCGTTCCAGCCGAAATCTCCTTCCAGCATCAGAACACCCTTTGCGCGCTCCATAATGCCGTAATCCACGGAAATCTTCGGGATGATCGGATAAACCTCATGCAGAACCTCCTGCTCTTTTTCTGTGCCGAGCGCTGCCCCGATCTGTTTCAGACAGGCGTACACATCCGGCAGAAGTTCTTCGAAATAGTGAAGAATCGTGGAGGCTTTCCAGACAAACATGCCGCTGTTCCACGCATAACTGCCGGATGCCAGATAGCTTTTCGCCGTTTCCAAATCCGGTTTTTCCACAAATTCTTCTACCTTGCGCCATACTTTTCCAGCCTCTTCCACGCTGCGGATATAACCATAGCCGGTCGAGGGAAACGTCGGATGAATCCCGATCGTCACAAGTGCGTCCGTCTCTTCCACTGCACGAACCGCTTCCTTCATCACGCGGGTGTATTCCGCCTCATCGCGAATATAAGCGTCCGCCGCAAAAATGCACATCACGCCGTCACCGTATTTATGCAGAATTTCCATCGCCGCATAACCGATACACGCTGCTGTATTGCGCGCCGCAGGCTCTGCCAGAATATGATCTGCCGCAATTCTGCCTGCTGTGCGCTCCTTCATCATCTTTGCCTGTGTCTCATTGGTCACAATAAAAATGTCCTTCTGATCCATCAGGTCATGCTGTCTGTCGATCGTCTCGTTAACCAGAATATCTTTGCCGGACAGGTTTAAAAACTGTTTCGGCTCTGCCTTTGTACTCAGCGGCCAGAAACGGGTTCCGCCCCCGCCTGCCATAATTACGCCATAGGTTTTCATGTTGTATTTCCTTTCCGAGGTGCTGCGCTCCCGGCAGCCCATTCCATGCATTTTTACAAATCCTTTTCAGCTTTTCCGGATCGCTTCTATTTTGCCGGATCATTTCGGCTTTTTCCGGAAGCCGTCCCGAATCGAGTTGCCCCGCAGCTCGATATCCTGTACGATTGGGGATGACGGGAATTTGTTATACCCGATCTGCCCTCTGTCCGTCGGCACATAGATCGTCACACCATCCACCTCGTACATCTCTGCAGCTCCATCTACATAATCCTGCTGCCACAGATAATACGGCTCATATGCCAGCTCCCGAACCATCTGTATCAGATTATACCCCTTATAGGTAAAAAATGCTACCAGCAATCCCACAAATGCCCAATATCCGGCATTTTTCAACCATTTATGCCCATTGTCTCCCTGTTCTGAACCAGCCAGCTTTTCTGCCGCCATACAATACAGGCTTCCAAACACCGTCAGCGGCAAAAACAACACATAAAAATATCCGTACCGCACCAGCGGCGCCCCGAGCTGCCAGAAGAAAAAACCGACCACTGCACACAGCTGAAGCAGGGAAAAACACAAGGGCGTAAGATGTGCGACTCGGCGGGCGGGCAAGGGTGCGCCGATTTCTCGTTCAGACACAGCGCCGTTCACATGGGGCGCGACTGTCACCTGGCCTGCTCTGACTGCGCGCACAGCTCCGAGCACCGCCAGCACTGCACTCACCGGGATCGCTGCCCAGCCCGCCAGCACCAGAAGCTTATCGAATCCATCCTGCGCTGCAAACCAGTTCGGCAGCCACTGCTTCAACGGCTGATCCAGCTGATAAACATTGTAAATCTCCCGCGCATACGCCTGGATTTCCTTTGCGTCGCTGTCCGCATAGCCTTTGGAAATTTTCCAGTCTACCGGAAACCAGTCCAAAAACGTAAACGGATAAAACAGCCAGCCGGAAATCAGCACATTCCGCGCCAGATACGGAAATGCAATCAGAAGTCCCAGTGCGATATAGCCTGCAATCTGCAGCCATTTTTTCTGCCTAAGCAGCAACACCGCCGGATACAGAACCAGAAGCAAAATTACCGCTGTGGACAGCTTCACCGTCGCCGCATACACCAGATACAGACTCAGCAGCGCGTAAGGCACAGTTTGCTTTTCCCCGATGGGACAGTCCCTTTCCTGCTCCCACAGTTCCACCCAGGTCATTATTACCCAGAATAAAACCAACATTGCAAAATAATCGGACGCCGGGGAAACTATCTCCCGGAACACTGCTATCAGATAAAAGATCCCGCCGATAGATAAAAAATCCGATATTCGCACTTTTTTTCGTTTCCAAAATGCCATAAGCCCTGCCGCGCATTTACACGCGCACAGCAGCGCAAAAAATCCAGCCACGCAGTGCATCGGCCGTCCGATCAGCCACGTCTCGCTAAAGAAGGCGCTGAGTGCAAAGGAAGCGCTGTTGTAACCGAACCGGCTGTGCAGATTCGCAAGCCCCGGCACAACGCCGTACTCTTCGATCCATCGAATTGCCTGTGCATGATACAGTCCCGTATCGTAGTGCATATAGCCCCTCGACGAGCCATATGCAAATAAAAGCGTCAGACCGGCATACAGCAGCCAGACGGCTTTGTTTTTTTTGCGCCAAAGGCTTTTTGAGTTTTCAATCCCTTCGTCGCTTCTTTCCTTTTTTTTCTGACATGCCTGTATTTTCGAAATTTTGAAAAAATCCGCCAAATCCTGACGCAGCAGCATTCCGCCGATGACCGCAGCAAAAACGGCAATCAGGCTTGCCCAGAAGCCAACGCCGGCAAACAGGCTGAAATACTCTGCATACACATTCAATACGAGCAGACCCGCCATCATATAGGTTACTGCGCTATGAATCTGACAACCGCCCTTTTTTCGAAACGGTGCAAGACACGCAAAGCCCATCAGAAACGACAACGTCGCCATATACGCCCATTCCATTAAAATCATTATCATAATTTTGATACCCCTGTCTGATGCATTAAATGTACCATTGCCCCCATTTCATGTCAAGGAAATGGAGGTGCTCCATTTTCCGGGTAATTTTCTTGCTTTTTTCCCTCACTGACACTAAACTGAATCCATATACAGATCAAAATCATTCATTGCTTTCCAGGAGGACTCCCATCTTATGACAAATATAATTTCATTCCAGAAGCCCGGTATCACTCGGATTACTGCAGCGTTTTTTGCAGCCTTTGCACTATGCGATATCGGTTCCATCCATCCGGCAGATATTTTTTCTGTCCTGATCTTTGCAGGCATGCTCCTCCTTTTTTCTCCAACGCTGACGCAAAGGCTGACGAATATCGGAGCAGCTTCTTCTGTGCTTCCGCGCCATTTTTATCCAATATGCAGACTTCTCGCAGTTCTCTACACCTTATTTTATGCAGCAGCAAAGCACGCTGAACTGTCCGGCAGCTTTGACAGCCGCATATTCAGACTTGCATTCCTGGCGGCTGCGGTTATCGGTCTGTATTTTATATTCTTCCGATTCTGTGAACTGTCCATGCTGTTTCTTGCATCCAGACAGCAGCGGCGTTTTGCCCAAAACACTTTGCAGCAGCCTGACGGTGCATGTCCTGTACCCCCAGCCATATCTGCAGTGCATGCCCTGTCCCGCAAACAGAAGCTGCTCTGTTACTTCGGTCTGCTCTTCTGCTGGCTGTTCTGGTTTCTGTACCAGTTTCCCGGTGTTCTGACCCCGGACAGCATCAGCCAGTTTTCCCAGGCTACCGGCCTGATCCCGTTCAGTAACCACCACCCGATCCTGCACACGCTTTTGTTCTCCCTGTTTTACCATATCGGATTTTTTCTGACCGGAAGCATAAACACCGGAATCGCCTGTTATGTATTGTTCCAGATGTGCACTATGGCCGCTATTGAAACCTATACGCTATCCCTCCTCGCAAGATCAGGCGCTTCACGCCTCTGGCTGATTCTGTCTTTTTGTTTCTGGGGGCTCGTTCCATTTCACGCAATTTTTGCCGTAACCGTCTGGAAAGATATTCTTTTTTCCGGATTTATGCTGTTATATCTTTGCTTTTTATATGAACTGCTCTGCAACCCGGATAACCGTCCGGGCATTTGGGCAGGGCTTTCCCTTTCCGGCTTTTTCGTCTGCACCCTGCGTTCAAACGGACTTTATATCTTCCTGTTCACTCTCCCGTTTGTTCTGTTCGCATTTCGCCGGACATGGAAAAAAATGTTTGCCGTGCAGGTCGGCATACTCCTTTTATCCCTGATCATCACCGGCCCTGTATACACTGCCTGTCATGTTGAGCACGCTTCCTTTACAGAATCCCTCTCCATTCCTCTGCAGCAGATTGCCTGTGTCGTTTCCAACGGTCGACAGCTGAGCGCAGAGCAGGAAATGCTCATCGATGATGTAGTCGATACTTCCCTGATTCCGGAGTATTACAATCCGGTGATCTCCGATCCCATCAAGGCACTCGTCTCCTACAACCATGCCGATGCGATCCTCCGGAATCCTTCAAAATATTTCACCCTCTGGATTCAGCTCGGTATTTCTTACCCGGGCGACTATCTCCAGGCCTTTATCGATCAGACAAAAGGATACTGGTTCCCCGCCCCGGCTGCTTTACGCACGAATGAAGGGATTTCTCCGAACGAAATCGGACTTTCCTGGCCGCATCTTCTGCGGGGTCAGTTTCCGGTCAAAATCAGTGAAATTCTTTTAAAGCTTCCTGATATGCTTCCGGTTTACGGTATTTTGTGGAGCATCGGCGCGTACTTCTGGGCTGTCCTGTATTTTGCCGCATATCAGTTTTTATACGGACAGCGGCGATTTCTCGTGCTCTTTGTACCGTTTATCGGAACTGTACTTACCCTGCTTCTGGCAACTCCTGTCGCCTCCGATCTGCGCTACGCTTATCCGCTCATCCTTGCCGCGCCGTTTTTCATTGCGCTGCCGTATTGCCGTCTTCAAACCTCCCGTCTGCAAAAATGAGATGGGAAACGTTGTAAAACTGACAAAAAAAGTGTAAAATAAAAAATCAGGGGATGGCATTTTGCCTAATTTAGTTTCCAAAGAGAAAGAGGTATTTTATGGACTTTTTTAACGCACTGATTCACAACACGGTTTTTATGTCCGCAGTTACGGGGTGGTTCGCTGCACAGGTCATCAAAACAGTGATTTATACCTGCATCACCAAAAGCTTTGATCCGGAACGTTTAGTCGGAAGCGGCGGCATGCCCAGCTCCCATTCCGCCACTGTCTGCGCACTCGCAACCGCAGCCGGAATGCAATACGGCGGCAGCAGCTTTGAATTCGCCATTGCCGCTATTGTAGCGATTATCGTTATGTATGACGCCAGAGGGGTGCGCCGGGAAACCGGTCTCCAGGCACAGGTCATCAATGAAATGATGGAGTTCTGGGAAAAGATGGGGCAGCCGATCTCCTACGAAGAAAAGCTCAAGGAATTCGTCGGCCATACCCCTTTACAGGTGTTTGTCGGCGCGCTGCTCGGCATCCTGATCGCCGTATTGTACGGTCTGTTCCTCGGTTAAATCTTTATCTGCTTGCGCCTTCCTGCAGACAACTTTCGTGTCTGTAGGAAGGCGCATCTGTGTTATAACGTTTTTTCCCGTAAAAATCTGCCCTCCTGACACAGAATTTTCACAGTTATTCTGTATAGTGATAACTAAGAAATTTGATGGAGGACATAAAATGAGCCAACAAAAAGTAGACCGTTATAAACAGGAAAAAGCGCATCGCAAAGAACGTCTGGAGAAGGAAAAGAAACGAAAAAAGCTCCTTCGCATCTGCAGTTATTTCGTACTTGCAGTAATCGTACTTGCGATTGCTTTTGCAATTTACCGCCACTATACTCCCAAGACAGAGACGCCGGCAGAAACAGAAACCACTGTCGAAAGCGTAATCGAAACAACTACAGCTGAAGAAAGCACTGTAGAAGAAAGTACCGCAGCCAAAACAGAGGACACAGATACAGAAAGCACCTCTGAAGAAACCGCTGATATAGAAAGCGCTGCAGAAGAAACAGATGCGGCTGGCACGGAAAGCACTGCGGCTGATGGGGAAGCAGCCCAGGCGGAAAGCGCTGCTGAGTAAAACGATTATCATGAAAAAACTCCCATTTCCGGTGACAAATGGAGAATGATTCCTTCTTCATTTGCCACCGGAACGGGAGTCTTTTTATTCCTGATAATAGCATGCTCACAGAGCATGCATTACTTTCTTGCTATCAAATACAGGTCACAATACAGCAGCTCTCTGATCTTTTCCATCTTCACATCACCGCCCATTCCATCTGCAACGGCCTGCAACGCCTCCTCAGTCTGCTCCATTCTGGAAACATATACAAGCACCTGATCCGCCTGCCGGATTGTATCATCCTCCACAGTCGAAACATCTGCAAGGCTCGCAAAATAAATTTCATCATACTGCATCAGCTCCAGTGAATCGTCCCAGATCATCCAGGTCAGGTTGGGATTATAAAAATAAACGACCGGTTTCTCTTTATGCTCCTGCGCAAACGCGATGCTTTCTGTGTCCTCTTCATAAAGAAACAGCACCTTTCCATCCGCCAGTCCTCGAATCTGTCCTGTTGCCAGCACCAGAAATACCGCCAGAAGCACATAGCCGGCTGCTTTATCGTGCACGGACCGTTTTTCCGGAGCAGATGTATCTCTGGTATCGCTGATTTTCCCCGCAGCGCTTTTTACAGCAGTCCCTTTTCTCATAGTCAACACGAAAAGCTTCTGTCCGAGCAGTACAAATATAACCATCATCAGCAGCAAAATCAGCCCGTAGACCGGAATCTGATATCGGTTCGCTTCCTCCGCCGTCAGGAGCGCTGTTTTGGTCACGACAAGGAAATAACCGAGTACTGCTGCCGCCGGAATCCAGAAAACACGCCGTGCTTCCCAGAATGATTCGCGGAAAGCGTCAGCCTGCCGGTTCGAATTTTCCTGCGCGGCTGCGTACTCTTCTGTCTGTTGCCCAGATTTCTGCGCGGCTGCGTACTCTGCTGTCTGCTTCCCAGATTTCTGCACAGTCGCAGCGACAGCTTTCCGTCTGGCTTTCATCCGTCCAATTCCCCAGACCGTCAGCGCCATCAGGACAAGCAGCAGAACAAATCCGTACAGCATCGACCCGAAGGCATATTCATTGAGTAGTCCTGCAAAGAACCGGAATCTTCCAAGCGTATTGCCAAGGTCGAAGAACGCACCCATCGCTTCCGTCCCCCGGTATCCCCGAAAAATATGACTCAGACACGCCGGATAGCTGGCTACGGCAAGTACCATCGCTCCGATCACAGCAGCCGCATAAATGAGGCAGTCTTTCCATTTCTGTCCCCAGCTTTTCAGCTCTGCACGTTCCAACAGCAGATACAGCTCCATCGCCGCTGCCAGGAAAAACAGATAAACAGCAAAATAGTAATGCGTCAGAAAACCGAGATAAACAACCGCCATCAGTGACAGATAAAAGGAAAACCCGCGTTTTCTCTCCTGCAGGCTTTTTACATGCAGCCAGGTCACGAGCAAAATCCACAGAGCCAGAAGCATATACATTCGAACCAGCATAACGCCGGAATAAACCGCCGGGTTAAAACCATACAGGAGGCACACTCCGAAAATCATCACTCGCGTGATACGCTCCGAAACGTCTGCCGCCGTTACGCAGGTCTGCGCTTTCCCATCAGGTACAGCCGCCGCGCTCGTCAGCGCACCCGTCACAATCCGCCGCGTCAGCTTCGCCAGCACACTCCAGCTCAGAACGAAAAGCACTATATTCAGTCCAATTCCTGACCATTTGCTGAACCTTCCGGGAAACAGCGAGCATACCGTATGCAGCAGCAGATAGTAAAACGGCGGATGCACGTCATAGGTCTGCATGCGCGTAACCGTCCCATACTGAAACCGCTGCCCCGGCAGAACCCGGAATTCGTCCGCAATCTCGCTGCCCGGCTTCCACTCCCGGTCGGTCGGCACCAGACCGATCGACACGTTGGAGGAATAATAGGAATAATATTCATCATAATGGAACCCTGCTTTTTTACTTCCAAAATAAAAAATCGCAATCAGCTGCACCAAAAGCAGCATACCAAGGATCAGATACCAGTTTCGTTTCTTCACATTCCCTCCTGCCCGCAGACGCAGATTTACGTTCTGCAGTTCTATCATACGTTGTTTTTTGATAAACATTTCTTTTTATAATAGTACCATGTTCTATTTTAATTTATTTTTCTGCATAACTCAAGGAAGCATTCGCACAGTTTCGTAAAACAATAGAATGCACGCTCTGCGAGCATTCTATTGTCATGAATTCAGTTCGTCCATGCCATTCTGCAGACACGTTCGAAGGAAGCAGCACAATTCGTGGATATAGCCTGTATCCCCGACTATCTTCCACCTTTCAAAGAACTCTTAAAGGATCTGAGTGAGGCTTTATCGTATACAGGAATAATTAAGATTTAATATCGTTTTATGTAGTGACAAACCAATTTTGCTACGCTATAATTGTTACAGTTGTGTGACGCAGAGACGCTTCACACTTTTTTGCGCGGGCAGTCGGATATCCTGTGTATGGATTTCCGTTTTCCGCATTCGACGATTTATAAGAAAGAGAGGAACCAAAATGAAGAAACTGGCTGTATTTCTGCTGACCGGTCTGACATGCGCATCCATGCTGTTCGGCTGCGGAAGCAAAAATGACACCGTAGAAACCGTTCCGGTAGCTGAGGTGCAGGAAAGCACTGCCGCTCCTGCTGAAACAGAATCTGAGACGGAAACAGAAACCGTTGAGGAGGATGTTCCTCCGGAAGAAGGCATGGTAAAAAGTGACCTGACCGGCGAATGGATCAGCGGCGATCTCGCAGATCAGCGTCCGATCGCAGTTATGATCCCCGATGAAAATGCAGCGCTCCCGCACTACGGGCTTTCCAATGCTGATATCCTGTATGAATGCAGCGTAGAAGGCAACATGACCCGTCTGATGGCTGTTTTCAAGGATTGGAAAAACATTGAACGCATCGGCAATATCAGAAGCTGCCGCGATTATTATGTTTACTGGGCAAAAGAATGGGATGCAATTTACTGCCATATCGGCGGTCCGTTCTACATTCTGAACGCGATCAATGATCCTACTACCAATAATATCACCGGTGCTGTTCTGGCAAGCGACCCTTCCCAGAAAAAAGGTCTGTATGACGCAGCCTTCTACCGCACCAGCGACCGTAAAGCTCCGCATAATGCTTATACAAGCGGCGACCGTATCGACAAAGCCGCTCAGGCCCTCGGCTATTCCGAAACCTATACTGAGAACTATCAGAGCGATCACTTCAAATTCGCTTCCACAAACAATCCGAACACGCTGGAACAGTACGGAAGCAGTGCAATCCCTGCAACCAAGATTGATCTGGCAGGCGCTTACCCGATTACCAAGACCTATTTCGAATATAACGAAGAAGATGGTCTGTACTATCGCTTCCAGGGTATGCAGAAAGGCGACCAGAAGCATATGGACGGCGCCAATAACAAACAGCTGGCATTCAAGAACGTTTTAGTTCAGTTTGCTTATTATGAAACCCGTGATGCGAAGGGTTATCTGTCTTTCCAGTGCCACGACGACACCAAAGACGGCTACTACTTCACAAACGGCAAGGGCATCCATGTAACCTGGAAAAAAACCAGCGACTTCGCACCGACCAAGTTCTATGACGACAACGGCAACGAAATCGAAATCAACCCCGGCAAGACCAACATCTGTGTAGTTGAGCAGGGTAAATCCATTGATGCGGAATAATTTGTTCTGACGTATAAATCGCCCTATCCGGCAGGTATTTTTTAACTGCGGATGGGGCGATTTTTTCATTCTATTGTTTTATTTGCTTTCTACTTCACAAACAGGCAAATCTACTGGTACAACAACACTACAGTCTCATTTTTCAAGCCTCTTTCTGGTGATTTAAGAGTTCTTCTACCTCTGATGTAGTCATCAGAAGATCATCGGCAATCTTCTCTACGCTCTCGCCCCGCTGGTATTTGCCCGCTGCAAGGTTTGCAAGCCCTTTTACAATACCTTTGTCGATTCCTTGTTCGATTCCTTTCGCCAGAGCTTCCTGATAAAGTTCTTTTGACCGATAGGTTAATACCTTTCCTCCCATAACTTCAGCTACCTCCTTTTCCACATTTTTATATTTTGACGCCAGTTTTTCCACAACAGTACGAGACAGCTCGCATAGCGCTCCACCTGTGACTGACCTCATGCGTCCGTTTTTACATTCCTGATCCAGCATTTCTGCCACCCTCTCGTATTCTCTTCTCAGTTTTTCAAGACGTTCTTCATCGCTGTCGATCTGCGACAGTTCTTTTTCATACCGGAAGATATAAAACGGAATCAGCATCCATAGACGCCGTTCAAAAATATCCTCCAGTGTGTAATTTTTTACTTTCAGAATCGGAATGCCATATTTTAATTCTTTCCTGGCTGCACGGATGCAGATTTTCAGTTCATCCGGCGTGTTTGGATTGCTTCTTAAATAAATTACCGCGGAATCAGGGAAATCTACATACAACATGCCTTCCCTGTATTCTGCGTTTAATAACGCGATCTGCGTGTCATACTCCCACATCCGAATTTCCATCGTTCCGTCCGGCGTGCTCTGGCATTCCAGATGGTAATATTTCGATATTCCTTTTAATGAAATCAACGTCATGTTGGAATCCGTAACCCGCTTTTCCTTCTTCCCGTTCGGATTCCTGATAAATATCTCATTTGCACTCGACAGTACCGCTTCCTGACCTGTGTAATCCGTTCCAAACAGTTCATTGATTAATGGAATCACCAGCTCCGGGCAGTCCTGCAGCAAGGTTCGAAAAGCATCATCATAAGGTGTATTGATTGTTTCCATCGTTTGCCTTTCTGGTTCGTTCAGCTTTATTCAGTTTTTATGTTTTATTCAGTTTTTTGTGAAAGCAAAGGAAACGCATCTGCCGCTTCTGTTCATTTTCACGGTATTCACCAAGGTTTGCGCGCTTAATCTTCGGTTCATTGACTCACGGAAATCATTCGCCGATTCTGGCTTGAAAAGATAGAAGAAAGCCGGATACACCGCTATACGATGCTCCGCTTATAATAGATTACCTGATTTCCCGATTTCTAAAATATTCCTATCAGCAGGAACTGTAACTTTATTATACAAAATACTTTTTCCAAATTCAATCTGTCGCCATTCGAATTTATAAAAACTTTACAACGTATGTTACAGTTCACTCATGGTTTCTTGTGGGCAGATTCCATGCTCGCATGAGAATCTGCCCACAAGAAACCACGAAGGGAGCGCCATTTTATGAGCAAAAGGAGCTGCAAAGCAGCGAAAAGCATCAAAGATGCGTTTTTACGAATGGCGCGTGTGAACTGTAAACATAACATATGACTGCCGCGCAGGGAAATTCCCCTATACGGCAGCCATTTTTCAGTCTGTATTTTCTTCATACAATAAACTGCGTTCCTCTCCGGACAGACGCGGCACATACCAATTGTCGTCCGGATCATCCAGTGAGGAAACAATTTTGTTGGACACATACCGCACTGCAGCCGCAGCATTTTCCATCGGGCGCACGGTCACCTCATGAACGAGCGCTCTGGAACTTCCGAGATAGGGGAAAACAGCATGCACAGTGAGCGTTACCGTCCCGTCGTCATTTTCCTGAAACGCTGTCACCTCCGGGTACGGATGCTCCGGGTACTCTGACTCATAAAATCCACGCGGATAATATTCATATGTGTCATCTTTCTCCCGGTAAATCGTTTTTTTGCGCAGGATATCTGTTTTTACATTCAAAAACTCCTGAATAACCGATTCGAACTCTTTTGACGGAATTCCGTACACTGTGCTGTTTCCAGCATTTTTCCCACTCTGCCACGGGATTTTCCGATGATATATCTGCGGATAAAAAACATCGAACAGATCATAAAAGTCCAGCTCTCCGAAATCCGTTTCATCCCAGTCTGTCAGAAACAGGTTGTTGCATTCATAGCCGACCGGCAGGAGCGCTTTTTCGTTCCATTCCCGGCAGGCTTCGTCCAGAGGCTCCACCCGCAGCGCCGCATATTCCTTAACGTCGCTGAGCGTCATCACATACATCTCATCCAGCGCCCCGGTTCCGGAAAACATCAGATAACCGTCCTCCGTATACGACCAACTGTCCGCTGTAAAATGTTCTTCCGTCTTTTTGCGCATCATTTCATCTTCATAATGATAATAATTGCGTGTCACATCGAGATTGCCTTCTGCCGCCTGCAGCTCGTACTCCACAAAGCCACCGTTCCAGTCAACTTCAACAATTTCTATCTGTGCCTCCTGCTGATCCGTCGCCCGCCTGCAGAAACGCTTTACCTCTGATGCCCGCACCATATCGACCCTATTTTTCTGGTCTACTGCAGGATATCCGTTTTCTCCAAACTGCTTTACGATATGTGCAATGGTCTCTTTTTCCCCGAGCCGTCCGCTTCTGCCTGCTTCCCGATACAGCTCAAGACAAACATCTTCCATCCGTATTTTCGGCTCTTCATCCTCTTCCAGCACAATCACTGTTTCCGCTTCGGTATCCACATCCTGCCAGGTCTCTCGGGACGGTTTTCCACAGCCCTGTACCACAAATGGCAGGATAGTGCACAGCGCTATTGCATATGTCAAAAATCTGCGATGCTCTGCGAATTTCTTTTGTTCTGTCTGCATAGTTCTGCCCATCTTCCTCAGTTTCCGTCTTTCGTCGTAATTTCCATCAGCCTGTCTTCTTCGTCGTCTACGAAAAAATTTACAATTTCCTGTCATTTGAAAATCAGAAAACAGGGCAAGAGTCCTGCTCTCGCCCTGCGCTTCTTATTCATGACAATAGAATGCTCGCAGAGCGTGCATTCTATTGTTTCACAATTGCTTTTTCGATCTCCGCGTTCACCCGTTCTCTTAAGGCTAGCAGCCATTCTTTTTCTTTGGGATAGCGCTTGAAGGTGATCGGTTCATCCGTTCCTTCTGCGATGATTTCACAGACTCTTTCCCTGCCGACCAGCGATTCCAGCAGTTCAAACGCACGCACATCCTGCATCACCTGCTGCATCAGCATCAGACGGATAGATTCCTCCGGTACGCCGCCCTCGCCGGGATAAACCAAAAATGCATCGCCGGACGGAAATGCTTCTCCCGCATCCGTTACCGCATACGGGTTAATGTGCTTGATCGAATACTGGCTGTTATAAAAGTTAAAGCCCCAGTGCAGAAATCCACTGATTTTATACAGATACAGCTGCACACCGAGGATTCTGGTACGCGCAGAAGGCATCGCCATGAACCGATTGGAAACCTCCTTCCACTGTCCGGTGCAATAATAGGTCCACAGTCCTTCCATTCCTCTTTCCAAAAACGGCTCCATGCAGTTTGTTCCGGGTGCAAACAGATCGACCAGGCCTTTTTCACAAAATCCAACGTCAGAAAGCGCATCAATCGTATGAAATCCCTGAATATAGGGTAGTACCATTTCCCGCGCTTTTTTATAATCCTCTAAAATCTCCTCGCCGGGTTCATCTGAAATATGGAAAAAGACTTTATCCTGCAGTCCCTGTTCTTTCAGGAAATCTGTCAGGGCAGTCAGATATTGTGCCAGAAAATCCGCATATTCCGGGCTCTGTGCGTCCGTGTGCCAGCCAAACTTATGGCGAAGCGTGCCGTCCTCCCAGACCATAATCTTCGGTGCGCACTTAGCGCCCCACTGGGTAAACAGATGCGCCATTTCAAAATGCGTAATTCCGGCAAAGCGACAAATTCCGATCCAGCGCTCCAGTTTCGAAAAATCGAAGCTGTAAGTATCACCGTCCTTGCGGATATCCAGCAGCTGAACCGTCGTGCGTTCGCCGCCGACCGCAGTGTCCAGAGGCGGTGTAAATACGGGTGTCAGAATCGTATTGATGCCACGCGCCGCATACAGGCGGATAAAGTTTTCCAGAATCTTCCAGTGTTCTTCGCTGAACGGTTTTACATGATAATAGTCTGCCAGACAGTCAGAATGGAACCATTCCGTATGCAAAAGCTTCTGCGGCGGAAGCGACGCATCGACCACATGTAGGTCTGCTTTTAACGTCTCTTTTTCTCCGTCCTCAGTTTCCGTTTCGATCACAATAGCATAGTCTCCACCTGCAAGCTCCGCATCGACCGTCACATCCAACCATAGGCTGCGCCACTGTCCGGGTACTTCTTTTGTCAGATATTTTTTGTCCGCACCATCGTCCTCTGTATCCAGATCGCGCAAAAGATCCGGATACATCCCGGGTACGATGCGCAGATAGTTATCGTCCTGCTCCTTATGGCACGGATAAGCCGAAGGAACCAGCTCAACCCGGCGCAATCTCGTCTCAATTTTTTCCGGCGCTTTTACGGAAACCTTCCAGTAACGTCCCCAGTCTGCCACACCAAAATATGCAATCACACAGGATACGGTTTCCCGATGCAGCGTTGAAAGGCGAATGCTCCCCTGTCCATCCGGCGCTTCCTCTGCGAACACCTTTGTCAGCGTGTCCGTAATTTTCCAATTGTTCCCCATGAGTTCCTCCTTGCCCCCTGATTTTGTATACGCTGTCTGCAGATTCAGTCAATATGGGCGCTTTTTGCGTCTGCACTAAGCGTATCATAAAAAGGGCAAATCGGCTATGGTTTCTTTTTATTCCAATGTCTTGTCGCTAAATAAACAGCGTGCATCCCTGTTTCCGGAAATGCTCGATTTTTTCATCCAGCACACACTCTTTTATTCCGAACTTTTCTGCAAGACAGCTTTTACACAGAAACGATGTACTGCCCCGGTTGACAAATTTCCGGTAAGCTCCCCGATCCAGCTGGGTCAGCTCCTTTCCGCATTTCATGCAGGTGTCCATTACAGATCAACGACCTTGCAGCGGTAGACTGCACAACCATAAGGCTCCAAGGCCTTACGGACCGTTCCATTGAGTGAAGGCAGATCTTCCCCGGTCCAGACCTCCTTCATCTGCAGGGTTTTGCCGGTGCTCATCGGAAGACCGACTTCGTCCAGATTCAGATTTGCTACTACGCTTTCGTCCTTTAAGTTGAAGAAACCGATTGCCAGATCGCCATTGGAAAGCTGTCTGGAATAAATGAGGACATCGTCTCCGCTCCAGATTCCGTCCAGACGGATCGGTTGGCGGCACAGAGGATCCTGATTGATCGCAATCAGCTCTTTATTTTCCAGAATCTTCTTCGTCTCTTCGTTCATATTACGGATATCGCAGCCAATCATCAGCGGAGAGCCAAACAGCGCCCAGATTGAATAATGCGTTTTGTACTGAACGTCGTTGCAGCCGCTTAACCCAACATTTCCTTTGCCGTACATGCCTACAACCAGCATATCCATATCATTAAAGCAGCCGACACTATGATACGGATGAAGCTTTGCCTGCTGTTTGGTCAGATCCTTGATCGATTCCCAGCTGTCGAAAATATCGCCGGTGGAACGCCACATGCTCGCGCCGGTTTCCTTAATCCATTCATGCGTCTGATCTGCGCCCCAGGAGCATGCGGAAAACAGGATATCCCTGCCGCAATTTTCCAACGCGATGCCCATTCTGCGGTATAAATATTTTCCCGGAATGATGTTGCTGTGATAGCAGTAATCGTATTTCAAAAAATCCACACCCCAGGATGCAAATGTGTCTGCATCGATAAATTCATGCTCGAAGCTGCCTGGATATCCGGCACAGGTCAGGTTGCCCGCACAAGAATACATACCAAATTTCAACCCTTTGGAATGCACGTAATCCGCAACCGCTTTCATGCCGTGGGGAAACTTCTCCGGATCTGCAATCAGACGGCCTTCCTCGTCTCTCTTTCTTAAAGACCAGCAGTCGTCAATGACCAGATACTCATATCCGCAGTCCAAAAGCCCCTGCTCCACCATTTTGTCCGCAGTTTCCATGATCAGTTTTTCATTGATATTCTCACCAAATGTGTTCCAGCTGTTCCAGCCCATCGGCGGCGTTAATTTTACCATACCCCTTGACCTCTCTTTCGTTATCCGTTATCGTGATTGTAGCATGACACTTTTGTTCTCTTCCATGGGTTTTTGTTGCAAATACATGGATTATTTATTCACGTCAGGACAATGCCGGAGGTATGTGTCCAAAGGCCGCTGCAGACTGTCTGCAGGAGGTTTTTAGACATCATCCCCGACATCCTGTAAATCAGGAGGTCTCTTTATGAATTCATCTGTTTTGGGATCCGATTCCCAGCCCGGTCTCACCCTGCTTGCCACAGGCAGGCAGGACTGCAGCGATCTGCATTCCTGGGGACCCGGCGTCCGTCCGGTCTATATCATCCATTATATTCTGCGCGGGCAGGGCTTTATCGAATATCATAAAAAAACTTTCCCCGTTCACACCGGCGAAAGCTTTCTGATTTATCCTTATGATACGATTCGCTATTATCCTGACCCGGGGAATCCATGGGAATATACCTGGGTGGAATTTACCGGAAAAGAAGCTGCCTCTCTGCTCGATCAGACCGCCTTTTCCCCTGCCGCGCCCGTCTGTCCCGCGATCTGCCCTGCCCGGCTCCGACAGCTTTTTGCCGATCTGCAGCCCCTCGACCTTTATCACCAGAACCGCAACGAAGCAAATGGCATGCTCCGCACGCTGCTCGGTCTTTATGCCGATTATGCTCCGGCACCCGGTCTGCCCGACTCTCCTGCTTCGTCCCTTCTGGCAAATGCAGTTTTTCTGATCCGTTCCAATTTTCATCATGAGTACTTCCATACCGAACAGCTTTGTCAGATGCTCGGGGTCAGCAGAAGCACGCTCTACCGCGCCTTTCAATCTGAACTGAACATTTCTCCCGGCGAATTTTTATCGAATTTCCGCATTCATCAGGCATGTCGCCTGCTCGAGCTCGGCAATTCCGTCAAAACAGCTGCTGTCTCCTGCGGCTTCTCGGATGCTTTTTACTTCTCCCGGGCATTTCACCGACGTATGGGCGTCTCACCGTCAGATTACCGCAGGCAGCCGCAAAAGCAGGACCCCGGAAGCGAATATTCGCGGCTGGTGTTCTGACCGGCGGAACGCACAGCCATGCGCTGCGGCACGGTCTACAGGGCGACCTCTCCAGGTACAGCGCAGCGCCTCACCAACGCCGTTCCGTCCAATGCGGTTTCGCGCGCTGCAGCGTCTTCTGCCCCGATCAGTGGCTCTGCAGCTTTTCACCTGACCTCAAAGCCTTCCTCATAGCAAAGTTCGCGGTCCTCCTCTTCCACAAACTCTACGACAATCCTGCCACGCTGACTGATACGCTCCACAAACGAGTCTACCAATTTGGCCTGTCCCTGCAGCTCTGCTTCCACACGTCCATCCGTTAAATTTTTCACCCAGCCGGTCAGCTGCAGCTCTTTTGCCAGACACAGCGCGCTGTAGCGAAAGCCCACCGCCTGCACGCGTCCTGAAAAATAAATATGCTTTCGGATGCAGCCGGCTTTCTTCAACTGCTCCCGCTCTGTCTCCGAGAGTTCGCTTGCCAACTCTGTATCCCACTCCTCTGCGCATTTCGCTTCTGCAGACGGCTCTGGTTTTCTTCTTCCAGCTCTGGCAAAGAGTCTTTCCCAAAAGTCCATATATTTCCTTTCTCCTTTGTGGTGCGGTCCGGAATATGCCCGTACACAGTCCGTAAGTTCAGCGCTGCGTTCCGACATGTCCGCAGGCTGCGTTCTGTCTCAGGTTTTCAACCGTGTCCGCAGACTGCGGAAAAAATCTTTCAGCATCTGGCTGCATTCTTCTTCCAGCACGCCCTTAAACAGGCTGACCTGATGATTAAATGCCGGTTCCTGCAGCAGGTTATAGATTGATCCTGCGCAGCCTGCCTTTGGATTCATGCAGCCGATCATAACCTCCGGAATCCGCGCCTGCACGATGGCTCCAGCACACATCTGGCAGGGCTCCAGCGTCACATACAATGTGCAGTCTTCCAGCCGCCAGTCACCCAGCTTTTTGCTCGCCCGCTTAATCGCTGTGATCTCCGCATGCGCCAGTGTGCTTTTGTCTGTATTTCGTCGATTATAGCCCCTGCCGATCACCTGTCCGTCATGCACGATCACGCAGCCGATTGGCACTTCCCCGAGTGCTGCCGCTTTTTTTGCCTGTCGGATCGCATCCTTCATATATTTCTCATGCGTTGGGCGCTTTTCTTCCTGCTCCCGAAGCCACTGATCTTTTTTCGCCTGCTTTGCAGCCTGCCGCGCCGCTTCTTTTTCCTCTTCTGTACGGATTCTTGCCATAATTGCTCCCTGTGTTTCGAATATAAAATGTCAGCTTTTCATGATCTGTACCGAGAACGCCCAGAAATCTGCTGAATGTTTCCAGAAAAAGCATACCAGCCCCTTTTCATTCCCGCAAGTAGGTTTTTGCTGTCTGCCATTTTTCCGATCATTTCTCCCGCCGGTTCGACCACCCTTGCTTAAATCTCCACCCGCTTCATATAATACCCGTAATCACCCGGTGATGCGGATTCTTTTTCACCCTCAAAGGCTTCGAATCCGAACATTTCCGCCACCATTTTTTCCCGGTCGTAAAAATTGCCGGGCACGCCGATATAATACTGCCATGCATCCTTTTGCCGGATTCTGCCCAGAATCAGATGACGGTAATTATAGTAGCCATGCAGCAGGAAGCTGTTATGTACTAACTTCTGGTATTCCTTGCACAGAACCACAAAATCCTTCGGTGCAATGGAAAGATATTCCCGACTGTCGCGGAACGGATGAATTTCCGGATACATCGTGCACAGCTGCTCCCATTTATCCGCGCTGCAGACCGGCTCACGCGATTTCGGCGCAGCGGAAGGAAAAGGAATCGTCGGCTCGGACGCTGACACAGATGGCGCTTCCGGAGTGGGCTGCCGCTTCGTTGCCGCGAGCTCCTTCGCCATAGCGGATTGCTCTGTTGCCGCGGGCTCCTTTGACATGGCAGACTGCTCTGTTTCAGCGGGCTTCTTCAACATGGCGGATTGCTCTGTTTCGGCAGGCTCCTCCGATATGGCGGACTGCTCTGTTTCGGCAGGCTCCTTCGGTGTGAACTGCTTTTCCATCTCGCTGCCGCGCCGCTCCGGATACGGAATAATTTCTCCAGCTCCGGGCTGCCGGAGTGAATTTGTCTGCGATGACCGCGCCTCCATCTGTTGGAACTGATCCCCTTGTACCTGCGATTGCTGTTGCTGCAGCTGCAGCGTCTCTTTCTGTGCCGGAATTTCGACCGGTTCGTGCCAGTTTGCAATCAGCATTCTTTTTCCGGACAGTAAGATCCGAAGCTGCGCAGTCTGCTGCCAGCTTTCCTCCCGGCTGTTATCCAATTCGCCCGGATCCGGCATCCGCCACACCATGCAGCAGTTTCCGTTGCCGCCCTGCAAACTGATCCTTCCGACCGTTCTCTCATGTTCTTCCTGTAACCGAAACTCCCCGCAGTCCTTGCCCGGAAGGTTTTTAACTTTTACTTCCATCCGGTTGTGTCCGTTTTGTTCCTCTATTCTGACAAATCCGGCATTTTTGATTTTTACGCCGTCTTCCAGATAATCCAGATATGCGATTTGTTTTCGATATTCCGCCATGCCTGTCCTCCTTTTTCCATCCCATTCGTTTTTCAGAAAACCTGATAGTAACTTATGCCCCTACTCTGCATTTTATGATTCCGGTTCTGTATGGGTTGGCAAAATCATATACTCCGGTAACAGATATTCCCGCAGGATCGTATCCTTTCCCGGTCTGAAAATGTCCGGTGATTTAATCTCTGCAGAATGGAGCTTCCCATGGCAAATGTTCTCGCACATCTTTCCTCCATCCTCATTCCTGCCGTGATCTTCTTCATCATCGGCTATGGGTGGATTCATAAATGCAATCTCTACGACGACTTTATAAACGGCGCAGCGGACGGTCTGAAAACGGTCGTCGGCATCGTCCCAACGCTCATCGGGCTGATGATGGCAGTCGGGATTCTGCGGGGCTCCGGGCTGCTGGATCTTCCGGGAAAGCTGCTGCAAAAATACGCCGCTGACAGTTCCATAAGCGGTATGTTCCCGGAGTTTTTCCCGCTCATTTTCATCCGCCTGTTTTCTTCTTCCGCGGCGACTGGACTGGTGCTCGATATTTTCAAAACCTACGGGACCGATTCTCTGGCAGGACGCATCACGTCGATTCTGATGAGCTGCACAGAAACCTGTTTTTACACGATGTCTGTTTATTTTATGACGGCGCGCGTTTCCAAATCCAGATATACGCTGGCAGGCGCGCTGCTTTCTACCGCCGTCGGTGTCGTTATGAGCGTGCTGCTGGCATACCTGATGTAAATTTCCACAAAAACAGCGGACAGCTGCGCATCGAACGATGTGTGACTGCCCGCCTGCAAAATATTCGTTACTGTTCACCCACGCCACTCGCAATACAATAGAATGTACGCTCCGCAAACATTCTATTGCCATGAACCGCATCTTCGACGCTCTCTGCTGCTTTGCAGCTCATTTTTGCTCATAAAGTGGCACTATCTCCGATCCATCACCCTGCAAAAAATCACTGCCGCCAACGTACTGACAAGTGTCGCCAGCACCGCAGGACCGACCACTGCGGCGGGACTGGCGCTTCCGTACTGGCTGCGATAGGCGATCATGTTGACCGGAATCAGCTGCAGGGACGAAATATTTAAAATCAGGAACGTACACATTTCATTGCTCGCCGTATCTTTTGGAACGTTTTTCAGATACCTCGTCTGTCTCCGTTTTTCTTCCAGCTGTGCAAGATCCTCCATCGCCTTTAATCCCGCCGGAGTTGCCGCCCAGCCAAGTCCGAGGACGTTTGCAACAATATTGGTGGAAATTGACTCCCGCGCCGGATGATTTTTCGGAATCCGGGGAAATAAAAACGACACAAAAGGGCTGATGCCGCGCGTCAATGCAGCAATCAGCCCCGACTGCTGTGCGATTTTCATCAGACCTGTCCAAAGTCCCATGATCCCGCACATCGTAATACATAAATCCACAGCTTCCCCGGCACTTTCCAGGGCGGCGTTGGACACCGCCTCCAGATTGCCGGTAAAAGCACCGTATAAGATTCCAAGAACAATCATTCCTGCCCAGATTGCATTCAGCATCGCGTTACCCGCTTTTCTTTCAGCCTATGCAAAACAGGAAGGCGTTATGCCTTTCCCTCCTCGATCGCAGCTTTGCGGCTGTTGATCCTACGGATAATTTCCATATCGAATTTAGGCTTTCTGCTATAGGTATAAAGACCGTTCATTTCCTGCTCTACATCGTACAGCTGGGTGTAGCAGAAGCCGAACATCTTCGGATTGTCCAAAAGCACATCCGTCAGACCCTTATAACGTGCAAGGAACTCTTCCTCGGTTCTGGGTCCGTCGCCGTAGCCCCAGCTGTCCTTATTCACGCCCTCAACATCCCACTTGATGCCGCCGTACTCGCTGATAAATACCGGAATACCGACAATCTGTTTCTGTCTCGGCGCATGGTTATCCCATGCCAGGATGCCGTCCTTTGCATAGCTCTCATAATGACTTGCGAACTCTTCCGGATTCTGCTCGTAGTCGTGCAGATCGTAAATATCAGTAATAACATGGAAATTGCCGCTGGTATCGATGCATGGTCTGGTCGTATCGTAGAGCTTCGTCATCCGATAGACAATTGCCAGAAGGTCGTCATCCTGCTTGCGCCCTTCATAATCCCATGTCTCGTTAAACGGGCACCAGCCGATGATCGCCGGATGATTGAAATCCCTTTCAACCGCTTCCATCCATTCAGGCAGGAAGTTTTTCAATCCATCCGGTGCGCTCGGATCCATCCCCCAGTTGCCCTGCTCGCCCCATACAAGATAACCCAGACGATCGCAATGATACAGGAAACGGGGCTCGAACACTTTTTCATGCAGACGCGCGCCGTTGAAGCCTGCTGCCATCGACAGCTTCACATCGTTTTCCAGCGCTTCATCGGTAGATGCGGTATAAATGCCGTCCGGATAAAATCCCTGATCCAGAACGAGTCTCTGGAACACGGATTTTCCGTTAATCAGCACCTTTTCCCCGGAAATTGTGACATTGCGCAGTCCGAAATAGCTGTGAACAGTATCTTTCCCAAAAGTAATTGTCAAATCATACAGTCTGCCTGCTCCAGCCTCCCACAGATGCACTTCGGAAAGAGGCAGCGTCACAACAACATTTCCGCCAGCAGTTGTGGTTTCCGCCTGGCCACAGCGTCTTCCTTCATAAAACGCTTCTGCGCAGAACGATCCGTCGCCGACAGTCACCGCTTCGATCGTAATCGTGCCTGCTTCCACGTTCGGAAAGAAGCGTGCTTTTTTCACATAATTTTCCGGCACGAACTCAAGCCAAACCGTCTGCCAGATACCGGTGGTTCTGGTGTATTCACAGCCATGGGAATAGTAGAGCCCACTCTGTTTGCCATGGGGCTGTTTGCCGCTTCTCAAATCGTCCTCTGCGTATACGGCGATATCGTTTGCACCGGCCTGTACATAAGCCGTGATATCGAATGTAAAAGAGGTATAACCGCCTTTATGCCGTCCAACCTCTGTTCCGTTGATCCATACGCGCGTATCATAATCCACCGCGCCAAAATGCAGCAGAACGCGTCCTTTTACCTCCACTTCGGTCAGTTCTACGGTCTTATGATACCATACGGCATCCATGTAATCCTTATAGCCGATTCCGCTCAGATCGCTTTCCGGGCAAAACGGAACGATGATCTTTTTCTCCCAATCCTTCTTTTCATAAAAACAACGGTCTACGCCGCTTTTACCAAAGTCGAAAGAAAAATCCCATTCTCCGTTTAAGTTTTTCCATGTGCTTCTTTCCCACTGAGGAAGCGGATGCTCCGGTCTGGGCATTGTGTTCATAATGATAGTTCCTCCTTTTATAAATCCCCTGCTCTGTTGTTGTGCCTGAAAAAGGAATATTTTTCCGGCATCTGTTCTTTTTCAGAATACACTCACACAAGCCTCCGAACAATCAAGAAAACACCATAAATTCCTGTAAAATTGCACAATCCTCTTTTTCCGTCAGATGCCCTCGCCATCAAATGCAGGAATAAAGCTTTCCTGCGCCGTTTCCTGATCCTGAATAAATCCGTTTTCGATTCCGTTTTCTATCGCGAAATCAATCAGAGCTTCGTATTCGTCCTCCGTCAGACGGCGCTGCAGACCTGTCAGGCAGGCTTGTGCAGATTCAGGCTGCGCTGCGCTTTTCTCCCGCAAGGGCTCTGGCGCCGCCAACTTCTTCTGCGTAAGCTTTGGCAGCGTCTTCTCCAGCACAGACGGAATCGGCGTGTACTGATTCATCAGACTGATATAAATCCGCTCCCCATAGGTTTTTAACAGATAGGAAAGCACTCTCTTCGAATCTGCCTCCTGTCCCGGCAGGGCGAGATGCCGCACGATAACGCCTTTTTTCATTAAAAATTCTGCGTCCTCGTCGGCTTCTTCACATGCATCATTCATCTGCGCCGCTAAAAGCAGCGTCCCATCCGGCGCTGCAAAAACCGGCTCGCCGACCTGTCTGACCATCTCTGCAATCGCCGCTGTTGCTGTTTCAAAATAATCCGGCGCATTCGAAAGCAGCCCGGAAAGCGCTGCAGATTCATATTTCAGATCGGGCAGATAAATATCCACAAGCCCGTCCAGCAGCTGCAGCGTGCTGACTTTTTCATAAGAGGAGGTATTGTATACAATCGGGATCCGCAATCCTTCCCGCTTTGCCGCCCGCAGCGCCGGAACAATCAGCGGTACAAAATGCGTCGGTGTCACGAGGTTGATGTTGTTCGCGCCCTTTTCCTGCAGTTCCAGAAAAATTTCTTTCAGCCGTTCCACCGAAATTTCCCGTCCGGCTTCTCCTGCCGCAATATCATGGTTCTGGCAAAACACGCACCGCATCGAGCAGCCGCCAAAAAACACTGCACCCGAACCTGCCGTGCCCGAGATGCACGGTTCTTCCCAGTAGTGCAGCGCTGCTCTTGCCGCCCGCAGCGTCCCCGTCTGCAGGCAGTAGCCGATCTGCCCCGCCATACGATTGACGTGGCAGTTACGCGGACAGAGTGTGCAGTCTGTCAGCAGCTTTTCCAGATTTTCCGGCAACGGTAGCGTCCCGCTGTTATCCTTTTTGATCGTTTCCACGTTTTATTTCCTCTTTCTCTTCGTCTTGATACAATTCCATTCCCGGGAATGAAAAACGAGTGAACTATAACTAAAAAACGCCCGGAGAAATTCTCTTCCTCCGGACGCCCATATTCTTCCGGGCTTCTCCCGAAAGACTGTTCTCTTTTTCAAAGACCGTGCGGCACGCTTCGAACCGAAACCCATATCCGTTACCTTTACAGTTAACTCCGCCAGGCACCCTTGCGGCACACGGGAATTTCTGTTTAGTGCTGCTTTGTTCCCAACCTGACACGGTTCACAGACACCCGTTGCGCAAGACCCAAACTTCATCGCCACTTGTAAAGGGCAGCAATATGAGCCAAAAGCCCTCGGCGTACCATCACCCCTGCTATAGCGGATTTCAGGTTCAGGGGGCCGCTGCTCCCCCGGCTGCACGGTGGTTACAGTATAATCATTTTCCTGAGATTTGTCAATCAGATTCCGTTCACTCCTGGCTTCGTCTGCAAAAGAAGAGGTGATTCGCGACTATAGAATGTTTGCGAAGCGCGCATTCTATTGTACTACAAATGCTACAGGTGAACTGTACCCTCCTTGCTGCATTACACCGGACGGCTCTACTCTACGCGAGCAGCTCGATCAGTTCCTTCACTTCCAGCAAATCCTGCACACAGTAATCATAAATCTGACGAATTTCCTCGTCCGGCTGTACCATATCCGGCACCATAACCGCCGTCATTCCCGCAGCCGCAACCGCACGGATTCCGTTAAAGGAATCCTCGATTCCCATCGCATTTTCCGGCAAAACGCCGACTGCCTCACAGGCTTTTAAATAAATATCCGGCTCCGGCTTACTTTTTTCCACCATATCACCGGAAACAATTTCCTGAAAATATCCGCTAAGGCCGGTGCGCTCCAGATGCTTTCTGACAAGCGGGCCTTTCGTAGACGATGCGATCGCCGTTTTGATCTGCTTTTCCTTCAGATATTCCAGCAGCTCCCGTACGCCCTTTTTGACCGGCAGTTCCCGTTCCAGACGCTCCTGAAACAACGCCATAAACCGTTCCCGATATTTTTCATAAGGAAAGGTTCCATTCGGATACCAGGGCTCCTCCGTCTCCATAATATGTCTGCGAAGTGACGCTTCATTTCGTCCGCAGCCGCCATAGACTGCTTCCTCCGCCAGCGTAAGTCCCAGCTGCTTTGCCGCCTCAAAACAGCATTCGCAGCTCATTCGCTCCGTATCGAACAGAACGCCGTCCATATCAAAAATTACCGCTTCCAGATTTTTCATTTTAATCCTCCATCACACCAGTCCCATTGTCCGAAAAATAAACAGCCATCCAGTCATCGTCAACGCAGAAAACAATGTTGTCAAAACAACGACGCTGGATGTCAGCGTACCGTCGTGTCCCATATTTTTCGCCATAACAAAGCAGCTCACCGTGCTGGCAGAGCCGAGCATCACGATCAGAGCAATCAGATGCTCATGTGTATAGCCGAGCATCACGCCAATTGGAAGAAAAATTGCCGCCAGACCGATCAGCTTGATAAAGGTTGCAACAATCGCCGGTTTGATTTTTCCGGCAGCCTGCTTTAAATCGAACGAAGCACCCAGCGCCATCAAACCAAGCGGGGTCGCCAGAACGCCGACATTGGAAACCGTTTTGTCCAGAATTTTCGGCATCGGAAGGCGCAGTCCCGACCAGATCATACCGGCTAAAATACCGAGTATAATCGGGTTTGTTACAATTCCCTTTCCTGTCTTTAAAAGCAGCGCCTTGTCCACTTTTCCGCGCTCCGGCTTTAAAATCGATAGAATAACGACTGCCATCACATTGTAAAGCGGCACGGTTCCGATAATCATCAGCGGCGCCATTCCGGCGTTTCCATAAATGTTCTGAATGATCGCGATTCCCATCAGCGCCGCGCTGCTCCGATAAGACGCCTGCACGAACTCGCCCTGAATGGATTTATCTTTTAATAAGAGGGAAATCAGGTAACAGATCCCGATTCCGAGAAATGTTGCAGCAAAACAGTACGCAACATAACCCATATCCCAGACTTCCGCAAGGTCAACTGTCGCCAGATCTTCAAACAGAAGCGCCGGCAAAGCCACCTGAAAGACAAATTTGTTAAGGCGTTTTGTAAAAAGCTCGTCTATCCAGCCGATTTTCTTAAACAGACACCCCAGCATCATCGTCAGAAAAATCGGTACCGTCGCATTCAGACAAAAAAGGAGATTTTCCATTCTTATAAAACCGCCTTTCCGGTCAGGTAAAAGTTCGACCATGCCCGGTTCCCTACAGCATCCTTTAATTCTACCCGCACGAACGTTTCATGCGGTTGGATCTCATAAACGGCTTCTTCCACGCATTCCCCGACTGTCGCGCGATCGTCCGACCATACCGCATCCGTGAAAAAGACGATTTCCTTCACCGGCGTGCTGTGCACGATCAGACTGTTATCCTTTTTCTCAATCCAAAAACGAGGCCCCTGGGATGCATAAAAACGCCCCTGAGCAATCGCTTCCAGGATTGCATCGCGGCTCAGCTCATCCGCCTGCACCATCAGGTAAGATTTTGTTTCGTCGCCTGTGTACTGATGCGCGTCGTCCGCTGCCATGCAGGGCAGCACATATCCCTGCGCTGCCAATTCATCCAGGATGATGCCCGAATAGGGTCTACAGTTCCACGGCACGCCCGACGTCGTATTATAAATCTCGCAGCCGTCCAGATCTTTTAACAGACACACCTCGCTCGCCCGGTTCATCGACCATGCCGGATGCGCCAGAATTGCAATGCCTCCGGCTTCATGAATCCGATCGATCATCAGCTGCGCCTGCTTTTCTTGTAATTCCGGTCCTTTTTCCAGCTTCGGCTCCTTCTGCATACCGATTCCGACGACATGATAAATGCCGTCCCGGACATTGTTGCCAACGTCATATTCTGCCCCGCTCAAAAGCAGAAAATTTTCCTCCTGGCGCTCTTCTCCCATAAACCAGTGATCTGTCAGGGCAAGAAAGTCGTAGCCTTCCTCTCGATACAGTCCGATAACTTCTTCCGGCGACAGACGGCCGTCAGAATTGGTGGAATGGGTATGGAGATTCCCCTTATACCATTTTTTCCCGAATTGATCTGTTATCATAGATTCTTTTGTTCCCCTTTTCTTTTTGCTTCGATCCGTGCTCCCACACCGGGAGCCTCGTCATGTGATTCCCGTTTGAACACTTTTCATGCTCTCATCGTAGTGTAGCATGACGATTTTTGATCTGCAAGTCCTGCTTTCCTGTTCCGTCGTATCTTCCTGAGACCTGTCTTGCATCTTTCTCCTGTTTTGCTTATAATAGGGATGAATACGTCCCCATTATTCGTTTTAGGAGGCACTATGGATTCGAAAGACCTTTACAAAGAACTGGAAAAAGATAACGCTGCCCAGATCATTCTTGCCCTCTCAAATCTCTACAACCAACTGCGCCAGCAGCGGCTGGTCAAATGGGTCGAAGCCTATCCGGAATACTGGCACATGCTCTGTAATCCTGCTTCCCCGGAAACGGCCCGAAGCGTTACGCCCGAAATCGCCGGGCAGGTAATGAAAACACTGCAGGAATACGATCAGACCGAGCTGCAGATGGTCTGGCTCTTCCGCTATGGAACACTGCTCGATATTTTCGGAAATGCTACGGATGAAAAGATACAATAGAATGCACGCTCTGCGAGCATTCTATTGTCATGAATAAAAAACGGCGCATATTTTTCCAAAATTTTGCTATTCTATTTTCTTCCAAAATAAATTTGAAATTTTTTACGAAAAAGCTTGCCAAGCAGAAGAAACTGTGTTATTATAAATTTCGTCGCTGAGATACATCAGCGAGAGAGAAAATGCGACAGTAGTACAGTTGGTAGTACGCCACCTTGCCAAGGTGGAGGTCGCGGGTTCGAGCCCCGTCTGTCGCTCTTCTAAAAAGTCAGTAAGCAAGCGGTTTCCGAGGATTCGGAAGCCGCTTATTTTTCGCATTTTCCATCAGTAACAACGTTCCGAAAATCATATTCCATCTTTCCTCTCATTTCTGCGCACACTTTTTGCGCATACCGAGTTTGTGTCAAGTGCACGCAGACACAAATCTCGTTCTTCCCCCTACATTGACAACTAACTATAGGAATGCTAGAATAATTTGGCATAAGGCATAATTGAATAAATGCGTAAGGTGTCAGACCATATGCGTCTGGTGAAAAGGGAAGCGGGTGCAAATCCTGCGCGAACTCGTCACCGTGATTCGCAAGCGACGGCTTATTACCACTGGGAGACCGGGAAGGGAGTCGAAGCGTCAGAGCGTTCAGTCGGGAGACCTGCCTTTCGCAGTACAGGAATGAAAAGTTACCGTTCACCCGCGACATTCGCAAAACCCGCGTCTTCGACGCTCTCCGCTGCTTCGCAGCTCATTTTTGCTTACAAAACGGTACGAGTGAACGGTAACAATGAAAATTCATGCCACGAGAAACTGGCAGTACGAAATCTGCAAAATCAGAAACACTTCTGGTTTTATTTTGTTGCGCTCCGAGATTCGAAGCTATGGCTCCGCGCTATGGAGTTGATTCAGCGATCCAACTTTGCACATTTCGCCTTTCTTCCCTTTTTTCAACGGCATCTGAACGAAAATTTCCCGTATCACTCATTTATCGCCATATTCACACACTGTTGGGACAAAATTTTATTGTCCTCTGATACCGGATTGCCCGACGCCCGTCGTTTCTGCAATCCGAACCCATTCCCAAGGAGGAACTTATGAAAAAGAAACTGATCGTACTGATGTTATCCATGTCAATGACTGCTGCGCTGGTTTCCGGATGTGGCTCTACAGCTGAAACCGCTGTGGAATCCACCGCCACTGAAACTGTGCAGGAAACTGCGACAGAAGCGGAAACCGCTGACGCAGAATCTGACCAGGAAGCCGCAGACAAAGTAGCCGCCCTCATCGACCAGATCTATGTTCAGGAAAGAAACGATAACACCGATGAACAGTGTGCCGAAGCAAAGGCAGCATGGGATGCACTGACGGATGCTCAGAAAGAACTGGTAGAAGGCGAAAACGCCGATCCCGATTATTTCGGCAGAGATACCGGCGACGCTTCCAAGGATGATCCCTTAAACGCAGATGAGATCGGGGAAAACGAACTGCTTGTTGTAAGCTTTGGTACTTCCTTTAACGACAGCCGTACAGAGGATATCGGCGGCATCGAAAAAGCACTGCAGAAAGCATATCCCGACTGGTCCGTAAGACGTGCATTTACTGCGCAGATCATCATCAACCATGTGCAGGCACGGGATGGTGAAAAAATCGATAATATGGATCAGGCACTGCAGCGTGCTGTTGATAACGGTGTAAAGAATCTGATCGTACAGCCTACTCATCTGATGCACGGCGCAGAATATGATGAGTTGAGCGAAGCGGTTGCAAGCTACAGCGACAAGTTTGAATCCGTATCCATCGCCGAACCCCTTCTGGGTGAAGTTGGCTCTGCAGACGATTCCGTAAACAGTGATAAAGAAGCGGTTGCAAAGGCAGTTACAGCAGAGGCAGTAAAAACTGCAGGCTACGAAAGCCTTGACGCTGCAAAGGAAGACGGAACTGCTTTCGTATTCATGGGACACGGAACCTCTCATACCGCAAAAATCAGTTACAGCCAGATGCAGAACCAGATGAATGCCCTCGGATATGACAATGTATTCATCGGCACTGTAGAGGGTGAACCTGAAGATACTGCATGCGAAGCAGTGATCGAAAAGATTCAGGAGGCAGGCTACAAGAAAGTAATTCTCCGTCCTCTGATGGTTGTTGCCGGCGACCATGCAAACAACGATATGGCTGGCGACGATGATGACTCCTGGAAGAGCCAGTTCGAAGCCTCCGGCGTATTTGACAGCATTGAAACCCAGATCGCCGGTCTTGGACAGATCCCTGTCATCCAGGATTTATATGTTTCCCACACACACGCTGCTATGGAAGAGCTCGGCACATCGGCTGCATCCAGCTCTGACACTACAGATGCTGTCCTGGAAGATGGGACCTATGAAGCAGAGTTCAAAACTGACAGCGGCATGTTCCATGTAAATGAAGCAAACGACGGAAAAGGTGTCCTGACTGTAAAAGATGGACAGATGTCCATTCACATCAGCCTGACCTCCAAAAACATCGTAAACCTGTTTGTCGGCAAGGCTGCTGACGCAAAAAAGGATGGTGCAGAGCTTTTACAGCCCACCACTGATACCGTAACCTACGATGACGGCACGACCGAAGAAGTAAACGGATTTGACGTTCCGGTAAAAGCGCTGGATAAAGACTTCGACCTCGCCCTGATCGGAACCAAGGGAAAATGGTACGATCATACCGTCAGCGTTACCAACCCGGTAAAGGTTGACTAAAACCCAAGCCTGCTCCGACAAAACACACTAAGTTTATACAAGCATTAGAATTCCCGTAAAGTGTGCATTCTAATGTCATGAATCCAAAAAGACCGCAGAACCCGTACAAACAATGTGCACGTTCTGCGGTCTTTTTTGTTTTCTATGAACCCTGTAGAGCGTTTTTTACAGTTCTACACAGCATGCGCCGTCCTTCAGCTCAGCCTCAAAGGTCTTTCCAAGGCAATGAACCTGTACGCGCTGATAATGCTTTTCATAGCCATCATGAACACAGGCTACGGTCAGCTTTCCGTCTTTGAGTTCGCAGTGATACTGATTGTATACACCATCGCGGTATGCAAAGCTTTCGCCGTCATCCTGGAAATGATCCCAGCTTCCTTCTCCGGGATACACTTCCAGCATCAGCACCTGATTGGTATCCTTCTCGCCCACGTAATTCTGCTCCGGCCATACCGGCAGCACTGCGCCTGCTTTTACATAGAGCGGGCAGGTATCCAGCGGAGCATCCCGCAGGATCCACTGTCCCTGATCGCCGGAAATCTTTTCACCTGTCCAGTAATCATACCAGGTTCCTGCAGGCAGATAAACCATCTTCTTGCGATCGCCCTGGGTTACAACAGGCGCAGCAAGCAGATTCGGGCCTGCCAAAAATTCTGTATTGCACTCCTTTGCTACTTCATCCTTTTCATAATGAAGCACCAGGGAACGCATGATCGGCAGTCCGGTCTTTTCTCCGGTAAAGAACAGGTCATAATAATACGGAATCAGATGATATCGAAGCTGCGCTGCTTTCCGGTAAATATCCACGGTTTCCTGATCGAATCTCCAAGGCTCCTGATACCGTGTTCCGATTGCGGAATGATTCCGGAATAACGGAGAGAAGCATCCAACCTCTACCCAACGACACATCAGCTCTTTTGTACAATCCGAACCGAAACCGCCCACGTCTGTACCGACAAAGGACATTCCGCTCATACCAAGGTTGCACAGCTGCGGGATCGCCATCTGCAGATGCGCCCAAATGCTGTGATTGTCGCCTGTCCATGCGGTGCTGTATTTCTGCGTGCCGGCATAGCAGGCTCTCGTGATGACAAACGGACGTCTGCCGTCCCGCTGTTTTAAGCCCTCGTAGGTTGCCTTTGCCATGTTATGGCCATAAACGTTGTGCATTCTCGCGTGGTCGCTCTTTTCGTCCTCATCGGTAAACACAACGTCCTGCGGCAGCTCCCCGCGGAAGCTTGCCGGCTCATTCATATCATTCCATACGCCGCGTACGCCTTTATCTACAAGGAACTGCTGATTCTCGCCCCACCAGTCACGCACTTCTTTTTTGCCAAAATCCGGATAAACCGCATCTCCCGGCCATACTGCATTGACATAGATCTCACCCTCCGGCGTCGTTGCAAAATAGCCGTTCTCCACACCTTTGTCGTAAACAGAATATCCCTCTTCCAGCTTTACACCAGGATCAATGATGGTTATGATCTTGATGCCGTCCTTCGCCAGATCTGCGATCATCTTTTCCGGATCCGGATAACGTTCCTTATCTGGTGTCCAGGTAAATACCTTGTAGTGATCCATATAATCGATATCCAGATGAATGGCATCGCAGGGGATTCCGCACTCTCTCATGTGGGAAACAACATCCCGGATTTCTTCCTCAGACATATAGCTCCAGCGGCACTGATGATAGCCCAGGGTCCACTTCTGCGGAACCGGAACCGTACCTGTCAGATAAGTATAATTGCCAAGCACCTCCGGCATACTCTCGCCGGCGATCAGATAATAATCCAGATTGCCGTCTGCAGCACCATACCAGTAATATTCCTCCGATTCCTTGCCCATATCAAAGCAGGATCTGTAGGTGTTATCATAGAACAGGCCAAACACTGCATTTTTATGTAAGGTAATAAAAAACGGAATAGATTTGTAGAGGGACTTGAAATTGTCCATCTGCGGAGCCGGATCATCCGTATTCCACATCACATATTCATAGCCGCGCTTGTCCATAAAGCCGGTCTTATCACCAAGTCCGTAAAAGGCTTCGTCACCCTCAAGCTGCTTGACAACCTCTACCGCTTCCGTGCGCTGCTCCTCTACACTGTGTCCCTCTGCTTCTTTTAATGCCTTCAGTTCATCACTCAGACCAGCGCAGATCTTTCTGCTGCCCCGGTAGTCCCGGCACAAAACGGTGCCGTCCGCTTTATAAAAATCGACCTTGAAATCATCGTAAATCCGTGCAGTCACTGCATCTGTGGAAATTTCTACTGCACCGTCTGCTTCTGCCGCCGTAAAATCAACTGCAACAGACTTGTCTCCCTCAATGGCCTTAGAGCGATGCTCTTCACTCACCACTCCCGAAAATACATTAAAAATCTCCGGTGTGAGGATCTCCACGCGTCCCGTTCGTTTCTCAAACTGAAAAACAACACGATTGCCCTGCTTTTCCCAACTGCATAATTTTCCGAATTCCATCAGTCTTTTGCCTCCTTTACAGAACTGTCTTTTTTCTGCTTGGGTTCTGTTTCTGTCTCTTTTTCTTCTTCCGGATCCTTCGGTTTTTCATCCTCCTGCAGATCTTCCCACTTCACTCTGCCGTAAACAATATTCTGCTTGCGGATAGAATCTGCCAGCGCCTTTGTCAGGTCACTCTTTATCAGTCTCCAGCGCCAGTTCGTACCGAGCGTTGACGGGAAATTGATTCTTGCGCTGTTATCCAGTCCCAGATAGTCCTGAATTGGAATGATACAGGTATCCGCCACAGAAGCGATGGTGGTACGAACCAGCTCGGATGCCAAAACCTGTTTGCTCTCTGTAGGACGGTTTAAGTATGCCCGCACCATCTGAACCTCTTCCGGCTTAATGCTGGACAGCCAGCCCAGGATCGTCTCATTGTCATGGGTGCCAGTATAAGCTACGCAGTTATGCTCATAATTATGCGGCAGATAATCACCTGCGCCGCTGGAATCTCTGGAATCGAATGCAAATTCCAGAACCTTCATATTCGGATAGCCGCTTTCCTTTACCATTCTGCGGACAGTATCCGTCACATAGCCCAAATCCTCTGCGATAATAGGTTTTTCACCGAGACGTGCTTTAATCACCTGAAACAGCTCAATACCAGGACCTTTTTCCCAGTGACCATTCACCGCGGTTTTGTCCTTTGCAGGGATGGAGAAATATTCATCAAAGCCTCTGAAATGGTCGATTCTGACAACGTCATACAGTCTAAAGCACCAGGAGATTCGTGTTACCCACCAGTCATAACCGGTATTTCTGTGATGATCCCAGCGATACAGCGGATTGCCCCACAGCTGTCCATCTGCAGAAAATCCATCGGGAGGACAACCTGCAACTGCGGCGGGTTTTCTCTCCTGATCCAGCTGGAACATCTCAGGATGTGCCCAGACGTCCGCGCTGTCATATGCCACATAGATCGGAATGTCACCAATGATCTTCAGTCCCTTATCATTGGCATATTTTTTAAGTTTCTGCCACTGTGTAAAAAACAGATACTGAAGCCATACATAAAAGCCGATTTCTTTAGAATAGTTGGTCTTGTAATACCACATCGCATTATCCCAGCGATAGCGAATATCCTCTGCCCACTGATCCCAGCTGTTTCCGCCAAAAATATCCTTCACTGCCATGAACAGGCCATAGTCATCCAGCCACCAGGCATTTTCTGTCCAGAATGCTGTAAACTTCGGGTCAGGCTTCTCCAGGCTTCTCTCATATGCCAGCTTTAAGAGCGGCATTCTGTTTTCATACAGTTTTCCATAATCAATATCTCTGGCCGCTTTGCCGCAATCGCAGGCTTCTACCTCTTTTCTGGTCAGAAACCCGGCTTCCACCAGCTCCTCCAGATCAATAAAATACGGGTTGCCCGCATACGTAGAAAAGGACTGATACGGGGAGTCCCCATAGCTTGTCGGTCCCAGCGGCAGGATCTGCCAATACTGCTGTCCTGCCAGCTTCAAAAAATCCACCCATTCATATGCTTCCTTGGAAAAGCAGCCGATCCCGTGCGGAGACGGAAGACTGAATACCGGAAGCAGCACACCGCTTGTTCTCATACCTGTTCCCTCTTATCTTCCTAATATTGTAATAGACACCGGTTCTGCCCATACAGAACCTTCCAGCTCTTTTATCTGCTCTAATTTCGTGTCCTCTTTTATTTTAAACCGTGTTCCATCTGTAAGCAACTGCCACTTGCCCTCCAAGGCAAAATAATTTTCAGAAGGCTCCTGTTCCGGATCAGAGCCTTTCCCGCCCGGAAGTCGAAATTCCACAGCTTCCTTATTCGCGTTGTAAATAATAAACAGCTCCTGCCAGGGCGCAACGTTGTCTGTGAGGACGCTTTCTGCTGCAGCCTCCGGCTCAGCCCCTGTCCGGATGATAAAGGCTACGCAGCCTTCCGGTGCGTCCACAAAGGAGATCTGATCCAGCACCTCCAGGCTTCTCTGCCTCCATGCCGGAAAACTCTTTCGCAGCAGGATCAGACCGCGGTAAAACTCCGCCAAATCCCGGTATTCATGCATCCGGGTCCAGTCTAGCTGATTCACCTTCGCCGCGGAGCGATAGCTGTTGTCGTCACCGTATTTCGTACGCGCCGCTTCCTCTCCCGCCTGTAAAAACGTAATCCCCAGGCAGGTAAAATAAATTCCCGCGGCAAGACGGTTCTGCGCCAGCGCTGCTTCATTATATGCGCCAAAATCCGGCTCCATGCTGTCCGTCAGCGTATGCACAAGCTTGTCCCACAGCGTATAATTGTCATGGGCTGAGACATAGGAAACGGACTGGTGTGCAGACGACGGCTGATAACCGCCCATTCCGTCACAGAATCCCAGCACACTGGAACGAATCTGAGTCTCCAGTCCCTTTGCTCCGTTGACAAAGCCAGTCTCCTTGACTTCAAAAACACTGCCCTTAATGCTATCCCGAATATCATCATTGAAAAATCCGATTCGGTCAGACAAAAGGGCTGCGTTGCATTTCAGCGCCTGCTCATAGCCTGGCTGAATCGCAGTCTTGCCTGCCGTCCACGGTTCGCCGTACATCAGAATTTCTTTTCCACCCGGCAGGCGATCCAGTGCCGCGCGGATCTCATTCATTGTCTCCGTATCATGCAGTCCCATCAGATCGAACCGGAATCCATCCACATGATATTCCTTTACCCAGTAGCAAATACAGTCGATCATATATCTGCGATACATCCTTCTCTCACTTGCCGTATCGTTGCCGCATGCGGAGCCGTCTGAAAAGCTGCCGTCTGCCTCCTGTCTGTAAAAATAATACGGAACAGTTTTCTGGAAAACAGAGTCTATGCTGAATGTATGGTTATAAACCACATCCATGATCACCCGGATTCCCGCGCGATGCAAGGCCTGGATCATTTCACGGCATTCCCGCACCCGTACTTCTCCATGATACGGATCGGTCGCATAGGAGCCTTCCGGTACAAAATAGTTCATCGGATCGTACCCCCAGTTATACTGGAGCTTCTTTCCGGTTTCATCTACCGAACCATAATCATACATCGGTAATATCTGGACATGAGTGACACCCAGCCATTTCAGCCAGCTCATGCACGTCGGGTTTCCTGTATTTCCATCCAGACAGGTATCCTTTTCTGAGAACGCTTTATATTTCCCTCGATTTTCTTCCGAAACACCGCTGTGGGGATCGTGGGAAAAATCGCCTACATGCACTTCCCAGACAACGGGTGCCGGAGCCTTTGGCAGCTTCTCCTGATCTTTGTCCCAGCCTTCCGGCTCAGCTTTTTTCAGATCGATCACCATACTGCGCTGTCCATTTACTCCGGCGGCCTTTGCGTAAGGATCTGCAGTTTCCTGTGTCTGACCGTCCGCCGTTACCAGCCAGGTATAATAAACGCCTGAAAGATCTCCGTTTTTATGCACACGGAAAACGCCTTTTTCTGTGCGTACCGCTTCTGTCCGGTCAAAGGGCTCTGCTGCACCCTCCTCTGCGCTTCCTGCCCGATACAGCAAAAGCTCTGCCCGCTCTGCCGTCGGGGCCCAGAGTGCAAAGTCTGTCCCCTGCGTCTGATAAACCGCCCCAAGGTCATCGCCTCCATATTCATAGGCTTCTTCAAATTCCTGCGAAGAAAACAGCTCTCGCCATTCCCCCGGCGTCCGTTTCTGTGTTACATTTTCCATTTTCCTGCTCCTCCTGATCAAAAGTCATTCTCTAAAAACGCGGATAAAATAACCAGTTTATCCCTTTTATTGTAACAAAAGAAATGGAAGAACTGCAACTGCCCCGGCATGTTGAAATTCTTCCATTTCATATCAATTTTTTATGATTTTTACAAAATCAATCTTTTTCTGTCATTTTTCCGGAAAATCTGCTTTAGATCACCTTCGACAGAAACTCCTGCAGTCTCGCGTTTTTCGGATGATCGAAAAATTCTTCCGGCGTGTTTTCCTCTTTGATCCTGCCTTCATCCACAAACAGCACTCTCGTGCCGACTTCCCGGGCAAAGCCCATCTCGTGGGTAACGACCACCATTGTCATACCCTCGTGGGCCAGATCCCGCATTACACTTAAAACCTCGCCAACCATCTCCGGATCAAGCGCGCTGGTAGGCTCATCAAACAGCATAACATCCGGATGCATGCACAGAGAGCGAACGATGGCGATTCGCTGTTTCTGACCGCCGGACAGCTGTGCCGGATAAGCGTTTGCTTTTTCTGCAAGACCGACACGTGCCAGCAGCTCCATCGCTTCTTTTTCCGCTTCCGCCTTGGACTTTTTTAACACCTTGATCGGTGCCAGCGTCATGTTTTCCAGAATCGTCTTATTTGCGAACAGATTAAAATGCTGGAACACCATTCCGATTTTCTGACGATATTGATTCAAATTGCTTTTCGGATCTGTAATTTCTTTTCCTTCAAATAAAATCTCGCCCGAGGTCGGCATTTCCAGAAGGTTTAAGGAACGCAGAAAGGTCGATTTACCGGAGCCGGAGGGACCTACAATAACGACTACCTCACCCTGGCGGATCGTCGCATCAATATGATCCAGCACCTTCGTCGGTCCAAAGGACTTGCAGAGCTGTTTGATTTCAAACAGAACCTGTTTTTCCTGTCCGTTATCGCTCATTGACACGCATCCTCCTTTCCAGTCTGCTGATCAGAGCTGAAAGTACACTCACACTGACCAGATAAATCAGAGCTGCCGCAAACAACGGCATATAAGGCTCATAGGTCTGACTTCTGACGGTATTCGCACCGTGCGTAACATCCGTCAGTGCAATGTAACCGCAGATAGACGTCTCCTTTAACAGGGTAATGAACTCGTTGCCCAGGGCAGGCAGGACATTTTTAAATGCCTGGGGGATAATAATATACCACATCGTCTGCACATAGGTCAGTCCCAGGCTTCTGCCTGCTTCAAACTGCCCCTGATCCACGGACATGATACCGGAACGGATGATCTCCGCTACGTATGCGCCGGAGTTGATTCCGAAGGTCAGAATCGCAACCAGCCGCTTGCTGACATCCACAGAACCGAACACGATGTAATACATGATCAGCAGCTGGATCATTGCAGGGGTTCCGCGGATAACCGTCAGATACAGCTTACAGATCACATTCAGAATTTTAACCACCAGTGGAGGACGGTCCAGCTTATCTGCAGACGACCGCACCACTGCGATCAGCACGCCGATGACAACGCCCAGAATAACAGCGAAAAAGGAAACAACATAAGTTGTTCCCAATCCGTTGGTGAAGTACTTCCACCGATTATCGGTTATAAAGTTTGCAATAAATTTGAGTTTAAAATCTTCCATATTATAATTGCTTTCCGATTATCTCTTGTAATTACTTTGTTACAATGATCACCTGGCTTGCTGTTGCATAGGTATCTGTGAAGTCTACGCTCAGCTTACGCTCATCTGTTACCGTCATGCCTGCTGCACCGAAATCAGCCTTGCCGGAAACAACTGCATTGACGATTGCATCAAATTCCATGTCCTCGATCTTTAAGTCATAACCAAGCACGTCACAGACAGCCTGCGCGATATCAGGATCGATGCCGACAACCTTCTGATCCTCATAATACTCATAAGGCTCAAATGTTGCATTGGTTGCCATAACCAGTGTGCCGTTGGAACGGTCTACACCTTCCGGAGAGGTATAAGGATGCTGTCCTGCCTCATCACCGATGTAGTTGGAAACGATAGCATCCAGCGTACCGTCTTCCTTTAACTGAGTAAGCGCTTCGTTAATCTTTGCAGTCAGCTCGCTGTTGTCTTTGTTGACACACATTGCATATTCTTCAGAAGAAAGCTCTTCGTCCAGAATCTGTAAATCATCATTCTTTTCCACAAAAGCCTTTGCGGGATTGTAGTCGATCACTACGCAATCGATCTTGCCCTGCTTTAATGCCTGAATTGCATCTGCGCCCTTGTTGAAACGTTCTACAGTAGAACCGTCGTTCTGTTCATATTCCGTTGCCAGCTGATCGCCTGTTGTACCGAGCTGAACACCGATCTTCTTGCCAGCCAGATCAAAAGCAGCGGTATCTGTGCTTTCTGCTTCTGTGGAGGCTGCTTCATCAGTCTCTGCAGCTGCTGTCTCTGCCGCAGTGCTTTCTGCTGCAGTCTCTGTTGCCTGTACTGTTGTCTCTGTGGATGCAGAAGAACCACATGCTGCCAGAGAAGCAACCATGGCTACTGCCAATACGCTTGTCAGTAATTTTTTCATTTTCATTTTTCTCCTCCTCATTTCTGCGCACGTTTTTTGCGCATGCCGAGTTTGTGTCAAGTGCGCACAGACACAAATCTCGCGATTGAAAAATCTTATTTTTCAATCTTCTCCTCTGATGTCTCCTTATTCTTTTATCTTTAGATTTATTTTTAAAGACATCTTTAAACGGGATTTCCTTTTCCGTTGTAATTCCGTTTCATGACATCTATACTATCACACTTCCTTTAAAAATCAAGTATAAATTTTCACAAAATATTCACTTTTTTACCTCTTTCTTGTATAAATATTCACCTGTATGTATATTATTCGCCGATATACATTCTATATGTATATTTATGTGTATTACACCTCGAAGCGCTCCACAGGCATCCGGGTCAGGGCTTTTGACTCCGACATCCTTTTACACAACCTTTACCCATTCCTAACCGGATCGTGATATCTTGCATTGCTCAAATGACTTATCATAAGTCTCGCAATGAGGCAGACGGCATATGGCTTCAGGCATTCACTATATTTCATTCATCAGCCCGGAACAGGATACTTCCGGCATCAAGGAGGAGAAACATTATGAAAAACAAACTGATCGCACTTCTTACAATGAGCGCACTGGCAGTTGGCACTCTGGCAGGCTGCGGCAATACTGCTGCAACAGATACTGCAGCAAGTGCAGCTGACACAGTTGCAGAAACCCCCGTCGAGGCTGTCAGCACAGCAGCTGCTGAGGCTACTGAAGCTGCTGACACAGCCGCAGACAGTGCAGACAAATATGCAGATCTTTCCGGTTCCGTCAGCATGTCCGGTTCCACTTCCATGGAAAAGCTGGCAAATGCAGTTGCAGAAAGCTTCATGGAAAAATATCCCAACGTAACCGTAACTGCTGAGTTTACCGGTTCTTCCGCAGGTATCGAAAGTGTCCTGGCAGGCAGCGTTGACATCGGTAACTCTTCCAGAAACTTAAAGGACGATGAAAAGAGCGCAGGCGCCGCAGAAAACATCGTTGCAATTGACGGTATCGCAGTAGTTGCAGATCCTGCAAACAAGGTAGAAGATCTCACAAAGGATCAGCTGGTTTCCATCTACACCGGTGAAACAAAGAACTGGAGTGAGGTTGGCGGAGACGATCAGGCGATCGTTGTTGTTGGTCGTGAGGCAGGCTCCGGTACAAGAGGTGCGTTTGAAGAGCTGCTGGACATCGCAGATGCCTGCGTTTACGCAAACGAACTGGATTCCACCGGTGCCGTTATGGCAAAGGTTGCTTCCACCCCCGGTGCGATCGGTTATGTTTCTCTCGATGTTGTAGATGATTCCGTAAAAGCTTTGAAGCTCGATGGCGTAGACGCAACGGAAGAAAATATTAAAGCCGGCAACTACGCACTGTCCAGACCTTTCGTAATGGCAACCAAAGGTGAAATCTCCGAGCAGAAGACCGAAGTACAGGCACTGTTTGATTACCTTACCTCCGATGAGGGCAAGGCTCTGATCAAATCCGTTGGCCTGATCACAGTTGACTGACAACATTTCTTTTCCAAAACACTCCCTGCTGGATGCAGGCCCGGCAATGTCGGACCTGCATTTTCCAGTATTCTGTGCACAACCGCATAGGGGATAACCTTTGATTAAAGGCAGCCTTCTGCAGGCTGCCTGGAAACGAGGATTTTTATGAATTCTATTATCGGCAATAAAAAAGCAAGATCCGTGGTAGAGCAAACTGCTGAGATCATTTTTACCATCTGCGCGTTTTTCGCTGTTCTTGCAGTCATTTCCATTACAGTTTATATGTTTTTAAATGGTACTCCCGCCCTTACAAAGGTGGGACTTACAGAGATCCTGTTCAGCACAGTATGGAAGCCAACCGCTGCAGATCCCAGTTACGGCATTTTATACGTCATTTTGACCTCCATCGTCGGCACAACCCTTGCGATCCTGCTGGGCGTTCCCATCGGCGTCCTGACTGCTGTTTTTCTTGCAGAAACAGCCCCCAAGCCCCTCTCTAAAATCGTCCGCCCCGCAATTGAGCTGCTCGCCGGTATCCCTTCCGTTATCTACGGTCTGCTCGGTATCCTGTTGCTGTGTCCTGCAATGTATAAACTCGAGCAGAAAATCTTTGCAGGCTCTGCGACCCATCAGTTTACCGGCGGTGCAAACCTTATTTCCGCCGTGCTTGTCCTTGCGATCATGATCTTGCCTACTGTTATCAACATCAGCGAATCCGCCCTCCGCAGCGTTCCTGCCAGCTTAAAGGCGGCCTCCCTGGGTCTGGGTGCTTCCAGGATCCAGACAATTTTCCGTGTAACGATCCCGGCAGCCAAATCCGGTATCGCAACCGCCATCGTCCTCGGTGTCGGCCGTGCGATCGGTGAAGCAATGGCAATCAGCCTTGTATCCGGAAGCAGTGTCAACGCCCCTCTGCCCTTTCACTCTGTCCGCTTCCTGACAACCGCCATCGTTGCTGAAATGGGCTATGCAGCAGATTTACACCGTCAGGTACTATTCACCATCGGCCTTGTCCTCTTCGTATTCATTATGATCATTAACATGACCCTGAACAAAATTCTGAAAGGAGAAAAAGAGTAATGAGCACAGAGCTTACGGTCCCCGGTTCCTCCAGTATTTTAAACAAAAAAATCCGGTCTTCCGATCTCATTCTCACCGTTCTGATCGATCTGGCTGCGGCATTTTCCATCCTTTTACTGATCGCGATTATGGGCTATGTCTTTTTCAGAGGTCTGCCCCAGATCAGCCTTTCCTTCCTGACTTCCGTTCCCAGCACCATCAAGGGAACCTTTGGTATCGCCGGAAATATCGTCAATACGCTTTACATCATTATCCTTACCCTGCTGATCGCAACTCCCATCGGTGTCGGCAGCGCGATCTACTTAAACGAATACGCAAAGCCCGGAAAAATCGTCCGGCTGATCGAATTTACGACAGAAACCCTTTCCGGTATTCCTTCTATCATTTTCGGTCTGTTTGGTATGGTATTTTTCGGAACCACCCTGGGACTTGGCTATTCCATCCTGACCGGCGCCCTGACCCTGACCCTTATGGTTCTTCCCCTGATCACGCGAAACACACAGGAAGCCTTAAAAACAGTTCCTGCGACCTACCGCAGCGGCGCACTCGGCATCGGCGCAACCAAATGGTACATGATCCGCACAATCCTGCTCCCCTCCGCAATGCCCGGCATTATCACCGGTATCATTCTTGCGATCGGACGTATCGTCGGAGAATCCGCCGCCCTTTTATTCACCGCCGGAAGCGGCTATCTTCTGCCAAAGACCTTTGCAGGATTTTTCAAAAAAATCTTCGAATCCGGCGGAACCCTTACGATCCAGCTGTACTTGAGCATGTCCAAGGCACAATATGACGCAGCCTTCGGAATTGCCGCTGTCCTGCTGATCATCGTCCTTTTTATCAACCTTCTGACCAAAATACTCGCAAAGAAATTCGATGTTTCCAAACTCGATTAACCGGAGGATAACGCAGACGCAGCAGCGCCTGCAGAATGGAGAATTCATGAGCAATATCAAAATCAGCACGAAGAACCTCGATCTGTATTACGGCGAAAATCACGCCCTTAAAAACATCAATATGAATATCAAGGCCGGAGCGATCACCGCCTTTATCGGTCCCTCCGGCTGCGGTAAATCCACCTTTTTAAAAACCTTAAATCGTATGAATGACCTCGTGGACAATGTAAAGATCACCGGTGAGGTCAAAATTGACGGCGAGGACATCTACGATCCCCACGTAGATGTCACTCTGCTGCGTAAAAAAGCCGGTATGGTATTCCAGCAGCCCAATCCTTTTCCCATGAGCATTTACGACAATATCGCTTACGGTCCCAGGATCCACGGTATCAAAAACAAGGCTCAGCTGGACGAAATCGTTGAAACCAGTCTGAAAAACGCTGCGATCTTCGATGAAGTCAAAGATCGCCTGAAAAAATCTGCCCTCGGTCTTTCCGGCGGTCAGCAGCAGCGTCTCTGCATTGCCCGTGCCCTTGCTGTTTCACCGGAAATCCTGTTGATGGATGAACCCACCTCCGCCCTTGATCCGATCTCTACAATGAAAATCGAGGACCTGATGGCAAACCTGCGGGAAAAATACACAGTTGTCATTGTCACTCACAATATGCAGCAGGCTGCCCGTATTTCTGACGATCTCGCTTTTTTCCTAGTAGGAGAAATGGTGGAATTCGGCGATACGAAGCAGATCTTTTCCCATCCGCAGGATAAACGCACAGAGGATTATATCAGCGGACGGTTCGGCTGATCCTGACAGACCCTACCCGTTTTTCTCTTTCCCAGCATAGTAAACAGGCATTATATTGCGATTTTTCATTTTAAATGGAGGTATCTATGACAACAAGAAAATTATACAGTGAAGAGCTGGTACAGCTTTCCGAAAGCCTGGAGGAAATGGGAAACCTCGTTGAAGCTTCCCTGAAAAATTTATTTTTTTCCATCGAAAACAAAGATATGCAGCTGGCAGAGCGGATCGTGGCCGATGACCGCAATGTCAACAACCTGGAGCGCAGCATCGAAGCTCAGTGCCTGATGCTCATTACAACCCAGCAGCCCATCGCACAGGATCTGCGCACGGTTTCTTCTATTCTGAAGGTCGTTACGGATATCGAACGCATTGGAGACCACGCCTCTGATATCGCAGAGCTGATTCAGCAGATGGATCACAAGCAGCTGGAACGCTATTCCGGACATCTGCAGCCAATGATCGCAGCTTCCCGGGAGATGGTACACGAGGCAGTCAGCGCCTTTGTCGCCCGGGATCAGAAAAAAGCGAATGATGTCATCGCTTCCGATGATATCATCGACAAGCTTTTTGATAAGGTAAAGAATGATATCGTTATCCACATAAAAGAAGATCGTTCCGATGCGATAGAGAGCCTCGATGCCCTGATGCTGGCCAAATACCTCGAACGCATCGGAGATCATGCGGTCAATATCTGCGAATGGGAAATTTTCCGGGAAACCGGAACCATTCAGAATACAAAAGTATTCTGAAGCTCCATCCGGCTGTCAACAGCTATTTTCACAATTCCTTCGCAATTTTTCCTCATAATCCTCACACTTTTCCAACACATTCCTCACAAATCCTTTTTATACTGTTTCTCAGATAAAGAGAAAGACCAATGGTTCAGCATAAATCTTTGCGCTGAACCGTTTTTCCCGGCAGACTGATACCGATCAGGCAGCTCGCCGGCAGAATAAGAAAAGGAGTGACAGTTATGTACGAAAATGAAAACCAGAGCTTCGACAACAGAGAGCAGGATTATCATTATACCAATACCCCGGAACAACAGGCACCGGCTCGTCCCCGCAAAAAAAATACGAGTGCAGCACGCATTGCCAAAAAAGCCGGTGCAATTGCACTGAGCGCTGTTTTGTTTGGCGGCGTTGCATCCGGTACCTTTCTGGGTGTCAACTACGCGGCAGGCTATCGGAACAATGCTTCAACAGCTGCATCCTCGGAAAGTGCTTCCGCTTCTTCCCAGACAACAAGCTCTTCCAGCGGCCTGTTAAAGGCTACCACACCGGTCAGCACAGGCAGCGCAGCATCCTCCGGAAGTCTGGACGTCTCCAGCGTTGCGGAATCCGTTATGCCTTCTATCGTATCCATCACAAATAAATCTGTACAGGAGGTACAGAACTATTTCAGCATGTTCGGCTACGGCGGTCAGGCTCAGGAGGTAGAGAGCACCAGCGTTGGTTCCGGTATTATCATTGGGAAAAACGATACGGAGCTGCTGATTGTCACCAATAATCACGTTGTGGAAGGCGCGGATACCCTTTCTGCAAGCTTCATTGACAACTCCGTTTACGAAGCAACCATCAAGGGTACAGATTCCGACAACGACCTGGCAGTCATCGCCGTTCCGCTTTCCAGCATTTCCGATGATACAATGTCTCAGATCGCAGTGGCTGCAGTGGGCGATTCCGATTCCTTAAAGGTCGGTGAACAGGTTGTTGCCATCGGCAACGCACTCGGCTATGGTCAGTCCGTTACAACCGGCATTGTCAGCGCCACAGACCGTACCCTTTCCTCTTCGGATTCCAGTGACAGCAATGCTCTCATTTCCAGCACTGTTACCACAAAAGAGACACCTACCTACATCCAGACAGATGCGGCCATCAACCCCGGCAACAGCGGCGGCGCACTGGTCAATATGAAGGGTGAGGTTATTGGTATCAACTCTGCAAAGCTTGCCAGCACAGAGGTGGAAGGCATGGGCTATGCAATCCCCATCACCAGAGTATCCAGCATCATCGAAGAGCTGATGAATGAGACGACCAGAACCAAGGTTGCTGACAGCCAGAAATCCAGCATCGGTATCGCAGGCATCACCGTAGATTCCAACATCAACGCAGCCTATGGCATCCCCGCAGGTGTTTATGTAGCAAGCGTTACTCCGGGCAGCGGTGCAGAAGCAGCCGGCATCCGCAAGGGTGACGTCATCACAAAATTCGATGGTAAGACCGTCAGCACCATTCAGGAGCTGAAAGAAAAGCTGCAGTACTACGCAGCCGGAGAAGCGGTTTCTATTACGGTACAGTCTCCCGGCGAGGGCGGCATTTATACAGAAAAGGAGCTGACCATCACCCTTTCCTCCGCACAGAGCTCTGAAGAAAGCCAGTCTACTGACAACACACAGGCCGCTCCTGAAAAAGGAAACGGAACGCACAAAGCGATGGGATATCAGAACTGAAGCTGACAATAGCTTATCTGAAAAAGAAGCTGTCGGCAGCGAAAACGCCGGTCGGCATGGAAGAAAATTCTTCTGTGCCGACCGGCTTTTTTTTGTTCGTTACAGCTCACTCTTCCTCTTCTTTCTCCGGCAGGATCTTGCTGACCAGTGCAGATTCCACTCTCTGATCCTCCATTTTTTCCACATGAATATTCAGTCCGTTGACCTGCACATCAAACTGGCTGCTGTCCGCAGGAATGATCCGCAAGCAGCTGAAGATCATGCCGCCCAGCGTGTCATAATCGATATCCTCCGGAAGATCCAGATCCAGTGCTTCCGCAATGTCCTCAACATATGCGCCACCTGAGATCCTCCATAAATTGTCCTCCAGCTGAACGATTTCCGGCGGCTCCTCGGAATCGAACTCATCGTAAATATTTCCGACGATCTCCTCCAGAAGATCCTCCATTGTAATAACCCCCGCCGTCTGTCCGTATTCGTCGATAACGATGGCCATATGGATTTTTCCTTTTTGCATATCCCGGAACAGGTCATCTGCATGAATCGTATCCGGTACAAAATAAGGCTCTCGCAAAAGCTCCTTTAACCCTGACGGGCTGTCATTTTTACGATCCAGGAGATAATCCCTGGCATTCAGAATGCCTATAATATCGTTAATATCTTCATCGTAAACCGGATATCTGGATAAACCGCTTTCCCGGATCGTCGAAATGATGTCCTCGTCCGCCTCATCCAGCGAAAAACAGACCATATCTGCTTCTCTCGTCATCGCATCCCGCACCGAAATGTCGTCAAACCGGAACACGTTTTGAATCCACTCCTGCTCATCGTGGTCTATCGTTCCTTTTTCCCCGCCAAGGTCAACCAGCCGCCGGATCTCTTCCTCCGTAACGCTGCGTTCTACGGATTCCGTTTTAAAGTGAAGCAGCTTTAAGATCAGCTTTGCAGACCTCGACAACAGCCATACCGCCGGATGCAGTACCACCGTCAGCACACCGACTACACTGCAGGTCATTCTTTCTGCAGCTTCAGGCCGCTGCATCGCGATCCGACGCGGCACCAGCTCGCCAAACAACAATGCAAAATAGGAAAGCACGACTGTCACCAGCACAACTGCCAGCACATGACAGACAGAAAGGCTTATGCCGCTTGTTCCCAACCGTTCATACAACCATGCCATCAATCCGCCTGCAAATCCGTCCGCTGCAGCTGCACTGGCCAGAAATCCTGCCAGTGTAATCCCGACCTGAATCGTAGATAGAAAAATATTCGGCTCCTCTGCAAACTTCAGCAGCCGCTGTGCTTTCCGATCGCCGTCCTCTGCCAGCTCCCGCAGCCTGTTTTTATTCAGCGATACAACGGAAACCTCGGACGCCGCCAAAAAGGCATTGACCAGAATCAGAATGATCAGTAACAAAAGTAGTTTTACCATGAATTTAAAATCTCTCCTTTTTCTACGACAAAGAGACATAACCCATTGGGAACTCCCAACAGGCTATGCCTCCTATAGCTTTCTCCAACAGAGCACAGACTCTGTCCATTTTGTATTGTGATTGGAATTCAGAAAATTCGTTTCCCCGTCAGGGTCCGCGTTATCCATGAAATTCGGTTCCTTCCCTGTCTGAAATAAATCCTGTGCGAAGCGAACTTTATACAAAGCCGTTTTCTCTGCTTTATTTCAGGCAATCCGCTTTTGACATGTTTACTTTACCCATTATACAGAATCAGGAAAGGAGCTGTCAAGATTTTATTCTATCCCCTTCACTTCGTAGCCGGCATCTACGATTGCTGCAGTCAACGCTTCATCGGTTGCTGTGCCTTCTACAACTGCCTGCTTATCCTCCAGGCTTACGGTTACAGCGGTCACGCCCGCTACGCCCTCCAGCGCTTTTGTTGCTGCCTTTACGCAGTGCTGACACATCATGCCTTCGATTTTGATTGTTTTTTTCATGGTAGTCTCTCCTTTTGATTCATCATTTTGGGCTATTCTATCCGCAATTTCCGCGGCTGCCGTGCTTTGCTCCATCATACCGCCATTTCCGGTTGTCTGCAAATCTGCAGTACCGCTCTCCTGCTTCCACTTCGGCGTAAAGAACCGGAGGCGGAGCGCATTCGATACGACGGATACAGAAGAGAAGCTCATCGCCGCCGCACCGATCATCGGGTTTAATAAAATATGGAACACCGGATACAGTACGCCTGCTGCCACCGGAATGCCGATCGCATTGTAGAAAAATGCCCAGAACAGGTTCTGCTTGATGTTGCGTATCACCGCACGGCTTAAGCTTACCGCAGATGCTGCGTCCATCAGATCGCTCTTCATCAGTACGATATCCGCTGATTCGATCGCCACATCTGTTCCTGCGCCGATCGCAATTCCGACATCCGCCCTCGCCAGTGCCGGCGCGTCGTTGATACCGTCTCCCACCATCGCAACCTTATGTCCCTGCTCCTGCAGCTGCCGAACCTTTTCCTCTTTATCCTCCGGAAGCACATCCGCAATAACCGTCTTGATGCCAACCTGTTTTTTGATTGCCTCTGCCGTTCTTGCATTGTCGCCGGTCAGCATAATGACGTCCATTCCCATCTCCTGCAGTCTGGCGATTGCCTCCCTGCTGGTGGGTTTTACAACGTCCGCAGCAGCAATCACGCCGAGGAACTTTCCTCCCTGTGCAAAATACAACGGTGTCTTGCCTTCATCCGCCAGTTTTTCCTGCAATCCTGCCGCTACGGAAATGTCGATCCGGTTGGTTTCCATCAGTTTTCGGTTTCCCGCAAGGCATCGTACCTTGCCGATCGTTCCCGCGATGCCCTGTCCCGGGATCATCTCATAATCTGAAACCTCCTGGAACGCTGCTGAGCATGCTTCCGCTTTTTTGACAATTGCCTCTGCAAGCGGATGGCTGGACATTTTTTCCAGAGAAAAGGCCAGCCGCAAAAGCTCTGTATACGCCTGCGTGTTTTCACCTGCTGCTTTTCCGTCTGCTTCCAGCGCGATCACGTCTGTCACAACCGGCTTGCCCTGGGTTACCGTGCCGGTTTTATCCAGAACAACCGTATCGATGCTATGTGTAATCTCCAACGCTTCCGCAGATTTGATTAAAATACCCTTCGCCGCACCCCGTCCGGTTCCCACCATGATCGCCGTAGGCGTTGCCAGTCCGAGGGCACACGGACAGGAAATTACCAGCACAGAAATCGCAACAGAAAGTGCAAACTCAAAGCTCTGACCGGCAAGCAGCCAAAGGATTGCCGCCAACAGCGCTATTGTAATGACAACCGGCACAAACACACTGCTGACCCTGTCCGCCAGCTTTGCAATCGGCGCTTTGGAGGATGTCGCATCATCTACCAGCTGAATGATCTTTGACAGTGTCGTATGTTCTCCAACCGCAGTTGCTTCCATCTGAAAATATCCGGTTCGGTTGATCGTACCTCCGGTCACAGGATCTCCGGTCTGCTTGTCCACCGGAAGGCTTTCGCCGGTGATCGCAGATTCATCCACAGAAGCAAAGCCTTCTGTAATTTTTCCATCCACCGGAACCGTATCACCATCCCGGACAACCAGAATATCTCCATTCTGTACATCGTCTACGGAAATTTCTTCTTCCTGTCCATTCCTTAATACCTTCGCGGTCTTCGGTGCCAGATCCATCAGCTTCGTGATCGCCTCGGACGTCTTGGATTTTGCCCGGGCCTCCATGAATTTTCCCAGAGTGATCAGTGTCAGGATCATCGCCGAGGATTCAAAATACAAATTCATGCCAAAGGTCTCGACCATATCCATATCTTCGATGGAAAAGCCCCAGGCGATTTTGTAAATCGCATAGATGCCATACACAAACGCCGCGCCGGAACCCAATGCGATCAGCGAATCCATATTCGGAGAGCGATGCCACAGATTTTTCAATCCGTTTTTAAAATAATGTCCGCCTGCAATCAAAACCGGCAGCACCAGCAAAAACTGGGTAAATGCAAAAATCATATGATTTCTTGCTCCCAGCAGCCACGGCGGCAGCGGCCAGCCAGCCATATGTCCCATCGAAATGTAAAACAGTGGGATCGTAAAGACTAACGAAACGATCAGTCTCTGCTTCATCTGCTTTGCTGCCGCCGCAGCCGCATCTGTTGCACCGTTTTTTCCTCTGCCTGATGCTCCTGTCGTTTTGCTGCCCTGTGTCTGGTGAAGCGAAGCGCCATAGCCGATGTCTTCTACCTGATGAATAATTTTCCCGGAATCCAGTTCGGCTTCATCATAGGAAACCGTCATGCTGTTTTTCAGCAGATTGACGCTGCATTGCTGCATGCCCTCCATTCCGGAAATTCCTTTTTCAATTCGCGCTGAGCATGCCGCGCATGACATGCCGGTAATATCATAGGTTTCTTTTTTCATATATCTCCATTCTGCAGCCGTCCTGTATAGTCTTTCCTGCTTTACAGCTTTTAAAGGCCGCCCTTAAAGAACTCATCTTGTCTTTTTTTCTATCCTCTGCTACCATTATAACAATTAGGATAGAAAAATAAAGAATGCACTATTTTGTAATATACTACCCAAAAGGATAGTGTTCACCTCACAACAATAGAATGTACGCTCTGCGAGCATTCTATTGTCATGAATAAGAATGGAGAAATCGCTATGGCTTCAAAAGAAAATCCCTCGGTCAATAAAAATTGCCCCGTTTCCGCTACAATCCGCTTAATCGGCGGCAAATATAAAGCGCTGCTGCTCTGGCACCTGACCGGTCAGACGCTGCGCTTCAACCAGCTGCACCGTCTCGTCCCCGAAGCGACGCCTAAAATGCTGACCCAGCAGCTCCGTGAACTGGAAGAAGACGGTCTGATTTCCCGTACAGTTTATCCTGTCGTTCCGCCCCGCGTCGATTACTCGCTGACGGCGCTCGGTGAAAGCCTTTTCCCGATTCTCGAAGCGATGTATCGTTGGGGCAGCGCCCTGATGCAGGACGAAGGGCTTACGCCGGCATGTACGATGACCGACAGCTACAGTACGACAAAAAAAGAACAGGAGGATTGCCCCTCCTGTTCCTGTCACGCACGTTCAAAATCCTGAGCTACACTTCTGCATGCCGGACAATTCCAATCCCGATGGGATACGGTCCGGTATGCACTCCAATTGTCGCACCGATCTGATAAATGCCGATTTCTTCAATTCCAAGCCGTTCCCGGATCAGGTCCTTCAACAGCTCCCGGAAGCCGACCGCCTCTTCATAGTCATAGCCATAGCCGATACAAAAGCTGTATTCTCCCGGCTTTGCCTGTACCTCATCCAGGTATTTTTCCGTCATCTCCACAACCTTCTGCATCGATTTCTGACGGCTTCTGGTAATGCCGGAATTGAAAATTTCTCCCTCCTTCAGTGTGATGAGAGGTTTGATTTTCAACGCACTGGCCGCAATTCCTGCAAGCTTTCCAATGCGTCCGCCATGCTTTAAGTAATCGATGCTGCCGATCGTAAAAAAGATCCTGCCGCTCTCCCGGATGGAAAGCAGAGCTTCTATAATCTGCTCATATTCCAGTCCGAGATCCCGCAGTCTGCACGCTTCCAGCACAAACAGTCCCTGCAGCACCGTATCAAATGTCGAATCAATGACCGCAATCTTTGCCTCCGGATACTCTTCCAGGATCATATCCTTTGCTGTAGTTGCCGACTGCAAAGAGCCACTGAACTTCGCCGTGATGCAAATGCAAATCACCGGAATATTTTCTTTTACAGATTTTTCAAACACCTCATAAAAATCCTGTACAGACGGCATGGATGTCTTCGGAAACACATCCGGATGATCCACCATCTGCTGATAAAAATCGCGTACTGTGATCTCTTCTATTTCTTTATAATAGTGCTCCCCGTCAAACGAAACATAAAAGGGAACAACCTCAATATCCTTTTCTTTGGATAACTCCGGCGATAAATCCTGAGAACCGTCACTGATGATCTGTACCTTTTTCTGCATAAGCCCCTCACACAACACATGGTTTTAAAAACTACTTTTTGTAACTGTATGATTATACCACAACCTTCAGGAAAGATACAAGTCATTTTCCGTACTCTCTCAGCTTTCGCGGCCCCTGCAATAGCTGGAGCCGCGAAGCACCCGAACTGCTTTATTCCTCCCAGGTTTTATAATACCAGCCGTAGCCATTGCCGGGCAGGATGACATTACGTAAAACACACTCCCCTTTTCCGAGCAGATCCTGAAACGGCATTTCTCCCATGTCGATCCATGCCGTCTGGGGCTCATCCGAGAAGTTGAACACGCCGACAACCATCTCGTTTTTCAGCTGTCTGCAGATGCACAGCACATGGCTGTTATAGGTGTCATAGGTCCATACAGCAGCCTTTCCGGAAAACGGACCACATGCAAAGCGGGCTTTTTCCATCTTCTGCATTCCCTCGAAAATCCGGTTCTGGACAGTACCCCTTTCTGCTCTTTTCTTTTCCAGCTCCCAACGGAAATGTCCTCTGTGTACATAACGGGAATCCGCCGCACGGTCTGCATCCGGATCATCCTTATAGGAATAATCATTGAGCTGACCGATCTCATCTCCGCTGTATATAACCGGAATGCCGGACTGAATAAACAGATAAGCGTTGAGCATCAGGATTTTCTGAATGGCACGCTCAATTCTCGCCGGATCCTTTGCCTGCAGCGAAGTCTCCAGACCGCACAGGGATGCCGTCGTTCCGCAAAGTCTCGCATCCTGTAATACAGGATCATCATTATACAGCTCTCCCCGCGCATCGCTGCCTGCTGCCATGCCCCGGAAATATTCATTCAGATACTTCTTATGCGGAATCTCCTGAATCCCGGAGGGTTTTAAGAAATCATAGTCCAATCCCCAGCCGATATCGTCGTGGCAGCGCAGATAATTCAGGAAAACATATTCCTTCGGCAGACTGTTTACCACGTCCATCTGCTGTTTTAACAGCGCAACCTCCTTTGTCGCAACGGTATGCCAGGTTGATGCCATCGTTGTTACGTTATAAAGCATATGGCATTCCGGTTTTTCGAGCGTTCCGAAATAAGGGACAACCTTGGCAGGCTCCATAACAACCTCACCCAGCAGTACAACGCCGGGGCAAACGATTTCCGTGATCATACGGATCATACGCACAATGGTGTGTACCTGCGGCAGGTTTCTGCAGTCTGTCCCCAGCTGCTTCCAGATATAGGGGACTGCATCGATCCTGACGATATCAATTCCCTGATTCACCAGATACAGCATATTATAAACCATCTCGTTAAAAACCACCGGATTGGAATAGTTTAAGTCCCACTGATAGGGATAAAAGGACGTCATAACATATTTTTTGCACTCGTCCCTCCAGGTAAAATTACCGGGTGCCGTTGTCGGAAATACCTGAGGCACGGTTTTTTCAAACTCCTGCGGAATGTCAGGTGTATCATAGAAGAAATACCGATCCTGATATTCCTTTTCCCCTGCCAGTGCGCGCTTTGCCCACTCATGATCTTCAGATGTGTGGTTCATTACAAAGTCCATGCACACGCTCATCTTTTTCTCATGGCAGGCGCTGCACAGAGAAGCCAACTCCTCCATCGTACCCAGGGCCGGCTGCACCTTCCGGTAATCCGCTACCGCATAGCCTCCATCACTTTTTCCCTTCGGGGTATCCAGAAATGGCATCAGATGCAGGTAGTTTACGTTGCATGCTTCCAGGTAAGGCAGCTTTTTCTTCACACCCTTCAAATTGCCGGCAAAAGCGTCGATATACAGCATCATGCCAAGCATATCCTGGCGGCTGTACCATGCAGGCTCCTGTTCTCGCTCCCGGTCCAGCTTCTTTTCTGATTCCGGGCGCTCCTGATACCATGCTTCCATCTGTTCACATAACTGGGTAAACATATCCTCTCTTCCCGGATATAATTCGCAGTACAGCCATTTGAGCTCATCCAAATGGCGCTGCAGTCTTTTCTGATATTCCTGCGCTGTTTTCATGTTCTTTCCTCTCCTTTTGCCGCGCGGCGGGCACAGCAGATTTTATTTCAATTTCGAACGCGGATGTCACAGCGCCCCCGCCAGCGTTGTGCTGCGATTTTTATTCCACTTCAACTACCGCATTCTGTCCGTTTAGCTCAAGCAAATACAGGCAATCCTTTTTCTCCACCTGCGCTGTTACATCCTCTCCGTTGCAAAGCACACGCTTTACAGGCTCTTTGGATAAAAATCCGACGGTCTTTCCGCCACAGATTTCGCCCATTAGCCTGCCGCCGATCTCATGCATCCACAGTACCGCATCAAAGCTGATGTATTTATCCACAAGTCCCACAAAGGTTTTCCCCTCTGTGTCCTCCACAAATAAAAACCAGGTGAAATCCCCCGCTGCAAGGCGGTATTCCCTGCCTTCTTCTGCACTGCAGGCCGCAGCAGTCTGATTACGACAATCATAAATCCAGCAGTTTTTCCCGGAAAGCTCCGGAATATCCGATGCACCGATCCGATAGGTCTGTTCCTGATGGGTCAGATTATAAACGGCAATCACTCCGCCGATCTTACCATTTGCATATGCTCCGACATTTGTCAGCTTCAGCACGCCATCTTTTCTGGGATCACGAAACATACAATCCTGTGTCGGTCTTGCCGCCCGTAAAAGCTGCGGCAGCCTTCCGTCCGCATAGCAGAGAGGTGCTGCAACCTCCGGGGCTGTTTCTCCTATCCGATCGCTGAAATACACCGGTCCTCCGCTGATCGCACGCAGCAGGCTGTGGCGCAGACCATCCTCATGGCTTGTCCAGAACATATCCCAGTCGCATACATACAGCTCGCCCTGGTAGGGTGTATTGTATGCATTCTGGAGCAAATGCTCTGCAAATCCATCCTCCCGTTTTGGTACAAAATCATCGCTGTTTCGTGCAACCGCTGTCTGGGGACGGGAAAACATGTTCTCTGCCGCCATTCCCATACAGTTGATCACTGCACCGTCAAAGTACGCTGCCGCGCCCTCCAACGCTCCGTGCATTCCCCGCGTCGCTGTCATCAGCGGAAGATCATTTTCAAAATAATTATGTACGGCGCTCTGTCCGTCCACTTTGGAAAAGCTGATGCCCTCCCGCTTCAGATATTCATACCAATCCCGGTAAAAGCCGTAGCCCTTGGCTGCATCCGGCCACGGGATCAGCTTCCCGGGTGCATTTTGATATAAATGCTCCTGCTCTTTTGCTGCAAGGTCGCTTCCCGGCTCGATTCCGCCCCAGTAGCCGCCAAGCGCATGCCAGACACCAAACCAGTCCACCTGTGTATCCCGCTTTATGTCACAGATCATCTGGGCAAATCCGTTGGGGAATTTTTCTTTTTCGGGCGCAAAATCATAGAGCGCGTCTCCATGCACCGACAGCCAGCCGTCATCCATCAGCATCCAGCGCACCGGCACATTTTTTTCCGCAAATTCTCTGCCCTTTGCGCGAACCTTTTCTTCACTGATCTCCGTATAAAATGCATCCCAGCTGCACCAGCCAAGATATTTCAGCATCTCCGGCATATTCCGTTCCTCTTTCAAACGGATTCCGTGATACTCTGCCGCCCAGGCCATACACGCATGAACCGCTTCCTGCAGACTGTCCGCCTCCGCATATGCATAAACAGGCTCGTCCAGTTTGCTGATTCCGCCCTTGCAGGCGCTCATTCCGAAAATAAGCGTATTCTCTCTTCCGGGCTTCACCTGGGTCTTAAACTGTTTTCCCGGCATTGGAAGCAGGAAAAAGTATCCGTTTCTCAGCTTTCCGTAAATCGCCTGTGTCAGCTCCGGGATTTCCGAAAAGTCATTGATAAATGCCGGTCTTGTCCACCAGTCGTTTAAAAGATACATTGCGGTCATCGCCTCCGGCCGGATATCCGTTTCCACTTCCAAAATAACCGGAAGCTCTTCCTCCAGATTATCACTTCTCCGGCAGCCGTCCTGTTCAATTTCCAGCTTCAGCCAGCCGGATCTGACCTTTTTTTCTGTTCTATAGATAAATTCCGCTGTCACATTGTCCTGCTTTTCCAGAATAACCCGCAAAGCTTCTCCATTATCTTCCCGGACAAGGGGCAAAAGCACCTGCTCCGGTTTTCTCTGTCTGTGCAGCCGCAGGACGATATTATTTTTTCTCTGCATAAGTTCCTCACCTTCTGCCGTTGTACCGGCTTCTTCTGTTATGCTTCTTCTGCGATCAGAACCTCATACGGGCGCAGACGCACCGTATTACCTGTAAAAGCAGCTTCCTTATAGTTGTCTGCGAGTACCTGTCTGTACGCAGCAGATACCTTCAGCTCACGCTCTTCTGTCTGCATATTACATAAAACGAGCAAAGCTTTGCCTTCAAAGCATCTTCGATATGCAATCAGATTTTTCTCCTCCCGATAAGCCGGTGCAAAGGTGCCTTCGCTGATCAGCTCTGACCATTGGGAATGCAGACGCAGCCCGATCATCTTCTTATACCATGTAAGCACGGAATCCTCGTCTCTCTCTTCCTGTGCTGCGTTCAGCCCTGTATAGTTGGGATTTACCTTTAACCAGGGTTTTCCTGTTGTAAATCCGGCATTTTCTGTATCATCCCATTGAAACGGTGTCCGCGCATTGTCCCGGCTTTCCAGCTGAACCAGACGCAGCGCTTCCTCCGGTGAAAATCCATCTGCCAGTGCGCGGTTATATTGATTGTGGGTCGATACATCATTGTAATCGTCCATCGACGCATACGCACAGTTTCTCATGCCGATCTCCTGCCCCTGATAGACATACGGCGTGCCCCGCAGCAGCAGATACATTGATGCGAGCATCGTTGCCCCATAATAATTTCTTCCCTCCCGGGGCAGATAATGGTCGATCGATCTGGGCTGATCGTGATTTTCTGTGCAAACACCAAACCATCCCCTGTCTCCTGCCATTTCGTGACTGGAAAACAGCTCTCTTTTCAGATCCTCCGGCGTCCACTCCTGTCGGTCATACCAGAAATAGTTCGGTCCCTTCAATTCCAGCTGGCACCAGGAGAACTCAAACACCATAGAAAATACACCATCTTCTAAGGAAATAAACGAAAGCAGCGTCTCCGGAGTCAGACCGGCTGTCTCGCCGACTGTCAGTGTTTCTCTTCTTCCGTATGTCCGATCTCTGAACTCCCGCAGCAGTGCTTCGATTCCGGGCTGATTCAGTGCGCCGTGCGCAACGGATACCAGACCATCTTCTCCGTCTGCAGGATAAGAGGGCAATCCCGCTTCTTTTTTCAAATAGGTGATGGCATCCAGCCGGAAGCCCCCGATGCCCTTATCCAGCCACCAGTTGACCATCTTATAGATTTCTTCCCGCAGCTCTTTATTTTCCCAGTTTAAATCGGGCTGTTTCTTCGTAAAAATGTGCAGGTAGTAATAGTCCGTTCCCTCGATCGGCTCCCACGCGCTTCCGCCGAAGATGGACCTCCAGTTGTTCGGTGCTTTGCCGTCGATTCCTTTTTTGATATAAAAATACTTGCCGTAAGGTCCTTCCGGATCTGCTTTTGCTTTTTGAAACCACTTATGCTCGTCGGAGCAGTGATTGACCACCAGATCCATGATGATACGGATGCCGCGTTTCTTCGCTTCTGCGATCAGCTCATCCATGTCCTCGTCCGTTCCAAAGGCTTCATCTATATGATAATAATCTGCAATATCGTAACCGTTATCGTCCATCGGGGATTTATAAACCGGACAGAGCCAGATCACATTTACCCCGAGGTCACGGATATAGTCCAATTTTTCAATAATACCGCGCAGATCGCCGATCCCATCCCCATTCGCATCATAAAAGCTGCGGGGGTAAATCTGATAAACGACTGCCTTTTTCCACCACTTTTCTTTTTCCATGAGCAAAATTCCCTTTTCCTGATAAGATGATGTCGGGATCAAAAGCCTCGACCTTGATGCCTGCAGAAAGCCTGCTGTCTTACTGCTTCCCTAATACAAAATACAACGAAAACCCGCACAAGGCGGGTTTTCGCAATTGCCGGCAGACACTCGGCAGCTATGAGGTTTTCTCATCATCCGACACTGCCAGTCTGTTTACATCTTAACGGCACCTTCTGCCACACCTGCCACGATATACTTCTGCAGGAAAATATAAAGAATGACAATCGGGATGATCGTTACCAGCACAGCCGGGAAGATCAGCTCCCACGGGTTACCGTACTGACCTGATGTCAGCTTGGCGAAGTATAACTCCAGCGTCAGGGTTTTCACTCCGTTGCTGTTACCGATTACCAGGAAAGGAAGCAGATAGTCGTTCCAGATCCACATACCGTTTAATACGATAACAGTAACTGTAGTTCCCTTTAACAGCGGGAATACTACTTTAAAGAACATCTGAAAAATGTTGGCTCCGTCAATGATCGCCGCTTCCTCCAGAGACTGGGGAACGCTCTTGATAAAGCCATGATACAGAAATACTGACATACTCAGTCCAAAACCGCCGTACATGAAGATCAGTCCGGGGATGTTCTTGAGTCCTATTTTCTCAAAGAGATCCAGCAAAGGATACATCAGAGACTGGAAGGGGATCAGCATTGCTGCAGTAAATCCAAGATAAAGTACAGTACCCAGGATGCTCTTGCTTCTTACCATTACCCATGCTGCCAGAGAAGAAACCATAACCAGAAGCAGCACAGAAATGAAGGTGATCACAAAGGTGATCCAGATGGCGCGGAAGAAATGGATCTGCTGCGCCGCACTGATAATATACTGAAAGCTCCAGGAAGAAGGCGCGCTGACCGGTGAATCCACGATCTCATTGTTGGATTTGAAGGAATTGAAGATCAGGAAAACCAGCGGAGCCAGTGTATAAATCGCAACGAGGGCCAAAATCGCGTGCATCAAGGCCTGACCTGTTTTATGACGTCCCTGCATGCTCATTACAGCTCCACCTCCTTCTTAGATGTAATGGAAACCTGAACCAGGGTTACAGCTGCGATCAGCACAAAGAAGATAACAGCCTGTGCCTGTGCAAGACCGTAGTCCGGGGGAGAACCGTCACGGGTTGTATACAGGATCTGCATCGCCAGCATTCTGGTACTGAAGTTACCGTCTGTCAACGCTACGTTCTGATCCAACAGCATGAAGCATTTGGACAGTGTCAGGAAAAATACGATAGTAAAGGATGGCATCAGCATCGGAACCGTGATGCTCTTAAATCTCTGCCAGGTACCTGCTCCGTCAATCGCCGCCGCTTCCGACAGATCCTTCGGAATATTATTCAAACCGGTGGTATAGATGATCATCATATAACCGGCCATCTGCCATGTGATCAGCATTACCAGGGCAAACAGCGCCTTGGTGTTGTCCTGCGTCATGTTGCACAGCGCAGGAATGGAAATGATTCCGTCTTCTCCGAACAGAATCTTGGAAAAAACGATTTCAAAAATGAACTGCCAGATATAGCCCAGTGCCAGGCCACCTAACAGGTTAGGCAGAAAGTAGATCGTGCGGTATGCCGCAGCGCCTTTGTTCAGGCTGGTTGCCAGAAGCGCCATTGCAAGGGATACCACGTTGATCGCTACAACTGCCACAAGCGTTACCTTAATGGTATATACAAACGCATCAAGGAATTTTTTGGTTTTAAATGCCTTAACATAGTTGTCGAAGCCAACAAACGCTTCCCAGAAATGATCACCGCCTGCAAAGTAGGTACCTCTCCAGGCTGTAAAGGAATAAATGACACCCATGATGAACGGGATCACAATTACCATAACAAACAAAATCAGGGCCGGAAGCGCTAACGGTACAAATCTTTTTTTATAATATCTGTCCATTACGTCTCTCCTTGTCTTTTCTTTTCCCCTGTCGTTTTCCGGCTTTGCCGGAAAGAGGAGGCTGCCGCAGCCCATGTCGCATGTTTGCGGCAGCCGGAAAATCCTGTTTTACAAAATTCTGTTTCGTTCTGTCACTTTTTATATGGCTCGGTCGAGATTATTCCAGACCAGCCATTTCAGCCCAGCTGCTGATGGCATAATCTGCGATATCGCTGTAAGCGGTTTCAGGCCATTCTGCAGTATTTACATAGTTCTCCATCATCTGCAGACCAAAGTTATCGGTAGCCCAGCCCTTAGGAGCGCCTGCGTATGCGTTGGTCAGAGTCTTATCCGCAGCCATGTAGGAGATAATGGAATCGCCCAGGCTGTAGCCAGCGGAGGTTGTTGCAGGATCAGCGTTGTAAGGGATGAAGGACATTTCTTCCACAACGAACTTCTGACCTGCTTCAGTGGTGTTCAGCCATACAAGGAACTCTTCTGCCAGTTCTTTTTCTTCATCAGAAACCTTGTCGTTGATGCAGTAGTAGTTCGGTACGAATACCGGAATGGACTCAAGCATATGCTCAACTGTCAGACCTTCTACCTTGATGTCATCCTGTGTGAAGGGCATCTTAATGGGCAGGAAGGTCAGGGTATCAACGATGTCAGCATTTGCTTTCTTGATGTTCTCGTATGCCCAGTTGCCCTGCTTTAAGAAGATTGCCTTGCTGTTTGCGAAGGTTGCAACAGAAGGATCATAGCCATTGGTAGTTGCATTGATCAGTTCCGGTCCTCTGGGGGTTGTTGCATTGGCGGTCTTTAAATCCAGAGCCTTTGCATAAGCTTCGAATGCACCCTTGCCAGCCTGCAGCTGTTCCAGAGTAGCTTCGCCGGCTGCCTTGGAATCCGGGAAGATCGCGTCTACTGCAATGTTAACGAAGTGGTCACCATAGGTCCATTTTTCGGAGCCTGCTACAGAGAATACACCTTCCAGAGTAGCTGCCTTGCCGGTCTTCTCTGCTGCCAGTGCGAATTCCTGACCGCTTAAGGTAACGCTTCCTGCTGTGCCTTCTTTGATGTAGCTCTGCAGAGTCAGAACCATCTGCTCAAACTCGTCATAGGTTGCTGTCTTGAATGCTTCAAGGAAAGCGTCTACCTGATCTTCACCAAACAGAGCTGCCAGCATCTCTTTATCTACAATGTAGCCATAGCCTTCTACGTTATAAGGAATACCGTAATTTGCAGTGCCATCTGTCAGGTTGAAGCTCTCCGGGATATCAGCTACCAGCTGTTTGAACTCTTCATTGGTTGCCTTGGAAAGATCCATTGCAAATCCGCCCTCTGTCCATTCAACCAGAGTTTCGGCGTTCATGCAGGAGAAGATCGCCGGCTTGTTCTTGGAGTTCATTTCGGTACGAAGTGTGTCATCACTGTTAACGCCGGAACCCAGGGAGAATGCCTTAACCTTAACACCCTTTTCCTTGCCGAAGGCCTCTGCTGCAGCTGCCATAGCGTCTGCGTTCTCACCCTTGTTGTTAAAGATGTACAGGTCGTAATCAGCGGAACCTGTAGAGGTGGAAGCTGTGTCTGCGCTGCCTGTGCTGGAAGAGGAGCTTCCGCAGCCTGCCAGTGCGCTCACTGCCAGCATACCTGCCAGTGCGAGGGATAACCATTTTTTACCTTTCATTTCATAATCCTCCTTGTTTCTTTATGGATTCTGAGAAGCTGTGGTTTATAGAAGTTGTCCTGCAAAACCGCTGCATCCTGGAATCCTTTTAGAGCTCTTGCCTAATGTACGGAACTCTTGTTTCCTGATGAGGTCATCATAGCACCCTGTTCTATATATGTCAACCGGTAACATGTGCATCTTTTATACTTTTGTCTCTTTTTACAAAATCAAAATGCAATATTTGTACAGTTTCACGAAATCCTTTTTCTATTATCCGCTGCCAAAACTTCCAATTCCGTACTATTTATGTCTTTTTTCTCATTATATGGTATGGAAAACATGTTTCCGCAACACATATTGTGTTACCGATGACATATTGTACCAGGGTCACAAATTCTTTCGCCCACAGGAGCTTGCTCATAAGTGGGCGAAAGAACTTGTGACCCGCCCCGATAGGAGCATAAAAGTGGGATGATAATCCCACGATATGCGACTATCGGGCAGGATTGTGGGAGTGCGCAGCACGGAACAATCCTGCAGGTATCAACACCAGGGGCCCCGGAACGTGAAAACGCCGGAGCTTTTACGCTCCGGCGTTTTCTTATACCAGTTCCCATCATCATTTCGTCTTCAAAACCGTAGTTCCTCGCTGCACCAGCCGTACCGGCAATACAATTTTCTGGGGGACAGGCTCATTCTTCAGGCTTTTCGTAATATACTCCACACACAATTCTGCCATTTCCTCCACAGGCTGATGGATCGTCGTGATCTGGGGTGTTGTTACCGTCGATATCATCACATCGTCGAAGCCGACCAGCTGGATATCCTCCGGCACCCGTTTGCCCATCTGTGCACCGACCTGGATTATCTGAGAGGCGATCAGATCACTGCTGGCAAAAATTCCATCCACATCCGGAAACTCCTGCAGTGCCCTGCGGATAAAGTCTTCATAATGCATGGAGCCGTACAGCAGTCTGTCGCTCACCAATATCCGGTACGGAATTCCCGCCCTTTTGCAGATGTCAGAAAATCCATCCGCACGCCGGTCCGCAGGCATGTCCTTACCGGCGACGCCGCCGAAATGCAAAAGGTTCCTGCAGCCGCATTCGATCAAATGCTCTGCTGCCAGCCTGCCGCCCTGATAGTTGTCACACTGTACGGAAATCGTATCATCATCCTCTCCCCGCTCCAGATTCACGACTGGGATGTTCATTTTGCGAAATTCCCGTGTCTGAACATATTTGCTGCACAGTACAATGCCCGCCACACGATTTGACATGCACATATCCAGATAATCCTGTTCTTTTTCCGGCTGCTCCTTTGAATTGCACAAAAGCAGCTTAAAGCCTTTTTCCGCTGCGGAGGATTCTATATTACTGATCACTTTTGTAAAAAAAGGATGTGAAATATGCGGCACGATCAGTCCGATCGTATTGGTATACTGTTTGGAAAATGCACGTGCCAGTTCGTTTGGCTGATAGTGCATTTCTTCCATCGCCGCATATACCTTTTTCCGCGTCCCCTCGCTGATGTATCCCCGGTTGTTTATAACACGGGATACTGTTGTTGCCGTTACGCCCGCCCTCTGGGCGATATCCTTTAAGGTTGCCATTTTCTGTCTCTACACTCCATTTCAAATCAGGAATATCACTCTCCCATTAGTATTATAAATATTTTTTCGTAAAATATCAACCGGTAACATATTCCCGCAGTTCACTCGTACCCTTCTGAGTTCAGATTCCGTGCTTGCACGAAAATCTGAGCTCAGAAGGGTACGAGTGAACTGTATAGTATATTCCCAGAGTTCAGATTCCTTACAACGCCCGCGTCGATTCCTGTTCCAGCAATTCTCCCGGAAAAATCTTATGCTGATGGCTGCTTTTACCATCCAGCAGATCAAACAGATGACGAACAGATTCTTCTGCGATTTCCCGGATCGGCTGGCGGATCGTCGTCAGGGTCGGATTGTAATAGCTGCACAGCTCGATTCCGTCAAAGCCTGCAACAGAATAGTCCTGTGGAATCCGTTTCCCTGCTTCTGCGATCGCCCGGCAGGCTCCCACCGCCATCGTATCTGAAAAAGCAAACACTGCCGTAAACTCTTTTCCTTCATCCAGCAGCTGTCGGGTCAGAACATAACCGTTTTCCATACTGTAGGACGGAAGCTTCGGATTCATATAGCAGATCAGTCCCTCATCCGGCTCGATTCCCTGTTCCCGAAGTGCCCGCAAATATCCCATCAGACGCATCCGACCGATGCTGACGTCTTCTTTTTCCGCAGCGAGCACCGCGATTTTGCGGTGTCCCAGTCGGATCAGGTAATCCGTCATCCGATATCCTTCTTTTTCATCGTCAACCGACAAGGTGGAGTAATTATCATGCCGGATTCCGTCCGGTCCTTCTCCGACTGTTGAGAGAATAAACGGTATCCGCAGCTTACTCAGCTTTTCTTCTGAATGGACAAAATGTCCCCCCAGAAAGATCAGACCTGCCAGACGTTTTTCCTTTACCAGCTCCAGCGCCACATCAACCTCATCCTCATCCGATTCAACGTGCCGGATCACCATGGAATACTTTTTCTTTTTGATCTCATCCTCCATGACCTTGATCGCTCCGGCAAAAAACGGGTTTGTTAATCCCTTCACAAGCACAGCGATACACTTTCCGTCCATCCGCTTCAGATACCGAGCACTGTTATTCGGAATATACCCATACTTCTGAATGATATCCATTACCTTCTGCTTCGTTTCAGGATTGATATCCGGATGGTTATTGATCGCCCGGGATACCGTGCTTACTCCAACGCCGCACATCCGTGCAATATCTTTAATTGTGATCTCTTCCAACTCTCTGTTTTCCTGCTCCATTGCTTCTCTGCCCTACCATACTTATTGTTTCGACCGCAATTGTCAAAGTTTTGCGTTTCCTCCGACATTTTATAGGAAAACCCCCATAAAGTCAAAACAATCACAAAATTGCAAAAAGCCGTCCGGCTGTTTACGGTAGCCGAACGACTTTATTCTTTTTTCTAAATATGTATTTTATTCCGGTACGCAATTCATCCTTTTACAGCACCTGCTACAACACCTTCGATGATGTACTTCTGGCATGCCAGATAAAATACAATGATCGGAATGATGGCAAGCACCAGGACGCCCATCATCGCACCCATGTCGACAGAGCCATATCCGCCCTTCAGATACTGAACTGCGATGGGAACTGTTTTATACTTCGTCATATCCAGTACAAGATACGGAAGCAGATAGTCGTTCCAGATCCACATCGTCTGCAGGATTGCAACCGTAATACAGGTTGGCTTCATAATCGGCATAACAATTCCGAAAAAGGTCTGCAGCGGCGTACAACCATCGATCATCGCAGCCTCTTCAATTTCCAGCGGGATGCTCTTTACAAAACCGCAGAACATAAAGACGGAAAGCCCTGCGCCAAATCCCAGATATACAATGACGATACCAAGCGGATTATTTAATTTCAGCATATCCGCAAGCTTGGACAGGGTAAACATTACCATCTGGAACGGAACGATCATCGAAAACAGACACAGAAAATACAGCGCAGTTGTAAAACGATTCTTTACACGGCTGATATACCACGCACACATGGAGGTACACAGGATGATCACGCCAACAGACAGCACCGTAATAAAGAGAGAGGTAAAGAACGCGTCAATAAAGCCGGTTCTCTGGATTCCCTTGATATAGTTTTCGATGCCGACAAACATCTTGTCCGTCGGAATGGCAAAGGGTTTCTTACTGATATAAGCCTTCTTTTTAAAAGAGTTAATCACAACCAGCGCGATCGGAAATACATAGGCAATGGAAATCAGGGTAAAGACCAGCGTAAAGATCCAGCCATGCTTTGCTTTTCTCACATTCATTACTGCTGTACCTCCTTTCTACGTGTCAGCCAGTTCTGCGTCAATGCGATCGCTGCTACCAGCAGGAAGAATACGACCGCTTTCGCCTGACCGACGCCCTCCCAGCCGGTACGTCCATAAAATGTACGGAAAATATTCAGCGCCAGCAGCTCGGACATGTTGGAGGGCTCGCCGTTTGTCAGCGCCAGGTTCTGGTCGAACAGCTTAAACGAATTGGTCAGGGTCAGGAATGTACAGATCGTAATGGAGGGCATTACCATCGGAATTGTCACGTTTTTCAAAATCTGTCCGGAAGTCGCACCGTCAATCTTTGCAGCCTCGATCAGATCCCCGGGGATATTCTGAATTCCGGCAATGTAAATGATCATCATATAGCCGATCTGCTGCCAGCACATCAGAATAACCAGTCCCCAGAAGCCATAGACGGAGGAATAGGTCAGTGTCCGGTTCATATACAGCAGTACACCATTTAACAGAAGCTGCCAGATATAACCCAGGATGATACCACCGATCAGGTTCGGCATAAAAAATACTGTCCGGAAGATATTTGTCCCCCGAAATCCCTTTGTCAAAAGCAGCGCTACCGCAAATGCAAGCACATTGATCAGCACAACCGTCACAACTGTGAAAATCGCTGTATACCACAGGGCGTGTACAAATGAAGCATCTGTAAAAATTTTAAGATAGTTTGAAAAACCGATAAACTTTGCATCTGTTACCGTCGTGAACTTGCAGAAGGACAAATATACACCCATCGCAAAAGGCGCAATAAATCCAAGGATAAATGCAAGAAATGTGGGCAGAACAAAAATCGGCCAATACCGTCTGATTGCTTTCTCCATAATTTCCTCTCATTCTGCCGCTTTCGTGTTCTCTGCATCCGCACAGGCGGCATTGTTTCAAAACATCTGTAATTACCGCACGTAAAGCAAAAATCCCGTGCGTGAAAGGGAAAGGGCGGGCACATAGCCCGCCCTCTGATTATGATCCTCTTTGTTTACCTGCATACTGAGTTTTGATGCAGGGCTCTTATACAGCTGAATTATTCCGCATGTGCTGCGTCATACTCTGTCTTCCAGCCATCTACGAATGCGGTTACAACAGCATCCCAGTCGCCGGTGCCCTGAGCATACTCAAGCAGTGCGCTGCCGACGCCGTTTTTCCACTCTTCAGAAGGCATTGTGGTGAAGTTCCATGATACAGGTGTCTTACCAGCTTTGGTGTACTCATCATTTGCAAGTACCAGCGGGTTCTGAGACTGATAACCGTCTTCAAAGGTCTTGAAAGGTGTTACAAAGCCCATGGTGTTTGCCAGAGCGTCACGGCCGGTATCGCTGGTTACAACCCATTCCATGAAGTCCAGAGTTGCCTGGATATCAGCAGGATCTGCATTCTTGTTTACACACCAGTAGTTCTCGGAACCGGTGCACAGGCCCTGATTTTCTTCGCCTTCTGCGCCAATATAGATAGGAAGCATGCCAAGATCTTCATCTGCTACTTCGTTATCCTTGATGTCGTTGTAAGCCCAGGTACCATTCTGATAGAAGACAGCTTCGCCAAGTGCAAATTCGCTGGCAGCATCTTCACCAGTCTTACCGGACAGCAGAGCCGGATCACAGGTAGAATCTGTGATGTAAAGATCGAAGATCTGTTTGTAGTTGTCCAGATAGGTTCCCTTGATAGCAGGAGAAGAGGTAATTCCGTCTGCCTTATATTCATAGTACAGAGGCAGGTTTGCCAGATGTGTCTTAAATCTCCAGTCAGAGGAGGAATCAAAACCGGCTGAAGCGAATGCACCTTCTACGCCAAGGTCATCCTTGTGAGCCTGAATGCCATCTGCAACTTTCTTCAGTGCTTCGAAGTTGTTCAGCTCATCGATGGATTTGATCTCTGCATCATCCAATGCAAAATAGTCATTTAACAGTGCCTTGTTGTAGATCAGGCCATATGTTTCAATTACATATGCAATACCCTGAACAGCGTCGCCATCCTTTAACACATAATCGTCTGACAGTACGTTCTTATAAACCTCGCTGTCCTTTAAGTCATAGCAATAATCCTTCCAGGAAGCCAGACCAACGGGACCATTTACCTGAAACAGGGTAGGTGCTTCTGTCTTTGCCATTTCGGACTTCAGAGTAGATTCATAGGTTCCGCTTGCTGCAGTTACAACAGTTACCGGTACGCCGGTTTCAGCGGTGTACTCTGCTGCAAGATCTACCCAGTCATCTGCCTGCTCGGGTTTGAAGTTTAAGTAATAAACCTTGCCTTCGCCTGTGGCAGCAGCCTCTTCCGTTCCAGTCTCTGCCTCGGTATCTGCAGCCTCGGTCTTTTCCTCAGTTGCTTTCGTTTCTGCCGGAGCAGCTCCGGTATCTGCGGCAGTGCTTCCGCAGCCTGCAAGCATCGTTGTTGCCATTGCCGCACTCAGTAATACACTGATCAGTTTCTTTTTCATAGCTTTACCTCTCCTTTTTTATTGGTGACAGGCGCTTTTCTTAGCGCATTTTCTGTCTGGTTCCATCCCGGGACTGTTCCCGGGAACGCTTCCGGAAACGTTTCCGGAATCTATGGTTGTATCTTACCACGAGGTGCACCATGCGGCAATATCAATTTATTCAGATTGCATGTTTGTTTTTTAAGAACTTGTATATCTTATACAAATTGCATATATTTTCATCGAAGTGCCTGTGTGATTCCCTTCACCGACGACAAATATTCCATTGGAGACATTCCCATTTCTTTTTTAAACTGTCTGGAAAAATATTGTACCGATCCATAGGACAGGCGTGCAGCAATTTCTGTGATGTTGCAATTTTCTTCCCGCATCATTTCCCGTGCACGTCGGATCTTCATTCTGCTGAAATATTCCATTGGTCCGCATCCGAACTCCTTATGGAAAAGATGCTGCAGCGTAGACCGGCTCATATAAAAAACATCACAGAGTGTATTCATATCGATTTGCTCCTGAACATGCTCCTGCATATAGTGGACGACCTGAATCAGTCGGGAACTTTTCAGATGTGCTGTCTCTTCCGTCAGCTCAAACCGTTTGGAATCGTCCGCCTTTTCTTCCCGCTCCCTGCGCAGCGTCAGCAAAAACAGCTCCAGATTCAGCAAAATCATCTGCTGCGCGTACAAGAATATTTCCTTTATCTACATATAAAAATTCCCAGAAATCCATCCTTTCCGCTTTCATTACTACAGTTGTACAGATCGTGTTCTGTTCCATGGCAGGATATGCCTTTGCGAGAATTGAGTTCCCGTTCAAAAACTTTATTTTCGTACTGCTGTTATCCGTCCTGATGGTTCCCGGACAGATTTTCCTGCTTCCCCAGTATCAGTTAATCCAGAAGATGGGACTGTTGAACACCATCCCGGCACTGTTTCTTCCGAACCTGTTCAGTGCCTTCGGTACATTCCTGCTGCGGCAGTTCTTTATGTCCATGCCTCAGGAGCTGGAAGATGCCGCAATCGTAGATGGCTGTAACCGGTTCCAGATTTTCGGACGTATTATGGTTCCGTTAATCCAGCCCGGTATCGCAGCGCTGACCATCTTCACCTTCAAGTTCGCATGGAACGACTTCATGTGGCCTCTGATCGTCAACAACTCCATGGATAAGCTGATCTTAGGTCCTGCACTGTCCACTCTGCAGGGTCAGTACACGACACAGTACCCGATGCAGATGGCAGGCGCCGTATTAGCCGTTATCCCGCTGGTTGTAATCTTCTTCATCTTCCAGAAGCAGTTTATCGAAAGCGTGGCCACATCCGGCATCAAGGGTTAAATCCATATCGTACTTCATTGTGTCAACTACCCACGACCTAAAGGTCATGGGCTTGTAACTGCCCAGTCGTACTAACGGTTTACACCTCCGACCTTTAACCCCAATAGATACTGCTATCTAAAGTGGCGTTACATCATAGGGTGGTTGACAGCACCCTTTGTAGCAG
>ERZ827452.77-NODE-77-length-146819-cov-53.717465_pt1 | contig 146819 bp, 117 predicted proteins | sample MGYA00519866_ERZ827452 | MGnify/ENA primary metagenome ERZ827452 (study PRJEB31778, sample SAMEA3449307) | human gut metagenome | biome: human gut; feature: human-associated habitat; material: faeces | place: United Kingdom | collected 2010/2012 ... | reverse complement strand
TTCAAGCTCTTTACTGCAATTGAGATTGCCATTGAGATTGCTTGCGGATTTTAGGTTTAATAAAAATCGAGAATGGAGATGTATATTAATAATTTAATTCTCCATTCTCAATTTTACATTCTCCATTCTCAAAGTGCTGCTTTCAGCGCCTCGATCATCTCCTGATACTCGGCATCAGAAAGATAAACCTTACCAGGGTTCATCTGGAATGTACCACCGTAATCAGGGCCGTCTACATATTTCGGTGCCAAATGGAAATGCAGGTGCGACAGCTTGTCGGAATAGGCACCATAATTAATTTTTTCGGGATTAAACACCTTTTGCATAGCGCGGGTCACACGGACCACGTCGGCCATGAAAGCATTACGTTCGTCGTCAGACAGCTCGTTCAAATCGTTCACGTGATCTTTATAGGCCACAAGACAACGACCGCGATAGGTCTGCTCTTTGAAGAGGAAAGCACGAGATACACCCAGTTGGGCAAATTCAATCATCAAGTTATGCAATGTTTCGTTGTTCTGACAATACAGACATTCTTTCGGATCGCTTTTCATTTCTTTCTCGTTTTAAGGATTTACTATCTTTTTGTTAAATAATTATTCTTCTTTCTCCTCTGATTTTACCAAGCGGCGTACATCGTTGCTCTCGCCCACAATCCACACCACATCACCCTCTAAGAAAGGTTCGGCCGGAACAGGAGCATGCAAAGTGCCGTCGCCACGATCTACACCAGCAATAAGACAGCGATACTTCTCACGGATGCCTGCTTCACGCAGCGTCTTGCCCAAGAAAGGCGAACCAGCATCCACACTGAACTGGCGCAGAATCATCTCGCTCTTCTCCACCACGTCGGTTTCGAGAACCGAAACCTGCTCCATATCGCGACTAAAGACTGCCAGGTCTTCGTCAGTACCGATTACTTGCAGTTTGTCCTGCGGAAACAGACGCAAGCTTGCCCCAGGAATATTAAATCGCCGACGCCCGCGTAATACAGACACCACGTGAACTCCATACTTACTGCCGAAATTCAGCTCGCCCAACGTCCGCCCGGCCCAACGTGCCTCAGAGGGTAGTACGTAGTCGGCCAAGTGCAAGTCGCGCGACAAGAGGCGTCCGGCATATTCGGGTTTCTTCTCGCCAAGATATTCCGCCCGCATGTCGCGATAACGCAGATTCTGGAAAAATGTACGTTCGATAAGAATAGACTGGCGCTTCAGCTGACGCGACATAATCATCAGTACCAACAATAGCACTGCCACACCCAATACCAATCCAACAGACATCTTGAACAATCCGCCGATCACGAAGATCACAAACCCTGCTGCTACCAAAATGCGCAGCACAACGGTTGCTACCAGCGGTGCCCGGTTGGCCCGACTCTCTTTCCACAGGGTGGTAAACTCTACCGAATGGTTTTTCTTAATCATAATGGCACGCAGGAAAGGTGCAAGACACAGGATGATAATAACCGCCGAAGCCAGCTGTCCCCAAATGCCCGGCAACGCCTCGCGTAGCAACGGCACTAACAGCCGAAATGCCAACGCCACAACAGCGATACTCACCACCGAGTAGACCACCGTAATGCGCACCAGCGCCACGATGAGCTTTTTCCACAGACTTTCGTGGTTCATCGTCGGCGAACCCGCTGTAGCATAACGTTCCAGCCAGGCACGCCACTTTGCCGGCAGATGGCTGTCTACAAACGTTGAAGCCGGCCCCGCCACACGGATCATGTAGGGGGTGAGGAAGGTTGTGATGACCGATACCGCCACGACAATGGGATAGAGGAAATTACTCGTCACACCCAACGAAACGCCCAGCGAGGCAATGATGAACGCAAATTCACCAATCTGTGTCAAACTGAAACCACATTGCATCGCCGTCTTCAGCGGCTGACCGGAGAGCAGCACGCCCAGTGTACCAAACACCGCCTGACCGCCAATAACCGCCAGGGTGATGACCAAGATGGGAACGGCATATTCCACTATCATCGCCGGATCGACCATCATGCCCACCGATACGAAGAACACTGCACCAAACAGGTCTTTCACCGGAGCCACCAGCCGTTCGATCGACTCCGCCTCGGCCGTCTCTGCCAGGATGGACCCCATAATGAAAGCACCAAATGCTGGCGAAAAGCCTGTCTTGGACGCTATCACCACCATCGCAAAGCATAAACCCAGCGCCACAATGAGCAACGTCTCATCGCTCATCAGCCGACGGCAGCGCTTTAACAGCCCAGGTATCAGGTAAATGCCCACTACAAACCAAAGTACCAGGAAGAACATCAGCTTCAGGATGCTCTCCATCATTTCCGCCCCTTCGAAATTGTGGCTCGCCGCCATCGTTGAGAGTACCACCATCAGCACGATAGCCAGGATATCTTCCAGAATAAGCACGCTCAGCACCAGGCCAGCAAACTGTTTCTTCCGCAACCCCAAGTCGTCGAACGCTTTATAAATGATAGTCGTGGACGACATGGCAATCATACCGCCCAGAAACAGACAGTCCATCCGCTTCCAGCCGAAACCCGACCCCACGGCCATCCCTAACAGAATCATACAGAAGATAATGGTACACGCCGCAATGATGGCCGCTCCGCCCACCTTGGCAATTTTCTTCAGGCTGAAATCCAGTCCCAAGGCAAAGAGCAGGAAAACAACGCCCAAATCGGCCCACGTCTGGATGTTGGCCGTATCCATTACCGAAGGCGTATAAGGCATGTGCGGACTGGCCAGGAAGCCTGCCACCACGTAGCCCAACACCAGCGGTTGCTTGAGTTTCTTGAAAAGTAGCGTCATCAGGCCCGCACACACCAGGATGAGGGCCAGGTCGCTTATCAGGGTAGGTAAATGTGACATAATTCCTCCGTTTTTCCGTTTCTGCTGACAAAAGTACGAAAGAAATGAAGAAAGAAGACTATATTTGACAAAAAAAATAAGAACGGTTTTGAATGAAGCCCATGAAGAATGAAAATTTTTCAAAAACGAGCGACAGAGAGGACAGATCTTAGCCCTCGGACGGGCAGAAACGTACGCGGGGCGGGCTTTACGAGCCCTCGGACGGGCAGAAACGCACGCGGGGCAGGGCTTACGAGCCCTCGGACGGACAGAAACGCACGCGGGGCGAGGCTTACGAGCCCTCGGACGGACAAAAACGCACGCGGGGCAGGGCTTACGAGCCCTCGGACGGGCAGAAACGCACGCGGGGCGAGGCTTACGAGCCCTCGGATTGACAGAACGGTACGCGGGGCTGGAAGCAACCCTTCTTTTTGACGCAGAAAGTTATCATTTTGTCACAATCCGTCACCACCGCCCGTTGCACCCAAGCTGAAGCGGACATGCTTTCAGACGGATGCATTCCGGCAATGCATTATCTTTTGACAAGATAGGAGGCTGTTCGACATAAAAAATCAAGCGAGCTTGTTTTTTATACTCTCACCTTTCACTATCTTTGCCCCCATGAAACTGAAACGACTCACACTGACATACTTGCTGCTGTGTACCCTGGGACTGAGTACCGCCCTGGCACAGCAAACGCTGACGAACGCCAACGGTCAGACACTGCGCGACCAGTACGGCAACCAGATAGACCCCTCGACTCAGCCGGACAACCTGAAGAACGACAGCACCAACGTACAGGCTCCGCCGCCACGCCTCTACCAGTGGCAGCTGGACGAACGCCTGGGCGACCGCAGGCGCGTTCCCGCCGACACGCTGAACCTGAACTTCCAGAACACGAACCTCGTAGAAGGCATGGAGGGGCACTACAACTACCTGGGCAACCTGGGCAGTCCGCGCCTGTCGCGCGTGTTTTTCGAGCGGGAAGAGTGGGAACCGACCATGTTTCTGTCCACCTACTCCAGCTTCCTGTTTCGCCCCGGCGACTTCCGCTTCACGAACAGCAACATCCCCTTCTCGAACCTGACCTACTACAAGGCAGGCAGCAAGGTGAACGGTGAAGAGCGCTTCAAGTCCTACTTCTCGGTGAACGCCAACAAGCGCCTGGCTTTCGGATTCAACATCGATTACCTCTACGGACGCGGCTACTACACCGACCAGGCGACAGCCTTCTTCAACGCCGGCCTCTTTGCCAGCTATATCGGCGAACGCTATCAGATGCAGGCCATGTACAACAACTTCTCGATGAAGATGAACGAAAACGGCGGTATCACAGACGACCAGTACATCACCCGCCCGGAAAACATGCCCGAAGTAGGCGGAACCACCTACATTCCCGTCAACTTTGAACAGACAGCCAACCGCAACCATAACTTCTACGTCCACCTGACACACCGTTATCGCCTGGGCTTCACCCGCGAGACGACGAAACTGGAAGAAACCAAAGACGAGAACGCACGCCGCCGGGCGCAGCGCGATAGTACGGCCGTTCCGCAAGATACACTGGTAACAGAAGAATTTGTACCAGTGACCAGTTTCATCCATACATTCCACATCGAGCGGTCGAACCATCGTTACCGCGCCGGCGTGGAACCTACGGGCGACTCCAGTCCCTACGAGAACACCTACCTGCAAGAAGGCATGAGCAACGACTCCACCCTGGCCCTGAGCGTAAAGAACGTTTTAGGCATTTCGCTGCTCGAAGGCTTCAACAAGTATGCTAAGGCAGGCCTGACAGCCTACGCTTCGCACAAAGTGAGCCGCTACACGCTGATGAACCTGGGCAACAGCGAGGCTGCAACCCGTGCCGACGGTGACGGACAAACCACACAGACACCCCTGCCCAGCCAAATCTACACAGAACATGAAGTATACGCAGGCGGCGAACTGGCCAAGCGTGAAGGTAACCTGCTGCACTACCGCATCAACGGCGAAGTAGGCCTGGCGGGCAAAGCCATCGGCCAGTTCCGCGTAGACGGCGACCTCGACTTGAACTTCCGCTTGGGCAAGGATACGGTGAATTTCCTGGCGCGCGGCTACATCAGCAACACGTTACCATCATTCTACATGCGCCACTACCACTCCAACCACTTCGCCTGGGACAACGACCTGAACAAAGAATTCCGTACCCGCGTAGAAGGTGAACTAAACATCGACCGCTGGCGTACAAACTTGAAGGCAGGCATAGAAAATATCAAAAACTACACGTACCTCGGCCCCACCTCGCTGCCTACGCAACACAGTGGCAGCGTTCAGGTAATAGCAGCCATGCTGAAACAGGACTTCAAACTAGGCATCCTCCATTTGGACAATGAAGTGACGTGGCAGAAATCGAGCAACCAGTCTGTACTACCCCTGCCTGATCTCTCACTCTACCATAACCTCTATCTACTGACACGCCTGTTTAAAAAAGTGCTGACAGTTCAGCTGGGTGCCGACGTACGCTACTTCACCGAGTACGACGCACCTGCCTATCAGCCCGCCCTGTCACAATTCGTCCTGCAACCCGAAGAGAATCGAGTGAAAATAGGCGGCTACCCCATTGTAAACGTCTATGCCAACCTGCACTTGAAGCGCACACGCATCTTCGTAATGATGTACCACGTCAATGCAGGCATGGGCAACCGAAACTCATTCCTTGTCCCCCACTACCCCATCAACCCACGACTGCTGAAACTGGGTGTATCGTGGACCTTCTATGACTAACCTTGAAAAAACACCTGTCCATGCTCCTGAAAAGACTGAACCCGAAGATATGGAAATATGTGGTCGTAGCCCTCGCAGGCTCGCTGATAGCAACTTTTGTCCTCCAGCACGAAGACACGTCTGCTTCTGAGAACATCTCACGCGACTATCCAGCCGTCGCTGCTGAAGGTATCCTGCGGGCCGCATTGGAGTATAACTCCATCAGCCTCCACCTAGACGGTGACACCCTTTCGGGATTCGACTACGAACTGATAGAAGCTTTCGCCCGCGACCATGACTTGCGAGTAGACATTACGCCTGAAATGAGTTTCGAAAAGCGACTGGAAGGACTGGCAGCTGGTAAGTACGATCTGATAGCTAACGGCATCTTGGCCACCAGCGAACTGAAAGACTCGCTGTTGCTCACTACCCCCATCGCATTGACCAAAGAAGTACTGGTACAGCGCAAGCCGACCAGAGAGAACGACTCGCTGTTCATCCGCACCCACCTGTCGCTGGCTAAACGGACGCTGCACGTAGTGAAAGGCTCACCATCCATTCTGCGCATCCAAAATTTGGGCGACGAGATTGCCGATACTATCTATATTAAAGAGGTGGAAAAGTATGGTCCCGAACAGCTGATAGCCATGGTGGCCCACGGAGACATCGACTATGCCGTGTGTGACGAACAGATAGCTCGTGCCGCTGCCGACAGCATGCCGCAAATAGATATCTCGACCGATATCAGCTTCACACAATTCTATTCGTGGGCCGTGAGCAAAAAGTCACCTGCCCTGCTCGACAGTCTCGACACGTGGCTCGAAGACTTCAAACAGGGCAGAGAATATCAGAAAATCTATCGGAAATACTACAAGTAAGCTAGGCAGGTCAGCCCTCACACTCCTTGAGCCATGCTTCGGACGAAGCGTCGCTCGGCATGCGCCAGTCACCTCGCGGACTGAGGGAAACACTACCCACTTTCGGTCCGTCAGGCAGACAGGAGCGCTTAAACTGTTGATTAAAGAAACGGCGTAAGAAAGTCTGCAACCATTTACGAATAGTCTCTTCATCATATACATCTTTGAAAGTACGTACCGCCAGAAAGAATATCTTCGACGGACGGAACCCTCCACGCAGGAAATGATAGAGGAAGAAGTCATGCAGTTCGTAAGGTCCTACCAAGTCTTCGGTTATCTGGCTGATGTTGCCATTCTCGTCAGCCGGTATCAGTTCGGGACTGATGGGAGTATCCACAATGTCTAGCAACGTACTACGCGAAGTCTCGTCCATTCCATTCTCTGCTACCCACTTCACCAAATGTTTGACCAACGTCTTGGGCACACTGGCATTCACACCATACATGGACATGTGGTCGCCGTTGTACGTAGCCCATCCCAAAGCCAGTTCCGAAAGGTCGCCCGTACCGATGACCAATCCCCACGTCTGGTTGGCAATATCCATCAGAATCTGCGTACGTTCGCGTGCCTGTGAGTTTTCGTACACCACGTCGTGTACCGACGCATCGTGGCCGATGTCCTCGAAGTGCTGCAAGCAGGCCTTCTTGATGCTGACCTCGCGCACCGTCACCCCGAGCGAAGTCATCAGGTCGAGCGCATTGGTATAGGTACGATCCGTTGTACCGAAGCCGGGCATCGTCACACCAACAATCCCCTTGCGCGGCCATCCCAGCTTATCGAAGGTCTTGACACAGACCAGCAACGCCAGTGTCGAATCGAGTCCGCCAGAAATGCCTACCACCGCACTCTTGGCCTTGGTATGCGTCAGACGTTGCGCCAGTCCGGCTACCTGAATGGAAAAGATTTCCTCGCAACGTTCGTCCAGCGTGGGTCCCTGCGGAACAAACGGATGCGGATCGTAGGTACGCGTCAAGTTCAGCTCACGACTGTTGACCAGTTCCGTCGATATTCTGATCGCTGCCTCAGGAGCCACCCGCCTGCGGCAGGCAGCAAACGTCGTATTCACCCTGCGTTCCGTACGCAGAAATTCCACGTCGATCTCGCTTATCACCAACTGTTCTTCCAGCGAGAACCGCTCACTGGCCGCCAGCAACGTACCGTTCTCATAAATCAAGCCGTTACCGGCAAACACAACGTCGGTAGTCGATTCGCCAAACCCGCACGAGCTAAACACATATCCTGCCAGACAGCGGGCCGACTGCTGGCTCAGGAGTGAACGCAGGTAGGCATGCTTACCTATAGCTTCATTGTCTGCAGATAGGTTGAAAATAATTTCCGCCCCCTGCAACGCCAGAGACGAACTGGGTGGAACTGCCGCCCATACATCTTCGCAGATCTCGATACCGAAAGTGGTGTCGGAGGTTTCGAAAAGCAGATTATCACCCATCGGCACTACCTGTCCGCACAACCGTACCGACCGTGCCGATACATCGGAAGCCGATACAAACCAGCGCATCTCATAAAATTCCTTGTAATTAGGCAGATAGGTCTTGGGCACGACACCCAATACCCGCCCCTTCTGGATGACAACCGCCGCATTCAGCAGCTGTCCTTCGCACACGACAGGCATGCCCACAATGGAAATGATGTCCAGCTGACGCGTCGTATTGAGCACCTGCATCAATCCCAGTTCGGCTTCTTCCAGCAAAAGCTGCTGGGCAAACAGATCACCACAGGTATAGCCGGTGATACACAATTCCGGAAAAGCAATGATCTGCACACCTTTTCCATCGGCAATGATGATTTCCTTCTCTATCTGTCCGGCGTTGAACTTACAGTCTGCCACATGCACCCGAGGCACGGCTGCCGCCACTTTCACGTATCCGTAATTCATATCCTAAAAGTTTAACTACCGCAAAAATAAACCAATTTATCAATATGACCACGAAAAAAACGGGAAAACCTTTGGTAAATAGAAAGAAGTGACTATCTTTGCATCAGAATTAAAAATGTAATCATTACAACTTTGAAAAGAGCGAATATGGATGTTATTGAACGTTTGCAAAGTCACAGCATAAAGCCCTCGGTACAGCGGATAGCCATCATGCAGTACCTGATGGACTACCATACACATCCCACCGTGGACGAAATCTACACGGCGCTCGCTCCAGGTATGCCTACCCTGTCGAAAACAACGGTGTACAACACCCTGAAGTTACTCGACGAGCATGCCGCCATCCAGACACTTACCATCGACGGACGAAATACCTGCTACGACGGCGACACCACGCCACATGCCCATTTCCTCTGCAAGGTGTGCAACAAAGTGTACGACCTGCCTTGTCCGGACGGGCTCTCGGCCGAAGGCTGTACAGAGGCGGAAGGCCACGAAATACAGGAAATTCACTTATATTATAGAGGTGTCTGCAAACATTGTAAGGAAGAAAATTGTTATTGATTGAAACAATAAAAAAGATAAGACTAATTAATTCAAACTAAAAAACTGAGTAAAAATGAAAAAGTTTAGATGTACAGTATGCGGTTACGTTTACGAAGGCGATGCCGCTCCCGAGAAGTGCCCCTTGTGTAAAGCTCCTGCCAGCAAGTTTGTTGAAGTGGAAGAAGCCGTAGCCGGCGGTCCTCTGACTTTTGCTGACGAACACGTAATCGGCGTAGCCAAAGGTTGCGACGACGAAATGATCAAAGACCTGAACAACCACTTCATGGGCGAATGCACCGAAGTAGGTATGTACCTCGCCATGAGCCGCCAGGCTGACCGTGAAGGTTATCCCGAAGTAGCCGAAGCCTTCAAGCGTTATGCTTGGGAAGAAGCTGAGCACGCTGCCAAGTTCGCCGAACTGCTGGGCGACTGTGTATGGGATACCAAGACCAACCTAGAGAAGCGTATGAACGCTGAAAGCGGTGCTTGCGAAGACAAGAAGCGCATCGCTACCCGTGCCAAGGCTCTGAACCTGGATGCCATCCACGATACAGTTCACGAAATGGCTAAGGACGAAGCTCGTCACGGCAAAGGTTTCGAGGGTCTGTACAACCGCTACTTCAAGAAATAAGATTCTGAATATTCCCTGAATAGAGAGAGGATGTATCGCCAGAAGATACATCCTCTCTTCTTTTTTGCCCCTCACTTCATCGCCTCCCCACAAAGCACTTTCTCACCCTCTCACGCAGTGCTTTGTCACCTCCTCATGAAGCACTTCATTACACCCTCACGAAGCGCTGTGTCACATTGCCACAAAGCACTGTGTTACAACCCCATATAGCACTTCGTCTGACCACCTATCAACGAAAAGCCAAAGCTCCTCACATTTATTTCTTTGCCACATCTCATATTTTTTTCATCTTTGATGTCACGTTTAGTCTTCCCAAACGTCCTATAAGTGTAAATGGAACTCAACGAATTCAAAATATCCGTCCTGCCGCTCCGCCCCAAGCTGCTGAACTATGCACGCAAGCTGACCGAGAGCCCGGAGGATGCCGAAGATGCCGTACAGGAGGTACTGCTCAAGCTGTGGAACAACCGGCTGGAGCTGGACCAGTACCGAAGCATCGAGGCATTCGCCATGACCCTGACACACAATGTCTGCATGGACCAATGGCGACGCAACAGGGATAACAGCTCCATCGACCAGCTACAAACTGTAGCCGGAGGCAGAACTCCCGACCATCTGCTTGAGCTGAAAGATGAAGTAAAGTTGATACGGGCTATCATCGACTCGCTCCCCCCACTCCAACGCACCATCATGCGGATGAAGGACGTGGAGGAATACGAAAGCGAAGAGATTGCCCAGATAACCGGATGCAGCGCCGAGGCCATACGCAGCAACCTGTCGAGGGCACGGAAGAAAGTGAGAGACATTTACCTGCAAACCATACAAGAACGTAAAAGGAGGAAACAGTCATGAAGACAGAAAAACTGCTTGAAAAATATTTCGACGGACAGACTACCTGCGAGGAAGAACGCGAACTGCGCCGCTTCTTCGCCTCGGACCAAGTGCCCGAACATCTGGAGGTGTACCGTCCGCTCTTTGCCTGCATCGACCGGGAAGCCGAAATCTTCCGAGAAACGCAGAAAGAGGAGGCCGCCCCGGCCACGCATCCGGCAGGCGTCCGCAAACCCACCCGCCTGTACCGCCTGTACTACCTGACCACAGGCATCGCCGCCGCCCTGCTGCTGTGCATCGGCATCGCCGCCCTGCTGCCCCACGCCACGCCCGCCCGCACCGGCTACGCCATCATCGACGGACGCTACTGCGACGACCCGCAACTGGTACAGGCCAAGGCGCTGGAAGCCCTGCAGAACGTGGGCTTCACGGAAGAAGAACTCAAGGAAACCATTACTCTACCGAACCTATTACCCTAAAGCATCATGAAGACAAGAAATATCATCGCATACCGCCGCCTCGTCGGCATCTTGCTGCTGACTCTCTGCTTCGGCCTCACCGCCTACGCCCAGGAAGGCCTGCAGATAGCCACCTTGTTCGAGAAATACAAGAACGAGAAAAACGTCACCTACGTGGAACTGAACGGAAGCATCCTACGCTCCTACCGCATGACGGCCTACAAAAGCCTGGTATTCGAGCAAGTGACTCCCTACAAACAGGAAATCCTTCAATGCCTTAAACAGGCCATCGATACCCATCAGGTACAGAAGACGCAGGAAGTGAACGAAAGCGGCGAACTGCGCAGCGCCTACTATCGCCTGAGCCGTACTAGCCAAAAGGGCAAAAAAGTAAACCGCTACATCCTCTACAAAGTCGGCAAGGAAGACAAGGCCACCCTAGTCTACATCGAAGGACCGCTAGATGAGGACGAACTGATGGAGATGCTATACAAGCAATAAAAAGAAAAACAAAAAATGAAGAAATTATCATTAATCATTATATAGATATGAAAACAAAGACCATCCTCACAGCCGGCTGCCTGATACTGGCCACCGTCTGTACACAAGCCCAACAAACCACCGAACCCAAACGAGAGAAAGCCATCGTCGAGACACAGGGCGACTCCATCATCATCCTGAGAGGAAAGGGAGACATGCGCATCAGACTCTACGAACAACAGATAGAGGACGATGAACAAAAAGAAGTAGAAATCTTTGAAGGAGTCTATCTGGAGAAGGTAGATGCCGACAGCCGAACCTTCCTCGACGCTCTGCCTTTTATTCCCAAAAAGAAAAAATACAATGAATATGAGGCCCATGTCTCAGGGGTATTCCTAGGATTCTCGCGCTTGGCAGACAACTTCATGGGATTCGGATCCAGTTCCAAAGCTCATCTTGACCTGTCGCAATCATGGGAATTTGGGTTCAACCTCCTGGCCGCCTCTCACAACTTCAAGAAGAACCCGCACTGGGGTATCAACATCGGCCTGAGCTGGGGTTACCGTTCGTTCAGCTTCGACGGCGACCTTGCCTTGTTGAAACAGGACGGAAGCAGCTACTTCCAGAACGGACAGGAGATGCAACCCGAAGGTAGTGAAACCACCACTCCCTACTACAGCGACAGCCGCCTGCGCCACTTCTTCTTCCGCATCCCCGTACAACTTGAGTGGCAACAGCGTTGGAACAAAAGCCTCGTATTCTTTAACTTCGGCCCCGAATTTGAGATACGCCACGGCGTGAAATCCTTCAGCCATGTAAACGGCGGCAAGAAGCAGACCGTAGGCAAAGGCATGTATGTACGCCCCATCGGCACCAACATGTTGCTCCAAGCCGGATATGGCAACCTTGGTGTTTACCTGCGTTACTCCATGAACACCCTATTCCAAGGCAACAAAGGTCCTGACGTATCTCCCTACTCCTTCGGCATCGCCTGGTATTGGTAAACAGCAGGCTAGATGTATATATTTTAGGCACGATTTACACAAAACAATACGGAAGAGAATTAATAACCTCCATAATAATCTGTGTAAATCGTGCCTAAAATATATACATCTGCCTGTTCTTCCAAAACATCCCAGGCTTTATGCGTAAATCAAAAACGCATACCCAACGTCAACAATACCTGGCTACGACTGAACTTCACGCTTGTTGCATCAGGGCTGACATAATTCGTCACGTTGCCATCCGCTTCAGAATAAACAAACGGGAAGAAGTCCGCCTTCTGCGAATTCAACTTATAAGCAAGATCCGCATAAAACATAGAACCACGGTAACCGATACCCAACGTGTAGGTATTCTGCGCTTTCAGGTTCATGAAGTCCGTATCTGTATTTATTGAATTGATCGGCAAAGCCTTGATAGCACCGTCCTGATAAGGAGAAGTCATCAAGTTGTAACCTGCACGCAAAGAGAATTGAGGAATAACTTTATATTCAGCTCCCAGTCGAAGGGTATGTACACCCTTCAAGCAATTCTTAGATTCCTGCGTTTCCCATTGCATATCCATACCATCGGAATATTGGAATTTTATATTCGAATAATCCTTGTATTCATACTCGGCTCCCAAAGCAAGGCTGCTGCCAACAGTATAACCCAAACTTACATTATAAGTCCAAGGCGTCTTAAGCTGGTATTCAAAATTCATGTCACCGCCTTTCAGGTAGTTGCGCGTATCGATTACCTCCTCTGCAAAATCTGAAGTCAATACAGCCGATGTCGTGTGTGTCAGCTTATAAAAGATAGGAGTATGTATAGTTAAACCAATGCGCAACGGAGAATATTGGAACGGACGGATAATCGCACCCAACTTGAAATCAACACCGCCGCCGCTGATATTGTTATAGCTTTCGAGTTTATAACCTGCGCCGTCACGCCCCTGACTATCTTCATTATACAAAGTGTACTTATTGTAATCCAAATCATAAGCCCCAACAGTAAGACCTAAATAAACCCGATCGTTTAGATTGAAAGCCACATTAAAGTCATATTGGTCAAGTCCACCACTTTCGTGAGAACGGTATTCACGGAGATAAGGAGCGTCACCAGCTATAGTCGTATAGAAATCGTAATCTTCATACGCCATACTGTTTGGTTTTCCGTCGGCCCCAACTGGATCAAGAGTCAAGTTATTGTTACCGTCGATGTAATATTGTTGCCCATTCTCATTCTTATACGGATACTTAGTTTCCACATCCGTAATAGCTGGGCTTACTAAATAACCTTCCCATCCTAATGCCGACAACCATCCGATATCATTGTTATCGAAAATAGCACCACTATTCCAATGCTCTGGTGTCAATCCGTCTGTCATCCCAGCAATCTGAAACAATTGGGAATGTCCCTGTAAATCACCCGCCATCCACATATTCCGATTAAAGGTATTGGCTTTGTGATAGTTGAAACCGAAATTCACATAACGCAGAGTTGTTTGATTACCAATCTTGGTAGAAAACACAACTCCGATGTTATCGAAATTCCATCGGTTCTTCGATGCATTGTATGTATTCCCCAAATACTTTGCCTCTGTACTTAAAGCCGAATAACTAAAGGATAACGAAGCATCATTACTTCGATAGATACCAATACCTGCAGGATTGGTTCCCATCGTCGAAATATCACCACCCAAAGCTCCCATAGCACCACCCATTCCAACAAAACGAGCCGTACCGTCCAAATCTTTGGTAGCAAAATCTACCGCATCATATACCGTTTGTGCATGTGTCTGCATCAGAGTAAGCAAAAGAACAGACACACCTATTATTATTTTCTTCATATCTTTCGTTCTTTAAAATTAGCATCCATAAAAGATTCTCCACAACTGACTGTTATCTTCTGCGGCTTGATCCACCACCTCCACCACTAGAACGGCTGGTACCGAAGCTGCCCGACGAACGAGTACTTCCCCCCGTTGAGAAAGACGACCGGCTGCTGCTACGGGTAGTAGTGTTGTTGAAACTACGCGAATTGTCATCGTAACTGTTCCGACGTGATTGTGACTGATAGATGCGCGAAGGTTGATTAGAACTTCCACGATTATAAGTAGCGGCGCTACGACGACTAGAATTGCTTACACCATTTTGTCGTATAGAAGTACGGTTGCCAGTACTATACGAATCGCTCCGTGTACTGCTAGGACGTGTGTAAGTACTACGGCGTGCATCTGTCGAAGTTGTTCGTACGGCAGTACCCGAATTTTGACGTGAAGAAGTCGCACGTGTACCAACTACGCGACCAGTAGAAGAACCTGTAGTTCGTCTCACCTGTTGTCCAGTAACACGTCGTCCGCTCGTTGTACGAGTGGCTGAACCATTACGGACAGAACGGCCTCCATTAGTTGTTGTCCGAGTCGTAGATACACTACGTGTGCCATAAGAGCGACGTGTAGTATATGTATCGCGTGAAGCCCAGTAACCAGGTCCCGGATGATGCCAGCCTGGATAGTAATGAGGATGGTGATAATAGGGCCATCCCCAGCCGCCATACCAGCCTCCCCAGCCAGCATACCAGCCACCGTACCAACCGCTATACCAGCCACTCCAGCCCCAATTCCATCCATAATAGGGCCAACCCCAGCCCCATCCGTAGGAATTATAGCGCCAGTCCCACCACAGACGGTTGGTGAACGTCGGGAAAGCGTAGGCATACAGTCCGTCAGTATAAACGTTCCAATCCCACGAATTCAATCCATAGACTACATCCCAATACAACGGACTACTGATGCTGATGGCATAGCGCGGATTGCGGAAACGAATGATACGCATGGCATATTCATAATCGTCTTCAGAACCATCTAAGCCGTTTACCCATTCACCGTCGGGATCGGGCACTGCCTTTTCTTCGATATAAAGAGTATCCTCATTCTGCGAAAAGTCATATTCTTTCGAGTTGTAACGACGGTTATATTCATCCACATCGCGCACATTCCCCTTCTTGTCCTTTACTACAATAGTGGTAGTACCAGAATTTGTACAGACAACAGGTTTCTGCGTTTCTACAACTATTACGTTCTCAGGAGCTTTTCGTACCGTCTCTTCCTCTGCTTTCTCGGTCTTCTGTTCAGCCTTCTTCTTCGAGGGTACATAATAGAGGTCGTCATCTACACTCTGTGCCGCGAGTGTCCACGGGAGGCACAGGGCTAAAAGTGATAAAAAAACAATCTTTTTCATATATCTGTCAGTTTATAATTTACAAACACTTGATTTCCGTATGACAAAAATAAGACCAAAGTTTCGAATTTCCCAGAGATTTTCCCCCTCCCTTTATAGGGATTTCCCTAAATCAGCCTATCTTTGCAAACAGAGGCTTTTGCCAATCTTATTCAAAGATAAAACAAATTATGCGACGGGCCGCCATCGGATCCCAGCATTTTAACAAAACCCCATTAAAACAATGAAATATTTAGAATTTACCTTCCACACTCAACCCTGCACAGAGACGGTCAACGACGTACTCTGTGCCGTCTTGGGTGAAGCTGGTTTCGAAAGTTTTGTAGAGCAGGCTGACGGCATCGCCGCCTATATTCAGAAAGATCTGTATGACGAAGATACGGTACGACAGACCGTGGCCGCCTTCCCTCTGCCTGATACAACCATTACCTATAGCTACGTAGAAGCCGAAGACAAGGATTGGAATGAAGAATGGGAGAAGAATTTTTTTCAACCCATTGTGATAGGCGACCGTTGTGTCGTCCACAGCACCTTCCACCACGACGTACCACAGGTACCCTACGATATCGTCATCAATCCCCAAATGGCCTTCGGCACAGGTCATCACGAGACAACGAGCCTCATCATCGGTGAACTGCTGGACAGCGACCTACAAGGCAAATCGGTACTCGACATGGGATGCGGTACGTCCATCCTGGCTATCTTGGCACGCATGCGCGGCGCTAACCATTGTACGGCTGTAGACATCGATGACTGGTGCGTACGCAACTCGCTAGAAAACATTAAGCTGAACCATCTGGACGGTATCGATGTCTATCAAGGTGACGCTTCGTCGCTGGCCGACAAAGGCCCCTTCGACGTAGTGATAGCCAACATCAATCGTAACATCCTACTGGCCGACATGAAGCATTACATTGCCCGCATGAACCCTGGCGCTACCCTCCTGATGAGTGGTTTCTATACCGACGACATCGCCGCCATCCGCTCTGAAGCCGAAAGCTTGGGCATGACGTTCGTGGAGCATAGAGAGAAGAACCGCTGGGCAGCGGTCAAGTTTGAATTGAAAAATTGATAATTGATAATTAAAAAATGAAGAAGCCATAATTTTCAATTCTCCATTCTCCATTTTCAATTATTTAAGTAGAAGCGAATCGAGTTGGGCCGACGTGCCGTTGAACACGTTCAGGTCCACCTCTTTCTCAATGCCAGGTACAGTACCCACATCCGTATGCTGCCAAAAATGCCACGGCCCTTGGTAGCGTACGGAGTCTACATAGTAGTGGGCTATCCAATAGGGATAAGCATCGAAAACAGGGCTATCCAGATAGCGCATCTTGAACTTATAAGAGGTATAAAGGATGGGCTTCACGCCATAATGGGCCTCTACACGATCGAGCCACGTCTTGACACAAGCCTGTAGTTCGGCCTTGTCCTTCTTGCCCGTTGTTTCCACATCGAGCACAGGAGGCAAATCGCCTGCCGTCAGCGGCACTGTGCGGATAAAGAAGTCAGCCTGCTTCAACGCGTCGGTACGCGGAAGGAAATAATGATAGGCCCCGCGAATGAAACGATAGGTCTTAGCCGAATCAAAGTTCTGACGAAACGTGTCGTCCTGATGGTCTCCGCCCTCAGTAGCCTTCATAAAAATGAAGCGGATAGGAAACTCCCCACCCCGATGCTCCGCCAGGCGAGGCCAGTCAATATGCCCTTGATAATGCGACATGTCCACGCCATGTACTTCGAAATCGCAAGGCATACACACGCCATAACCCTTCAACCCGTAGCAAGGCTTCCAGCGATAAGCATAGGGACGGATGAAAAACCAGTAGAAACTTGCCGAGAAGACCACGATGATGCAAAGAGCCAGCACATTGCGTACCCATACGGGCATAGTGCGCTCCTCTGCCTGCCGTTTGGTCTTGGCAGACTTTCCATGCGAAGCAGCCGTGCGGCGTCGTACAGGCTTTTTTGCATAGTCGGCGTTCTTCTTTTTTCTGGAAATAGAAGGTTCAGTCATACGTCTCGTTCTAATCGCGTGCAAAGTTAGTAGTTTTCCGAAAAATCCGTCAACTGGAGATTTCTTTTTGAACAACTGGGAAAATGTTTTTTCGTAACTGGAGAAAAAAGACTCTCCCTGTCTATCGGCAAAAAGCAATGCTTTGCCTTGGACAACACGGCCTTTTCCCAAGAAGAAAACAATGCTTTTTCCACAAGGAAGCAGAAAAAAACATCTGCCGCTTGCCTTATCAAAAAGAAAAGCACTATCTTTATCCCGAAAATCTAACTTTAAAACGAAAGATTATGGCAAGTAGAAAAGCATTGAAGAAAAGCGTGAACTATATCGCAGGTGAACTCTTCACCGAGTGTCTGGTCAACAAACTCTACGTTCCAGGTACCGACCCTCAGAAGGCCGACGCCCTGATGGGTGACATCCTGACCATGCAAGACGAATTCCTGAGCCGAATCAGCCACACCGAGCCTGGCAATGTAAAGGGCTTCTACAAGAAGTTCCGTTCTGACTTCAACGCCAAAGTAAACGAGATCATTGATCGCATGGGCCAACTGAAGTAAGCCGACAGAGAAAGAATGAAACAACAATTCTGCCGCTTTATCTATCACCGTCTGCTGGGCTGGAAGACGAACGTCACGGTTCCTTTCCATGACAAGTGCGTTCTTTGCGCCGCCCCCCATACTTCCAACTGGGACTTGCTCATCGGCAAGCTCTTCTACGGATCGCTGGGGCGTGACGCTCACTTTATGATGAAAAAGGAATGGTTCTTCTTCCCACTCAGCCTGGTGTTCAAAGCCATGGGAGGCATCCCTGTCAACCGTAGTAAGAAAAATTCGCTGGTCGACCAAATGGCCGAACGCTTCGCCTCCGTCCGTCAGTTCAACCTGGCCATCACACCTGAGGGTACACGCAAAGCTAATCCGGAGTGGAAAAAAGGATTCTATTACATTGCCCTGAAAGCACAAGTCCCCATCATGCTCTTCGGAATAGACTATCCGTCGAAGACCATCTCTTGTACCCGTACCATCGTCCCATCGGGTGACATCGAAAAAGACATGCACGAGATAAAGCTCTATTTCAAGAACTTCAAAGGCAAACACCCCGAATACTTCTCCATCGGAAATATCTGAAAAAGGACACTCTATCCTCCATGCGCATCACCCTGATACAAACCGACATTGCCTGGGAAGACAAGCACGAAAACTTGCGCCGCCTCTACCTCCGACTGGAAGAGCTGAAGGGAGAGACCGACCTTGTAGTGCTGCCCGAAACCTTCACAACAGGCTTCAGCATGAACGTTGAGCAGCTGGCCGAACCAATGACAGGCCCCACCATCAAGCAACTCCAGCAATGGGCTTCCCAATACGGCACCGCCCTGACAGGCAGCTTCATAGCTCATCATGATGACGATAGTTATCGCAACCGTTTTTTCTTCCTCACACCCGAGGGAGAAGCGACCTATTACGACAAGCACCATCTCTTCCGCATGGGACATGAAAATGAATGTTTCACCGCGGGCAATGAGCGCCCCATCATCTGCTATCGCGGCTTCCGCATTCTGCCTCAAGTGTGCTACGACCTGCGTTTCCCCGTATGGAGCCGCAACGTCGCCAATGAATATGACCTGGCTCTCTACGTGGCTTGCTGGCCTGCCTCCCGCCGAGCTGTATGGGACGTCCTGCTCCAAGCGCGAGCCATGGAGAACCAGTGCTACGTATGTGGCGTAAACCGAACAGGTACTGACGGAAACCACCTGCTCCACAACGGCGGAAGTGCCCTCTACTCGCCCAAAGGCGAACGTTTGGCTTTCTTGCCCGACGGACAGGAAGGCATGGCCACGACCAACATCGAACTGGCACCGTTACAACACCTGCGCGAAAAATTTCCTGTAGCCGCCGACGCCGACAACTTCATTTTACAGAAATAATTCTTATTTTTGCATATCAACTCCCGATTTGCAAAACCATGGAAGAAATAATCAAACTAGATAATGTAGAAGCATACAACCAAATGTTCGGCCTGAAGAGCCTGCACCCGCTGATCAGTATTGTCGACCTGAAAGAGGCTACCCGCTTCCCCATACATGTCACCATGAACTATGGTGTCTACGCCCTCTTTCTGAAACAGACCCGTTGTGGCGACATACGTTATGGCCGCCAGACCTACGACTATCAGGAAGGGACTGTAACCAGCTTCGCGCCGGGCCAAGTAGTCGAAGTTCAGCTGGAAGACCAACCCCAGGCACAAGGACTACTGTTCCATCCCGACCTTATACGCGGCACAGCGTTGGGACGTGAAATCAGGCATTATTCTTTCTTCTCCTACAGCTCCAGCGAAGCGCTCCACCTATCAGATACAGAGAAAGGCATCTTCACCGACTGCCTGAACAAAATACGCATGGAGGTGGAACGACCGGCCGACCGACATAGCAAACGACTCATCGTACGCAACATTGAGCTCCTGCTGGACTACTGCCTACGCTTCTACGAACGCCAATTCAACACCCGCACAGCCGTCAACAAGAATGTTCTCAACAAGTTCGAAGACCTGCTGGACGGCTACTTTCTGAACCATCTGGCGCAAGAACACGGCCTACCCACCGTCCGTTACTTTGCCGACAAAGTCTGCCTCTCGCCCAACTACTTCGGCGACCTAATCAAAAAGGAAACGGGCAAGTCACCCCAAGAGTACATACAGGACAAAATCATCGACCTGTCCAAAGAAATGATAGCCGGTACGGACAAGACGGTAAGCCAAATAGCCTACGAACTAGGCTTCCAATATTCCCAGCACTTCAACCGCCTGTTCAAGAAGCACGTGGGACACACGCCTTGCGAATATCGCAGAACACTAGCCTAACCCTTCATACCACAAATGATAACAACCTCAGAAAAAGAGCAACGACGTATCCGACAAGAGAAACAGACCGTGGAAGTGATGATTCGCCTCTACTGCCGCCGCAAAGAAGGAAACCGAGAGCTGTGTTCTGCCTGTCAAGAGCTATTGACGTATGCCCACACCCGCCTGTCCCATTGCCGTTTTGGTGAAGACAAGCCTACCTGCCGCCTTTGCCCTGTCCATTGCTACAAGCCGGAAATGAAGGAACGAATGCGCCAAGTCATGCGCTACGCAGGGCCACGGATGCTGCTCTATCACCCGCAGGCTGCTTTTCGGCACCTATGGCATGAATACACCAGAAAACAAAAAGATTAGATACATTTTAGGCACGAATTGCCCAGATAAATACAGGAAAATAACTAAAAATCCGTAAGCATTTACGCAATCCGTGCCTAAATATAAAAATAAAAGAAAGGTATCAATACTTCACCAGACGCTTTGGGCTACCGTGCCACGAACATCCCAGACAGTAGACTTCACTCAGATCATAACCTGCCAAAGAAGCTGTTTCGTCCTTCGGCACAATCTCTCCCTGGTCTGAAACATAGACCGGCAGACGATTGCCCTGAGCGTCCTTCACACAGAAAATACCCACCTTACATTGCGGACAAAGCAATTTCTTCATGCCCGATATCAGTTAAAATAGTAGAGAAAGACGGCCACGCCCTCGAGTGCTTTCTTCTTCTCACCCTCGATTTCGATGGCAAACTTGATTTCGGCCTTAGCCACACCACGCAAGTTGGTCAGCGACTGCATCGAAGCGACCAGACGGATACTCTGGCCCGACAAAACAGCCTGACCGAACTTCATCTTCTCGATGCCGTAGTTGATCATCATCTTCAGATTGTTCACCTCAATAATCTGGTTCCACAAGTAGGGCAGCATAGAAAGGGTCAGGTAACCGTGCACGATGGTGCTTTTGAAGGGACTTTCGGCTTTGGCGCGTTCGGTGTCGACGTGTATCCACTGGTGGTCCAACGTGGCATCGGCAAAGAGGTTAATACGTTCCTGCGGGATCTGCACATAGTCCGATACACCAATCTGCTGACCTACCAGCTTCTCGAATTCTTCATACGAATTAATAATCACTTTTTCCATAGATATACTCTTAATATTGTTCAACAGCTTTCGATTTTGAGCAGACAAATATCGCATTTTCCCAACAAACGGCAAAGAATTTAACCGGACGAATGCAAACGTTTAAACAAGTTTTGGCTATATTTGCCACTAAATCGTACAAAAAGAACACTATCAGCCATGAGCATTCTACAGAAAGAATTTTCATTACCCTCACACGGAAGGGGCTTCCACCTCGTGACCGACGAAATTGTGGCGCAACTGCCGCCACTTCCGGCCGTGGGACTGCTCCACCTCTTCATCAAGCATACCTCCGCCGGACTGAGCCTGAACGAGAACGCCGACCCCGACGTACAGACCGATCTGGAAGCCATCTTCAACCGCCTGGTCAAGGAACGGGAACCTTACTACCAGCATACATGCGAGGGCGACGACGACATGCCCGCCCATGCCAAGAGCACGCTGACGGGAGCAAGCCTGACCATCCCCATCACCGACCACCGGCTGAACATGGGCATCTGGCAGGGCATCTACCTCTGCGAGTTTCGCAACGGACGGGAACGACGAAAGATAGTAGCCACCATCATAGGAGAATAACAGCGTATGAAACGAGCCATCATCATAGGCGCCACGTCGGGCATCGGGCTGGAAGTGGCGCGCATCTGGGCCGCAAGGGGCTGGAGGCTAGGTATCGCCGGACGACGCGAAGAAACCCTGCTCCGCTTTCAAGCCAGTTACCCCGCCGGACAAGTGGAAGTGCAACCGCTGGACGTGACCGCCGACGACGCTCCCCGACGTCTGGACGAACTCATCGCGCGGCTGGGCGGCATGGACGTGTTCTTCCTCAGCTCGGGCATCGGCGCGCAGAACCCCGACCTGCGGCCCGACGTCGAGCTGCAGACGGCCGCCACGAACGTTGGTGGATTCATCCGCCTGACCACCGCCGCCTTCAACTACTTCCGGTCAAACGGAGGCGGCCACATCGCCGTCATCAGCTCCATCGCCGGAACTCAGGGACTGGGCGCGGCACCCGCCTACTCGGCCACAAAGCGTTTCCAGAACACCTACATCGATGCGCTGGACCAACTGGCCCGCATGCAGAAACTACCCATCCGCTTCACTGACATCCGCCCCGGCTTCGTGGCCACCGACCTGCTGAAGGGAGGACGCTACCCCATGCTGATGCAGGCACCGCGCGTGGCGGCCGCCATCGTCCGCGCCGTGGACCGACGGAAGCGTGTAGCCGTCATCGACGGACGCTATTGCGTGCTCGTCTTCTTCTGGCGCCTCATCCCCCGCTGGCTGTGGGTGCGCCTGCCTATCAGAAACCGATAAATGAACAAGCAACAAACATAAACCCCAATGACCGATATGAAAAAGAACTTCATCCGACCGATACTGGCCTCGACGGCCACCCTTTGCATCGGCATCTCCCTGCCCTTCCTGCTGGGAAATGCCCGCTTCAGCCCCGAGCAGAACTCCGTGCGCAGCGACGTGTCCCACTTCACCGCCTCGCCCTCCGTCCCCGACCAGGTGACCTTCGCCGGACAAACCATCCGCATGGACCGCTATGACCACCGCGAACGCATGGATCGCGAACTGATGGCTTTCACCTACATGCACTCGTCCACCATGCTCTCGCTGAAGCGCGCCAACCGCTATTTCCCCGTCATCGAACCCATCCTGAAAGAATGTGGCGTACCCGACGACTTCAAGTATCTGGCCGTCATCGAAAGCAGCCTGAACCACCTGGCCAAGTCGCCCGCCGGAGCCGCCGGCATGTGGCAGTTCATGCAAGCCTCGGGGCGTGAATACGGATTGGAAGTAAACCAGAACATCGACGAGCGCTACAACCTCGAAAAAGCCACCCGTGCCGCCTGCAAGTACCTCAAGGCCTCGTATGCCAAGTATGGCAACTGGCTCTGCGTGGCCGCCGCGTACAACGCCGGCCAGGGACGCATCACCCAGCAGCTCCAGCGCCAGATGGTCGACCAGGCCGCCGACCTGTGGCTGGTCGAGGAAACCTCGCGCTACATGTTCCGCCTGCTGGCCGCCAAGGCTGTCTTCACCGATCCGCAACGCTACGGCTTCATGCTGAAACGCGAACAGCTCTATCCGCCCGTTGCCTGCACCACAGTGACCGTCACCAAGGGCATAGAAAACCTGGCTCGGTTCGCCAAAAGCAAAGGCATCACCTACGCCCAGCTCAAGGACTTCAACCCCTGGCTGCGCGACACCTCGCTGATGAACAAGAGCGGACGAACCTATGTGCTGAAGATTCCTACCCGCACGGGCATGCACTACGACCCCAAGAAGACTGTACCCCACAACCGCCGCTGGGTCATCGATTGACGCTCCTCACTCCTGCTTCTCCGTCAGGTACTTCCAGTAGCGCACAGGCATGTCTTGACGGTGCTTGCGCGGGTTCCACCGCTCCTTGATGCAGATGGCCTTGAAGTACGTCTTCCACAGCTGTTGGAAGAGGCGTTCGTCCTTGTCCATCAGCTCCTCGTCCAGGCGTCCGTCCACCAGACGGACGACAGGGCTGTCGTCGGCAAAGGTGACGTGCCTCACCTCCTGCCCGTCGAAGTAAAAGCCATAGCCACGCCCCACGTCGTACACCACCCAGCGCTGGTCGCCCAGGCGGTCGCGGAAGTGGTCGATCACCAGCGGCAGGGCATTCTTTTCGGGCTCCACGGCGGCAAAGTAAGTACCATCGGCCGCCTTCTGAAAGCGGATGAACTGAATGAGGTGCCACCGCTCCCCACTCACCCGCTTCCACATGCGCGCAAACGCCAACACATCGGGGTCGGCAAAGTTCGTCTCGATGGATCGGGGCGCGTCGACCACCTTGCAGATGTAGCGGAAGATCACCATCGGCGTCTCCACCTCCTCGGCCAGCCAGCACTGGGTCAGGCAGCGCAAAGCACCCGCCGACAACTTCTTCTGTACCCCTTTCCACACCCTTTCTGCCTTCGCCGTATCGGTCACCACCGTGAACACTTCGTCATGGAAAAGTGGAAGCGGCTCACCCTCCACCGACAGGACATCGGGGAAGGTGCGCCGCGAATAGGCCTCAAAGACGGCTGTCAACAGGCCGTCGAAGGTATTGTCAAACTGAAAAATAATCTGCATGAACGCCGCTTACTGTTTGTCCAGCTGCTTCAGCATCTCCTCAACGGCACGCTCCAGCTGGGTATCCTCGCCACGCAGTTGCGACTCGGGCGAGTTGTAGACCTCGATGTCGGGTTGCAACTGGTGGTTCTCCAGGTACTGGCCGTTCTCGTCCTTCACGCCCACCTGCGGAATGCCGAAGACGAGCGACGGATCGAGCTGACGCTCCCACCACACGGCGGTCATCGTGCCCGGCACAGGCGCACCGATGAGCTTGCCCAAGCCCAACGTCTTGTAAACCACAGGGAAGCCATGAGCATTCGAATAGTTGTTCTCGCACACCAGTACGCACGAAGGCTTCAGCCAGCGGTTGAAGGGGTCGCTGCCGATGTACTGTCCGCGCGGCTCGAAGCGCTGGTATTCCTTGCCGCTGAGTAACACGGCCAAGTCTTCGTGCAGCCATCCGCCGCCGTTGTGGCGCACGTCTACGATGACGGCCTCCTTGTTGCGGCAACGCCCCAGCAATTCGGAGTAGACCTCGCGGAAGCTCTGACTGTCCATACCCTTGACGTGCACATAACCCAGGCGTCCGCCCGACAGGCGGTCCACCATCTCACGCCGCTGCTCCACCCAACGTTTGTAGAGGAGACCCGAGACGGTACCCGGCGATACAGGCTTCACCTGCTCGTCGAAGCGCTTGCCTGTGGCGGGGTCGTACACGGAGAGCATGACACGCTTGCCCGTCTTGCCGGCCAGCAACGGGAAGTAATCCTCGCCGGCCTTCACTAGCTGTCCGTCTATCTGCTCGATGATGCAGCCGGCCTTCACGCGGCAACCAGCCTTGGACAATGGCCCCTGCTTCAGCACTTCGGCCACCTTGAGGCCGTCGCCCTGATACTGTTCGTCGAAGAAGACACCCAGCTCGGCCACCGTCGGCGCCGACATCGGCGCGCTGTAGCGTGCACCCGTGTGCGAACCGTTCAGCTCGCCCAGCAGTTCGGACAGCATCTCCTGGAAGTCGTAGTTGTTGTTGATGTGCGGCAGGTAACGTTCGTAGGCCTTGCGATAGCCTTCCCAGTCGACGCCATGCAGGTCGGGGTCATAGAACTTGTCCTTCACCTGGCGCCAGGCGTGGTCGAAGATGTAGGCACGCTCCTCGGCCGGGCGGTAGCGGAAGTCGGCGGCAAAGCTTATCCCCGTCACCTTGCTCTCGCCCACGGTGATTTTCTTGATGGCTCCGCCGGAGAGCAAGTAGATGTACTTGCCGTCCTTGTCGATGGACATGCTGCCGCCACCCACGTTCTTGATGAGCAGCTTGGTGGAGTTCTCGCGGAAATTGCGCTCCCACAGGTCGTATCCACCCTCGAAAGCCGCACAATAGTACAGCTTGTCGCCCTTGGGCGTCAGTACGGCGTCGCCCATGTGCGAGGAGTTGATGGTTAGCCTCCTGACGCGGTCCTTGCGGTTCTCCAGGTCGAAGACGAGGGGTTCCACCTCTTCCTCCTTCTCCTCGTCCTTGTCGGCCTCCTTCTTGTCTTTCTTCTTGTCCTTTTTCTCTTTCTCAGCCTTTTCCTTCGCTTCCTTCTCCTCTTTCTCGGCCTCTTCCGCCATCGCCAGCTCCTCTTTCGAGAGGTTGAACTTGTCGTAGGCCTCGGCGTCGAAGAACATGATGTACATATCGTCCTCCGAACCCCAGCTGCCATGGTTGCGATAGCCGGCACGGTCGGACGACCAGATCATGGCCTTGCCTCCCAGCACCCACTTGGGGTTGCCGTCGGAGTATCCGCTTTCGGTCAGGTTGGTCATCACACCGCTGCCGTCGGCTTTTACCAGCACGATGTCGGTGTTGTTCCATCCGCCCACACTGATGTACTTGGCCAGGAACCAGCGGCTGTCGGGCGACCACTGGTAGGTCTGGTCGCCGTCGGAGTAAGAATAGTTGTACTTGCCGTCGAGCACCGTCCGCACCTTGCGCGACTTCAGGTTGATGACGCGCAGCGTGGTACGGTCTTCGAGGAAAGCCACTTCCTTGCCGTCGGGCGAGAAGGTGGGTTGGAAGGACGTGCGTCCCGAAACCACCAGCGGCTCTTCCTCCACACCGACGGCGTAGGTGAAGAGCTTCTCTTCCTTGTCGGTGAGGCGCGCCAGATAGACACCCCACACACCGTCGCGTTCGGCCGAATAAACCAGCGAACGGCCGTCGGGGCTGAAACTCAGGTCGCGCTCCTGTTGGGGCGTGTCGGTGATGCGGCGGGTGGTTTCATACTCCATCGAGGTGACGTAGACGTCGCCATGCACAATGAAAGCCACCTCCTTGCCGCCGGGCGACACGGCAATGTCTGTCGCACCGCCGCGCAGCAGTTGGTTCACCACGTCGCGCTCCAGGCGGTCGGACACGATGGATACGGCCACCTTCTGCGGTTTTCCACCCTCGCGCAGGGTGTAGAGCTCGCCGTCGTAGGTGTAGCACAACAAGCCGTCGTCGGCCACGCTGAGCGAGCGCACAGGATGGGTAGTGTGGCGCGTCAGCTGGCGTTTTTCCGAACCGTCGGCCGCCGCTTTCCACACGTTGAAGCTGCCGCTCTCCTCGCTCAGGTAGTAGAAGGAACGGCCGTCGGCCGACCACACGGGTTCGCGATCTTCGCCGGCAAAGCGGGTTATCTTCTGATAGGTGCGCTCCCCGTCGAGGGTGCACAGCCAGATGTCTTTCGTAATGGACGACTGGTGATGCTTTCGCCAGGGATCCTCATATCCCTTTTGGTCCTGATAGAGCAGGCGGCGGCCGTCACGGCTGAGCGAAAGTTCCTGCATGGCCAGCGACGAGAAGAGCACGGGGCGTCCGCCCTTGGTGTCCACCGCATAGATCTGCGGGAAGAGGGACGAGGGGAACTGACTGTCCTTCACGTCGGGACGGATGGAGGCAGTAAAGAGCATTGTCTCATTGTCCTTGAAGGTCTCGGGATATTCGTTGCCCGAATGGGTAGTGAGGCGTCGGGGCGTTCCTCCCTCACGAGCCATCAGATAGACGTCGAAGCTGCCTTCGCGGTCGGAGGCAAAGGCGATGTAGCGACCGTCAGGCGACCACACGGGACGCGTGTCGTGACGGGGGTTCGTCGTCAGTTGCACCGCCCGTCCGCCTTCGACAGGCACAGTATAGATGTCACCTTTGTAGGTGAAAGCTATCTCCCGTCCGTCGGGCGACAAGGCGGGATAACGCAGCCACAGGGGCGCGTCGTCTGCCTGGGCCCACAGGGAGCAACAGGCAAAAAGGGGTAAGAGAAGTTTCTTCATAAATCAATAGATGGTAAAACAGATTGTTATTAGGCTTCGAAAATAAGCATTTTTTTCCAATCGGGCGAATAAATGGAGAGACTTCTCGCCCAGTCTATTCTCCACCCCCGAAGTCCAGCATCAGCTGCCCGTCATCTCCCCCTTTTGCCTTCTTCTTCACCAGCAAGCGGCGCACGCCCTGGGGCGTCAGCTCGTTCACCGTCAGCATGGGCAGTTCGCTGCAGGTGATGAAGTATTGCGCCTTCTTCATCACCGCCCCCATCTTCTTCAGCTGGTAGTAACCCAGCCGCCCGAAGCGGCGTGAAGCCACGATGAGGCGGGCAGACTTCACCCCGATGCCCGGCACGCGGAGCAGCATCTCGTAGTCGGCCTTGTTGACGTCGACAGGAAACTGCTCGGGGTGGCGCAAGGCCCATGCCAGCTTGGGGTCCACCTCGAGGTCGAGGTCGGGATAGGCATCATCCACAATCTCGTCCACCTGAAACTGGTAGAAACGCATCAGCCAGTCGGCCTGGTAGAGGCGGTTCTCGCGCACCAGCGGCGGCTGCTTCAGCGCAGGCAGACGCGGGTCGTAGGCATTGACGGGCACGTAGCCCGAATAGTAGACGCGACGCATCGTGGGTTGGCTGTAGAGGGCCGACGACAGGCGCAGGATGTCCTTGTCCGTCTCCGCCGTGGCGCCCACAATCATCTGCGTGCTCTGCCCCGCGGGCACGAAGCGCGGCGCGTGGCGGAACTTCTTTCGCTCCTCGCGGTTCTCCAGCACCCCCTGGCGGATGTAGCGCATGGGGGCATACACGCTGCGGTGGTCCTTCTCGGGCGCCAGCAGCTTCAGGTTCTCCTCCTTGGGTATCTCGATGTTCACGCTCAGGCGGTCGGCATAGAGCCCCGCCTCGTGCACCAGCTCCTCGGAGGCGCCGGGGATGCTCTTCAGGTGGATGTAGCCGTTGAAGCGGTGCACCGTCCGCAGGTCCTTGGCCACGCGCACCAGCCGCTCCATGGTGTAGTCGGGGTTGCGCACCACGCCGCTGCTCAGGAAGAGCCCCTCGATGTAGTTGCGGCGGTAGAACTCCATGGTGAGCTCCACCAGCTCGGTCACCGACAGCGTGGCGCGCGGTATGTCGTTGCTGCGGCGGTTGATGCAGTAGGCACAGTCGTAGATGCAATAGTTGGTGAGCATCACCTTGAGCAGGGAGATACACCGCCCGTCTTCGGCAAAGCTGTGGCAGATGCCCACACCACCCACCGTGTTGCCCACCATGCCCGCCTTGCCACGCCGCACGGTGCCGCTCGACGAGCACGACACGTCGTACTTGGCCGACTCGGCCAGCACCTTCAGTTTATGGAGCACTTGTTCGTTCATCCGCCTTCCTTTCGTTCTTTTTCCTGCAAAAGTAAGAGAAAAAAACGTATGTAGCCCTACAAAACCATTTTCTGAAACCGAAAAATGCCAGTGTAGCCCTACAAAAGCATTTTCTGAAACTGAAAAACGCCCGTGTAGCCCTACAAAAGCATTTTTTGAAACCGAAACCTGCTTGTGTAGCCCTACAAAGGCATTTTCTGAAACCAAAAACCGCTGTGTAGCCCTATAAAGGGAGGTTCCCCCTCCTGGAAAGCCTGTGGAACCCGAGGCTGCGGAAAGCTCGTCCCCAAAAATATTTCGAAAAAAATGGCCAAAGTTTTTGCAGTTTCAAATAAAGCTGTACCTTTGCACGCCGTAAGCCCAATACACCTGCCGATATAGCTCAGTTGGTAGAGCAACGCATTCGTAACGCGTAGGTCGCCGGTTCAAGTCCGGCTATCGGCTCCACAAAAAGAGATGCCCGCAATGGACATCTCTTTTTTCTTTTCATGCAAATGCATATCTTTGCGGGAGAAAAAACATAGAGTTCCATGACGAAAAAGAAAGTTTTGTTTTCCAGCCTACTCATTCTGGCAGTAGCCTGTGTCCTCTGCCTGGGAATCGGCTATCAGCTCTTGCTGGCCCCCCAGTTCCACCCGGAAAAGAAAGTCCACATCTACATAGACCGCGACGACACGGCCGACTCCGTCTACCACAAACTGCGCCAAACCGCCACACCCGGCAATCTGACCGGCCTGCGCTGGGCAGCCCGCCTGAAACAATACCCAGAGCACGTTAAGACCGGTCGCTACGCTATTCTGCCGGACGATAACGCCTACCATGTTCTTGGTCGCCTCCTGCGCGGCCACCAAGAGCCGATGAATCTGGTCATCGGCAGCGTGCGCACGCTGGACAGGCTGGCCCGCAACGTGGGCAACCAACTGATGATAGACTCGACAGAAATCATGCAGGCCCTACACGACACCGCCCGATGGAGACGCCAAGGCTACACGCCCGAGACGCTGCCCAGCCTGTTCATCCCCGAAACCTACCAAGTCTACTGGGATATGGACACGGACGCCTTCCTCGCCCGCATAACGAAAGAGCACGACCGTTTCTGGAATCCGTCCCGACGGGCCAAGGCCGACTCGCTGGGCATGACACCCGCCGAAGTGGCCACCCTGGCCTCCATCGTAGAGGAAGAAACAAATAACCGGCAGGAGAAACCTATGGTGGCGGGGCTCTACATCAACCGCCTGCGCGCCGGCATCCCCCTGCAAGCAGACCCCACCGTGAAGTTCGCCCTGCAGGACTTTTCACTCCGCCGCATCACCAATGCCCACCTGGAAATCCCCTCACCTTACAACACCTATCTCAATGCCGGACTTCCACCGGGTCCTATCCGCATCCCCACTCCCGCTGGCATCGACGCCGTCCTCGACTACACGCGACACAACTATATATATATGTGTGCCAAGGAAGACTTCTCGGGCACACACAATTTTGCATCAACTTACGCCGAACACATGCAAAATGCTCGAAAATACTGGAATGCACTGAACAAAAGAAAGATTTTCAAGTAGATTTGATTGAATGTAAGAGTAAAAGCTTATATTTGCCATCCGTATAACCCGAATCATAACAAAATACGAAGAAAGATATGAGCAAACAACTCTTACTTGGCGATGAAGCCATAGCACAAGCAGCACTCGACGCCGGACTGTCGGGTGTGTATGCCTATCCAGGCACTCCCTCAACGGAAATCACAGAATACATCCAGGCGTCCCCTGTTACGGCCACACGCAACATACATAACCACTGGTGCACCAACGAAAAGACAGCCATGGAATCTGCTCTCGGCATGTCCTTCGCAGGCAAACGCTCGCTGGTCTGCATGAAACACGTAGGCATGAATGTAGCGGCCGACTGCTTCATCAACGCCGCCATCACAGGCGTAAAGGGGGGCATGATTGTCGTAGCAGCCGACGACCCCAGCATGCACTCCTCGCAAAACGAACAAGACAGCCGCTTCTATGGCGACTTCTCATTGATACCCATATACGAACCCAGCAACCAGCAGGAAGCCTATGACATGGTTTACGATGGATTTCGTTTTTCTGAAGAAATGGGAGAACCCATCCTGCTGCGCATCGTCACCCGCCTAGCCCACTCACGTTCCGGCGTAGAGCACAAGGCAGAACAACCGCAGAACGACCTCGCTTTCAGCGACGATCCGCGCCAGTTTATCCTCCTGCCGGGCAACGCACGCAAGCGTTACAAAGTTCTCTTGCAACGCCAGGAAGAATTCGTCAAAGCCTCCGAGGAATCGCCTTACAATCGTTATGTGGACGGTCCTAACAAAAAATTGGGTATCGTAGCTTGTGGTATCGGTTATAATTATCTTATGGAAAGCTATCCCGAAGGCTGCGAATATCCCGTATTGAAAATCGGCCAATATCCACTTCCCAAAAAGCAACTGATGAAGCTCGTTGATGAATGCGAAGAAATCCTCGTGCTGGAAGACGGCCAACCCTTTGTAGAGAAGCAGCTGAAAGGCTACCTGGGCAGAGGCGTCAAGGTGAAAGGCCGTCTGGACGGTACCCTCTCCACCGACGGCGAACTGACGCCCGACAGCGTGGCACGTGCTGTTGGCAAAGAGAATAAGGCTGAATTCACCGTACCTTCTTTAGTCGAAATGCGTCCGCCTGCATTGTGCGATGGTTGCGGTCATCGCGATATGTATACCGTGCTGACTCAGGTGCTGAAAGAAGAATATCCCACGCACAAAGTGTTCAGCGACATAGGCTGCTATACTTTGGGAGCCAACGCTCCCTTCCATGCCATCAACTCATGCGTCGACATGGGCGCCTCCATCACGATGGCCAAAGGAGCCTCTGACGCAGGCCTGCATCCTGCCGTTGCCGTCATCGGAGATTCCACCTTCACCCATTCCGGCATGACCGGACTACTCGATTGCGTCAACGAAAACGCCAACGTCACCATCGTCATCTCCGACAACGAGACGACGGCCATGACCGGCGGACAAGATTCAGCTGGCACCGGACGTCTGGAAAGCATTTGCCAAGGTATCGGTGTATCTCCCGAACACATCCGTGTTGTAGTCCCTTTGAAGAAGAACTACGAAGAGATGAAACAAGTCATCCGAGAAGAAATCGAATACAAGGGAGTTTCCGTCATCATCCCACGCAGAGAATGTATTCAAACTTTAGCACGTAAAAAACGAAACAAGTAAGACAGCCATGAAAAAAGATATTATATTGTCAGGCGTAGGAGGACAAGGTATCCTCTCCATCGCCACTGTCATCGGACAAGCAGCATTGAAATCCGGCCTCTACATGAAGCAGGCCGAGGTACACGGAATGAGCCAGCGCGGAGGCGATGTACAATCCAACCTCCGCATCAGCGACCAACCCATCGCATCGGACCTCATCCCGACAGGAAAATGCGACATCATCCTTTCTCTGGAACCGATGGAAGCCTTGCGCTACCTGCCCTACCTCAACTCGGAAGGATGGTTGATTACGAACGAAACACCGTTTATCAACATTCCCAACTACCCCTCAGAAGAAAGCATCAAAGCTGAACTCGACAAACTGCCGCATAAAATCGTCCTGAACGTAAATGAGGTTGCCAAACAAGTTGGCTCTCCTCGAGTAGCCAATATCGTGCTGCTGGGAGCCACCGTTCCCTTCCTTGACATCGAATACGAAAAGGTAAAGGAAAGCATCCGTGAAATCTTCCAGCGCAAGGGTGAGGACATTGTCGCACTGAACCTCAAAGCACTGGAAGCTGGAAAAGAAATAGCAGAAAACAGAATATAAACCTCGACAAGCCAAAACCGCCATGAATAGCAAATACTGGGAAGAAGAAATAGAAACCATGCCGCGCGAACAACTTCGCCAGCTACAACTGCAGCGATTGAAAAAAACAATCGCAATTGCAGCCAATTCGCCTTTCTACAAAAAGGTTTTTCAAGAAAATAACATTACAGCAGACAGCATCAACTCCCTTGAAGACATACGTAAAATACCCTTTACAACCAAAGCAGACATGCGGACCAACTATCCTTTCGGCCTGGTAGCTGGCAATATGCGTGAAGACGGGGTACGCATTCATTCCTCAAGTGGCACGACAGGAACCCCCACGGTTATTGTACATTCACAGCACGACCTGGATTCCTGGGCCAATCTGGTTGCCAGATGTTTGTATATGGTTGGTATCCGTAAAACTGACGTATTCCAAAACAGTTCGGGCTACGGCATGTTTACAGGCGGACTTGGTTTCCAATATGGTGCAGAACGTTTAGGCGCCCTAACTGTCCCTGCCGCAGCTGGAAACAGCAAGCGACAAATAAAGTTCATCACCGACTTCAAAACAACTGCCCTGCACGCCATTCCCAGTTATGCTATTCGACTGGCAGAAGTGTTCCAGTCCGAAGGTATTGATCCAACCAACACCAGTTTGAAAACATTGGTTATCGGAGCAGAACCACATACCGACGAACAACGAAAGAAAATCGAGCGGATGCTGGGAGTCAAAGCCTATAACAGTTTTGGAATGACAGAAATGAATGGTCCCGGCGTTGCATTCGAATGTACCGAACAAAACGGCATGCACTTCTGGGAAGATTGTTATCTCGTCGAAATCATCAATCCTGAGACAGGGGAACCCGTACCAGACGGTGAAATCGGTGAGCTGGTATTAACTACGCTCGACCGTGAAATGATGCCGTTAATACGCTATCGCACACGGGACCTCACACGCATCTTACCCGGAGAATGCCCTTGCGGACGAACTCACCTGCGAATAGACCGTATCAAAGGACGTAGCGACGATATGTTCATCATTAAAGGCGTCAATATCTTCCCCATGCAGGTTGAAAAAATATTGGTTCAGTTCCCCCAGCTTGGCAGCAACTACCTCATTACTTTGGATACGATAAACAATCAAGACGAGATGATTGTCGAAGTAGAACTCAGCGACCTCTCGACAGATAGTTACATCGAATTGGAGAAAGTACGAAAAGAGATAACCCGGCAACTCAAAGATGAGATATTGGTAACTCCCAAAGTAAGACTCGTAAAGAAAGGAACTCTTCCTCAAAGCGAAGGAAAAGCTGTCCGAGTAAAAGATTTGCGTAACAATAAATAAGACGGATAGATTCCCTCTTTTTTATCCGAACTTTTATTTTAGAATGCACGAATAACATGAATTAACACCCAAAGGTCCCTTCCTTCATAGGTGAATTCTTGTTATTCGTGCCTAATAATATCTTTCACACACACTTAAACTAGCTTTCACTGTGAAAGACAATCTTTCACACTAAAATATTTCAAACCAACACTTTAGAGATTAGTGAAAGCATGAAAGCATATTTAAAGACGAAACAGTTATTAGAAATGTGTTCTCCCTAAACATCTACTTGAGGAACGTAAAGTGGCACTTTAGAAACTCTAATTCCCCTTTACTACTTTTGAGAAAACAAGAAAAAGGAATGGCAACTAAATTACCATTCCTTTTTTTATAGAAAGCCGCACCGATGATGTGATGAAACTCCGATAGACATGATTTGAGTGCTCGTCCTCTTTGTAATCCACCGACTCAAAGGTTACCCCGAAGGGCGTGGCCCGCCATTGAGAATCGAAGCTTGTCTCGGTATTTCGTAAAATTTGATGAGTTTCCCGATCCAATCAATGCGGCTATTTTTTCTATAACAAAGGTAAGAAGTTTCTATGAAAGAAACAAGAAAAACATAAAAAAAGTGCTGGAAACTTCATAGGCTTCCAGCACTTCTATTAAATTTTCAGTCTTTAATAGCTCATGCTGCCTTAACTTTAGCAACAATAGCCTTAAATGCTTCCGGATGATTAACAGCCAAATCGGCCAAAACCTTGCGGTTAATTTCGATTCCAGCTTTGTGCAAAGCACCCATCAGTTTAGAATAAGACATACCTTCCAAACGAGCAGCAGCATTGATTCGCTGAATCCACAAAGCACGGAAGTTTCTCTTCTTATTCTTGCGGTCACGGAACGCATAAGTTAAACCTTTCTCCCAAGTATTCTTGGCAACGGTCCAAACGTTCTTTCTTGCACCAAAGTAACCTCTGGTTAACTTCAAAATTTTCTTTCTTCTTGCTCTAGAAGCAACGTGATTTACTGATCTTGGCATAGTTTTTACTTGTTTTTGAATGTTAGCGCCATTGCTTCACGCAACAGTCTTCAAGCTAATGCATTCGGTTAATAACTTTAATTTCTTTAGCAGCTTTCTGATTACTTCATAGCCAAAAGCTCCTTAACCTGGCTTACGTTGGTGATATCAACCAATGCAGCGTGGCATAAGTTTCTTTTCTGCTTTTTCGTTTTCTTAGTCAAAATGTGACTGTGAAAAGCATGCTTTCTTTTGATTTTACCCGTTCCGGTAAGAGTAAATCTCTTTTTTGAACCGGAGTTAGTCTTGATCTTTGGCATCTTACTTATATTTAAATTATTAAAACTAGATGGCAACGCACTATACCGACGGCGTTACTCATTTTTTCATTCTTCCGTTGTGTCAGAAGCAACCGACGGTTTAGGAGCAGCAGGCTTCTTTGCACCAGTCGCTTTCTTCGGCGAGAGCTGAATCGTCATACGCTTTCCTTCAAGAACAGGCATCTGGTCTACTTTAGCATAGTCTTCCAAATCATTTGCAAAACGAAGCAATAAAACTTCACCTTGTTCTTTGAACAAAATGGAACGACCTTTGAAGAAAACATATGCCTTCACCTTATCACCATCTTCCAAAAAACCTTTGGCATGTTTCAACTTGAAGTTATAGTCATGGTCATCTGTCTGAGGACCAAAACGGATTTCCTTCACATTGACCTTAACCTGTTTGGCTTTCTGTTCCTTCTGACGTTTCTTCAGTTGGTAAAGGAATTTAGAGTAATCGATAATACGACAAACAGGGGGTTGTGCGTTGGGAGAAATCTCTACAAGGTCCGCTTCGTGTTCTTCGGCCAATTTCAAAGCCTGCGCTATCGGATACACTTTGCTTTCTACTTCATCGCCTACTATGCGGACTTCTTTGGCACGGATTTGCTCATTAATCCGATGTTGCCCTTTTAAGCTGTCATTCTTCATTAAATAACGTTTACTTCCTATTCGTTTTTTATTTGTTACTACTAAATTGGCCGCAAATTTACCACTTATTTATCATATTCTGAACTTCTTCACTGATTTTTTTAGCAAATTCTTCCACTTTCATCGTACCTTGGTCACCTTCACCTTGCTTACGTACAGAAACTTCGCCATTTTCAGCCTCTTTTTCGCCAACAACAAGCATATAAGGAATGCGTTTCATCTCGTTGTCACGAATCTTACGGCCGATCTTCTCGTTACGTTCATCCACAAGAGCACGGATATCATACTTCTTCAGTGCCAGACGCACTTCATTGGCGTAATCATTGAACTTCTCACTGATAGGCAGAATAGCAACCTGATCGGGAGTCAACCATAATGGGAATTTACCAGCTGTATGCTCAATAAGCACAGCGACGAAGCGTTCCATTGAACCAAAAGGTGCGCGGTGAATCATCACAGGACGATGTTTCTGGTTGTCAGCACCTGTATATTCCAACTGGAAGCGTTCGGGCAAGTTATAGTCTACCTGAATAGTACCCAACTGCCAACGGCGTCCAATGGCATCTTTTACCATAAAGTCAAGCTTCGGACCATAGAAAGCAGCTTCACCATATTCGATCTTCGCCTTCAAACCTTTTTCTTCACAGGCTTCGATAATAGCACGTTCTGCTTTCTCCCAGTTTTCATCGCTACCGATATATTTTTCACGATTTTCCTTGTCACGCAAAGAAATCTGTGCTTCGAAATTCTCAAAATTCATAGACTTGAACACAATGGAAATAATATCCATCACGCGCAAGAATTCATCCTTTACCTGATCAGGACGACAGAACAAGTGTGCATCATCCTGCGTAAAGCTACGTACACGAGTCAATCCATGCAGCTCACCACTTTGCTCGTAACGGCAAACCGTACCAAATTCGGCAAGACGCAAAGGCAGATCCTTGTACGAACGAGGCGAGTTCTTGTAAATCATACAGTGATGAGGACAGTTCATCGGCTTCAAGAAGTATTCTTCGCCTTCCTCAGGTGTATGGATAGGCTGGAAAGAGTCTTTTCCATACTTGGCATAGTGGCCAGAAGTGATATACAGAAGTTTGTTTCCGATAGGCGGACACATCACTTCCTGATAGTCATAACGAGCCTGGATGCGACGCAAGAAATCCTGCAAACGGATACGCAAAGCTGTTCCTTTCGGCAACCACATCGGAAGACCTTTTCCTACAGTATCAGAGAACATGAACAAATCCATTTCTTTACCAATCTTACGATGGTCACGTTTCTTGGCTTCTTCCATCATCACCAAGTATTCGTCCAACATCTTTTTCTTTGGGAAAGTGATACCATAAATACGTGTCATCATCTTTCGATCTTCCTGCCCACGCCAATAAGCACCTGCTACAGAGGTCAGCTTGATGGCCTTAATAGGAGCCGTCGTCATCAAGTGCGGGCCACGACACAAATCTGTAAAGGAACCTTGTGTATAAGTTGTAATGTGACCATCTTCCAACTCAGAAATCAGTTCACACTTGTAGGTTTCACCACGATCACCAAATTTTTTCAAGGCATCTTCCTTCGAAATATCCTGGCGAACAACAGCCTCTTTCTTGGCGGCCAGTTCAGCCATTTTGCTTTCAATCGCAGGCAGATCAGCCTCTTTGATGGGTGTTTCGCCCGGATCAACATCATAATAGAATCCGTTTTCGATTGCCGGACCTATACCAAACTGAATGCCGGGATAGAGTTCCTGCAAAGCTTCGGCCAGCAAGTGAGCACTGGTGTGCCAGAAGGCATGCTTACCTTGTTCATCTTCCCACTTATAGAGAACGAACTCGGCATCATTCTGAATGGGACGCCCCAAATCATAGATTTCACCGTTTACACCACAAGCCAAGACTTCTTGAGCTAGTCTTGAACTGATACTTTCTGCTATTTGCAAGCCGGTTACTCCTTCGTTGTATTCACGAACAGAGCCATCTGGGAATGTTATTTTTATCATAATGGTATGTATTTCAAATTCTGAACGCAAAAATAAAGATTTATTTTTTTAAAATCATCTATTTCACAAAAAATGTTATTCGCGGGTATTATCCGTAAAGCGTTTGATAATATTATAAGCAGAAACTACCCCCAGCTCACCAGCCTTACTCAAATCCAAAATACCCTGCTTGTTGTTGCCCAAAAAGATCTGAGTTAATCCACGATTGAAATAGGCCTCTGCGAATTCAGGATCCAGCTCAATGGCCTTATTATAATCTTCCAAAGCTGAACGATAATCCTTCAAAGCAGAAGAGACATTACCACGATTGTAGTATCCATAGACAAAGTCTGGAGCCAATTCTACGACCTTATCCAAGTCTTTCTTGACAACTTCATAATCAACAGCCGTTACCCCAGAATTCTGCTTGTCGGCGGTAGTCGACTGGATATTTCCTTCTGCCATAGCTTCAGCCTTCTTATAGTCAAGCTGTTTGTAGCGAACTAAAGCACGCATGAAATAAGCTGGAAAGAATTTTCCATCCAACAAAATGCTTTGCGTAAAATCGTCAATCGAGCTGTCAAAATCTTGTACCAGATAGAAATCGATACCACGTCCAAAACGTTTCATCGCATTCTGAGGCTCAGCTACAATATCGGATGTATGAGAATCGATCAACGCAAAATGATATTTAATCTGCTCCTCTGTCAACGGAGCTTCCATATTGGTGATGCGCAAAGGCTTCGGCAATTGCTTGGACAGATTCAACGCATCTATGAATTTATGGTAATGGACAGCTTTCTTTACTTCACTGATCTTTTCATAGTAGGTCAAAGCATACATTGGCTCCAACTTGACTACGACATTACGATCTTGTACACGGCCACGATAATCGCTCGTATATCGCTGAGTCATTTCAGAATCATCCGCAATCACTATCTTCCGATAGTTTTCCATATTCTTATCAGACTTTTTGCGCGTCTTTTCCTTGTCGGCGTTATCAGCATCCGAAGTAGCATCGGCTACATCCTTTCCGTTATTCTTCTTTCCATTCAAACGATCCAGCTGAGCTTTCATAAGCTTGAATTCATCTTGCTCAGCTCCCTTGATATCGCCCACCTTACGACGTGCTTCAGCCCGATAATGATATCCAGTCAAGAAGTTTGGATACTCTTCAATCACTTTCGAATAGTCGCTGATAGCCCCCCGATAGTCGCCTGTCTGTGCACGCAACAAACCTCGGTTGAAAGCAGCCATCATGTTGTCTGGCTCCATCTCCAACACAAAATCGAAATCTTCAATAGCTCGGTTGTCGTCTCCGACTTGGGCACGTAGCAAACCTCGGTTGTAATGCCCGATAAAGTTATTGGGATCTATATCCAACGCCACATCATAATCCTGCATAGCTCCCCTCAAATTGTTCTGATGGAAACGAGCCAAAGCACGGTTGATGTAATTTCCTGCATTCTTGACACTCAGACGAATAGCCTGATCCAAATCGTTTTCAGCCTCTTTGTATTGTTTTTGCTGTAGTTTCACCAAAGCACGTGCACTCCAACCGTCAGCATCGTAACGATCCAACTCTATGGCTTTGTCGAAATCCTTCAAGGCATTGATTGTATCATTTTGCCTCAGATTCACTTCACCACGCATCAGGTAAGCCCTCGTGTAACGAGGAGACACCGCCAACAATTTTTCCAAATCGTCCTTTGCTGAAGTATAATCTTCCTTCTGCATGTGACAAAGCGTCAGATTATGCCATAAGACGACATTTTCGGGCTCATATTTCAAAGCCATTCGATAATCTTCTATCGCTCCGTCAAAATTGTTCTGACGAATACGGGCAAGTCCTCTTATCTGATAAGCCCCCACGACAAAAGGATTTCGCCGAATTGCCTCATCACAATCGGCCTCAGCTCCCTGATAGTCTTCCAAATTTATCTTGGCCAAACCACGAAAGAAATATGGTTCGAACAAGTAGGGTTTGGCGCTGATTACCTGATTAAAATACTGAATAGAAAGCACATAATCCTCGAAATACAGCGCATTGCGAGCAATCATCATTACTCGCTCCGTATTAATTTGGGCATATAGCAATGCCGGGAAAAGCAAGATGGCTATCAGGAGTCGCTTCACCATTACAAAATTACAATTACAGTTATTTCACGGTCTTCACCTTATACGTGCAATGCGCCTTACCCTTAAGCAGGGAATTCAGCTTGCCTTTGATCATCTGCTTGCGCAAAGTAGACAAATGGTCAATGAACATCTTGCCTTCCAAGTGGTCGAACTCATGTTGCATGACACGGGCCAAATAGCCTTCAACGTCCTCTTCGTGTGCTTCCCAATTCTCGTCCATGTACTTCACACGAATCTTATCGCCTCGCTTCACGCTCTCATGAATGCCAGGCAAGCTCAGGCAACCTTCCTCCATCGAGACTTCTTCTCCCGACACTTCCAAAATATGAGGATTGATATAAGCCTTGCGGAAGCCTTTGAACTCTGGCAGATCATCGGACAAAACATCCAGATTGATGACAACCACACGAATAGGAAGTCCTACCTGAGGTGCAGCCAAACCAACCCCTTCGGCACGATCCATTGTCTCAAACATATTCGTAATAAGCTCCTTCAGATTGGGATAATCGGGAGTAATATCTTCAGCCACTTTTCTCAATACAGGCTGTCCATACGTATAAATAGGTAAAATCATGTTCTATTCTTTATTTAATAATCTGTCAAATGATGTTCTTCTGTTCTCCATATAACTCTGCAAAATGATGGTAGCACTGATTTCGTCGACCAGTGCCTTGTTCTGCCGGTCTTTCTTTTTCAAGCCGGCATCCAACATTGCCCGATGGGCCAAAACGGAAGTAAAACGCTCGTCCACGTACTCCACAGGTACATCAGGAAGTTTCTTTTGCAGAGAACGGACAAATGGCTCGATACGCTTCATGTTTTCCGAAGCCTCGTTGTTCATCTGTTTGGGAAGACCGACCAGAATACGTTCGACCGGTTCCTTGGACACATAGTCAAGGATGAAAGCAAGCAGTTCATGAGTCGGTACCGTTGTCAATCCGTTCGCTATCAGCTGCAGGGTATCAGTCACCGCTATCCCCGTACGCTTCTTTCCATAATCTATCGCAAGCAATCTTCCCATATCGGCCACAAAAATACAACTTTAATTGTTTCTGCCAAACAATCAATAGACGAGTTTAACATTGTCTATCCAAAGCGAATTGCCTGGCGAACCGATATAAGCACCGCCATGACTGGACGTGAACTGAAGTACCATATGGGTAGGTACGTCGTCTTCCGTTCCCCACGCCACCTCGTGAATAGGTACGCTCTCCCCCTTGCTATTCATGGCATAACGTTCTTCTACCTGCAGGCGCATCATGTGAGCCTTATAGTTAGGATTGCCTGTAATGTCGCCATACATGATGTCGTAAGTAACATTATTTTTCCAATCGGGTGTCGTCGTATAGTAGCGCACTACCATCGTACCTACACGCTTGGCGTAGATGTTGCCGTCCTTATCTTCCCAACGCTTCTGTAACAGAAGAATAGCAGCTGGAAAATCTTTTCCTTCGACATCGGTTATACGGCTAAAGCCTGTAGCGCGAATACGCTTCTCGCGGTCGGACATCTTGACTTTATAGTCAAATTGGATGGCTACTGGCTTTTTAGTGAAAGGAATGCCCGAATTCAACATTTTCTGTGGGTTTTGCGTTCCTTTGATCGGCTCGTGCACATCGCCCAAAAATATGGAGCCGGCGGCAAGCACCGTTATATTCACCAATCCGAAAACCTTGACGCTCTCCATACGTGTATCAAGACGGGCACAGTAGCCGTCGCCTCTCTTCTCAGGAAAGACAGAAGTATTGGTTTTAGTAATACCTGCTACCTTGGCCATGACATTGGAAGTAGCCCAAGGCGAACCTCCCATATTAGTGTATGGTTCGTCACCTACTATGGTCTTTGTAGGGCCGATGGCATAGACATGCTTGGTATCTCCACCAATAATGCCCGATTCCTTGATCTGACGGTCCACCCATTGATCCATGTCACCAAAAGAGATGGGTTCCACATGAGGTTGGGCTACAGCTCTCCCACTCCACAAGGAGGCAACGCAGATCACTATATACAACAAACATTTTCTACACATCATCTTTTTACCTTTTCCTATTTTATAACTCGTACTCCCACTGCTCCAATGCAAAGCCCCAGTTCTCCTGAACCAAATGCACCGTGCGGTCATCGTACTTGTATTTGTTCTTCTTGTACCCCTTCTTGCCTCCCACATATTTCTCGATGTCGGCGCGAGCTTCCGTAAAGCCAGGGATGGACAATGCCTGATAGATATGCTCCGTCATGCCCATAGCGTCGGCCTCGAAGTCCTCGAACTTCACCTCAATCAGGTTGCCGGCAGGGATACAACTCTTGTCCGCCTCGTACTTGTGATACAACTTGGCGTAGATGGAAAGAATGTTCTTTTCCAGTTCTTCGTTGCTGATGTCCTGAAGCTTCAAGGGTTGGATGGTATTGGTGAAGAAGCTGCGCGTGCTCTCGAACACCGTATAGGGATTGCGCATCAGATAGATGAACTTGGCGTTGGGGAACATCTTGACCAGCTCTTTCACGCGGCCCGTATGGGGAGGATTCTTGCTCAAGAACTGGGTGCCGTGCGTATTCCACAAGGATATCTTGATGAGTTTCACAAAGACTTCCTCGAACACCTTCAGCTCTTCATCTGTAATGTCGTCGAAGAGGAGGTACTTGTCGGCATACTCCTGCATGTGCTTGGGCAGGAACCAGAAGTTGTAATAGGTGTAGGGCATCATGTTGGCCAGCGCGAACTCCTCTTCCTGAGGCAAGTCAACGGCCAGCTCCATGTTGTCGGTCGGACGCTTGTCGGGCATCAGCCAACTCATGTTCTTCTTGAAGAAGGGCTGCCCCCACATCATCAGGTGTGGGAAAACGGTCTGATAGGTGGTGTTGTAGCCGAAGTGCTTGTCGCACGAAAAGACATTATGCACAAACGTCGTACCACTCCGCCAATGCCCCAAGATGAACACAGGGTCATGCTCCAACGGTTTGTCGGCCAGCAGTTTTTCGTATTTTCGGTCCTGCAACGACACCAGCGTGGAGAGCAGGCGGCACACGGCCTTCGTCAGCCGATACTTCCCTTTGTAGGAAGCGTCGATGGTGCGGCCGGCGGTTATCTGGTTGAAGGTCTTCCAATCGGCTCCCACCAGCGTATTGATGGGAAGCTTGTTAAATTCTAATAAACCCATATCTTTTTCTCAAATATTCACTCTGTTTTTTACTTCCGATGCCATGCCTTGGAGAAAGCAATGTTTTCTCCACAAGAAAACAGCCTTTTCTCCAAGGGAAAGCATCCTTTTGTTTTGTGCTACTCAGAGGAGCGTTTTCCTCATTTCACCACTTTCACGCCCAATCCCTGGCGTTCGAGTTCCTTCACGGCCTTCTCTATCGCCTCGTAGTGTTCAGGAGCGATGCCAAGCTTCACAAGGTCAAGCACGGGCAGTTCTTCGCCCTGATGCATGTCCTTGCTCTCCACGCGGTCGATAATCATGCCGACGGCGCTGGTATTGTTGGTGATAGGGTCAATCAGGATGAACGAACCCGTTGCCTTGTTCTGCTTGTAAGGGTCGAAGAACAGCTCCTTGGCCGTGGTGAATACCACGCGAGCTATCTGGTTGAGCTGCATGGGGAGTGTTTCCCGCGTCAGCTTGCCATTCTCCAAAGAGAGGTGCTCCATGGTGTTGACGTCCACCTTGTACTTGATGGTGTCGATGTGCGTACGGCTCAGGTTGGTAGTTTGCTTGATGAAGAAGGACTTGTTGGCGTCCATAGGCTCCTCGTCCATCCACACGAGCATGGCCTCGAAGTTGCGGTCTTCCATCGGCAGGTTGTCGGGATGTACCAGCATCTCGCCTCTGGACACGTCAATCTCGTCTTCCAAAGTCAGCGTTACCGACTGAGGCGGGAAGGCATAATCCAACTCGCCGTCGTAGGTCACGATGCTCTTGATGCGCGACTTCTTGCGCGAAGGCAATGCCATCACCTCGTCGCCCTTGCGGATGACGCCCGAAGCTACCTTGCCACAGAAACCACGGAAGTCGAGGTTGGGGCGAAGTACGTATTGGACGGGGAAGCGGAAGTCGTTGAAGTTGTGGTCGTTGTCGATGTGAACGGTTTCCAGAAAGTCGAGCAGCGACGTGCCTTTATACCAAGGCGTACGCTCCGACTTGGTCACCACATTGTCGCCGTCGAGTGCAGACAAGGGGATGCAAATCACATCGGGGATACCCAACGGAGCGACAAACTCCTTGTAGACGGATACAATCTCGTTGAAACGCTCCTCGGAGAAATCCACCAAGTCCATCTTGTTCACGGCCAGGACGACGTGCTTGATACCCAACAGAGACACCAGGAAGGTGTGTCTACGCGTCTGGGTGATGACACCCGTACGTGCATCCACGAGGATAATGGCCAGATTGGCCGTCGAGCCGCCCGTAATCATGTTGCGCGTATATTGCTCGTGCCCCGGCGTGTCGGCGATGATAAACTTGCGGTTGTTGGTCGAGAAGTAGCGGTAGGCTACGTCGATGGTGATACCCTGTTCACGCTCGGCTTTCAATCCGTCCAGCAGAAGGGCGTAGTCGATGTGATCGCCGGCGTTACCCATACGCTTGCTGTCGCGCTCCAAGGCGTCCAGCTGGTCTTCGTACAATTTCTTGCTATCGAACAGGAGGCGTCCTATCAGGGTGGACTTACCGTCGTCCACCGACCCTGCCGTCAGAAAGCGAAGCAAGTCTTTCTGTTCATCCTTGTCCAGAAAGGCCTTTATATCCAATTTATTGTTGTCCATTGTCTTCAAAATCCTTAATCGTTCGTTTAAAAATATCCTTCACGCTTCTTCTGCTCCATGCTGGCTTCCTGGTCGAAGTCGATGACACGCGTGGTACGTTCGCTCTTGGTAGTGGTCATCATCTCCTCCACAATCTTTTCGATGGTGTCGGCTTCGCTCTCCACGGCGCCTGTCAACGGCCAGCAACCCAAGGTGCGGAAACGCACCATACGCATCTGTATCTTGTCGCGATACTGCTCGGGCAGGCGGTCGTCATCGGCCATAATCAGGTTACCGTCTATCTCTACGCAAGGTCTTTCCTTAGCAAAGTAGAGCGGCACGATGGGGATATTCTCCAGGCGGATGTATTGCCAGATGTCCAGCTCCGTCCAGTTGCTCAAGGGGAATACGCGGATGCTCTCGCCCTTGTGGACACGTGCGTTGTAGATGTCCCACAATTCAGGACGCTGGTTCTTGGGGTCCCACTGGTGGAAACGGTCGCGAAAAGAGAAGATACGTTCCTTGGCACGCGACTTTTCCTCGTCACGACGGGCGCCACCGAAGGCGGCATCGAACTTATATTTGTCGAGCGCGTGGAGCAGGGCCTGCGTCTTCATCAGGTCGGTATGCACCTTGCTGCCATGCGTAAAGGGGCCTACCCCCGCCTTGAAGGCTTCCATATTGCTCTCTACAATCAGGTTCCATCCGTATTTCTTGGCATATTCGTCGCGGAACTGAATCATTTCCTTGAACTTCCACTTGGAGTCGATGTGCATCAAGGGGAAGGGCACCTTGCCCGGATAGAAGGCCTTTTCGGCCAGACGCACCATCACGGACGAGTCCTTGCCGATGCTATAGAGCATCACAGGATTCTCGAACTCGGCCGCCACCTCACGAATGATATGAATGGACTCGGCTTCGAGTTCCTTCAAATGACTAAGTTTGTACTCTTCTTTCATCTTTCTATCTTATTTCTTCTGAATTCTGGGTAATATGAGTTCTAACAGTTTGTGAACGGATTCTTCCAAAGTAAGCACCGACGTGTCGAGCGTCAACGCTGGATGTTCAGGCGCTTCGAAAGGAGCGGAAATACCTGTAAAGTTCTTGATTTCGCCCCGACGCGCCTTGGCATAAAGACCTTTCACGTCGCGACGTTCGCATTCCTCAATGGGAGTGCTGACATATACTTCCACAAAATCGTCCCTGCCAATGATATCGGCCGCCATCTCGCGGATGTCGTTGCTGGGGCTGATGAAGGCGGCAATGGTGATGATGCCTGTATCAACAAAGAGTTTGGACACTTCGGCTATGCGTCGGATGTTCTCCACACGGTCGGCTTCGGAAAAACCCAAGTTGTTATTGATGCCGCTACGGATGTTGTCTCCGTCCAAGATACGGCACAAAAGTCCACGCTGATGCAGCTCGCGCTCCAAAGCGATGGCAATGGTACTCTTGCCCGAACCGCTCAGCCCTGTGAACCACACCATCAAGCTGTGTTGCCCCAACAAGGCTTCCTTGTCGCTTCGCGTCATCATTCGATCGAATATCGGATATATGTTGTTATTTTCCATTCTTCTTATTCTTATATATTATACATTTAAAAAGGCCAGATTACAGGTATCAGAAAGACAGATATCAGGAATGTTATGATGTTCAACGGCAGCCCGATACGAACAAAATCCGTGAACTTATAGTTACCGATACCTTGCACAATCAAGTTTGTCTGATAGCCGATGGGGGTAGAGAAACTGGCGGAAGCCGCCATACAAATCACCACAAAGAACGGCACAGGACTTACACCCAACTGTGTAGAAATGGAGAGCGCCAAGGGGAAAGCCAAAGCCGCCGCCGCGTTGTTCGTGATAAGTTCCGTGAACAGATTGGTAATGATAAACACGGCCGCCAGCAAGACATGAGGTCCGTAATGGTCGCTCAAGCCAATGATGTATTTGGCTACCATATCGGCCACACCCGAATTGACCATCGCCTTGCTGATAGCGAAGGCGCAGGCAATGGTAATGAGTACATCCCAAGAGATGTATTTGGTATATTTCCGCGCAGGGAAAATCTTCGTCCACGCCATGATGATGGTTGTTATCGAAACGAAGAAGAACATATCCAGCTGCATATTGGGGACAGCTTCCTTCACGAAAGGAAGTTCTCCGATGGTGGCGCCGGCAATCATCAACACCAGCAAGGCCAAAGCCAGCCAACGTTTACCTCGCCCGGGCACAGGCTCATTATCCTTGCCATTGGCCAGCATGACAAACACAGAAGATTCACCCCACGTCTGGATAAACGAATCGTCTGCCATCACTACCAGCGTATCGCCTTCACGCAAATAACGGTTTTCAAGATTCTCTGTGATACTTTGTCCACCCCGTTTGATTTCCTTCACTTCAGCGCCATAATGACGTTTGAAATTGAAGTCCTTCAACCGTTTGTTGATACCAGGGAAACGAGGTCCCAAAACGGCTTCCACCCGATGCAGATTCCCTTTTTCCTCCGTATCTTCCTCCACTTCCGCTGAATCCTTACGGACATCGGGCAACAATTTCGACGAAAAAATGAACAAATAAAGAATTCCTGCAATAGCTATAAAAATACCGACCTTACCCAATTCAAACATTGTAAACCCTTCATAACCGGCTTCCAATATCATGCCATGTACCACCAGATTGGTCGAAGTACCAATCAGGGTACAGATACCTCCCAAAATAGTAACGTATGACAAGGGAATAAGAAACTTCGTGGCCGGCAGCTTGACCGAATCGGCCCACCGCTTGATGATGGGAGCAAAGATTACTACTACAGGCGTATTGTTCAGAAAAGCAGAAATGAAAGAAATGGTTGGCAACATACGAAGCTGGGCCTTGAAAACCGTTGTTTTCTTCTGAGGCAGCAACTTCTTGATCAGCTGCCCCAAAGCACCCGACTGGCGGATACCCTCACTGACCAGATAAAGCAAAGCGACCGTTATCATACCTTTGTTGCTGAACCCTTCCAACATCTCTTTCGGAGTCAGAATACCAGCACACAAGAACAAGACCACGACCGAAAACAACACCATGCCCGGACGCATCTTGTCGAGTATCAAGGCGGCTACCATGCCTACCAATCCTAATAATACAAGTACAATCTCAAAAGTCATCATCCAGTCTTCATTTATGTCCGACATGCTTCGGCTCTACAATGAACCATGGATTCAGCAAGTCTTCCTTATTATAACTCAATGGCACATCCATTCCTGCCCGATAGACCTCCATACCAGCTGCACGCGCAATGGCATGCCCTGCAGCCGTGTCCCACTCCATTGTTGGGGCAAAACGCGGATAAACATCTGCTACACCTTCGGCCACCAGGCATATCTTGATGGAACTTCCACTCGAAATCAGTTCTATATTCGGATGAATAGCTCTAGCTTCTTCAACAAACTTTTCCGTTTCGGGCGTAGAATGCGAACGTGAAGCGACAATCACATATTTATCATGTTCCGCTTCAATCGGCAAACGAACAGCCTTTGCAATCAATTCCTTCAATGAAGCATCTCCACGCGATGTCACATCCGTCAATTTATAAGCGCCCAATCCTTCCATGGCAAAATAAAGAATATGCTTCACCGGCAAGTAAATAACTCCCATGCGAGGAATGGAATCCTGAACAAAAGCAATGTTAACAGTAAATTCACCATTACGTTTAATAAATTCCTTTGTACCGTCCAACGGATCAACAATCCACAACTCTTTCCACGACTTACGTTCCTCATAGGACTTCGATTTACCCTCTTCGCTCAAGACTGGGAACGGAGTATCGGCCAACAACCGACAAATGACCTCATGAGCCGCGCGGTCGGCAATAGTCAACGGCGAATTATCCGCTTTCTTTTCTACCTGAAAATCAGAATTCGGATCATTATAAATGGAAAGAATTTTCTCACCTGCCGCCAAAGCAGCATCAATAGCCTTTAATATATATTGTTGATCCATACCATTTTTATTAAAGATACAATATAAGGTTGCAAAGGTAGAAACTTTTCTACTCGAAAAAGTTTTCCATTCTACTTTATAACTTCTTTTAAACCAAATTTACGTTCACAAGAATAAAAAAGGCAGCCGCCCTATAGCGTGCCGCCTTTATATTCACATGAAACAAAACAATCGTTCATTTCTAATCCAGCCATCAATTGATGCGATAAAGCAACCAAGCACCTTGAAAATCGTTACGATTAGGATACTTTGCTTTGAAGGCATCACGAGCGGCAGCTGCAGAATCTCTGTCGTGATATGTAGCTACAATCACACGATACATAGAATTATCTGCATTGAAAGCAACAGAAGCACTATATCCTTCTTTATCCAAGAAAGCTTTCAAATTTTCTGCATTGGCTTTCACTGAAAAACTACCTGCTACGACATTGTAATCTTTCAAGCCTGTACCAGACACCACTGTCACCTTTTCCTGACGTACACCAACTTGAGTACTTTCAACTACCTTTGGAGCTTCAACAGGTGCACTAACGACAGGACTCTCTTCAACTGTAGCTGTTTCTGTCGGTTGCGGAGCTTCTGCCAACTCTTGTTTCTTCGCATTTTCATATGCCTTTTTGTAAGCACTTTCGTTCGACTTACAAGAAGAGAATGCCAGTGCTACACAGACACCCATTCCTAATACTGCTAATTTTTTCATTTTCTTTATCATTTAAGTTTTTAAATAAGTTCGTTCAATAATTACGAAAAACGTATATCGTATCGTTATAGTTCAAACGTATCTTCTTGGAGGTCAATTCATCCACTTTAAATGTACGGACACCGCCTTCCCATCCAAACCATTTCTTGTAGGTAGGATCGTCAACAGCAGGTTCCCATAAAGTAATAGTAATCTTATCATCCTCCTCCTTATAATAACCATACATAGAACGATAATTACCATCTTCGCCCATATAATAACTCAGGAAAGAGCCTTTCTGAAAGCCATAAAAGACACTGTCAACCTTTTCAACACTTCCATCAGGATACTGATATTCACGCAATTGCCATTTCCCTACCCAAGGAGAATCTCCACCATTCATGCAAGAAAGGAAACAGACCATCATGACAATCAATAGCAAGACGTTCATGCCTCTAACCAAAGCTCTCATATCTACACCTTAAAATTTAGGAGACAAAAGTACACCTAAGCAATTATCTGACGCCACACAAGACCGTTAAATTTCCCTAAATCAGAAAATATAAGTAGAAATCCTGAAAAAAACATCACCGAAAGAGATGGATATTAGAAGATATTGGCTAGTTTTGCAAGTAAACCATAAAAAATAAATATTATGAAAGGATTAAATGTATTAGCCGCTTTTTTAGGTGGAGCCGCTGTCGGCGCAACCTTAGGTATTCTTTTTGCCCCTGAAAAAGGAGAAGATACTCGTGCAAAAATCGCAGATATCCTGCGCAAAAAAGGCATTCGACTCAGCCGAAACGAAATGGAAAATTTGGTAGACGAAATCGCTGCAGAAATCAAAAATGAAGCAGACGAATAAACAGCCAAAGTAAAAACCGTATAAAACAGAGCTACCATGTTCCCCAATGATAAAAGCATAGAAACATTACAACAGCTTTTCATTGAAGTCAAAAAATATCTAGCACTTCAGAAAAGATATACCCAACTAGAGATAGCAGAAAAACTAACAATTCTGCTATCCACTTTAATTTTGGTGCTGATTATCATTATCCTTAGCATGGTAGCCCTGTTTTATCTATCTTTTACACTAGCCTATCTGCTAGCCCATCTAGTTGGAAGTATCATAACAAGTTTTGCTCTAATTACATGCGTCATCCTTATTCTGATAGCAGCTGTCTATCTTTTGCGCAAAAAACTCATCATCAACCCAATGGCCAAATTTATCGCAAACTTGTTTATTGAAGACCCTGTAAAAAAAGACGAGCAATATGGACAATAACAAACTACAAATAACCACATTGGATGACATCCGGGTCCTGAGGAAACAAGCTTTACTAGATGTACAGCAACAAAAGAAAGTCCTTGGTACCACCGCCCGAAAACTGATTGCCCCTCTTGCACCTACAGTAAACAAAGGGAATTCTATCATGAAAGCTTTCAATACAGGAATGGCCTTATTTGATGGCTTCATGTTGGGTATAAAATTAATTCGAAAATTTCACAGAGCCATTAGAAAATAAAAAACAGCGCTACATTCACTGAAATGCAGCGCTATCTTCATCACAAAACAGTGTTTTATCAAACGTAAGTTTCTAATAGCTTCACCTTTCCTTCAGGAATGATATTGACCGATTGGGTTGTAGCAGGGAACAACACCGTTTCACCCGCACGTAAAGTGATCTCATTTTGAGCATCGTCCACCATACGGCACTCTCCTTCAATGCAAACAAATATTACAAAAGAATCCAACTCTGAATAGTCACATGTAATATCCTCCGTCATATCGTATAAAGAAACAGAGAAATAGGGGGTAGTCAATATTTCTACAGGTTCATTAGGCACAGCCTCATACTCCGTTCTAAAATCATCTTGTACATCTGAGAAATTGATGGCATCCATCGCTTGGCCGATATGCAACTCACGAAGCTTTCCATCCTTATCTCTACGATTATAATCGTAAATACGATATGTCACATCAGACGACTGCTGCACTTCTACCACAAAGGCACCTGCCCCAATACCATGTACACGGCCAGCAGGTACATAGAACACATCACCCGGCCGGATGGCACATGTCTGAAGCACCTCGTCAAATGTACCATTATGTACACGTTCTTTATATTCTTTTGGAGTGATCTGCTTGGAGAAACCCGATATCAAAGTGGCCCCTTCATCGGCAGAAACAACATACCACATTTCATTTTTACCAAAACTGTTATGACGTTTTTTGGCCAATTCATCGCCTGGATGAACTTGAATAGACAATTTTTGCCGCGCATCAATAAACTTAACCAGCAGAGGGAATTGATTGCCAAAACGTGCATAATTAGACTCGCCAACCAATTCTTCCCGATACTTACGTACCATTTCGGGCAACGTTAGCCCTTTGTCTGCGCCATTAGCCACAACAGATTCGCTGCCTTCTACAGCTGATACTTCCCAACTTTCACCCACATTGGGCAAGTTTTCATTCAAATGTTTAAAAGGGATAATCTTATCGCCTCCCCAAAGCGTCTGCTTCAAGACAGGCTCAAATTTCAGAGGGTACATCAAATGTTCTATTAAATATTTTTCAAAATAGTATAAATTGTTTTTCTTCTTTAGTATCAATTTCCCTGCCAAACCAGCAAGCTCTTCTACATACTCTTCAAGACTTCAACTCACAAATTGTCTTGACCAAAGCTTGAATATGGCGACAAACATACAAAAAATTATTTGTTATTGCTTGGGAGAACAAAAGAAAATCTGTTTATTTGCAAGAAATTTAATGAATACCATGATATGACAGCATCTAATATTTATGAAAGTAACCGTTCCTGTTTGGACAGGAAAAACTTTCAAAAAGAAATAGGCGGCAAAAAGACCGACCTTTACATTCTGAGAAACAGCCAAGGAATGGAAGTAGCAGTGACGAACTACGGATGTGCAATCCTTTCCATTATGGTGCCCGACAAGGCTGGAGAGTATGCCAACGTAATCCTAGGGCATGATAGCATAGACCACGTCATTAACAGCCCCGAACCATTTCTTAATACGACAATCGGACGATATGGCAATCGAATAGCCAAAGGACATTTCACCCTCTACGGTGAAGAGCATCAGCTTGCTATCAACAACGGTCCTAATTCATTGCACGGTGGACCGACCGGTTTCCATACCAAAGTATGGGATGCCGTACAACCCAACCCGACAACCGTGATTTTCAACTACACATCAGCCGATGGAGAAGAAGATTTCCCCGGCAATTTGGAGGTTGAAATGACCTATCGCCTTGAAGAAGACATTAACGCGCTGGTGATCGAATATCGCGCAACAACCGATAAAGCGACTGTTGTCAACCTGACGAACCATGGTTTTTTCAACCTGTCAGGAATTGCTTCACCAACTCCTACCGTGCTAAATCATTCTATCAGTATCAATGCAAATTTCTACGTTCCTATTGATGAAGTCTCTATCCCAACTGGAGAAATACTGAAAGTGGAAGGCACTCCTATGGATTTCCGTACGCCACACACCATTGGTGAACGAATAGATGAACCATTCCAACAACTGATCAACGGAGCCGGATACGACCATTGCTATGTACTGAATAAGACAGAAGCAGGAGAATTGAGCCAAGCTGCTACATACACCGACCCAGCCAGTGGACGCATGATGGAAGTATTTACTACAGAAAACGGCATCCAACTATACACTGGTAACTGGCTTAACGGATTTACAGGAGCACATGGCGCTACCTATCCAGCCAGAAGTGCTGTATGCTTCGAAGCCCAATGTTTTCCTGACACTCCTAACAAACCTCACTTTCCGTCGGCAGTCCTACTTCCAGGCGATGAGTACCAGCAAGTAACTATCTACAAATTTAGCGTTACAGAACAATAATTAACACAATTAATAATCTCTTTTATAAAAAGAAAAAACCATGACACAACAAAAGAATGGTAACATCATCGCCATCATAACCATGATTTTCCTTTTTGGTATGATTGCATTCGTTACGAATCTCGCTGCCCCAATGGGGATTGTATTGAAAAATCAATTTTCAGTTTCCAACGCACTTGGTATGTTAGGGAACTTGGGAAACTTCATTGCTTATGCCGTAATGGGTATTCCCAGTGGTATTTTATTAACCAAAGTCGGATACAAAAAGACAGCCCTTATCGCTGTAGCCATTGGATTCATTGGTGTAGGAGTACAGTATCTTTCAGGCCACGCCAGTCCTTCATCAGCTTTTGCTGTATATCTGTGCGGTGCTTTTATCTCAGGTTTTTCCATGTGTCTGCTCAACACTGTGGTCAACCCAATGTTGAACAAGCTGGGTGGTGAAGGCAACAAAGGTAACCAGCTGATCCAAGTAGGTGGTTCGTTTAACTCCGTAATGGCTACTATTACCCCGATGTTTGTAGGTATCCTTATTGCAGGCTCTGTTGAGAAAGCTACCATCTCACAAATCTTCCCTGTGATGTATACTGCCATGGCCGTATTTGCCTTTGCATTTTTCGTGCTTTTGTTTGTCAACATCCCCGAACCCAGCCAAACCAAATCATCAGAATCTATCGGTACATTAATGAAGGGTGCATTGAAATTCCGCCACTTTGTATTGGGCGCCATTGCAATCTTTGTTTATGTAGGTGTTGAAGTAGGCGTACCAGGAACATTGAACCTCTTCCTGACCGACCCTATCGAGAAGGGTGGTGCAGGCATTTCGTCCACGATTTCAGGTTTTGTAGTAGGAACATATTGGTTGCTGATGCTGGTAGGCCGTCTGGCTGGCGCATCATTAGGAGCCAAAATTTCAAGCCGTACGATGATGATTTTCACCTCCGGTTTAGGCCTAATTCTAGTATTATTGGCCATTTTCTCTTCGACCAGTACATTGGTCAATCTGCCCGTATTGCAACAGAGTGCTACAGGAGGCTTGTCTTTCGGAATGGCTGAAGTGCCCGTCAACGCCATGTATCTGGTATTAGTAGGTATCTGTACTTCTATCATGTGGGGTGGCATCTTCAATTTGGCCGTTGAAGGCTTAGGCAAATACTTGGCAGCGGCCTCTGGCTTATTTATGGTATTGGTATGCGGCGGTGGCATTCTTCCTGTTATTCAGGGATGGTTGGCCGACGTTGCCGGATTTATGAACAGCTACTGGGTCATCATTATCGCACTGGCCTATCTGCTCTATTATGGTCTTGTAGGTTGCAAGAACGTCAACAAGGATATCCCTGTTGATTAAGCAGACATTAAAAAGGAAAAGATTACAGGTAATTTTTATTATTCACCTAATAAATTATAAGTATCATGGATATAGAACACGTAAGAAGTCGTTTCATCAAACATTTTGACGGAACAACAGGAGCTGTATATGCATCTCCGGGTCGTATCAACCTTATTGGTGAACACACCGACTATAACGGTGGATTTGTATTCCCCGGAGCCATTGACAAAGGCATGATAGCCGAAATCAAACCAAACGGAACCAACATTGTAAAGGCCTATTCCATCGACCTGAAGGACTATGTAGAATTCGGCCTTAATGAAGAAGATGCTCCTCGCGCCAGCTGGGCTCGTTATATCTTTGGTGTATGCCGCGAAATGATCAAACGTGGTGTAGAAGTAAAGGGATTCAATACAGCTTTCGCAGGCGATGTTCCCCTTGGTGCCGGAATGTCTTCTTCTGCAGCTTTAGAAAGTACGTATGCATATGCACTGAACGATCTTTTCGGTGATAACAAGATTGATAAATTCGAACTCGCTAAGGTTGGCCAAGCTACTGAACATAATTATTGCGGCGTGAACTGCGGCATCATGGACCAGTTTGCTTCCGTATTCGGCAAGAAAGGCAGCCTCATCCGTTTGGATTGCCGTTCGCTGGAATACCAGTATTTCCCATTCGACCCGAAAGGATATCGCCTCGTATTGGTTGACTCCGTTGTAAAACATGAATTGGCATCCTCGGCTTACAACAAACGCCGCCAAAGCTGCGAAGCTGTTGTAGCAGCTGTACAGAAGAATCATCCACACGTAGAGTACCTGCGCGACTGCAACATGGAAATGCTGAACGAAGTGAAAGCTGACGTAACAGAAGAAGACTACAAACGTGCAGAATATGTCATCGAAGAAATCCAACGCGTACTCGATGTTTGCGATGCTTTGGAGAAAGGCGACTATGAAACTGTAGGTCAGAAAATGTACGAAACGCATCACGGCATGAGCAAGCTGTACGAAGTGAGCTGCGAAGAATTGGACTTCCTAAACGATCTTGCTTTCGATTGCGGTGTGACAGGTTCACGCGTAATGGGCGGCGGTTTCGGTGGATGTACTATCAATCTGGTGAAGGACGAACTGTACAGCACTTTTATTGAAAAAGCAAAAGAAGAATTTAAGAACAAGTTCGGCAGAAGCCCCAAGATCTATGATGTAGTCATCAGCGACGGCGCACGCCGATTGGAATAACCAGATTTCATCACGCATAAGTATCTGATCCCCTTCCCCACGCTAATGTCTGGAGAAGGGGATTTTCCATATTTACATCCCACATAGTAAAAAAGACAGGCAGGAACGATGGATATTCACACATAAAAGCCTATCTTTGTCCGTACGAAAAAGATAATCCTTTAAACTGTTTAAACATGAACGACAACAAGCTAATGAACCGCGCGGCAGACAATATCCGCATCCTTGCCGCCTCGATGGTTGAGAAAGCCAAGTCCGGACATCCCGGCGGCGCAATGGGCGGTGCCGACTTTGTGAACGTATTGTTTTCCGAATTTCTGATATACGATCCCGAAAAACCCGCATGGGAAGGACGCGACCGCTTCTTCCTCGATCCAGGGCATATGTCGCCCATGCTCTACTCGCAACTGGCCTTAACGGGCAAGTTTACAATCGACGAACTGAAAGAATTCCGCCAATGGGGAAGCCCTACGCCAGGACACCCTGAACGCGACGTTATGCGCGGCATCGAAAACACATCAGGCCCGCTGGGACAAGGACACACGTTTGCCGTAGGAGCTGCCATCGCAGCCAAATTTCTGAAAGCACGTTTCGGCGAGGTAATGAACCAGACAATTTATGCCTACATCTCCGACGGCGGTGTGCAGGAAGAAATCTCGCAGGGTAGCGGACGCATCGCCGGAACGCTGGGACTGGACAACCTCATTATGTTCTACGACGCCAATGACATCCAGCTGTCTACCACAACTAAAGAAGTAACCACGGAAGATACTGCAAAAAAATACGAAGCCTGGGGATGGAAAGTCATCTGCATTGACGGAAACAACCCTGACGAAATCCGCAAGGCACTAATTGAAGCAAAAGCTGAAAACGAACGCCCCACCCTCATCATCGGGCACACCGTTATGGGCAAAGGAGCCCGCAAGGCCGACGGAAGCAGCTACGAAGCCAACTGTGCTACCCACGGCGCTCCCCTCGGCGGCGATGCTTACGTAAACACCATCAAGAACCTGGGCGGTGATCCTGAAAATCCATTTGTCATCTTCCCCGAAGTAGCCGAGCTCTATGCACGCCGCACCGAAGAGCTACGTAAGATCGTAGCCGAGCGCCACGCAGCCCAAGCCGAATGGGCCAAAGCTAATCCCGAGCTGGCCGCCAAACTGGAGCAATTCTTCGCAGGCAAAGCGCCGCAAGTAGACTGGGCTGCCATCACCCAAAAGCCTGACGCTGCCACGCGCGCTGCATCGGCTACCGTGCTGGGTGCACTGGCCACGCAGGTAGAAAACATGGTTGTAGCTTCTGCCGACCTCTCGAACTCCGACAAGACCGACGGTTTCCTGAAGAAAACCCACGCCTTCCAAAAAGGCGACTTCAGCGGCGCCTTCTTCCAAGCTGGTGTATCCGAACTGACGATGGCCTGCTGCTGCATCGGCATGGCCCTGCACGGCGGCGTCATCCCCGCATGCGGTACGTTCTTCGTCTTCTCCGACTATATGAAACCTGCCGTGCGCATGGCTGCCCTGATGGAAGTGCCCATCAAATTCATTTGGACACACGACGCCTTCCGCGTAGGTGAAGACGGGCCGACGCACGAACCCGTAGAACAGGAAGCTCAGATCCGCCTGATGGAAAAACTGAAAAACCACAAGGGACACAACTCCATGCTGGTGCTCCGTCCCGCTGATGTCGAAGAGACCACCGAGGCCTGGCGACTGGCCATGGAGAATACCGCCACGCCGACGGCACTCATCCTCTCGCGCCAGAACATCGCGAACCTGCCCGCCGGAAACGACTACACGCAGACGGCACGCGGCGCCTACATCGTGGCCGGCTCCGACGCCGACGCCGACGTGGTGCTTGTAGCCTCTGGTTCCGAAGTCTCCACCCTCGTGGCCGGTGCCGAGCTGCTCCGCCGCGACGGCGTGAAGGTGCGCATCGTCTCCGCACCCTCCGAAGGTCTCTTCCGCAGCCAGGACAAAGAATATCAGGAGAACATCATCCCCGCCGGAGCCAAAGTCTTCGGTCTGACAGCCGGCCTGCCCGTCACCTTGGAAGGCCTCGTGGGAGCCAACGGAAAAGTCTGGGGCCTGCCCTCGTTCGGCTACTCCGCCCCCTACAAAGTGCTCGACGAGAAACTGGGCTTCACGGCCGACAACGTTTACAAACAAGTGAAAGAAATGATCTGAAACGACATGAAGACAATAGGTTTAGCATCCGACCACGCAGGCTTCGAGCTGAAGCAGTACGTCAAGCAATGGCTCGACGCACGCGGCTGGTCCTACAAGGACTTCGGCACCTACACCGCCGAAAGCTGCGACTATCCCGACTTTGCCCACCCCCTGGCCCTGGCTGTCGAGGCGGGCGAATGCTACCCCGGCATCGCCATCTGCGGCAGCGGCGAAGGCATCGGCATCACCCTGAACAAGCATCAGGGCATCCGGGCCGCCCTTTGCTGGATACCCGAGATTGCCCATCTGGCACGCCAGCACAACGACGCCAACGTGCTCGTCATGCCTGGCCGCTTCATCACCTGCGAGGAAGCCGACCGTATCATGACCGAGTTCTTCGCCACCGACTTCGAAGGCGGACGCCATCAGCGGCGGATTGACAAAATCCCGGTAAAAGGCTGACGGAAGATTTCCGAATTCAGATTTCTGATTTCAAACAAGACCTGCGCGGACCGACGCACGGAGAAAACCGATGTTCCCCACCGGAGCTCCCGCGTCCGTCCGCGCTTCTTTTTCGTCCGACGGAAACGCCCCGCCGCAAAACGGGGAAACGCCCTGCACGCTGCAGGAAGCTTTCGCTGTTCGCGATTCCGTCCTGCACGCTACGGGAAGCTTTCGCAGTTCGCGATTCCGCCCTGCACGCTGCGGGAAGCTTTCGCAGTTCGCGATTCCGTCCTGCACGCTGCAGGAAGCTTTCGCAGTTCGCGATTCCGTCCTGCACGCTGCAGGAAGCTTTCGCAGTTCGCGATTCCGCCCTGCACGCTGCAGGAAGCTTTCGCAGTTCGCGATTCCGCCCTGCACGCTGCGGGAAGCTTTCCAGCTCCGGGAAAAGCACCGCGGCAAACGGTTTGTCAAAAACTGCACCCTTTCCGTCAAAAAATCGCCCTGCGCATCGGCCGCGGATGCCTATCTTTGCACAGAAACAAACTGTAACATCCGAAAGACCATGAAAAGAAACCTACTCTGCGCCGGCCTGCTGCTCTGCTCCGCCCTTGCAGCCGCCGGACCGGTCGACTTCGACAAAGCCTTCGAAGCCTGCACCGAAATCGAGAAACAAATCGAACGTCCCACCTTCGCCGACCGAAGCTACCTCATCACCGACTTCGGCGCTCGTCCCGGCACGCCCGATGCCCCTTGCCACGAAGCCATCAACCGTGCCATCACGACGTGCAGCCTGGAAGGCGGCGGCACGGTGGTCGTCCCCGCCGACACGTTCTATACCGGCCCGCTGACGCTGAAGAGCAACGTCCGCCTGCACGTGTCCGAGGGTGCCGTTCTGCGCTTCTCCACCGACCAAAGCCTCTACTTCCCCGCCGTCCTGACACGCTGGGAAGGCATCGACTGCTACAACGCCCATCCCCTCATCTACGCCTACGGCGAGACGAACATCGCCATCACCGGCAAGGGCGTCATCGACGGCCAGGGATCGATGGACGCGTGGTGGCCCATGTGCGGCGCAGCCAAGTACGGCTGGCAGGAAGGCATGACAGCCCAGCGCAACGGCGGCCGCGACCGCCTGCTGATGTACGGCGAGACGTCGACCCCCGTCTACCGGCGCGTCATGACGCCCGACGACGGCCTGCGCCCGCAGCTCATCAACCTCTACGCTTGCCGCCGGGTGCTCATCGAAGACGTCACGCTGCTCAACTCTCCCTTCTGGGTCATCCATCCCCTGTTCTGCGAAAGCCTGACGGTGAAAGGCGTCCACGTCTACAACCGCGGTCCTAATGGCGACGGCTGCGACCCCGAGTCGTGCAAGAATGTGCTCATCGAAGACTGCACCTTCGACACGGGCGACGACTGCATCGCCATCAAGTCCGGGCGCAATCAGGACGGACGCCGCTGGAACATCCCCAGCGAAAACATCATCGTGCGCAACTGCCTGATGAAGAACGGCCACGGAGGCGTGGTGATAGGCAGCGAAATCTCCGGCGGCTACCGCAACCTCTACGTCGAGAACTGCCGCATGGACAGCCCCGACCTGGATCGCGTCATCCGCATCAAGACCAGCACCTGCCGCGGCGGGGTGATTGAAAACATCTTCGTGCGCAACATCACCGTCGGCCAGTGCCGCGAAGCCGTGTTGCGCATCAACCTGCAATACGAAAACCGCGAACGTTGCCAGCGAGGCTACGACCCCGTCGTGCGCAACGTCCACCTGAAAAACGTCACCTGCCAAAAAAGCGAACTGGGCGTACTCATCATCGGCTTGGACGACGACAGCCACGTCAGCAACGTCAGCGTGGAAGACTGCCGCTTCGACAACGTCAGCCGCGGCGGTAACGATATCCGCGGCGCCCATGACGTAACGTTCCGAAATCTCTACATCAACGGACAACTTGTCAAGTAAACATCACCGTTATAGACAGGCTACGCCCGAAGCTCCGACAGAATGACAACATCGTCGGACTTCGGGCGTCTTTTTTTCCATCTGTTTTTTACATTTTTATGTCCGAAGATGCAACATGTCCGAGATAAAAAGCTATCTTTGTACGTCCAAAAGCGATTGAATATGGAGAAACTGGATACCATAAAAGAACTCATCAGCCGGGGAGAAACGGAACTGGCCATCAAAGAACTGGACCTCTTCCTTCAGACCTCTGCTGAACACCGGGACCAAGCCTACTACCTCTGCGGAAACGCCTGGCGCAAACAGGGAAACTGGCAGCAGGCGCTGAACAACTACCGCCGCGCGATGGACATCAATCCCGACAGTCCCGCCAAAAACGCCTACGCGATGGTGATGGACATCCTGAACTTCTACAACAAAGACATGTATAATCAATAATAAAACCAAGAGGAACGTATATTATGGCAAAAATCAAAGGAGCAATCGTAGTGGACACCGAGCGCTGCAAAGGATGCAACCTCTGTGTCGTGGCCTGTCCCCTCCACGTGATAGCCCTCACCAAGGAGGTGAATATCAAAGGATATAATTACGCACACCAGATACTGGAGGATACCTGCAACGGCTGCGCATCCTGCGCCACCGTCTGCCCCGACGGCTGTATCTCGGTCTATAAAGTCAAAGTCGAATAAGAAAACAAGTAAGCAATATGGCAGAAGAAGTAGTATTAATGAAAGGTAACGAAGCCATCGCCCACGCCGCCATCCGCTGCGGAGCCGACGGATACTTCGGTTACCCGATTACTCCCCAATCGGAAGTATTGGAAACTCTGGCCGAGCTGAAGCCTTGGGAAACCACCGGCATGGTGGTGCTGCAGGCCGAAAGCGAAGTGGCCGCAATCAATATGGTGTACGGCGGTGCCGGAAGCGGAAAAATGGTGATGACCTCTTCGTCCAGCCCCGGTGTCAGCCTGAAACAGGAAGGCATCTCCTATCTGGCCGGTGCCGAACTGCCCTGCCTCATCGTAAACGTCATGCGCGGAGGTCCCGGCTTGGGAACCATCCAACCCAGCCAGGCCGACTATTTCCAAACCGTAAAAGGTGGCGGACACGGTGACTACCGCCTTATCGCCTTGGCTCCGGCCTCTGTACAGGAAATGGCCGACTTCGTTGGCCTTGCCTTCGAACTGGCCTTCAAATACCGCAATCCGGCCATCATCCTGGCCGACGGCGTCATCGGACAGATGATGGAGAAAGTGGTGCTCCCACCCGCCAAGCCGCGCCGCACCGACGCAGAAGTCATCGCCCAATGCCCTTGGGCCACTACCGGCAAGGCAAAAGGACGCAAGCCCAACATCATCACCTCGCTCGAACTGAAGCCCGAAGAAATGGAGAAGAACAACATCCGCTTCCAAGCAAAATACCGCCAGATAGAGGAGAACGAAGTCCGTTTCGAAGAAATCAACTGCAAAGACGCCGACTATCTCATCGTAGCCTTCGGCTCCATGGCCCGTATCGGACAGAAAGCAATGGAACTGGCCCGCGAAGAAGGTATCAAAGTTGGTATCCTGCGTCCTATCACCCTCTGGCCCTTCCCAACCAAAGCTATTGCCGCATACGCAGAAAAAGTGAAAGGTATGCTGGTGACTGAATTGAACGCTGGACAGATGATCGAAGATGTCCGTCTGGCCGTCAACGGCAAGGTACGTGTCGAACACTTCGGCCGTCTGGGAGGTATCGTCCCCGATCCCGACGAAATCGTGGCTGCCCTGAAAGAAAAGATTATCATCAATGAATAATGTATTCGACTGATGGAAACGGATAAAATAAGAAACGTACTGAACATCATCTTCCTCGTGCTGGCCGTAGCCGCTGTCGCCACCTATTTTCTAGTGGACGACTTCATGACCTTCGTCTACGTATGTGCGGCAGCCATCTTCTTCAAGGTGATGGAGTTCTTCATACGATTTAGCAACAGATAAGGAGGAGCAATTATGACAAAAGAAGATATCATCAAACCCGAAAACCTGGTTTACAAAAAACCGACGCTGATGAACGACAACCCGATGCACTACTGTCCGGGATGCAGCCACGGCGTGGTACACAAGCTCATTGCCGAAGTCATCGAAGAAATGGGCATGGAAGACAAAGCTATCGGCATCTCGCCCGTAGGCTGCGCCGTCTTCATCTACAACTATCTGGACATCGATTGGCAGGAAGCCGCCCACGGACGTGCCCCCGCTTTGGCTACCGCCATCAAGCGCCTTTGGCCGGACCGCCTCGTATTCACCTATCAGGGCGACGGTGACTTGGCCTGCATCGGTACGGCGGAAACCATCCATGCTTTGAACCGTGGTGAAAATATCACTATTATTTTCATCAACAATGCCATTTATGGAATGACCGGCGGACAAATGGCCCCCACCACACTGGTAGGCATGAAGACCGCCACTTGTCCTTACGGTCGCGATGTACATTTGCATGGTTACCCATTAAAGATGGCCGACATTGCTGCACAACTAGAAGGTACTGCTTATGTCACCCGGCAAAGCGTACAATCTGTTCCTGCTATCCGCAAGGCCAAGAAAGCCATCCGTAAAGCCTTCGAGAACTCTATGGCAGGCAAAGGCAGCAATCTGGTAGAATTTGTTTCCACTTGTAATTCAGGCTGGAAAATGACACCCGCTGCAGCCAACAAATGGATGGAAGAAAACATGTTCCCCTTCTATCCCCTTGGCGATTTAAAAGATAAATAACCTCTAAGCACATTTATTCTTATGAAAGAAGAAATCATTATAGCAGGCTTCGGCGGACAAGGCGTACTGTCCATGGGAAAGATTCTGGCCTATTCCGGACTGATGGAGGGCAAGGAAGTCACTTGGATGCCCGCCTATGGTCCCGAACAACGAGGCGGTACGGCCAATGTGACTGTCATCGTCAGCGATGAAAAAATATCATCTCCTATCCTCAGTAAGTACGATGCTGCCATCATTCTCAACCAGCCTTCGCTGGAGAAATTTGAAAGCAAAGTAAAACCTGGTGGCGTACTCATCTATGACGGTTATGGTATCATCAATCCACCCACACGTAAAGACATTCACGTCTATCGTATCGATGCCATGGATGCAGCTAACGAGATGAACAATGCTAAGGCATTCAACATGATCGTATTGGGTGGCCTCCTCAAAATCAAACCTATGGTTACCTTGGAGAATGTTATCAAAGGACTGAAAAAAACACTTCCAGAACGCCATCATCACTTGATTCCGATGAATGAGGAAGCTATCAAGCGGGGAATGGAACTGATTAAAGAAGTCTAAGATTACCAAGCACGGACGGTACAGAATTGAAAGACATCCCAATTCTGTCACCGTCCGTACCTGTTTATCCACCAGCTATGCCTATTCTCTCCTACTCTATTTCCGAAACAACTCCCTATATCAACTGGATCTACTTTTTTCATGCCTGGGGATTCCAACCAAAGTTCGCCACGATTGCAGATCTACATGGTTGCGATTCCTGCCGTGCTCTGTGGCTGGCCCGTTTTCCTGAAACAGAGCGAGCCAAAGCAGCTGAAGCCATGCAACTTTTTAAAGAGGCGCAACGCATGCTCGTCCGGTTGGAAAACGAACTTACTTGCAAATGTATCTATCGCCTATGCTGTGCCAACGCCGATGGAGACAATCTGCTTCTAGATGGAATGCTCTTCCCTTTACTACGACAACAATCCACAACAGCCAATAAAGAATTCTATCTCTGTTTAAGTGACTTCGTACGCCCTCTTTCATCAGGAAAGGCCGATACAGTAGGCGTATTTGCAGCCACAGTAGCAGGAGACACAGACTCTCTCTACACCGACGATCCTTATCAACACTTGCTAGTACAGACACTTGCCGACCGCCTGGCCGAAGCCGCAACAGAAAAAATGCACGAATATATACGCAAAAACGCCTGGGGCTATGCTCCTAACGAGACTCTGTCCATAGCCGAACTCCTACAAGAAAAGTTTCAAGGTATACGCCCCGCCGTTGGTTATCCCTCGCTGCCTGACCAGTCTGTCAACTTTCTCATCGACCAGTTGCTCGACCTAGAACAAATCGGCATCACGCTCACCACAAACGGTGCCATGCATCCCCATGCTTCTGTCAGCGGACTGATGCTGGCTCATCCAGCAGCCCGCTACTTCTCCGTAGGCCGTATCGACCAAGAACAGCTAGAAGATTATGCACGTCGACGAGGAATGCCAATAGAACAGATGAGAAAATTTTTATCGTCCAATCTGGAATGATGTGATTTTCTATCCCAGCAGACGACCAATATCATAAAAAGCCACCCCACAAGAGTTATGGATAAAACAGAACAAGAGTTTGTTGCTCTGATCAAAGAATATGAACGCGTCATCTATAAAGTGTGCTATTTATATGCCACTCCCAACGCGCCACTCAACGATCTGTATCAAGAGGTGGTACTGAACTTATGGAAAGCTTTTCCTAAGTTCCGTCGTGAATGCAAACTATCCACATGGATCTACCGTATCTCGCTAAACACCTGCATCAGCTTTATGCGAAAAGAGAAAAACATTCCCGAAATCGTGTCGCTGACACCTGCCGAAGCAGACCGCAGTGAAGAATGGGACGAGACGCAGGCTATGTTGCGACAACTGTATCGCATGATCAATCGGCTGGGACAATTGGAGAAATCCATTATCCTACTTTATCTTGAAGAAAAGAGTTACGAAGAAATCAGTGAGATTACCGGACTGACCGTAACGAACGTAGCTACAAAACTGAATCGCATCAAGGAGAAACTGAGAAAAATGAAGAAGGAGGAATGATATGGAACTGGAGGAATTGAAGAAATCATGGCAGACGTTGGACAAGCATCTGCAAAACCGGGATATTACCACTGAAGAACGAGTGACAGAACTCATTGCCTGCTACAAACATAAAGCAGAACGAAAGCTGGGCAATCTCATGAGTCTGCAACGAATTTCGCTCTGTATCGGTCTGTTCATCCTGATAGCTATTGGAACCATCTGCCTGCTGCTTCCTTCGTTAATTGACAATACAGACACACGTACCAAACTACAAGTCGTGCTTATTTTTCTAGCTGTGACACTAATAGCAGGTGGTAGCTGGGACTGGCGCACCTACCGCTATATGCAACAGACGCGTGTCGATCTGCTGCCTATTGCTGAAGTGAGCCGACGTATCGTCAAGTTGCGTCTGTGGACACGCCAGGAAGTAGCTGCCATCAGCCTTTGGGTACTGCTCTTCGGAGGTATCTATTATTGGGCCATGGAGTTCTATCACCTGCCGACCCTCATACAAGCAGTCATCATCGGCGTCTTCATACTGTTTGAAGCCACTGTCATTTGGCTGCTCTACCAGCACCTCATCTACAAGAACTTGAACCAAATCAAAAAAGACATTGAAGACTTGAAAGACATATGCACCGAATCACATTAATCCTACTTCTTGCTTTACTTCTACCGGATCTATACATCTATTTAGTGTACATTGTACGGCGAACGAAAAACTTCGTACGGCGTGCTGCCTATTGGCTACCCTCCGCTACCCTGGTTCTGCTATACCTGTATCTTATCTACCTGACAGGCGACAATGCTCTGGCTCATCATCCACAAGCCATCGGCCGCCTGGCTATTGCCGTCATGGCCCTGGCCGTACCCAAAATACTGTTCATGCTTTGCTCACTGCTCGGCATACTATGTCGCGGTATAGGACGCTGTTTGTCAGCTGTCGTACTACACACACCGTTTCGCAAGCCTCGGGCTCCTTTTATAGTTCATCGTGCACCGTTCACCATTCTAGGCTTGGTACTTGGCATTGTAAGTTTCGTCAATGTGATTTATGGTGCCACAGCAGGCATCACGCGTTTCGAAGTAAAGGAAGTGACCTATGAATCGGACCGCCTGCCCGAAGGCTTCGACGGCTATCGCATCGCCCAGTTGTCGGACATCCATATCGGCAGTTGGCAGGGTCGCCCCACAGCCATAGAGAAACTGGTGAAATTAACCAACAGCCAGCAAGCTGACCTCATTGTCTTTACAGGAGACTTGGTGAATCAACAGAGCCACGAGCTGGACGCTTTCCGTCCAATCCTATCGCGCCTGAAAGCCTCTGACGGTGTTTACTCTGTTCTAGGCAATCACGACTACGGCACTTACTACCACTGGAAAAACAGTCATGAAGAAGCAGACAACTTGCAATACCTGAGCAATGAGCAGCAGGCTATGGGCTGGCAATTATTGGATAATAACCACGTTATTCTACACCACAAAGGAGACAGTATTGCCCTCATTGGTGTAGAAAACGATGGTGAGCCACCTTTCCCTCAACACGCCGACCTGGCACAAGCCACCCATGGTACGAAAGGAATGTTCAGTATCCTACTGAGTCATAACCCTACACATTGGCGACGCGAAGTACTGCCAGAATCGGACATCGACCTGATGCTGGCCGGGCATACACACGCCATGCAGATGACCTTCTTCGGTCGCTCGCTTTCGTCACTGAAATACCCAGAATGGTCGGGCATGTACTACGAAGGAGCACGGGCACTCTACGTTAACGTGGGTATCGGCTACGTCGGACTCCCATTCCGCTTCGGTGCCTGGCCTGAGATTACCGTCATCACGCTGAAGAAGAAAAAAGGGTAAAGAGAAACAGGGAAGCTGTAAAAATTATTATCTTTGTCCCGAAAAATAGCCAGTATTATGAAGTTTCTCTACTACATCTATCAGATTTGCATTGCAATTCCTCTATTCCTAGTATTGACCATCCTGACAGCTTTGGTTACCATCATCGGTTCACTACTGGGTGGAGCACACATCTGGGGTTACTATCCCGGTAAGATATGGTCACAGCTAACATGTTACCTCTTACTGATTCCTGTTCATGTAGTGGGACGCGAGAAACTACATAAACATACTTCCTATGTCTTCGTCCCCAACCATCAAGGCGCTTTCGACATTTTTCTCATCTACGGTTTCCTTGGACGTAACTTCAAGTGGATGATGAAGAAGAGTTTGCGGAAAATTCCGTTCGTGGGCAAAGCTTGCGAAAGCGCGGGCCACATCTTCGTGGAACGTGGCAATCCGAAAAAGATGGTTGCCATGATGCGTAAAGCCGAAGCGTCGCTGAAAGATGGGGTGTCACTCGTCGTTTTTCCCGAAGGTGCACGCACGTTCACGGGCCATATGGGTTACTTCAAGCGCGGTGCTTTCCAGCTGGCCGACGACCTACAACTAGCCGTAGTGCCTGTCACGATTGACGGCTCCTTTGAGATCCTGCCCCGCACAGGCAAGTGGATACACCGTCACAGCCTCACACTGACCATCCACGAACCCATTCCACCCAAGTGTAAGGGGCCTGAAAACGTGAAAGCAACCATGACCGAAGCCTATGCTGCCGTAGAAAGCGCCCTACCCGAAAAGTACAAAGGCATGGTGCAAAACGACGATCAGGACCGATAGTCTATTAATCGAAGCCAACACGAAAATTTCCTACCATTTCAACACAGTGCTTTATAACCTTATAACACAGTGCTTCATCAGGGTCTCATGCAGTGCTTCGTCAGCCCCTCATACAGTGCTTCGTCAGAGGGTCATAAAGCACTGTATTAAAGTGAGAGGCCACAACAGATTAAGAAGACATAGATATACAGAAAGAGAGTGAATTCTAACTCGTCTGAGCCTTAGAATTCACTCTCTTTCTTAAGTATACGGACTTGCTGCGCTCAAGGCTGCGTGGAGGCAACGTTCTGACGCAAACGTTTTTGCTCTTCAAGCAGTTTCATGTTCTCTTTGGCCTTGGATATGAAATCCTTCACCAACACATGCTCCTTGAACGAAAGAGGAGCCTCCTTCATAATCTCTTCAACAGCTGGAGTCATCACCGGATAGGGTAAAGTACTGCACATCATCATAAAGACACTGGGACCCAGAACATTCTCGAAATTATCCACAATAAAACCTTTCACGTAAGTATCCATCACGCGTATCAGCGAATCGGCTTCTTGCTCCAACTGTCCATGTATGTCGTCCAGAGCCACACCGTCAAGAACCATACGTGCTTCTTTACGCTCTACTTCCTCGACAGCCAACTCCATTGAATTACGCTTATCAATAAATTCATAAAGCCTGTCATTCAAAGGAGTACCACTCGCCTCCATCTGCGTATTTGCAATGCTAACGCGAATATGTCCATTTTCAAGAACCAGCGGCATCAAGCCTTCATCACCCATATAGAGAGTTACCATCCTGACACTGTCGGCAGGCCCCTTCATCTTAAACAGACCATGGATTACTTCTGCCGAATCAACTGTCACCCAATCACCCTCCTGCAAAGACTTCAAATATAGCATTTTGCCATCCAAACTCGTTACAGAAGATTTTCCTTCTATCTTATAGCGCTTGCTACAAGAAGTAAAAAGCACAAGCAACAGCATCAAAGGGATAGTGCAATTAACACACATCTTGTTCATGTCCATGTAAGAAATGTATTTAGGATTTTCACGCCGCAAAGGTATTAATAATCCTTATAAAGGAAGAGGCAAAAAACGTATTTTCATTTGCTTTACGTATTTTTGCACATAAATTAATCAAAAGCTACAAGATACAGACATGTCTACCTACGCACCCTTTGCCAAACCGCTCTACGTGATGCTAAAGCCTGTAGGAGCCGTATGCAACCTTGCATGTGACTATTGCTACTACCTGGAGAAGGCCAAGCTGTACAAAGGAAATCCCAAGCACGTGATGAGCGAGGAATTGCTGGAGAAGTTCATCGAAGAATACATCAACTCACAGACCATGCCGCAGGTGCTCTTCACCTGGCACGGTGGAGAAACGTTGATGCGCCCTCTGTCTTTCTACAAACGGGCCATGGAACTTCAGAAGAAATATGCCAACGGACGTACCATCGACAATTGCATACAGACCAACGGCACACTGCTCACCGACGAGTGGTGCCAGTTTTTCAAGGAGAACAACTGGCTGGTGGGGGTTTCTATCGACGGCCCGCAGGAATTCCACGACGAGTACCGCAAGAACAAGCAGGGACGCCCCTCATTCCACAAAGTGATGCAAGGCATCAATCTGCTGAAGAAGCACGGCGTGGAATGGAACGGCATGGCAGTGGTGAACGACTACAACGCCGACTATCCCGAGGAGTTTTACCGCTTCTTCAAGGATCTGGGATGCCATTACATCCAGTTCGCTCCCATTGTAGAACGTATCCTGCCCCACGGTGACGGACGCCACCTGGCTTCGCTGGCCGATGGCGATGACGCGCCACTGGCCGACTTCTCTGTCAGCCCCGAACAATGGGGTAACTTCCTCTGCCGCCTGTTCGATCTGTGGGTCAAAGAAGATGTGGGCACGTACTACATCCAGATCTTCGACTCCACACTGGCCAATTGGGTAGGCGAACAGCCCGGCGTATGCTCCATGGCACGGACATGTGGCCATGCCGGCGTAATGGAATTCAACGGTGACGTCTATGCATGCGACCACTTCGTCTTCCCCGAATACAAGCTGGGCAACATCTACCAACAGACACTGGTGGAGATGATGTACAGTGAACGCCAGCAACGCTTCGGCCAGGCCAAATACGACTCCCTGCCTCACCAATGCAAAGAGTGTGAATGGCTCTTCGCCTGCAACGGCGACTGTCCCAAGAACCGCTTTGCCCGCACGACTGACGGCGAACCGGGCCTCAACTACCTCTGTGCCGGCTACCGGCAGTTCTTCAATCATGTGGCTCCCTACATGGACTTCATGAAAAAGGAATACCTGGCCCAGCGCGCGCCTGCCAACGTGATGGACGCCATCCGCGAAGGCAAACTGCCCATGCCCCAATAAAGATTTTACAGAAACAACGTATAAACTATAATTAAATTAAGTGACATACATGAAAATCAAGAAGTACCTCGTTGCGGCTCTCGCCGCAGCATTCACCTTCTCGGCGCAGGCCGACGAAGGCATGTGGCTGCTTCAGCTGATGAAGCAGCAGAATTCCATCGATATGATGAAGAAACAGGGTCTGAAGCTGGAAGCCGACGACCTCTATAACCCCAATGGCGTGTCGCTGAAGGATGCCGTCGGCATCTTCGGCGGAGGATGTACCGGTGAAATCATCTCTCCCGAAGGCCTCATCCTGACCAACCACCACTGCGGATATGCCTCCATCCAGCAACACTCCAGCGTGGAGCACGACTACCTGACGGACGGCTTCTGGGCCAAAAGCCGTGCCGAAGAACTGCCCACACCGGGACTGAAGTTCCGCTTTGTGCATCGAATCGTAGACATCACCGACCTGGTGAACGCTAAAGTGAAAGCCGGTGAAGTGGACGAATACGAAGCCATGACCAACAAGTTCCTCAGCAAGCTGGCCAAGGAAGAACTGGAAAAGAGCGACCTCAAGGGCAAACCCGGCATCGAAGTACGCGCTCTGCCTTTCTACGCCGGAAACAAGTATTACCTTTTCTATTATAAGGTCTATAGCGACGTGCGCATGGTGGCAGCTCCGCCTTCGAGCGTAGGCAAATTCGGCGGCGAGACGGACAACTGGATGTGGCCCCGCCACACAGGCGACTTCTCCATGTTCCGCATCTATGCTGACAAGAACGGAGAGCCTGCCGAATACAGCGCTGACAATGTACCCTTGAAGACCCCGAAGTACCTTTCTATCTCGCTGAAGGGACTCAACGAAGGTGACTATGCCATGATCATGGGCTTCCCCGGTTCTACCGAACGTTACCTCACACAAAGCGAAGTACGCCAACGTATGACCGCCGTCAACCAGGCCATGATCGACATGCGTACCGTTTACCTCGACGTACTGAAGAAGTACATGCGCCAGAGTGACAAGACTCGTATCCAGTATGCCAACAAGTTCGCTGGTAGCAGCAACTACTGGAAAAACTCCATTGGCATGAACAAGGCTATCGTGGACAACGACGTGCTCGCCACCAAGGCTGAACAAGAGAAGCGCTTCGCCTCCTTCGCCCAAGGCAAGCCCGAATACGAAGGCGTGGTAGAAAAGATAGACGCCCTCGTGGAGAAGATGTCTCCCTCACTGCGCCGCCTGGAGTACACTAGTGAGGCTCTGAGCGGAGCCATCGAGTTCGGCTGCCCGCCTGCGCTGATGGACAAGATGAAGGAAGCCATCGAGACAAAGAACGACTCCCTGCTCCAAGCCACCAAGAAGCAGCTGGAAGAAGTGTACGAAAGAATCCACAACAAGGATTACGACCAGCAGGTGGATCGCGCCGTTGCCAAAGCCATTTTGCCCGCACTTGCCAAGGCTCTGACACCCGAAGAACTACCCGCCTTCTACCAGACCATTGAGAAGGAGTACAAGGGCGACTATAACGCCTACGTAGACGACCTCTTCGATACCTCTATCATGGGCAGCCGCGCCAACTTGGACAAGTTCCTGAAGAAGCCTAGCGTAAAGGCCATCGACCGTGACCTGGCCACCAACTTCAGCCGCACCAAGCTGGACAAGCTGAAAGAAGCCGCTGCCGAATGCAACCAGTACGCACAAGAAATCGAGCTGCTACACAAGGCTTACATCCGCGGACTGGGCGAGATGAAACAGCCCGTGCCTTCCTATCCCGACGCCAACTTCACCATCCGCCTGACTTATGGCAACGTGAAGTCCTACAATCCGAAAGACGGCGTACACTACAAGTATTTTACCACTACCGACGGTATCCTCGAGAAGGAAGACCCCGAGAACCCCGAGTTCGTGGTTCCGGCCAAGCTGAAGGAACTCATCCAGAAGAAGGACTTCGGACGCTATGCCATGGCCGACGGCACCATGCCCGTCTGCTTCCTGACGACGAACGACATCACCGGCGGCAACTCCGGCTCGCCCGTCATCGACGGCGAGGGACGCCTCATCGGCTGTGCCTTCGACGGCAACTGGGAGTCGCTGAGCGGCGACATCAACTTTGACAACTCGCTGCAACGCTGCATCGCCCTGGACATCCGCTACATGCTCTTCATCCTCGACAAGCTGGGCGGCTGCGGACACCTCATCGACGAGATGACCATCGTGGAGTAATTCCTCGGACGGACAATATTTTTTACCAACATCCGGAAGTTTCCGAATCTACCTCCCCACCTTTGCCTACCAAAGGTGGGGAGTTTGGCCATCAAAGGTGGGGAGTTTGGTTACCAAAGGTGGGGAGTTTGTCTACCCCCCTCCACAGCCCCTTCTGACGCGGTTTCGGACATTTCTTGTTTTGTAAGCAATTATAACCATACAATCATTCCATCTTATGAGAAAGCTATTCCTTACCCTCCTCCTCTGTGCCCCCCTGACGCACGCCCTGGCCGACGAAGGCATGTGGATGCTGACCGACCTGAAGCGGCAGAACGAAGCGGCCATGCAGGAACTGGGCCTGCTGCTGCCCGCCGACTCCATCTACAACCCCGAAGGTATTGCCCTGAAGGACGCCGTCGTACACTTCGGCGGAGGCTGCACGGGCGAGGTCATCTCGGCCGAAGGGCTGGTGCTCACCAACCACCACTGTGGCTACAGCGCTATCCAGCAGCACTCCAGCGTAGAGCACGACTACCTGACGGACGGCTTCTGGGCCATGAGCCGGCAGGAGGAGCTGCCGTGCCGGGGACTCACCGTGACCTTCATCGACCGTATCCTCGACGTGACGGACTACGTACGGCAGCAGCTGGCCAAGGACGCCGACCCGCAGGGCACCAACTACCTCTCGCCCAAGTACCTCGCCCAGGTGTGCGAACGCTTCCTGAAAGAACAAAACATCGCCCTCGGCACAGGCGGCAAAGCCGAACTGAAAGCCTTCTACGGCGGCAACCGCTACTACCTCTTCGTGAAGACCGAGTACAGCGACATCCGCATGGTGGGCGCGCCGCCGTCGAGCATCGGCAAGTTCGGTGCCGACACAGACAACTGGATGTGGCCCCGCCACACGGGCGACTTCTCCATCTTCCGTATCTACGCCGACAAGGACGGACGCCCCGCCGCCTACAGCCCGGACAACGTGCCCCTGCGCGTGAAGAAGCACCTCAACATCAGCCTCCGAGGCTACAAAGAGGGCGACTTCGCCTTCGTCATGGGCTTCCCCGGCCGCAACTGGCGCTACATGATAGCCGACGAGGTGGAGGAGCGGATGCAGACCACCAACTTCATGCGCCACCACGTGCGCGACGCCCGCCAGCGCGTCCTCATGGAGCAGATGCTGCGCGATGACGCCGTGCGCATCCACTACGCCAGCAAGTACGCCTCCAGCGCCAACTACTGGAAGAACGCCATCGGCATGAACGAAGGCCTCGTACGCCTCCACGTGCTCGACACCAAGCGTGCCCAGCAGGAAGCCCTGCTGCAACGCGGACGCGAGCTGGGCGACACGACCTATCAGGCCGCCTTCGACCGTATCCGCGCCATCGTGCAGAAGCGCCGCCCCGCCCTCTACCACCAGCAGGCCATCCAGGAGGCACTGGTCACGGCACTCGACTTCATGCGCATCCCCAGCACCACCGCCCTCGTCACCGCCCTCAAGAGCAAGGACAAGGCAGCCATCCAGGCGGCCACGGACAGCCTGCGCCAGGCAGCCGACAAGTATTTCGCCTCCGTCCCCTATCCTGAAGTGGAGAAGCTCGTGGGCAAGGAGATGCTGCGCACGTATGCCCGCTACATCCCCGCCGACCAGCGCATCGGCATCTTCCAGGTCATCGACAAGCGCTTCAAGGGCGATACGGACGCCTTCATCGACGCCTGCTTCGAGTACTCCATCTTCGGTAGCCGCGAGAACTTCGACAAGTTCATCCGCAAGCCCAAGCTCTACAAAGTGACCAGCGACTGGATGGTGCTCTTCAAGTACTCCATCACCGACGGCCTGCTGCAGACGGCCATCGCCATGATGGACGCCAACCGCGACTACAACGCCGCCCACAAGACGTGGGTCAAGGGCATGATGGACCTGCGCCAGGCCCAGGGACAGCCCATCTATCCCGACGCCAACTCCACCCTGCGACTGACCTACGGCAAGGTGGCTTCCTACGAACCTGCCGACGGAGCCGTCTACGACTACCAGACGACACTGGAAGGCGTGATGCAGAAGGAAGACCCGACGAACTGGGAGTTCGTGGTGCCCGACAAGCTGAAGCAGCTCTGGAAGACGAAAGACTTCGGCCGCTATGCCCTCGAGGACGGACGGATGCCCGTGTGCTTCATCGTGGACACGGACAACACCGGCGGCAACTCCGGCAGCCCCGTGTTCAACGCCCGCGGCGAGCTCATCGGCACCGCCTTCGACCGCAACTACGAAGGCCTGACGGGCGACATCGCCTTCCGCCCCTCGTCGCAGCGCGCCGCCTGCGTGGACATCCGCTACACGCTCTTCATCATCGAGAAGTATGCCGGTGCCTCGCACCTCATCGACGAACTGAGCATCGTGGATTGAACCAAATCGACACAAAGTTTGTTTGTACATAACATTATCAACCCACTAACAAAATACGATTATGGAAAAATTTGCAGAACTGATCAACAATACCGCAGAGCCCGTGCTGGTGGACTTCTACGCTACGTGGTGCGGCCCCTGCAAGATGATGCACCCCATACTGGAGAACGTCAAGGCCCGCGTGGGCAACAAGGCGCGCATCGTCAAGATAGACGTGGACGAACAGCAGGCACTGGCCATGAAATACCAGATTCAGGCCGTCCCCACGCTGATGCTCTTCAAGGGCGGAAAGCAGGTGTGGCGGCAGTCGGGCGTGGTGCAGAGCAACCAGCTGGTCGAACTCATCGAAAGCCAGGCATGAGGTATTAATTATCCATTATCAATTTTCAATTCTCCATTACTATGAGGAAGTTATTGCTTACCCTGGCCCTCGCGGCCACCGCCCTCCTCGGCCACGCCCAGGAGGTGATTGTGATGGACAAGGCCATGTTCATCGACAAGGTGTTCGACTATGAGAACAGCAAGGAATGGAAATACAAGGGAGACAAACCCGCCATCATCGACCTCTACGCCGACTGGTGCGGGCCTTGCCGCAAGGTGGCTCCCATCATGAAGGAACTGGCCAAGGAATATGCCGGAAAAATCACCATCTACAAGGTGAACGTGGACAAGGAGCAGGAGCTCGCCGCCCTGTTCAACGCCACCAGCATCCCCCTCTTCGTACTCATCCCCCTGAAGGAGCAGCCGCAGCTGATGCGCGGCGCCGCCGACAAGGCCACGTACAAGAAGGCCATCGACGAATTCCTGCTGAAGACGCCCTAAGCCGGCTTTCGCAGGCCGGAGATTTCGTCCCCACGACGTCGGGAAGCTTTCGCAAGCCGCGATTCCTTCCCCGCGGCGGCGGGACGTTTTCGCAAGCCGCGATTCCTTCCCCGCGGCGTCGGGACGTTTTCGCAGGTCGGAACTCTATCTGATTTCCCGCTCGACCCAACGCCCCGCCTGCAACTGCATGACGGACGTGAAGCCCGCCCGGCGCAGGGTGCGGAACGCCTCGGACATGCCGCTGGCGATGCGCTCGGGATAGTGCGCGTCGCTGTTCACCTGCACGCGGACGCCCAGCTCGCGCAGCAGCGGGAAGTAGCGCACGTCGGGATAGAAGACGCCCAACTCCTCGTAGGCCTTCGTGTTGATTTCCATCTGATAGCCGCGGCGGGCAATTTCGGCGAAGTAGTCGCACACGAGGCGGTCGTACCACGGCTCGTCCAGGATGCCCGGCCGGCAACAGGCGGCGTTGTAGTGCACCTTGTCGGCGTGGCCCACGATGTCGAAGCCACCCAGCTCCACCATGCGCCGCGAGCGCTCGTAGTAGAGGCGCACGACGCGCTCCACGTCGCCGTGGAAATGTCGGTCCACCATCTGGCGGAACTTGTCGGCAGGCAGGTCGGCATCCACCACGCGGCCCTCGTCGTCGTAGAGCAGGTGGACGGAGCCGATGCGGTAGTCCAGCGGCAGGCGGCGGAAACGTTCGATGGCGGGATGGCTCTCCTCGTTCAGGTAGTCAATCTCCAGCCCGAGGTACAACTCGATGCGCCCGGCATATTTCTCCTTGAGGCGGCGGAACTCGGCCAGGTAGTCGTCCATGCGGTCCCACTCCATGGTCCACGCCGTGGGGAAAGGCAGCGGGGCGTGCGACGAGAAGCCGTAGGACGTGAAGCCCCGGCTCACGGCAAAGCGGACGAAATCCTCCATGCCGGCGCGGCCGTCGCAGTAGAGGGAGTGGCTGTGGTAGTTGCTTCTTCCTTCCATACTTATTCCATTTCGCTCAATTCCAACCATCGCATTGTCTTTTCATCAATCAGGTCCGTCAGCTGCGGCAGGCGTTTCGACTTCTCTGTCAGTTCGTCCACCGAAAGCGTGCCGCTGCACAAGGCATCCTCGATGGCCTTCTTCTCGGCTTCGAGCTCGGCAATCTCCTTCTCGAGCTGCTCGAACTCGCGGCGTTCCTTGAAACTCATGCGGCGCTTCTCGTCCTGACGGATGCGGGCGGGCTTGGCGGCGGCTTGCGGTTTGGCGGCCGCCTGCTGTTCCTTGTCGTGGCGTGCCTTGGCCTCCTTCCATTCGCGGTACTGCGTGTAGTTGCCGGGGAAGTCGCGGATGTCGCCCCCGCCGTTGAACACCAGCAGATGGTCCACCACCTTGTCCATGAAGTAGCGGTCGTGGCTGACGACGATGACGCATCCCTTGAAGCCTTGCAGATATTCTTCGAGCACCTGGAGGGTGACGATGTCGAGGTCGTTGGTGGGCTCGTCCAGCACGAGGAAGTTGGGGTTGCGCATCAGCACCGTACAGAGGTAGAGACGGCGGCGTTCGCCTCCGCTCAGCTTATAGACGTAACTGTGCTGCGTCTCGGGCGTGAAGAGGAAGTGCTGGAGGAACTGCGAGGCGGTGAGCCTCTTGCCGTTGCCCAGTTCGATAACTTCAGCGATGTCCTGCACCACGTCGATGACCTTCATCTGCTCGTTGAACTGAAGCCCGTCCTGCGAGTAGTAGCCGAAACGGACGGTCTCGCCGATGTCCAGCGTACCGCTGTCGGGCTTCACCAGCCCCATCAGTATCTTGATGAAGGTTGACTTGCCCGTTCCGTTGTTGCCCACGATGCCCATCTTCTCGTAACGGGCGAAGATGTAGGAGAAGTCATCCAGTATCTTCAGGTCGCCGAAAGCCTTGCACAGGTGGTCGGCCTCGAATATCTTGTTGCCGATGTAGGAAGCCTTGACGTCGAGCTTCACGTTGGCGTCGTGGAAGCGCTGCTTGGCCACCTTCTCCAGTTCGTAGAAGGCCTCCTCGCGGTAGCGGGCCTTGTGGCCGCGGGCCTGGGGCATTCGGCGCATCCACTCCAGCTCGGTGCGGTACAGGTTGTTGGCGCGCTCCACCTCCACCGTCTTGGCGTCGATGCGCTCCTGCCGCTTCTCCAAGTAGTAGCTGTAGTTTCCCTTGTAGGAATAAATCGTGCGGTTGTCTATCTCGATGATTTCGGAGCAGACACGGTCGAGGAAGTAGCGGTCGTGCGTCACCATGAGCAGTGTCAGGTTCGTCCGTCGCAGGTATTCTTCCAGCCACTCGGTCATGTCGAGGTCGAGGTGGTTGGTGGGCTCGTCGAGGATGAGGAGGTCGGGCTCGGTGATAAGGGTGTTGGCCAGCGCCACACGCTTCAGCTGCCCGCCGGAGAGGTGCTTCACCTGTTGGTTGAAGTCGCGTATCTTCAGTTGGGAAAGTATCTGCTTGGCCTTCTGCTCGTAGTCCCACGCCTTTTCGTGGTCCATGCGCACGAGCAGCTCGTCCAGGCCGGGATGGCCTTCGGTCTCCATGCAGCGTTCGTAGTCCTTGATGAGGTCCACGGTCATGTTGCCATGATGGAAACAGGCTTCGAGTACGGTCAGTTCTTCGGGATACGAGGGACTTTGTTCAAGATAGCCCACACGAAGATCTCGGCGAAAGGATATCTTTCCCTCGTCGTAACCCTCCTTTCCCGAGAGGATGTTGAGCAGGGTGGACTTGCCGCTTCCGTTCTTAGCAATCAGTCCGACACGTTGGCCTTCTACCAGGCCGAAGGATATGTTTTCAAACAGAACCAGGTCGCCGAACGACTTGGTGAGGTTTTCTACTTGCAGTATGGGAGACATTAATTTAAATGAAGAATGAAGAATTAATAATGAAGAATTAATCAAGCATTGCAATAGGCTTCCGCCAGGTTGATCTTTTCGCCGGCCTTCACCTTGCTCCACGCCAGCTTCATGGGGTCTATCCACTGGCCGGTAGCAGTGTTGAGCAATACGGGGGCCTCGCGGTTGCCGTCTATCAGCGTGCGCCACTCCAGCCCGTCCACTTCGTTGGCCATGATGACGCAGAGGGTGATGCCCAGTGCCAGCCACTGGTCTTTCTTCTTGGGGCCTATCACGCCGCGGTCCACCACCTGCTGCATGCTTTCCACGTCTTCTTCCGCGCCCTGGAAATCTTTCTTCAGCAGGCCTTTCACCGTCTTCTCCACCCACTCGTAGGCTTCGTCTATCTGATAGATTTCGGAGAGACGGACGGGGATAAGCTCGACAGGATACTTCACACCCTGCTTGCGCACCTGCAGGGAAGCAATCACCCGCTCGGCCTCGGCCACGGATTCACCCTTGCGCACGGTGAACGAGCACTCAAAGGCTACATCGTCCACACCCGTAATCCAGATGTGCGACGTGTAGTATTCGCCGCCTTCCTCAAACATCTCCTTGCTATAGGCACAATCCAACGCACCCACACGTACCCGTACAGCCGAAGCGTTCTCCTTCAGCTCCTGCCGTACGGACTCACGCCCGTAATCAGCCGTATTGCCCCGATAGGCCGAAATGCGGAAATTACCCGTCCACTCGTCGGGATTGTAGAACAGGAACGAGCCTTCGCTGTCTTCGAATTCGCTCCACACGGCCGGGTATTCCATGGAAAACCACGCACCTGGAGAAATATACTTCTTGAATGATTCCATATCGTTGACTCTGACTTAACTTCGCAAAGGTAACACTCCCGGCGATGATTTGCAAGCGGCAGGTACAAAAACAAGCCTTATTTGCCGATGGGCTGTATCTTCCTGCGCACTTCCTTCGATATTTCCAAAAACATGTAGTTCAGCTTACCCGAGTGGATGCCCTCCTCGTGCTGACGGTACTTTTTGTTGGCATACTCCTTCGACTTGTCGAACGTGATGCGCGACATCTGGTTCTGCGACTTGCCCACCATCGTGGAGTCTAGCTGCTCATCGGGGAAAAAATCGCCCAGGTCAACATCTCCTATCATCGTCGTCTCGAGAAAGTTCATGTCCTTGTGCTGGCTGTCGGTATAGTAGCCCACAAACATGTGGCCGGGTATGCGCACCAGTATCGGCTCGATGTTGATGGCACGCAACAGGGAAGCGAACAAGACGCTGCCGTCCACGCAATTAATCTGAGACGACTCCAACGCATCGTCGAAAGTACGTACCCGCTGGGAAAAGACAATGTTACTCGAAAGGCTGGTGTTCGATACCGAGCTGTAGCGGAAGTTACGCTTCTGCAATACGTTCCACAAGGCATACACCTGCTTGTCTACCGCCTCCGCCTTCCCGCCCTGATAGCCCAGGAAGCGGTTGACGATGCGCGTGTTGAGCGCCTCGCGGAGCAGACGATCTATCATCGGATTTTCCTCGTTGACGTAGGCGGCAAAGAAAATGCCCGTATCGTGGAACTTGGTCCCGTTGGTAACGTACCCCAACAGACACTCATTGATGCTTCTCACGGAGAAGGTACGCACCTTCTGCCCCAACGCCTTGCCGTTCACCTCCACCGTAACGGCCACACTGATTGGCTCGGCCTGCTCGTTAGCCTTCAAGGCCTCGTAGTTCCAGATGATATCAGGATAGATAATGTACTCGGTACGCGGACGGGGCAACACAAATTCGGACACCGAACGGGAGAAGAACGGCGTCTCGGCCACCTCGATACGGACACGCGTGTAGCTGCGCCCCGAACGCAGGCGGATCGCAATGCACGACTTTGGGTTTCCCACATACATGGAATCGGAAGGCACAATGACTTGTGCATCGGTAGTAGCTACCGACAAAATACTCGAAGGGAAAACATTTCCTCCCAAATCATCAACTATTTCAAACCCCGCACGGAAAGGAATACCATTCAACCAAAAAGCTACTACTGACACCACAATCACGGCCCCGAGACATATCCCAAAACACCAACGGCTCGTAAACAAGCGATGCCAATCTATACAAATAAATTTCTTCATACATTATCTCAACTTAAGAACAAACAAAGATAAAGCTTTCCATGCAAATAAAAGAACACAGATAGCGACAAATTGTTCCTTACGGATCATCGTTTAAGAATTAAAAATTCACTATCAATCTCCAAGAAGGCTTGTAACAACATTGTAACATCTGTTTCATGTTTCCGTAATAAAAATGCCTCAACTTTGCCGCATCAAAAGAATAAAAACATATTTTTGCAAAACCATACCTTACTAAAATTGAAGAAGAGATGAACAACTATCGGATATTGGTCGTCGATGACGAAGAAGACTTGTGCGAGATTTTGAAGTTCAACCTCGAAAACGAAGGTTACGAAGTGGATACGGCAAACTCTGCAGAAGAAGCCCTGCAAATGGACATCAGTCACTACAACTTACTCTTGTTGGATGTAATGATGGGTGAAATATCCGGCTTCAAAATGGCACGTATGCTAAAACAAGACAAAAAGACTGCCCAAATCCCCATCATCTTCATCACAGCTAAAGATACGGAAAACGATACAGTCACAGGATTCAATTTAGGAGCCGATGACTACATATCAAAACCCTTCTCACTGCGTGAAGTAACAGCACGTGTCAAAGCCGTGTTACGCCGTACTAGTTCACAAGAAACAGAACGTATACCTGAACAGCTAGTGTACAAATCACTGGTACTTGACATCGTCAAAAAGAAAGTATGTATTAACGGAGAAGAAGCTCCGTTAACTAAAAAGGAATTTGAAATCTTGCTCTTATTATTACAGAACAAAGGACGCGTATTCTCGCGTGAGGACATACTGAACAAGGTATGGAGCGACGAAGTATACGTGCTGGACCGTACCATCGACGTAAATATCACACGCCTGCGCAAGAAAATAGGTGATTATGGTAAATGTATTGTAACACGCCTGGGATATGGATACTGCTTCGAAGCCGAATGAAAATCGGCATTTTCTGTCATTCAGTCGGAAACTGTTCTTATCCGTCTTCCTGCTGTTCCTGCTATTTGCAGGAAGTGTTACCCTTTACCAATACCAGCGAGAAAAAGAATACAAAATAGAACTGCTCGACCTGCAATTGCAGGATTTCAATGAAGACCTCTACTTTCGACTGACAGAAACCCCTGACAGCCTATGGAATTCTGTGCTTAATAGCTACATAAGTCAAAGCACAACCAAAGAATTGCGTGTCACCATCATTAATCCACTAGGTGTTGTTTTGTATGACAGTTACGAACACAACATCAGTCCCAAAAATCATCAAGATAGGCCAGAAGTACAACAAGCACTGAAACATAGAAAAGGCCATGACGTGCGACGCACTTCGGAAACTACAGGTGTACCTTATTTTTATTCAGCCACAGATTTCGGATCCTACATCATCCGTTCGGCACTGCCTTACGATATTGACCTAGTCAATCACCTGGCGGCTGATCGCCACTACCTGTGGTTCACATTGGCTGTCACTCTTGTGCTAATATTCATCTACTACCATTTTACCTCACGCTTGGGAACGGCCATCACCAAACTACGCCAGTTTGCCAAACGTGCCGACAAGAACGAGCCAATTGAAACAGACCTCCAATCAGCTTTTCCACATAACGAATTAGGTGAAATATCACAACATATCATTCAGATCTACCGCCGATTGCGTGAAACAAAGGAAGCACTCTACATTGAACGCGAAAAACTTATCACACACCTTCAGACATCCCGCGAAGGTTTAGGTGTATTTACCAAAGACAAAAAAGAAATATTGGTCAACAACTTGTTTATCCAATACAGCAACTTGATATCAGACTCCAACTTGGAAACAACTGAAGAGATCTTCTCTGTATGTGAATTTCAGAAAATTACCGACTTCATAGGTAAAGCTCACCGCAGTCCACTTGGGAAAGAAGAAAAAAGAATATCTCTCACCATTAATAAAAACGGACGCATTTTTATTGTAGAGTGTATCATATTCCAAGACCTAAGTTTCGAGATTTCCATTAATGATATCACACAAGAAGAGGAACAAATACGCTTAAAACGACAACTTACTCAAAACATTGCTCACGAACTAAAAACCCCTGTCAGCAGTATACAAGGCTATTTAGAAACCATCCTTAGCACCCAAGATCTTCCGCAAGAAAAAATGCAGACTTTTTTAGAACGATGCTACACCCAAAGCAACCGACTAACTCGCCTTCTACGAGACATTTCTGTACTGACACGCATGGACGAGGCAGCTAACCTCATCGACATGGAGAAAGTGGATGTCAGTCTACTAGTGGGAAACATCGTCAACGAAGTAGCGCTCGAATTGGAAGAAAAGGATATTACTGTTGTCAACTCTCTGAAGCCACACATCCTGCTCCGCGGCAACTATTCGCTGCTCTACTCCATCTTCCGTAATCTGATGGACAATGCCATCGCATACGCAGGTTCGCATATCCATGTTCACATCAGCTGTTTCCGCGAAGACGAAAACTTCTACTACTTCAGCTTTGCCGACACAGGAGTTGGAGTATCCCCCGAACATCTTAATCGGCTTTTCGAACGGTTCTACCGTGTAGACAAAGGACGTTCACGCAAATTGGGAGGTACTGGCCTTGGACTTGCCATCGTAAAAAATGCCGTACTGATTCATGGAGGAACTATCTCTGCAAAAAACAGTCAAGGTGGAGGCCTGGAATTTGTATTTACTCTAGCCAAAGAAAGATAATTGTAAACTATTCAAATTATTTCTTTAAACGACTATTTGATTCAAAAAAAACTCCTATCTTTGTATTGCATTGGTTCGCCTATTTCCCACTACAAGCAGAAAAGGTGATTAAAAGGGAATCGGGTGCAAATCCCGAACAGTCCCGCTGCTGTGAGTTTCACACAATTGTTATCAGCACGTACCATTTGCCACTGGAATCTTTTCCGGGAAGGCCGCTGATAATAGAAACAAGTCAGAAGACCTGCCATGCGTATCTTTTTATCATTGCTTTCGAGGAAAAAGCGGTGAGTCTAATGAACACGGACTTTTCTGTCCTTTCATTTTATTCATCCAAACTGCTTTAAAGAAAGTAAACAAGTAAACTTCTGCCAAAGTTTATGAAATAATGTCCGGGCGAAGCGATTTCGAACGGACATTTATTTTATATCTGCCAACTTCTATCCAAAAACTAACAAATATAAGTTAGAACAAAATCTGCAAACAAACGATAATGTACCGAGAAATGACAACATTCAGCTGTTCGATATTCAACGAGTCCAAATGTCCCTTCAGAACAAACAGTAAACGGACATATATATAAATGCTCACGAAAATCCACACTATCAATATTCAGACATTTATAAACCGCTTCTTTGGCCGACCAATGTAAAAGCATCCCCCAAGTATCAGTACCTTCATAAGCTCCTGGCAACTCATCATCACGAACAAACTTATGAGCCACTTTACGCACACGTTCCCCATATTGTTCTATATCAATACCTACTTCTTTATTTATATCACCTAAAATAACAGCCACATACCCTTTAGTATGAGAAATACTTAAAGAAAACGATTTATCAGCCAAATAAGGTTTCCCACTATCTTGATATCGAATTTCTTTTTCCACTCCAAGCATTGTATAGAGCAAAACACGTACAGCGCACCATTCCAAACGTCGATGAGCAGAAGAAAACTTTTCGACTTCTTGTCTGTATTTTCTACTATCAGGAAGCAAAGAAAGCAATTCTTCCAATGTTTCTTCCAACTTCCATACCGCCCAATGGCAATCCTCCCCCTGATGTTGCAGAAATAATGCCACTACATATCCCCCTTAATTTCTATAGCCACCGGCTCCTTCACAGTAAATTTTACTTTCAGAATACGACGGGTATCTATCTCAAGTACTTCAAATTCATAGTTCTTATAAGAAACATGCTCATGTAAAACAGGGAACTCTCCTTTTAACTCAAGCAATAATCCTGCAACGGTATCAGCATCGCCCGCTACTTCTTCAAACTCAGCTTCGTCAATCTTCGTTATTCTATAAAAATCAGCCAATAAGGTCTTGGCCTCAAATATCCAAGTATGTTCATTGAGCACGGTATATGTCCGTTCCTCATCATCATATTCATCATGTATCTCACCCACAATCTCTTCTATGATATCTTCCATCGTCACAATACCTGATGTTCCACCAAATTCATCTACGACAATAGCAATATGTATCTTATTGGCCTGGAAATCACGAAGCAAATCATCAATCATCTTTGTCTCAGGAACAAAATAAGCAGGACGAATAAGGGATTGCCAACGGAAATTATCACCTTTGTTCAGATGGGGTAACAAATCTTTTATGTATAAAATTCCCTTAATGTTGTCACGCGACTCTGCATAAACAGGTATGCGCGAATAAGCATTTTCTATAATGCATTTCAGCACATCCTTAAAAGGGGTCCGGATATCCAAATCCACGACATCCAATCTTGAGGTCATCACTTCTTTAGCTGTTTCTCCTCCAAAGCGAATGATCCCTTCCAAAATGTTACTTTCTTCTGATATTTCAGTTTTATCCGTTAATTCCAACGCATGAGACAATTCATCGACTGATATATTATGATTTTTATGCGAAACATGTTTGTTCAGAAAAGAGGAAGAACGCATCAACAACGATTCCATCGGATAGAACACTGAACGAAACATAGATATGCCCGATGCCGCAAACCGACAAAAAGACAATGTCTTCTGAGCCGAATAAATTTTGGGCATGATTTCACCAAAAAGTAAAAGCAAGAAAGTTAATATGACGGTCAAAATCAGAAACTCTGCAATGGGCGAATGAAACTCGAAGACATTCATGAAAAAGAAATTGCAAAGCATGATTATAGTCACGTTCACAAAATTGTTCGTGATTAATATTGTAGCGAGCAGACGTTCGCTATCTGACAACAAATCACTGATTTTAGAATCAGATGGATGTTTGCGTTCAGCAATCGTATTCAAATCTGCTGGAGAGAGTGAAAAGAAAGCAATCTCGGAAGCTGAAGCGAATCCTGATACAAGTAAAAGAAGACCAGCCAAAACAATGGCTACAATGGATGGCACGGTAGGTGCATGTACTGTTATTCCATTAAAAACATCTGCCAACTGGCATAAATAAGCGTCCGGGTCCAAAGAAGTAATTTTTAGTTAAACACTTAGAACGGCAAATCATCCGCTCCATTATCTTGTGCAGGCGCCACCTGCGATTGTATACTTTGCTGTTGTACATTCGGCTGAACTGTTGCTTGAGGAGCTACCCCAGCAGCCTTAGGAGAAAGCATCTCCATACTGTCCACAAAAATCTCGGTCACATAACGTTTCACACCAGCCTGATCATCATACGAACGTGTACGGATTTTTCCTTCCAAGTAAAGTTTGTCGCCTTTGTGCACGTATTTCTCAGCCGTTTCAGCCAATCCTCGCCATAAAACGATGTTATGCCATTCTGTCCGTTCAGGAACTTGAGTTCCATTGGCCAAGGTATACGCCCTGTCAGACGTAGCTAAAGGAAAAGTAGCCACAGCTACCCCACTATCCAAGTATCTCACTTCTGGATCTTTCCCTACATTTCCAATCAGAATAACTTTATTGACTGACATAACTTTTTTCTTTTAAATTTGCTTGCCAAAAATAAACAGAATAATGTAACCGTGCAAATATCTACAAAACTTTTACGCATATTTTTCCAAGAACTGATGGATGAGCCGCGGCACAGCATAGTGTTCCCATTCTCCTTGTTCAATGCGTATATAATCCGAAAAACCTTGAATATCAGCAGGGAAAACCATCTCATAAAAATCTGCATGAATAATCTGATGGGAAAGAACATGCTTAACCCCTATCTGCAACGGACGTACAACAGGTTTCACATTAGCGCCAAGCCCTTCCAGCTCTGGAGCAAGCAACAACTCATCTACAGATAGTTGATGATCAGCTTCTATCAATGGCAGCTCATATAAATTGCGCCAGATATCGTTACCCGTTCTCTTACGAAGAAGCATCTGTCCACCTATACATATATATATATAAGTAAAATAACGGTCGGTTGTTTTTGTCTTATGTTGCTTTACCGGCAAAAGATTGACTTTACCAGTAGCCAATGCTGAGCAACTATCTGCCAACGGACAAAACATGCAGGAAGGCGATTGAGGAGTACACTGTATGGCTCCAAAATCCATAATGGCTTGGTTATAAAGCGCCGCATGTTTTTCATCCAGCATTTCCTGCGCCAATGAAGCAAACAGCTTCTTCCCCTGAGTAGAATCAATCGGAGTTTCCACTCCAAAATAGCGGGAAAGTACCCTGTATACGTTACCATCCACCACCGCATAAGGCATATCGTAAGCAATGGAGCAAATGGCCGCAGCCGTATAGTCTCCTACCCCTTTAAGTGCACGGACACCTTCGTAAGTACGAGGAAAAACTCCATTCATACTACGGGCAGCTGCATGCAAATTTCGCGCACGCGAATAATATCCCAATCCTTGCCAGTATTTCATAACTTCATCTTCATCAGCCTCAGCCAAAGCGACCAGATCAGGGAAACGCTCTACGAATCGCTGAAAGTATTCATAACCTTGAGCTACCCGTGTCTGTTGCAGGATAATCTCTGAAATCCAGATGCGATAGGGATCTTTGGTTTCACGCCAAGGGAGTTCACGCTTGTGCTCAGCATACCAATCTAACAATATCCTTGAAAAAGCATTCATTCTTTCCTCTTAAAACAGTGTTTTCTCCACCGAAAAGCATCCTTTTATGGCAACGAAGCCACAGGAAGCAGAAAAGGCGGCCGACAAATGTAGCGCTTTTCCGCCTAACAAAACTTAATCCCAAGACTTTTTTAGAAAAATGTCCGAAATATATTTTTCAGAGACGCGGAAAAGCTATATATTTGCAGTCCAAAAAATTAAGGAAACATTAGTAATAATATTTTTTTTAAGAAAAAAATGACTAAAGCTGATATTGTAAACGAAATCACCAAGAACACCGGGATTGATAAGACGACTGTACTTACAACCGTTGAGGCCTTCATGGATGCTGTCAAAGTATCTTTGGCCAAGGATGAGAATGTCTACCTTCGCGGATTCGGAAGTTTTATAGTGAAGAAAAGAGCACAGAAGACTGCTCGTAACATCTCTAAAAACACCACGATCATCATCCCCGAACACAATATTCCGGCATTTAAGCCTGCCAAGACATTCACACTAGCAGTGAAGAAATAATAAACAATAGTATTAACCCATAAAAATTTGAAGCTATGCCAAGCGGAAAGAAGAAAAAAAGACATAAAATGTCTACGCACAAGCGTAAAAAAAGACTAAGAAAGAACAGACATAAAAGCAAAAAGTAATTTTTAGTCTGAACGACAAAATAAAGAACAAACTTGCGAAACAAATGTCTCGCGAGTTTGTTCTTTGTTTAAATAAACATGAGATCTTACAAAGCACAGGTCAGAATGAGAAACAACAAACCTTTCCTGCATCCTACCTGAAGTTTTGTATATTGTAAACTTTAAAAGCATTATTATTGTGACAAGCGAACTCGTTGTAGATGTACAGCCCAAAGAAGTGTCTATCGCCCTGCTTGAAGACAAGCAACTGGTAGAACTTCAAAGCGAAGGACGCAACATTTCCTTCTCCGTGGGCAACATGTATTTGGGCCGTGTCAGGAAATTGATGCCTGGCCTGAATGCCTGCTTCGTGGACGTTGGTTACGAGAAAGACGCTTTCCTTCATTATCAGGACCTGGGTCCTCAATTCAATTCTTTAGAGAAATACGTAAAGCAAACTTTAAGCGACCGAAAAAAACTCAACCCCATCACCAAAGCAACCCTACTTCCCGACCTTGAAAAAGAAGGCACCATTGCCAATACACTCAAGGTAGGACAAGAAGTCGTGGTGCAAATCGTCAAGGAGCCCATATCAACCAAAGGTCCGCGACTAACCTCCGAGCTATCCTTTGCCGGACGTTACCTCGTACTGATACCCTTTAACGACAAGGTCTCCGTATCCCAAAAAATAAAGTCGAGCGAAGAACGCGCACGCCTCAAGCAACTGCTGATGAGCATTAAGCCCAAAAACTTCGGCGTCATCGTACGTACCGTAGCCGAAGGCAAACGCGTTGCCGAGCTGGACGGAGAGCTTAAAGTATTACTGAAACATTGGGAAGAAGCCATCATCAAAGTACAGAAGGCCACCAAATTTCCGACACTGATTTACGAAGAAACCAGTCGTGCCGTAGGCCTGTTGCGCGACTTGTTCAATCCTTCCTTCGAGAGCATCCACGTGAACAACGAGGCTGTCTATCATGAAATCAAGGATTACGTAACCCTTATAGCCCCTGAACGGGCAGGAATTGTGAAGCTGTACAAAGGCCAGCTCCCCATCTACGACAACTTTGCCATTACAAAACAGATTAAGGCATCCTTTGGTAAAACTGTATCTTATAAAAGCGGTGCATATCTCATCATTGAACATACAGAAGCCCTTCACGTGGTAGATGTAAACAGTGGCAACCGCACCAAAAATGCCAATGGACAAGAAGCTAATGCACTGGAAGTTAACTTAGGTGCAGCCGACGAACTTGCCCGCCAATTACGATTACGAGACATGGGAGGCATTATTGTTGTTGATTTCATAGACATGAACGAAGCCGAGAACCGGCAAAAGCTTTACGAACGCATGTGCCAAAACATGCAAAAGGACCGTGCACGCCACAACATTCTTCCACTCAGCAAATTCGGACTGATGCAGATTACTCGCCAGCGCGTGCGTCCTGCCATGGACGTTGATACGACAGAAACCTGCCCAACTTGTTTCGGCAAAGGCAAAATAAAATCGTCCATCCTATTCACAGATACTTTAGAGAACAAGATTGATTACTTAGCCAACAAATTGAAGGTAAAGAAATTCTCGTTGCACATCCACCCGTATGTAGCCGCTTACGTCAATCAAGGACTTGTGTCCATGAAGCGTAAATGGCAAATGAAATACGGATTAGGCATCAAAGTGATCCCCGATCAAAAACTAGCATTTTTACAATATGTCTTCTACGATTCCAATGGAGAAGAGATAGACATGAAGGAAGAATTTGAAATCAAATAAATAGAAAAGGCGGCTGTCTCAATTTGGAGACAGCCGCCTTTTCTTAAAAACATTTTGTCCATAAAAAATGTCATCAATCGATCTGATCCTGTGAAACCAAGCCATCATTACAGCTCCCAAAAGTTCATAGTTATGAAACTCAAGTTAATGTTTAGACGGCGAAAGTTGATAGTTGCAGAGCTTATGTAGACCATGGCGAAAGTAGATTATAACAACTCTTCGTCTATATACTCACGACTAAGGAGTAGGACCTTCCTGTATAATGAATTTGCCATCTTTCTATGCGTTTCTCGGAGATTTATAAATCATGTCAAAAGACATATAATGCTTTTGAAAGCCTTAAGTCGGAATTAAGGAAAGCTAAAAAACGATTGATTTCAAATAATTACAAGAAAACAATGCATAAAACACCTTTTTTTTATTTTTTCTTAGAAAAAACTTGGTGCATCAAAAATAATTTCCGATATTGCAGCACTTTAGTTAACCATATAAAAAAAGTTTTAAGCATGAGAAAAATAACGCCTTAAAAAATCCCGTCACAAGGGGAGATCTCTCTTTATGATATCACAAAGAGACTACTACAGCTAAAAATCACTCACTAAAGTTTAACATTAAAATCAACAATGTGCAAATGAATCCATTTTTTTGCAGAAAAGAGCAATGCATAAAATGTATTGCCCTATCATTGCTATTATCTCCAAGTACACTTTTCGCACTTCCGGAAAATGGAATAGGCAGAAGCGAAACAGTCACAACAATTCTGCAACAGCAAAAACAAACAATTACAGGTACCATTCTTACCGGTGACACCAATGAACCCGCCATTGGTGCTACTGTTTATTTAAGAAACAGTACAACAGGAACTGTAACAGACGTCAACGGTAAATACTCCATTACTGTAGAAGGTATAGGTGGAGTATTGGAATTCTCTTACATCGGCTATAAAAAGCAAGAAGTAGCTGTAACAGGACAAAAAACGATTGATATTGTACTACAACCGGACACTGAAGTTCTTGAAGAAGTTGTTGTAGTAGGTTATGGAAGCCAAAAGAAAGAAAGCGTAGTCGGCGCCATCTCGACATTGGACGTTACCAAACTAACCGTTCCTGGTTCGTCCATTTCAAATGCATTAGCCGGTCAGCTATCCGGTATTGTTGCCATGAGCCGTTCTGGTGAACCAGGTAAAAACAGCGCGGCAGATTTCTACATCCGAGGCGTATCCTCCTTCAAAGGTACATCAACTCCTCTTGTACTGGTCGATGGTATCGAACGCGATTTGGATTTGGTAGATACAGACGACATCGCCTCTTTCTCCATTCTGAAAGACGCATCCGCATCTGCAGTATATGGTGTACGAGGTGCCAACGGTGTAATCCTTATTACGACCAAAAAGGGTTCTGTTGGAAAGCCGCAAGTCAATGTGCGCACGGAATTCGGTTTTACCCAGCCAACCAAACGACCGCAAATGTTAGGTTCAGCAGAATGGGCCGAATTATACAACGAAGCATACGGAAGTCAATATTATTCGCCAGAAGACATCGAAAAGTACAGAACAAACGCAGATCCGGACCTCTATCCGAATGTCGATTGGTTCGATGCCCTATTTGATGATATGGCAGCTAATCAACGTGTTAATTTGAATATCACAGGCGGTAGTGACATTGTCAAGTATTACGTATCCGGTGCTTTTTATAATGAAAGCTCCATTTATAAGAATGCAGGCAACATTTATGGCTACAATCCGTCCATCCGCTACAACAAATTCAATTTTAGAGCCAATGTCGATTTGAACCTTACCAAAAGTACGGTCGTAAACTTCAATTTGGCCAACATTTATGAAAAATCATTTGGCCCTGGATTTGGTGATACAGACGCTGACATCTGGTCCTATACATTCATGACTTCTCCGAACGCTTTCCCTGTACAATATTCCGATGGAACATTGTCCGGTCCTTCCACAGACTCCGGTTATAATCCATGGAACATGCTGGCACATTCAGGGTATCGTGAACAATTCTGGAACTCGGCCCAATCATTAATTGGCGTAACCCAAGATATCGGGGCACTTTGGGAACCATTAAAAGGTTTAAGCGCAAACATTAAATTCTCTTGGGACGCATGGAACACGACATTGCAACGCCGTAACAAAGTTGAAAGTTTCTACCATGCACGCGGTCGTGCCGAAGACGGCAGTTTAATCTATGATGACAATAATGGCGACGGCATTTGGGATCCTGTACACACCGGAGACGAAACATTGTCATTCCTAATCGGACGTAGTGGCACCATGACCCGCTATCTGGAAGGCTCATTGACCTACAACCGAGTTTTCAATGATATCCATCGCGTAGGAGCCTTATTGTTGTACAACCAAAAGATCCACACCAATACCCAAGCTGGCAGTGGAGATGATGCCTTACCCTACAAAAACCAAGGTTTAGCAGGACGTGCAACTTATGCCTTCAAAGACACTTATTTTGCAGAAGTGAACTTGGGATACAATGGTTCTGAGAACTTTGCACGTGGACACCGTTTTGGTTTCTTCCCTGCTGTAGCTATCGGCTGGATGATGTCCAATGAAAAATGGTTCCAACCAGCAACCAAAGTCATTGACATGCTGAAATTAAAAGCATCCTACGGTAAAGTAGGTAACGATGATATCGGTGGACAAAGAAGATGGGTATATGAATCAACTATCGTAAACAGTGGTAATTGGTATTATGGTAGTACTGGAAATCAAGGTGGAACCGGCATTCGTATTGGAGAAGTCGAGAATCTTAATGCATCATGGGAAGAAGCTCTAAAAATAAATGCAGGTATCGAATTTTCGTTATTCAATAAAATACGAGTACAAGCTGATTATTTCCGTGAAGAACGTAGCGGTATCTTCCTACAACGTGCTGGACTTCCTGCCATTGTAGGTGTTTCTACCATTCCGTACGTAAATATCGGTGAAACTCTAAATCAAGGTTTCGATGCTACGGTAGAATATACCCATCAAGTAAACAAAGACTTAATGTTGACCGCACGAGGCAATTTCACTTTCAATAGAAACGAATTACTAAACAATGATGAACCAGATTGGGAATACAAATATCAAAACAAGATTGGAAAACCCTTCGGTAGCGGTGGCTCTTTGCAACCATTCGGTCTAGTTGCAATTGGTTTATTTGAAAGCCAGGAAGAAATTGATAACAGTCCTGTGCAGAACTTTGGCGAATATCGCGTAGGTGACATCAAATACCAGGATGTCAACGGTGACGGCCAGATCGACTCACAAGACCAGGTAGCTATCGGCTACACCAACCTGCCGGAAATCACCTATGGTTTTGGCGGCACGGCGCAATACAAGAACTGGGACTTCAACATCTTCTTCCAAGGCGTAGCCCGCACCAGCTTCTTCATAAACGGAGCCTCCATCCGTACTCCTTTCTCGTCAGGAAACTCGGAACGTGCGGCTATCAACGAAGATGTATACGGCAATGTCTGGATGTCTACCAACACACCCGAACAGAACGCCAATGTCACCTATCCGCGTCTCAGCATGGGTAGCGGTGGAGCAGGCGCTTCCAACAACAGCCAGACCTCCACATGGTGGCTGCGAGATGGTTCATTCCTTCGTTTGAAGAGCTTGGAAATCGGATACTCATTACCCAAGTCAATCCTGCAAAAGAGCTTTATCAAGAACGTGAGATTCTACGTCGCAGGAAACAACCTGGTACAGTTCAGTCCGTTTAAGTTGTGGGATCCTGAAAAAGGTTCGTCCGACGGCTCCGGCTATCCGCTCAACCGCATGTTCTCTGTTGGATTTAACGCTAATTTCTAAACCTCGCTAACAAAAAAAGACTTATGAATATTAAATTTAAATCAATCTATATGCTATGCTTCGCGGCAAGTACCCTGACATTTACTTCATGCGAAGATTTCCTGGATAGACAAGAAGATGAAAAACTCACTTTCGAAAAAATCTGGGAAAACCGAAATACGACCAAACAATATTGGCTGAATGCCATGTCGTTTCTGCCCAATTTCAACGGTGGGTTTATCGGAGACAATGATCCTTATCTGGGAGCGTCGGATGAGTGTACCATCGCTTACGACCGCGCCTACCGCCAAATCAATTTCGGTTCGTGGAACCCGTCGTCGGTCCCCTACTACAAGATGGATCATTATTACAAGGGCATCCGCGAATGCAACATTCTGATGCAGAATGTTTATAAGTGCAGCGACCCGCTGGCTGACAAGGAAGAGCTGGACCGTTATTATTGGCAAGCCCGTTTTGCGCGCGCCTACTACTATTTCCTGATGATGTGCGACTACGGCCCGGTATTCCTGTTAGGAGACGAATTACTTGATTTTTCAGCCTCCACAGAGTCACTTTACCGCCCGCGCAACACCTGGGATCAATGTGTAGACTACGTTGTCAGCGAAATGACCGAATGTGCCAACAGCACCGCCATCGAGTCTTCTTACGAAGACACTTTTTACGGACTGGCGACCAAAGGAACCTGCCAAGCTGTTATTTCAAGACTGTTGTTATACTCGGCACGCGACTTATTCAATGGAAACACCCTTTATCGCAACGTAAAGAACCCGACAACCGGCGAATTTCCGGACCTTTCGGGCGCAGAATTGTTCCCCCAGCAATACGATGCCAACAAATGGCTGAAAGCTGCAGAAGCTGCCAAGGTTTTGTTGGACAACTCCCAATACAAATTGTATCGCGCAGGCAACGGCAATCCTTATGAAGACTACGTAGGCATCACCAATAAAAATTGGAACAGCGAACTCATCTGGACAGACCGCTACAACAACCGCTTCAGCTGGGGAGTAAATACTGTGCCGACAGGTGTAGCCGGTACTGCCTATGGCGCGGTAGGCCCGACACAACAACTGGTCGATGCCTATGCCATGAGCAGCGGCCGTTACCCGATTACAGGATACGAAGCCGATGGAACCCCCATCGTGGACGCCCAGTCCGGGTATGACGCCGATACAGAACTGCAACTTAGCACCTGGGAATATCCGGCTGAAGGTTGGAGCAAATTCAAGAACTACGATCTGGAAGCGCCCAACATGTATAAAGACCGGGAGCCGCGCTTCTATGTCACGGTATTCTTTAGCGGTAACTACTGGCTTCATAACACACAATCAACCATGATTTCTTTTGCCAAAGGAGCCAACAGCAACAAGAGCCACGACTATCCGAAATCCGGCTACCTGCTCAACCGTTTCTACGACCATCGTTTGAGTTCGGCCGCAGGCAATTGGGGTAACATTACTTTCCCCGTGTTCCGTTTGGGCGAAATATACTTGAACTTCATCGAATCTGTTTTGGAATGTAAAAAACGAGGTGTTGCCCTTCCTGGAGGATATGAAGAACTTGCAATGGAAAAGTGGGCAGACTTGCGTGACCGTGCCGGCCTGGAACCTATCACGGACGTATACTCCAACGCGACCACAGAAGAGCTGATCGAACTCTGCCGCAAGGAACGCCGCGTCGAACTGGCCTTTGAGCGCCATCGCTACTATGACACTCGTACTTGGATGATTGCCAAAGAAACCGATGGCGGTCCTATGTATGGCATGAATACAGAGTGCCCCATTGGTAGCAATGCGGCGAATGTTACCCCCGCCGATTTCTGGCAACGTACTGTTTTCGAAACACGCGTATTTGAAGACAACCATTATCTGTATCCATTCTCTCAACGCGAAATAGACCGTAACCGACTGTTAAGACAAAACTACGGTTGGTAATATTGATACTAACAATCAAACAACGAATTCATATGAAAAAAAACATATTATTTGCGATTCTTGCCACCAGCTGTTTATTGACACATACTGCATGCGAAGATGGCAAAGACGAATACTTATCGGATTTCAGCACTATTCTTTATTTCAGAAATAGTGGAGAATTACCGTTAACAGTTTATAAAACTGGAGAAAATACAGACTACCAGCTTATTGTTAACAAGTCTGGTTCCACTTTAGGAGCAACAGCATCTATTGATGTCGGAATCATGAGTGATGCAAGCCTTGCTACATATAATGCTGCAGAAGGCGTAAACTATAAAGCATTACCAAGTACTTGTTATACATTCAACAACGCATCTTTACAATTTGGAGCTGCAGATTTATATAAAACAATAAATGTATCATTAATAGCAGAACAGATTGAACAAAATAGTGGAACAGATGCAACCTACGTCATTCCATTTGAACTGTATAATGGCTCTGACTCCATTAATGCAGAAAAACGTTATGCATTTATTATACCCAGCGTTCAAACCCTCACTGTAGGTTTCGAGAACAGTGGCTTCATCTCCACAGACGACATTACAGGCAGTGAAGGGACAACAACGATCACACAATCCATCCTAATGCCCATTGTAAGTCAATGGGATTTGGATTGTCAGGTTACAGTAGATGAAGGAATTCTGGACGAATATAACACTGCAAACAAGAAAAACTTAAAAATGGCTGCAGAAGATTCATATACAATAGAAATAACGCCCTTCCAAAATGGTTCTAACCATGCAACTGTAACGATAACTTTAGATAAGTCCAAATTAATATGGGGACAACAAGCCATACCATTGAAGATTTCTGGAACATCTAATCCCAATTTTGCAGTCGACGAGGCCAAATCGAGTTGCATCGTAGGTATTAACTATACAATTCCAAGAAGTGAATTGACCCAAATACCACTTTCCCTCGATATGCTATCTTCGAATGCTACAGTAAACGGAGATGGAACCGGGTTAGCTGGATTGTTCGATGGTAGAGGAAGCGGTCTCCATTGGCATTCTAACTATAGTGGCTCAGCGATTGATGCCGTATATGGACATTACATTGATTTCAAATTGTCCAACCCAATCAATCATTTTGCATATAATTTCTGGACACGATTTGAGAATGCGAATGGTGCACCCACCAAAACAATAATCTATGCAGGAAATGATGGTAATACTTGGAAAGAAATAGGAGAGGTTGCAAACTCATTTACAACCGGTGATGAGGAATATGATTCAAATGTGTTCTCTTCAAGTGAATCTTTTACTTATATACGTTTTTCTGTAACTGAAAGTAATGCAGGAAATGTATGCACAGGACAATTCTGGAACTGTGGCGAAATGCAGATTTTTGGTAAATAATAATCTTCTAACCTTTGAGGGACAGAAATTGGGACTGTCCCTCACATTTACTCTATATATTTGATTTACTAAAAATGGATGAAGGAGGGAAATTTCATTATCTATTTTTCTCTCCTTCTTTCTGTATAAAAATAGAATATCCCACTTTTTTTATATCTTTGCCACACATCTTAAACATAAGCAACTGCATTTTTATTATCAACCCTTAAACCCATTAAAAAAACTATGAGAGTCCTATCCTTTCTGACCGTATGTCTATGTACAGTTTTATGGTTCATTTCATGCAGTGATGAAAAAAACGATTCCCCAAGTACTCCACAATTTTCTATTGAGGAACAGTATCTACAACAAGATTTTGAACAGAGTGCAACCTCTATAGTCATTCCTGTCAAAACTAATTTAGAAACATCCCAATGGAGTGTCAAATCAGACCAATCATGGTGTCTAGTTGATCAAGAACACTCCTCCTCACAAGCTTCCGGAATTCTGATTAGCATACAAGCCAGTGAAGAACCCGACATTCGAACAGCTACCATAACAGTAAACTCCAGCGTCGAAAATTACAATATTCAAGTACGACAATTAGGTTATGGCCCTGCAATATTATTAAAACAAGAAGCAAAAAATATATCTGCAGAAGGAGGTCCATTAACTATTACCGTCACATCCAACATCGAATATACAACAACCCTTTCCGAAAAATGCGACTGGATACATGATGCGCCGGGAACTCGTGCATTAACAGATAAAGATTACAATTACACAGTGGACGCCAACTCTTTATATGAAGAACGCAGCGCCACTTTCACCTATACAGGGATAAAATATACAGATATAGTAACTACTTGCACTATAACCCAAGAGGCTAAAAGTGCCGGTGTAGATGACGTTGTCGTAGAAGGCGACATTAAAATAATACCTACCAGCGGTAAAGCCAGTGAAAATCAGCCGGGACAAGATATTGAAAACAGTTTCGACGGGAAGTTCAGCCCCCAAGGAGAACCCTACCATTCCATTTGGAAGCAACAGGCAGCCTTTCCCGTTACTCTGGAATATTTCTTTGACCAAAAGCCAGACCTTGATTACCTCATCTATTACACAAGAAGCGGAAACGGTAATTTTGGAGAAGTTGATATTTATACGGCTACCGAAAGCGAACCCGAATATAAATTGATGGGAAGTTATGACTTCAAAATGCAAAATGCAGCAAGCCGAGTTGATTTCAAGAATACACTTTCCAAAGTAACTAAAATCAAATTCAGTGTCAAATCCGGTTTGGGAGGATTTGTCAGCTGTGATGAAATGGAATTCTACCAGAAGAACACAGATAAGACTCTCGACAAACAACTGTTGACCGTATTTACCGACATCACCTGTACTGAACTGAAGTCCGATGTAACAGATGAACAAATCAATGCTCTACCCGGATACTTCATCAAACTTGCCACCATGCTGCGCAGCAATACGTATGATCCGTGGGAAAAAGAATTCCGCATCCAGTCTTACCAGCCCTATAGCAATGTAGAGGAATGGGCTAAGACACTGATGACCAAACGCTACAGCAATTTGGACAATCCAACCGGTATTTATGTAGAACCTGGTGACTCATTAATAATTCTTGTTGGCGACACATACGGTAACTCGTTGTCCATCCAAAATATTGGCGAAGAACAAGCCAGCGACGGGACCAATACCTACGTACAAACAGCTGCCAGCGGTGAGACACGTTTCTTACAAGAAGGCGTAAACAAGGTAGGGTTTACTAAGAAAGGCATGCTTTTCCTGATGTATACAGCTAATCTGCTTGACCCCAATGCTAAACCTATCACCGTCCACATCACTCCCGGCAGTGGTAAAGTAAGTGGTTTCTTCGATTTGAAAACTCACAAAACGAATGAAAAATATCAGGAACTGATTGGAAAAGCCAATTACAAATACTTCTGCGTTCGTGGCGAACGTATCATGTTCTACTTCCACCGCGAGCAGATGAAACAGGCTGTGCCGAGTGATATTTTGTCAGCCATCAATTTATGGGACGACATTATCAGTTGGCAACAGGAGCTGATGGGCATCGAGGATGTACGCCCTTCACAGGTCAACAATCATCTGTTTGCTATTTCGCCTGAAGGTAGCTATATGTGGGCTTCAGACTACCGCATCGGTTTTGTCTACACATATCTGAACAACATTTTGCTGAAAGAAAACGTCATGGCAGCCAAGGACAATGCTTGGGGACCAGCACATGAAATCGGCCATATCCACCAAGCTGCCATCAACTGGCCCGGCAGTACCGAGTCGTCCAACAACCTGTTCTCCAACTATATCCTCTATAAACTAGGCAAATATTGCTCCCGCGGTAGCGAACTGAGCGACCTGGCCAACTCACGCTTCGAACGCAAACAAGCATGGCACAACATGGGTGATGCCACTCATCAGGGTGAAGATACCGAGATACATATGCGCATGAACTGGCAGTTGTGGAACTACTACCACCGTTGCGGCTATAAACCAGATTTCTGGCAAACTCTGTTCAAACTGTTGCGCGAGAACCGTATCGTAGAAAATAACCCGGGCGAAGGACAGCTGAAGTTTGCCATGATGGCCAGCAAAGCGGCTAACGAAAACCTGACCGAATTCTTCGATTTATGGGGATTCTTTGAACCGGTAAATGAAACAATTGAGCAGTATGGCACTTGGAACTACGTAGTGACCGAGCAGATGATTCAGGAAGCCAAGGCTTTCATGGCACAATTCCCAGCTCCCAAACACGCTTTCCAATATCTGGAGGATCGCAAACAGGGAGATGAAGGACTGGATATCGTTGCTCCAGACACTGGCTACTATACTCAGTTCCAGGACAACGTAAAGATTACCAAGACTATCAGCTACAGTCGCTCAGGACAGCAAATCAGCATCACCGACGGAGATGAAGCTGTAGCCTTTGAAGTAAGGAAAGACAATAAGCTACTCTACTTCTCTAATGCCTTCCACTTTACTGTACCTTCATCCATATCGTTAGAAGGAGCAGGTATCTATGCGGTACAAGCCGATGGAAAACGAATAGAATGCAAGGCTCAATAAGTCTTCAACAATAACAAAAAAAGTCTGCCAACCTGTCACGATAAGTAAAAGACTATCAGATAGACAGATTGGCAGACTTCTTTTATAGGATATATTCAAGAAGATATTTTATAAACTCCCGATTTTTTCTCTAACTGGAGAAAAATTTTTCCCCAGTCAGAGAAAAATAATGCTCCAACTACACTTCATCCGGCCAAGGACAAGGCTTACCCGTACTCTTGAATGTAGGACGCTGGGCATCAACCTTGCGCAGATACTGCCCCAGCTCCTTGGACAGGCGGCGCACGATGTCGGGATGCTCGGCTGCCACGTCGTGCTTCTCGCCGATGTCTTCGGGGATGTTGAACAACTCCTTCTTGCCGGTCTCGTAGTAATATACCAGCTTCCACTCGTCCTTACGGATGGCGCAGTCCAGATTGATACCCGGTCCGTCATTGCCCCAGATGTTGGGGAAATTCCACACCAGCGCACGGCCTTTCGAGGGGTCGCCCGTACCTTTCAGCAGCGGCATGAAGCTGACGCCGTCCAGCGGAGCTACCGTCTTATAATCTTTCACACCGGCCATCTCGAGCAGCGTCGGATAGAAATCCTCAATCATCAGATACTTGTCGCAACGCGTGTCAGGGTTCACTACGCCCGGCCAGCTCACAATCATCGGCTCGCGGATGCCACCCTCGTAGAGCGAACCCTTGCCGCTGCGCAGAGGCGCATTCTGCGTATGCACTTCGCCATCGCGCCACTCGGGCTCGGCAGCCAGTCCGCCGTTGTCGCTCATGAAGATGACGATGGTGTTGTCGGCCTCACCGTTCTTTTCCAGCCAGTCCATCAAGTCACCCAGACTCTTGTCCATACCCTCGATAAGCGAAGCATAGGCAGCCTCCTTATCGCTTAGCCCCTTGCGCACATACTTCGGGAAAAAGCGCATGTCCTTGTCGATAGGCACATGGATGGCATAATGAGCCATATACAAGTAGAAAGGCTGGTTGTACTTCTTGGCCTTGTCCAGCGCCTTGATAGCCTCGCGCGTCAAGGCTTCGGTAGCAAAGACACCTGTCCCCCAATAATTCTCCAGTCCGGGAATGGACATCAGCGAGTAAGCCTTGCCGTCGCGCGTGTGGCCGTAGTTCCGCTCACTCAGATAGGTAGCTAGACCACCGGCCGCATGGCCGGCAATATTCACTTCAAACCCCCAGTGGGTAGGATTCTCTCCCGGCGTGTCGAGAGAGCCCCAATGAGCCTTGCCGCAATGGATGGTGTGATACCCGCTCTGGCGGAGCAGTTCGACGAACGAAGTGCCCACATACGTGTTCGGTATTCCTTCCACCTGGCTCACACCGTTATAGTTCCAGTCGGGCAGCTCCACCGTCTCGCTCTTGCGGTCGGTCTGCTTGTCGCGCTCCAGCGTCCAGTTGGTCACCCGATGGCGGGCATTGTTGGCTCCCGTAATGAGGCTGCACCGGGTAGCCGAACTGATGTTGCAGGCATACGCCTGGGTGAACATCATGCCCTGCTTGGCCAGCCGTTCCATATTGGGCGTCTCGTAGGCCTCGTTGTAAGGAGTCTTCTGTGTCCAGAAAGGCAATGAGGTATCCTGCCATCCCATGTCGTCCACCATGAACAAGATGATGTTCGGGCGTTTCTGCTCCTCGGCAGACGGTTGCTTTTTCGTCGCTCCCCACCCGTCGGTCATAGGCACCAACGGCGTCAGAGACAATGCGGTAAACAAATATTTATTCATAAATCAGAGAATTTAGATAAGGGGTTAGTAGAATATGAAAGTTAAAGTCAGGGCAGCTATTCCGCATAATAAACACTGAAGTCTCGTATCTGCGGAGTGTCTGTACATTGCTCCACAACTACACGGAAAGCTGTTGCCTCTACGGGGTCAAAGCGTTCGATGCGCTTGTGTCCCACCGATGTTCCCTTGGCCACAGTGACCCACTTCCCGCCTGTGCGGGCTTCTACCCGATAAGCACGGATGCGTTCGCCCAGCGTGATGTCTTCCTGCAGGATGTAATAGTTGGCCTTCTGTTTGCCTTTCAGGTCCAGCGCCAGTTTCTTCGCCTTGCCGGAGGTTTGGGCCAGCGGCGTACCGAAACGGCGGGCTATCTCTTCGCCCCATTCCTTCAGGCGCTTCACGTCACCCTCGGGTATCACTCCGTCCGGGTTGGGCGTCAGGCCTACAATCAGCGTAGCATTGCGTCCCACCGACTTCTCGTACATGTCCATCAGGTTCTCCAGCGGATAGACGGCCTTGTCGTCGTCGCCCGGTTCCCAGAACCATTCGTGGCGTCCGTTGTATCCGCGCAGGGGCGTATCGGCCATGGCGGGCACCCAATAGCGGCCGTCGGCATCGCCGTGGGCCAGCAGTTCGTTGTGGTTCCTCGCCCCCTCGTTCGCATTGCTGTGGCTGTAGGGATAAGGGAAGCTCGACCAGCAGGGATAGCCTACCGTACCGCTCTCCGACCCTCCCCAGCGGAAGTCCGCACGGTTCACGTTGTGGTAGAACAGACATTCCGGCTGATATTTGGTCACGATGGGTTCCACATCAGGTCCCAGCCCCTTCGGGTCGTCGGCACCGCCGTCAAACCAAATCATAAAAAGGTCGCCGTAGCGGGTACAGAGTTCCGTCACCATCTTCTCGCACAGACGCTTGTACCAGGCCTGGCGGTTGCGTGCAAACTCACCGTCGCCCTCGGCCTTGAAGTTGTGAATGCCCAACAAAGAGTTCCAGCGGATGCCGATATAGATACCCGGCTGAATGCCATACTTGCGGCAGGAATTTACAAAGTCGCGCACCACGTCGCCCTTGCCGTCACGCCATTTCACCGCCTTCAGGCAGTAGGGATTCACGTCGCTCTGCCACAAGCCGAAGCCCGTTTCGTGCGTAGCGGTAAGTACGGCAAATTTCGCTCCGGCCGCCTTGGCAGCCTGTATCCACTGGTCCGTGTCGAGCAGCGTGGGGTTGAAGATATTATAATCCTCCACCGGATTGATGCGGTTATTTCCCTGACCGTACACCAGCCCGTCGAAGACATGGAGGTCGTAATGGAACACAACGCCCATCTCCGCCTCGTGCCACTTCAGCTGATGGGGGGCAGGCACAGGACCTTGCTCCTGTGAACATACAGAAAGTGTACTTGCCAGACACAACAATCCGAATAAAAATCTTTTCATCATACTTATTAATTTTAATGTAACTCAAATAAAAAAGGTGTGCCAAAGATAAGAAAATATGTGTAATCTCTGGCACACCTAACTTATTATTCAAATAAGAAAAACTCGAATCTTACTGAAGGGCATAAGCACCGGCTTCAACAGGCCATCCTGGGTTCTGATATACTACAGAAGTAGAGACATCACCACCTTCTTCAGGAGTTGACATACGGAATACATCGTAGGAAATCGGAGACAAATAATTGGCCTCTTCGAAACAATAACCATTGTTCTCAATTACATAATCATTCTTGCCCTGCGGACGCAAATACTTGCTGACAGAGGCATCATTGGGTGCCGTATATGTCTGCTTACAAGCCGTACATGCTGCTTCAAACTCGGTATGGAATTCATCCCAATAGTTCATACCTTCCACCCAATAGTTCTGCATCATGTCCAAAGCACGCCAACGATACAAATCTGCCCTACGCATACCTTCAGCAATGAACTCGCTACGACGCTCACGACGGATGTTGTAAAGTGTAGCATCAACCAGCTGTGTACCGGAATAACGCGCCAAGTCGATTTCCTTTGTCAGGTCTGTGGCAGCGATGGTCTTCTTGTAGTCAGTATCCACACCGGCACGACGACGCAAAGCTTTCCAATACTTGTCGCACGTGTCGTCCAGATTGCCATGACGCAGATAGTAGGCCTCGATATAATTCAGATAGGCTTCGGCTGCACGGAAGATAGGCAAAGCCAAAGGATAAGCATTATTATAAACTACATCATTGTCTACCCAACCTTTGCGGGGGATATAACCTGTACTGGTCACACGGATACCACCGGCGGCAGCCGTCAGGCCTGGAAGCTGGTACATGATATCCTTACCGTTGTAAGTCATAATCTTATCACCGGGTTTTCCAACAGAAGTCACCAGGCGCAAGTCACGGTCGGCCATCGTGCTCACCAGGCTCTTGTCACCCTGATAATTGGATCCCGCAGCATAGATAGGCAAACCATTGCTCATCAGATAGCTGTCGACCAACGAACGGGTAAAGCCGGTACCATCACCATGAACAAAGACAAATGTACCTTCTTCCGTTTCAATGGATCCATAACCGTGAGTGGCTCCAACCACCTGGTTCTGTACCTTGGCATCCGCACTGTACATACGCCACAGCAATACTTCATCACGCTGGCTGGAAAGGTCTGTCTTGTTGTACAGGCCGGCATAATCGTCCATCAAAGTAGATGCATCGCCCACCAGTTTGGCCGACTCAATAGCCTGATCCAAGAAGAAATTCAATTCAGCCGTCATATCTGTGTTGAAAGAAGCAGCATCACCCGGCCATCCCGGTCCACCCGGTACACGTGCCGTTCCAGCATGATACTTCTCCCAAGTAGCTTCGTACAAGGCCACACGGGACTTGAACAGCAAGGCACACTCACGGTTCAGACGATGAGCTGTAAAGTTATTCGACTTGGGATACAGACGTGCAATTGCCTCATCCAAATCTGACAAGATGAAACGGGCTACCTCATTACGGGGCTTACGCTTGTTAGCCTCCACATTGGCTGCATAATCACCATCGGTCAAGACTTCAGTTACAATGGGGAAGTCACCATAAGTCTTCAAGAGACTGAAGTAAACATAGGCACGGAAGAAATACATCTCACCGATGTAGTGCTTCACATTATCATCATTGCTCAACGTACCGTTTTCAAGATTCTCGGCAGTACGTTGCAGAAAGAGATTGCAAGTACGGATGGTACTGAAACTGCCATAGCTACCGCTGGAAGGTACCTGAACGCGTTGCGGCAAGAAATTGTCCACTTGGCTGACAGCTGTCATATCGTCGCTGTTATTGTCTGTCGTAAAATATCCGAAGGTACCTGTACCCGTACCGTGGTCGGGCAGCAAGCCGTACATGTTATTACAATAAGGCTCCAGCTGATTTTCGGCCGTGAAGAAGTTACCGTCCACATTGTCCGAAATAGGGGTTTTATCCAAAAAGTCTGCACAGGAAGTACCCATCAGCAAGGCTGCAGAAAATAAGAATATATATTTCAATTTCATAATTATAAATGCTTTTATAGGTTACAATGTTACATTAATACCACAAGAGAGTGTACGGCTCAACGGATAAGTCATACCGTTCTGATACAAGGCTTCGGGGTCGAAGTTCTTGTTGATGGCAGTACCGGTCCACAGGTTGTCACCCGAGAAGAATACTCTGACGCGTTCCAAACCGGCCTTGCTGGTCCATGTCTTAGGCAATGTATAACCAATCTGCAAATTCTTCAGACGAATGTAGGCTGCATTCTGCAGGAACTGCGACTGACTCTGACGGTTCTGGTTGGAGGTCCAGAGAGGACGCGGATAATAAGCGTCTGTATTGGCGCCCAAGGGGTCACCTTCCGGACGGAAGAAGTCCCAGTGCTCCTTATATCCCGTCGAAGACCATGCATCACCATTTACACCCCAGAATATCATACCGCTCAACAGATAGTCGCGCTTGGCCACACCCTGGAAGAAGATGCTCAAGTCAAAGCCCTTCCATTCTGCACCGATGTTCAATCCGAAACGATAACGTGCCGTGCTGTTACCAATCACCTTGCGGTCGCCCGGATTGTCTACCGTATTTTCACCGTTGGTAATCTTACCGTCGCCATCCAGGTCGGCATACATCATGTCACCGGCTTTCCAGCCCGAAGGTGCCAGACTGATGCCCGGAATTGTGTTCTGGTTCACTTTTTCCAGATGCGCAGCCATTTCTTCATCGGTCTTGGCCATACCTACAGATTCATACCCCCAAATCTGTCCCAGTTCCTGTCCTTCATAATAAGTGCTCAGGCTCTTGCTGGCATTGGGATATTCGGTTACATGTGTACGCGAGTCGGAAAGGTTGAAGGCAACATTGTAGTTGAAATCACCGATGCGGTCCTGCCAGTTCAGCTGAAGTTCCCAACCTTTGGTACGCAAAGACGTATTGTTGCGGCTCGGTGCCGATGCACCTACAATCGGAGAGATTTCCTGTGCGGGACCTACCATGTCCTTGGTATCGCGGATGAAGTAGTTGAAGTAACCGCTCAGGCGATTGTTGAAGGCTCCGAAGTCCACACCATAGTTGTAGCTATAAACGCGCTCCCAAGTCAGAAGCGAACTTACCAGTCCGGGAGCACCTGCGATATTCGATTTGCTGTCAGTGGTAAGCAACCAACGGCCACCGGCATCGGGGCTACCTACGGTTACATTCTGAATGGCATACGTAGGATAATAGGAGTTGGTGTTCTGGTTACCGAGGCTACCATAAGAGAAGCGGGGCTTCAACGTGTTGACCCACTCGGACAGCGGTTCCCAGAAGGATTCGCGGGCAATGTTCCAACCTACCGATACAGAGGGGAAAGTAGCCCAACGCTGGTCGGCGCGGAAACGGGAAGAACCGTCACGACGGATGTTGAACTCGAACAGATAGCGTCCGTCAAAGTCGTAGTTCACACGGCCGAAGTAGCCCAAAGAAGACCATTCGCCGCGATAGGCACCGTTGCTCTGCGTTCCCGTAGAGGTATTGACGTCAGGATTGCTGTCGCTCATCACGTCCGAACGCTTGGCCCACACGTTGTTATACCGGTAGCTTTCGCTGTTCATACCGACCATCACTTTCAGGTTATGTTTCTCCAGGAAATTGAGACTGTAGTCTGCATAAGCCGATGAGGTAATCATTGAACTGCGCTGCTGTTCGCTGTAAGCCCATGTCTTGCCGGCAGCCAGGTCGGCATCACCACCCAGCCACTGTTCGGGTACCGGATTGTTATCCTTGTCATACAGATAGACACGTGCCACATTATAAAGATGTTCGTAGCTGCCGGTACGGATGGCCAGATCGCCGTGAATCGTCAGTCCCTTTACCGGAGTCAAAATCAGGCTTCCCTGTGTAAAGTACGTATCGTTCTGTGTATTGGAACGACCGCCCGACGTCAGCTGCATCAGCTTCGGGTTACGGGTATAGTGTCCGTTGTTATCGTAAAGCGGCATGTTGGGATGCAACTTGGTCGTTTCGGAAAAGAAACGGTCGCCATACAGTTTCAGGAAGGTAGGCATACCGATGTCTTCACGGATGAAACGGCTGTTGAATTCCAGACGCATCCACTTGGTAATCTCGGCACTGATGCGGGCACTGGCATTGTAACGCTTCTTGTTGTCGTCAGCATAGTTCATCTGACCGTCCTGGTCGAGGAAAGCGCCCGATACATAATATTGTACTTTCTCGTTACCGCCCGACAGGCTCAGGTTGTGTTCCTGACCGAAAGCGGTCTTGTCGATGAAGTTACGGGGCCAGTTCTGGTTGTCGTTGGAGTTGGTATTGAATGCAAAGCAGTTACCATTCTGGCTCAATGAAGGATCGGCCGTAGTCGTGATTTCACCACGCATAAATTGCTGGATACGCTCCATCGTAATGTCCGAGAAGAAGTGAGCCGCACCGCTACCAAGATTGTCGATAGCACGGTTGAAATATTGAGCAAAAGTATAGGCATCCAACATATCGGGGATGTTGGTCGGACGAGACCAACGCAAGTTGTTGGAGTAAGAAATGCTCGTCTTACCCTGCTTACCTTTCTTGGTAGTTACCAAAATCACACCGAAAGGAGCACGAGAACCATAGATAGCAGCCGAAGCGGCATCCATCAATACAGAAATGTTGTCGATATCCTGCGGATTCAATTGGTTGATGTCACCGGCCACACCGTCAATCAAGACAAGAGGTGAAGCGCTGGAACCAGTACCCAAGTTACCCGTACCACGGATATTGAAAGAAGGATTGGCATCCAGCTTACCACCGGCATCAGGCATACTGACATTCAGACCGGGAACAACACCCTGCAAGGCTTGTCCGACCGAAGTAACAGGACGGGATTCCAGTTTCTTGTTGTCTACCGAAGCTACGGCACCGGTCAGATTCACCTTTTTCTGAGTACCGAAACCTACGACCACCACTTCGTCGAGCATCTGGTTGTCTTCTTCCAATGTAATGGCATAAGACGTCTGCGAAGGATTGATTTTGACCTCTACATCTTTATAACCGATGTAAGATACGGTCAGAACCCCGTCGGAAGGTACGTTTTTCATGTTGAACACACCGTTCAAATCGGTAATTACACCGTTGGAAGTACCTTTCACAAGGACACTGGCACCAATAATAGGCTCGTCCAGTTTGTCTGTGACTTTACCAGTAATGCTGAGATGCTGGGCATACATGAATATACTGCTCCAAAGCATCAAAAAGAAAATAAGGCTTTTTTTCATGTTTTTCCTTTTTAGGGTTAGACAATGAGGTTTTTTGATGTTGCAAATATAAGACTACATGCCTGAATAGCCATGCACAAACATTTCATTCAACATACATGTTTAATACAAGCCACTGTTTTTTCACATTTTCTGCTAATTCCAAAGCCACAAAAGGAAATCGGAAGAGAAGCAACATACCCTTAGCGATGCAAATTCCAAACAATACTGAGAAGGGGGATGACACAGTGCTGCATGACGATGCGACACAGTGCTTTGTTGGGGTGTAACACAGCACTGTGTGAGGTACTGACACAGTGCTGCGTCAGAGGGTCAGGAAGCACTGCGTCATCCCTTGTTTCTACAGACAATGGTCCAACAAAAAACAAATACGTTCCAAACAAGGCTATTAAAGAAACATAGCCCAATATTTTTTCTCATTCCATTTCGATAAATAACATATTTTTCATTTCTTTGTGCTACGATAATTCTATACCAGACATGAACCTTAAAGTCTTTTATATAGCAACTATTTGCCTAAGTTTGTTTACGCAGTTGCCCTGCCAAGCTTTTTTTGAGAAAGATCTTCATCTGCTAACTATGAAAAACGGCCTGGCCGACAACACAATCCACTCCATTTGTAAAGATCGTAACGGATTTATCTGGCTAAGTACGCGCGACGCCCTAAACCGTTACGACGGAAAACAAGTGAAATCTTTCCCTTTCGACAGTACCAGTACCAATATCTCGGTTTTGAAAGAAATAGCTGATGGACTCCTATGCTTCGAAAGTAGAGGTATTCTCTATGGATTCGATTTGCGGAACGAACGTTTTCTCCCTATACAAACAGAAGACGGAAAACCTTTCAGAGCCATTGCTACTGAATCAATAAACGACTCTACCCTATGGGTACTGAACAACGAAGAACTAATATTGGCCCGAAAGACAAACCAGCCACAAGACAAAGCTGTTGTTCTACACATACTGAAACGATATTCGCAATGGAATGAAAAAGGGCATATACTAGCCAAAATGTCACTGACGCCAGACAAACGCCACATCTGTGTAGCAGACACACAAGGGAAAGTAATGATTGCCGAAACAGACCGAATGGAAAACTGCAAAACCATAGATTTAGGATTCGGCTACCCCATACAAATCAACCACATTTTGTACGATGAAGACGACAACATCTGGCTTTCGACTCTCACGTATGGCATCATACGCTACAATGTAAAGACCGGCCAAACCAGCCGCATGACTTACCACAATAAATATACAGCTAACCAGCTATCACATACCGATGCATTCAGCGTGATACGCTTGGAAAAGAATCGTTATTTAGCTGCCACATGGAACGGATACACACTCATCAATCTGAATAAAAAGAATCCAGACGAGATGACTGGACAGGTTTTCAACAACACCACCTCTTATATATTTCGCGACATCGAGACACGAATGATCACAGCCTACTACGACCCTCAAGGCATCCTATGGATAGGGACAGATGGTGGCGGAGCCATCTGGTCGGACCTACGGGAGCAGTTTTACAAACGTTATTATCAAGACAGACATAATGAAATCTGTTCCATCGTAGGAGATGACGAAGGTTACGTATGGCTCACAACCTTCCATCGAAGCATCCTTCGCAGCCGTACCCCCTACCATGCTGATGAAGAATTGGACTTCATACCGATAGGAACCCCTGAAACTCAAAAACGAAACACCGTACTGAGTAGTACCAAAGACAAAGAGGGAAACCTATGGTTTGGCAATGCAGATGGCACATTAACCCGATATGATACACGAAAGAAAACTTTTCAAATCATAGAATTGGCTGACAGTTCAAATTTGCCCAACCAAGCCTCTGTCTGGAGCCTACTGACCGACAGCAATGGGCAAATATGGATTGGAACGCAAAGTGGCTTATTTGTGATCGATCCTATTTCTATTTCAAGCAGAAAAATTACTTTCATTAATAATAAAGGTGAAAAGATTCCTCCTCTCTACATTCGTGCACTAGCTGAGACTCCCGATCATAGTCTATGGTTAGGCACTACTTCCGGACTCTACCGATACAAAGGAGAAGGAAACATTCTTGACGCCGGATATGAAAGCAAAACCGACATGACAGACTATTCAATCCGTTCATTACTGGCTGCCCAAGATAGCATGCTGTACATTGGCTATATGAATAGATTTGCAGTCCTGTCACCATATGAAAATCGCATTATACAAACTTTCACTACCCAAGACGGTCTTTGTAACGACTTCGTGGGTTGTATTACCGAAGACGGGAATGGAAATATTTGGATAGGCTCCAACTCGGGCATCTCACGATATAATAGCCATCAACGATTGTTTCATAACTATTATGTATCGGGAAGCAACCGCTCGGCCCTATATTGGAAGAATACTTTATTTTGGGGTAACAATAAAAACCTGACTTATTTCAAACCTGAGAATAGCGATCGTTTCGAACAATCCAAACGGGTACTGATAACAGGACTGGAAGTCAATAGTCAACCAATAGAAATCAATCAAATTGTCAATGGACAGCATATCTTGCCATGTGGTATCTCCTATTTATCAGATATCCGTCTCAACTATAAGAACCGAGACTTCTCCCTTACCTTCAGTAACCTTTCCTATTCTGACGAACGGGAAACATACGCCTACCGACTGTATCCCTACCAACAAGAATGGATCTATACCACAGGAGAAGAAAAAGTTTCCTATACCAACCTGAAACACGGTAACTACACCTTTGAAATCAAAAACATACATCCAGACAACACAGCGAACCAAACAACTGCCCTTCATATCAGCATTGGACCTCATTGGAGTAACAGTGCCTGGTTTCGTCTCTGTATCTTCATAGCAATAGCACTATGCATACTATTCGTCTTCAAACGAATCCGATTGAGGGCAAAACGTATGGAACACGAAATGCAACTGGAGCACGAAGTATTTACTGCCAAAGTAGAACGTGACAAAGAAAAACAACTGCGCATGGAACGCGAACGGTTCTTCACAGAAATTGCCCATGAACTACGAACACCACTTACCTTAATTCTGGCCCCACTGCAAGAACTACAGCATATCGAAGGACTATCCCCAAAAATACAAAGACAATTGAAAACAGCCTTTGACAATAGTAAGTCGTTACATGCCCTTATGGACCAACTGCTTTTCGTACAAAAAGTAGAAGCCGACATGGTAAAGCTCAAAGTAACAAAAACAGACATCAATCAACTAGTGGACAACCTATGCGAACCATTTAAGTCAATGGCTGAAAAAGGACACTATCAATTTCATATCCATCTTCTGCCCGAACCACTTATGTTATGGATCGATGCAGAAAAAATGGCATCCGCATTACGTAATCTGCTTTCCAATGCCTTTAAATATACCTTACCAGAAGGAACTGTAGAACTGGTTATAGGAAGAACCGTCATAGACGGACATCCTTTCTGCAACGTCACCATCAGCGACACAGGAGCAGGCATACCTCAAGAAGTAAAAGAACACTTGTTCGAACCTTTTACGACAGGAGTAAATACCCCCATACACTCTACACAAACTGGAATCGGTATGCGTATTGTGAAAAACATTGTCGATTTACACCACGGATATATCCGAACTGCCGATCGTCCTGGCCACGGCACCATCATCAGCCTTTACATCCCCGAAGGAAACACTCACTTCGACACAACCAACGAGAAAGTAAGCCTCTATAAACCGGCTAAACAACCACAACCTGCCACCACAGGTAGCATATCGGATACAGCCGACCACAATCACGAAACAGGAAAAAGGCTGCTTATCATCGAAGACAATGCTGATATCCGCCAATACATCGGCAGTCTGTTCGAAGGAGAGTTTGCCATTGAAGAAGCAGGCAACGGTGAAGAAGGCATCCGCGCTGCCCACGAACAAACACCAGACCTCATTATCTGCGATATCATGATGCCTGTCAAAGACGGTTTGGAATGCTGTCGCGAACTAAAAGAATCGCCACAAACTGCCTCTATCCCCATCTTGATGCTCACCGCCAAGTCTGAAGACTCGGACGTCATACAAGCATTGGGCATCGGAGCAGATGACTATATGATGAAACCCTTCAATCCAGAGATGCTGAAGTCAAGAGTACGCAACTTGATACGCCAACGTGAAAGGCTAAAACGGTTGTACGCAGGTACTCTGAGACTGAAAACAGAAGAAAAAAAAGATGAAAAAGAAGAAGCAGAAGACTACTTTATCCAGCAGGTAATACAGATAATAGAAGCCAACCTGGCAGACGAGAACTTCAACGTGAAAATGCTGGCTGACCAGCTTCACATGAGTCAACCGACCCTCTATCGAAAAATCAAGCAACGAAGCGAACTGGCTGCCATCGACATGATCCGTAGTGTACGAATGAGCAAAGCGGCTTCGCTCATCTTGGAGAACCGATATAGCATGCAGGAGATAGCTGAGATGGTGGGCTATAATGACACACGTACTTTGCGAAAACATTTTGCAGCACAATTCGGCGTATCTCCCTCCAAATACAGCGAACAGAATGCCGAAGAATAAGGAGGGAGTCAGCCGGATCAGCCAATGTAATTGCTATAACGTTGGAAGAAATGACGGAAGGCATTCCATCGCATCAGCCCCTGCTCAAAAACAAAGATACCCAGCAGAGCACAACCGATACCCAGCGATACGTCGATGATATAATGATGACCCGAATAGACAGCTGTCCACCAAATACCGACCATAATAAAGGCAAAGAGAGCAATGAGCCAACGACGGCAACGAGCCATGACAGCATAGGCTAAAGCCACAACCATGTAAGCAGCATGGAGCGAAGGAACGGCTGCGAAAACATTGGCATTACGTCCATAGATGCCTTCGAAAACGGTAATACCCAAAAGTTCGTCAAATCGGCCAAGGCCAGCGACATTGCCTGGTGTGGAAAGTACTGGTTCAAAACCATAGTTCATGGCATACCAGGGCGGAGCAGCCGGGTGAATATAGTATCCGACAAAACCTATCAGATTGACCAGCAGGAAAACCATCGAGAAACGCAAGTACATGCTGCGTTGCCCCTTGAAATAGAGCCACAGACCGAAAGCAATAGGGACGGGCACCCAACAGAGATAGAAAATGCCGGCCATAAAATCGGCCACACTACAATGGTGTTGAGCAAAGAACTCACAAGGAATCAGCGTCTGTCCGCCCACTGTAATGCCAAACAGGCTTTTCTCAGCCTCATAAAGTCCCTGCACATCGATAGGGTTTACCTCGTAATTGGGCCATACTCGCATCCAATCATAAGATATAGCGAAAACAATAAAAGGAAGCAAAGCTACCGCAAGCTTGCGGGTATAGCTTCCTGAAAAGAACAGCAATAGAAAAAGCCCCACCATCAGGAAATGTTCAGGACGAATTCCTACAAATATCCCTGTCAACAATAAGAAAAGGGAGGTTATCACAAGAACCGACAAGGTTTCCCTTGCCGGAGGCAAAATTGACGACTTCATCCGATTACTTCTTCAACAGTTTGCGACAATGGTTGATGCGGACAAATGCTGTCCAGTTGGCCAAAACGGCGATGATGGCCAGTGGAGCTATCAAGATGTACACGCTATCGAATGCTGTGCAATCTTGAAAAACGCCACAGAAGATGGCACCTAAGGCTGTCAGCACCACACGCTCGGGACGTTGCATCAGGCCCACCTTACACTCCAAATCCAATCCTTCGGCACGGGCACGTACATAGCTCACCATGAGCGAACCGATGATGGCCACACCCGTAATGATGCTTCCCCAGAAATAGCCCTGAAGGAGTAGGAAGTAGAGGATGCCGAAAAGGGTGAATAGCTCGCTATAACGGTCGAGCACAGAGTCGTAGAGCGCGCCGAACGTGGAAGACATATTTCCCACACGTGCCACACGCCCGTCCATCATGTCGAACAACCCAGCAAACAATACGATACCACCTGCCCATCCGGCACAGGTCAACGCCTTATCGCCACCGGCAAAACTTGCATACACAAATACGACAGCTGCTACGATATTCAGCACCAGGCCCGTAGTAGTAATAAAATTGGGAGTAATCCCCACCTTAATCATGCCATGCACAACAGGATTGATAATCTTGTAAATCAACTGTTGCAAATAGTCTCTATAGTTCATATACAGAATAAATAATTAATAATATCCCAAGCATTGCGACGTTCACTTCCCTTTCCGGAAGATACGCCTGAAGTTAAGGTTGCGGTAAACAAATGTCCGCTGCATGCTGTAGTTCCAAAAGAAAGCTACGGTTACAGCAACAAGCATCTTCGACACAATGAACATGTTGTCCGCATAATAAGCAGGCAGTCGCTCCATCCAGCCCATTCCTGTGACCCACTCGGTCAGAGCAAAGGTTCCCCAGGTGTTGAGCATGATGCTCATTCCCCAGACAAACAGGTATTTCACGGCCACGTGGACTTTCTTGCATCCGTCGGCATGAAACACCCAGCCATAATTGATGACGCAGTTCGTGACACCTCCCACCACAGAGCCGATGAAAGTAGCATACAGGTAGAAAAGGCCTCCAAATTTTACCAGCGAGATGGTCACCAAGAAGTCGACGGCACTTGCCAGCCAAGCCGACAACTGCGCCTTGCAAAACATCCACACTTCCCTGTGTCGATGCCTGCGCCCTCCTCCGTCTACCATCAACCGATTATCCATCTGGCCACAATCAATACGATAAAACCATAGACGCCCGACAGGATGTCGTCCATCATTACTCCCCACCCTCCAGGCAACTTCTCCATCCTGCGAATACCCAAAGGCTTGAGGATATCAAAGAAGCGGAAGAGCACAAAAGCCGCCAGGCCATACCACACGTGTCCGGCAGGTGCCGCCAGCAGGCTGATCCACACGCCCACCATCTCATCGACCACCACCCGCGAAGGATCTTCGCCCCAAGCAGGTTCCAAGCGGTCGGCCGCCCAAACGCCGGCTATAGTAAAGACAAGTATCAAGGCCACCGTAAACCACAACAACGCCACTCCTGACAGAAGGAACGACAGAAGGTACCACACCAAAGCAGCCAGTAACGCACCGGCCGTGCCAGGCGCCACGGGCGAAAAGCCTGAGCCGAACCCCGTGCCTATCAGCATCGGAAGGAAAGGAGGTCTGTCCATAGTCTTATCTTCTTTTGTTTCACACAAGAGAGGATGTACTCCTTTGAATTGCCTGTAATCTTCGGCGTACACCCTCTCTCCCTTTTATTATGTTATACAATCATTCTTTACATTGATCCATCTTTTAGTCAAGATAGTCAGGTTCTTTCTCGCCCACCATACCGCGGATGGTCTGCTTCACCATGCGCCATTGCTGGAAGAGGTCGTGCACAGGCTGGTGTTCGAAATCGTGCATCGGGCTCTTGCAGAAGAACGATAGCCACGTCTGGATGCCACACATGCCTGCACGCAGAGCCAGGTCGCTGAAGAGCACCAGGTCGAGCGCGATAGGTGCGGCCAGAATGGAATCGCGGCACAAGAAGTTGACCTTGATTTCCATCGGATAACCCATCCAGCCAAAGATGTCGATGTTGTCCCAAGCCTCCTTGTTGTCCTTACGGGGCGGATAGTAATTGATACGCACCTTGTGATAGACATTGCCATAGAGGTCGGGGAACTTCTCAGGCTCGAAGATGTTGTCGATAACCGACAGCTTGCTCACCTCCTTCGTCTTGAAATTCTCGGGCTGGTCGAGCACCTCGCCATCGCGATTGCCCAAAATGTTGGTAGAGAACCATCCGCTCACACCCAGCATACGCGTCTTGAACATCGGCGCCAGCACGGTCTTCATCAGCGTCTGTCCGCTCTTGAAGTCCTTGCCTGCGATGGGCACATTCATCTTCTTGGAGAACTCCCACATGGCAGGTGTGTCCACGCAGAGGTTGGGAGCACCCATCACGAAAGGAGCGCCCTCGGCAATGGCCGCATAAGCATAACACATGCTTGGCGAAATCACTTCCGTATTGTTCTCCTTCATAGCCTTCTCCAGCGCCTCCAGCGACATGTGTTCGTCAGAGAGGGGCACGAAGATTTCCGTACTTGCCGCCCACAATACCACGATGCGCTCGCAACCATTGACGGCCTTGAACTCGCGGATGTCCTGACGGAGCTGCTCCACCATGTCCCAGCGAGTGGCTGCCGACTTGATGTGCGTACCGTTCAGGCGCTTGGCGAAGTTATGGTCGAAAGCGGCCGTCATCGGACGGATAGCCTTCAGTTCGTCTTTTACCAAATTCAGGTCTTTTTCCTTCAACACTTCGGCGTACATGGCTGCCTCGTAAGCATCGTCGGCAAAGATATCCCAACCGCCGAAAACAATGTCATTCAGATCGGTCAGAGGCACGATATCTTTAATCAGATGCTCCTTGCCGTCCTGCATTTTCATTGTGGACATCTGGGTTATCGAACCGATCGCCTTTGCCAGTCCCTTACGGGCTGCCAATACACCTGTAATCATAGTGGTGGCCACAGCGCCTCCCACTCCAACAACCAGTACGCCAAGGCGTCCTGTTGCCGGTTTAATCATTTCTCTCATGCCATTATTTTATTTAGAGTTTAAAAAATTGCTCAAAGTTAGGAGATTTTACTGATTTATAACTATCCAAAATCTCTCTTTTAATGTTCTATTAGCAAGATTTAAGCAAAAAACTGACATAAAGTAAGCTTTTTCGTGTTCTCAAGAAGCTTTTTTCGATTCGTACACCCTCCATAGGAAAGCAATGCTTTAACCAAAGGAAAACGGTGCTTTAACCTGACGAAAGCAATGCTTTATCGATCCCATCAAAATGACTATCAAGACACGTTATCGTTCTTGTTCTTCTTTGGAAGAGACCGGCTGCTTCGGCTCAATGCGAGTAGAGTCGGCATACATGCGGAGAACCTCCAGCGTACGCGCCCGTCGTTTGCGGGCACGAATGCTCCAAGCTCCCTTGTCGGGCATCAGGCTATAGCCCGAAGGACGGCTGATGGCCTGCCAGCCGAGGACTGACTGATTGGCCATACGCCCCATCACGACATAGCGAAGGCCGGTAGCTTCTATCTGCTCGACCGTCTCGCGAGGGCCAGCATCGAGTGGCGATTTGGCCCAATTGGAGTAAATGGTTCTCGTCTTCAGTTCGTAGAAGGGATCGTTGCGCCAGGTATTCTTGTCGACTTTTATCTTGCGTTGCCTCACAGGGTCCCAGTTGTAGGGCGTGTTGGCTGTATAGGGGAAGAGGGTCAGCTTCACCTTGCGCGGACGGATGCCCTGCACGGCAGGCAAGGTTTCGTCCACCTCGAGCCACGGCTTCGACTCGACGGTCTTAGGACTTCCCCAAGGGGTTTCGTCCACCTCCTTCAGGATGTCCAGATTGAGGATGATCTCCCCGTCGGATTGGAGCAGCTGCTGGAGGCGAAGAGAGTCGGCTTTCGTCCAGTCTTGCGCACAGAGGGGGAGAGCTGCCAGCCAAAGCAGCCCATATAGGTACCAAAAACGTTTCACAATGCAATCGGATAGTTAGTACGTAAATGAGTTTACCACCACATGTAACCACTGCCGCAGAGGGGCTCGTCGTAGCAGGGATCTACTGTCCACATGGTACGCGGATACTTGCGGCTCTCCCACCAGCGACGATATCGGGCAGCGGCGTCGAGCACTTCTTCGTCGGAAAGGAAGTAGATGCCTTCGTAGTTGTCCGCATCGATATGCACCATCTTGCACCCCATCGAGGCGTTATGCCCCAGGCGGATGGTTTCTACCGTCCAAAGGATGCATTCGCCCAACCGAAGCCTGCCAGCTGCTGAATAAGAAGCCGTGGCCAAAGGGAAGGAAGGGATGAGCGTCAGGTCGTCGGCATACTTCAGGAGGCGGCCGATGTCCTCGCGTGTAAATTTGGGCACCTTGCCCAAGGCATCATCTCCATCGGGGTGGTATTTGCCCGACCGAAGCTGGTCGACAAAAAGGTCGACATCGGGATTTTCAGCATCGAAAGTTTCGGCATGGCACGCAGTGAATGTCAGTGCCAACGTCAACAGGCAGCCTGCAAGAAGGCTGTATAACAGGGATTTTAAAGTGGTAGTCATAGTCGTTGAGCTTTATCGGTTAATAAGTCATGCGAACGCCGCACAAAAGATTGAAGTTGGCAGGTCGCTCTGTCCGCAGGGTACGGGTGGAAGAATCCGTATCGAAATGATAGGTCAGCATCGGCTCGGCAAAAAGGGCGAAGCGGTCGTTCAATTTATAGCGTACGCCTACCCCCGCCAAAGCAGCCAGTTGCAAGGGTTCGGCTCCGAAACTGTTGTTTTCGGCCCCAGCCACACATTTTTCTACGCTTCCGCCAGCCATGGCATAAAGGTCGACTTTGTCATTGCCTGCCAGGTTTACGTTCAGTCTCACGGGGATGGAGAGCGTATGATAAGTGTGACTTCCTTCTGGCAACGCCACGTCGTGCAGACGATTGTATTGCAACCCTGCTTCCAGCGAAAGACGCTTGCCTAACTGGCGCTCTACGCTGACGCCTGTCGTCAAAGGCATTCTGAAATCGCCATCGGGCAAAGAACTGCCCACGTAGGCTTTCAAAGCCCAGTTGCGCGACTTCAAGACAGACTTGGCTACGGATTTTTCTTCTACCTGGGGTGACGAAGTGCTCTCTTTTGCCGGCATGTCTTCGGCCGACGAGGCAGCATGATAGCCATTGCCTCCCATACCTGCATGGTAGCTGCCCGACTTGTTCCGCCCTGCATGGCCATACACCTGCTGGGTGACGCGGATGGAAACACGTACAGACATCGTCTGTTCGCCCTCCTCTTCGGCACCTGAAGCAGCCAACACAGGTTGTATCTGTCCTGCAGAAGGGGTTGTAGGAGTCGTTTCTTTCACACTAGGCAAGATTTCTTCCAAACGGTCACCGTCCAGACTTGCGCCAGGCACGAGCGCCGCCACCTGCGTAAAGGCTTCTTCCATCTCCTCCTTTGGAGAGAAGAACCAGAAAGCAGCCGACGCCATGCCCAGTACCAACACGACCGACGCGGCGGCTGCTATCCTATAAAAAGAGGGGGACAAGATCCGACGCTTGCTTTCGGCAATGCCTGAAGCGGGCAAATCGCGCTCCAATGCTTCCCAAAAGCCATCGTTGACAGGCATCTCTGACCTGCCCAACTTCTGACGGAACAATCCGACTATTTCTTCATTATTTCCTTTCATGTTCTGTATACTCTTTTATTCTCTTTGCTAACAAACTCTTGGCCCTGTGAAGTTGCGAGGTGGAAGAGTGTTCCTTGATGTGAAGCAGGCGGGCTATCTCCTTATGCGACTTTTCCTCGAACACATACAAGTTGAAGACCGTTCGGCATCCGTCGGGCAATTCGGCCACAAACTGCATCAATATCTCTTCAGACAACTGGCTTCCACTTTCCGCCGCCTCCGCTTCATCCACTACGTCAGGCAAATGATCATCACTGACTATCAATTGATTGAAGCGTTGCTTGCGACGCAAATAGTCGATGGATTGTGTCATCATCACGCGCGTCATCCACGTAGCCAGCGAACATTCGCCACGAAAGGTAAAATTGGAAAAGATCTTGATGAAAGCGTCGTGCAACACATCGTGGGCTTCATCGATATCGCCCACATAACGATAGCACACGGCCAGCATCTGGCGGGAATAAAGGGTGTACAACTCTTTCCGAGCAGCATTATCACCTGCCCGACACCCTTCAACCAGCTCTATTTCACAATCCAATACCAATACCTTACGTTACGGACGCTTCCTCGCGTCTTTTGTCTGTTAGACGCAGCATCTATCCAAATGCTGCAATCCAAAATTTAAAAAGAAGTTAAAAAGAGGAAGATTTACCTCTCTATACACATGAACAGAAAAGAAAAGCCTTTCATAAACCGCCCTGCAATCAGACAATCTATGAAAGGCAAATCCTGTTATCTAAACAATATGGAAAATCAACAAGCCTTGAAACTCATGTCGAGTCCCTTCACAGAGTGAGTCAGGGCACCGACAGAGATGAAGTCCACGCCACACTCGGCATAATCGCGCAGGGTGTCAAACGTGATGCCACCCGACGATTCCGTCTCGTAGCGACCACCCACCATCTCGACGGCCTTGCGGGTCATCTCAGGCGTAAAGTTGTCGAACATGATACGATCCACGCCGCCCAAGTCGAGCACCTGCTGGAGTTCGTCGAAGTTGCGCACTTCGATTTCTATCTTCAGGTCCTTGCCCTTGGCCTTGCAATATTCCTTGGCACGGGTGATGGCTTTGTCGATGCCGCCTGCAAAATCCACATGATTATCCTTGAGCAGAATCATGTCGAAAAGACCGATGCGATGGTTCACACCTCCGCCTATCTTGACCGCCATCTTCTCGAGGATGCGCATGCCAGGAGTAGTCTTACGAGTGTCGAGCACGCGGGTGTGCGTACCCTTGAGGCGTTCCTGATACTTGTGAGTCATGGTGGCGATGCCACTCATGCGTTGCATGATGTTCAGCATCAAGCGCTCCGTCTGGAGGAGTGACTGTACCTTGCCTTCCACAATCATGGCCACGTCGCCAGGTTTCACCTCAGCGCCGTCGTTGATGTAGACGGTCACTTTCATCGTTGGGTCGAAGCGGCGGAACACTTCCTTGGCCACTTCGATGCCAGCCAGGATACCTGCTTCCTTGATCAGCAACTTCGACTTACCCATCGCCGTCTCGGGGATGCACGAAAGGGTGGTATGGTCGCCATCGCCTATGTCTTCTGCAAAAGCCAGGTCGATGAGCCTGTCTATCAGTTCTTGTTCCTTATTCATTTGTCTTATCAATTCTTATTTGGTGTATAATGTAATTGCTATTCACTTTTCTGAGGAAACAGTTCACGCGATACGTTCCTCTGCCCGTCTGCATTGTGCCGACAAGGAAACCTGACTCATTTCGCTTGCCTTGATGCCTGACATCAAAGCGACTTACCTTGTTCTTGGCAAAAAAATCCGTCAGGATATCTGAGGCCATTTCTTTATCGGCATGGGTTGTCTTGCTCAAGATAATCAACTCTACCTTATCGCCCATATAGCGGGTCAGGCCCTTGGGACTTCCTTTTTGAAAGGCTGTCAACACTTCGGCAGGGATTTCCTGCGCCATCAGTGCAGCCACCCCTGTCCATAAGCAGAACAACCAAAAGAGTACCTGTTTCTTCATATCACAAGTGTTTACCCACGCAAAGGTAGAAATTTATTGTAAAAAAACGCAAGAAAAGTCGTACTTTTGTGCACAAAACCAACCCCAAAGACGTATGAAAACCATTCTGCTTGTTGTAGGAAAAACCGTTGAGCCCCATTTCATTACGGCCATTGCCGACTACGTGCAACGCACGAAACGCTACCTGTCGTTCGACATGGAAGTGATCCCCGAGCTGAAGAATACCAAAAGTCTGAGCGAAGAAGTGCAGAAGGAAAAGGAAGGCGAACTGATCTTGAAAGCACTCCAGCCGGGCGATGTCGTAGTGCTCCTTGACGAGGGAGGAAAAGAAATGCGCTCCATGGAGTTTGCCGACTACATGAAGCGCAAGATGAATACGGTAAACAAGCGGCTGGTCTTCATCATCGGAGGGCCGTATGGCTTCGCACCGAAGGTCTATGAGGCAGCACACGAGAAGATGTCGCTCTCACGCATGACTTTTTCCCATCAGATGGTGCGCCTCATCTTCGTAGAGCAGCTCTATCGCGCCATGTCCATCCTGAACGGAAGCCCTTACCATCATGAATAATTGAGAATTGAAAATTGATAATGGAGAATTATTTCCCAACTGGGTCATTTTCCATTTTCAATTCTCCATTTTCAATTAACTTACGATCTCGATACCTGGAACCCCTTATCCGACAGGGACATCTCGACGAAGCGGGCGCGCGGATTAGGCGCCTCGCGGGTCAATGTCTCGCGGATACGAAGGGCTGCCTGCGGGTCTTTGGCCACCATGTAGAGGTAACCTCCCCCACCCGCGCCAGGCAACTTACAGCCCAGCGTATAATCCTTTATCTTATTGATGATTTCTTCCACGGCGGGCGGATTGGTACCGCTGTCCAAAGCCTTGTTTTGCGTCCACGTCTTGCCCACCAGCTTGCCGAAGGCCTCGAAGTCGTTGCGCTGGATGGCTTCGGCCATATCGAGCGCATGAACTTTCATCTCGGCCAGCAGGGAAAGATGAGGTCCTGAATTGAGGAACATCGAACGGACAATCTCTGCCAGAATACCTTTGGCCGTGCGAGTGATACCTGTGTAGTAGAGCAGGTGGCAGGCGCGATATTCGGGTTGTACAAACAAGTGGTCGGGCAACCAGCGCACGAGGGGTTGCTGAACGAAGCCAGGCTCCGTCTGCAAGAGCTTGATACCTTGAAGCACACCTCCATACTGATCTTGCCAACCGCCGCCCGTGGTGAGCAGCTGCTCTAGGGCGAGAGTGCGGCGGCACACTTCGTTCTTGTCCCACGACAGGCCGCAGAAATCGCTCAGCGACCCCAAGACGGTGGACGCCAAGATGGAGCTAGTGCCCAACCCCGACCCCGCAGGGATGGCCGAGAGTAGGGTGATTTCAATGCCCGTCCCAAAGGCCTGAAGCTGTTCGGCCAGTGTCTCGTAAGCTACTTCGGAGAACTTGGGCGAAAAACCAGCCAGCACCAACGCCGCCTTGGGGATGGAGAAGGGCGAACCTATCTTGCAATAGTCATGCAATTCCTCGTACGTACGGATGACCTCCATAGCACCCATGTCGATGGAACGGAGAATGATGTGGAAGTCCTTGCAGGGCTTGACATAGACCTGCAGGGGCGGCTGGCCGTTAAGCTCGACGGCAATGTTCACCACATGTCCGCCCGCCAGGAGCGAATAGGGAGGCGTGTCGGTCCATCCACCCGCCATGTCGACACGCACAGGGCTTCGTCCCCACACAATCTGGTCGCTATAGACGTTGAGCATGGGGCGGCTCTTGTGTTCGTAGAGGTCGGCCAGCAGGCCTTCGCGGAGCAGGCCGAAGGCAGCCTGTTCGTCGGCCTTGTAGTCGGCGCCGCCCAGTTTATCCACCTGCGCACGAAGCATGCGGTTGTGGATGCGTTGCATCAGTGGAGCATCGTCGGGCAGCGGAGCTGGCTTCGGCAGGTCGAGGCGATGGTATTCGCGCGCGGCGTCGGCCAGGTCGAGCTGGTAGAAGACGCTTTTCTCATAGTTCGTGGCCAGCAGTTCCCAGTTCTTCTTGGCAAAGGCTTCGCGTTGGGCATAGAGGCGGCGCAGGTCGGCACGGGCGGAAATCTCGTCGGCCGAGAGGCGTTCGGACGCCAGCCACTTCTGACGAATCTCCCACGAGGTAGGGTTAGTGGTCATCCAGGCAACCATCTGCCCCATCGTCTCCACATCGTACACCACAGGGAAAAGGGCAGCCGCCTGAAGGTCGTCGTGACGGCCTGGGAAGTCGTCCAACGTAAGTTCGCGGCACTCCATCCAAAAGTTGAAGGAATTGTTCAGGTAACGGGTATTCTCATCGTCCAAAGCCCCCTTGAAAGCATTGTCGAAGCCATAGGGGCGAACCGCCCATCCCCCACCCTGCAAGGGCACGATGTCAACGCAATAGCCATCGAACAACACCAGCTCCCACTGGTTGCGGGGCACACCCGTGATGATATGTCGCGCGCCAAGCTCCCACGAAGCGGGCACACAACTGTTTTCTATCCACACGTTTTCGTTAGCCTCGGAGAACTTGATGCCCACTTCTGCGTTTTGGGTGAAGATGGAGGCATTGGGTTTCACCTTGCGGTGCATGATCTGACGCTGGTCGGACACCTTGCTTTGCAGGGCGAGGGTGCTCGAAAGCAGCTCGCGGCTGGTGCCGTAGTGATAGAACTCGCCACCAGGCAGAGGCAAGATGGCCACCGACAGGGCGTTCAGCTCGTCGTCGGCAATGCGCGGATGGGCACCCAGCGCCCGACCGAAGTCGGAGTAGAGGTCGTAGTAGCGCAGGTCGGACCAGGGAACGGCAGGATCTGTCGGCCCTTCGGCCTTGAGCGAACGCTTCTTGAGCAGCTCGACGGCACGGTCGCTCAAAAGCCAGATGCCGATGTCCATCAGGAAGAGATGGGTTTGCGCCAGATCTTCGAGCTCGGCCAGCGAAGGTTTCTGAAGCATGAAGTCGAGCACTTCGGGCTCCTTGCGGCTGGAGACGAACACGCCGTGATGGGTGGCCAGCACGGGGTCTACCCACAGGCCGTAGCACACGACGTCGGCCTCAGGAATGTCCTGCAAGGGCTTCTCGGCACGGATGTAGACGTCGCCGCTGGCTATAAGGGTACGGAGCGACTCGGGAGCACGCTCCATGATCTTTTCGTACAAGGGCAGCTGCAGGGAGAGCAGGTTCTGACCCAACCGCTGGCCGCGCGCCCAGCGGAACACGGGCAGGGGCGTCAGTATCTTGCCCGACGGGGCATAGGACGGCAGGCGTCGGCTTTGTCCGCCGGCATGGAGGAGGATGCGCTTCTCGGCTCGTGCCTCGGCGGAGCGATTCTGCTCCCACTGGCGCAGGAGCCAGGTGGTACCACCACCCGAACCCAGCTTCATGCCGACAGGGTCGGACGTACAAAACCATTCGTTCGTGTCTACACGTTCCAGTTCGGAGAAGGCCTCCACCAAGTTGGGGGGCAATGACAACAGCTTTTGCATATCGTTCTTTTTTGTTGTGTCCAATCATTATTGGCTACAAAAATAAACAATTCTGAAGAAAAAACCTTCCCAAAAGGCAAGTTCTTCCTTCAAAACTCATCGCGGGTAACGAAGATGAAGCTGTCTCAGCATCCTTTGCCCACGGCTTCTGCCAGCAACGGCGGCAGGTCGAAGTGGGCCGCCTTGATGCGCCCGATCAGTTCCTTACCCGCAGGGGTCGGCACGAAGTACATCTGCCGCTTGTCCTCGCGCCCCACCTGGCGCACAATCAGTTCCTTGCCCTCGACGGAGCGAATGACTTTCGACGCGTTGGAGGCCGAAAGCCCCAAAGCCTCGGCCACCTCGCTAGAGCTCAGCTTGCCCCGCGACAGGAGCGTACAGAGCAGCATGCCTTCGTTGAGCGACAGGCCATAGGCCTGCTCAAACTGGGCCTCGAACTCGGCGATGGCCCGATAGATGTCGCGTATCTTACACAAAACTTCCATATATAAATGAAGAATGAAGAATGAGGAATGAAGAATGAGGAATGAAGAATAAGGAATGAAGAACGGAGAATGAGGAATGAGGCGCAGGCTTGCCACACGGAAATTCTTCATTCTTCGTTCTTCATTCTTCATTCCAATTAGATGAACAGGTTCACATTCGCCTGGTCGGCACGATCCATGTAGGTGGCCACGCCGCCCACAGTCACTTCGTCCAGCAGCTCCTCGCGGGCGATGCCCATCATGTCCATCGACATCTGGCAGGCGATGAACTCCACACCCTGTGCCAGCGCCTGCGCACGGAGGCTCTCCAGCGAATCCACGCCCTTGCGCTTCATCAGGTAGCGCATCATGCGGCTGCCCATGCCCAGCATGTTCATCTGCGAGAGCTTCAGCTTCAGCGAACTGGAGGGCAGCATCCAGCCGAACATGCGGCCGAAGATGTCTTTCTGCACGACGGGCTTATTCTCTTTTTTCAACACGTTCAATCCCCAGAAGGTAAAGAATATGGACACCTTCTGACCCGTGGCGGCCGCTCCGTTGGCCAGAACGAAGGTGGCAAGCGCCTTGTCCAGGTCGTCACTGAAGAGGATCAGCGTCTTTCCGCGACCGCTTTTTCCGCCATTTTCGGCCTCACAAACGCCATTTCCTTTCTCCAAAAGCACGGTATAGCGTCCTTTCGACTCCGATTTTTCAATCAGTCGGTTGCCGGTGGTGTGGCACCAGGCCGAGGCGTCGCGGGCAAAACCGGCATCGGTAGCCACCACTTCCACACGCTGGCCGGGCACGGCGGCGTCCATTGCCTCCTTGACCTTCATGATGGGGCCGGGGCATTGCAGGCCGCAGGCGTTGATGCGCACCACGGGGCGGTCGCACACGCACGACGCATTTTCAGCCTCTCTGTGCGACGCGAACGGCTCGCGAGTACAGGAACATGCCTCGGCAGGAAAAACGGGCGCTACGGCCGCGGAATAGGTCTTGTAGCCGCCAATCAGGTTGCGCACGTTGGTGTAGCCGTGCCCCATCAGGATGCGTTGCGCCAGATAGCCGCGCAAACCCACGGCGCAGAACACCACGACGGGACGGTCTGCCGGCACTTCAGACAGGCGCTGGCGCAGGTTGTCGAGGGGAATATTCACGGCGCCAGGGATGGTACCGAAGGCAAATTCCTCGGGCGTGCGGGTGTCGATGAGCACGAGGCCGTCTTTCTGCGCCGCCAGCTCGCGCCAGGTGATGGCGGGCATGGCTCCGCTCAGCAGATTGGAGGCCACGTAGCCGGCGATGGCGATGGGGTCCTTGGCCGACGAGAAGGGCGGCGCGTAGGCGTGCTCGGTCTCCACGAGGTCGTACACCGTTCCGCCGTGCTTGATGAGCTGGGCAATCTGGTCGATGCGCTTGTCCACGCCCTCGTAACCCACGCACTGGGCGCCGTAGAGGCGGCCCGTCTTGGGGTCGAAGGTCAGCTTCAGCGTCAGGGGCAGGGCGTCGGGATAGTAGCCGGCATGCGAGCCGGAGTGGGTCACGGAGCTCAGGTAGTCCATGCCCAGCTGCTTCAGGCGCTTGGCGGCCAGGCCGGTGGAGGCCACGGTGAGGTCGAACACCTTGGCGATGGAGGTGCCGATGGCGCCCTCGTAGGCGGTAACGTTGCCCAGGGCCATATTGTCGGCCACGATACGTCCCTGACGGTTGGCGGGGCCGGCCAGATAGTTCAGCCAGGGCTTGCCCGTCAACGGGTGCGGAAACTCGATGGCGTCGCCCACGGCATAGACGTCGGGGGCAGAGGTCTGCAGGTACTCGTCTACCCAGATGCCGCCCGTTTCGCCCAGCTTCAGGCCCGCCTCCTTGGCCAGAGCCGTGGCGGGACGCACGCCGATAGAGAGCAGCACCATGTCGGCCTGCAGGGTCCGTCCGCTCTTCAGGAAGACGGTGAGGCCCTCGTCGGTGCGGCGGAAGCTGGTGACGCCCTCCTCCAGGTAGAGGCCCACGCCCTTCTCCACGAGGTGCTGGTGCACGGGGGCGGCCATGGAGTAGTCGATGGGGGCCATCACCTGATTGCCCATCTCGACCACGGAGACGGCCACGCCGGCGTGGTGCAGGTTTTCGGCCATCTCCAGCCCGATGAAGCCCGCGCCCACCACGACGGCACGACGCACGCGCTTCTCCGTGAGATAGGCTTTGATGCGGTCGGTGTCGTCCACATTGCGCAGGGTGAAGATGCCCTCCTCGCCGATGCCCTCGAGGGGCGGACGCACGGGCGTGGCGCCGGGCGAGAGGAGCAGCTTGTCGTAGGTCTCCTCGTAAGTGGTGCCGTCGGCACGGCGCACGGCCACGGTCTTGCGGGCGGGGTCGATGGCCACGGCCTCGTTCTCCACACGCACGTCGATGCGGAAGCGCTGCCCGAACGACTGGGGCGTCTGCACCAGCAGCTTGGCGCGGTCTTCGATGACGCCGCCGATGTAGTACGGCAGGCCGCAGTTGGCATACGAGATGTAGGCTCCCTTCTCCAGCAGAATGATGTCTGCCGCTTCGTCCACTCTTCTCAGTCGGGCGGCGGCGGTTGCTCCGCCTGCCACGCCCCCAATAATCAGGTATTTCATAACGTTTCTTGTTGTTGGGTTTTCGTTGTTGTTTTCGGTTTCACGCTGCAAAGAAAAGCATAATTTCCGAGAAAACATAATTTCCAATGGAAAATTTATCAGAAAAGATATTATTTTATTTTGGAAAGCATTGTTTTGCGGGGAGGAAAGCACCGTTTTGCGGGGCAGGAAGCGATGTTTTGCTGAGAGAGGGAGCATATCCTCGCCGGTACGCGGCGGGGGCGGACGGCGTGTCCATCCGCACAGGAATGGGATCATCGGTTTCAGGAAGAGGACTGCATGAAATAAAAACAGCCCTTACACCCTTACATTACAAAACTTACAATTGTTTTTTTGAATAAAAACATCCGTCCGCTTCCAACGACTGACAGGTTTCAAATCATAAGCAAAATATTTTTATTATATATTTATATATATAATATATTATATATATAAATATATAATAAACTTCCAAATTCAAGCCTACCAGTCAAAGAGAAACACACAAATTTCTTTTGTAAGTTTTGTAATGTAAGGGATGTAAGGGCGTATGAGCAAACCTGAATAGCAATAAAATAAAATTACATAAAAAGGGATTATAAGCGCATAAATCATTACAAGCCAGAGCTGGTCTGCCCGTTACCATCCCAGCTTCTCCAGCCCTGCATCCTGATACCACTTCAGGGAGCGGTAGGCCGCATCGCGCTGGGTGCTGCTGCCGGGGATGTAGTGGGTGATGCCGTTGGCACCCTCCATGGAGAACATGCCGACAAACTGGGAGTAGTTCTTGGGCGTGGTGCTCCAGTAGGCAATGGCGGCGTCGAAAGCCTGCGTCCACGTGGCATACGAGGCATCGTCGAGCACCTGCTCCATGAGTTGCTTCAGGTCGAAGTAGCCCACGTAGTCGCGGCCCCAGCCGTCGTGGTCGTAGTCGAATACAGCGGCTTTGAGTGCAGCGATATTCACCACCTCGTCAGGCAGGAGCTGGGCGGTGAGCGCAGCCAGCGGTTCGAGGGCATCGGTGCGCATCACGCAGATGGACGTTCCGCCCGTCCAGTTGTTGTTGCTGATGCCGATACCGCCGTTATAGATTTCCTCGTAGGCAGCAAAATAGGCCTTGGACATCTCGACCGCTGCCTGGTCGGCAGCCATCAGGGGAACCAGGCGTTCGTAGGGAGCGCCGGGGCCGGGGTTCTCGGTAGGCGAACCGATGTAGTAGTCGGTAAAGCCGCACAGCTCGTAGGCCACCTCGACAGAGGCCATGAAGCAGGCGTCGAACATGAGGAAGTCGAGATGGGGCGCCCCTTCAAGGACAGATACCAACTCGGAGATATTCATGCGATGGTCGCCGTCGGTCTTGTCCTGCCCCACCCAACGGGTCGAAGCCTGACCGTAGGGGATCCACCCGTCGGCATGCGACCAGTAAATCAAGCCGTAGCCTTCGGCCAGAAAATCGGGATTGGAAAATACGTCGGCAAAGACTTCGCGCGTCTCGTCCACGCCCACCGAATTGCGGTCGTCGTAGGTGCGCACCACGTCTTCCACCACCTGTCCGTTCTGTTTCTTCAGTTCCACGAGGCGGGGCGAGCTGCCCGTATCGATGTAGACGAGCAGATGGAGCATGCCGTCGGATACCTGTGCCATGCCTTCCTTCATTTCAGCCAGGTCTTCCAGGGCAAAGGAAGAAAGATTGTTGTCGGCAGCCAGATAGACCAGCACCGTCCGCTTGTAGGGCGTCGTTTGGGGCTCATCGTCTTTGTGACAGGACGTCAGCAGAAGGGAAAGCAAAAGAAGGGGGAACAGGAACCAATGTTTCATCGCAGGATACTCCATTAATTTATTTCAGAAAATCACATCCGTATACACGCTCACGCTTATTCTTCGGGCTTCTTGAACTGAAACTCCGAAGCCTCGATCGGCCGCAAGGTCTGCTTGCTCTTCAGGTAGCCCGACTTCACTTTCGAAGCCTCTTTCTCGAGCTTCTTCTTGTTGTCGGAGAAATAGATGATGCACGTATAGTTGAGCTTGTTCATGTTATACTCCAGATGGTTCTTCAGCTGGTAGGAATACAAGTCGCGCTGGGGCAGGAAGCCATGCTCGTTAAGGTGAACGCTGTCCAGCAACTGGATGTCGGTGTAATAGACCAGCGTATCGGTGAACGAAGCTGCCACACCAAAAACATACACGGGTTTCTCCTTGTCTTTTTTCATCGTAAAGGCGGAACATACCAGGAAGGTCAGAGCCACCGCCATAATCAGTCGAATGTATTTCATACGTCTTTCTGTTTTCAAAAATTCCAAATTATCACTTTATAGGGGACAAAGGTAACAAAAAAAACGGCAGAGCTGCACGCCACTGCCGTTTTTTGAATTCTTTTTGTTTGTCGGAAACCGATATTCCCACTCATCCCAAGTAGGACTTGAGCAATTTGCTACGATTACTTTGTCTTAATCTTCTGATAGCTTTTTCCTTGATCTGGCGCACACGTTCACGGGTCAGTCCGAATTTGTCGCCGATTTCCTCCAGGGTCATTTCCTGTTGTCCGATGCCAAAGAACATCTGTATGATCTCCTTTTCGCGCTCGGTCAGCGTAGAAAGTGCTCTATCAATTTCCCTCGCAAGAGACTCGTTCACCAACGAGCGGTCAGCCATAGGCGAATCGTCATTCACCAAAACATCCAGCAGGCTGTTGTCCTCTCCCTCAACAAAAGGCGCGTCGACCGATATGTGGCGGCCGGATACCTTCAGCGTGTCGGAGATTTTGTCAACAGGGATTTCCAGCTCATCGGCCAGCTCTTCGGGCGACGGACGGCGCTCGTTCTCCTGCTCGAACTTGGAGAAGGCTTTGCTGATCTTGTTCAGCGAGCCCACCTGGTTGAGCGGCAGACGCACGATACGCGACTGTTCGGCCAGGGCTTGCAGAATGGACTGGCGTATCCACCACACCGCGTAGCTGATGAACTTGAAACCACGTGTCTCATCGAACTTTTCGGCTGCTTTGATCAGACCCAGGTTGCCTTCGTTGATCAAGTCGGGCAAACTCAAGCCTTGGTTCTGATACTGTTTTGCGACAGATACGACGAAACGCAGATTGGCACGTGTCAGTTTCTCCAGTGCAACACGGTCACCCTTGCGGATGCGCTGAGCGAGTTCCACTTCTTCTTCAACAGTAATGAGGTCCTCACGCCCGATTTCCTGCAAGTACTTGTCCAGAGAAGCGCTCTCTCGGTTAGTGATACTTTTGGTAATTTTTAGTTGTCTCATTCTTCTATACACATATTGGGTTGACAAAGTTACGACAAAAAATCGGATTAGCACCAATCTTTTGCCATCTTTTTGTCAGGTTCAACAAAAAAAGTCAGAGGAACGCCTTTCGGGCTCCTTACAACAGGTAACAAAAAGAGTGCCGACAAGTTCTTTGCCGGCACCACTTACAAGATAAATTAAACATACTTCAACCTTCTTACCTTATCAACTGTCTAACCTATCCTATATCTATATCTAATACCTAAATCTTATTCCTGACTCAAGTCTACTGCATAGCTGGCGCGCTTGCCCGAGGGGAACATACCCGTGATGAAGAGCACTTGTTCGGGTGTCTGCGTAGCAGCCTTCAGCACGGCTTCCAGATCTTCGACGGTCTTCATCGGCTGGCCGTTGGCCTTCAGGATGATGAAGCCCTTGCGGATGCCTGCATCGCCCATCTTGCCACCGCTTACGCCTGTCACTTCAAGACCATAACCCAAGTTGAGCTGGCGGCGCAGTTCGGTGTCAATCGGCTTGAAGGCGGCACCCAAGATTTCCATACCGGCACTCTTGACAACCTTCGTGTTGCCCTGGGCGTTCTTCAGCGTGATGGTCACTTCCTTTTCCTTCTTGTCGCGAACGATGGTCAGTTGTACCTTGTCGCCCGGACGGTGCTTGGACAGAGCCTCTTGCAAGTCGGTGAACTTGTGCAGCTTCTTGCCGTCCAGCTTGATAATGACATCGTTTTCCTTCAGGATACCGGCAGCCGAACCGCCTTCTATGACTTGAGCCACCAGGATACCCTCCTTCACGCCCAGCTCTTCCATGCGTTTCTCCATCTCCTTCACCACTTCGTCGTTCATTTGCAGGTCGGTCGTAAAGTCACCACCCTTGATGCCCAGCAAAGCACGCTGAACGGTACCATATTGTTTCAAGTCGGAAACGACCTTCGTCATCAGGTTGGTAGGGATGGCAAAGCCATAGCCCGAATAGGCACCCGTAGGCGAATAAAGCATGGCGTTGATACCTACCAGCTCGCCGGCGGCATTCACCAAGGCACCACCACTGTTACCCGAGTTGATGGCGGCATCGGTCTGAATGAACGACTGGATGCTGGCAGCCTGTCCGTTGGCAGCCGTCGTACCGATGGAACGAGCCTTGGCGCTCACGATACCTGCCGTAACGGTAGAATTCAGGTTGAAGGGGTTACCCACGGCCAAAACCCATTCGCCCACCTTCAGGTTGTCCGAATTGCCCACAGGGATGGTGGGGAAATCGTTGCCTTCGATCTTCAGCAGAGCCAGGTCAGTGTCGGGGTCGGTACCGATGACACGTCCCTTCAATTCGCGCTCGTCATTGAGCTTGACAGTGATTTCGTCAGCACCCTCGACTACGTGGTTGTTCGTCACGATATATCCGTCCTTCGAAATGATGACACCCGAACCGAAGCCCACACGTGGCTGTGTCTGGATCTGACGCTGCTGGCCACGGCCGTCGCCAAAGAAGAAGTCAAAAATATCGGGTTGTGTCTGAATGGTACGCGTCTTGCTCAGCTCGGTAGCGCGGATGTGCACTACGGCATGTACTGAACTTTCGGCGGCTTGGGTCAGGTCGACGGGTTGCGCATTGATGGCGCTCAGACCTGCCAACCTTACATTATTTGGATTTTGCTGGAAAAGCTCGCTGAACGTGGCGTTTTCCATCTGCTGCTTGGCCATTAACTTGTAGGCAGTAAATCCACCTATCGCGGAACTCAGAAGTACACCAGCGGTGACTCCCATTACCATTTTTGCTGTCCGTTTCATAAATCTTATCTCTTTAAAATGTTAATATTCGACTTTGTTTTAACTTTATGACGTTAAAATAACGACAAAAACTATTCAGTTATTCACCCTGTCAGTCTTTTTTGTCCTCTTTTAACAAAGCCGTTTTTGAGCTTAACAGCGGTTAACGACAGAGGCTGCCAAATTAGCATTTATGCACGTTTCCTGCCACGTTAACACTTTGAGGCTTAGAGCGTAAAAATATGTTTCCGCTTCTAAAGAGATGCTTCACAGGTCGAAAAAAGGAAACGTCGAACGGAACACGAGGTCAATAGTTCAGGTACTCGATATCCATGTGATAGTCCCACTCAGTGAAGTACAGGTTACCACCTGCCCACTCCACTTCGCCACGCTGGAAGTCCACCGTCTCGCTCCGCGGATATTTCTTTTCGGGCACGAGCGGCATGCCATAGTCTTGGTTCACCACCATGCGCCACGAGTCGATGCCACCCAGATAGAAATAGGGCTTTCCTGCCTTCTCCGCATACGGAGCCAAGCCGAACGACTGGTCGACAGGCACCCAGCCGATGCCCTCGAAGTAGACTTCTGCCCAGTCGTGCAGGTTCCATGCGCGGGGTTGCATCATGAAGCCGCTCTGGAAGTGGGCAGGGATGCCCGCAATGCGACACAGGGTAACGAAGAGCAACGTCACCTGGCCGCAATCGCCATGACGGTTGTCGAGCACATATTCAGGGATGTTGTCGATGGTAGAGTACTCGCGCGCAGAGGCCCAAGGGAAGTGATCGTTCACCCAGCGGAAGATGCGACAGGCCTTCAAGTAGGGATTGTCCTCGCCCTCTGTCAAATTGTCAGCCAACTGGCGCAGACGTGGCGAGAAGACGATGTGGCGGTCGCGCTCGGACGTATAGCGTCGGTAGAGCTCCGTCGTGGTGTCGTAGGGCAGGACGTCGGAGGGACGAATGTCGTGCCACTCGCCATAAGAGGTGTATTCGAACGTTTCCGAGAAGACAGTGGGCTCTCCGCTCACCGCCCGCTTCTCCATGTAGAGGGTGCTGTGCGTCGTGCCTTCAGAAGTCAGCGTATACGAAGGCTCGCTGGTGGCTATCAGCTTGACGTCCTGTTGGCGGGGAATGTCCGTGCGCGGATAGGGCAGCCAGCAACGCACTACTTCGCCCGCTGGGACGGCATTGGTGTCGACGGTCAGCGTATAGGTGACGCGCATGCGCTTGGGAGCCGCCAGGCACGAGTCGCCCCGTCCGTCGGTAGCGGCCAAGATTTCGGGCAGGTTCTCAGCATTCGCGCGGTCGCTGGTGCTCACCTGTTCGCCTTCCTTGGCCAGCTTCACCTCACGACACAGGGAGTCGATGCGGAAAAGGTTGGGACCCGCATTGCGGAAGTAGCGCTTCTCGCCATCGAGCATCATGCACTCCAACGCGCCCGACTCCTCCCATTGGCGCATCTGTTCGTCGGTCACGTCGGGCAGGTAGCGGCGGATGTAATCTTTCACTTGCGCCTCCGTCAGGCAGAAATCAGTCAGGAGGCGTTGGTGCAGGTCGGCCTCCCACGAGTAGGAAGCATCGGACGCCTTGCGGTTGCAAGCCGAAAAGGCCAGCAGAAACAGGACAAGATAAAGCAGATTCTTCATACATTCAATGGAAAATGGAGAATTGAAAATGGAAAATGAACACACGCACACGGCTATTCTTCATTTTCAATTCTCAATTATCAATTATTAATCACTACCCCAATGCCAGGCAGGTCGGGCAAGGTAATCTTTCCCTTGACCACCTCCATGCCTCGGAAGCGGTCGTTGGCTATGAGCAGGTTGCCGTCGAGGTCGGCAAAATCGACCGCGGGCGAAAGTTGGGCGGCCGCCGAGCAAGCGCACGAAGTCTCCGTCATACACCCCACCATCACCTTCATGTCCAGCGCACGTGCCAGGTTGAGCATCTTCCACGCCTCGCGCATGCCCGTACACTTCATCAGCTTGATGTTGATGCCCGTATAGGCGCCCTTCAGCGCAGGTACATCCTTCAGGCGCTGGACGCCCTCGTCGGCAAAGATGGGCAGAGGGCTCTGCTGGGTAATCCAGGCGATGTCGTCTATCTGCGCCTTGGGCATGGGCTGCTCCACCATGACGATGCCCTGCTCCTTGAGCCAGTGTATCTCGTCGAGGGCATGCTGGCGGTCGGTCCACCCCTGGTTGGCGTCGACGGCAATGGGCAGGGACGTGACCGAACGGATGGTCTCGATCATCTCCTTGTCGTTGTCGCCTCCGAGTTTCACCTTGAGGATGTTGAAACGGTCGGCACACTCCTTTGTCTTTTCGCGCACCACGTCGGGCGTATCGATGCCGATGGTGAAGGTGGTCGACGGGGCCTTTTCCTTGTCCAGTCCCCATATTTTGTACCAGGGTGCCTGCAAGAGTTTGCCCACAAGGTCGTGCAGGGCGATGTCTACGGCCGCCTTGGCCGCCGCGTCACCCTCCGAAAGGCTGTCGATGTAAGCCAGGATATCCTCCATCTGGAAGGGGTCGGAGAACTGGCCGATCGTGTCCTGCACCTTCTTCAGGAAGGCCATCACGCTATCCAGCGTGCCCAACTCCTTCTGCAGGTAGGGCGGCATGGAGGCTTCGCCATAGCCGATGACGCCGTCGTACTCCAACTCCACCTGCACGTCGGGCGTCGTACTGCGCGAGTAGGTGGCCACAGTAAAGACATGGCGGAGCTTCAACTCGTAGGGGAAGAAGCGCAACTTCATCTGCGTCCCTGCGCCACTCTTTCTGTTCAGATTGAACCATGCGCCCCGCTTCTTTTCAGCGGCCAGCGCTTCGTTCATCACCATGCCTGAACCCAATGCGGCAAAGGCCGCCGTCTTCAGGAAATCTCTTCTATTTTGCATCGTAGTATCTTCTTATTTTATATCGTTTTTAGTCTATTTTCAATACAGCACCGACGTCCTCGAGAAAGCAATGCTTTGCGGAGGAGAAAACGATGCTTTACGGAGGGGAAAGCAATGCTTTCCTGCTCACCACCGATAGTAGGGGTTCTCGTCCGTCGTGTTCAGCCCCTTCTCCTTATTAATAGATGGAAGCACGCGCGCGGCGAAGAGCAGGCGCCCCAAGTTGTATTCGTCGAACCGTTCGTCCTGCGGGTCGAAGCTGCTGATGCGCACATCGCCCTGCGAGTGGATGAACCTCCGCCCACCGATGTAGATGCCCACATGCACCACCCGCTCCTTGCGTTCGGCCGTGGCCTTGCGTCCGAAGAACACGAGGTCGCCCGGCTGGAGGTTGGAGAAGTCGGGGGCGATGTCGATATGCTGCCCCACGTAGGCCTGCTGGGAGGCGTCGCGGGGGATGATGATGTCGTGCATGAAGAGCACTGTGCGCACGAAGCCGCTACAATCCACGCCTTTCGACGAGGTTCCAGCCCAAAGATAGGGCACACCCATCAGCGTGTGGGCCGTGCGGATGATGCTGGCGGCATCCTGCTTCAAGCTCTTGCGCCATTCCTTTTCGGGCAGGGCGGCGGACTTCTCCACATAGCCCTGTCGGCCGTCGGGATAGGACACGCGATAGAAGCCACCCTTTGTACCTTCCAGCTTCAGGCGGTTGCCCGCCACAATGTCGGACACCGTCTGCGAGCGTCGGTCAGGTTGGGAGTAGACGAAGGCGTAGTGCGACGTGACTACGACCTTTTCTGCCCGATTCCAAGCCGTCATTTCCTCGCGGGTGACGGGCATGACACTGACACGATGCGTCCAGGCGATGTAGTCGTCGGGCGTCTGAATGCGATACCATCCGTCGCGCTCGAGCACACGCACAGGCATGCCCAGCAGGGCTTGCGTCATCATCTCCGACGAATAGTCGGGCTGTACGCGCAAGCTGGCCACGGAGAGGTTGATAATGCCATAAGTCTTTCCCTCGAGCGCCGCCTCGTCGGGCAGCACCTTCAGGCAGTCCATCACTTCGTAGCCGGCCTTCGACAGGGCCTCCACCAGTTCGGCCTTGGCAGAAGGCGAAGTAGTCTCGCCACGAAGCATCACGCGCTTGCCGTCGAACGTATAGTCTGTCTTGAAGAGGGCGACACGCCCGTCGGGAGCATACTTCTGTTTGAGGCTGTCGGTCAGGGCAACGACCTCGGGCGGAACGTCTCCGCCTGCGGCATAGGTCCTTGCGGATGGCAAGGAGCAGAAGAGCAAAAGAGCAAGAATAAGATAGTTTTTGTTCATGAAATGTCTGTTTGTGGGTGATTAATACGAGCAAATCTACGAATTATTTCCATAAATCCTGTGTTTTTGATGCGAAAATCGTACCTTTGCCTCCATAAAGCAGTTGGCCGGTCTGCCGCCTGCACCTTTGTGTGCATGAGGAAAGTCCGGGCAACACAGAGCATCCCACTTCCTAACAGAAAGCTGTCCGCGAGGGTAGAGTAACGCAGAAGAAAACAACCGCCCTTCTTCTCTCGGAAGGAGGGTAAGGGTGAGAAGGCGGGGTAAGAGCCCACCAGTCTTGTGGCGACACAAGGGCTGTGCGTCTTGGGAGTTGTAAGGTCATGTAAACCGGCGCAAGGAGAGTTGCTCGCTCGATGCCGGAGGGTAGACCGCTAAAGCGCGTATGGTGACATACGGCTCAGATAAATGGCAGACACCTTGTTCCCCTCGGACAAGGCACAGAACCCGGCTTACAGGCCAACTGCTTTTCTTTTTATTATATATGTATCTTTGCCATGAACCAAAAAATCGCAAGACTCTGGAAGTTCCTCACCGATGACATCTGGCGCATCACGGAGGACGAGGTGAACAAGACCACCTTCTCCGTCTATACCGTCATCAAGACTATCTACCTCTGTGTCAACCGATTTACCAAGGACCGACTGGCCAACAAGGCCGCTGCCCTGACCTATAGCACGCTGTTTGCCCTCATTCCCATCCTGGCCGTGGTCTTCGCCATCGCGCGCGGATTCGGCTTCGACAACGTGATAGAGCACGAAATCGCCACAGGCTTCGGCGGCCTGAACGAGACGAGCAGCGCCATCCTGAACATCGTCAACGCCTACCTGTCGCAAACGAAGAACGGCATTTTCATCGGCGTGGGCCTCATCATGTTGCTCTGGTCGGTGCTCAACCTGATCAACAACATGGAAATCACCTTCAACCGCATCTGGCAGGTGCAGAAGGCACGAAGCGTCTATCGGCGCATCACGGACTATTTCTCCATGCTGCTCCTGATACCTATCCTATTGGTGCTCTCGGGCGGTCTTTCCATCTTCATGAGCACCATGCTGAAGAACATGGAAGACTTCACCCTGCTGGCCCCTTTGGGCAAGTTTCTGGTGCGCCTCATCCCCTATGTACTGACGTGGTGCATGTTCACAGGGCTCTACATCTTCATGCCCAACACGAAGGTGAAGTTCAAGCACGCACTCATATCGGGCATCCTGGCAGGTACCGCCTATCAGGCCTTTCAGTTCCTCTACATCAGCAGCCAGTTGTGGGTGTCGCGCTACAATGCCATCTACGGTAGTTTCGCCGCCCTGCCGTTGCTCCTTCTCTGGCTTCAGATCTCGTGGACCATCTGCCTCTTTGGCGTCCAGCTGACCTATGCAGGGCAGAACATCAACAGCTTCAGCTTCGACAAGGATACGCGCAACATCAGCCGACGCTACCACGACTTCGTGGCCGTGCTGATGATGTCGCTCATCGCCAAGCGCTTTGCCCGCGGCGAAAAGCCCTATACGGCCGAAGAGATTTCGGAGGAATGTCAGATCCCCATCCGCCTGACCCGACGCATCTTTGAAGAGCTTCAAGACGTGAAGCTGGTGCACGAAGTGGCTACCGACGAGAAGAGCGAATCGCTCTCCTACCAGCCCTCGATGGACATCAACCGCCTGAACGTAGCCGTCCTGCTCGACCGCCTCGACTCGCATGGCTCCGAGGACTTCAAGATAGACAAGGAACACGCCTACAACGACCAGTGGACGACACTGATGAAAACACGTGAAGAATATTACAGAAATGCGGGCGAAGTGTTGCTGAAAGATTTATAATCCCGACACGAGAGGTATGGACATAAAAAAAGGGCTCCGCTGAGCCCAACCTTTGTTAACCTTAAATCTAATACTATGAAAAACACACTGCAAAGGTACGCACTTTTCAGCAACTTGCAAATAATCCAACTAAAAAAGCATGTTTAATAACATGTTTTAGCAAATCTGCGGACTTATTAAACAAAAAAGGGCGTCGCAGGGGTACATTCCGCCAGCAGACGTCCTCACACAGTGCTTCATGAAGGCGTGACACAGTGCTTCCTCACCTCCTCACAAAGCACTGCATGAGACCCTCAGGAAGCACTTCCTGAAAGGCTGACGCAGTGCTTCGTCAGAAAGGGTGCAAGTATAGCCTCACACACCACGATTCTTAATAGTGATTATACGATACGACTTTCTCCAGATCCTTGCGCGACTTCTTGCGCTTGGGCTTGGCCGCATAGCCTACGACCACATCGAGCAACAGGCGCTTGCCCGCAGGAATGCCCACCAACTGCTTCATCTCCTTCTCGTCGAACCAACCCACGATGCACGAGCCAAGGCCTTCGCTCTCGGCGGCAAGCGTGATGTGGGCAGCGGCGATGCCAATGTCTATCAGGGGAAAATACTTGTCCTTGATCTTCGCGCCAAGGAAGGAAGTGAAGTTCATCGACTCCTCGACAATGAGGATATGAACAGGCGCCTCCTTGGCAAACTGGTTCATGCCCAGCCCTGCGGCAGCCTTCCCCACCCTTCGCGCGAGTTCGGGGTCGTCCACCACCACAAACTTCCACGGCTGGGCGTTGCAGGCCGAAGGAGCCAAGCAGGCCGCCCGGAGGATGCGCTCCAACTTTTCGCGCTCAACAGGTCGGTGTTCGTAAGCGCGATCGCTCTGGCGGCTAGCCGCCAATTGCAGAAAATCCATTGCTATCTCTCCATCTATAAGTTTATGACAATATCTTGAAGACTTAAGAAGGCTGTTTCAAATACGGGCCTCACTTCAGCAATCCATCCAAATAAGTATAGAATTCAGGATCCTCACCTACAACTACTTTCAGGATGACACCTTCGGGACTGATGACTATCTTCGTCGGATAGCCGCGGACAGCATACAGGACAGAGACATCGGGATCGCCCTCGTTGCGAACATGCGACCAAGGCATGTCATGCTCTTCTACCGCCTTGCGCCATTTCTCCTCTGTATCACGACAGTCGATGCCCACAAATTCAACCTTGGCCTTGTGCTTGGCATAGGCCTTCTTCATATCGGGTACACCCTTGATACACCAACCACACCAGCTGCCCCAAAAATCAAGTACTACATACTTGCCTCGAAGCGACGAAAGAGTAAAGTCATTACCCTTGAGATCCTTCAGCGTAAATTCGGGAGCCGCATTGCCTTCTTTCACCCGTTCGGCAGCAGCACGACGGGCCATTTCCTTGTCATAACCATCCTTTACCTGACGATACAACGGTGCCATCACACCCGTACGTACAGGCTCGGCTACCACATCAAGCATCTCGCCAATCTTCTCAACAGACAAGTCGCGTGACAGAGCATAGACGGCCACATCCTGGTCGGCATGGCTGCGGATGAAGTCACAACGCAGGTCCTGCATACGGTTCAGAAATTCTCGTGAAGGGGCATAAGCCCGTCGGATGCTGTCGGCAGGAATACCATCAACCTCCATCTGCATACATACTTTGCTAAGCGAATCGAGCTTCGTGATGCAAGGGCGGAGCTGTTCATTCAGTTCATTGCAGGCTTCGTAAAAAGCATCACCGCTCAGACGATAATCATCCAACGTACCGTTGATCGTAACGGGACGGCCGGGCAAAAGTACCAGTCCCAAAGCTTTCATACTAACAGCACCATTACCCGAGGGCTTGGCATAGATATAGACTTGCTTCAGCACGCTGTCGCCCACATTAAAGGCAAACTGCCCATTCAGCATAGGCACTGTGTCTAGCCGTGCCTCGCCACCGTCTACCGACCGATGGTTGACCAACAACGTATCACTCTCAATGCCATTCAGCGTACCGCTGATTTCCATTTTAGCCGCAGGGCTGCAGGCTGTCAACAGACTTGCTCCTAAGAGCATCCAGCACAGATTCTTCATTTTTTATATGATATGATTTATGACTGATACTGAATCATACGGCTGATGTACTTGCCGATGATGTCAAACTCCAAGTTCACTACCGAGCCCACCTGAATGGCGTGGAAGTTGGTATGCTCAAAGGTATAGGGAATGATGGCTACCTGGAAGGTATCGTCCGTGGGATTGCACACCGTCAGGCTGACTCCGTTGACTGTAACCGAACCCTTGTCCACAGTGATGTAGCCGCGTCGGGCCATTTCCTTGTCGAACGCATAGCGAAAGGTGAAATAATAGCTGCCTTCGGCATCCTTCACGTCGATGCAAGTAGCCGTCTGATCGACATGCCCCTGCACGATGTGTCCGTCCAGACGTCCGTTCATCATCATGCTGCGCTCCACATTCACCTCGTCGCCCACCTTCAGCAAGCCCAGGTTGGAGCGGTCGAGCGTCTCCTTCATGGCAGTGACGGTATAAGTATCGTCGGTCAGTGCCACGACGGTCAGGCAGACGCCGTTGTGGGCCACACTTTGGTCAATCTTCAATTCGCCCACGAAGGAGCAACGGAAAGTGAAATGCACATTCTCCTGTTCTTTTACCACGTTTACCAGCGTGGCACACTCTTCTACAATTCCAGAAAACATAAATCTCTTTCTTTTTAAGGGTTACGACATGGCATCTTTTGACAGAAAGAGGAACCAACAACCGCCCTCTCCGCAGATGCTTCTGCAAAAATAATGAAAGGTGAGCGCAGTACCAAACTAAAAGCCTGCTTTTAAGTGAAGACGCTGTCGAAGTGCATCCTATTTTATCTAAAAACAAAGAGAACTTACAAGAAAAAGGTAGGACTTGGAAGCATAATCTAATCCAGAAGGCTTATCTTTGCCACTGCTAAATAAAAAACGACATGAAACAAAAAGAAATTCCCATACTGCTGCTCACGGGATACCTGGGCAGTGGCAAAACCACCTTGGTGAACCTCATCCTGGCCAACAAGCGAGGCATCCGCTTCGCTGTCATCGTGAACGACATCGGCGAGGTGAACATCGATGCCGACCTCATCCAGAAAGGCGGCGTAGTGGCTCAGAAAGACGACAGCCTCGTGGCCCTGCAAAACGGCTGCATCTGTTGCACACTGAAGGCCGACCTCATCGAACAAGTCTATGAACTGATGTGTACCGAACGCTTCGACTATATCGTCATCGAAGCCAGCGGCATCTGCGAGCCCGAACCCATCGCACAGACACTCTGTTCCATCCCTCGCCTGGGCGATGCCTATACCCGCCACGGCATCTGCCGGCTGGATTGCCTGGTCAGCGTAGTTGATGCCCTGCGCCTGCAAAGCGAGTTTGCCTGCGGCGACAGCCTGACACGCAAGAGACTGGACGAGGAAGACATCGAAAACCTCATCATCCAGCAGATAGAGTTCTGCAACATCATCCTGTTGAACAAAGCGGCCGAAGTGAAGCCCGAAGAGTTGGGACGCATCAAGAAAATCATCCGCACCCTGCAACCTTCAGCCGAAATCATCGAATGCAACTACGCCGACGTGCCGCTGGAGAAGCTGCTCGACACACATCTGTTCGACTTCGAACGTGCCGCCACCTCAGCCGGCTGGATCCGCGAAATAGAACGTGCCGCCACGGAGGAAGAGGAGCGCGAAGCACATGCCCACGGCAGCCATCACCACGAGCATGAAGAAGAGCACCACCACGAGGAACACGAGCACGAAGAAGAAGGACATCATCACCACCATCACCACCACGACCACGAAGGCGGAGAGGTGGAAGAATACGGCATCGGCACATTTGTATACTACCGCCGACCGGCCTTCGACATCCACAAGCTCGACCACTTCATCGCCACCCGCTGGCCGAAGAACATTATCCGCGCCAAGGGTGTATGCTACTTCAGCCACAACCGCGACATGTCCTACCTCTTTGAGCAGGCAGGCGTGCAGAAGCAACTTACCGAGGCCGGACAATGGTATGCCACCGCGCCCGAAGAAGACCTCATCGAGCTGATGAAACAAGAGCCTGGCTTGCTTCGCGACTGGGACGAAAAGTACGGCGACCGCATGCAAAAGATTGTCTTCATCGGCCAACACCTTGACAAGGAACAGTTGGCACATGATTTGGATGAGTGTTTGGAGTAAACAACTACAACGGTTGTATGGAAAATAAAGATGCCCTCAACTGCCGGGTAAAGCAGGTTGAGGGCATCTTTCTTGTTAGGAAGGGGTTTATGGTTGGTTAGCAGGCGGATTACAGATATAGTCTGATATGATGGCAGGACTGCCCGAAGCGGTCAAGTCCCATATCTTGGCTGCCTCCCAAACAGACTTGTCGTCTGCTATAAGATTGGGCACATTGGTTATTAATGTTGTGTAGTCTGTATTGCCGGCTTCTACACAATGCTCTGGGGCGGTGTATAAAGTGTATTTGCCAACTAAACTGATGTCTTTTACGTTGTCAGGTAAGATGGCGTAGCATGAAATAATGTGTCCACTGTTATAGCCCGCTATGCTTCCCACGCCCGATTCGCTGCCTTGGGTAGTGCCCATGAGTGACACATGTGTGGAGTAGCATCCATACACTGAGGCTGCTCCGTTGTAGTTATATCCTACTATGCCTCCCATCGCCTCTGATGTCAGATCCTGCCTGCCAATGGTAGAGTAGGCTGCATAGCTGGCCACTACGTCGCCACGCGTGTTATAGCCTACTACACCTCCCAGGCGAGTACTTGCTTCTGATGAATTGTGGGTTACTGTTACTCTGTTGGCTATGCATTGAGCTACGATGCCGAAGCTATTTTCGCCGGCTATGCCTCCAGCCATAGTGCCCGAGATGGTGGCACCATCTACAGCACACTTCAGCAGTCGACCGCTGGTGCTGACGCCGCCTTCTTGGGAAGAGGTTCCTATGATGCCTCCGGCACGAGTGCTTGATCCTGTTGTTGTTATGTGGCTGTTGCCCGATACACTGCAATATTCTGTTTTTCCATAGCTGGCACCTGCGATGCCTCCGGCGGCATGAGTGGCACTGACCTCAACATCAAGTGCATTGCATCCGTTCACCTGCACACTGTTGTTTCCCACGATGGCTCCGGCATAGTGTCCCGCCACTTGGGAGCTACGCACGTTGCAGCTTTCTATCTTACCCATGCTGGATCCGGCTATCACGCCTGCATAGGCACCTCCGCTGTTGGCGGTCACTTGGGCGTTAGCAAACTTCATATCGTGCACCGTGCCTCCCGCGGCCAATCCGCCGAAGAAACCCACATTGCTTGCGTCGCTTTTTACCACAAGGTTGTAGATAAATTTTCCATTGCCGTTGAAGTCTCCGGTGTAGCCTGTGTTCATGTCGCTACCTACGGGTGTCCACTCCACGCCTGTCAGGTCTATGTCTTTTTCCAGTATGACGCTTTTGTTCAATACATCGGCATTTGAAGCCCAAACTTTCAGACCATCGGCGTTGTAGATATGATACGTGCCGTCTATCACTTCATATCCTTGTGCCGGTTCGAAGTTGTCAAGTCGCATCGTTCCCAAATTCAGTATGCGGCTAGCTGTAAGTGTGGCAGATTGAGTGCCTTCTTTCTTCCATACGTTCCCTTTATTATCATAGAGGCTGAGGATCAGTCCTTTGTTTAGTGTGGCTGGTGCGGTTACGAAATAGTAGGTTTTTCCTGCAATTAAGTTTCCTTTTAAGGCAATTTCTATTCCAGCCCATTCGGGGTCAACATTCGCTATCGGATTCTCTTGTGAAGCATCGATAGTCAGTGTCCCTGCCAACGCCTCACCATTGTTTCCGCAAAGTGTTGCCTTGGTTATGGTAGTGGTGATACTTCCGTCAAGCGTAAATTTCACCAAAGCACATACATTTTTGAAATAGAGGTTGTTCGTGGCGTCGGCCGTGGCTACGGACGGATTCAGGCCTTGTGCGAAGCTGCCTGCTCGTGCCATCTGTTCGGCTGGCAGAGTGGTGGTGATGGTGGTGCCTTTTATTTGTGCATTCGCATCATACGGGTAGAGAGCATAATAGGTACCCTCGACAGGAGCTGCCTTGCCGGTAAAGGTGACGCTCGGACCACTTTCGGTAGTATAGAAGCGATTGTTATCGCCGTTGGGGTCGAACAACGAGATGGTGTCGTTCGCTTCCCAATATACGGCATTTCCGGTAGTGAGTTCGGTGCGTGTGGAGGCGTCGGTGTTGGCGTAGAACTCCATTGGCACTTTGCCTGAGGGTTGTGTGTTGTCTGCCAGTTCATCCTCGGAGCAGGCGGATACCATGGCGGTCAAGACCGCCAGATAGAGTATAGCTTTGATTTGTTTCATGACTGATAAGTTGATTGGTTGGATTTCTGTATGTCAATTACCATCCGTAAGGATAATCATCTTCTTTAAAACCTTGGTGTGTGCCACTAGTGCAGATTACTTCTTGTGCGTCTACCTCGATGACTGTACAAAGGGGGGCTTCATAGATTTCTTTTGTCGTTTCCATACTTAATTCTATTAAAAAATATTTTCCATAGTTCCAGCCATTACAAACCTTGAAGAATAGCCGATAGCTAAGGTGACAATAATAACAATACAAAGAACATTTTTCTCGTTCAAAAACCTATTATTTTTTCACTTTGCTCAAAAAAAGGAAATAAAATCTTCAATCAGACAGAAAAATCCTGCTCTTGTGATTTGCCTCTGCTCCCGTCTTTCCGTATATTTGTTGTAATCAGGCAGGTTTTATTTGACTATCAACAGATTGGATAAAACTCGCACGAGAACGGGCAATG
>ERZ827452.70-NODE-70-length-152557-cov-60.115421_pt1 | contig 152557 bp, 123 predicted proteins | sample MGYA00519866_ERZ827452 | MGnify/ENA primary metagenome ERZ827452 (study PRJEB31778, sample SAMEA3449307) | human gut metagenome | biome: human gut; feature: human-associated habitat; material: faeces | place: United Kingdom | collected 2010/2012 ... | reverse complement strand
CGCGGAGAAGCTTTCGGACATTCCGACAGACTCTCCAAACACGCGGAGAAGCTTTCGGACATTCCGACAGACTCTCCAAACACGCGGAGAAGCTTTCGGACATTCCGCCGGGCTCTCCCTATGCTCCAAGAAGCCGCCGGACATTCCGACGGCTCCGAAAATCATTCATCCTTTTCTTCCAGCAGCTTCCATGCCAAGGGCAGGCAGGTGGCAATGTCGCCCGCCGTCATGCCCGTGCGGCCCTGCTTGCGCGCGGCGATGTCGCCCGCCAGGCCGTGGACGTAGACACCCAGGCGGGCCGCCGTCCCGGCATCGTAGCCCTGCGCCAGCAGTGCCAGGAGCACGCCCGTCAGCACGTCGCCGCTGCCGCCCGTCGCCATGCCCGGATTGCCCGTGGTGTTGAACCAGCAGCGGCCCGTGGGCGACACCACCGCCGTGTAGGCACCCTTCAGCACGATGTGCGCCCCCGTGTTCTGCGCCAGCTCGCGCGCCTTCATCAGCCGCTCGTACGAATTGTGGCACTTACCCACCAGCCGCTCCAGCTCCTTGGGATGGGGCGTCAGAATGCTCCCCTCGGGCAGATCGTTCAGGCCCGAACGATGCTCGCCCAGGGCGTTCAGCGCATCGGCGTCGACGACCATCGGCGTCTGGCACGTGCGTATCTGCTCCAGCACGGCGTCCACCGTCTGCGGATCGCGTCCCAGGCCGGGACCGATACCCACGGCCTGATAGTCGTCCGTATCGGTCGGCTCGGAGAAGCGCGTCTCGCTGTAGTCCAGCTCGGTCATGGCCTCGGGTACGGACGTCTGCACCATGAAGTTGTTGCAGAACGGCACGTGCACCGTCAGCAGCCCCGCGCCCGAGCGCAGGCAGCCCCGCGCCGACAGGATGGAAGCCCCTGCCATGCCCTGCGAGCCGGCAATGAGCAGCGCACGGCCGAAGTTGCCCTTGTGGGCGAAGCGTCCGCGCGGACGGAGCAGGGAGGCCACCTCGTCGTCGGCCAGTTCGAAATCGGTTTCCGTCTCGTCGATAGCTTCCTCGCTCAGGCCGATGTCCAGCAGGCGCCATTCACCGACATAGGCTTCGTTCTCGGCAAAGAGGAAAGCCAGCTTGGGCAGTTGCAGGCTCAGGGTCAGGTCGGCGCGGACGATGTGGGCTGCTATATTATAGGTATTGTCCTCACCCATCAGACCCGACGGCACGTCAATGGCTACCACATGGGCGGGCGAGGCGTTGATATACTTCACCACGGCGGCAAACCCTCCGCCCAACGGTTTGTTCAGCCCGCTACCGAAGAGGCCGTCCACCACCACGTGGTCTGCCGTCAGTGTGGGAGGGGCAAACTGGGTGGAGATTTCATGGAAAGTGACACCCTCCGTCGCCAGAAGGCGTTCGCGGTTCTCGGCACAGTCTTCGGAAAGCTTTCCCTGCGGGTTGAAAAGGAAGACTTCCAGCCGATAGCCCTGTCCGGCCATCAGTCGTGCCACGGCCAGGGCATCGCCCCCGTTGTTGCCCGGTCCGGCGAATACGGTAAAGGGAGTTTCGGTGTCGGGCCACTGCTCCATGATGGCGTCGGCCAGCGCCCGTGCGGCCCGCTCCATCAGGTCGATGGAGGCAATGGGCTCGTGCTCGATGGTATAGGCATCCAGCTGTCGGATGCCCGAAGTCGGAAATATTTTCATAATGCTTGCTTACAGTTTTCTACAAAAGTAGGCATTCCGATTCTATTTCGCAAATGCAAACGCGTTTCATGCCATCTTTCTGAAAAATGTAGAAGGCAAAAAAGGACGTATTCGCCCGATAATTCGTAACTTCGCGCCGCAAAAACAAAGACCACACATGAATACAACCAACCGACATCCCAAAGGCCTCTATCTGATTTTCGCCACCAGTACGGCCGAGCGTTTCAGCTATTACGGCATGCGTGCCATCTTCATTCTGTTTCTCACCCAAGCCCTGTTGCTCGACACCGAGACGGCTGCTTCCATCTACGGCAGCTACACGGGCCTCGTCTATCTGACTCCGCTTATCGGCGGCTACGTGGCCGACAAGTATTGGGGTATCCGTCGCTCCGTCTTTTGGGGAGCCGTGCTGATGGCCGTCGGGCAGTTTCTGATGTTCTTCAGTGCCTCCATGCTCGATGCTCAGGAATTGTCGAGGGGACTGATGTACGGCGGACTCACCTTCCTTATATTGGGCAACGGATTCTTCAAGCCCACGGTGTCGTCGCTCGTCGGGCAGCTGTACGAACCCGGCGACCGTCGGCTCGACTCGGCCTATACCATCTTCTATATGGGTGTCAACGTGGGGTCGTTCCTTGCTCCGCTTGTCTGCGGCTACTTCGGCGAGACAGGCAATCCGCAGGACTTCAAATGGGGCTTCCTGATTGCTGCCATCGTCACGGTGCTGACCGTCGTGCTGTTCGAGACGCAGAAGAACCGTTACCTCATCGGCCCCGACGGCCAGCAACTGGGCATCATGCCCGATGCACGCAAAGAGACGGAAAGCATCTCCATAAAGGCCCAAACACCTGAGGAACTTCGGCGCAAACGCCGCAACCTGTGGATATGCAGTGCGATGGCCGTCGTACTGGCCCTGTTCTTCTACGGATGCTTCGGCAACGACTGGATCAGCATCGGCATTTTCACGGCCTGCATCGTCTTCCCGGCCAGCATCCTGATGGACGGCTCACTCACCAAGATTGAGCGCGACCGCATCCTGGTCATCTACATCATCGCCTTCTTCGTCATCTTCTTCTGGGCAGCCTACGAGCAGGCAGGCGCTTCGCTCACGCTGTTTGCCTCGGAGCAGACTGACCGCGTCATCTTCGGTTGGGAAATGCCTGCTTCGTGGATTCAGTCGTTCAATCCCTTCTTCGTCGTCATTCTGGCAGCCGTCATGCCGGGCGTATGGGGAGCACTGGCACGTCGGGGCATGGAGCCCACGTCGCCCACCAAGCAGGCCATCGGTCTGCTGCTCCTGTCGCTGGGCTATCTGGTCATCTGCTTCGGCGTGAAAGACGTGCAGCCCGGCGTCAAGGTAAGCCTCATCTGGCTGACCGGACTGTACTTCATCCACACAATGGGCGAGATTGCCCTTTCGCCCATCGGCCTGTCGATGGTGAACAAGCTGACACCCGTCCGTTTCGCCTCCCTGATGATGGGCATCTGGTACCTGTCTACAGCCACGGCCAACAAGTTTGCCGGTACGCTCTCGGGCCTCTATCCCGAGGCGGAAAAGGTGAAGACGCTGATGGGTTACCGCATCGAAACGATGTACGACTTCTTTCTGGTGTTCGTCGTCATGTCGGCCGCCGCGTCGGTCATCCTCTTCCTGCTGTCGAAGAAATTGCAGAAGATGATGCACGGAGTGGAATAAATTCGCTACCTTTGCACCAATTTAATATTCACAAGTCCCATGGATAGCATACAGATCAAAGACAAGAAATTCACCGTCTCCATCAAAGAGGAGGATATACTGAAAGAAGTGAGCCGCGTAGCCAACGAAATCAACCGTGATCTGGCAGGCAAGAACCCGCTCTTCCTGAGCGTGCTGAACGGTTCGTTCATGTTCACCGCCGACCTGATGAAACGCATCACCATCCCCTGCGAGATATCGTTCGTCAAGCTGGCCTCCTACCAGGGCGTGTCATCGACAGGCGCCGTCAAGGAAGTCATCGGCATCAACGAAGACCTGAGCGGGCGTACCATCGTCATCGTGGAAGACATTGTAGACACAGGCCTCACCATGCAACGTCTGCTTGAGACGCTCGGTACCCGCGGCCCGAAGGAAATACACATCGCCACTCTGCTCGTCAAGCCCGAAAAGCTGAAGGTGGACCTCAACATCGAGTATGCCGCCATGCGCATCCCCAACGACTTCATCGTGGGTTACGGACTGGATTACGACGGCTTCGGACGGAACTATAAGGACATTTATACAGTTGTGAATGAAGAATGAGGAATGAGGAATGAAGAATGACAACCGTTCTTCATTCTCCATTCTCAATTCTTCATTCTTAATTCTTCATTCTTAATTAAAATATGCTGAACATTGTAATTTTCGGTGCCCCCGGCTCTGGCAAGGGCACACAAAGCGAGAGAATTGTAGCAAAGTATGGCATCAACCACATCTCCACAGGTGACGTGCTGCGTGCCGAAATAAAGAACGGAACCGAGCTGGGCAAGACAGCCAAGGGTTACATCGACCAGGGCCAGCTCCTCCCCGACAACCTGATTATCGACATCCTGGCCTCTACGCTGGACAGCTTCAAGGATTCGAAAGGCGTCATCTTCGACGGCTTTCCCCGCACCATCGCACAGGCCGAGGCTCTGAAGAAGATGCTGGCCGAACGCGGACAGCAGGTGAGCGTGATGCTCGACCTCGATGTGCCCGAAGACGAACTGATGAAGCGCCTCATCCTGCGCGGACAGCAGTCGGGCCGTGCCGACGACAACGAAGAGACCATCAAGAAGCGCCTCACCGTTTATCACAGCCAGACCGCTCCGCTCATCGACTGGTACAAGCAGGAAGGCCTCTACGCCCACATCAACGGACTGGGCGAGCTGGAGACCATCACTGCCGACATCTGCAAGGCGATTGACGCAGTGAAGTAATCGCTCCCCGCTCCAAAGAAACAAAAAATGCACCCCCGCGGTGCATTTTTTGTTTCCCTGCACCGGGCTTTTCCTCTCCCACCATCTCGGGCGTGCTGCAACTCCGGCAAGTCTGCCTATCTGTAGCCGACAACATCTCTACATCATAAATCTACAGACTTGCATCACGGAAGAATTTTATTTACCTTTGTCATAGTTTCAGCAATAGAACTTTTTTTACTGAACTTATGTCTTACTTAATTACTCATTTACACATGAAACATTGTATCATCACATTCTGCCTTCTAGCATCCTTCATTTGGGACATCCAAGCACAGACCTCTCCAAGATACTCCATCGAATCGGCCGTCCGCTTCATCGAACTGGCACGGGCAGCCGAACAGGGGAAGCAACCTTCCGAAGCCGATTGGGAAGCTTTGTTTGCGACAAAAGGCTATCAGTCATTCTTCAGTATCCGTACCGATTGGGAAGAATGGCAGCAGAATATCCGCAAGGCATTCACCACAGTCTTCGACCCTGCCTGCCGGGCCATGGCCGACAGCATCGCCCTGCAACCGATGGCAACGGACGCGCCTTTTGAAAATTACTTTATCGTAAACTTCTATCAGATCCGCCAGCGGATGGATTCGCTGGAACATTTCTTGCACCATTCTGATTTTGAACAACTCATGAAACAGGCATACAGCCGGGTGAAAGAGTTCCTGCCGGCTGATGCGAAAGATTTGCCCCTGGCCGACCTGCCGATGTTCTATCTGGCTTTCGACCCGGAGTCGCGCGCCATGGGCGGAGCCGTATTCTTCGACATCAACCAGGTGTATGAGGACGGCAAGGAAGGGTTCATCAACACAGCTGCCCACGAACTGCACCATCACTACATGGATGCGCTCTGGGACTTGCGCTATCCGAAGGACTCGGACGACCCGGCACTGACGGCTCTCGTATACAACCAAATGGAAGGCACGGCCGACCTCATCAGCAAACCTGAAATGCCCGTCACCAAACTGGGACTATACGGGCCGGAGATTGTCAAGATGTACAACGACGACTATGCCGCAACCCCCGAAGTACTGAAACAACTTGACAACCTGACGTGCGACTATGCAGCCGGAAAAATTACAGCCGAGCAATTTGAAGAGGCCGCCGGCTGCGCCCACTTTGGAGGACATACCACCGGCGACTACATGGTATTTCTCATCCGTGACCAATTGGGGCTTCAGACCGCCATCGACTGTTTTTGCGACATACCGGCCTTCGTCCGCCGCTACAACGAAGCAGCCGCCAAAGCCGACACTTATGTCTTTTCCGATGCATTTGTGCAATATATAGACAAGGTGTGCCAAGAAATGAAAGGCGAATAGCTTCCTATATCCTAATGTATGCGAAATTATTCGTATCTTTGCCAACGCATCTATAATATTATAGCATTATGGCAGAATCGAACTTTGTAGACTATGTAAAGATATACTGCCGCTCGGGCAAGGGCGGCCGAGGTTCCACACACATGCGCCGCGCCAAATACGTGCCCAACGGAGGGCCTGACGGTGGCGACGGCGGACGCGGGGGGCACGTCATCCTGCGCGGCAACCGCAACTACTGGACCCTGCTCCACCTGCGCTACGACCGCCACATCATGGCCGGTCACGGCGAAAGCGGCTCCAAGAACCGCAGCTTCGGCAAGGACGGCGAGGACAAGGTCATCGAGGTGCCCTGCGGCACGGTGGTCTACAACGCCGAGACGGGCGAGTACATCTGCGACGTCACCGAACACGGACAGGAAGTGATCCTGCTGAAGGGAGGACGCGGCGGACTGGGCAACTGGCACTTCAAGACGGCTACCCGTCAGGCTCCGCGCTTCGCACAACCCGGCGAACCGATGCAGGAGATGACCGTCATCATGGAGCTGAAGCTGCTGGCCGACGTCGGACTGGTGGGCTTCCCCAACGCCGGCAAGTCAACTCTGCTCTCGGCCGTATCATCAGCCAAGCCGAAGATAGCCAACTACCCCTTCACCACGATGGAGCCCAACCTGGGCATCGTGTCCTACCGTGAAGGCAAGTCGTTCGTCATGGCCGACATCCCCGGCATCATCGAAGGAGCCAGTGAAGGCCGCGGACTGGGTCTGCGCTTCCTGCGCCACATCGAACGCAACTCGCTGCTGCTCTTCATGGTACCCGCCGACAGCGACGACATCACCAAGGAATACAACATCCTGCTGAACGAGTTGAAGAACTTCAACCCCGAAATGCTGGACAAGCAGCGCGTACTGGCCATCACCAAGTGCGACATGCTGGACCAGGAGCTGATGGACGAGATAGAGCCGACCCTGCCCCAGGACGTGCCCCACGTGTTCATCTCCGCCATCTCGGGCCTCGGCATCAACGTGCTGAAGGATATCCTGTGGGAGGAACTGAACAAGGAGAGCAACAAGATTGAGGGCAAGATAGAAAGCATCGCCCACCGCCCCAAGGACATGAGCCACCTGAAGGAGGAGCTGGCCGACGAAGGCGAAGACGAGGACCTCAGCATCGAGTATGTGGACGAGGACGACATCGAAGACCTCGAAGACTTCGAATACGAAGAAGAGGACTGGGAGGACGACAAGCAATGAGCCGCCTCAGCCCCGACAAACGAATGTTGGAGTATGCATTAAACGATGCATGCTCCGACATTTTTGCTTTCAGCACCACCCGCCACGGCGGCGTCAGCACAGGCACCTATGCCTCGCTGAACTGCACACCCTACACAGGTGACTCGGCCGAGAACGTCCGCCGCAACCAGGAACAGCTTCTGGAAGCCCTGCCGCAACGCCCGCAGGAACTCATCATCCCCTGGCAGACGCACGGCACGGCATCCCTCGTCATCGACACCGACTATCTGCAGGCCGACCCGCAAACACGCCACGAACGCCTGCAAGGCATCGACGCCCTCATCACCTGCGAACCGAGCGTCTGCCTCTGCATCTCGACGGCCGACTGCATTCCTATTCTATTGTATGACCAAAGGCACCGCGCCGTCGCCGCCGTCCATGCCGGCTGGCGGGGAACAGTGAACCGCATCGCCCTGCACACGTTGGAAAGGATGCGGGAACTCTACGGTACAGAGGGCAAGGACGTGCAGGCCGTCATCGGCCCCGGTATCTCGCTTGCCGCCTTCGAAGTGGGCGAAGAAGTGTACGAAGCCTTCCGCACCGCCAACTTCCCCATGCCCTACATCGCCGAATGGCACAACGATACCCACAAGCATCACATAGACCTGTGGGCCGCCAACCAGCTGCAACTGCTGGGCTTCGGCCTGCCCGACACGCAGATAGAGACCGCCGGCATCTGTACCTACACCCGCCACGAAGACTTCTTCTCTGCCCGCAGGCTGGGAATCAAGTCGGGCAGGATGCTGTCGGGAATCATGATTAACCCCTAACAACCCTATGATTATGTATAATCTCACCGTATCCGAAGAACTGAAATCGCGCTGCCCCGAATACTGCGGAGCAGCCGTCTATGCCGAAGTGACCAATACGCCTCATAGCGAAGGACTTTGGCAGGAAATAAACGCCTTCACCGAAGAACTGCGTGCCGCCGACACCACCGAAGGCATCAAGCACCAGCCCGCCATTGCCGCCACCCGCGAAGCCTACAAACGCTGCGGCAAGGACCCCAGCCGTTACCGTCCTTCTGCCGAGGCTTTGCGCCGGCGTCTGCTCCGCGGATTGGAGCTGTATCAGATTGATACACTGGTGGACCTCATCAACCTCGTCTCCCTGCGTACAGGCTACAGCATCGGCGGTTTCGATGCCGACAAGATACAGGGCACCGACCTCTGCCTGGGTATCGGCCGGGCCGAAGAACCGTTCGAGGGCATCGGCCGCGGTGTGCTCAACATCGAAGGCTTGCCCGTCTTCCGCGACGCCGTGGGCGGTATCGGTACCCCTACTAGCGACAACGAACGTACCAAGATGGACGTCGGTACCCGCCACATTCTGGCCATCATCAATGGCTACGACGGCGACACCACCCGTCTGCAACAGACTGCCGAAATGACACAGGAACTTTTAAGGAAATATGCCTCATCCGACGGAGGAAACATTCATTACTTCGAATGAAAACAGTGTTATTCCTCCTCATCTGTCTTCTGCTCCCTCTACAGATACAGGGCCAGCAGAAGACAGGCACCTTCTCCAACATGGAGGTGAACCACATCCGTGTGGCTACTCCGGGACTGTTCGACAAGAGTAAAACCATCCTGCTGCACCTCGACAGCCTGGGGCAAAAGGACTATTGCTTCCCCCTGCCCGGCGGCAAAGTTATCTCGCCCTACGGACGGGGTGACGGGCGGCATACAGGTATCGACATCAAGACGCGGGCCAACGACACCATCCGCAGTGCCTTCGCCGGTGTGGTACGCATGTCGAAACCCTACAGTGCCTACGGCAATGTCATTGTGGTACGCCATCCCTCCGGCCTAGAGACCGTCTACAGCCACAACTCCAAAAACCTGGTGCAAAGCGGCGACACGGTAAAGGCCGGGCAAGCCATCGCTCTGACAGGACGCACAGGACGAGCCACTACCGAGCACCTGCACTTCGAAACACGCATCAACGGCCAACACTTCAACCCCAACATCCTCTTCAACATGAAGGAAGAAAGCCTGCGGCACGAGTGCATCCGCTGCACCAAGAATGCAAACGGTATCGTCGTCAAGCCGGTGTTGAAAAATAACGGTACGAAGTGACACGGTTTTCCAAACGTTTCATTACCTTTGCAAGGCATTTCAATGAACAATTAAAACATATCAATGATAGAAAAACTGATTGTCCTCGAAGATATCGACCCGGTCATCTTTTACGGTGTAAACAACGCCAACATGCAGCTGATCAAGGCTCTTTACCCCAAATTGCGCATTGTGGCGCGCGGCAACGTCATCAAGGTGCTAGGCGATGAAGAAGAAATGTGTGCCTTCGAAGAAAACATCATCAAGCTGGAGAAGCACTGTGCTGAATACAATTCGCTGAAGGAAGAAGCCATTATCGACATCATCAAAGGCAATGCTCCGCAAGCGGAAAAGAGCGGCAACGTCATCGTGTTCAGTGTGACGGGCAAGCCCATCATCCCCCGAAGCGAAAACCAGCAGAAGCTGGTGGATGCCTTCCACAAGAACGACATGGTGTTTGCCATCGGCCCGGCCGGATCGGGCAAGACCTACACCGCCATCGCCCTGGCCGTGCGTGCCCTGAAGAACAAGGAAATCAAGAAAATCATCCTCAGCCGCCCCGCCGTGGAGGCAGGCGAGAAGCTCGGCTTCCTGCCCGGCGACATGAAAGACAAGATAGACCCATACCTGCAACCGCTCTACGACGCCTTGCAGGACATGATACCCGCCGCCAAGCTGAAGGAATACATGGAGCTGAACATCATCCAGATAGCTCCGCTGGCCTTCATGCGCGGACGTACACTGAACGATGCTGTCGTCATCCTCGACGAAGCTCAGAACACTACGACTGCCCAAATCAAGATGTTCCTCACCCGCATGGGCATGAACACCAAGATGATTGTGACGGGCGACATGACGCAGATCGACCTCCCCTCCTCGCAGACTTCCGGCCTCGTACAGGCCCTGAAAATACTGAAAGGTGTGAAGGGAATCAGCTTCATTGAGCTGAACAAGAAAGACATCGTCCGTCACAAACTGGTAACACAGATTGTGGAGGCATACGAAAAGTTTGAGAAAGAACAGAAAGCCGAACGCGAACGCCAGAAAGAAGAGAAGAAAAGCCAAACGACTAACACTAATCAAAATACATAACAGTTATGAAACAAGCGTTAACTAAAACTGATTTCAACTTTCCGGGACAGAAGAGTGTCTATCACGGAAAAGTACGTGACGTGTACAACATCAACGGCGAAAAGCTCGTCATGGTAGCAACCGACCGTATCTCGGCCTTCGACGTCATCCTGCCGAAAGGTATCCCCTTCAAGGGCCAGATGCTGAACCAGATTGCCGCCAAGTTCCTCGATGCCACGACCGACATCTGCCCCAACTGGAAGCTGGCTACACCCGACCCGATGGTAACCGTCGGCGTAATGTGCGAAGGTTTCCCTGTAGAAATGATTGTTCGCGGTTACCTCTGCGGCTCGGCCTGGCGTGTTTACAAGAGCGGTGTGCGTGAAATCTGCGGCGTACGCCTGCCCGAAGGAATGAAGGAGAACCAGAAGTTCCCCGAACCCATCATCACTCCGACGACCAAAGCCGAAATCGGTGAACACGACGCCGACATCTCCAAGGAGGAAATCCTGGCCAAGGGTCTGGCTACTCCCGAAGAATATGCCCTGCTGGAGAAATATACACTGGCCCTCTTCAAGCGCGGTACAGAAATTGCTGCCGAGCGTGGCCTCATCCTGGTAGATACGAAATATGAATTCGGCAAGCACAACGGCCAGATCTATCTGATGGACGAAATCCATACACCCGACTCCAGCCGCTACTTCTACAGCGAAGGCTACGAAGAGCGTTTCGAGAAAGGTGAACCCCAGAAGCAGCTCTCCAAAGAATTCGTACGCGAATGGTTGATGGACAACGGTTTCCAGGGTAAGGAAGGCCAGCAGGTTCCCGAGATGACCGACGAAATTGTGACCTCTATCAGCGAACGTTACATCGAACTGTATGAGCACATCACCGGCGAGAAATTTGTTCGCGAAGCAGCTGAAGACATTGCTGCACGTATCGAAAAGAATGTAACAGAATACCTAAACAAGTAATACAAGAGCACACTTGCTCCTAACATACACTTAACGCGGATTACGCGGAATAGCACGAATGTCACTATCCCTATTCCATGTAATCTGCGTCTGTTTTACCCAACCAGCAAGACTGTCAACGCAACATCACCACACGACGCAAGATAAGCTTTTTGTATTGTCTCTTCATATCATCAGGCAAGAAAGACTGGTCTATCAGTCCAAACCACTTAGGTAGGGCTCGACTGAATCGGCGAGCCAGATTTTCAATCACTTTTTCTTCTACTCCCGAAGCTGTAATAGCCTTGTAGAAATCCATCTTACGCAAACGATTCTTCTTCCCGTTAAGAGTAAGAGCGAGCTCCTCCGTATCTTCAGGAATCACCAGCGCAGTAGACAACATGTCATAAGCCGGAGTAAGCGTATATCCATTCATCAAATTGTAAAGCGAAAAGTTTTTAAGGTGCATGTCGGCATTACCTGTTATCCAACAAAAGACCACTACTTCCCAGAAATTAATAACATCGAGCTGTGGCGTAAAAGAATAACGACGAATAAGCTTGGCTATCTGCTCATAAGAGCCCTTATATTTATACTCTGTAAGCCGTTCGGACAGTTGGCACATGTCTTCCATAGCCACCTTATGACCATCGGGCAGACGGTCGATACGGCGGGTAATGTAACACAATTCACCATCGCTGAAACGTATCAAACTATGAGGTACTACATTGATTTTGGCAGCTTCGGCCAAGTGCATGGTAACATCTTCCAATTCAGGCAAAGCACGATAAGACTGCGTCTGCGGCTTCAAAATAAAACGTCCCCACAATCCTACTATGGTAAAGCGATCAGGTTCATTACGCCCACCTCTGTTAATATCAAGAGAAAGTTTAGCTTGCACCCCAGTAAGGGTAGTTTGGCTGCGTACTACTTCACGAGCTAAATCACCCAGTTGACTGCGCACGTAAGGCAACTCAGGAGCCATACGGACACCAAAAAACTTGCGAGCACAAGCCGGATGAAAATCTTTCATTCCCTCACTTAATTCTTTATAACAATACAGGCATCGACTCATGACTTTTCCTCCTCAGTTTCATTATCCGGTATCACACTGACAGCTCCAATACAATCTTTACAACAGGCTAGCAGAAGCGACATGCGGTCACGTTGATTAATCTTCCAACTCCGCTCGGCAATGTCCAGCAACCAGCCTTCGGGTATTAGTCCATCAAAGAATGGAAAAAGCACCGTATCATGATAAGGCTTCTCCGTCAATGGTAGTGTAAGGCTAACAGCTGCTGCATCAGACAAAGCCAAATAACTAGCGTCGTACGTGAAAGTAAAACCGTTTTCATCTTCTATCAACCTGCCAGCTAACCGGTCGTACAGATATACCTTAGCCCGTTTCATAACCTATCCTCCCTTGTTTTTACATCAACCTCCACAGGCCCTACCTGACGGCCAAACAAACTGAGCACTTGATTCACTTTATCCATCCGCAAGGTCTGTTTACCCTGCTCCAAATCGCGAACAAAACGTAACCCTACACCCGACTTATCTGCCAGGTCCACTTGCGTCAAACCAAACTGACGACGCATTTCCTTTACAAAATCTGCAATTACTGTATAAGTCATATCTATACCCTTTCGGGTACAAATATAATAAAATTCTTCACTGATTATACCTGTATGGGTATAATTAACCAAAAGTCACACTGATTTATACCCAAACGGGTATAAGTAAGCTTCTATATCCAAATATTCTTATAGCTTCTTCAAATAAAGAAGATAACGAATTACTGGAAAATATGCCACAAGTTACACACTGAACTACTTATTTTCTTAACTTTGCGCAAGAATATACCTATTTTTATGGATTATCCTCAGGAACATATTAAGCCATACGGCGAAGAAGGTACAAAAGCTGTACAGGTGGAACGCATGTTCAATCATATCGCTCCAACGTATGACCAACTGAACCACACCCTCTCAATGGGTATCGACCGTAGTTGGCGTAGAAAAGCGATCCATACACTCCGTCCCTATCACCCCCAACAAATACTGGACATAGCTACCGGTACGGGCGATTTTGCCATCCTGGCCTGCCGTGAGCTACAACCACAGTTTCTCATTGGTGCTGACATTTCGGAAGGCATGATGGAAGTAGGCCGTGAAAAGGTACAGCAGGCAGGCCTCGCGGATAAGGTATCTTTCGCCCGCGAAGATTGCACAGCATTGTCTTTTGCAGATGCCACGTTCGATGCAGTAACAGTAGCTTTCGGTGTCCGTAATTTTGAGCATCTGGATATTGCACTTGGAGAAATGTGTCGTGTACTTCGCCCTAACGGACATTTGGTTATCCTTGAGTTATCTACACCCGACCGCTTTCCCATGAAGCAACTATTTACTCTTTACTCTAAAGTAGTAATGCCGCTTATTGGCAAACTGATATCCAAGGACAACAGCGCCTACACTTATCTACCCGAAAGCATTCGCGCTTTTCCGCAAGGCGAAGTGATGCAGCGGTCTATACGCAATGCCGGTTTCAGCCAGGTACGTTTCCGGCGATTAACATTCGGTATCTGTACCCTTTATGTAGCAACCAAATAAATCTACCTTTTAATTATGGACAAATACGGTTTAATCGGTTATCCGCTGAAGCATTCATTCTCCATCGGATACTTCAACGAAAAATTTCAGTCTGAGAATATTGATGCTGAATATGTAAACTTCGAAATACCACGTATCGAAGACTTCATGGAAGTCATCGAAGAAAACCCCAATCTCCGCGGCCTCAACGTCACCATTCCCTATAAAGAGCAAGTCATCCCCTACCTAGATGAACTAGACAAGGATACTGCTAAGATAGGTGCCGTAAACGTCATTAAAATAATTCCCCAAGCTAAAGGAAAAGTAAAACTAGTAGGTTACAATTCTGACATCATTGGTTTTACGCGTTCCATTGAGCCCTTATTATTGCCTCATCATACCAAAGCCCTTATTTTAGGAACAGGAGGAGCTTCCAAAGCAGTTTTTCATGGATTAGCCAATTTGGGTATCCAATCTACTTTCGTATCACGTACTAAAAAAAGAAATGATATATTAACCTACGGAGAACTGACGCCTGAAATTATGCAGGAACATACCGTCATCGTGAATACGACTCCGCTAGGCATGTATCCCAAAGTAGATTTTTGTCCAGACATCCCCTACAACCAACTGACATCGAAACATTTGCTTTACGACCTATTATACAATCCTAGCGAAACTCTCTTTATGAAAAAAGGTATAGAGCAAGGGGCCACCGTAAAAAACGGATTGGAAATGCTACTACTCCAGGCTTTTGTATCATGGGAAATATGGAATAAATAGCTGAATAAAGAATGAGAAAAGCCATCAAATACAGCCTGATAGCTGTCATAGCCATAGCAGCCCTACTATTATGTGCCGGATACTACATGCTAGGATATGCCCTGAAACCTGAAGAGCTGGTTAGCCGCAGTCGTAACATTGAAAGTTCGCTTGAATATATGCGGCAAACTTATCCCGAAGTGGGACATTGGATCGACAGCCTACAAGCAGCTGAAGCTTTACACGACCTCTATATTGAAAATGATGAAGGCACTCCTTTACATGCCCTTTATGTACCAGCAGCCGATTCAACCAATCATACGGCAGTCATTGTACACGGATATACAGACAATTCCATCCGAATGATGATGATAGGTTATCTGTACAACCGTCAATTGGGATACAACATTTTACTACCTGATCTCTATGGGCACGGACTAAGTGGAGGTACTGAGGTACAAATGGGGTGGAAGGACCGACTCGACGTACTCCGTTGGACAGAAGAAGCCAATCATCTTTTTGGAGGAAACACAGAGATGGTAGTACATGGCATTTCAATGGGAGCAGCCACAACAATGTGTGTATCAGGCGAAGTACAACAGGGAATATACCAACAACCTTTTATCAAATGTTTTGTAGAAGACTGTGGCTATACCAGTGCTTGGGATGAATTTAAAGGCGAACTCAAAAATCAGTTTGGTCTACCTGCCTTTCCACTACTCTATGTAGCCAGTACATTATGCCACATAGAATACGGCTGGAGTTTCCAAGAAGCATCTCCATTGGAGCAAGTAAAGAAATGCACTCTCCCCATGCTCTTCATTCATGGCGATGCCGATACTTTCGTACCCACATGGATGGTACATCCACTGTACGAAGCCAAACCAGCTCCAAAAGAACTTTGGATTGTGCCTGGAGCCGAACATGCCGTAGCTTATAAAGAAAATACTGAGGCTTATACCCGCAAAGTCCGCGATTTTGTTGGGACATATATTCACTAAAAGAACGAATACATATCTTCATGAAGAAAATTATACTTTCTATCTTATTCTGTCAGCTTCTTTGTTTGACGACATGGGCACAAGTTGTTTATACTCCAGAGAATCTACCGAAAGTACACCTAGTAGACAAAACTCGCTATGTATGTGACCCCGAGAACATACTCAATGTGGCAGCTCGCGACAGCATCGACCGCATGCTTTATGCTCTGGAACAGCAGACCGGTATTCAGACTGTAGTGGCCGTAGTACCCACCATTGGCGAAGCAGACTGCTTCGACTTCTGCCATCAGCTGCTTAATTCATGGGGAGTAGGACAGAAAGGTAAGGACAACGGACTCGTAATCCTGCTCGTTACCGACCAACGATGCATCCAGTTCTATACTGGTTATGGGTTGGAAGGCCCCCTACCCGATGCCATCTGCAAACGCATCCAGACACGCCATATGATACCTTATTTGAAGGAAAACCGATGGAGTGAAGGCATGGTGGCCGGCATCCGTGCTACCTGCGCACGCCTGGACGGTTCGATGGAGAACGACCTGCCAGCCGACGGAGATGACGATGGTGCAGGTAGCGTCTTTCTGGTACTTTTCGGCATCGTAGCGGTAGGTGTTTTCCTCGCAGTCATAGCCATGCATGCAGCTTCCAAATGTCCCAAATGCGGCCAGCACAAATTGCAGCGCAGCTCCAGCCGCCTCATTGCACTTCGCAACGGTGTCAGAACGGAAGACGTAACCTACACCTGCCGTAATTGTGGCCATCAGGTGATACGCCGCCAGCAATCTTACGATGACAATTATCGCGGACGGAGAGGAAGCGGCGGAGGTCCTTTCATCTTCGGAAGCGGAGGTGGCGGAGGATTCAGTGGAGGTAGCTTCGGCGGAGGAATGGGAGGAGGCGGAGGTGCCGGTTCCCGATTCTGACCTTCCCAAGAATTTGCTATTATTTTATTAATCTATCAAATTACTGAACAATATGAAAAAAGTAACGATTATCATCATTGTAGCCGTAGTGGCCATCATCGCCATCTGGGCCGTCAGCGGCTACAACAGCCTCGTCGGCATGGACGAGAACGTCAGCAACCAATGGGCCAACGTGGAGACGCAGTACCAACGCCGTGCCGACCTCATCCCCAACCTGGTGAACACCGTCAAGGGGTATGCCGCTCACGAAAAGGAAACGCTGGAAGGCGTCATCGCCGCCCGTAGCCAGGCCACCCAAATCAAAGTGGACCCCACGGACCTGACACCCGAGAAGCTGGCCGAATATCAGAAAGCACAAGGCCAGCTGGCCACCGCCCTGGGCAAACTGCTTGCCATCACCGAAAACTACCCCGACCTGAAGGCCAACCAGAACTTTCTGGAGTTACAAGCCCAGCTCGAAGGCACAGAGAACCGCATCAATGTAGCCCGTAAGAACTTCAACGACGCGGCCAAGGCCTACAACACCACCATCCGACGCTTCCCCAAGAACATCCTTGCTGGTATGTTCGGCTTCGACAAGCGCGCCTACTTCGAGGCAACTGAAGGTGCTGAGCAAGCTCCACAAGTGCAATTCTAAAATTACCTATGACACAAGTCTGTGTTTTATCATTTAGAAACGGCTGTTTTCCCATAAAGAAACGGCCGTTTTCTTTATGAGAAAACAATCCTTTCTACTAAAAGCAACACCCTTAATTTCTATATGGGAAAAAACAACAAGCAGAATATCTGGAAAATGCCTGCCGCATAGTAGGCTATCTGCCGAATAATTGTTACTTTTGCATATTCAATTGAACAAAAATACATTATCTCATGAGTAATCAACGATACATGATGCGCGGCGTAAGCGCATCGAAAGAAGACGTTCACAACGCCATCAAGAACATCGACAAGGGCATCTTCCCGCAGGCCTTCTGCAAGATTATCCCCGACATACTGGGCGGCGACCCGGAGTATTGCAACATCATGCACGCCGACGGCGCAGGTACCAAGTCGTCGCTGGCCTACATGTACTGGAAGGAAACGGGCGATCTGTCCGTGTGGAAAGGCATTGCACAGGACGCACTCATCATGAACATCGACGACCTGCTCTGCGTAGGAGCAGTGGACAACATACTGGTCTCTTCGACCATCGGACGAAACAAACTGCTGGTGCCGGGCGAAGTCATCTCGGCCATCATCAACGGTACGGACGAACTGCTGGCCGAACTGCGTGAAATGGGCGTAGGCGTCTATGCTACAGGCGGCGAAACGGCCGACGTAGGCGACCTGGTACGTACCATCATCGTGGATTCTACCGTGACCTGCCGCATGAAGCGTAGCGATGTCATCAACAATGCCAACATCCGTCCGGGCGACGTCATCGTGGGCCTTGCCAGCTACGGACAGGCTACTTACGAGAAGGAATACAACGGCGGCATGGGCAGCAACGGCCTGACTTCGGCCCGCCACGACGTCTTTGCCAAGTATCTGGCCGAGAAATATCCCGAAAGCTACGACCATGCCGTGCCCGACGAACTGGTGTACAGCGGCAAGCTGAAGCTGACCGATGCCGTAGAAGGCAGTCCGCTGGATGCAGGCAAGCTCGTCCTCTCGCCCACACGTACTTATGCACCGGTGGTAAAGAAATTGCTCGATGCCCTACGCCCCGAAATCCATGGTATGGTACACTGCTCGGGCGGCGCACAGACCAAGGTGCTGCACTTCGTGGGCGACAACTGCCGCGTCATCAAGGACAACCTCTTCCCTGTACCTCCCCTGTTCCGCACCATCAAGGAGCAGAGCGATACGGACTGGGCCGAAATGTACAAGGTATTCAACATGGGACACCGCCTGGAAGTCTACCTCTCGCCCGAACATGCCGAGGAAGTCATCGCTATCTCCAAGTCGTTCAACATCGATGCACAGGTCATCGGCCGTATCGAGGAAAGCGACAAGAAGGAGTTGATTATCCGCTCGGAGTTCGGTGAGTTCAGGTATTAATAAAAGATATTGAGCGCTATGGGCTATGTAGTCATTGGTCTGATTGTGGTGTGTGTATTGGCTTGGGGGCAATATTACCGGAGCAATACCCGCCGCAAGAAGAAATAAAGACACGGTAAAAGAGATAAATAACACTCCAAGGTCATGAAGAAAACTCTTGGAAAGCTCATTCTGTATGTCATACTGTGGATTGTAGCAGGTGCCGCACTGAGCGTTGTAGCTACACGCATCGGTTCAGACTATCTGCACAGCCTGGCTGTCATAGGTCCGCCCATGGTGGTAGGTTACCTGTCCAGTCTCGAAGACGGAAAGGAGAAGGGCCGCCGGTTGCGGTGGTGGCGATTGGTACTACTGATAGGCATAGTCACCACTGCGTTTTGGCTGCTTGAGAAATTAGTGTAACAAGAACAACTCTTCAAGATAAGAATTATGGAACGAGAACATCAAGGTTGCCTGATAGGCATTGGCATGGTAGCCGTCTGTGGAGCTATCCTTTTTGTGGCTTACAAGTGGGATATTCCATTCCTGAAGTGCGTCTGTTACCTGTTGCCGGCTCTCATCGGATCCTACATAGGCAGCCAGTATTTCAGCAACGAGAAGCAGCGGGTGAAGAACCGCTTCTCGCGCCGGACATGGAGTTGGCTTGTTGTCGGCTTTTTCCTGCTGGCTGCATTGCTGGCGTGGCTGTTTGAGGGAAGATTGTGGTAAAACAATAAATAGACAAAGATATGAAACACTTGTTCAAAGTCATTCTCGTGGCCGTTATCATTCTTGCCTTCTGCTTCGGCCTTTACGTCCTCAGCGACAGGTGGGATGCACCTGTTCTCCGATTCCTGAACTACACCATCATCGGTGCAGCCACTGGAATCTACTCCGGTCCTCGTCTTGCTCCCGAAGCCGATAAGGCGAAGTATCGCATGACTCCCAAGAAATGGATATTGAGCATCGTAGGAGTGATTGTGTTTGCGGTTCTTTTGTCCTGGCTGGTTGAAGGGAGGTTGTGGTAATAATAGAATAAAACGAAATAAATGGCAGAAAACAACACCATACTGGAAAAGCTCGACGGCCTCGTGGCCCGCTTCGAGGAAGTGTCGACACTGATTACCGACCCGGCAGTCATTGCCGACCAGAAGCGGTACGTCAAGCTGACGAAAGAATACAAGGAACTGGGCGACCTGATGGATGCCCGCAAGGAATACATGCAGGTATTGAACGGCATCGACGAGGCCAAAGACATCATCGCCAACGAAACCGATGCCGAGATGCGCGACATGGCCCGCGAGGAACTTGATGCCTGCCAGACGCGCCTGCCCGAACTGGAAGAGCACATCAAGCTGCTGCTCGTTCCGGCCGACCCGCAGGACAGCCGTAACGCCATCCTCGAGATACGTGGCGGTACGGGCGGAGACGAAGCGGCCATCTTTGCAGGCGACCTCTTCCGCATGTACTCCAAGTACTGCGACATCAAGGGCTGGAAGCTCGAAGTGTCCAGCGCCAACGAAGGAGCCGCCGGCGGCTTCAAGGAAATTATCTGCTCCGTTACGGGCGAGAACGTGTATGGCACACTGAAGTATGAGTCGGGCGTACACCGTGTACAGCGAGTGCCTGCCACGGAGACACAGGGCCGTGTGCATACCTCGGCCGCCTCGGTAGCCGTACTGCCCGAGGCCGAGGAGTTCGACGTGGTGATCAACGAAGGCGAAATCAAGTGGGACACCTTCCGAAGCGGCGGTGCAGGCGGCCAGAACGTGAACAAGGTAGAATCGGGCGTGCGCCTGCGCTACAACTGGAAGAACCCGCTGACGGGGGTCGTAGAAGAAATCCTCATCGAGTGTACCGAGACGCGCGACCAGCCCAAGAACAAAGAGCGTGCCCTCTCGCGTCTGCGCACCTTCATCTACGACAAGGAGCATCAGAAGTACATCGACGACATCGCCTCCAAGCGCAAGACAATGGTATCTACCGGCGACCGCTCGGCCAAGATACGTACCTACAACTATCCACAAGGACGCATCACCGACCACCGCATCAACTACACTATTTACAACCTGGCCGCCTTCATGGACGGCGACATACAGGACTGCATCGACCACCTCATCGTGGCCGAGAATGCAGAACGGTTAAAAGAAAGCGAATTGTAATACAGTTAAAAACAGAAGATATGAACAAGCAACAACTTTTTGAAAACATCAAGAAGAAGCAGTCGTTCCTCTGCGTGGGGCTCGACACGGACATCAAGAAGATTCCCGAACACCTGCTGAAGGAAGAAGATCCCATCTTTGCCTTCAACAAGGCCATCATCGATGCAACGCAGGACCTCTGCATCGCTTACAAACCCAATCTGGCTTTCTACGAGAGTATGGGCGTAAAGGGATGGATTGCCTTCGAGAAAACAGTGAACTACATCAAGCAGAACTATCCTGACCAGTTCATCATCGCCGATGCCAAGCGTGGCGACATCGGTAACACATCGGCCATGTATGCCCGTACCTTCTTCGAAGAGCTGGACATCGACTCCGTGACTGTAGCTCCCTACATGGGCGAAGACAGCGTAACGCCGTTCCTGACGTACGAAGGCAAGTGGGTCATCCTGTTGGCACTGACCAGCAACAAGGGCTCGCACGACTTCCAGCTGACAGAAGATAAAGATGGCGAGCGTCTGTTCGAGAAAGTGCTCCGCAAGAGCCAAGAGTGGGCCAACGACGAGAACATGATGTATGTGGTAGGCGCTACGCAAGGCCGCATGTTCGAGGATATCCGCAAGGTTGTGCCCAACCACTTCCTGCTCGTGCCGGGCGTAGGCGCACAAGGCGGCTCGTTGGAAGAAGTCTGCAAGTATGGTATGACGAAAGAGTGCGGCCTTATCGTCAACTCCAGCCGTGGCATCATCTACGTGGACAAGACAGAAAACTTCGCTGCCGCCAGCCGCAAGGCCGCACAGGAAGTACAGGCGCAGATGGCTGAGCAACTGAAGGCTATTCTTTGATGCTGCGAAAAGCTCCATTATATAACAGGGGTGTCGTTCAATCTTATGTATGAACGGCACCCCTGTTTCGTTGAATAAATATATGCTTTACCATCTTACTTCAGATACTCTCTGAAGAAACTCTCAATCTTGTCGAAAGGTATTACCTGCAGGTTGTCGTACAGGTCGGTGTGGTTGGCGCCGGGGATGATGAGCAGTTCCTTGTTGTCGCCCGTCAGCTTCTGGAAGGCATCCCGACTGAAGTAGCACGAATGAGCTTTCTCTCCGTGAATCATCAGGACGGCGCTACGTATCTCGTTGCTATAGGTCAAAATAGGCATGTTGATGAACGACAGCGAAGAAGTCTTGTTCCATCCGTCGTTCGAGTTGAGCGAACGCTTATGGTAGCCGCGCGGTGTCTTGTAGTAGGCATAGTAGTCTTTCACGAACTGGGGTGCGTCGGCAGGCAGCGGGTCCACCACACCGCCGGCACGTTCGTAGGAGCCGTTGCGGTAGTCGGCCGTGCGCTGGGCGTTGAGCTGGCGGCGAAGTTCGTAACGCTGGTCGGCGTCCATCGAGTCGAAGTAACCGTTGGCATTCACGCGGCTCATGTCGTACATGGTCGAAGTGACCGTCGCCTTGATGCGCGTGTCGATGGCGGCGGCATTCAAGGCCATGCCTCCCCAACCACAGATGCCGAGGATGCCGATGCGTTCAGGATCTACATCATCGCGGGTTGACAGATAGTCTACGGCCGCGCAGAAGTCTTCCGTATTGATGTCGGGCGAAGCCACATAGCGAGGTTGGCCGCCACTCTCGCCCGTAAACGATGGATCGAAGGCAATGGTCAGGAAGCCACGCTCGGCCAACGTCTGCGCATAGAGGCCGGACGACTGCTCCTTGACAGCTCCGAACGGTCCGCTCACGGCAATGGCTGCCAGCTTGCCTGTCGCCTGCTTCGGCACGTAGAGGTCGGCCACAAGCGTAATGCCGTAACGGTTGTGGAAGGTCACTTTACTATGATTCACTTTGTCGCTCTGTGGGAACACCTTGTCCCACTCGCTGGTCAATTCCAATTTTTCCATATCATGTTGTTTTGAAGGGTTACACTTGGCCGTAACGTTTGCCGCACCAGCGGCGGTGAGGCCTGTCAGCAGGAAGGCTGCCAGCAGGCAGGAGAGAGTTTTCTTTCTGTTCATGTCTTACACCTTATTATACATTCTACATCATTCGCCACTCAAAGCGAGGGTCACGGTGACGTCTCCGTCGCCCAAAGCGGCTTTCAGTTCACTTTCCGACACGTTGTCAATCTTGCCGAGACGGGTGAGCGAATAGCTGTTGCGCCCGTAGTAGATGACGAAATAACGGCCCTGATACAGAATCAGGTCGCCCGGCACGGTCGAAATCTGTTCATCGTTGCGCGGCAGGGTAGTACCTATCGGGCCCACCTTCTCCATCCGTGCATAGTCTTCCATCTCGATGGTGAGGTCTCCCTCGGCCAGCAGCGCCTTCAGCGCACGGGTCGAAGAGTTGTCCACCAGCGTGGCGGTGAATGTCTTTCCGCCTACTTTCAGTTTGATTGTACTTGTTTCCATATTCTCTTGATTTTCATTTTCCGATTCTCCTTCCTCCGGCTGGGCAGGCTGTTCGGGTACGGTGGGTTCGATATCCAATTCAGGGTCCGACGTGCAAGCCACCGCCATCCAAGGCAGCAACAGAAGGACAGGAATCAACAGATACATCTTCATGACGAAAAAGCATTAAAGTCTCTGATGCAAAGATACAGCGACAGAAGCCTCCGCCTTGTATACAGATTACGGAAGAAATAACGGGAATTACGGATAGATGTACAGATTTCTTCCCCACTCTCTCCGCCTCCCCCTTGTTTATCTCCTTGAAATCTCCTACCTTTGGGCGTAAACAAATAAGAACATCCGACCATGAATCACGAAAACAACGTTGCCACCGCCTCAGGAAAGACGGACAACATGCCCAAAGACTATATCTACTGTCCTGCCGCCGACGGAGCCTGTCCCCGCGCTCCGCAATGCTTGCGTGCCATCGCCTATCGTCAGCTGACGGTAACGGAGGCTTCGGACAAGCCTGGCCCCATCCGCATTGTGCACCCTGCCTGCGTCGCCCATGCACAGAAGGGATGCGATTACTACCGCGACAGCACGCCCGTGCGCTTCGCCCAAGGCATGACGAAGCTGTTCGACGAGATCCCCCACCGACTGGAGGCAGACATCAGACGGCGCATCATGGCCTGCTTTTCCTGCCGGAGCTATTACTTCCAAAGCCGGAAGGGCGAACGACTCATCACGCCCAAGGAGCAACAGGCCATAGCCAACGTCTTCCGCCAGGCAGGGCTGAAAGCCGAACCGGAGTTCGATGACTACGTCGAGGAAACTTATTGGTAATCAAATGCTAAGCAGTTTATTTCAGTTTACTAAAAATAAACTGCAAGTTTAACCGTAATAAACTGAGAGTTTAAAGCTATTAAACTGACAGTTTAAACGGAGTAAACTGACGGTTTAAAGGCTTTGAACCGAGAGTACACAGACGATAAACGGAGACCATCTGCCCATCGTCCCATCCAATCCTCACCCTAAAAACAGAAATCATGAGCTACGAACGCAAAATCATTAACGACCCCGTCTTCGGGTTCATCAACATACCGAAGGGACTGCTCTACGACCTCGTGTGCCATCCACTGCTGCAACGCCTGACGCGCATCCGCCAGCTGGGCCTGTCGTCCGTGGTCTATCCCGGCGCCCAACATACACGCTTCCAGCACTCGCTCGGCGCCTTCTACCTGATGACCGAGGCCATCCAGCACCTGACGGCCAAGGGCAACTTCATCTTCGACAGCGAGGCCGAAGCCGTCAAGGCCGCCATCCTGATGCACGACATCGGCCACGGGCCCTTCTCGCACGTGCTGGAAGACACCATCGTGCGCGGCGTCTCCCACGAAGACATCTCGCTGCTGCTGATGGAGCGCATCAACCGCGAGATGAACGGGCAGCTGACGCTGGCCATCCAGATATTCAAGGATGAGTATCCCAAACGCTTCCTCCACCAGCTGGTCAGCGGCCAGCTGGACATGGACCGCCTGGACTACCTGCGCCGCGACAGCTTCTACACGGGCGTCACCGAAGGAAACATCGGCTCGGCGCGCATCATCAAGATGCTCGACGTGAAGGACGACCACCTCGTCGTCGAGGAGAAAGGCATCTACTCCATCGAGAACTTCCTCATGGCCCGCCGCCTGATGTACTGGCAGGTGTATCTGCACAAGGCCTCCGTAGCCTACGAGCGGATGCTCATCGCCGCCCTGCTCCGTGCCAAGGAGCTGGCCGCCAAGGGCGAAGACCTCTTCGCCTCGCCCGCCCTGCGCTTCTTCCTCTACAACGACGTGGACCGCACGCGCTTCTACGACGACCCGGCCTGCCTGGAGAACTTCATCCGCCTGGACGACAACGACATCTGGACAGCTCTCAAGGTATGGAGCGACCATCCCGACAAGGTCCTGTCTACGCTAAGTACGGGCATGGTGGACCGCCGCCTGTTCAAGGTGGAAATCTCTACCGAACCCGCCACCGAGGAGCGCAAGCAGGAACTGACAGCACAGATAGCCGCCGCGCTGGACGTGACGCCTGCCGAAGCCGCCTGGTTCGTCTCCGTCCCCCGCATCGAAAAGAACATGTACAACCCTGCCGACGACAGCATCGACATTCTCTACAAGGACGGCACCACGAAGAACATTGCCGAGGCATCGGACATGCTCAACATCCAGCTGCTCTCGAAGAAGGTAAAAAAATACTACCTTTGCTACCTGAGGCTGCATAGATAAGTATAAAATATTCACCCAAGGACAAGGAAATATAAAAAAAAAGTCCGTTATTTGTGTTTTGAAAACCATTTAGCAAGAAACAGACATGGAATTTTCAGCCAAACAAATAGCTGCCTATATACAGGGAGAAATCGTAGGAGACGAAAATGCGACCGTGCATACCTTCGCCAAAATTGAAGAAGGAATCCCGGGCGCCATCTCTTTTCTGTCCAATCCGAAGTACACTCCCTATATCTACGAGTCGAAGGCCAGCATCATCTTGGTGAACAAGGACTTCGAACCCGAGCATGAAATAAAAGCCACCCTTATCAAGGTGGATAACGCTTATGAGAGCCTTGCCAAGCTACTTACGCTCTACGAACAGAGCAAACCGCAACTGAAGGGTATCGACCCGTTGGCCTACGTAGCCCCCACAGCCAAGGTGGGAGAAAACGTCTACATTGCTCCCTTTGCCTACGTAGGCGATGGAGTAGTAATCGGCGACGGCACTGCCCTGCATCCGCATGCCACTGTCTGTGCCGGAGCCCGCGTAGGTAGTCATTGTATCCTCTATCCGGGCGCAACCGTCTATCACGACTGCCGTGTAGGCAACAACTGCATCCTGCATGCCGGATGCGTCATCGGCGCCGATGGCTTCGGATTTGCCCCGACACCCGAAGGATACGAAAAAATTCCACAAATCGGCATCACGATTCTCGAAGACAACGTTGAGATAGGTGCCAATACTTGCGTAGACCGCGCCACCATGGGAGCCACTATCGTACACAGCGGTGTGAAGCTGGACAACCTCGTCCAGATAGCCCACAACGACGAGATAGGTTCACACACGGTGATGGCCGCACAGGTAGGCGTCGCCGGTTCGACCAAGATAGGCGAATGGTGTATGTTTGGCGGACAAGTAGGCATCGCCGGACACATCCATATCGGCGACAAGGTAACGTTTGGTGCCCAGTCGGGCGTGCCCAGCAGCACTGAAAGCAACCAGCGACTGATAGGCACACCGCCTATGGAAGAAAAGCCCTATTTCAAGTCGCAGGCTATTTTCCGCAAGCTGCCCGACATGTATTTCGAGCTAAATGCGCTCCGCAAAGAATTGAATGAACTGAAACAACAATTAAAGAAATAATCCATGTTGAAACAAAAGACTCTGAAAGACAGCTTTTCGCTCAGTGGAAAAGGCCTCCACACAGGCCTCAACCTGACCGTAACCTTCAACCCGGCTCCTGAAAACCACGGATATAAAATCCAGCGGACCGACCTCGAAGGACAGCCCGTCATCGACGCAGTGGCCGAAAACGTGGTCGAGACGACACGTGGCACTGTACTGGCCAAAAACAATGTAAAGGTCAGCACCGTAGAACATGGCATGGCAGCCCTCTATGCTTTGGGTATAGACAACTGCCTGATACAAGTGAACGGACCTGAATTCCCTATTCTGGACGGAAGCGCCCAATATTATGTAAAAGAAATAGAACGCGTAGGATTCGAAGAGCAAAACGCCGTAAAAGACTTCTATATCATCAAGTCGAAGACGGAGTTCCGCGACGAAAAGACCGGTTCGTCCATCATCCTGTTGCCCGACGAGAGCTTCAGCCTGAACGTACTGGTTTCCTATGATTCAATCATCCTTCCCAACCAGTTTGCCACGCTGGAAGACATGGGCAAGTTCAAGGATGAAGTGGCAGCCAGCCGCACCTTCGTCTTTGTACGCGAGATTGAGCCTCTGCTTCAGGCAGGTCTCATCAAGGGAGGCGACTTGGACAACGCCATCGTCATCTACGAACGCGAAATGTCGCAGGAAAACTTCGACAAGCTGGCCGACGTGATGGGCGTGCCCCACATGGACGCCAAGCAACTGGGCTACATCAACCACAAACCACTGGTATGGCCCAACGAATGTGCCCGCCACAAGCTGCTCGACGTCATCGGCGACATGGCTCTGATCGGTAAACCCATCAAAGGCCGTATCATTGCCACCCGCCCGGGTCACACCATCAACAACAAGTTTGCCCGTCAGATGCGCAAGGAAATCCGCCTGCACGAGATACAGGCTCCAACATATGACTGCAACCGTCCGCCTATCATGGACGTAAACCGCATCCGCGAACTCCTCCCCCACCGCTACCCCATGCAGCTGGTAGACAAAGTCATCGAGATTGGTGCCAATTACATCGTAGGCGTGAAGAACGTCACAGCCAACGAACCATTCTTTGTCGGCCACTTTCCACAAGAACCAGTCATGCCAGGTGTACTCCAGATCGAAGCCATGGCACAGACAGGCGGCCTGCTGGTGCTGAACTCCGTCGACGAACCTGAACGCTATTCTACCTACTTCTTAAAGATAGACGGCGTGAAGTTCCGCCAGAAGGTAGTGCCAGGCGACACACTGATATTCCGTGTAGAACTGTTGGCTCCTATCCGCCGCGGCGTATCCACCATGAAAGGATACGTATTCGTAGGTGAGAAAGTAGTCTGCGAAGCTGAGTTCATGGCACAGATAGTAAAGAACAAATAAAATTAATAATGAAGAATGAAGAATGAAGAATTTCTTTGGAACACGCCTCATTGTGCAGCCTGAATTCTTCATTCTTCATTCTTAATTCTTCATTTATATTATGATCAGTCCCTTAGCATACATCCATCCCGAAGCGAAGATCGGCGAGAACGTGGAAATTGCTCCCTTTGTCTTCATTGACAAGAATGTAGTCATCGGTGACAATAACAAGATAATGGCCCACGCCAGTATCCTGTATGGTAGCCGCATCGGAAACGGTAACACCATTTTTCCCGGCGCTGTCATCGGTGCTATTCCGCAAGACCTGAAGTTCAGGGGCGAAGAAACAACTGCCGAGATAGGTGACAATAATACCATCCGCGAAAATGTGACCATCAACCGTGGCACAGCAGCCAAAGGACGTACCATTGTAGGTAACAATAACTTGTTGATGGAAGGGGTTCACGTAGCCCACGATGCTCTAATCGGTAGCGGTTGTATCATTGGAAACTCCACGAAAATGGCTGGAGAAATCGTTATTGACGACAACTCCATCATTAGCGCCAACGTCCTGATGCACCAGTTCTGTCGCGTAGGCGGCTATGGTATGATTCAGGGAGGATGCCGCTTCAGCAAAGATATCCCGCCCTACATCATCGCCGGACGTGAACCGATCTGCTATGCAGGCCTCAACATTGTCGGACTGCGCCGTCGCGGTTTCTCCAACGAGACCATCGAGGCCATCCACAATGCCTACCGCCTCATTTACCAAAGTGGCCTCAACACGACCGATGCCCTGAACAAAATAGAAGCGGAGATGGAAATGACACCCGAAATACGTTACATCGTCGACTTTATACGAAGTTCAGAACGTGGTATTATTCCTGGAGGGAAATAATAAACTAACAAACTCTAGTAACCAACAAACTCAAACTATGATTTATAGATTTACCCTTATCTCTGACGAATCGGACGATTTTGTCAGAGAAATACAAATCGATCCGGAAGCCACTTTCTATGACTTCCACAAGGCTATTCTCCAATCTGTTGGATATACGGATGACCAGATGACATCCTTCTTCATCTGTGATGAAGATTGGGAAAAGGAGAAAGAAGTGACCTTGGAAGAAATGGACGACAACTCCGAAATAGACAGCTGGGTGATGAAAGAAACCCGCATCGACGAATTGGTAGAAGACGAAAAACAAAAGTTGCTCTACGTGTTCGATTACATGACTGAACGCTGTTTCTTCATCGAGCTTAGTGAAATCATCACCGGCAAGCACATGAAGGGTGCCAAATGTACCAAGAAAGAAGGCGATGCTCCCAAACAGACGGTAGACTTCGCTGAATTCGAAGCCAAGAACAATGCGGCCCTTGACCTCGACGAAAACTTCTACGGCGACGAAGACTTCGATATGGACGACTTCGACAAAGACGGCTTCGGCGGTTTCGACGAGGGTAGCGGCGGCAATCCTTACGACGAAGACAGATACTAAATGCAATGAAGAATGAAGAATTTCCTCTTTGCGGATGAATGAAGAATTCATCCCATTGCCCCAAATTCTTCATTCTTCATTTTTAATTCTTCATTCCCCCTTGACTCTCCTCGTACTCATAGGCCCCACCGGCGTAGGCAAGACGGAACTGAGCCTGCGACTGGCAGAAGCGTTCGACACATGTATTGTGTCGGCCGACTCACGTCAATTGTACGCAGAGCTGAAGATAGGTACCGCCGCCCCGACCGAAAAACAGCTCCGGCGGGTGAAGCACTACATGGTGGGCACGCTGGGCTTGACCGATTACTACAGCGCCGCCCAATACGAAGCGGAAGTCATGAAACTTCTTGAACAGCTGTTCAAAGAAAAAGAAGTCGTCGTACTGACCGGCGGTTCCATGATGTATGTGGATGCCGTCTGCAAAGGCATCGACGACATCCCTACCGTAGACAATGAGACGCGCGCACTGATGCTCCACCGCTACGAAGAGGAAGGCCTCGACCGCCTCTGCGCCGAACTCCGCCTGCTTGATCCCGAATACTACCAGATAGTTGACCTGAAAAACCCCAAGCGTGTCATCCATGCCCTCGAAATCTGCTACATGACGGGGAAAACCTACACATCCTTCCGCACCCAGCAGATCAAGCCCCGCCCCTTCCGTATCGTCAAGGTGGGACTGACCCGCGACCGCGAGGAACTCTACGACCGCATCAACCGCCGCGTGGATCAGATGATGGCCGACGGCCTGCTGGAAGAAGTCCGCCGCGTCTATCCGCACAAAGACTACAACTCATTGAACACCGTGGGCTACAAGGAACTCTTCAAATACCTGGACGGTGAGTGGACACTGGACTTTGCCGTGGAGAAAATCAAACAAAATTCCCGCATCTACTCCCGCAAGCAAATGACCTGGTTCAAGCGCGACACTGACATCCGTTGGTTCCACCCTGAACAAGAAACGGAGATACTAGCGTACCTCTGTTCTCAAGTCTAAAATTACCTGTACATACATCTTTTATTATGGCAACGCCCGCACCGTCTGCTTCAGACGGATGTCCTGGCTCGATGCACCGACCATAAACTCGAATTCACCCGGCTCTACCGTCCAGCGCATGTTGCGGTCCAACAGCTGAAGGTCTTCGGGAGTGAGGTGGAAAATGACTCCCTTCGTTTCACCCGGCTGCAAAGAAACGCGTTCGAAACCACGGAGCTGCGAGTCGTAGGCAATGACGCTACTCACCTTGTCACGCACGTAAAGTTGCACCACTTCCTCGCCTGCCCGCTTGCCGGTATTGGTCACCTTCACACAAATGGTATAGTCGCCCTGAGTAGACTGTTCGAGCGGCGTCACCTCAAGGTCGGAATAATCGAAAGTGGTATAGCTCAAACCGTAACCAAAAGGATAAAGCTCGCCTAAGACACGTGTTGAACCTGCGCCATTGGGCCCCGAAGAAGGCTGTGCACCATGAGACCCCGGCTTAAAGGGGAAGTTCAGTTCAATCTGTCCCACACTCTTTGGGAAGGTCACTGTGAGCTTACCGCCCGGATTGTGCTCGCCAAAAAGGGTCTCGGCAATCACCGTTCCGCCCTGACAGTTAGGAAACCAAGTTTCCAGAATGGCGGGGACATGCTTATCAGCCCAATTGATGGTGAGTGGCTGACCGTTGATGAGCACCAGCACGACAGGCTTACCGGTAGCATAGAGCGCTTCTAGCAACTGTTGCTGACGGCCAGGTAAGTCGAGCGAGGTACGTGAACGGCTTTCGCCTGTACGGTATTCATCCTCGCCCAATACAGCGATAATGACGTCACAATCTCCAGCCTTCTGTACAGCCTCAGCCATATCTGCCTTCTCTTCATCAGTTAGCGGAGAGGGCAGAATTTCGGTAGCGGGCCACCCTTTGTCTACGATATCACATCCCTTGACATAAACCACTTCAGCCCTGCCTTTCAGATAGGCACGGAGGCCGTCGAGCACGGTTACCTTTTCCAAGCGATTGGGGCCGTAACGACTCTCCATGAAGTTGCTCTCATCGGCTAACGGACCAGTAACGAGCACTTTACGAATCTTCTGACGATCCAGCGGAAGGAGGTTATCTTCGTTCTTCAGCAGAATAAGCGACTGTTGCTGTATCTGCTTGACAAAATCCATGTTGCGGTCCACACCTCCCACCTTGTCCGAAGCTTTCGTGTCCTCCACATACGGATGGTCGAACAATCCCAGGCGAAATTTCACACGCAGCACTTCGGCCACACGTTTGTCGATAGTGGCCATTGAAATCTTCTTCTGCTCCAGCAGACGACGAATGGGCAGGATGAAATCGGCCGGTTTCGTAAAATGGGTACGCACGTTCAAACCTGCTTCGAGCACCTGGCGCACGGCCTCATCATAGGTATCAGCCACATGGTGCTTTGTCTGCACATACTCCACCGCCTCGCTATCACTCACCACATAACCGTCAAAGCCATACTCCTCGCGCAGCAGTTCGGTGAGAAAATAGTAACTGGCCGTCACAGGCACGCCATCCCAATCGTTGTAGCTGCTCATAACGCCCATCGGATGAGCCTCCTGAATAACTTTCTTGAAAGGATAGAGATAAAGTTGGTGCAATTCACGTGGCGCTACATGCGGATCAGTACGGCAATTACCATCGCGTCCGCCCTTGGGCACACTATAGACGGCATAATGTTTCAGCGTCGAAGCTACGCCCTGCGACTGGATGCCCTTTACCATCTCCGCACCCAGCGAAGCAATCAGATAAGGATCTTCGCCGTAGCACTCCAGCGTACGGCCCCAGCGGGGATCGCGCACCACGTCGAGGATAGGAGCATAGACATTGGTATAGCCTAAGGCCCGAGCTTCCTGCCCGGCGATGGTACCTGCTTGATACACTAAATCACAGTTCCACGTACAGCCGATGGCTATCGGTGCAGGCAGAGGTGTAGCCTTGGTGTGGTTCAGGCCGTGGATGCCTTCGTTACTGAAGTCCACGGGAATACCCAGCCTCGTTTCTTCCACAAACCAACGCTGCACACGGTTGATGGCTTCGGCATGGTTGCTGAAAGGATAGAGCATCTGTTCCACTCGGTGCGACTTGCCGCCTACGCCGTTGAGCATCTCGTCGATGTTGGCGATACCATCCTTCCACACCTCCGACTTCCATCGTTCTGTAGGAAGAGAGTCCTTCAGCACACGCCCGTAGCCATAGAGGGTGGCCAGCTGGCAGGTTTTCTCATTGATGTTCATCTGGCGAAGCAAGTCGTCCACCCGCTTGTCCACCGGCTGCGTAGGGTCCTCGTAGACATCCTTCACGCCGTTCTTGTTGAAATCAATCCACCCTTTGTGATAGATGGACTTATTCTGTGCCTGCTGGGGCAGGGCCACACAAAGGCCCAGCAACGCCGCCAGCATCGTTCGTTTGTTCTTCATGCTTTCTCTCTATATATCTTTTCATTACTTGTAACACTTCCACATCTCTTCCCTGTCCAACTTGCGATAAAGCGCCTGCATCTCCTGCCTGTCCACCCGACCCTTGCGGCGCCAACCTTCCAATACAGGCTCCGCCAGGCGGAAATTCTCTTCTTCAAGGGGAGCCAGGCGCTGCATGTAGCCACTACCCTCAGCATTATATAGCAAAGCCCAGTGCATATAACGATCGCTACCCATACCCCACTTCAGAGAAAACACCTGATCCTTTAAATGCAAAGAAGCATCAGACAAAGGTGAGGTACCCAACGTCTTGTCCATTGTTACCATCGATGGTAATTCCTCGTCTACCCACAACGGAACAGCCACGCCCGTAGGCGGATAGCCCAACACCGTCCACATCGTCGTCAGTTCAGCAGCCTCGCCCGGCTTCACACCTTGTACTACAACAGAACAGGAGGTACTGCTACGCGAAATGAAGTCTTGCTCCACAAACCAGCCCGAAGCTTCCGATCCTGTGAAAGGAGACTGGCGAAGGTCAATGCCTAGCAGGCAGTTGTGAAAAGAGCGGGACAGATCGTTAAAAATATGCTGGGGACTGACAGCTTGCGCACGTGCCAAAGGATCTAACACCCGCACGGCCTCCTTGTAGCGCACCACGCCTGCTCCAGGCCCGTACTGTCCCGACTGGGAAAAGTTGGTGCGAGCCACATAACCGTCAGGCGCCGTAGCAGGGTCGTTGGCGTCGTATATCTCATAGGTATAGTAATCCACCTCAAACATCATGGCACCTCCTTGGGCATCTATTGCCCCAAAGTTAGCCTCTATCCGACTGGGCTTAGCGAGGGTGTCGAGGAAGTGGCGGAAATCGTCTACCGTGGCACAAACCTCAAGTGCCCGATAGATGACGCGGCCGTTGGCCTCGCCCCGCTCCTCGCCGTCCTTCACGTCCACGAGGTTATAACTCTGCGTATTCATCAGCGCAAAACCTGCCGAATTGGTCCCTATCCACGCTTCGTGCTTCAGGTGGAAGTCTGCGCTATTGACCACGGCAATGAAGTCGTACTTCTCGCCGCGGACATATTCCACGTGGTTTTTCAGAAAATCAGTGTCGCGATGTTTCCACAACAAGGGGCGACCGTCGGGTGTCGCCCGGCCGGACACGACGGCCGAAGTGCAGGCCAGCGCAGGCGTCAGCCAGGCAGCCAGCAGAGCAGTCAAAAGCAGGATGTTTTTCATTTCAAAGTCTCGTTTACGTTCACAAAGTACAAAGATACTATTTTAAACGGAAAAACCATGCCCTTACGGACAGGGATAACAAAAAGAAAGCAAATCCTTCATTTTACTGACAAGCCATTTTTTCAGAAAAGCCAAGAAAAGAAGAAAAAGAGGGAAAAGCAGGAAGCAAAAACAGAAAAAGCAGACTTTTAAGCAACAAAACGTCCACTTTCTGTCGGTAAAACATAGGTTTCCTGCAAACAGAAAGCAGGTTTTATGACGAAAGAAAGCCGTTTTTCAAGCAAAAGTGGGTATGTTTTGAGGCCGAACAACGCCTGTTTCCCATGAAAAAACCGCCGAAAGAGGACAAAAACCTCGTTTCGGCGGCTTCAAATGGCGGTTTTCCACGCTATTTCAAATGTAAAGTTTTCGCTATCTTCCTGTCTATAAGAGAGAAAGGTGGTTGCTACTCCATTCTTTTCCACCAAGCCCGCCTCGCGTCCGAAATACGCGATTCTCGCGGACTTGGGAAATCAAAGTGTCACTTTGACAAGGCAAATACCTGTTTCTCCAACTTCTTTTTCAAGACTCCCATCCGATAACCTTTCCATATCTCCAGTATCTTCCCGTCGGGAGCTATCAGTACAAAATAAGGGATGCCGCTCATTTTGTAACGCGACGCAAGCGTCCGCCCGCCAGCTTTCAGTTCGTTCCATTGGTGGCCGGGCATCTCGTGTTCGGACAGAAAAGTAGTCCACCGCTCTTTATCGTCGGTACAAATACCTACCAACGCCAGCTTATCCGCATAGATTTCGGCTATCTCCTTCAGCTCCGGCTCTGCCATGCGACAAGGACCGCAAGCCACACTCCAAAAGTCAAGCAGGATGTAGCGGCCTTTCAGCTCGGACAAATGATGCTTCCCGCCTTCAGCGTCATAAAGAAGCCCATCCACCATCTCGTCACCTTCATCCACCGTAGGAGCGGGAAAAGCGTACGACTCCATCAGTTTCCCCCTTTCCGTGTTCTGCCAATCGAGGGGAAGACGGGCATAGAGCTGCTGGAAGTCGGGACGACAGGAGGCCAGGAAGTCTTGTTGGCCTGTGGCATACCAGGCGATTTCCAGAAACTTATCCAACCATGCTTCCGTTACGGGTATCGTCTTCAGATAGGAAAGTCCCTTGCTGACAATACGATTGTTCAGTTCACGCAAGCGTTTCAAAGATAAGCTGTCCCCTCGCTCGGTTTCTGCGTCCAGACGGAGGATTTCTTCCACTTCGGCGGCAACGCAGGCCTCATAACCCAACATGTCTTTCTGCAGGCCGATGTTGGTCGTCACCGTCCACCGGTTCAACCACTTGTCCTCGCCCTGAAAGTCGATCCAACCGCCAGGCTCCACCCACAAGTCGAGTACCCAGTTGGGAAAACCTTTTCCCCAACCGAAAAACCTCAGATGACGAGGGCGGGAAATCGTATCTTCATAGACCATCAGTCCGTCCTGCAAGGGAAACTCAGCAATAGTTTTGCCGGCGCCCATGTGGGGATTGAAATCATAAAGTACCCCCTTCACACTGTCGGGCATGTTCTTCAAGTTCCAACGAATGACGAATTTCCCATCGGACGGGGAAGCTCCCCAAGCAGTTCCACAGCAAACAAACCAAACGAGCAGCCATGCCATGTACTTCATCATAGCCATACTCATTCTTTCTCCAACTTCACTACCAGAATAGGTGAAGCCTTCATCCGGGCCTCCTTCATGCCGATATAGGTCACCTTGAGCATGGCATCGTTGGGAGCCGTAATCGTGAATCTGCCATCCACATCGCTTACGGTACCTCGGGTCGTACCTTCAATCAGAACCGAAGCGCCGATAACGGGTTCACCCTGCGGGTCCACCACCCGCCCGCTGACCTTCAGTTCGCCATCCTTCGTGCTGGCAGCAGCCTTGGTACGGACAACAATGACACCGTCCTTACCTGCCCCGCCATAGAAGATATTAGCTTCCTCGGGCTTCAAGATGTTAATAGACTCAATCTGGTCGGGCGACAAGGACTTAAGCTTGGCCTCATCTACCATTACACCGTCAATTACCACCTGTGCCTTCGACGCGTTGTCCGGCACGCGGATGGTGGACACAGTACCTGCCAAAGCCTTCGGTTCTTCTTTCTTCAGCGTGACCTGCATGACGGCTTTCTTGCTCTTGTCTGTCGTATATTTAGCCACATCAGCCGGTTCCTTCAGAATGATGAAGGATTGGATGCGGTCGAGATTGAGGGCCCCGAGGATTTCAGGGGTTACCTCCCGTCCGTCCACCAATATCAGCATGTCTGCATAGTCGGTATGGGTACCTTTCACTATAATCACATCGTTCTTTTTGTCCGAAGCCTCCGACACCACATCCTCCAGCTTGAATAGTACAGGAACAGTATATTTCACCGTCACCGCCTTTCCCTTCTGCATGCCCGGCTTCCACTTGGGCATGGAGCGAACGAGACGGACGGCCTCGGCATCGAGCAGGCGATCAACACTGCGCAACACACTCGCATCGCTGATGGCGCCATTCTTGTTGATCAGGAACTGGACAACTACGCGTCCCTGCGTGCCTGCCTTCTTGGCCTCTTCAGGATAGCGAAGGTTCTTCTTGAAATACTCCATCAGCCCCGCCATGCCACCGTCAGGGAACTCAGGCATCTGCTCCACCACCTCGAAGACGGATTCGTCGGGTGTCAAGGTATCTTTCACCGCAACGGAGGCAGTTTCTACCTGATTTGTTTTCATACTTGCCACCAAATCATTAACTTTGGCGCTTGAAAGCTCGTCGGCCACGGCCGACACTTCGGGACGGGCAAAGGCCGACACGGCCAGTGCCGCCAGCGGGAGCACGTAGAGGTACTTCACCCGCGCCCACGGACTTGACTTTTCTTTTAACATCATAGTGATACGTTTTTTAAGTGAACTGTGATTAAAGCTGTTGGCCATAGAGTAGAGCCTTGTGCCGACAGCTTTTTTTATTAACAACATCTGATATTTCTTTGCGTCCACGCCCTCGCGCAACACGGTATCGTCGGCCTCGTACTCGTGGATGGTCTGCAATTCTTGCTTCAGGAGCCATGCGGCGGGGTTGAACCACTGCACGAAAATGCAAAGGTCGGCCAACAGCAGGTCCCACGAGTGATGGTTGCGGATGTGGGCCAGCTCGTGGATGAGTATCTCGCGACCGTTCTCCTCAAGGTCCTTGCGCGAGAGGACAATGTAGCACATCCAGCTGAAAGGGGCGATGTCACGATTGTGCACCACCAGCCTTACGTTCTCTGTCCTGCCCGGCAACCAGTCGGCCAGCTGCTCCAGATGGCCATGGCGAAGCAACACAGCCAACCGCCCCAGCGACCACAAGTTACGTATGGCAAAGAAAACAATACCCACCAGATAGACCATCAGAGCTACACGCACCCACAGGGCTGTAGTGGGTTGGGACACGACCTCGCCCTCCGCTTGCACATCGGCCAGCAGGAGGAGTTGCTCCAACGTGAGCATCGTCTCGTGGACAGGAGCGGGACGATTCACGCTGACTTCCACCAGCGGCAGCACAGACGAAAGTACCAGCAGCCCCAGCAAGGCAAAGCGGTTGAAGCGATGAAACGTGTCACGGCTCATCAGCAACTTGTAGAACAAGTAGAACACCGCCAGGCAGGCGGCAGACTTGAGTATATAGACTAAAAAGGTTCCCATATTCATTTGTCAACTTAAAACGTTCCTAATGCTTTCTCCAACTCCTGCTTCATAACCTCCGTGCCAGGAAAACCCTGATGCTGGTACACCACCCGGCCTTCCCTGTCCAGTATCAGGTAGGCGGGGATGCCTGTGAACTGGTATTTCTTCAACAGGTCGGCATTCTGTACGTTGGTCAGGTAATAATGCTCGCCGTGAATATCGGCAATCATCTTCTTCCATAACACCTGCGGAGAGGTTTCGTCGGTCACGAACACAAAGTCCACCTCCTTGCCCTTCAGTTCCTCCTTCATCGGCTTCATGCTCTTCATGGCCTGACGGCACGGGCCGCACCACGTGGCCCAAAAGTCTATCAACACCACACGTTCCTTGTGACGGGCAGCAATGGCCGGCAACAGGCTGTCGCCCCTGACGGAAGCGTCCAGCGTAGCAATGGTGTAACCGTTGCCTTCATTGGCAGACTTTTTCAGAGCCTCTGCGTATTCGTGGTGTTTGGTCAGGACATATTCGCGGATGGCAGACGTCTGCAAGCTGTCCACCTTGGCCAGCAACGTATCGGGCAGCGGAGCCATACGTCCCAGATAGCGGCGCGCCATCTCGTTCAAGGCCGTGCTTTCCATATCCTTGCACCAGGCATGGTCTGCGGCAAGGTCGTGAGCCTCACTCAAGGCCGACACAATGCTCGAATAGCGCGTAGTCATCATCATGGCCGGTGAGCGGAGGGAGTCAAGTGCCATGATTTCGTCGCGGAAGCCAGGCCCTTCTACCAAGTTGCCCCGCTTCTGCTCTTTAGCCCGTGGAGCATAACCTATGATGTACTTGGCAGAGGAAACGTTGCTGAATGTAAGAGCCTGCAATTCCAAGTGCAACAACCTCTTCACAGGCTCACTGAGCGAAGCATCGCTCTCCAGCCACCGATTCACCCGTGCGTAATAAGCCAATACCTTCTCTTTCAGTTCGTCCACCGACAAGGTACCGATATCATCCAGTTCGTCGGTCGCATCCAGGCTATAAGGGCCGTTGGCCAAGACTGTGTTCAGCCCGTCGTAATCACCCTCGAACCACACCTTCTGCACGTCCTTGTATTCTTCGCCAAAGAGATGCGTACCCGCCATCTGCATGGCATAATAGTTAATGGTCATCGTCACCTCGCTACCTGGCACCACAAAGACCGAAAACTTCCGTCTGCCCACGTAGAATGACTTCAACCCCGGATGGGTCAGGTAGTCGTCTATCACACAAACGCCGTCCTTCTCTTCGACTGAAACAGGCAGGAACGACTGCGCGCCCCATTCGCTCAAGCCATAACGGATATTGCCCGGAGATACCTTGCCCAAGAAACGGACGGTGATGCGGAACTTTCCAAAGGCAGGCTCGGCCGTCGGCAGAGGGCGATCATAGTCAGGCCGATGACTGATCAAACGTTCAGGCACAACGATTTCGGGTTTTTTGCCGTCCAAATGTATCTGATTCAGCTTCCAACCACGGTCCACATTTTCCTGAAAGTCAAACGTGGCGACATCGAGCGGAAGTGGCTCGAATGTCCACTGCATGCTGACTTTCCCGTTAGCGGCTACCTCCAAATCCTCCGCGGTCGAAATGCCTTCAGCCTTCTTCAAGGCATATTGCTTGCCTCCGGCCGACAAAGTGGCCGAAGGGGACAACCTGATTTCATCTCCCATGGCTCCGGCATAATAGTCCACGTCGACCACCGTACGATCATCATAGAGAGATACACAGCTCACTTCCAGCCTTGTCTCCCCACCCAGGAAGTAAGGTTTCTCCACCACCTTCAGTTGTGCGTACCCACTTAACCAGCACAGCACGGACAACATTATCAATAATATCTTTTTCATACGGATTCTATTCTAAATTATCCAACTGATCATTGTTTCTCGCCCGACACCTGCCGGATAGCCTCCAGCAGTTCATCGCGCTTCTGCTGGCTGGTGCCTATCACGAGCTTGCGCACCACGCCTTGCTTGTCGAGTACCACCGTTGTGGGCGTCTGCTGCACGCCGAACATATTCCACAACACGGAGTCGCCTGCCACCTGATAGAAGCGGAAGCCACGACGCTCCACAATCTTCTGTATCTGTTCGGGCGTATTCCAGGTGACGGCCAGGTAGTTCACGTCGGGACAGGCATCCATCCACCCGTTCAACTCGGGCATCTCGCGGATGCAAGGGCCGCAACCTGTGTACCAGAAGTTCAACACCAGCGGACGTCCCTGCGTATTGCCATCGGTCCAGCGGGTGCCGTCCGTGGCCTGCACACTAAAGGGCTTGATGCGCTCTCCCTCGTTCAAGGCCATCTTGGGGACGTAATCGCTTATTGACAGGAACTTTTTGTTCTCTTTCGCCTTCTCCAGCCAATAGTTGGCATCCTTCACTTCCAACAGGGGAACGGCATATTTCTTCGATTCTTCGCTCAATTTAATACCCGTCACCAGCATCATCGTTCGTCCGTCGTCGCTTTTCAATATGGCCATTTTGTAAGTAGCTCCCTGTAGCTCCGAAGGCGATTCGGTGAAGAAACAGCCGTCCACCAGCAGTTTTGGCTCCTTTTTGCCGTCCGACTGCCCCCAGGAAAACAGGACGAAGCCACAAAGCAACCCCATCATCAAGAGCAAGCGTTTCCTCATAACTTTCCCTCCTCGACCTTCTGTATCAGTTCCTTGAGCTCCTTCAGCGAGATGTCCTCCTCCTTCACCAGCGACGAAACGGCACCCAAGTAGGAGTTATTGAAATACTTGCTGATGACGCTCCGCAAGGTACGGCGGCTGAAGTCGTCGCGGCTGACGGTGGCATAATATTGATAGGTATTGCCATAGGCCTTGTGCGACAGGTAACCTTTCTCTTCGAGCCCGCGCACAATGGTGGACAGGGTATTGAAATGCGGCTTCGGATCGTCGTAGAAAGCCAACATTTCTTTTACGAACAGCGGGCCCTTCTCCCAGAAAAAGCCCATGATTTCTTCTTCTTTTGCGGTCAGTCCTTTCATAATTTCCTTTTGTTTTCCGCAAATAACGAAAGAATTTAGTTCATAAACTAATTTTTCTCGTTAATAAGAACTAAAAGATTTAGTTTGCTTGAGGAAAGGAAAGAAAACAGTGCTTTCCAAGGACGAAAGCACCGTTTTGCGAGGACGAAAACAGTGCTTTCCATCCAAGAACGAAATACCTACAAATGGGGATTGCGCCATCCACCAAAAAATCGTTAATTTGCGGCCGAGTAAAGAACAACCGCTGCCATAAGGCAGTTATAACAGTAACAAGCATTTACGCCCATGAACGAACCTCATAAATACCGCGCTACGGACAAGATGAGCGACCTCATCTGCGACAATTACTCCCTACTGATGGTGATGAGCCGCTTCGGCTTGTCGCTGGGCTTCGGCGACCGTTCGGTGAAGGACGTCTGCCAGGCACAGGGAGTGGACTACAAGACCTTTCTGGCCGTAGCCAACTTCATCAGCCACGAGCCCTATACGTACAGCGGCGAGGAGGACGACTTCTCGCTCACCGCCCTGATGGACTACCTGAAGCAGGCGCACACGTACTTTCTCGACTTCAACCTGCCTGCCATCCGACGCAAGCTCATCGAGGCCATCGACTGCTCGGGCACCAACGATGTGGCCTTCCTCATCCTGAAGTTCTTCGACGAATATGCCAAGGAGGTGCGCCGCCACATGGAGTACGAGAACCAGGCCGTCTTCACCTACGTGGACGGGCTGTTGCGAGGCCACTTGTCCGACACCTATGACATCGCCACCTTCGCCAGCCACCACAACCAGATAGACCGCAAGCTGACGGAACTGAAGAACATCATCATCAAGTATTACCCCGAAAAGGAGAACAACAACCTGCTGAACGCCGTCCTGTTCGATATCTTCAATTGTGAGCAGGACCTGGCGTCGCACTGCCAGGTGGAGGACTATATGTTTGTGCCCGCCGTGGCGCAAATGGAAAGGAGACTGAAAGATGAGCACCAATAACCAGTCGTTGAAGATAGTCGTGGCCGAAGCGTCCATCATCATCCGAAGTGGCGTATCGGCCGTATTGAAACGCATCCCCAACCTCGACATCCATCCCATCGAGGTGAACTCGGTCGAAGCGCTGAGCCACTATGCCCACCTGCACCAGCCGGACATGGTCATCATCAATCCTTCGTTCGACGGATGGTTCAACCTGCCAGCCTTCAAGGCCGAACATCCTCGCCTGACGGGTGTGAAGTACATCGCCCTCATCTCGTCGGTAACGAACAACAACGTGCTGAAGGAGTACGACGAGCGCTTCTCCATCTGCGATGACCTCGACATCATCGCCGCCAAGCTGAACGGCCTGCTCCGTGGCGACGAGGAGGAAGAGGAGGAGAAGGACAACGAATCGGACACGCTGAGCCAGCGCGAAAAGGAAATCGTGACCTGCGTTGTGAAGGGCATGACGAACAAAGCTATTGCCGACAAGCTCTTCCTGAGCATCCACACCGTCATCACCCACCGCCGCAACATCGCGCGCAAGCTGCAGATACACTCGCCCGCCGGCCTCACCATCTATGCCATCGTCAACAAGCTAGTGGAGTTGAGCGACATCAAGGAGAAACTTTAAAAGTATTCCTTCATCATAAATTACGCAGATTGATACAGATATCTATAATTGCCTGCATCAATCTGCGTTAATTTGTAATAGCTCTAAAAAAAAATCCCGCTCCACGATATCACATCGGGAAGCGGGGATTTATTTACCTTAATAAAAGTGGTTACGTAATTATGACTAACTAATTCATTCAAATCTGATGTTGCAAAGATAGCGCATCGGCATGGATAGTACAATCACTAAAATTAGGTATATTACCAAAAAGGAAACAATGAATTAGGTATCACACAAACTGTCTATTTTGACTGAGGCACTTTTGCTTTTGTTCTTTTCGCACCTTCAAAGCGTTATTTATCGACTCAGGCTGCCATATCTTACTTTTCTTTATTATATATTTAGCATCGAAAACCAACTATAATCCACTTTTTGACATGAAAAACCTTATTCTTGCCGGCAGCTTGTGCACAGCCGGCATTGCTCTCACATCCTGCCTTTCCACGCATGAGAAGGATAAACAGGCAACACCCGACAGGCCAAACATCATCTTCATCTTGGCCGACGACATGGGATACGGAGATCTATCCTGCTATGGCAACAAATACGTACAGACGCCCAACATCGACAAGTTAGCTGAAACTGGTACGCGCTTTGAACAATGTTATGCAGGAAGTGGCATTAGTTCACCATCAAGATGCGCATTGATGACAGGAAAAAATACAGGAAATACCCGTATACGCGATAATATGTGTACTGCTGGAGGCATTGCCGGCATCAAAGTGAATCCTGGCGGAGACTCCACGATCGTACGACGAGCCAATCTGCTACCCCAAGACACGACAATCGCCACCGTGCTCAGCGCAGCAGGTTATCGTACATGCCTGGTTAATAAATGGCACTTGGACGGCTACGACAAAGGTGCGTCTCCCAACCATCGAGGCTTTGACGAATTCTACGGATGGACCATTTCTACCGTCCATAGCAATTCGCCCTACTATTATCCCTACTATCGTTTCCATGGCGACTCACTTATCAATATCCCTGAAAATGCAAACGGGAAACATGGTATACACAATAACGATTTGAGCACCAATGATGCCATTGCCTTCATTCGCAGAAATAAAAACAATCCCTTCTTTTTATACCTTGCCTATGATGCACCTCATGAGCCTTATAACATAGACCAAACAGCTTGGTATGAAGGGCAAGAGACATGGACACCAGACACCAAACGGTACGCTTCCCTCATCACACACATGGATGCTGCCATCGGCCGGTTGCTAGACGAGCTGGAGCAACTCAATTTACGAGAAAACACGCTGATTATCTTTGCATCAGATAATGGAGCTGCTATTCAAGCCCCTCTCGAAGTGTTGAATTGCAATGCCGGTTTCAGAGGGCGGAAAGGAATGCTCTATGAAGGCGGAATACGCGTCCCCTTCATTGTTAACCAGCCCGGCAAGATCCCTGTACAAAGACTCGAAAACATGATCTATTTCCCAGACATGATGCCAACACTTGCCGCTTTGACTGAAGCTACTGCCTATCTGCCCAAGGACCTCAATGGTATGAATATTCTCCCTCTTTTCTATGGTCAGCAGATAAACACAAACGACCGAATGCTTTATTGGGAATTCCCAGGCAAGCAACGTGCAGCACGCAAAGGCGACTGGAAATGCGTAACCATCAAACCCGACCAGCCTTTAGAGTTATACAATTTAAAGGAAGATCCATCCGAAACAACCAACTTGGCCGACAAATACCCTGAAATGGTACAAGAGTTTGACCAAGCCATGCAAAAGATGCATGTACCTTCACCTTATTGGCCTCAACCTGGCGAAACATTCTGAACATCTATCCCAGACGACTAATAAAAAAGCGGAGATATACTCAACGTACGTCTCCGCTTATTATTAATTTGCTTTTCAACTAAATGTGCTTTATCTCTCGCTTCCATATCCCATGGAGAGCATTTCGCTTTCGCCCATAATGGACAAAGCATTTATCAAATAAACCAATAATTTTTTCATAATCAAAACCCTTTCTTTACTAATAGTTGAAACTGGTTTTCAATTCTCTTTTTCAATTGGGGAATGTAAATGCTTAGAGCATTACATAACCCCAAATGTTCTTGTCGGCCTTTCCGACATTCTTAAAGATTTTCTTTAACATTTTCATTTTGTTATCCTCCTAAAACAATTTTGTTATCCTATTGAAAACTTACCGAAATCTCATTGATTTCATGTTTTACAACACAAAATTAGTGCCTTTATTTAAAATCGCAAGCGTTCAGAAGGCGAAAAATATGTTTTATAGCATATTTCTTGACCTGCATCAATTTTTCTAAAGTTCACACATATCATTCTCTGCCAAAATGTATTTTTTGTCATGCGAGGCAGACAGATTGGCAGAAAAAAACCGCATCCCTATACGGAGGAATGCGGTCCTTATACCTTATATTATATAAAAGACTTATTTCTCAGGAGTCTTGGCCAGCGTAGCAACCAAGAAATCGTAGAACTTCGCTACTGTTGGGATATAAGCACGTTCGTCAGGTGAGTGAGGAGAACGCAACGTTGGGCCAAAGGAAATCATATCGAGATTCTTATAGGTAGCGCCAATAATGCCACATTCCAATCCTGCATGGATGACCTTCACGGCAGGTTCAACTCCAAATTGTTCTTTATAAGACAATTTCATGGCCTGCAAAATAGGAGAATTGACATTAGGTTGCCAGCCAGAATAGGCTCCGCTGAACTCTACCTTCATACCAGCCATCGAGAAACAAGAGGCCAAGCTGTCGGCCAGAAAATCTTTCATCGTGTCACACGAGCTGCGCGCCAAAATACGCACTTCCGCTTTTCCGCCGGCAATGATGACGATGGCTAGATTGGAGGAAGTTTCTACTGTATCGGGCACAGTTGGTATCATACGCATCACACCGTCCTGACAAGCCATCAGCACATTGATCATGTTGTCCTGAATTTCCTCTGGTACTACAGCAGCAGGTACGTCTGTTTCCTCCATCTTCAAGCTGATGTTGCTCTCGATAGTCGTGTACTCATCGTTGATCTGAGCTTCATATTCTTGAATGTATTCATTCAGCCCATCCATATCTTCTGGGTTGAACAGCAAAACGGCATGTGCCTCGCGTGGGATGGCATTGCGCATGTTACCACCCTCAAAGCTAGCCAGTTGGCAATCGAACTCGACCAACAGGTCGTGTACCACACGAGCCAGTAACTTATTGGCGTTGCCTCGTCCCTGATTGATTTCCAAACCAGAATGTCCGCCACGAAGCCCTTTCAACGTCAGCTTGCGAGCTACAAAACCTTCGGCAGGTGCCTCTTCCTTATACTCCAGCATGGCAGTGATGTCGATACCACCTGCGCAACCGATGTAGAGTTCACCTTCATCCTCCGAGTCGAGATTGAGCAGGATATCCCCCTTCAGTGTACCTTCCTTAAGGCCGAAAGCGCCATACATGCCCGTCTCTTCATCCTTCGTAATGAGCACTTCCAAAGGACCGTGCTTCAAGTCCTGAGCCTCGAGCACCGCCATGGCAGCCGCTACGCCCAAGCCATTGTCAGCACCCAAAGTCGTACCTTTAGCCTTCACCCAATCGCCATCCACATAGGTTTCGATCGGGTCTTTTGTAAAATCATGTACTGTATCATTGTTCTTCTGCGGCACCATGTCCATGTGGGCCTGCAGGATGACCCCTTTGCGATTCTCCATGCCTGGAGTAGCCGGCTTACGAATGATAACATTGCCAACTTCGTCAACAAACGACTCCAATCCAAGTTTTTTGCCGAAGTTCACCAGAAATTCGGTCACTTTTTCTACATGCCCTGACGGGCGGGGTATCTGGGTCAGTGAATAAAAATGCTTCCACACATTCTGCGGAGCAAGCTGTAAGATTGTACTCATAATGAAAAAAGAATTAGTTTTTCGCAAAGATAAGACTATATTTCAAGAAAACATCTTTCCCAATAAAGATTTTCGCCCACTTGAAAATGTCGGCCGATACAAGCTTTCCCATTCACGCCTCGACAGACAAGCGACCTGCCATTTTCTGAACAATCTGCACATTCAGTTCCCTACTGCCCGTAATGATAAACAGAAAACATCGTTTTACCTGCACGAAAGCACTGCTTTCCACCTCACAAAGCAATGTATTAGTTTTATTAACATAAATCGATGCGTTTGTCCAAACGACGAAACGCGCGCCATCCATTGTTTTTCCGCAAATTATTTCCGACATCCGATTTCTTTTTGTTACTTTTGCATTCTATTATAACATACCATAGCAATAGAAAGATGGATACGGACCTGACTACATATAGCTTGCTGAACAGCATCACTACCCCTGAAGACTTGCGGAAACTGAGGGTAGAACAGCTGCCCGAAGTCTGCAAGGAATTGAGACAGGACATCATCGAAGAAGTGTCGCGTAACCCTGGACACTTTGCCGCCAGCCTTGGTACTGTAGAACTCACCGTGGCCTTGCATTACGTCTATAATACGCCTTACGACCGCATCGTGTGGGACGTGGGGCACCAAGCCTATGGGCACAAGATACTGACGGGACGTCGCGATGCCTTCTCGACCAACCGCCGCTTCAAGGGCATCAAGCCCTTCCCTTCGCCCGAAGAGAGCGAATACGACACCTTTGCCTGCGGACATGCGTCGAACTCCATTTCGGCCGCCCTGGGCATGTGCGTGGCCGCCCGGCAGAAGGGCGAAACAGACCGCAGGGTGGTGGCCGTCATCGGAGACGGCAGCATGAGCGGCGGACTGGCCTTCGAGGGGCTGAACAATGCCTCGTCCACGCCGAACGACCTGCTCATCATCTTGAACGACAACGACATGGCCATCGACCGCAGCGTGGGAGGCATGAAACAGTACCTCTTCAACCTCACCACGAGCAACCGCTACAACCAGCTGCGCTTCAAGATGTCGCGCATCCTCTTCAAGATGGGCATCCTCAACGAAGAGCGGCGCAAGGCTCTCATCCGCTTTGCCAACAGCCTGAAGTCCATGGCCGCCCAGCAGCAGAACATCTTCGAGGGCATGAACATCCGATACTTCGGGCCCATCGACGGACACGACGTGAAGAATCTGGCCCGCGTGCTCCACGACATCAAGGACCTGAAGGGCCCCAAGATACTTCACCTGCACACCACCAAGGGCAAGGGCTTCGAGCCGGCCGAAAAAGATCCCGGCGTGTGGCACGCGCCCGGCAAGTTCAACCCCGACACGGGCGAACGCATCTTGGCCGACACCAGCCACCTGCCGCCCCTCTACCAGGACGTCTTCGGCGAGACGCTCGTGGAACTGGCACGGCAGAACCCACGCATCGTGGGCGTGACGCCCGCCATGCCCACCGGCTGCTCCATGAACAAGCTCATGGAAACCATGCCCGACCGCGCCTTCGACGTGGGCATCGCCGAGGGACACGCGGCCACCTTCTCGGGCGGCATGGCCAAGGAAGGGCTGCAACCCTTCTGCAACATCTACTCGAGCTTCATGCAGCGTGCCTACGACAACGTGATACACGACATCGCCCTGCTGCGCCTGCCCGTGGTGCTCTGCCTGGACCGTGCCGGCCTGGTGGGCGAAGACGGCCCCACACACCACGGCGTATTCGACCTGGCCTACTTCCGCCCCATCCCCAACCTGACCATCGCCTCGCCTCTGGACGAGCACGAGCTGCGCCGCCTGATGTATACCGCCCAGCTGTCCGACAAAGGGCCGTTCGTCATCCGCTATCCGCGTGGACGAGGCGTACTGCTCGACTGGCGCTGCCCGCTGGAAGAGATACCCGTGGGCAAAGGACGCCGCCTGAAGGATGGTACGGACATAGCCGTCGTCACACTGGGTCCCATCGGCAACATAGCTGCACGCGCCATCGCGCGAGCCGAAAAAGAGCAAGGATTGTCTATCGCCCACTACGACCTGCGCTTCCTCAAGCCACTGGACGAGGAAATGCTCCACGAGATAGGCCAACGTTTTCAACGCATCGTCACAGTGGAAGACGGCGTCATCAGCGGAGGCATGGGCAGCGCCGTGCTGGAGTTTATGGCCGACCATGGTTACAAGCCCGACGTGCACCGTATTGGCGTGCCCGACCAGTTCATCGAACATGGTACAGTAGCCGAGCTCTACCACCTGTGCGGCATGGACGAAGAAGGCATCTGCCACCAATTATCAATGAACAATAGACAATGAATAATTAACCATTAATATTCTGATTGTAAAGTGAAAATCATCATAGCTGGTGCCGGCGCAGTAGGCACACACCTAGCCAAGTTGCTCTCGCGCGAGAAGCAAGACATCATCCTGATGGATGAAAACGAAGAACGCCTCAACGCCTTCGGATCGAACTTCGACCTGATGGCTTTCAACGACTCTCCGACATCCGTATCTGGCCTGAAGGAAGCAGGCGTAGAAGATGCCGACTTGTTTATCGCCGTCACTCCTGATGAAAGCCGCAACGTCACAGCTTGCTTGCTAGCAGCTAATCTTGGCGCACAAAAAACCGTTGCCCGCATAGACAACTACGAATACTTATTGCCAAAAAACAAAGATTTTTTCCAAAAATTGGGTGTCCACTCACTGATCTATCCAGAGATGTTGGCCGCCAAAGAAATCGTAGCCTCTATCCGCATGAGTTGGGTGCGTCAATGGTGGGAATTCTGTGGAGGAGCCCTGATCTTGATAGGTACCAAAATGCGTGAAAAGGCAGAAATTCTAAACATACCTCTACACCAATTAGGAGGTCCTGACCTTCCCTACCACATCGTAGCAATCAAACGAGGCAACGAGACACTTATTCCACGAGGCGACGACGTCATCAAGCTGCATGATATTGTCTATTTTACCACTACACGCAAATATATCCCCTACGTACGCAAAGTAGCGGGCAAGGAAGATTATCCTGACGTACGCAACGTTATGATCATGGGAGGAAGTCGGATTGCCACACGAACAGCACAATATATCCCCGATTACATGCAAATGAAGATCATCGACAACGACCTGAGCCGATGCAATCGCTTGAGCGAAATATTAGATGATCGAATTATGATCATAAATGGAGATGGTCGCGACATGGACTTGCTGTTGGAAGAGGGATTGAAGAATACAGAAGCTTTTGTGGCACTGACTGGCAATTCTGAAACAAACATCCTAGCCTGTTTGGCCGCTAAACGAATGGGGGTACGTAAAACTGTAGCAGAAGTAGAAAACATCGATTACATCGGCATGGCTGAAAGCTTAGATATCGGCACTGTAATTAATAAGAAGATGATAGCCGCCAGTCACATCTACCAAATGATGCTCGATGCCGACGTAAGTAACGTAAAGTGCCTGACTGTAGCCAATGCAGATGTAGCCGAATTCACAGTCAAAGCAGGCTCAAAGATCACAAAACATCCAGTTAAGGATTTAGGTATGCCCAAAGGAGTCACTATCGGAGGCCTTATCCGTCAGGGCGAAGGCGTTGTCGTAACAGGTAATACCCTAATACAACCAGGAGATCATGTTGTTGTTTTCTGCCTAAGTATGATGATCAAGAAAATCGAGCATTACTTTAGTTAAGTTTGACATAGGATAAAAAGTGTAAAAAAAACCATTTTTTGTCATTCCGAGATTACAAATAGATAAATTCTTATTTGTAATTTTGCAGACCGAAAATGAAAAGGGGAGAAACGTCTCCCCATAACAAACACTAAAATCTTGTCAGATTTATGAATTTTACCTTCTTAGTTACCGTCGTGTTGACGGCTGTCATTTTCGTGGGCGTAGTCATCGCCATTTCTCATGCGATAGCGCCCCGCTCGTACAATCCACAGAAGATGGAGCCCTATGAATGCGGTATTCCTACCCGAGGCCGTTCATGGATGCAGTTCCGCGTAGGCTATTACCTCTTCGCTATTCTTTTTCTAATGTTTGAAGTAGAAACGGTCTTTCTTTTTCCATGGGCTATCACTGTGAAGCAACTGGGACCGCAAACTTTAACAGGCATCCTCTTCTTTTTCTTTGTATTAGTGCTGGGACTGGCTTATGCCTGGCGGAAAGGAGCACTCGAATGGAAGTAACGAAGAAACCCGTCATCAAGTCCATCCCTTACGAAGAATTTCAGGACAACGAAACACTCGAGAAAATCATTCAAGAACTGAACGCCGGCGGCGTGAACGTCGTAGTAGGAGCATTAGATACGCTTATCGACTGGGGCCGCAGCAATTCCCTCTGGCCTCTGACCTTCGCTACCAGCTGCTGTGGTATCGAGTTCATGGCCGTGTGTGCCGCCCGATACGACATCGCACGCTTCGGTTTCGAAGTGACCCGCAACAGCCCCCGACAGGCCGACGTCATCCTCGTGAGCGGTACCATCACCCACAAGATGGCCCCCGTACTCCGACGTCTGTACGACCAGATGGCCGACCCCAAATACGTAGTGGCCGTGGGCGGATGCGCCGTCAGCGGAGGCCCCTTCCGCAAGTCCTACCACGTGGTGCAGGGCGTGGACCAGATACTGCCCGTCGACGTCTATGTGCCCGGCTGTCCTCCGCGCCCCGAAGCCTTCCTCTACGGCATGATGCAGCTGCAGCGCAAGGTGAAGATTGAAAAATTCTTCGGAGGAGTGAACAGAAAAATGAAGAACGAGGAAATGAAGAATGAAGAATAATATGGAAGAAAAGACACTATACATCAAACCGCAACAGCTGCATGACGAGATGCTACGCTTGCGGAACGAAAAGAAAATGGACTTCCTGGAAAGCCTGACAGGCATGGACTGGGGAGTACCCGACGAAAAGGACGCGGAAGACACGCTGAGAGGCCTTGGCGTAGTCTACCACCTGGAGTCGACCGAGAACGGCCAACGCATGGTGGTGAAGACATCGACCCTCGACCGCGAACAACCCGAACTGCCTTCGGTAACCGACATCTGGCGCGGAGCCGAATTTCCTGAACGCGAAGTATACGACTTCTTCGGCATCCGCTTTGTGGGACATCCCGACATGCGACGCCTCTTTCTCCGCAACGACTGGGTAGGCTACCCCTTGCGCAAGGATAACGACCCACAGAAGGAGAACCCCCTGCGCATGACCAACGAAGAGACCGTGGACACCACCTATGAAATAAAAACCACACAAGACGGCGAGACGACCGAAGAGGAAACGGTGCTCTTCGGCGACGACGAATATGTGGTGAACATTGGCCCCCAACATCCCGCCACGCACGGCGTGCTGCGCTTCCGTGTGTCGCTCGAGGGCGAGAACATCCACAAGATTGACGTGAACTGCGGATACATCCACCGCGGCATCGAGAAGATGAACGAAAGCCTGACCTACCCGCAGACACTGGCCCTGACCGACCGTCTGGACTACCTGGGCGCCATGCAGAACCGCCACGCGCTGTGCATGTGCATCGAGAAGGCCATGGGCGTGGAGGTGAGCCGCCGCGTGCAGTATATCCGCACCATCATGGACGAGCTGCAGCGCATCGACTCGCACATCCTGTTCTTCTCCTGCCTCTGCCAGGACCTGGGTGCCACGACAGCCTTCCTCTATGGTTTCCGCGACCGCGAGAAGGTGCTCGACATCTTTGAGGAGACCTGCGGCGGACGCCTCATCCTGAACTATAACACCATCGGAGGTGTGCAAGCCGACATCCATCCCAACTTTGTGAAGCGTGTCAAGGAATTCATCCCCTACATGCGCCACAACCTGAAAGAGTATCACGACATCTTCACAGGCAACATCATCGCCCAGCAGCGCCTCAAGGGCATCGGCGTGCTGAGCCGCGAGGACGCCATCTCCTTCGGAGCGACAGGAGGTACAGGCCGTGCCAGCGGATGGGCCTGCGACGTGCGCAAGCGCATACCCTACGCCGCCTACAATGAAGTGCAGTTCAACGAGATAGTACGCACCGAAGGCGACTGCTTTGCCCGCTACATGGTGCGCATGAACGAGATTGAAGAGAGCCTCCACATCATCGAGCAGCTCATCGACAACATCCCCGAAGGCCCCTATCAGGAGAAGATGAAACCTATCATCCGCGTGCCTGAAGGCAGCTGGTATGCCGCCGTCGAAGGCAGCCGCGGTGAGTTTGGCGTTTACCTCGAGAGCCGTGGCGACAAGACTCCCTACCGTCTGCACTACCGTGCCACAGGCCTGCCGCTGGTGGGCACTGTGAACACCATCTGCCGCGGAGCGAAGATTGCCGACCTCATCGCCATCGGAGGTACGCTGGACTATGTGGTGCCCGACATCGACAGATAATCAATGGAGAATGGAAAATGAAGAATGGATTGCCTGTTGCCCATTCTTAATTATCAATCATCAATTATCAATTAAATAAATGTTTGACTTTAGTATTGTAACAAGCTGGATACACCAAATGCTGACCTCCCTGATGCCCGAAGGGCTAGCGGTCTTCATCGAGTGTGTCGTCATAGGCGTGTGCATCGTGCTGATGTATGCCATCCTCGCCATCATCCTCATCTACATGGAGCGCAAGGTGTGTGCCTTCTTCCAGTGCCGCCTCGGCCCGAACCGTGTGGGCAAGTACGGCTCCCTGCAGGTGTTCTGCGACGTGTTCAAGATGCTCACCAAGGAAATCTTCACCCCCAAGGGTGCCGACCGCTTCCTCTACAACCTGGCCCCCTACATGGTGATACTGGCCTCGTTCCTCACCTTCTCGTGCCTGCCTGTGAACAAGGGGCTGGAAGTGCTCGACTTCAACGTGGGGCTCTTCTTCTTCCTGGCCGCGTCGAGCATCGGCGTAGTGGGCATTCTGCTGGCCGGATGGAGCTCCAACAACAAATTCTCGCTCATCGGCGCCATGCGAAGCGGTGCGCAGATTGTCAGCTATGAGCTATCTGTAGGAATGAGTATTCTGACAATGGTAGTACTGACTGGCACACTTCAAATATCGGAAATCGTAAGTGGACAAGCCGACGGATGGCTCATCTTCAAAGGGCACATTCCTGCAGTCATCGCTTTCATCATCTACCTCATCGCCGGAAACGCCGAATGTAATCGAGGGCCTTTCGACTTACCCGAGGCCGAAAGCGAACTGACTGCCGGTTACCACACAGAATACAGCGGCATGCACTTTGGCTTCTATTACTTGGCGGAGTATCTGAACCTGTTCATCGTGGCCGCCATTGCCGCTACCGTCTTTCTGGGCGGATGGATGCCGCTGCACATCGCGGGACTGGACGGCTTCAACACGGCGATGGACTACATCCCCGGGGTCGTCTGGTTCTTCGGCAAGGCATTTTTCGTCGTGTTCCTCATGATGTGGATGCGATGGACGTTCCCCCGCCTGCGCATCGACCAGATCCTCACACTGGAATGGAAATACCTCATTCCCCTGTCCATGCTCAACTTGCTGCTCATGAGCATCGTGGTGGCATACGAACTGCACTTTTAAAAGTATCAGGTATTAGGTATAAAAATTATCAATCAGCAATAATGGAAAATAACAACACTTATTTCAGCAGCTTCTTCAAGGGCATCAAGAGCTTGTCCACCGGCCTGAAGACCACCATGCGTGAGTTCTTCACGCCCAAGGTAACGGAGCAATACCCCGAAAACCGCAAGGAGCTGAAGATGTTCGACCGCTTCCGCGGCACCCTCGTCATGCCCCACAACGAGCAGAACGAGCACCGCTGCGTGGCCTGCGGCCTGTGCCAGATGGCCTGCCCCAACGGCACCATCCGCGTGACAAGCGAAACCGTCGAGACAGAGGACGGCAAGAAGAAAAAAATACTTGCCAAGTATGAGTACAACCTCGGTTCGTGCATGTTCTGCCAGCTCTGCGTCAACGCCTGCCCACACGGCGCCATCACCTTCGACCAGCAGTTCGAACATGCCGTGTTCGACCGCTCGAAACTCATCCTCACCCTCAACCACCCGGGCAGCCATGTGGAAGAGAAGAAAAAACTAACCACTAATGATTAAGAAGAAATGGAAATAACTCTTGAAACAGTCATATTTTACTTTCTGGCGGCCTTCATCACCGTCTTCTCCCTGCTGACGGTGACCACCACACGCATGGTGCGTTCGGCCACCTATCTGCTGTTCGTGCTCTTCGGTACGGCCGGCATCTATTTCCTTCTGGGATATACCTTCCTGGGCTCCGTGCAGATCATGGTATATGCGGGCGGTATCGTTGTACTCTACGTCTTCTCCATCCTGCTCACTAGCGGTGAGGGCGATAAAGCTGTCAAACTAAAGCGGAGCAAGTTCCTGGCCGGACTTGGCACCACCATCGCGGGAGCCGCCATCGTGCTCTTCATCACCCTGAAGCACAAGTTCCTGGCCACGACCGACCTAAAACCGATAGAAGTCAGCTTCAGTACCATCGGCCAACAGATGTTCAGCAGCGACAAATACGGCTATCTGCTGCCTTTCGAGGCTGTCAGCCTCCTGCTGCTGGCCTGCATTGTGGGCGGGCTGCTCATTGCACGAAAGAGATAACAACATAAAAAGATTACGACTTATGATACACATGGAATATTACCTGATCGTGTCGGCCATCATGTTCTTTGCAGGCATCTACGGGTTCTTTACCCGCCGCAACACGCTGGCCATCCTGATCTCCATCGAGCTGATACTGAACGCTACGGATATCAACTTCGCCGTGTTCAACCGTTTTCTGTTCCCCGACGGACTGGAGGGCTACTTCTTCTCCCTGTTCTCCATCGCCATCTCGGCTGCCGAAACGGCCATTGCTATTGCCATCATGATCAACATCTACCGCAACATCCGAAGCATCCAGGTGAACAATCTGGACGAAATGAAGTGGTGATTCTGATGGATTAGGTTTTAGGTATTAGGTTTTAATTTTCAATTTTAAATTATCCATTATTATGGAATATACAATTCTTATTCTTCTCCTTCCGTTCCTCTCTTTCCTCACGCTGGGGATTGGGGGCAAATGGATGACACACCGCACGGCGGGCCTCATCGGTACCGTGGTGCTGGGCGCAGTGGCCGTGCTCTCCTACCTGACGGCCTGGAGCTACTTCAGCGCACCACGGCTGGCCAACGGAACGTATGCCACGCTGATGCCCTACAACTTCCACTGGCTGCCCTTCAGCGAGAACCTGAGCATCGACATGGGTATCCTGCTCGACCCCATCTCGGTGGTGATGCTCATCGTCATCTCCACCGTCAGCCTGATGGTGCACATCTACTCCTTCGGCTACATGAAGGGCGAACGGGGCTTCCAGCGCTACTATGCCTTTCTGTCGCTCTTCACCATGTCCATGCTGGGGCTGGTGGTAGCCACGAACATCTTCCAGATGTACCTCTTCTGGGAGCTGGTGGGTGTATCATCCTATCTGCTCATCGGATTCTATTATACTAAACCTGCCGCCATCGCCGCTTCGAAGAAAGCGTTCATCGTGACGCGCTTCGCCGACCTGGGCTTCCTCATCGGTATCCTGGTGTATGGTTACTATGCAGGCACCTATACATTCACCCCCACTGAGATGGCTTTGGCCAAAGGTGGTGCCATGCTTCCGCTGGCCTTGGGGCTGATGTTCATCGGCGGTGCAGGCAAGAGTGCCATGTTCCCCCTGCACATCTGGCTGCCCGACGCCATGGAGGGTCCGACGCCTGTCAGTGCCCTCATCCATGCCGCTACGATGGTGGTAGCGGGTGTCTATCTGGTGGCCCGCATGTTCCCGCTGTTCATCGCCTATGCGCCCGAGACGCTTCACATCGTGGCCTACGTGGGTGCCTTCACCGCTTTCTATGCGGCATCGGTAGCCTGCGTGCAGAGCGACATCAAGCGTGTGCTGGCCTTCTCCACCATTTCGCAGATCGGCTTCATGATGGTGGCTCTCGGCGTATGTACCTCGGCCGACCCTCACGAAGGAGGCTTGGGTTACATGGCCGGCATGTTCCACCTCTTCACCCACGCCATGTTCAAGGCCCTGCTCTTCCTCGGCGCGGGCAGCATCATCCATGCCGTCCACAGCAACGAGATGTCGGCCATGGGAGGTCTACGCAAGTATATGCCCATCACCCACTGGACATTCCTCATCGCCTGTCTGGCCATTGCAGGCATCCCGCCGTTCTCGGGCTTCTTCTCGAAGGATGAGATTCTGACCGCCTGCTTCCAGTTCAGCCCTGCCATGGGATGGATTATGACGATTATCGCCGCCATGACAGCCTTCTATATGTTCCGCCTCTACTTCGGCATCTTCTGGGGTAAAGAGAACAAGGAACTTCATGCTGAACATACACCGCACGAAAGTCCGTTGAGCATGACTTTCCCGCTGATGGTACTGGCTGCCATTACCCTTGTGGCTGGTTTCATTCCTTTCGGACACCTGGTTTCGTCCAACGGACTGGCCTACGACATCCACATCGACAAGAGCGTGGCCGGCACAAGCATCGCCGTGGCTGCCCTGGCCATTGCGATTGCCACTCCGATGTACCTGTATGAGCGCCAGCCTTTGGCCGACGCCCTGCAACGTCGCTTCCGTGGCCTGTGGACAGCTGCCTACCACCGCTTCTACATTGACGAAATTTATCAGTTCATCACGCACAAGATCATCTTCGGATGCATCAGCCGCCCCATCGCCTGGTGGGACCGCCACGTGGTGGACGGGTTCTTCAACTTCCTGGCATGGGGTGCCGAAGCGACCAGCGACGAGATACGCGGCCTGCAAAGCGGACGCATCCAGCAATATGCTTTGGTCTTCCTGCTGGGAACACTGGCCCTGATACTTATTTTAATTATATAATGGAAAATGGAGAAGGGAGATTTCAACTTTTCATTTTCAATTTTCAATTTTCAATTATCCATTAAATAAAATGAATTTCTTATCCTTATTTGTTCTGATTCCCCTGCTGATGCTTCTCGGCCTGTGGCTGGCACGCGGCATCGGCCAGATACGCGCCGTGATGGTGACGGGAGCTTCGGCCCTGCTCGTGCTGGCAGGTGTGCTCACCGTGATGTATCTCAACGCCCGTGCCGGAGGAGCTACCGACGAAATGCTTTTCTGCGCCGACGTGGCCTGGTATCCTGCCCTCAACATCCATTATTCGGTAGGAGTAGACGGCATATCCGTAGCCATGCTGCTGCTTTCGGCTATCATTGTCTTTACAGGCACCTTCGCCTCATGGCGACTGCAGCCGCTCACCAAGGAATATTTCCTGTGGTTCACGTTCCTGTCTTTGGGCGTGTTCGGCTTCTTTATTTCCATCGACCTGTTCACCATGTTCATGTTCTATGAAGTGGCCCTGATACCGATGTATCTGCTCATCGGCGTGTGGGGTTCGGGCCGCAAGGAATACTCCGCCATGAAGCTGACGCTGATGCTGATGGGCGGTTCGGCCTTCCTGCTGATAGGCATCCTGGGCATCTACTACGGTAGCGGCGCCACCACGATGAACCTCACCGAAATAGCCGCCCTGCACAACATACCTGTTGAACAACAGCGCATCTGGTTCCCACTCACCTTCTTGGGCTTCGGCGTGCTGGGCGCCCTGTTCCCCTTCCATACGTGGAGCCCCGACGGTCATGCTTCGGCGCCGACGGCGGTGTCCATGCTCCACGCGGGCGTACTGATGAAGCTGGGAGGCTACGGTTGCTTCCGCATCGCCATGTATCTGATGCCCGAAGCTGCCAATGAGCTGGGTTGGATATTCCTGGTACTGACAGGTATTTCGGTTGTCTATGGTGCCTTCTCGGCCTGCGTACAGACTGACTTGAAATACATCAACGCTTACTCCTCGGTGAGCCACTGCGGCCTGGTGCTCTTCGCCATCCTGATGATGAACCAGACGGCCTGCACGGGTGCCGTGCTCCAGATGTTGAGCCATGGTCTGATGACGGCCCTCTTCTTTGCCCTCATCGGTATGATTTACGGACGGACGCACACCCGCGACATCCGCGAGCTGTCGGGCCTGATGAAGATTATGCCGTTCCTCTCCGTCTGCTATGTCATTGCCGGTCTGGCCAACCTGGGTCTGCCGGGCTTGAGCGGCTTCGTGGCCGAGATGACCATCTTCAACGGTGCTTTCCAGCATGCCGACGTGTTCCATCGCACGTGGACCGTGATCGCATGCTGTAGTATTGTCATCACGGCGGTCTACATCCTGCGTCTAGTGGGCAAGATTCTCTACGGTACCTGTACCAACGAGCATCACCTGACGTTGACCGACGCCACATGGGACGAACGCACGGCAGTTATCATCCTCATCGTCTGCGTAGCTGCCCTGGGTATGGCTCCGTGGTGGATCAGCGGAATGATAGGTGACAGCGTGCTGCCCATCGTAACACTGATAAATGGATAATTGAAAATGGAGAATTGAAAATTAACAATCCATTTTCAGTTCTCCATTCAATAATTCTCAATTTTCAATTTTCAATTAACAATTAACAAAATGGATTATAGTCAATTTCTCGTGATGAAAGAAGAGCTGTCGCTGATAGCTGTCATCCTCATCCTCTTCATAGCCGACCTGTTCATGAGTCCCGATGCGCACAAGCGCGACGGACGGCCCGTGCTGAATACTATGCTGCCCGTGGCTCTCATGGCCCTACATACGCTGGTAACCATTGTGCCCGGTCCCGTGGCCGAAGTTTTCGGCGGTATGTACTACAATTCGCCCATCCAGCACATCGTGAAGTCCATCCTGAGCATCGGCACCTTGATTGTCTTCCTGATGGCACACGAATGGATGCGTCGCCCCGACACGTGCCACAAGCAAGGTGAGTTCTACTTCCTCACCCTCTCTACGTTGCTGGGCATGTATCTGATGATTTCCGCCGGCCACTTCCTGATGTTCTTCATCGGCTTGGAGACGGCCAGCGTGCCGATGGCCGCGCTAGTGGCTTTCGACAAGTACCGCCACCATTCGGCCGAGGCTGGCGCCAAATACATCCTGATGGCACTGTTTTCCAGCGGCCTGCTGCTCTACGGCATCTCGCTTATCTATGGCACAGTGGGTACACTTTATTTTGCAGACATTCCTGCTCATCTGGACGGCAGTGCCCTGCAAATAATGGCCTTTGTGTTCTTCCTGTCAGGTATGGGATTCAAAATCTCACTTGTACCCTTCCATCTATGGACAGCCGATGTCTACGAAGGTGCTCCTTCGACGGTGACGGCCTATCTGAGTGTCATTTCCAAAGGCTCGGCCGCTTTCGTGCTGATGGCCATGCTTGTCAAAGTGTTCGCACCGATGGTTGAGCAGTGGCAAACGCTCCTCTATTGGATCATCATTGCCTCCATCACGCTGGCCAATCTTTTCGCTCTGCGCCAGGAGAACCTGAAGCGACTGATGGCCTTTTCGAGTATCTCGCAGGCAGGCTACATCATGCTGGGCGTCATCGCCGGCAGCGCACAGGGTATGACAGCACTGGTTTACTACATTCTGATCTACCTTTTCGCCAACCTGGGCGTGTTTGCCGTCATCACCATCGTGGCCCTGCGCGCACACAAATTCACGCTGACGGAATACAACGGCCTCTACACGACCAACCCGCGCCTGGCATTCCTGATGACGCTCTGCCTGTTCTCGCTGGCGGGCATCCCGCCGTTCGCAGGCTTCTTCTCGAAGTTCTTCATCTTCGCGGCAGCCTTCCACAGCGGCTTCCACCTGCTGGTGTTCATCGCCTTGGCTAACACGGTCATCTCGCTCTACTACTACCTGCGCGTGGTGAAGGCGATGTACATCAACCGCAGCGACGAACCCATCGCCGCCTTCCGCAGCGACAACTACACGCGAGCCGCCCTGCTCATCTGCACGCTGGGCATCACGGTGCTGAGCATCGTCAGCGCATCCTACGAGTCCATCGGCCGCTACGCCTTCGGGATGTAAAGGCCGCACTGACCGACACACGGCTTCGCGCCCGCGAAATCCACTTTCCGACTTCGGGAAACGGGATTCGCGGGCGCGAAACGTATTTTCCGGTTTCAGAAAACGGATTTCGCAGGCGCGAAACGCATTTTTCCGTTTCAGAAAACGGATTTCGCGGGTGCGAAACGCATTTTTCCGTTTCAGAAACGGATTTCACGGACGCGAAACGCATTTTCCGGTTCCAGGAAGGGATTTCGCGGGCGCGAAATGCCCCGAAGCGGAATGTAACACCCGTGTAACGCTTCCGAAACAGACATGTACACGCCGTGTAACGAGCATGTAACCCCGTTTCCTCATCTTTGCAGCGGAAAAAAGAAACGCATAAAAGATGAGTATGAAAGTAGATTTAGGAAAAATCCTCTTCCTTATTTTATTCCTCACCCTGACGGCCATGACCGCTCTGGCAGGCACCGTGAAGGGAACCATAACGGACAAACAGACGAAAGAACCGCTGACCGGAGCCACTGTGCAGGTGGCCGGAAGCACCCAAGGCGCCGTGGCCGACATTGACGGCAACTATACACTCAACGTGCCCGACGGAGTGTACGACCTCGTGGTGCGTTACGTGGGCTATGTAGATATCAACGCCAGCCAGGTAAAGGTAAACGGCGAAACGATTCTGAACTTCGAGATGGAAACCGATGCACAGACCTTGGGCGAGGTGTCTGTCGTGGCCAAAAAGAACCTGGAAGGCGAACGCGCCCTGCAGGTCGAGCGACAGAAAGCTACACTGGCCATCGAGAATCTGGGTGCCAAAGAGATGAGTCTGAAGGGCATCGGAAACGTACAGGAAGGCGTGAAGCAGATTACGGGTATCTCCATCGCCGAATCGGGCCAGCTCATCGTGCGCGGACTGGGCGACCGCTACAGCTCCACCACGCTGAACGGACTGCCCATTGCCTCGCCCAACCCCGACAACAAGCTCATCCCGCTCGACCTCTTTCCCTCGAGTACGGTGCAGAACATCACCGTCAGCAAGGTGTACGACGCCAGCGCCTTTGCCGACTACAGCGGCGCGCACATCGACATCAGCACCAAGGAGAACGTGACGGACGAATTTCTGAACGTCAGCTTCAACGTCGGGGGCAAGTTCAACACACTGGGACGCGACTTCTATCAGATGGACCGCGACGGTACGCTCTTCAAGACGTCCTCGCTCGACGAAAAGATATACGACATGCCGCTGCTGGACTTCGACGAATATGTAACACAGCACAACATCTTCCATACCACTTTCGATGTAGACAAGCGTACAGCCCTGCCCGAATTCGGCGGTAACCTAGGCTTCGGACGCAACTTCGCCGTAGGCGAACAGACCTTGAGTGTGCTGGGTTCTTTCAGCCTCAGCAACGAGACGCAGCGCATGAACGACGCCTTCTACAAGACACTCGAAGCCACAGGCAACGTACAGAACGACTTCACCTATGACGAATACACCTCTACATTGAAAATGGCCGCCCTGGCCTCCGTGGGCTACACCCTGCGCCAGCACGACCGCATCGGCTATACCTTCTTCTATGCCCGCAATGCCAGCGACTCCTATCAGAGCCGCGAAGGCGTGGACGCCGAAGGGCATAATCTGTGGGGAAGCAACGACATCACCCACATCTATACCCTCCAGAACCACCAGCTGAACGGACACCATGAACTGGGCAGCCAATGGGAACTGAACTGGGCAGGCTCCTATGGCAAGACGGGCAGTGAAGAACCCGACCGCCGTCAGGCGATGTTCACCAAGGACGATGACGGCAACCTGCAGCTCTTCAAGCTGAACCGCCAGGAAACCATGCGCTACTTCGGCGAACTGAACGAAGAGGAATGGGTGGGCAACCTCGACCTGCGATACAACTGGACGGAACAGAACTTTGTCAAGATGGGTGTGGCCTACAAGAACAAGGACCGCGACTACATGGGTACCCGTTTCTATTACAACGTGAACAAGCTGAACCCCACCATCGACAACATCTACGACACCGACGGTTTCCTCAATCAGGAGAATGTAGAGAACGGCAGCATCGTCATCGAACGCAAGATGCAGCCCCACGACACCTACCGCGCCGGTATGGACATCTACGCTGGCTACATCCAGACGGACTTCTATCCGCTCAGCTCCCTGCTCGTCAACGTCGGCCTGCGCTATGAGATGACCAAGCAATGGGTGGAATACGCCATCGAAGGCGACCAGAAGTATCAGCGTCGCCGCGACCTGAACAAAAACGACTTCTTCCCCACCGTCAATCTGAAATACACCATGAACGAACGGAACAACCTGCGTATGTCGCTCTCGCGCACCGTGACGCGCCCCTCGTTCATCGAAATGGCCCCCTTCCTCTATCAGGAATCCTACGGTTCGGCACAGATCCGCGGTAACGAGGAGCTGCAGAACGGCTACAACTACAACTTCGACCTGCGCTACGAACGCTTTGGCCAAAATGGCGACATGCTCTCAGCAACGGTTTACTACAAATTCCTCGACAACCCCATCGAACGTATCCAGAAGCTGCAGGGCGGAGCTACCATGCACTCCTTCCAGAATGCCGACCAGGGTATGGCGACGGGCGTGGAACTCGAATTCCGCAAACAGCTGGTGCGCGACCTGCGCCTGGGTGCCAACGTCTCCTACATGTACACCAACGTGAAACTGCCCGAAGGTGGTGCCTACACCAACAAGGACCGTTCGCTGCAAGGCGCCTCGCCCATCCTGCTGAATGCCGACCTCACCTACTCGCCCCGCTTCGATGAAGACCGCCAGCTCAACCTGTCGCTCCTCTACAACCTGCAGGGCAAGCGCATCCATGCCGTCGGCGTGTCACAGCTGGGCGACATCGACCAGATGGCTGTCCATACGCTGAACTTCAATGCCAGCTACAGCTTCAACCGCCACCTCAGTGCCCGCCTCCAAGTCAGCGACCTGCTGAACCGTGCCATCGTCTTCAAGCAGGAAGTTCCCAAGACAGGCGAATATGTGGAAGTGGAACGCTTTAAGGAAGGCACAGCCTTCGAAGTAGGCATCAGCTATAATTTCTAACCACATTCAAGACAAAATCATACATTACTCTATAACTTAAAACTTTAAATTATGAACAGAAAATTGTTTTCAATGGCCCTTTTGGCCGGTATGACACTCTTTGCCGCATGTAGCGACGACGAAACAACCAACAACGGTGACAACAACGGTATTGCCGATGGCACAACCCTGAGCGGCACTGTCACCGAAGACGTTACCCTGAAATCTGGCAACACTTATAAACTGAGCGGCGCTTATACCGTAGAAGAAGGCGCTACACTGAACATCGAACCGGGTGTAAAAATCATTTCTGTCTATGACGACAACGTAGACTATATACTCGTTAAACAGGGAGCTAAAATCAATGCCAAAGGTACGGCAGACGCTCCTATCGTAATGACATCCGAGAAAGAGGAAGCAGGCGCTTGGGGCGGTATCCACATCTGCGGACGTGCCCACACCAATGCCGAAGGCGGTAAGGGAAGCTCTGAAATCGGCGGTGCCGAATATGGAGGCAACGACGACAAGGACAACTCAGGAACGCTGCAATACGTACGCCTGGAGTACACAGGTTATGCTTTCGATGAAGAACACGAAGCCAACGGCATCAGCTTCTATGGCGTAGGCAACGGAACAACAGTAGACCACTGTGTAGCCTACAAAGGATCGGACGACGGTTTCGAATTCTTCGGCGGATCGGTCAACATCAGCAACATGGTAGTCATCAGCTGTAGCGACGACTCATTCGATTGGACAGAAGGATGGAACGGTACGGCTACCGACCTCGTGGCTTATCAGGAAGCAGAAGCTACTCTGGGCTACGACTGTGACTGCCTGATCGAGGCCGACAACAACGAAAACAACTACAGCGCTACTCCCATCGCTCATCCTACACTGAAAAATCTCATCCTCGTAGGCAACGGTGGTTCCAAACAAGGCGTACGCCTGCGTCGCGGTACCCAAGTTACGATGGACAACGCACAGATTTGTGGCAAAGGCAAGGCGCTGACCGTAGAAAGTACTGAAACCGAAACAGCGCTGACCGATGGTACTTCCAGCATCATCAACACCACCATCGCCAACGATGTAGACAGCGAGAAAGGTATCTATACCAACGATGTCTTTGCTGCAGCTGAAGGCAACAAGGTAGACGCCAACCTGAGCTATGCTTCATTGGACGACATCAAAGCCGCTTGCGACTGGATGACAGGCAACTGGGTAAAATAATTCCCTCATCAAATAAAACTTGCAGAATTGCCCAAGTTTACGATATCAATCGTATTCTTGGGCAATTTATCTTTTCCAGCTGCTCAAGTAGCTGTTTACATCTTTCTTCATCCGAAAGCATTGCTTTATCCGATGCAAAAAATGGGTTCTCCCCCTCGAAATACACATTCCCGTTTCAAAAAATGGGTTTCGACCCCTCGAAATGCATTTTCCCGTTTCAAAAAATGGATTTCGACCCCTCGAAATGTACTTTTCCGTTTCAAAAAATGGGTTTCGACCCCTCGAAATGTACTTTTCCGTTTCAAAAAATGGGTTTCGACCCCTCGAAATGTACTTTTCCGTTTCAAAAATGGGTTTCGACCCCTCGAAATGCCCCGAATCAAGAAACAACGGTGAAAGCCGTCCGTTTCATCCTTCGATAAACATAGATGAAAGCAGGAATGAGGAAAGCATCGGCAAAGACCCAAGCCGTCGGATCGCCGAAGCAAACGGCAATGTACCCCCAGGCAGGCACGGCAATGACACTGACCAAAATACGGGCTATCATTTCGGACACACCCGAAAGCATGGCCAGATTGGTGAAGCCAGATCCTTGGATGGTGTAGCGCAGGATGCAAAGCAATCCCAACACAGGAAAGAAACAAACGGCGGCATGAAGGAACAACACGGCATCGGCCAAGATTTCCACCTCGGAAGCATCCACAAAGAGCCGTACAAACATGCGCGAACCCGGCATGAGCACGCAGAAGGTAAATGCCCAATAAATCATCATCATCAGTGCACTGGACTTCACGCCCAGCCAAATACGCTCAGGTTTGCCGGCACCATAGTTCTGGCCGGCAAAGGTAGCCATGGCAATACCCAGACTTTCGAAGGGGCACATGAAGAACATCTTGATGCGGATGGCAGCCGAATAGGCGGCTACACAGGCGGTACCCAACGCATTGTTGGCACTTTGAAGCATAATGCTGCCAATGGCTGTAATAGAGAACTGAAGTCCCATAGGTACACCGATAGAAAGCATGGTACGCGCCAGACGACCGTCAAAACGCCGCTCGGCAGGTGTCGTGCGAAGAATGTCGAAATGGCGCATCATGTAAAAGTAACACAAGATTGCCGACACCCCCTGGGCTATCAGCGTGGCAATAGCGGCACCGGCTACTCCCCACCCCAACACAAGAATGCAGAAAAGGTCGAGCAAGACATTCAGCACGGTAGAAAACAACAGAAACCAGAAAGGTGTCTTGCTGTCGCCCAATGCACGAATGACACTGGAGAGAAGATTATAATAAAAAGTACAAGGAATGCCTATAAAGGTGACCAGCAAATAATAATAGGCATCATCAAAAATATTTTCAGGCGTGCGTATCAGACGTAAAATCCAGCCGCAAAGCAAGGCTGTAATCACCGCCAACGACAAGGACATGACAGCTGTCAGCTTAAGGCTGACTGCCACATAACGACGCATGGTGACATAGTCGCGTGCACCAAACTTCTGTGCCACAGGGATGCCAAATCCTCCGCAACAGCCGTTACAGAATCCTAAAATCAAGAAAACGACCGAAGTACTGGCGCCAACCGCCGCCAACGGATTGATGCCCAAGAATTTTCCGACAATAGCAGCATCGACCATCGAATAGGTCTGCTGCAACAGATTGCCCATCAGCAGGGGCAACGCAAAATAAAAAATTTGCGGCAGGGTACGTCCCTCCGTCATTTCCACCGACTTAGCCATGTATATATTCTCCTGAAATCGGGTGCAAAATTAGCAAAAAAAGGAAAGCAGACGAATTGATTTATATCAAATAGCATCAGGCAGGTCACTCGCATTCAGCACTGTACTTTGAGCCAGATATTCAGGCGTGGGAGCATAAATATACATCACACTTCCGTCCTTGATCGCATCAATAATGGGGCGTGACAATTTCTGCGGCAAAGCAGGGCATCCGAAGCTGCGTCCCAGCCTTCCACCCCGACTGGCCACTGAAGGATCGGCATAGGCGGCACCATGTACTACGATAGCCCGCTCGCGAGCACGGTCATTGATACCTTTCTCCAATCCGTCAAGAAGGAGAGAATAGCCGTTACTCCCCTGATAAGTGGAGCCGGTAAGATAGAAGCCAAGGGAGCTTTTGTAGGAGCCGTATTCATTGGAAAAAGAAGTGGCATAGTTCTCACCACTATTTTTCCCATGGGCTACAACAGAAGAGAAAAGTAAACGGTGCCGAGCCATATCGAACACAAAAAAGCGTTCGGCCGTGGAAGGCAAAGAGAAATCTATCAGCGTCAATACGTCGCGTTTACGCCCTTCAATACGCTGATAACCTGTTACGGCTTGTCGGAAGGCTTTCCAGTTGACTACGCCTTCCAGTCCCATGTCGTGGTAAAGACTGCGGCAGGCATCCGCTTCCGAAACAAGAGAAGCTGTCGGACGTTGAGATACGCCGCCTTCCTCCCGCCACATTGTACACGGAAGTAACCACAACAGACACAAAAGGATATATCGTAACTTCATTCTGGAAAATCCTAAAACGTTCGGGCGCAAAATTACAGAATTCCGTCCGAACGTCTGTCAGACAGATAGTTAAAAGTGACAAATGCTCTTTCCTCTATTCAATGACTACCACTAACGCTTGCTCCACAGGCACCCAATCAAAAATGAATTTTGAATGAGACGTGGCATTACGTACACACATGTGTGAACGGGGCGTAGTGCCCAGCGACCAACTATACTCTATCATGGCTGTACGTGGCACATTGACCGGCACTCCATGGATGTAGGCACCATTGGTGAAACGGCTGGCATAGGGAGCATATCCCCCCGTCTCAGCCGAACCATCTTTCAGGAAAACCATACGCGTCTTCTTTTGCTGAACGAGATACATGCCAAGAGGAGTTTCCTGCGCATAGGGTGGCGCATGCCGACCTGTCGTGGCAGGGTTCATGCTGCGTATCTTCCATTCTCCTCTGCCCGTCCGCTCCAACGTAGCAATGTTTTGGTCACGACGATCGACAAAGATGACATGGTGAAAAACGGTGGTATCCGCCAAGGGTTTCAGATAACGTTCAGGTACAAGCCATTCTTCTTCGAACGTAGCCGGCAGGATACGGCAAAAGCTACCTTCACGCCCCTGCAGATAGGCGATGGTGCCATCACGCCCGTAACGTTCGGGAGTCAACGTATCAGTCAAAAGATAAAGAGGTACAGATTGATAACGCTCCACACCCAATGTATCGGCTACACGACGGTAGGCATTACGTACATAGCGACGCACCAGCGGAGCTTCACTATTCAAATTTCGATAATTCTGCAACACCACCCAGCGGACAGAATCCTGCTGCATGTTTTCAATATAAGCCAGACACTTACGCATCACCTCCCATTTGAAAGAACGCACCGTGTCTTTATAAGGATAAACGTCGTCCAAAGTATATTTGTCGTAAAGCAGTTCTTTGGTCAATATCACATCCGAAGCCTTTAACAAAGACACTTCAGGCAAAATTATTTCTTCCCTTGCCGATAATGTATCATGTTTCTCCTCCATTCTCTCCCCCAAGGTTGCCGAATCGCCAACAACCTGTGCCTCTCGCTGCCTGCCACAAGCAACCAGCAAACTAATAACAGACAATAAAAGGACAAAATGTTTCATAACAAATATTTGATTGTCAAATCAAAACAACTCTATCAACTACATTGTTCACAAAAATACGGACGGACCTTCAAGCTATACCAACCAGCTCTATAAATCTTTTGACAAATATAAAATTTATTTTGTATCTTACCAAGTTTGCAACCAAGTTGCATCCTCAAAACCTTACCTTTGTAGCAGGTAAAACAATACAAGAAAAAAGATGAGTTGCCAATGTTGTTCGCACAATCACGTGCATACCGCCTGTTACAGGCAAAAAGGTTTTATAGAAGTATATGGTCGGATGATGTTATCAGGACTATTACTGATTGGAGGTATCATATTACAAGCCACAGAAGTTACCCTGTTTCAACAGAAAGGTATATCCCTCGTCTGGTATCTGGCTGCCTACCTGCCTGTAGCCCTCCCTGTATTGAAGGAGGCTTGGGAAGGACTGGCTCGAGGAGAATACTTTAACGAATTTACCCTGATGTTTATTGCAACCATCGGTGCTTTTGCCATCGGCGAATACCCCGAAGGCGTAGCGGTAATGCTTTTCTACTCGTTAGGAGAACACTTTCAGGACAAGGCAGTAAACAAAGCCCGTCGAGACATCCGTGCTTTACTCGATATCCGTCCAGAAAAGGCTGTTGTCATCCGCAACGGACAGGCTATAGAGGTCTCCCCACAAGAAGTACAGACAGGAGAAGTGATTGAAGTCAAAGCAGGCGGACGTGTTCCCCTCGACGGAACTTTATGTAATGAGAACGCCAACTTCAACACGGCAGCCCTGACTGGTGAAAGTCTACCCCGCGATATAAAGAAAAATGAAGAAGTGCTGGCCGGTATGATTTCTACAGAACGGACAGTACAGATCCATGTCACACGACCCTTTGCCGACAGTGCCTTGTCGCGCATTCTACGTATGGTACAGGATGCCTCGGAGCGGAAAGCACCCGCCGAACTGTTTATCCGCAAGTTTGCCCGCGTCTATACGCCTGTCGTCACCGCCCTGGCAGTTCTTATCGTCCTTATCCCTTGGCTCTGGTCGCTATGCGGCGATACCTTCGATTATGTGTTCAGCGATTGGCTCTACCGTGCATTGGTCTTTCTGGTTGTATCGTGCCCCTGCGCACTAGTGGTCAGTATTCCGCTGAGTTATTTTGGAGGTATAGGAGCCGCGTCACGACAAGGCATCTTGTTCAAAGGAGGAAACTATCTGGATGCTATCAGCCGTATCAATACTGTTGTGTTCGACAAAACCGGCACCCTGACCCGAGGCGAATTCGATGTGCAAACTTGCGTACCTCAGCCTGGTATCAGCGGAGAACGCCTTATCCAGTTAGCCGCCTCGGCAGAACAGGACAGCACGCATCCATTGGCAGCAGGTTTGATACGCTACGCCCAAACTCATCGTATCAGCCTATTGTCCATATCGAACGTCGAAGAAATGGCAGGTTGCGGCATACAAGCCACCCTCGACAATCAAACAGTATTGGTAGGAAACCTTCACCTGCTGGAACGTGAAGGCATTTCTTATCCGCCAGCCTTACAGAAAGTAAAAGGGACAATCGTAGCATGTGCCGTCAATGGCCAATACATCGGCTATCTCACCCTAACCGACACCTTGAAAGCCGATGCCCGACAAGCCATCAACGAACTAAAGGAATTAAACATCAAAAAAATTCAGATACTTTCGGGTGACAAACAATCCATTGTCACTACCTTTGCACAGCAACTCAGTATCGAACAGGCCTACGGAGACTTACTGCCCGAAGCCAAGGTGAAACATATAGAAAACTTGAAGCAAGACAACACTTGCCGTATAGCTTTTGTCGGCGACGGCATCAATGACGCACCTGCCCTGGCCTTGAGCCACGTAGGCATTGCCATGGGAGAATGGGGAAGCGACGCTGCCATCGAAACAGCCGACGTCGTGATACAGACCGACCAGCCCTCACGCATCGCCACCGCCATACGAACTGGACGACAAACACGTCGCATTGTCTGGCAGAACATCCTGCTTGCATTGGGAGTTAAGATAGCCGTATTGGTACTGGGAGCAGCTGGAATGGCAACCTTATGGGAAGCCGTATTTGCTGATGTAGGAGTTGCTCTGCTGGCCGTACTCAACGCCATGCGCATACAGAAACTGATAAAATGAAAGAATATATGGAGGAAAATACTTATCTGGAATTATTGACCAAACGCGAAATACAACCAACTGCCATAAGGTTGCTGGTGCTGAGAGCCATGATGCAGGCCGGTCAGTCTGTTTCGCTGGCCGATCTGGAAGACAGACTCGACACCGTGGACCGTTCAAGCATCTTCCGCACCCTCACCCTCTTCCTGTCACACCACCTCATTCACAGCATCGACGACGGAACAGGTTCATTCAAATATGCCGTATGCAGCTCGTCGTGCTCATGCGAAGTGAACGACCTGCACACTCATTTCCATTGTGAGAAGTGCAACCGCACCTTCTGCTTTACCAACATTCCCACGCCGATGGTAAAACTGCCTGAAGGCTTCAGCCTCCACAGCATCAACTATGTACTGAAAGGCATTTGTCCGGATTGTGCTGCGAAAGAACATCAAAAGGGCCTTTGAACAACTACAAGTTCAAAGGCCCTGCTATCAGAATTCCGATATAGTGGAGCTGGAGGGAATCGAACCCTCGTCCAAACGAGGAAATCATAAGCTTTCTACATGCTTATCTCTGCCTTCGATTTTCGAATGCAGGCAAGACCAGAGCCACCAACCTGCACCTTATCTCCTAAAACTTCGCAAAGGCCGCGGAGAAAGACCTGAGCTATTCCCGATTTTGCTGTGCCACTTTACCAAACGCTTCGGAACAAGAGCTTTTGAGTGACATCCCGTTTCCACCACTTTGGCGGAAATAAAGCTAATCTACTGTACTTCGATTAAGCAGCGAGAGCATAATTTTCGTTGCCAGATAAAAGTTTGATAACTGAGATTAGAGTGGAAATTACCGACCCACTGCATGCTTACCTACCATTTCTACCCGCTGTCAAATCCAGTCAACCCCGAAGTCTTGATGCACGGTTTATAGAAATCGTGGCTACAAAGATAGAAACTTATTTTCATTTGTCCGCCTCCTCGCTCAAAAAAATTGCGGTATGCGTAGCCGACAATGCCACAAAAAGAGCGGAAACGGACATAGTAAGTACCTTTTGGAAAATATTATCCACCGAAACGGACAATATTACCATCAAACATTAATTGAAAATGTCTACTTTTGCAAAAAACAAAAATCTGAGTATCCATGAAGAAACTGATTGTAACGACCCTGCTGGCCGGCGGATGCCTGTCCATCCTCTATGCCCAGACAACCAAGACAACTCCGAAAACCTATAAGCCTACCAAGACGGAAATGTACCGCAAGGGCTGGATTGATTTTAACAAGAACGGCGTGAAGGATGTCTACGAAGACCCCAACGCCCCCATCGACGCACGCATCGAGGACCTGCTCGGCCAGATGACACTCGACGAGAAAACCTGTCAGATGGTGACCCTCTACGGCTACCAGCGCGTGCTGAAGGACGACCTGCCCACACCCGAATGGAAACAGGCGTTGTGGAAAGACGGCATCGGCGCCATCGACGAGCACCTGAACGGCTTCCGCCAGTGGGGTCTGCCGCCCTCGGACAACGAGAATGTATGGCCGGCCTCGCGCCACGCCTGGGCCTTGAACGAAGTGCAGCGTTTCTTCGTCGAAGAGACGCGCCTGGGCATCCCCGTAGACTTCACCAACGAAGGCATCCGCGGCGTGGAGAGCTACCGCGCCACCAACTTCCCCACCCAGCTGGGCATCGGACACACCTGGAACCGGAGCCTCGTGCGCCGCATCGGCGAGATAACGGGGCGCGAAGCCCGCATGCTGGGCTATACCAATGTCTATGCCCCCATCCTCGACGTGGGGCGCGACCAGCGCTGGGGACGCTATGAAGAAGTGTACGGCGAGTCGCCTTACCTTGTGGCCGAACTGGGCATCGAGATGGTACATGGCTTGCAGAAGGACCATCAGGTAGCCGCCACGGCCAAGCACTTCGTGGCTTACAGTAACAACAAGGGCGCCCGCGAAGGCATGGCGCGCGTCGACCCGCAGATGTCGCCGCGCGAAGTGGAGATGATACACGTCTATCCCTTCCGACGCGTCATTCAAGAAGCAGGATTGCTGGGTGTGATGAGCTCGTACAACGACTACAACGGCATCCCCATCCAGGGCAGTTTCTACTGGCTCACCACCCGCCTGCGCGGCGAGATGGGCTTCAAGGGATATGTCGTGTCGGACAGCGACGCCGTCGAATACCTCTACACCAAGCACGGCACGGCCAAGGACATGAAGGAAGCCGTGCGCCAGAGCGTGGAGGCAGGGCTGAACGTGCGCTGTACCTTCCGCTCGCCCGAATCGTTCGTGGAGCCGCTCCGCGAACTGGTAAAGGAGGGCGGCCTGAGCGAAGAGTTGATAAACGACCGCGTACGCGATATCCTGCGCGTGAAGTTCCTCGTCGGCCTCTTTGACGCTCCCTACCAGACCGACCTGGCCGGAGCCGACGAAGAGGTGGAGAATCCTACAAACGAAGATGTGGCTCTGCAGGCTTCGCGCGAAAGCATTGTCCTGCTGAAAAACGACAAGCAAACTTTGCCCCTCGACATCGACCGCATTAAGACCATTGCCGTCTGCGGCCCCAATGCCGACGAAGAAGGCTATGCGCTGACCCACTATGGCCCGCTGGCCGTCGATGTAACGACGGTGCTCGAAGGCATCCAAGCCAAAGTGGAAGACAAGGCCGAAGTGCTCTACACCAAGGGTTGCGACCTGGTGGATGCCCACTGGCCCGAAAGTGAACTGATAGAATATCCGCTGACCGATGACGAACAGGCCGAAATAGACCGTGCCGTAGCCAACGCCCGACGTGCCGATGTGGCCGTCGTGGTACTGGGAGGCGGCCAGCGCACCTGCGGCGAGAACAAGTCGCGCAGTAGTCTCGACCTGCCCGGCCGCCAGCTGAAGCTGCTCCAGGCCGTACAGGCCACTGGCAAGCCCGTCGTACTGGTACTTATCAACGGACGTCCTCTCTCCATCAACTGGGCCGACAAATTCGTGCCCGCCATCGTCGAAGCCTGGTATCCTGGCTCCAAAGGTGGTACGGCAGTAGCCGACGTGCTCTTTGGCGACTACAATCCCGGCGGCAAGCTTACCGTTACCTTCCCCAAAAGTGTGGGACAAATACCATTCAATTTCCCCTGCAAGCCTTCATCGCAAGTGGACGGCGGCAAGAATCCCGGTCCCGACGGTAACATGTCGCGTGTTAACGGCGCCCTCTATCCCTTCGGCTACGGCTTGAGCTATACCACCTTTGAATACTCCAACCTCAAGATCAGTCCTGCCGTCATCACCCCGAACGAAACGGTCACCGTCACCCTAAACGTGACCAATACCGGCAGTCGGGCTGGCGACGAAGTGGTACAGCTCTACACGCGCGACGTGGTAAGCAGCGTCACGACTTACGAAAAGAATCTAGCCGGCTTCGAGCGCGTCCATCTCCAGCCGGGTGAGACGAAGCAAGTCACTTTCCACCTCGACCGCAAGCAGTTGGAGCTGCTCAACGCCGACATGAAATGGGTGGTAGAGCCGGGTGAATTCGTCGTCATGGCCGCCGCCTCGTCCGAAGACATCCGCCAAACCGCTGTGCTCCGCGTGGAAGACTATGCCACACGCAACGCCTGTCTGAAAGCACAGAAGAAAGAAAGTCCCGTCACCGCCAGCACCAACCCCGAAAGTGTGCTGAACGTGCTCGACGGAAAGCCCGAAACCTACTGGCAGGGCAACAAAGGCGACTACCTGACCGTTGCCCTGAAAGGTAACCCGAAAGTGGACGAAGTGACCCTGACCTTCAGCCGCGACAACCAGCTGCCCGCCAACTTCGAGATTCAGCTCTCGGGTGGTGGAGGCCAGTTCCTGACCGTTTATTCGGGTACCGTCAGCGAGTACAACAAGCCGCATACCTATACCTTCCGCGGCACGACAGCCAGCGACCTACGTATTTTACTAAACGACGACCGGGTGGGTATTGCCGAAGTTAATTTGAAGCTACCATAAGAAGCACCTAATTAACTCTCTAGCCACGAATTGTGCAAATTAGAATAACAACTCTAATACCAAATTTTGCACAATTCGTGGCTCAGTTCTTTTGTTAATTATGGCAAAATCTATTCACGGCAAAAATAACTTAACTATCTTTGTTAAATTAAAGAAAACACTAACTAACACCCAAAGAAGCATGAAGAAAAATATATTCTTACTGTCATCTGTACTCACAATGAGCCTTTTGGCATCAGCACAAACAGAAGTTACCGTGGGAGTGACACAAGGCAAAGATTATGGAGTCACTTATATGCTCCCGCAGACTGAAATTGAAATAAAGGTACATACCACTAAACATACATACACCCCTGGCGAATTCTGTCGTTATGCTGACCGTTACCTGCGCCTTTCAGGTGTATCGGATGAACCCGAAGTCTATTGGACAATCGACAAAATAGAAACAGGCGTAGTCGGAGTACCCGACAAAGACAATGTCTATTTCGTAAAGATGAAAGACAAGACCGTAGCCCCCCTAATGGAACTGACAGAAAATGGCATCGTACGCTCTATCAATCTACCTTTTAGTGGTAAGCAAGAAAATACACCAGATAAGTCTAAAGAAGGAAAAACAATCAAAGATGTTGATGCGCGTAGTTTCTTGACCGAAGAAATCCTGATGGCGAGCTCCAATGCCAAAATGGCCGAACTAGTCGCCAAAGAAATTTATAATATACGCGAAAGTAAGAACGCTCTAGTACGAGGTGAAGCAGACAATATGCCAACCGATGGCAACCAACTGAAAATCATGCTAGATAACCTGAACCTACAAGAACAAGCCATGACAGAAATGTTTGCTGGTAAAGAAAAGAAAGAAACAAAAATATTCAACATCCGTATTGTACCACAAGAGAAAGAAGATGAGATAGCACTACGTTTCTCACGTAAATTGGGTGTCGTAGACAATGACAATTTAGCAGGTGAACCGATTTATATCAGCATTAAAAACATGAATGTCCCAAACCTTTCGACCACCGAAGGGAAAAAGAAGTTAGAAGGCATCATCTACAATGTACCAGGAAGAGCAAAAGTTATACTGACCTATCAAGGTAAAAATCTGTTCGACAATGAACTCCCTATAACCCAATTTGGTACACAAGAATATCTTGCTCCCGTATTATTCAACAAGAAATCCACAACCAAAGTGTTGTTTGATACCAATACAGGAGCTTTATTAAAAGTAGATAGAGAAGAAAACTAAATCAATCTTCATCTCAAAGCCCTCAAATGAATAAGTCCATCTTTTTGTAGCTGCATAAAATAAGCAGCTACACGGGAAGGATAGCTCTCATCTCCACCAAAATGTGACGCAAGCAGTTCAATAATTTCCTGCACAGTGCGCTGCCCGTCAATCAATCTCCATACAGCCGTTCCATGTTCCTCAAGTTGAATACGCACATGCGATGACAAAGACTTGGGCAATAACCAACGTTGCATCCACGCTTTACGAAAACGAGGAAGGATGAGTACCACGTACTCACCCTCCCATTCCGTACAAACATTCTCTGCACATGCAGGAACTGTATCCAAAAGATTATATTTTACTTGCTTCTCCGACATCCGACAATATCATTCTTTGATATTAGGAGCTTCCAAGCCTAGCCCTTTCTTACGATCTACAACCTTCAAAACAAAACCCAAAATCAAAGCAGCTACACCTAGACAAGCAAGCATAACAAGCGGAGCTGTATAATCATAAGAAACTGCTGCTTCCTCAGGCGTAATCACTCCATTCTGTAAATCTGCCACGAGCTGAGGATTGGTTTTATCAAGAACCTTACCAATTAACAACGGAAATAACCAGAGGCCAATATTCTGAATCCAAAAAATAAGAGCATATGCGCTACCGATAATTTTTGCATCAACCAACTTAGGCACACTTGGCCACAAAGATGCCGGAACTAAAGAAAAACTTGCTCCCAGAACCAAAATAGTGAGATAAGCAACTACAATTCCTCCAACAGCACTCTCCTTAAGTGTAGGCAAAACAAATGCGAACGTCAAATGGCAGAAAATCAGCAACAAAGAGCCAATCACCAACATACTGGCAGCCTTCCCTTTATGATCAACATAGTTCCCAAGAATCGGCGTAATACCAACAGCGAGCAAAGGAAATACCGCAAACACAGTCTCTGCACTCTGACGCATATAACCCATATAACAGAAAATAACCAATGCTACACCTGCCACAACCAATAGACCATTTTTCATGGAGGCGCGCTTAGAGAAATTACTAGCAAAAGCAGCAGCAGCTACAACCAACATAATCAAGTATTGAATAACAGTTACAGTATTGGTTGCCCAAAAAGAGTCAGCCGGTACTTCTGTAAATACTAGATTACATTGAAGCATATTAACTGCATATTTCTGGAAAGGGAAAATAGCAGAATAATACAATACGCACAACAAAGCAACCAGCCAAAAACCGCTACTTGACAAAATACTTCCCAAATCACTTATCTTAAACGGATCATCCTTTTCCTCGGCCTCACCTGTTTGTGCATCCAATTTCTTATCCATAAAGAAATAGACGATAAACATTATCAATGCAATCATTAGCAACACTACGCCAAAAGCAACAGAACGAGAAACATCAATCACTCCCCCCAATTTGGCAAACATTGGTGAAAAGATCATGCAGGTAGCCACTCCTAAACGGGCAAGAGCCATCTCCGATCCCATAGCCAAAGCCATTTCACGTCCTTTAAACCATTTGACAATACCACGAGACACTGTAATACCAGCCATTTCAACTCCACAGCCAAATATCATAAAACCTACAGCCGCAAATTTGGCAGATGCAGGCATGCCCTCATAAAACGGAGAAATGCCCAGTTCATCAAAACCAGGAATATAGTTCAGATTATTGTTGAACCAAGTCTCAAGTCCACTACCTTGAAAACTCTCGGTTACAGCATACCAATTTATAACAGCTCCCACAAGCATCACTGCTCCAGAAAGGACAGCCGTAAAACGTACCCCCATCTTGTCCAAGATAATACCTGCAAAGATGAGGAAAAAGACAAATACATTCAAAAAGGTTTCAGAACCTTGCATCGTTCCAAAAGCCGTAGAGTCCCAACCGCGAGTAGATTGCATCAAGTCTTTAATGGGGGACAAAATATCCATAAAGATATAGGAACAGAACATGGCAAAAGCCAAGAACAACAGAACCATCCAGCGTATACCCGCCGAATCACGTAATGTCTGATGAATTTGGGAAGTAGAATTCATTATATCAACTGTTTATGAGAAACAAAAAACGAGATTGCTCCATAATAATATGCAGCAATCCCGCTATTTCAGAAATTATAATTTTATATCAATTTACAGAGTCTGCAGGAGCATTTGCCGCAGGAGCTTCCGTCTGAGGAGCAGCTGTACCTACAGGCATATTATAAGGATTGGTTGCTTCCTGTTGTTGTGCCTGCTCCATAATTACATCACCTTCACGTACAGTAGCAGACGGTAACACATAAGCAGTAGCAATACTAAGAACAACCATTACGGCAGCCAATGTCCATGTAGCTTTTTCCAAGAAATCTGTTGTTTTGCGTACACCCATAATCTGATTGGATGAAGAAAATCCGGAAGCCAAACCGCCTCCTTTCGAATTTTGAATTAAAACAATGAAGCACATCAGCACAGATGCAAGCAACATTAAAATAACTAATAATAAATACATTTCTACTTATTTTGATTTAGCGTTAATAATCAATTTTTCCAAAAATCGGATTTGGTCTGCAAAGTAAGCATTTTTTTTTGGATAATTCAAGCTTAACTTTTTAATTATTTCAAGTGCCTTCTCATATCGGTGCTGTTTTATATAAATTTTAGCCAATGTTTCAGTAAAATAGCTATCATCCTCTCTTTCTACCACACAATCTTCACCCTTTTCTTCCTCTTCGTCCTCTGCTTGATCATCATTAACAGAAATCGGCATTGAAATCAAAGGTGAAGTACTTTCTTCCGACACATCTGCCAACAAAACATCTTTATCCATTGGAGGTTTATCAACATTCATTTGCTCAGTCGGAAGTTTCTTTTCATCCGCATTCATCTTGTTCAAGAAACCATCAATCAAATCCTGCCCACGTAAAGGCCGCATTTTATTCTCGACAACATCATCCGCTTTATCATCATGTAACAAATAAGCTGTGTAATCCATCGTATAATCCAACTCTGACGTCTGAGATTGCACATCCGGCATTTTTGAAAGAAAAGCATCTATAAGAAACAAAGTACGATCAATTCCAGGTTCATCTTTCTCCAAGATAGAAACAGATTGTTCGTTACGATTTAATTTATAGTTCTCACCTTCAATAAGGTAAAACAAAGATCGCCTGTCTGCAACATAAAGTACAGCCTTTCTTAATTCTGCTCCAAAACTCACATCGTGGAGCAAATATAAATTCTTTAAATACAGCAAACGAACGGACTGAAAATAAGGATAACGCGCAACTAATGTTCGCAATTCATACAACGAATCCTGATTTAAAGTTTCTGGATGCTGAATCCATTGTTGTAACTGAACAGCCGTCATCTTTTACCAATTAGCGACCGTTGCGTTAAAGATCTGTTCTGTAATATCTTTAACCATCAACGTTATCAGATTATCTTGTACATCAGTCAACAACTGACCTGAATCATAAGTTTGGAAAGCTGAGAACTGCTGTTCAAAGTCTTCTTCATGATTAGTATTGTTGACATATCGTACATTCACCGTCAACGTAACTTTCACTTTCGAAGCAAAGCCACTGGCATCTACAGACTCATTATATTGATTATACCCAGTAATTTCACCATCAATTTCCAAATCACCTCCAGAGTTTACAATCTGCAAACGAGTCTGCTGTATAAACATATCCTTCAGCTTCGTATTAAATTCCACTGCCAAAGGTGCATATACATACTCTGCCCGATTAGGAAAATCGGAAATAGAAATTGTCTTAACTTTCGTATAATCAATGGAACTAATCGGAGCTAATCCCAAAGAAATGCGGCATGAATACACAATAAAAGCCAAACAAGCACAAACAGCGATAATTCCGATCTTTTTAATCCAATCCATATTCCTTTATTTTTCTATATAGAGTACGCTCGGATATGTTCAAATCTTGAGCCGCACTTTTCCGTTTTCCATGGTGCTTCTCAAGAGCCTTACGGATCATACCCTTTTCTACATCATCTAAAGCTAACGATTCTTCTACATACTCTTCTGTATCTTGAATATCATCATCATTCACAGAAGATGAAAGCGGAGTTGCAGGTTGCACAGCAGAATGAATAATGGTAGTCACATTCGGTTCAACCGTTGCAGGTGTCACAAGCTGAGGTTGAGAAGGAGAAGTGTAATAAGACGATTTAATGCTGCCACTCCCCGCACCTGTAGCCGCCCGCTCAGTCATAATCTCATGAACAAGCTTTTTCAGCTCCGTCACATCCTGGCGCATATCAAATAGGACCTGGTAAAGAATCTCGCGTTCACTACCAAACCCTTTACTTTCCTTATTTCCTAATAAAGCAGGCAAACGTTGTGCATTATTCTCAGGCAAATAATTTTTCAAAATATCTGCATTAATTTCCCGATTAGCCTCAATAATAGAAATTTGTTCTGTAATATTCTTCAACTGTCGCACATTACCAGGCCAGGTATAGGCCATCAACATCTGGCGTGCATCCTCAGTCAATTGTAGAGGAGGCATATGGTACTTCTCGGCAAAATCAGAAGCAAATTTACGGAAAAGCAAAACAACGTCTTCTCCCCGTTCACGCAAAGGCGGTATCTGAATAGGTACTGTGTTCAAACGATAATACAAGTCTTCACGGAATCGCCCTTCGGCAATGGCCTGCACCAAATTGACATTGGTAGCAGCCACGATGCGAACATCTGTCTTCTCAACCTTAGAAGAACCCACTTTTATGAATTCCCCACTTTCGAGCACGCGAAGCAGGCGTGCCTGGGTAGGCAAAGGTAATTCGCCTACTTCGTCCAAAAAGATAGTACCACCATTTGCTTCACCAAAATAACCTTTACGCTCACTGATAGCTCCAGTAAAGGCTCCTTTCTCATGCCCAAACAATTCCGAATCAATAGTCCCTTCAGGAATAGCGCCACAGTTTACAGCAATATATTGCCCATGCTTGCGACGGCTATATTGATGTATAATCTGCGGAAAACTTTCCTTTCCGACACCACTCTCTCCAGTTATCAGTACAGACAAGTCTGTCGGTGCCACTTGCATCGCGACATCGATTCCTCGCAGCAAGGCTTCATTGTTTCCAATGATGCCAAAACGCAACTTGACTTGCTGTATCTCTGCCTTCACCATATTATAATTCCGCTTCTGTTGTTGAATCCAACTTCAATTTGTCACTGTCATCACGCTTCTCATAATACAATTTCCGAAGCGGATTGGAACGAGCCTGCAGATCACGCTGACGATTACGGTACACATCAATCGCTACATAAATAGCCTGACGGAATGAATCTTCAGATGCAACACCTTTCCCCGCTATATCATAGGCAGTACCATGTGCAGGCGAAGTACGCACGACAGGAAGTCCAGCCGTAAAGTTCACACCTTCATCCATCGCAAGTGCCTTAAAAGGTGCCAAACCTTGATCATGGTACATGGCTAATATACCATCAAAATGTGAAAATCCACCTGCTCCCATAAAACCATCGACAGGGAAAGGACCAAAACAAAGAATACCTTCTTCACCAGCTTCTTTCATCGCAGGAATAATAATATCCTGTTCTTCAGTACCCAACAGGCCTTCATCACCAGCGTGTGGATTAAGCGAAAGAACAGCAATACGAGGTATCTCAATATCAAAGTCCAATTTCAATGAGCGATGGAATATACGTAATTTTTCCTTTATCAATTCCTTATTTAACACTGAGGCGATTTTACTCACAGGGATATGTCCTGTAACAAGTGCCACACGCAAATCATTCTTCATCAAAATCATAAGCGCCTTCTCACCCTCGCCAAGTGTTTGTTCAATATACTCAGTATGACCAGGGAAATGAAAGTCTTTTGACTGAATTGTATGTTTATTGATAGGAGCCGTCACAATCACATCAATCAGCCCTTTTTTATACTCTTCAACAGCCTTCTCCAAAGCAGCTAAAGCGGCATGACCTGCTTCAAAAGTAGGATTGGCAAACTCAACTTTCACTTCATCATCATTGCAGTTGACAATACTTAAACGATCTGGAGCTGCATCTTCTGCCGACTCTACGATACTGAAATTAGTCGGCAAATCAAGAGACTTGCGATGGTAAGCAGCAACTTTTGGGGAACCATATACGATAGGGGTACACAATTCCAACATTGCAGGCTCTGCAAATGTTTTCAAAATTACCTCATAACCAACTCCGTTGATATCGCCTTGTGTAATGCCGATTCTTATCTTATTATCTTCCATTCTTATTTCTTCTCGTTAATAATTGTATCATTGGACGCCTTTTCATTCTGAAGATCCTTTCCGTTTCCCGCTTTCTGTTCTTTAGCAGGCAAACGTAATGTATAAAGGGATGCTTCCATCTGGCGAACCAAATTTCGTTTCAATTTATCTGGTGAATAAACAAAGATTTCAGAAACAATAATACGCTGATTCTTTTCATCCAAACGCATATGGGAAACAAACGGCCCTCCCATAAAGTCACCCTTAATACGCCATAAGCCACGTGCTTCAAGCGCATAAGCATCTTGAACGGAAATAGGCTTTACATCCGTCAATAATGTATCAGTTGCCATATACATACCTTCGCGCGCCCCAGGAATATTAACCTTCATCACTGAATCGCGCTTGGCCAGAAAATATTCCTTCGTAAAAGTATCTTTATCGCGATAAGGGAAAGAATAGATCACGAAGTTCTGATCGCCTGTTGCCGTATTGGTTCCTGCCCAAAGGAAATTTTCCCCTAATTTATGAGAAGTCAGTTCACCTGGCACCCACACTTCGCAATCAAACATTTTTTTCACCTCGTTGTATACAAAATTATTGTGCTTAGTCTCCAGTATAGTGATCTGACGGTTCATCTCGGCACGAGTGAAGAAATCGATAATAGCCTGTCGATGCTCTGCCACATAGGGGGCAAAGGATTCCTCGTCAGGCGCCTGTATCGTCAATATAGCCTGTGGAGAAGCATATACATCTTTACTATACTTCATCTTGGGTTGAGTATAGATGTCACGTACATCGACCACTATAATATTGCGAATCAACTTTAGCGTTGCGTCGTAATGAGCAGGATCGGTATACATAATTCTAAAAGAACGCTCAGATTGAGGTAAACCAGGTACATCTGAATCAAGTACATCGTAGAGGGCACGACCAGCGGGACGTTCCCACATTTGTTGGTCTATCACAACCAAAATCTCATATGCCCGACCACTGGATGTAGGAGTCAACAATCCCTTGCCGCTCTTCTTACCACCACAAGATGAGAACACAGCCAATACCACAAACAGACTAAAGTAATACAAGAACCTTTTCATATCTTCACCTTTTTAAATTTCACAAAACTACAAAGAATGCCTTTATCCGCCATGCCAAAGTTAATAATTTATATTAATTCTTGTTTTCCGCCTCCTGTTTGGCAGTAGACAACATTCCACAAGCTGCAAATATATCTTCGCCACGAGAAGCCCGTATGGTTGTAAACAAGCCATGCGATGTTAAATAATCGCGAAAACGAATCATCGTGTCCATATCCGCCCCTTCCAGGTCTACACCTGGAATGGCATGGAATCGGATCAAGTTCACACGACAATCCAAACCACGCAAAAGCTTCAACAGTTCTTTTGCATAAGGAACTGTATCATTTACGCCCTTGAAAACAATGTATTCAAAAGACAAACGGCGTTGTTTACTAAAATCATAGTCATGTAACAAATCTACAATCTCTGTGATAGAGAAAGCTTTCTCGGCCGGCATCAATTCTCTACGTTGCAAAGGTAACGGAGAATGAAGACTCACAGCCAAATGGCAATCGCTTTCTTCAATGAAACGCTTCAGGCCTTTACGCAATCCGACAGTAGAAAGCGTCACTCGCTTCGGACTCCAAGCGTAACCATAAATAGCGGTCATTATCTCAAGAGCCTTCAGTACTTCATCCAAATTATCCAGTGGTTCACCCATTCCCATCATCACTACATTCGTAAGCTTGTCTCTTTCAGGCAACGAATGAATCTGATTTAAGATCTGATTGGCTGTCAGATTAGCCGAAAAGCCCTGCTTGCCTGTCATACAAAACTTACAACTCATCTTACAGCCAACCTGTGAAGAGACACACAAAGTTGCCCTATCATCATCTGGTATATAAACAGCTTCCACGTAATGCCCCTCTCCAACCTGATAAAGATATTTCACGGTACCATCTGAAGAACGCATTGCGTCTACAGGAGAGTATGCACCAACCTCGTATTCTTCTTTTAACATTTCACGATGCTTTAAGGAAAGATTGGTCATTTCATCAATAGAATCTACTTTCTTGTCATACAGCCAAGACGCAATCTGTTTGGCAGAGAAAGAAGGCATCCCCAGATTTTTCACGACAGATTGCAACTCGGACAAAGTCATTCCCAAAAGAGGTCGTTTTTGCATACTATATTTCTTAAAGTTTCAACTATGCAAAGGTAAAAATAAAGTTGCATAAAAACAACAGGAGCCATCCAAGCGATTTGGACAGCTCCTGCATCAATATTATAATCTAAATTATTTATCAAAAGAACAGATAACGCTCATCTTTGACTTCTGCCTTCAGATAAAGATCGTTGATAAACTGTCTCACAACCAAGTTGGTATACATGTTTTGCAACTTGTCTACTTCAGCTTGCTGCTCGAAAGTTTCATTAAGTTTATCTTTCGCATAAGGCTGCAGAACAAAGACACCTGCATTACCCTTTATCGGAGCGCTCAATTGATTAACTTCGCCTACCGGTACATATGCGCTAACCAAAGGCTCACTGCTACGCAATGCAGATACGAAAGCCGGAGCATCAAATGTAACATGCTTCACTGAGTCAGAAACTGCACCAGACATGTTCTTATACTGATCAAACGAAGAAGCATTAGCAGCTTTCATATCAGCCATAATTTTCTCAGCCTTCTTGTCACGTACCAACTGCATTCTCAGTTCATTGTGTACAGCAGACAAGGGACGATAGCCTTCAGGATTTACAGCAACCAATCCAACGACCATCATGTGATCACTTTCGCCACACTCATACAAACCAGAAACTTCACCTGGCTTCGCAGAGAACACCCATCTCAAGGCTTCCTTTGTACCACGAACACCACCAATGTTGTGTTCAGCGCTGTAAAGATCAGTACGGTCAAGCAGTCTATAGCCAGCATCTTCTGCATTGGCTACAAGTTCTTCCAGCGTTCCATTGGAAGCAATGAATTGGCTGAAGTCATTGTAAGCTTTGCTATAAGTTTCCTTGCTAAATTCAATCGTACGCTTAACCACAGCCACTTTATATTTATCCTTAACAGCTTTCTTGGCAGTTACCTGAAGAATAACATTACCTTGTCCCAGAGCAATATTCTTCAACTCATTTGTCTCTGCATCTACAACAGCCGTAATATACTTCAAATTATCACCATCCACCTGAGCGCCTTCGTAGTTAGCAGAAGTAATCCAAACAGATTCACCTGTTTGTCCATACTTCTTAGCCAATTCTGCAAAATCAGCTCCATCCTTGATGGCTCCATAAATACTGTCAGCCAAAGCCTTTGTCTTCTCAGGAGTTTCAGCTGCAACCTGAATCTGACGGTATTGGATAGAGTCAGGCAAAGCGGCTTTTGCCAATTTCTTGAATGAGTTCAATGTATTGTCGGCAGCATTGTAATAAGGACCAAACACATCACCTACAGATACAGAATCCAAACGTGCGACAACATCAGAAGGCAAAGCTCTTGTGGTATAATACAAGTCCACATAAGGCTGCTCTGAACCAGTAGAGCGAACCAGTGAAGCATAATCAGAAGTTGCAGCAGCAAGCTGGGCAGTATATTCATCCATTTCCTTGCGCAATTCCGCCTTATCTTCTTCGCTGGCAGTTACCTGTACATCAATGTACTTGATATTACGAGTTTCTACATATTGGCGATACTGTTCTTTCTTCTCATCATAAGCAGCTTTCAACTCTGCATCTGTAACCTTCACCGTTGAATCAGCGATTGTAGAATAAGGAATAGCAGCCAACTGCAAATCCATCTGATTTACTCGGCCATCGAAAGCAGATTGAGCTTCAACAGGATTGGAAAGCAATGATTTTGCAATAAGTGTACTATACTTTTCCTGCAAGCGAGTCTGTACGAGCGTTTTCTCGATAAACGACCACAGCTTGTACATAGAATCATAGTATTCAGCGTATTGTGCAGGCATCTGACTTTTGTTCATCTTAGCATAGTCAGCCAAGAATTTCATCAACATATCCTTATCGAAAGCACCTGTCTGAGGATTGCGGAAAGGAGTTTGAGCCAAAAGCGGATGAGTACCCTCATTAATAATAGACTTTATTTCTTCCTTAGATACTGTCAAGCCTAATTTCTTAGCCTCAGCTTCTATCAGTTTGTTATTAACATAAGTTCTCCAAACTTCGTCTCGCAGCTGATTCATCTGGTCGTCTGTCAAGTTATTGCCACTCGAGAATTTGACCACTTCTGCATATTCCTCAACTAAAGACTGATAATCTTGGGCTGAAAGTACTTCACCATTCACCTCACCCACATCTTGTGACTGATGCGGCTGCAAAACCCTCCATGCATCACCTGCAATGAAGGCAAACAATGCCAAGCCCACAGCAATCACCAATAATGGTCCTTTAGACCGAATGTTTTGTAATGTTGCCATTTTTTATTAATTGATTTATTTGTTTATTATTCTTTTTCTCGCTCCAAACAGTTTTTAGCGCACGAAGATACAAAAAATGCTAATATACATCTATTTATTCCAAGAAAAATTACGCTTTATAAAAATTATTCGACCACTTTCAGCTTTACTAGCTCTATTTTAGTAGCTGTAACCTTGATGATTTTAAACTGAAACTTTCCGATAACAACCACTTCATTCAACTTGGGGAAGCTTTGATAAGTATTCAGAATCAGACCTCCGATTGTCAAATAATCATCTGATTCAGGCAAATCAAGTGTAAAAGTTTCATTTACTTTTTCTATTTCAAGGCGGGCAGACAACAAATATTCATGTTCGGCTATTTGCCTGCATACATAAGACGTATTGTCATGTTCATCTTCAATATCTCCAAAAATTTCTTCCACCAAATCTTCGAGCGACACGATGCCAGAAGTTCCACCAAACTCATCGACAACCACAGCCAACGTTTTCTTTTGCTGCATAAAAATTTTCATCAGCTTATGAGCTGGCATGGTCTCGGGTACAATAGGAATTTCCTTCACATTATTGCGCCAATCTGTCGGATTGCGGAACATCTCCGAAGAATGGATATATCCCACGACATTATCTATATTGCCTTTGTACACAATAATTTTCGACAGTCCTGACTCGACAAACAGATTATTGAGTTCTTCGAGGGAAAGAGAATCCTCAATATCGACAGCCACAATCTCCGTGCGTGGTACAATGCAATCGCGTATCTTGACATTCGAAAAATCGAGTGCATTCTGAAAGATTTTCACCTCCGTATCCAGTTCCTTTTCGTCTTCAGCATTCTCGATACCCGACTGAACGAAATAATCCAAATCGACTTTGCCAAAAGCTTTATCTGAAGCTTCTTTATTGACTCGTATTCCAAATATGCGCAAACATAGAAAAGACAAACACGAAGCAAACTTAGAAACTGGGAAAAGGACGACATAACACACAAACAGAGGAACTGCACAAACACGCAGCATCAAGTTCGGATTGATCTTAAAAAGATTCTTAGGCAAAAACTCTCCTGTCACAAGGATAATCAGCGTAGAAATGACAGTCTGAATCAATACCTGCAGAAAATGATTGTCAATGATTCCAGCCAACAGATATCCCTCTATAATCTGTGCCATCAAAATACCATAAATGACCAGAGCGATATTGTTGCCTACCAGCATCGTAGATATAAAGTTATTGGGATTTCTGAAGAAATAAGACAATATGGATGTCGTCACTCCTGGCTTCTTATCCATCTCAAAGCGGAGCTTATCTACAGAAACATAAGCAATCTCCATCCCTGAAAAGAAAGCGGAGAAGGCCATCGTAACCAATAAAGATATCAATATCCCCATATATAGAAAATCAATTGACAGAGTCTGTTTGCAAGGAGTCGGCTGGAGCCTCCCCACTTTCTTCGTCTATATAAAAAATACCGTTTGTCTTAAAGAAAACATATTTGGACAACTGTTCATCCGACTCGAACCCCACAGCATAAATGATCTGGTCAGGCTGTTCAATGCGCACCTCTTTATCTGAATACACTTTCTTCTTATTCTGATCCCAATACAACAACTCGGTATCAAACTTCTCTCCCTTCAGGTTTTGAATATGCACATTGCTTATCAACTTCCATAACCGTTGCTTGTCATAGTAATAGGCTGTATCCGCTTCGATACTGGCTTCGACCTGAAACAACGAATCGAACTTCTCGACATATACTCCCTTTTCAAAAGCCCAATATGAAGGCGATTTACGATCGTAAACCTTCCATTCTTCTGCATTTACACGATAGCGTATAACTCCTGAATCGGACACCAATGTAGTAACTCCACGAGTATCCATCACAGGTAAAGAATCGCGTTCGGTAATAGCCTCGCCCAATTCTTTCTTACGTCCAGAACAGGAAGAGAATAAAAGAAGCATAACCATTGCCATTGAGGCAATGGTTATGCTTAAATTCTTATGTACTACGACTTGTAAAGGTCTCAGAGACATATATTTTTATCTGATGGTTGTGCTCTCGCCAATCCAACCTTCAACCGTAATGCGGTCTCCAGCTTTGTAACCCAACATGAAGAGATCCTTGGTTTCGGGCACGTGAGCAGAGTAAGTTCTAATCAGTTCATTAGCCTGATCAGTTACAGAAGGATCAACAGATTTAGCTTTCTGTAGCTTATCGAGCACTACATAGTAAGTACACTTATTCAAAGCAGGTTCATCACTCCAACGAGGATTTGAACCATAAGCTGTTGCCAACAGAATGTATGCATTACCATAATTCTCGTTGAAGCTGAGAGCTTTGTAACAATAGCTACGTACCTGCGACCACTTCTTAGCACCAAACATAGCACCAGCAGCAGCATAAGCCATTTCTGCTTTCTTGGCATTATCAGTTTCCATAGACAAAGCTTCTTCGAAGTACTTCACAGCAGTCTCATAATCACCCTTCTTATAAGCCTGAGCAGCGCAACCTACAGCGGCATCAGCAGTCGGATTAATCTTATACATGTAGTAAGAAGCCTGGAAGTAAGCTTCGCTTTCCGTACACTTCATCATCTTAAGCACACTGATAGCTTTCTTCAGGAAAGTAGAGTCATTCTGATTAGCTTCTACCTGAGGACCATAAATATTTTGCAAAGACTCACAATCAGCCACACCACTGTTAATAAAGATAGCGTCAACTGTTTCCTTCATCTTTTCGATGTTGGTTTTCTTGGCAGCAGCAGTTTCAGCGGCCAATGCGTCATTCAAATATTGACCTACGTTCAGATAGTCCTGGAAGAACTGATCTGTGTGAGAAACGTCAGCCTTCACGATACGCATAGAAGCATCCATAAAATAATAGAAGATAGGACTCCAAGTTTCAGCCTTGTCTGTTTCAACAGACTCTTTCAACCAACCATAAGCTTGCTTTAAATCGGGTTTCGGTGCATAAGTCAAGTAATCGATAGCCTTACGTCCCAAAGCACCGGCTACAGAGTAAGTCAGCTTGGTACCCTTGGAAGCAAATTCGGGCATGTACTTCATCTTCAAGTCATGCACTTCCATCAATTCATTGAAATATTTCTGATATTCAGCAGAATTACGATCCTTGATAGGCTTCATCAAACCAGCCAGAATATCTTCTGCATCCGTAAAGGTATAAAATCTCAGTGTAGGACAATCCTTCAACACTTCCATACAGGGAGCATAGGCATCTTTCCAGTTCTTCGCCTTAGCAGCTTCGTGAGAAATACTACTGTTGGCTTTACAGTCATTTTGTGCGTAAGCGCCGGTCGCTCCACCAGCAAGGAGCAATACAGCTACAAGCGTCTTAATTTTCATTGTATTCAAATTTTTAGTTGTTATGTTTCAATGTCCAAATACCTTAATCCACTTTCCGTTTGAAGAACCAGCGTTCGTTGAATGTCACACCGACGACAAGCCTCAATGTATTTTCATCGACAAAGGTCACTTTCGATCCGTGGGTCTTCGCATACTGTGCTGTCACGCTCAACACGGAGCGGGTACGCGGTATCGGAAGACCAAAACCGGCAGATACTCCAAATTCCTTTGCGGCACGTTCACCTTCTATCTTATAGTAAGGAAGCGAATAATAGGCTCCCAAACGATATTTGACATGAGCGAAGTAGCTACGTCCTATCAGATTAGGGATGTATTCAGCTCCTATTCCGATACGCATTCTGGAACAAAACGCATCGGCATTGTTCATATAGCTTACTTTGTTCCATTCCTGCAACAGGAAGTCGGCTCCCACCGTCAGACGTTTGTCATATACATAAGCCAAGCCAGCACCGATAGACAACGGAATACCATAAGTTGCCACACTGTCGCGCGAAGTATAAGTAGCTCCGGTTGTAGAATTACCTACCGCTTCGCTAATCGAGGTCTTACCTCCCAAATCGTGTTTGGGAGAGAACACGGCTCCAAATGTCAACGCATTCTTCTTTCCCCAGGTTTGCGTATACTGTACGCCAAAATCGAGCTTATAGCTTTTCCAAACAGCGTCCAACGTTTTCTGATAAGGAAACTTATTGGCGTCCGAGGGGAATGTCAGGTACGAAGTCCGTGCTATATCTCCCCAAAGATACGAAATATTTGCACCAACAGAAAGATTTTTAAATATTTTAAATCCTAATCCGACATAAGCCTGATGCAAGCCTCCTTCGCCAGAGTAGGTCACAGAGCTGGAATTAGAAGAATTCTCAGTATCTTCTCTATATTCTCCCATGCTATAACCCACATTCGAAAAAGGAATCAAACCCAAGCTCATACCACACCAGCGAGCCAATCTGAACTGCATGGTAATATAATCGAAGCTGGAATTTTTGGCATTCTGTTTCAGCGTACCGTCACTGAAGTTCGTGTTTTGCAACGAAACTGCTCCATCAAAAATAAATGTCAAGGAATCAACCGCCGTATAGGAAGCCGGATTGGCAAAGTTCACCTGCGTACCGTCGCGCAAGCCATAGGCCACTCCGCCCATTGCCTTGCTATTACTCGACCCCTGGTCTGCCAGATGCCCGTATCCATACCTTGTATAAGGTGAGTTTGTATTATTTTGGGCCATTACTCCCCCGCAAAACAAGCTGAGCACAAGCGCCAAGAGTGTCTGTTTATATCTCGTCATTATTGTATATCAATATTCGGTTTAATCCTTTCAACACTAAAAATCTGTCTGCAAAGATGATACTTTTTAAGTTTGTATCAAAAGAAAATTCGTCGCCCCCCGTTAAAAAAACCAAAAGTTCAGGATATTTATCTTTCATTGCACGGATGTAGCCTGCCATTTCGTATTCAATACCCTTCAACACTCCTGCACGGATGGCCGTCTCTGTATCCTTTCCCATCGGGAGCAAGCGCCCCTCGGCCTCGACAAGAGGAAGGCGCCCTGTATAGTGGTTCAGAGCCCTGAAACGCATCTGTAGGCCGGGCGAAATATTTCCGCCATGATATCGGCCGGCCGCATCCACAAATTCATACGTGATACACGTGCCGGCATCTATTACCAGAATATCCCTACCAGGGAATCGCTCAGCAGCGCCCACCACAGCCGCCATACGGTCGTAGCCCAACGTGCGGGGCGTTTCATAAAGGTTCTCCACAGGGAGAGGGGTATCAGCACCCAGCCTCAACAGGGGGCAGGGCAATTCAGCCAAACGGGCTTCTGCCTCGTCTGTCAGGTCGATAACCGTAGCCACAATAGCCTTTTCGATGGGATAGCGGCGGCAGACATCAGGTAGCGCCTCCAGCGTGAAGTTGGAGTCGTAGACCACATCCTTCAAATCTGCCCCCTCAAAAAGGGCAATTTTGGCCACCGTATTCCCTATGTCAATAATCAAATTCACTGCTATCACTTTTTTGCGGGTGCAAAGATACGACTTTATTCCATTATTTCGTATATCATAAAGCATTGCGTTCGTAGGAAGAAAGCACCGTTTTCCACCTGACAAAACGGCCTTTTCCGCACAAATAGTCACAGACGCCCCTGCAAGACAAGCAAATCGCCCTGACGCAAGGGATATTTTCAGAGGAAAGACAGACTTTCTTGTGACAAAACAAAAAAGTTGGCGACAGATAAAGAAAATATCAACCTTATTATTTATCTTTGTTAGCTTAATAAAGTTAGCAATTAACAAGACTACCAATATGAAAGATTTCTTCAAATTTACCTTCGCGACCGTCACGGGTATCATCCTGTCCTGCGTCGTGCTGTTCTTTGGAGGCATGCTGATACTGTTCAGCGCCCTGGCCTCATCCGAAGCCGAAACACAAGTAAGCTCCAACTCCGTCATGATGCTCGAGCTGAAAGGCGAACTGAGAGAAAGAAACGAGGCGATGCCTTACGAGACATTGTTCAGTGACGATTATCAAGTATATGGATTAGACGACATTCTCTCCTCCATCCGCAAGGCCAAGGAAAATGAAAACATCAAAGGTATCTACCTGCAGCTCAGCTACCTGACCGCCGGCTATGCCGCCATTGAGGAGATACGCAACACGCTACTCGACTTCAAGGAAAGCGGCAAGTTCATCGTGGCCTATGCCGACAACTACCAGCAGAGCCTGTACTACCTGGCCAGCGTAGCCGACAAGGTGCTGATGAATCCCAAAGGTTCGCTCGAATGGCGAGGCATCGCCTTGACTCCCATCTTCTACAAGGACTTGCTCGAAAAGATAGGCGTCGAGATGCAGATTTTCAAAGTGGGTACCTACAAGTCGGCCGTCGAGCCCTTCATCGCCACCGAAATGAGCCCTGCCAACCGTGAACAGGTGACGGCCTACATCAACTCTGTATGGGGCGCAGTGACCAAGGCCGTATCCGAGTCGCGCAACGTCAGCGTAGACAAGCTCAACCAGTATGCTGACAACATGATCATGTTTGAACCTTCGGAAGAAGCCGTGAAATGCGGCTTGGTGGACACCTTAATATATAAGAACGACGTACGCGACTACCTGAAGCCCCTGGCCGGCCTCGACAAGGACGACAACCTGCCCGTATTGGGATTGCAGGACATGGTGAACGTGCGCAAGAACCAGCCGAAGGACAAGAGCGGCAACATCGTGGCCGTATACTACGCCAGCGGCGAAATCGTCGACTACGAAAGTTCATCGTTCAGCGACCAACCTACCATCATCCCTTCCAAGGTCATCCGCGACCTGCGCCGCCTGCAGGAGAATGACGACGTAAAAGCCGTCGTGCTCCGCGTCAACTCGCCTGGCGGAAGCGCCTATGGCTCCGAACAGCTGTGGTATGCCGTTAGCCAACTGAAAAAAGAGAAGCCTGTCATCGTCTCCATGGGCGAATATGCCGCATCGGGCGGATATTACATGTCGTGCAATGCCGACACCATTGTGGCCGAGCCCACTACCCTGACAGGCTCCATCGGCATCTTCGGCATGTACCCCAACGTGAAGGGACTGACCGACAAGATAGGTCTTGACTTCGATGTAGTGAAGACCAACACATACGCCGACTTCGGCGCTACCGGCCGCCCCATGAACGAGGGTGAGAAGGCCCTGATGCAGAAGATGGTGAACCAAGGTTACGACCTCTTCCTGACCCGCTGCTCCGAAGGGCGCGGTATTGCCAAGGAGGAGCTGGACAAGATTGCCCAAGGCCGCGTATGGACGGGCAGCACCGCCAAGGAGCTGGGCCTCGTCGACGAGCTGGGCGGATTGGACCGCGCCTTGGAGATTGCCTGCCAGAAAGCCGGCATCGATGCCTATACCGTCGTATCCTATCCGGCCAAGCAGACCTTCCTCGAGATGCTGATGAGCACCAATCCGGGCACTTACCTCAAATCGCGCTTCCTCAGCGGCAAGGCTGGCGAACTTTACCGCCAGTTCAGCATCCTGGAGAACTTCGACAAGCGCGACCGCATCCAGGCACGCCTGCCCTTCGAACTGAATGTAGAATAATACCGCTCCTGTACAGATGACAGAACGTACCGTCCCCATACACCGCTGGCTCCTCCCCCTCTCATGGATCTATGGAGGGGGAGTATGGCTCCGTAACAAGCTCTTCGACTGGAAGATTCTCCAGTCGAAGAGCTTTGACGTCCCTGTCATCTGCATCGGAAACCTGACCGTAGGCGGTACGGGCAAGACGCCTCACACGGAGTATCTGATACGATTGTTGCAACAGGCAGGACTGAACGTCGCCGTACTGAGCCGCGGCTACAAGCGCAAAAGCAAAGGCTATATACTGGCAGACGCCCATAGCAATGCCACCCAGATAGGCGATGAGCCCTATCAGATGAAAGAGAAATTCCCTCAGGCACGTATAGCGGTCGATGTCGACCGCCGCCATGGCATCAGCCAACTGCTGGAGCTGGACAATCCCCGCCCCGACGTCATTCTGCTGGACGATGCCTTCCAGCACCGCTACGTGCAGGCAGGCCTGAACATTCTGCTGACCGACTACAACCGCCTGTTCACCGAAGACAGCCTGCTGCCCGCAGGACGGTTGCGCGAACCCGCCTCGGGCAAGACCCGTGCACAGATAATCATCGTCACCAAGTGTCCGCAAGACATCAAGCCGATCGACTTCAATATCACAGGGAAACAGCTTAGCCTGTATCCCTTCCAACAACTTTACTTCACACGTATACGTTATGGCATGCCTGTAGCCGTATTTCCACAAGCCATGGCCGACCGTCCCTTGTCCAAAGTACTGAGCGGTGAGGAGCATGTACTCCTCGTCACCGGCATCGCATCACCACAACCGCTCGTCGAAGAAGTAAAACTCTACGCCAAAAGCCTCAGACAGTTCTCCTTCTCCGACCATCACGACTTCAACGAGAAAGACCTGAGGCTCATCGAAAAAGAATTTTCACAAATGGAGGGATGCCAGCGTCTCATCATCACAACCGAGAAAGACGCGGCACGGCTCAAGGCCCATCCAGCATTGAGCGAAGATCTGAAGCCCTACATTTACGCCATCCCCATCGAAGTGGAAATCCTATTGAACCAACAAGAATCCTTTAACCAAAACATTATTGGCTATGTTAGAAAAAATTCAAGAAACAGCAGCTTACCTCAAAAGTAAGATGCACACGCAACCCGAAACAGCTATTATCCTTGGCACCGGTTTGGGAAGCCTGGCCGGCGAAATCACCGAGAAGTATGAAATAAAGTACGAGGATATCCCCAACTTTCCCGTCTCGACCGTCGAAGGGCATAGCGGAAAGCTCATCTTCGGCAAGCTGGGCAACAAGGACATCATGGCCATGCAGGGCCGCTTCCACTACTACGAAGGCTATTCGATGAAGGAAGTGACCTTCCCCGTCCGTGTCATGCGCGAACTGGGTATCAAGACACTGTTCGTGTCCAACGCCAGCGGTGGCACCAACCCAGCCTTTGAAATTGGCGACTTGATGATTATTACCGACCACATCAACTATTTCCCCGAACATCCTCTGCGCGGCAAGAACATCCCCTACGGTCCCCGCTTCCCGGACATGAGCGAAGCCTACGACAAGGAGCTCATCCGCAAGGCCGACGCCATTGCCGCCGAAAAAGGCATCAAGGTGCAACACGGCGTTTACCTGGGCACACAGGGTCCGACGTTCGAAACGCCTGCCGAATACAAACTCTTCCACATCCTGGGCGCCGACGCCGTTGGCATGTCCACCGTACCCGAAGTCATCGTGGCCAACCATTGCGGCATCAAGGTCTTCGGCGTATCAGTCATCACCGACCTGGGTGTAGAGGGCAAGATTGTAGAAGTGTCGCACGAAGAGGTTCAGAAGGCAGCCGACGCCGCCCAACCCCGCATGACCGAAATCATGCGCGAACTCATCAACCGTGCTTGAGACAAACGATATTTGATATTATAAACAAGTAAAGATGAGAACAGAAATAGCTACCCTCGGCGAGTTTGGCCTCATAGACCATCTGACCGAAGGTATCCAACCTAAAAACGAATCGACCCGCTACGGCATCGGCGACGATGCCGCCGTACTCTCCTATCCTGCCGACAAGGAAGTGCTGGTCACCACCGACCTCCTGCTCGAAGGCGTACACTTCGACCTGACCTACGTGCCTCTGAAGCACCTGGGCTACAAGGCCGCCGTGGTCAACTTCTCCGACATTTACGCCATGAACGGCACTCCCAAACAGATTACCGTCTCATTGGGACTGTCCAAACGCTTCTGCGTGGAAGATATGGAGGAACTGTATGCCGGCATCCGTCTGGCTTGCGAGGCCTACAATGTGGACATCGTGGGTGGTGACACCTGCTCGTCCTACACAGGCCTCACCATCAGTATTACCTGTATCGGCGAAGGTGAAAAAGGCAAAACCGTCTATCGCAACGGCGCCAAGGAAACCGACTTGATATGCGTTAGCGGAGATTTGGGTGCGGCCTATATGGGTCTCCAGCTGTTGGAGCGCGAGAAGGCCGTACTGAAAGGTACCGACAAGGACGTACAGCCCGACTTCGCCGGCAAGGAATACCTGCTGGAGCGCCAACTCAAGCCCGAAGCCCGCAAAGACATCATCGAGCGGTTGCGCAAGGCAGGCATACAACCCACAGCCATGATGGACATCTCCGACGGCCTCTCGTCCGAACTGATGCACATCTGCTCGCAAAGCAAGGTAGGTTGCCGCGTTTACGAAGAACACATCCCCATCGACTACCAAACGGCAGTCATGGCCGAAGAGTTCAATATGAACCTAACTACCTGTGCACTGAACGGAGGCGAAGACTACGAATTGTTGTTTACTGTGCCCATCGCCGACCACGAAAAAGTGGCTGACATGGAAGGCGTCAAGCTGATAGGACACATCACCAAACCCGAGCTGGGTTGTGCCCTCATTACCCGTGACGGTCAGGAGTTCGAATTGAAAGCCCAAGGATGGAATCCTCTAAAAAATGATGGAAACACGACTGAACCTGCCGAATAAGGAAAACAACAAGAAGATAATTTAAAAAAGATTCATTCATTAAGCACTGGTTATAAGGAAGTTACTCCTAAACCAGTGTTTTTTATTCGCTCACCGCTTGCAGAATCCAAATTTTTCACTACCTTTGCAACCGCAAATCAAAAGCAATGGTGTCATAGCTCAGTTGGTAGAGCAAAGGACTGAAAATCCTTGTGTCCCCGGTTCGATTCCTGGTGACACCACATAAAAGAAGCGACCAAATAATTGGCCGCTTCTTTTTGGTTTAAACCAATTCCTCAAGACTCGCCATAATAAGCCGATGAGGATAAGCGGAAAGCTCTGCATACGTCGTAACACCATGGGTGACACCTCCAAAGCTAACATCGGCCGCCTGAGCCGTCTCGGCATCAACCACACTATCGCCCACATAAAGCACATCTTCCTTACGGACATGCAAGCGATCCAAAGCTATCAATACGCCTTCAGGCGAAGGTTTGGCAGCCGAGACATCTTCACCACCGACAATAAGGTCGAACACATCGTCCAATCCTTTGACCACGAGCAGCTCACGGATGCGATAGCGAAACTTCGTAGAGATGATACCCAATTGTGCACCACCCGCCTTCAGCCGACGAAGCACGCCTTCCACTTCGGGGAAGAGCACCGTATTGGACGTCATATAGACATCAGCTTCCTTCACGTACTCACGACGAAATTCGGCCAGGCAGGCAACATCCGTCACGCCAGTCAATAGAGAAAAAGACTCTTCCAACGTCTTGCCAATGGTGCGCTTGATGTCATCATCCGTAGGCGAAGTGTAGCCATGACAGTCGAGCACATGGCGGAAACAAGTGACGATGCCTCGCGACGAGTCGGCCAGCGTGTAATCGAAGTCGAAAAGATAAACCTTGTATTCCATAGTGTTTTAACAGCTTGATTATTGCATATTAACAGCCATTTCCAATTGTTGGAGAGCTTTACGAAGCTGTTGGCGCGGACAACCTACATTGAGCCTCATGAAACCACGGCCGGGCTCGCCAAACATAGTGCCCGAATTCAGTGCCAGACGGGCCTTGTCGGCAAACAAATGCTCCAGCTCCTCTTGGCTAAGCCCCAAAGCACGACAATCGAGAAACACGAGATAGGAAGCCTGTGGGCGTATCATGCCGATGGAAGGGATATGCTCCTTCAGGTAAGCTTCGGTGAAGTCTATATTGCCCTGAATGTAAGCCAGCATCTGCTCCAGCCATTCCTCGCCGTGCTCGAAAGCAGCCTTGCATCCAATGTAAGCAAGAAGATGCCCTTCACAAAATTCGCCCGCCTCCATAAAGGTTTGGAAGCGTTCGCGCAAAGTGTCGTCGGGCACGATGGCAAAGGAACTCTGAATACCAGGCATGTTGAACGTTTTGCTGGGCGCCATGAAGGTAACGCAATTGGAAGCAGCCGCCTCGCTTACCGAAGCAAAAGGATGGTGCTTATAGGGCGGCAAGGTGAGGTCGGCATGAATTTCGTCGGAGATGACCAACGTACCGCTTTCCTTGCAGATGTCGGCTATTTGACGAAGCTCGTCCACCGTCCACACACGCCCGCCAGGGTTGTGAGGATTGCAGAGAATGAGTGCCTTGCATCCCTGCACGTCGCGACGCAGGCGGTCGAAGTCGATATGATAGTGCCCGTCGCGCAAGTCGAGCGGCGAACGCACGACCTCGCGCTTCAGCCGTTCGGTAACAAGGAAGAAGGGATGGTAGACGGGCGTCATTACCAGCACACGGTCGCCCGGCTGCGTAAAGCAGAGCAGGGCAAAAGCCTGGGCACGCACGATACCCGGCACAAACGTCAGCCAATCGGGGCGTACCTCCCACTGATGGCGCTTCTGCAACCAGCGGCAAATGGTGGTGTCCCAACCTTCACAAGCCGAGGTATATCCCAACACTTCGTGCTCCAGCCTATGGCGCAAGGCATCCATCACAAAAGGCGGCGTACGAAAATCCATATCGGCCACCCACATAGCCGTCAGGTCGTTGCGCCCCCAAACGTTCTTCATACCGTCCCACTTCACCGAATCGGTGCCGCGACGATCTATTACTTCATCGAAATTATATTGCATTTCCTTTTGATTTATAAGGTTTCACTTCTTTATTCCATCTATCACTTATCCGTAAAACTATGTTTTCTTGATGGGAAAGCATCGTTTTATCGAGAAGAAAACAGTGCTTTCCACTCTGCCCGCCAAAGCGTGCCCTGACCGAAGCCAATCTTCCGTCAGATGGGGAACCAGACGAACACCGCCACATCCCACACTGCATGCGACACGATGATAGCCCACATACGTCGCGGATACAAGCGGTAAAGTCCGCCCCACACCACGCCTGCCACCAGTGCCGCCATCACGAGCATGAAGTTGCACGAAGCAGCATGCACCAACGCGTAAACCAACGTCGTCACCACAAAGCCGGCATTAGGAGTCCAACGCCGCGAAAGCGTGCGTTGCACATATCCACGCCAAAAGATTTCTTCGGCAGGGCCTATCAATACCAGCATCAAGACGGAGAGCAACCAGGGCGACGCTCCCTCCTTCATGCCATAAATCAAGTTGACCTGAGGGCGGGCGAAGTCGAAAAGCCACGTAGACACTTTATCGCCCGTCCAGAAGATGCCCCACAAAGCCGCGGCAATGACTATGCCCAGCAACAGATTCGTCCAGCTACTATCGGCCTCACGCCGCCAACCTGCATCGAAACGAAGGGACAAGACGGAGAGCGTCAGAGCCGAAAGAGACATCATCAGCCAAAAGTTGACATGCGGCGCCGTCAGAGGCGAGAACATGACCGACCACAACACGGCGGCCAGCACGATGGACAGGACCAATCTTTTCATGAGAATGCACGGGCTAAAACGAACGACAAGGCAAAAAGCAGGCTAAACAATAACTGGAGCTTGGCCGTCAGCTCGTCGAGGCGAGAGATGCCCTCCATGCCACACATCGAGTAAGAAGCCATCAGACGCACATTGCCCACGGCAGGTATCAGCGCAGGAAGCACCAACAGGCTCCACCAAGGAAAAACTCCTGTGGCGGCACAGCCGATGATCCACACGAAGGGGAGCAACACTTCCAGATAATAAACCAGCATGGACGTCCGTGCACCCACCGTCATGGCCAGGGTACGGATATCGGCCCGCACGTCGGTTTCGATGTCGCGCGTGTTGTTGGCGTGCAGGATAGCTACGGTGATGAGCCCCACAGGGACACCTGCCCACATCGTCGACCAATCCATCGTACCCGTCGCCACATAGGCCGTGCCCAGCATGGGCAGCAGGGCATAGGCCACGAAGATAACCACGTCGCCCAGCGCACGATACTTCAACGCCGGATAGAGCAGCGTACAAGCCGCTCCGCCGATACCTATATATAACAGAGGAAGCCCTGTCCGAAGCATCAATCCGACACCTGCTATCAGCGCCACCACGAGCAGCGAGAGCGAAAGGCGGAAAATCTCCTGCGGACGGAAGAGGCCGCCTGTCAGCGTACGCACGCCATGGGTGTCTTCGCGATCCACGTGGTGCTTGTAGTCGAAATAGTCGCTCCACGTATTGCCTGCGGCATGAAACACGATGATGTTGAGCAACGCCCATACACCGTTTGTCCAGTTTACGTCTTGTTGCATCCAATAGAGATAAGCCAACGTCACCGCCACAGGCATAGCCGAGGCAGGAAACGACCAGGGCCGAACGGCCACCAGCCAATCTTTCAAAACATGTTTCTTCATATACAAAAACTTGTTATAGGTTAGGGGGTACAAATGTACGAAATATCTTCGCCATTTCCTGAAAAAGGAAAGAGAATGCACTAGATTATTCCGCCTAAAATCTTTAATTTTGTGCCCCAGATAAAGAATTGAACGCAATGACCAAAGCTCTGTTTTTCGACATCGACGGAACGCTCGTCAGCTTCCGCACCCACGAGATACCCGCCTCGGCCGTCGAGGCATTGTCGGCCGCCAAGGCCAAAGGCCACCGCATCTTCATCGCTACCGGCCGTCCGCGCGTCATCATCAACAACCTGGGTCCCTTGCAGGAACGAGGACTGATAGACGGTTATGTCACGATGAACGGCGCCTATTGCTTCGTGGGCGACCAAGTGATCTACAAGAGCTCCATACCAGCCGACGACGTCCGCACGCTCACCGACTATTGTGCCCAGCGTAGCATCCCCTGCATCGTAGTGGGTGAACACACCATCTGCGTCTGCCAGCCCGACGAGCGCGTGCAACAGATCTTCCACGAACACTTGCGTGTCACGACACCCCTCCCCGACACACCTCTCCATGAGGCTATCGACGGCAAGGAAATCTTCCAGCTGACACCCTTCCTTGACGAGACACAAGAGGCGGAAGTAGTGCCTTCCCTCACCCATTGCGAGATGGGCCGCTGGCATCCGGCCTTTGTCGATGTCACCGCTCGCGGCAACACCAAGCAACGGGGTATCGACGAGATCATCCGCCACTTCGGCATTCGCCTCAAAGACACCATTGCTTTCGGCGACGGAGGTAACGACATTTCCATGCTTCGCCATGCGGGTATCGGCATCGCCATGGGTAACGCCCGTGACGAAGTGAAGGCCGCCGCCCGCTACGTCACCGATACAGTGGACGAAGACGGTATAGCGAAAGCCATTCAGAAATGGATAATGGAGAATGGATAAAGCCTTCCTCCCCGACACCAGCAACCGTGAGTTTCAGGACGCCCTGAACCTCGTGAAGTACACCCGCCAGTCGCTCTTCCTGACGGGGAAGGCCGGTACGGGCAAATCGACCTTCCTGCGCTACGTCTGCGACAACGTACGCAAGAAACACGTCGTGCTAGCCCCCACAGGCATCGCCGCCATCAACGCGGGCGGAAGTACCCTGCATAGCTTTTTCAAGCTACCCTTCCACCCCCTGCTGCCCGACGATCCCAACCTGAGCCTGCAGAAGGGACGCATCCACGAGTTCTTCAAGTACACCAAGCCCCACCGCAAGCTGCTCGAGGAGCTGGAGCTGGTCATCATCGACGAGATTTCGATGGTGCGGGCCGACATCATCGATGCCGTCGACCGCATCCTGCGCGTCTATAGCCACAACCTTCGCGAACCCTTCGGCGGCAAGCAGCTGCTGCTCGTGGGCGATGTCTTCCAGCTGGAGCCTGTGGTGAAGGCTGACGAGCGCGACATCCTGAACCGCTTCTACCCCACGCCCTATTTCTTCTCGGCCCGTGTATTCAGCCAGATAGAACTGGTATCGGTCGAATTGCAGAAGGTGTATCGCCAGAGCGACCCGCAATTCATCGGCGTGCTGGACCACATCCGCAACAACACCGCCGGCTCCGCTGACCTCCAGCTGCTCAACACCCGCTACACCACAGCCACCGAGCCCGCCGACGCCGACGACCTCTACATCACCCTGGCCACCCGCCGCGACAACGTAGACTACATCAACGAGCGCCACCTCAAGGAGCTGCCCGGCCAGCCCGAAAGCTTCCTCGGAGAAGTGCACGGCGACTTTCCCGAAAGCAGCCTGCCCACCTCGCAGGAACTGGTACTAAAGCCTGGCGCACAAGTCATCTTCATCAAGAATGACTACGAACGCCGGTGGGTGAACGGCACCATCGGCGTGGTGAGCGGCTTCGACCTCGACGGCGAGACGCTCTACATCACCACCGACGACGGCCGTGCCTGCGACGTACGCCGCGAGACATGGCGCAACATCCGCTACACCTACAATGAAGAGAAGAAGCAGATCGAGGAAGAAGAACTGGGCACGTTCACCCAGTTTCCCGTCCGTCTGGCGTGGGCCATCACCGTCCACAAGAGCCAGGGACTGACGTTCAGCCGCGTAGTCATCGACTTCACGGGCGGTGTCTTCGCAGGCGGGCAAACCTACGTGGCCCTGAGCCGATGTACCTCGCTCGAAGGTATCCGCCTAAGAAAGCCCGTCAGCCGTGTCGATGTCTTTGTCCGCCCCGAAATTGTACAATTCGCCGAACGCTTCAACAACCGCCAGGCCATCGACCGCGCCCTGAAGCAGGCACAGGCCGACGTGCAATATGCTGCCGCAACCAAGGCTTTCGACCGTGGCGACTTCGATACCTTCCTCACGGAGTTCTTCAAGGCCATCCACTCGCGCTACGACATCGAGCGCCCCGTCGCCCAGCGCCTCATCCGCCGCAAGCTGAACATCATCAACCGCCTGCGCGAAGAAAACCGTGCCCTGCGTACCGCCGCACTCGAAAAGGAGAAGACCCTCGTGAAATATGCCCGCGAATACATCAACATGGGCGACGAATGCCTGAAGCACGACATGAAGGAAGCTGCCTTGCGCAACTATGAGAAAGCCGTGGCCCTCTGCCCCAAGTTCAAGGAAGCGTGGAAAAAAATCAAGAAACTGGATAAGGAAATGCGGAAAGAATAAACGCAAAGAGGGGAAAAATAACTACATTTGCGTAACCATTATTGCCAAAAGTCATGCTACTGAAACTCTACAACAAGAACAACAACCCCGCCGACCTGCAACGCGTGGTCGACCTGCTGAACGACGGCGGCCTCATCATCTATCCTACCGACACCATGTATGCCATCGGATGCCACGGCCTGAAGGAACGTGCCATCGAGCGCATCTGCCGTCTAAAGGACATCGATCCCAAGAAGAACAACCTCTCCATTATCTGCTACGACTTGAGCAGCATCAGCGAGTACGCCAAGGTGGACAACGCCACCTTCAAGCTGATGAAGCGCAATCTGCCCGGCCCGTTCACCTTCATCCTGAACGGCACTACACGCCTACCCAAAATCTTCCGCAACCGCAAGGAAGTAGGCATCCGCATGCCCGACAACCCCATTATCCGTGAGATTGCACGCCTACTGGATGCACCCATTATGACCACTACCCTGCCTCACGACGAAGATGAAGACATCGAATACGTCACCGACCCCGAACTGATTGACGAGAAATGGGGCGACACGGTGGACCTCATCATTGACGGCGGTATCGGAAACATGGAAGGTTCTACGGTAGTGGATTGTACGCAGGGCGAGGCGGAAATCATACGCCAGGGAGCCGGATGGCTGGAGGAAGGATAAAAAATGAAGAATGAAGAATATTGGCTTCGCCTCCGAATGAAGAATTATTCCGTACGCTGGGAAATTCTTCATTCTTAATTCTTCATTCTTCATTTAAAAAGTTTTACTTCAAAAGTGACTCTGGATCCAAGTGGTCGGCCTCGATATCCTTGAAGTAGCGGTACGTACCCACCTTCAGTTCATCAGTAGCGGCATCGTCGCAGATAATGATACCCTTCTCGTGCATCTGAAGAGCACTGATAGTCCACATCTGCATTACAGGGCCTTCTACGGCATGATACAGGGCGCGTGCCTTGTTGTGGCCATTTACAATGATCATCACTTCCTTGGCGCTGAGTACAGTGCCTACACCTACGGTCAAAGCCGTCTTGGGCACCTTGTTCACATCGTTGTCGAAGAAGCGTGAATTGGCAATGATGGTATCCGTAGTCAGCGTCTTCTGGCGGGTACGAGACGAAAGGGAAGAACCCGGCTCGTTGAAGGCGATGTGACCATCAGGACCAATACCACCCATGAAGAGATCAATACCACCGTACGACTTGATTTTCTCCTCGTAGCGAGCACATTCGGCGTCGAGGTCGGCAGCGTTGCCGTTCAGTATGTTGGTATTCTCCGGCTTGATGTCGATGTGGCTGAAGAAGTTGTTCCACATGAAAGAATAGTAGCTTTCGGGGTGTTCCTTCGGCAGGCCTACATATTCGTCCATGTTGAAAGTAACAACGTTCTGGAAGGAAACGAGTCCCTTCTTGTTCAGGTCAATCAGCTCCTTGTACATGCCCAGGGGTGAAGAACCTGTGGGGCATCCCAATACAAAGGGTTTCTCCGCCGTAGGATTGGCGGCCTTGATCTTCGCAGCTACATAGTGAGCTGCCCACTTCGATACGGATTGGTAATCCGGCTGAATGATTAGTCTCATGTCTGATTAATTTATAAGGTTAGTAATATTTATTTCCGATCCTTCTTCAGGCGGTCGGCCATGGCGCGAGCCAGGTTCTCACACTGCTCGTAGGTAATTTCCTTCATGGCTTGCTTCATTTCTACAGGGTCGCCCACAATTTCCAGCTTGCTCTTTTCGGCAAACTCAGCGATACGCTTCACGGCTGCACCTGCCCACGTAAACGAACCGAACCAGCCCAGATAGCGTCCCTTCACTTCGCGCACCAGTATCTTGGAAAGGAGCGAATCCACTTCGGGATAAATCTGGTTACTGTACGTGGGGCTGCCCACAATGAGGCCGCGATATTTGAAGATATCTTTCAATATGTACGAAGGATTACTCTTGCTTACGTTGTGCATCACAATGTTCTTGATACCTTGGGCAGACAGCTCGGCGGCAATAGCTTCGGCCATCTGCTCCGTATTGCCATACATGCTGCCGTAGGCGATGACCACACCTTCCTCGGCCTCGTAGCGGCTCAGGCGGTCGTAAACGCCTACCACGCGGGCAATGTTCTCCGTCCACACCGGCCCGTGGGTTGAACAGATGGTCGTAATGGGCAGGTGTCCCAGCTTGGCCAGTGCCTTCTGCACGGGGTTGCCATACTTACCCACGATGTTGGAGTAGTAACGCACCATTTCCTCCCAGTACTTGTCCAAGTTGATGCGTGTGTCGAGGAAGCCGCCATCCAGCGTGCCGAAGCAGCCGAAAGCGTCGCCGGCAAAGAGGATGCCGTCGGTTTCGTCGAAAGTCATCATCGTCTCGGGCCAGTGTACCATCGGTGTCAGGTAAAATTTCAGTTTATGGTGGCCCAGGTCGAGCATCGACTCGTCTTTCACCTCGTAGCGGTCGCCCGTCACGCCATAATAGCCCTCGATCATGCCGAAGGTCTGCTTGTTGCCCACGATGACAATGTCGGGGTAGTGCTGCTTGATAAGGCGGATAGATCCCGAGTGGTCGGGCTCCATGTGGTTGATGATGAGGTATTGGATAGGGCGGTCGCCAATGATGCAACGGATTTTGCGCAGATACGTCTCGAAGAAGCACGCGTCCACGGTGTCCACCAGCGCCACGATGTCGTCGTCTATCAGATACGAGTTATAAGAAACGCCGTAGGGCAAAGGCCACATTCCTTCGAAAAGGTGTTTGTTACGGTCGTTCACTCCCACGTAATGTACTTTTCCTTTAATCAATGTTTTCTGATTCATACTTTGATAGTCTTATTTGGATTCATTCCAGTCATGATACGTGGTGCAAAAATACAATATTTTTATTGATTATACAACTTTCCCTGCCAGGCGTCCAGTTCTTTCATTCTTTTTTGCAGGCGGTGGTTGAATTCGTAGTTCTTCAGCCCCCAATCGGGTGCGATGAGCAGCTCCTTGGGCGACTGGGACACAAAACGCTCCAGCACCAGGTCAGGGCGCAGACGCTGGATGTAATCCACCACCAGAGCGATGTATTCGTCCACGTCGTCGAACAGGTGGAAGTCTTCGGGCCGCTCCTCGTACTCGCGCGCCATGCGGGTACCGCGTATCAGTTGCAACTGGTGCAGCTTCAGGGTATCGAGTGGCAGACGCGAGATATCCGCCGCCTGCCCCAACATGTCCTCGCGCGACTCGCCAGGCAGCCCCAGGATGACGTGTCCGCCTACGGGCAGCCCGCGGGCGGCCGTACGCTCCACGGCGTCCATCGCCGCCTGCCACGTGTGTCCACGGTTGATGCGGCGCAGGGTGCGGTCCAGTGTACTCTCGATGCCATACTCCACCAGCACGAATGTCCCCTTGGCCAGCGTCTCCAGGTAGTCCAGCAGGGCGTCGGGCATACAGTCGGGGCGCGTACCGATGACCAGCCCCACCACGTCGTCCACTGCCAGTGCCTCCTCGTACTTGCGCTTCAGCGCCTCCAGCTCGCCATACGTATTGGTGTAGGCCTGGAAGTAAGCCAGGTACTTCATTTCGGGGTACTTGTGCGCAAAGAAGCGTTTCCCTTCCTCCAACTGCACAGCCACTGTCTTCTCTGTACGGCAATATTCGGGGTTGAACGTCTGGTTGTTGCAATACGTACATCCTCCGTAACCCACCGTTCCGTCACGGTTGGGGCACGTGAATCCCGCATTAAGCGAAATCTTCTGCACTTTGCCGGGGAAAAAGCGCTTCAGAAAAGTCGGGAAATCGTTGTAAAGTGTTCTTGTCTCCATTGCCATCCCAAAGATACTCAAAAGCTGGCGAATTACCAAGAGCACAAGCATCATTTCAGGGCATCTGCAATCAACAAAATACTTAACAGTCTGAAAAACTGAAACATACAACGATTCAAGAAGAACAGGATGTGTTGCTCTTTGGAGATTGGAAAGAAACGAAAACGTGACAGTGTGACAATTGTGACAAATGACAATTAGTAAAATCGACTTTTTAACCTGAATCGGGAAGAGAGTGTTAAATATTTTAATACTATATATATTATATATAAATATATAATATATATAGTATTAATTTTCTATTTCCCGTTTTTCTGTGACAGATTTACTAATTGTCATTTGTCACAATTGTCACACGTCACGCTTTTATCTACTATTTCCCAAGCCAATAAACGCTTTCCTGAAAGTATAGCCACAAGAACCGTGCAGACATAAAAAACAAAGCGAAGTGCAACACCAAATCCACAGCACACGCACGCTGCGCTGCCAATCGGAAAGCACCGCTTTGTACGCACGAAAGTATCGTTTTCCTCCCTGCAAATCAACGCATTAGTTTTATTAACACGAAATCTGATTTTCGTTAACAGATTTTTAGGACATACAAATACCCCGTTTTTGGCCGCCTGAAGAAGATGGCATACCTTTGCTTCTGCCAACAGGGAAAGAGGGGGATGAGCGGCAGACGACGGGGGCCTGCCACTCATCCGATAGATAATAAAGTTTACTTTTTCTGCGCCTTTTCGGCCTGAAGCTTCTCTTCGATGGGGTCCTGATACTGGGCCTGAAGCTTCTTCAGCTCGGCACGGAGGTCTTCCGTCACCTGCTCGTAGCCAGGCTGGCCGTAAAGGTTGTGCATCTCAGTGGGGTCTTCCTGCAGGTCGTAAAGTTCCCACTCGTCGATGTCATTGTAGAAGTGGATGAGCTTGTAGCGCTCGGTGCGCACGCCATAGTGGCGCTTCACCATGTGCTCAGCCGGATACTCGTAAAAGTGGTAATAGAGCGACTTGCGCCAGTCGGCCGGCTTTTCGCCGCGGAGCAGGGGCAGCAGGGAAACGCCTTGGATATCGCCGGGGATGGGCGCTCCGGCCAGGTCGAGGAAGGTAGGCGCATAATCGATGTTCTGAACCAGTTGCGGGATGTCGCCACGGGTCTGGAAGTCTTTGGGCAGACGCATCACGAGCGGCGTGCGCATGGACTCCTCGTACATGAAACGCTTGTCGAACCAGCCGTGCTCGCCCATGTAGAAGCCCTGGTCGGAGGTATAGACCACGAGGGTATTGTCCAGCAAGCCTTTCTCCTGCAGGTAGTCGAGCACACGGCCCACATTGTCGTCGAGCGACTTCACTACCTTGGCATAGTCGCGCATGTAGCGCTGGTACTTCCATTCGGCCAGGTCGCGTCCCTGCGGGTTCTTCTTGTAGAACTCCTCGATGATGGGCGCGTAGAAGGCGTCGTACTGGGCACGCTCTTCGGGCGTGAGGCGGCCTATAAAGGACTCGTAAGCCCCCTTGAGCGGTGACTTGAGGTCCTTGCGGTACATCTTCGTGTCGTACATGATGTCCATGTCCTTCCAGATGCTCATCTCCTGCGCGGCGGCGGCGGGACGGCCCTCGTAGTCGTCGTAGAAGTTGTCGGGCATGGGGAAGGTCTTGTCCTCATAGAGGGAGAGGTATTTCAGCTCGGGCAACCAATTGCGATGGATAGCCTTATGGTGGATGAAGAGGCAGAAGGGCTTGTTCTTGTCGCGCTGGTTCTCCATCCAGTCGATGCTCTTGTCGGTAATAAGGTTGGTCAGGTAGCCTTTCTCCTTGACGGTATCGTTCTGCATGGTAATGAAGCGCGGATTGTAATAGTCACCCTGGCCGGGCAAGATTTCCCAATAGTCGAAGCCGGTAGGCAAGCTTTCGAGGTGCCACTTGCCGACAATGGCCGTCTGGTAGCCCGCCTGTTGGAGCAGCTTGGGCATGGTCTGCTGGGAGCCGTCGAACACGCAGGTAGTGTTGTCTGTGAAGCCGTTGGCGTGGCTGTGCTTGCCCGTAATCATGCAGGCACGGCTGGGACCACTCAGCGAATTGGCCACAAAGCTGTTGGTGAAGCGCACACCATCGGCGGCGATGCGGTCGAGGTTGGGCGTTTCGATGTAGCGCTGGTCATAGCAGCTCATCATCTGCGCCGTGTGGTCGTCGGTCATGATGTAGACGATGTTGTAAGGCTTGGCCTCGGCCTTCTTCTGCGCAGAGCAGGAGGAAAGAAGAGGCAGTACGACCGCCGTGCCTGAAAGCGAGCACAGCAGGGAAGCGGGGAAGTTGAAATTCTTCATGCAAAGGTAAATTATTGGTTATAGACTTTCAGGTTGGTGATCTTGCTCTTGAACGAGCCGGCCTTCTTGAGCGGGAAGACGAGGGTGCGAACGTAGTTCATGGAGTCCTTGCCACCGTTGAAGTAGCGTTTCTGGATGTCCATCGTCTCGACGAGCTTGCCGTTGATGAGAAGCGAAGTGGAGCGATTGTCCCCCTTCACCTGCACGTTCAGCTTTTCGCCCGGATAGGGACGGAACTGGAAGGAGTTCAGATAGCCATCGCGTGCAAAGCCAAAACGTCCGCTAATGGGGTCGGCCAGGTAGAAGACTGCGTTATCCGAACGGAACAGCTCGGTACCGGGAGCCTCATCAGCTGCCTCGAGGTCGAAGCTGACGGTATAGCCGTAGCCAATCTCCTCGTGGGCGAGATTGGTATTTGGATGTACTTCGGCCACTTCATAAACCAGGCCTTCTGTGCGTCCGATACGTCCCAGTTGGTTGACGCCAGGAGCTTCGCTCAAGCCCTGACGCAGACGGTCGAAGTCAGCATAAGGTAAGTCGACCTGCGCATCCCAAGTCTTCGCAGCCAGTGTCTGCAAGGCGGGGAAGAGGCGATGGTGAATATCCTTGACGGAGATACCGTTGCCCACGTGGTCGTTCCATACGGCAAACATGCCGCCCAAGATAGCAGGATCTTTCTCCTCGAAGACAGCTTTAGCCACATGGGCAGGCGTCCACTTCTCATAGAGGTATTGAGTGTTCAGGTAGTCGTAGTAATAACCGGCAGCAGGCACGATGTAAACCAGCCCGTCAGGGATGCTGATGAGCTTATAACCCTGACGCACCATCTCCTTGGGGTCGGCATATCCGTTGTACCAGGCACTCATGATAACGTTCTCCGACTTGACGGGTGTTTCGCCGGCAGCATGAGTCAGAGCGCCCCATACGCAGGCCTGCTTGCCGTAGCTCTCCACCAGACGGATGTAATGGTCGGTAAAAGCACGGAACTTCTCGACTACGTCTTTCTTCTTATTGGAGTACTCGTCGGTACCGATGTGGACACGCGGGCCACGGAATACGGGTTTGTCACCTTCCAGATATTCCTTGAAGAGGCCGTCCATGAACTTGTAAGTCTCGGGATTGAACAGGTCGAGATGGTCCATACCATACTCCTGGCTACCTATCTCAGGCTTGTAATGGGTGAAAGCCAACGTATGGGCAGGCGCATCGATTTCGGGAATAATCTCTACGAAACGTGAAGCAGCCTCTTCCTGGAAGTCGATAAACTCGCGTTTGGTGTAGTAACCGTCGCGAGCGGTGAGGCCGGGATAGGTATCGCACTCCAGACGGAAAGCGGCGTAGGTGCGTCCCCAGTCGTGGCCAAAGAACTGCTTGAAGCCGTTGTCGTTGAGGTGTACCTGCAAGGTGTTCATCTTATAATAGGCCATCATCTTCACCAGGTCGCGCATATAGGACATGGGAATGAACTTGCGCCCACAATCCATCATGAAGCCGCGCATGGCGTAGTCGGGCCAGTCGCGCAACTGACCTTTCGGCAACTGATGGTTTTCTGTCTGCTCACTCATCTGGAGCAAAGTTCGCGTAGCCCAGTAGGCACCAACAGCCTCAGGGGCAGAGACGGTGACGTAGCGATCCGTACGGATAGCATAACCTTCTCGACCCAACTTCTTGTCTTTCTTCAGCGTAAAATAAATGTCACCAGCAGAAGGCTTGCCCTGAATTACTTCAAGAGTGAGTCCAAACATCTGCCCATAGTCGGCGGCAAAGGCTTCGGCCACTGAACGTAAGGCTTCCTGCGCATAAACGACACGCATATCAGCCGAAGGAGTAAAAACCCCTTCACTCCCCTTCCACTCTTTCAGTTCGGGAATAACAAAAGGTTTCTCATTCTGGGCATACAACCCCATCTGCACAAATAATGAAAATACAACAAGGCACAAAGCCTTCGAAACAAAACGGATTTTAATCATATAGAAATTGGTTAAAGTTAACAATACCAGCGGTCAAAGATAACCATTTTTCGCCAAACAAGCATCATCTTTATAAAAAGAAATACGGCCGACATCTATTCTCCTCGAAAAAGGAAGAAAGATATCGGCCGTAACCATTCTTTACAAAGGCTATCGACAAAGCGACATTACTCACGACGGCCCATAAAAATCATAATGTAGTAAATAAGCGTAGCCAACGAACCCAAAGCAGCCACTACATAGGTGTAGGCAGCAGAACGAAGGGCGTCTTCGGCCTTGTCGTGATTATAGGAATTGGTGATGCCGCTCGCACTGAGCCATACCAACGCCCTGCGGCTGGCATTGATTTCCACCGGCAGAGTGATGAAGCTGAACAGCGTGGTCACCGCAAAGAGGATGATACCTGCCAGCAGGAAGTTCGAATTGACATCCAGCAACAAGATACCGGCCAACAATACCCACGTCATGATGCTCGACGCGAACGAAACGACCGGCACCAGCTTGCTGCGCAGGGTGAGCGGCGCATAGGCACGGGCATGTTGCAAGGCGTGTCCGCACTCATGGGCAGCTACGGCGGCGGCCATGATACTGTTGCTGGAGTAAACGCTCTCGCTCAGGTTGACGGTCTTGTTGGCAGGGTTGTAGTGGTCGGTCAGATGACCGGGCGTACAAGTAACCTGCACATCATAGATGCCGTTGTCGTTGAGCATCTTACGAGCCACGTCGGCGCCTGTCATACCATTGCCTGTAGGTATTTGCGAGTATTTCTTGAACTTGTTTTGCAGGTTCATCTGCACCAACCAGCTCACAACGGCTACGCCGATAAATATAATCCATTGCATTCCTATTACCATAATCTATTATTCTCTATTATTTTAATCATTTGACAATATGCGTTTTTCTACCAAGTGCAAATAGTTTGCCAAAGATAAGCGATGACAGGCAAGTAGCCTCAGGAATTAACACAGATTATAAATTTTCCATTGTTTTACGTCCCAATCAATCAAGTTGCAATTCTACAACCTTATCCACTTCTGTAGGGATTTCGTCAAGCTGAAGAACGATGCCACCATCCACGCGCTTGAATTTCAAGGCCTGACGGCTTGCAAAATCCATCGCACGTTTCACCTTCTGGCCTTCCAAAGGCAAGAAGAGTGCCTTGTCCTGCAAATCAAGGATGTGGACAAACAAACGATCACCCTTCTGCGTAGTCACACCCCAAGGATGAGGAGCCACGCAACCGCCACGTGTACCATAGATGGTTTCGCCATAGGTCTTCATCCACTCGCCCATCTCCTTCAAGCGCTCTACGGCTACCTGAGGCAGGCATCCATCAGGCTGAGGGCCGATGTTCATCAGCAGGTTGGCATCCTTGCCAGCGGCTTTCACCAGATAATGAATCAAGGTTTTAGTCGACTTATAATTCTGGTCGGTAATCTTATAGCCCCACATGCCGTTCATTGTCTCGCACGTTTCCAACGGCAGGCTGCTGATGTCCTGACCCGAAAGACCGGCCTTGTTTTCACCCGGCAGGTCGCGTTCGAAAATCTGGATATCCTCGCCCTCGAAAGGCACCTGATGATGATTGTTGCCCACGAGGCAGGCGGGTTGCAACTTGTGTATCAGCTCATACTGACCAGGCAATTGCCAGTCAAAATCGGGGTTTTGATCCTGATCCCACCAGCCGTCGAACCAGATGGCACCTATCGGGCCATAGTTGGTGAGCAGCTCCGTCAGCTGGTTGTTCATGAATTGATAATAGCTCGGCCAGTTGCCTTTGGCGTCAGGACGGCCTGTCCCCCTACCCGTGCGTCCCCAAGGATAATCTTCACGATACCAGTCGAGGTGTGAATAATAGAGATGCAGACGGATGCCCTGCTTGTGACACTCATCGGCCAGCTCCTTCAGAATGTCGCGTTTGAAGGGTGTAGCGTCTACCACATTGTAGTCGGAGTATTTCGTGTCGAACATGGAGAAACCTTCGTGATGGCGACTGGTGAAACAGATATACTTGGCTCCCGAAGCCTTAATGGCGGCCACCCACTCGGCGGCATTGAATTTCGAAGGATAGAATCCGCCTGCCAATTTGGCATATTCTTTATAATTCAGGTTGTTGTTGGTCATTGTCCATTCGCCCGTAGCCAGCATGGCATACAAGCCCCAATGGAGGAAAATGCCGAAACGGGCATCACGAAACTCTTGGCGAGATTTCAGATTTTCTTCCGTAGGCGTATAACTTTGAGCACGTACAGGAAGTGACAAACAAGCCCCTACTAAAAGGGCTAAAGCTAAAAGATGTGTCTTCATGAAGAAAAGGGTGTTTTAAGTGAATGAAAACTATGTTTTAAGGAACAAAAAACGTAGACTTCCTGAAACGGACAGGAAAGCCTACGTTTTGTCTATCGCATCCGAATTATTCTTCGGTATATCGTTCGATGGTCTGTTCGCGGTCGGGACCTACGGACACAATCTTGATGGGCACACCCAGCTGCTCTTCGAGGAAGGACAGGTAGGCATTGAATTCTTCGGGGAACTCGTCCTCGCTCTGCATCTTGGTCATGTCGGTCTGCCAGCCGGGCAGCTCTACGTAGACAGGCTCCACGCCCTCGGCAATGTCGAAGGGGAAGTAGTCGATTTCCTCGCCGTTCATCTTGTAGGCCACACAAGCCTTGATGGTTTCGAACGTGTCGAGCACGTCGCTCTTCATCATGATGAGCTTCGTCACGCCGTCTACCATGATGGCATATTTCAATGCTACGAGGTCGATCCATCCGCAACGACGACGACGGCCGGTAACGGAACCGAATTCGTGTCCGAGGGTACAGATCTTGTCGCCCGTCTCGTCGAAGAGCTCGGTGGGGAAAGGACCGGCACCTACGCGCGTACAATAGGCCTTGAAGATGCCATAGACATCTCCAATCTTACAAGGAGCCACGCCCAAACCCGTGCAGGCACCCGCACAGATGGTGTTGGACGAAGTAACGAAAGGATAGGAACCGAAATCGATGTCGAGCATCGTGCCCTGTGCACCCTCGCAGAGGACGGACTTGCCTTCGTTCAGAAGGCCGTTGATTTCGTGTTCGCTGTCCACCAGCTGGAATTGCTTCAGGTATTCGATGCCTTCGAACCAGGTCTTTTCGGCCTCAGCCAAGTCGTATTCGAAGTTCAGGCTCTTGAGTATCTGCTCATGGCGGGCTTTGGCGGCGGCATACTTCTGGTCGAAGTTGTGCAGCAGGTCGCCCACGCGCAAACCGTTGCGACTCACCTTGTCGGTATAGGTAGGACCGATGCCCTTGCCTGTCGTACCCACTTTGGCATCGCCCTTGGCAGCCTCATAGGCGGCGTCGAGCAGACGGTGGGTAGGCATGATGAGATGAGCCTTCTTCGAGATGTGAAGGCGTTGCTTCAGGTCGTGACCCGAGGCTTCAAGCGCTTCGGCCTCAGCCTTGAAGAGGGCCGGGTCGAGCACCACGCCGTTACCGATGATATTCACCTTGTCGCCCTGAAAAATTCCCGAAGGAATCGAGCGGAGTACATACTTCTGGCCTTCGAACTCCAGCGTATGGCCGGCATTCGGGCCACCCTGAAAACGGGCCACCACGTCATAGCGCGGCGTCAGTACGTCGACGACTTTGCCTTTGCCTTCGTCGCCCCATTGTAATCCTAACAGTACATCTACTTTCATTTTTCTTTCTTATGAATGTTGTTTTTCAATTTTTTCTTGTTGGCCCGCTCGCACTTGCTGCACAACCCATAGATATAGAGAGAATAGTGTGTCAGGTTGAAGCGGCTGAGCTTGGTGTGCTCGATGGCGTGCTGGAGGTCTTCGTTCTGAAACTCCGTCACCTTGCCACACTGGGTACAGATCTGATGATGGTGCGTATCGCGGTTGTAGCTCTTCTCGTATTGCGACGAATTGCCGAACTGGTGCTTGATGACCAGCCGCGCGTTGATAAGCAGGATAATGGTGTTGTAGAGGGTAGCCCTGCTGACGCGGAACTTTTCCTGGTCGGCCATGAGCGAGTAGAGCGTATCGATGTCGAAATGGCCGTCGATGGAATAGATGGTATCGAGTATGGCATAGCGTTCGGGAGTCTTCCGATGCCCGTTCGCATTGAGATATTCGGTGAATATCTGCTTGACCGTATCTTTCACATTTTGAACCTCCATCCTTCAGTCCATTTTCTTTTTTATCAGCCAACAAAGTTAAGCCTTTTTTGTGGAAAGCAAAAAGAAAACGGTGAAAAGTTACAACCACCTCCAAGTCATTCGACCACCGCACTCACTACCTCGTAGAGCAAGCGTTCACTCTCGGATGAAGAATCTTTCATACTGTCCACACATCGGCAAGCCCTGAACGCATGTTCCTCGCTATGCTCCATGAAGCGGCGGAGGGCGGCGGAAACGGCATTGCGTACTGCATAAGAACCGGCGAGGAAACACGACACGGCCTGGTCGAGAAACTCATTGGCCACACGATCTTCCATATCGCCCTTCTTCTGAAGCAGACGAGCGATGGTGAGAAAGCCGCACACCTGCGCCAACTCGCGTTCGTCCGCTATCCAACGAAAAGCCTTGGCGGGTGCATAGGGCAGGTGCTGGAAAAGGTTCATCGACGTGAGTTCGGCAATCTCGACCGTGGGCATGGTGTCTATCCATATGTCGGCAATCTCGGGCAGGAAGGTTTCGACGGGCTGGAGCAAACCGGCCAGTATCTTGCACTCACGGATGTCTTCCTTCCACAAGGCCTGAGCCAAAGTGTGATCCTTTTCATAGGCGGCAGCAATCCCCTTGATGCGGGGCAGCTCGACACCAAAGTTCAGCTTATAGACAAGCCCCTTCTCGCGCATGCTTTGCGACACAGCTCCGTTCATCGAAAGGCGGAGCTGGGTCTTGATATCTTTCAGTTGTTCGTGTAAATCCATCATTCAAATATATAGAAAATAACAATATAAGACTGTTTCTTTGGACACTTTAGGCACGAACGACACGAATTGTCACATCGGTTTGTCCGTGAAAATCCGTGGCATCCGTGCCTAAAGACAGGTATAGCGTACGTCAGACCTTATTCGTTGACGTAAGGCAGGGTGGCGTAATCCTTACTATAACGGAGCATCTGCTCGGCATAGCCTTCGTCGTAGGTCACCTTCACGTCGGTGATGTTGCCTTCGGCATCGGTCACAGGCTCATACTTCGGATTGACAAAACCCTTGTAGGGAGCCAGGTTCAGTTTCTTGTAACGTTCGAGTACCTCGGCATGCAGTTCGGGATCGACCTTCACGGCATAGTTTTCGACCAGCTGGCGGGCACCTTCGAAGTCGCCTGTCGACTTGATGCGCTGGATTTCGGCCAGCAATTCGCCGAAGAGGGTGCGCACCTTGGCGTAGTCGTTCACTACCACGTAGGTCTTGCCGTCCTTCTTCTTCAATTCGACCACCTTGTCGGCCGCTCCCTTCTCGTACACCCAACGAGCGATGAGGGCACGGTTGCGCATGTGAGCTTCCTCAATCTGATTACCCGGCTCGATGCGTACCAGCTGAGTCATCAGGCCGTTCATCAGGTAAGTATAGAACTGGGCCTTGTAGGCATCGGCATCAGGCAGAAGTCCCAACTCAACCAGCTTGGGATCGGCCACATAGTAGAGGCCAAACAAGTCGGCACGGGCTTCCTCGATGGTAGAGCCGTAAGCCTTCAGGGCGTCGGGATCGACACCAGGAAGCAACTTGCCCGAACCGTGGCCGAGACATTCGTGCAGGTCAGTGTGAAGCTCGTCGGTCAGGTCGGCATACTTGTTGATATTATCCAGTTCGGCTTGGCTATAAACAAACTCTTCGTTGAAACCATTGCCATGGGCAGCCTTGTTGTAGGCATCGGTAATGTTACCGATGGTCACCGACTTGGAGCCATGCTGGCTACGTATCCAGTTGGCATTAGGCAGGTTGATGCCGATGGCCGTGGCAGGATAGAGGTCGCCAGCCAAGATGGCGGCGGTGATAACCTTGGCCGAAACGCCTTTCACTTCTTCTTTCTTGAATTGCTTGTCCACGGGCGAATGGTCTTCGAACCACTGGGCATTGCTGCTGATGATTTCCGTACGGCGGGTAGCCTCAAGGTCCTTGAAGTTGACAAGCGACTCCCAGCTGGCCTTCATGCCCAGCGGATCGCCATAGCTTTCGGTAAAGCCGTTCACGAAATCCACGCGCGAATTCAGATCCTTCACCCACAGGATGGCATAATCGTCGAAGGTCTTCAGGTCGCCAGTTTCGTAATACTCCACCAATTTGGCGATGACGGCTTTCTGTTCGGGTGTCTCGGCTACGCCTTCGGCTTTCTTCAGCCAGTAGACAATCTTCTCGAGTGCCTGACCGTAAAGTCCACCCACCTTCCATACCTTTTCTTGAACACGGCCGTTTTCCTTCACCAAACGACTGTTTAGTCCATAGGAAACGGGCGTTTCGTCCTTGGGATCTTTCAGAGCGTTGTAGAAGTCTTCGGCTTCCTTCTGCGTTACACCCTCATAGTAGTTGCAGGCGGAGGTGAGCACCAGGTCTTCGCCATCGGCCTGATTGACGCGCTTGGGCATCACGGCCGGATCGAAAATGACGGGGAAAATCTCGTCACAGAATTGCTCCAGCGTCTGCCCTTCGGCCAAAGGAAGCTCAGAAGCATCGACACTGGCCAAAGCCTGCTTGAAGAATTCGGGAGTGAAGCCCGGCACAAACTTTTCGCATCCGTAGTGATGATGAATGCCGTTAGAGAACCATACGCGCTTGAGGTAAACCTCCATTGCCTTGAAGTCGGCCGACTGTTTGTCGCCCTTATAACCTGTATAAACGGCCTCCAATGCCTTACGAATGCGAAGATTGTACTTACCATTCTGGTCAAAGAGAATATCCCGACCTTGCAAAGCGGCTTCTGTCAGATAATAAACCAGTTGTTTTTGCTGGAGTGAGAGTTCCTCAAATCCAGGTACGCGATAGCGTAAAATCTGTAAATCAGCAAATTGTTCCACGTTATAATCAAATTTTTCTGCCTCAGCAGTAGTTTGTTGAGAAGCGCCTCCACATGCCGTCAGCATAGACAAGGCAGCTACCATTGAAAAGAAATGCTTTTTCATATTATCAGCTTATTGGGATTACAAATAAAAAAGGAAGTATCCGGGGAGGGAAAATCCCCAGATATTTCCTTTCAATCTATCTCCTCTTCAGGAGTCGGATTATTTTTTCTTTTCCGCATGCTTCTTGCGGTAGCTGTTAGGAGTTTCGCCTACATTCTTATAAAAAGCGGCATAGAAAGACTGACGATTGGCAAAACCTACCATCGTACTGATTTCCTCCACATTCTTGTCGGCATACCGCTTGTCCTTCAGCAAATGCATAGCTTCTTTCACACGATATTCGTTCAAAAGACAGGAATAATTCATTCCGAAACGAGAATTGACTACAGCAGACAAGTAACGGGTATTGGTTTCCAACTCTTTGGCCAAATCTTTGGCAGAATAGTCACGATCTCTGTACTTTTTCTGCACAACAATGATATTAAGGATCTTGTCATACAGTTCGTCAGCCAACTCTGGACGGATCAATGCGCGATAAGCCGCATCTTTTTCTTTTTTCTCACGCAAATTATAGGGGCGTTTTTTCGGAGCCTCTTCTTGCGTTTTGTTTTCTAAATCACTCATCAAATAAACTGGTTAGGGGTTGTACATTAATTGCCTATTTTATAAGGCTTGACAAAAGTCTGTTTTTTTTTTGAAATATGCAAGAATTATGGTACTTTTTTTCAACGTCGAAAGGATAAAAAAAGTTGAATAAAGGAATAATTATTTAACACTTCCCTCCAAAATTGAAGAAAGCTTTTCCGAACATTCATGAGAAGAGAGAAACGGATATTCAAATAATTGCTGTATTTTTGCCCAAGAAAAAAAGCAGACAGCAACTGATGAACCCAATACAACAAGTACTTAAAACCTATTTTGGATATACCGATTTCCGTCCATTACAAGAGGAAATTATCAGCCACCTGCTACTGAATAAAGATGCACTGGTGCTGATGCCGACAGGTGGCGGGAAGTCTGTCTGCTACCAAGTGCCAGCCATCATTTGCAAAGGGACTGCCATTGTGGTATCACCACTCATCTCACTCATGAAAGACCAGGTAGAGAGTCTCCGAAACAATGGTATCGCCGCAGCAGCTCTGAACAGCAACAACGACGAAACGGAAAACCTACGCATTCGACGTGCCTGCATGGAAGGGAAATTAAAGTTACTCTATATCTCTCCCGAAAAGCTGGTGGCAGAAGCCAATTATTTCCTGCGCGACATACACGTTTCCTTCTTCGCCATCGACGAAGCACACTGCATCTCGCAATGGGGACACGACTTCCGTCCCGAATACACCCAACTTGGCATTTTACGTAGTCTCTTCCCACAAACACCCGTTATCGCCCTTACCGCTACGGCAGACAAGTTGACACGCGAAGACATTGTCAAGCAACTTCACCTGCGAGAGCCTCGTATCTTCCTTTCTTCATTTGACCGTCCTAACCTGAGCCTCACCGTCAAACGGGGATACCAATCGAAGGAAAAGAATAAAGCCATCCTTGAATTCATTGCCCGCCATCGGGGAGAAAGTGGCATCATCTATTGCATGAGCCGAAAAAATACGGAAAACGTGGCACAAATGCTACAAAAAAACGGCATCCGAACCGCCATCTACCATGCAGGACTAGAAACCGAAAAGCGTAACCGTGCGCAAGACGACTTCATCAACGACCGCGTACAAGTGGTATGTGCCACCGTCGCCTTCGGCATGGGCATCGACAAGAGCAACGTGCGGTGGGTCATCCACTACAACCTGCCCAAGAGCATCGAGAGTTTCTATCAGGAAATAGGACGTGCAGGACGCGACGGCTTGCCGAGCGACACGCTACTCTTCTATTCGATGGCTGACCTCATCATGCTAACCAAATTTGCAACCGAAAGTGGACAAAGTGAAATCAATTTGGAAAAACTCCAACGCATGCAACAATATGCCGAGGCCGACATTTGCCGCCGACGCATCCTGCTGAACTACTTCGGCGAGCAACGAATGCACGATTGCGGCAATTGCGACGTATGCAAAAATCCTCCTGAACGATTCGATGGTACCATCATCGTGCAAAAAGCATTGAGTGCTATCGCCCGTACCAACCAGCAGGTAGGCACCCCGATGCTGGTAGACATCCTGCGCGGCAATCTGAATGCAGAACTGAAAGAAAAAGGTTATCACCAACTGAAAACCTATGGTGCCGGACGCGATATACCGGCTCGCGACTGGCAGGACTACCTGCTACAGATGTTGCAAATGGGATATTTCGAGGTGGCCTACAACGAAAGCAACCATCTGAAGATTACTCCAGCCGGAAGTGATGTGCTATTTGGCAGGGAAAAGGCACACCTGGTAGTGATACGTAGAGAAGAGATATCGGCCACACGAGGAAGGAGAAAAAGGACATCTGCTCCCGTCATGCGCGAACTGTCTCTGGGCATGGAAAGCGGAGAAAGCACCGACCTTTTCGAAGCTCTTAGAAGCCTACGCAAACGACTGGCTGACGAAGAGGTACTGCCTGCTTACCTCGTCCTGTCCGACAAAGTTTTGCATCTGCTGGCCGTTCAACGACCAACCACGCTCGACGCTTTCGGCAACGTAAGCGGCATCAGCGACTATAAGAAAAAGAAATATGGGAAAGAGTTTGTAAAGCTCATCCGAAATTTTGTCTGATACTCTACTTTCCTATTTGCATTGATTCATCAACTCTCGTACCTCACTTTGAGGCACGCCCAACGATACTGCTTTTTCCAGATCGCGTTTGGCCAGTGTTTTCTTCTTTAACATCAGATGTACACGACCACGCATCAGATAAGCTTCCGATTGACGAGGATCAAGGCGAATGGCCTCATCCAAATCCAGCAAGGCTTGGTCGGGCTTCAACATGTCAAGCTCCACACCGGCACGAGCCACACAAACAGTGGCCAATTCACCAGTAGTATAAGGTTTCGTCCCGCCTTTATCGGCCAGCATACCATCCAACACGACCAACGCTTCGTCATAACGTACTTCCCTTTGACACAAAGTTGCCAGTCCCAAACGAGCGCTATAATTCTGTGGATCCACTTTCAGAAGCGTATCGTAATCAAGGCGAGCAAACTTGTAGTCACGTTGCTGCATATAAATATAAGCTCGCATCAATAATGCTTCAACATTGTAAGGCTCTAATTCAATAACCTGTGAATAATCTGCACGCGCCTTGTCATTCTGCCCCAGCTCGAGCGAAAGAGTAGCATGATTCATCAAAATATGTACAGACATGGGAGCCATGTTCAAAGCCAATCGATAAGACTCCAAAGCCTGCTCATAGCGACGCTGGCTACGTTGAATGGTACCCAAATTGGAAAAGAGAAGGGCATTGCGCGGATTGACTGGCTCCAGTTTCAAGGCCTGACGGATACACTTTTCTGCTAATTCAAGGCTATCTTGTTCCGTAGCGGCTACGGCACGTTCACACCATTCATCATAGGTTTGCGACAGAGCTGTAAGGCAAGAGACCAGAGTTAAAAGGATGGATAGGACGATTTTCCTCATATTTATTCTAATTAATATACTAATAACGATGCGCAATCAATACAATCCCGCCGACAAGTAGCGCTCGCCTGTATCGGGCAGGAGCACCACAATGCGTTTGCCTTGCAGATCGGAACGGGAAGCCAACGTGCACGCGGCATGGAGGGCAGCCCCCGAAGAAATGCCCGCCAACAGACCTTCGGTAGCAGCCAGTTCACGAGCGGCACGGAAGGCGTCGTCGTCGGCCACGGAAAGCACCTCGTCGATGACAGAAGCATCGTAATTGCCGGGCACGAAGTTGGCACCGATGCCCTGCAGGCGATGCGGCCCCGCCTTACCGCCACTGAGTACGGGCGAGGAAGCGGGCTCAACAGCTACCACACGTACAGCAGCGTTATGCTTCTTCAACGCACGGGCCACGCCGCTGACGGTGCCGCCCGTACCGACGCCCGCCACAAAGACATCGACCTGCCCGTCCGTGTCGGCCCACACTTCCTCGCCGGTGGTGCGCTCGTGCACGGCGGCGTTCGCGGGATTATCGAACTGCTGGAGGATGACGGCGCCGGGCGTAGCGTCGCGTAAGGCTTCGGCCTTGGCAATGGAACCCGCCATACCCTCGGCACCAGGTGTCAATACGATCTCCGCACCCAGCGCCTTCAGCAGGTTGCGGCGTTCGAGACTCATCGTCTCGGGCATGGTGAGGACGAGGCGGTAGCCCTTGATCGTGGCTACCATAGCCAGTCCGATGCCCGTATTGCCGCTGGTGGGCTCGATGAGCGTAGCGCCCGGACGCAGCAGGCCGCGCGCCTCGGCATCCTCGATCATGGCCAGGGCGGTACGTGCCTTGACGCTGCCCGAGGGGTTGAACATCTCCAACTTCGCCACCAGCGGGCACGTCAGGCCGTGCAGGCGGCTGTAGGCCACAAGCTCCATAAGCGGCGTGCGGCCCACAAGGTCGATGAGATTCCTGGCTATCATGGTATGTCAGGCTTTTTTCAAATAATCTACCAACCAGGCGCCGACCTCCTTCGTACCGTACTTGGCACCGCCTTCCACCTGAATCTCAGGGGTACGTACGTTGGCATCAAGCGAAGCATCGACGGCACGACGTATCAAGGCACCCTCTTCCTTGAGATTGAAGTACTCGAAGAGCATAGCCACGGACAGTACCTGCGCCAGCGGATTGGCGATGTTCAGCCCCTTGGCCTGCGGCCACGAACCGTGGATGGGCTCGAAGACCGGCGTGCTCTCGCCCGTAGAGGCTGAGGGAAGCAGCCCCATCGAACCGCTGATAACGGAACCCTCGTCGGTGAGGATGTCGCCAAAGGTATTCTCGGTCACCATCACGTCGAAGAAACGCGGTTCCTGAATCATCTTCATGGCAGCGTTGTCCACGAACATGTAGTCGGTCGTCACTTCGGGATATTGCGGAGCCATCTCCTGAGCAATCTGACGCCACAAACGGGAAGAAGCCAGCACGTTGGCCTTGTCCACCACCGTGAGGTGCTTGCGGCGCTTCATGGCATACTCGAAACCCACACGCAGGATGCGCTCCACTTCGGGACGGGTGTAGTAGTTCGTGTCCCACGCCTTGTCGTTGTCCTGGTACTTCTCACCGAAATACATGCCACCCGTCAGCTCGCGGATGCAGAGGAAGTCGGCGCCTTCGACCAGTTCGGCACGCAGGGGCGACTTGTGCAGGAGGCACTTGAAGGTCTGCACCGGGCGGATGTTGGCAAAGAGCCCCAGCTTCTTACGCATGGCCAGCAGTCCCTGTTCGGGACGCACCTTGGCCGTAGGGTCGTTGTCGAACTTGGGGTCGCCCACGGCGGAGAAGAGCACGGCATCCGCGTTCTTGCATACCTGATAGGTCTCTTCGGGGAAGGGGTCGCCCACCTCGTCGATGGCATGTGCGCCGCAGAGGGCATATTCGTACGACACCTTGTGTCCAAACTTCTCGCATACGGCGGTCATTACATCCACCCCTACGGCGGATATTTCGGGGCCGATACCGTCACCGGCCAACACTGCTACTTTCAGTTCCATGTTGTTTATTCGTTGTTTTTTAGTAATTCTTCTACTTTATCTTTGTATTGCTTGTTCTTGAGGCGCACGCGGTCGGCGGCGATAAAGCCTGCGGTGAGCAGGGCCGCCGTCACGAGGCTGACCAGCAGATTTCCGTCTTTCCACTCCTCGCCGGGGCTTATCCAGCGTAACAGGCCGTTGACGGCCAGCAGCAGGACGAAGACCAGCACGTAGCGCTGCCAGGGTTTCAGGTGTATCTTCTTCATATCCGATTCTCGCTTTTGGGGCTCAAAATAAGCATTTTATTCCGTATCTCCGGCTCTAATTTTTCTTAAAACTACACTGCTTCCCAACCTTCTTCCGAGAGACGGACCGGAAACACGCCGCTCCGCTCCGAACTACACGCCGGTGCGGTCACAACTACACGCTGCTCCGGTCTCGGCTACACGCTGCTCCGGTTCCGGCTACACGCCGGTGTTTTGCAAAGGGGATTCCGAAGGCTCTCCAAAGCCGTCCTCGATGAGGTTCAGCATCTTCATCGTAGCCTTGATGGCCGCCTCCGTCTGGTCGGCGTCCAGTCCGCGGGTGCGGAACACCTTGTCGTCGAAGCTCCACGTGATGACCGTCTGTACGAAAGCGTCCGTGCGCCCGCCGGGGGGGATGCTGACGGCGTAGTTGGTCAGCATGGGGAAGCGCCGGCCCAGCGTACCCTTGTACACCTTGCGCAGGGCGCGGACGAAGGCGTCGTACTGACCGTCGCCGCTGCTGTTCTCCTCGTACTCCTTGCCGTTGATTTCCACCTTGATGGTGGCCATCGGCTTCAGCCCGTAGGCCAGGTTGACGATGTAGCTCTTCAGCTTGACGCGTTCGGTGCGGACGTCGTGCTTCAGCACGTCGGAAACGATGTAGGGCAGGTCTTCCTGCGTGACGAGTTCCTTCTTGTCGCCCAGCTCGATGATGCGCTCGGTGACCTTGCGCATCGACTCATCGTCGAGCTGCAGTCCCAGATCTTCCAGGTTCTTGCGGATGTTGGCCTTGCCCGAATTCTTGCCCAAGGCATACTCGCGCCGTCGGCCGAAGCGTTCAGGCAACAAGTCATTGTAGTAGAGGTTGCGCTTGTTGTCGCCGTCGGCATGTACGCCCGCCACCTGCGTGAAGACGTTTTCGCCCACAATGGGCTTGTTGGCAGGGATGGCGATGCCGGAGTACGACTCCACCACGCGGCTCACCTCGTTCAGGCGGCTCTCGTCGATGCCCGTCACGGCGTTGAAGTGGTCTTTCAGGATGGCTTGCACGCTGGCCAGCGGGGCGTTGCCGGCACGTTCGCCCAGGCCGTTGATGGTGGTGTGCAGGCCGCGGCAACCGCTCAAAACGGCCGCCAATACGTTGGATACGGCCAGGTCGTAGTCGTTGTGGGCATGGAAGTCAAAATGAGTATCAGGATAGCGCTTCTTCATCTTGCGCATAAACTCAATGACTTGCAGGGGGTTGAGTATGCCCAACGTGTCGGGCAGCATGAAGCGGCGGATACCTGTATCAGCAAGGGCGTCCATCAGCTGGAAAACGTATTCGGGTGAGTCCTTCATACCGTTGCTCCAGTCTTCGAGGTAAACATTGACCTCCATGTCGAGCCCCTCGGCGTAGTCCACCACCGCACGGATGTCGGCGATGTGTTCCTCAGGCGTCTTCTTCAGCTGGTAGGTGCAGTGTTTAAGCGAGCCCTTGCACAGCAGGTTGATGACACGGCACCCTGCGGCGTGTATCCAGTCGACAGACGCATGCCCATCCACGAAGCCGAGCACCTCGACACGTTGCAACAGGCCACGTCGAGCAGCCCAGTCGCAAATCATGCGTACGGCATCGGCCTCGCCGTCGGACACGCGGGCGGAGGCAACCTCGACGCGATCCACCTTCAGCTCCTCGAGCAGCAGACGAGCTATCATCAGCTTCTCATGGGGCACGAAGGACACGCCGCTGGTCTGCTCCCCGTCGCGCAGGGTGGTGTCCATGATTTCTATTTTGACTTGCTTTCCCATGCTTCTATCTTATCTTTATTTTCCACGAGGAAATCAATGTCGTCCAGTCCGTTCATCAGGCAATGCTTCTTGTAGGCATTGATTTCGAAGGTCTCGCTACGGCCCGTTGCCTTGTTGGTCACGGTCTGGGCGGGCAGGTTCACTTCCACCTCAGTCTTGGGGTCGGCAGCGATGCTTTCGAACAGTTCCTTCAGGAAACCTTCGCTCACCACGACAGGAAGCACGAAGTTGTTCAGTTCGTTGTTCTTGTGAATATCGGCAAAGAAACTGGAGATAACCACGCGAAAGCCATATCCGGCGATGGCCCAGGCAGCATGTTCGCGGCTGGAGCCCGAACCGAAGTTCTTCCCGGCCACGAGGATGCAGCCGCTATAGGCAGGGTTGTTCAGTACGAAGTCCTTGTTCAGTGTGCCGTCGGCGTTGTAGCGCCAGTCGCGGAAGAGGTTGTCACCAAAGAACTTCTCCTCGCGGGTAGTCGCCTTAAGGAAGCGGGCGGGGATAATCTGGTCAGTATCCACGTTCTCCAGCGGAAGGGGAACGCAGGTGGAGGTTATGATGTTAAATTTCTGTTTCATTATTCGTCTATTGAATGTTACGATACATCTTTTCTTTGTTCTCAATAAAGCAATGATTTGCAGTCCTTAAAGCAGTGCTTTACGGACTACAAAACACTGTTTTAATCCAGCAATGTCCGCGGGTCAGTAATCACACCCGTCACGGCGGCCGCGGCGGCGGTCAGCGGACTGGCCAGCAGTGTGCGCGAACCGGGGCCTTGACGTCCTTCGAAGTTGCGGTTCGACGTGGACACGGCATACTTGCCTGCAGGCACCTTGTCGTCGTTCATCGCCAGACAGGCCGAACAGCCCGGCTGACGGATTTCGAAACCAGCTTCGGCCAATATCTTGTCGAGTCCTTCCTCGCGTATCTGCGCATCGACCATCCACGAGCCGGGCACCAGCCAAGCCACCACGTGCGGAGCCTTCTTGCGTCCCTTGGCGATGGAGGCAAAAGCACGGAAGTCCTCGATGCGGCCGTTGGTGCAGGCACCAAGGAAAACGTAGTCGATCTTCTTGCCCAACAGAGACTCGCCCGGCTCGAAGCCCATGTAACCCAGTGATTTCTTGAACGAAGTCTGTGCCGCCTCGCCCATGCCTTCGGTCGTAGGGATGTGAGCGGTGATACCCATGCCCATACCGGGGTTGGTACCGTAAGTAATCATCGGATCGATGTCGGCGGCGTCGAAACGTACTTCCTTGTCGAAAACGGCATCGTCGTCGCTCTTCAGCGTCTTCCAATAAGCCACAGCCTTGTCCCACGCTTCGCCCTTCGGAGCATATTCACGACCTTTGATGTAGGCGAAGGTCACCTCGTCGGGTGCCACCATGCCGCCGCGTGCCCCCATCTCGATGGAGAGGTTACACAGGGTCAAACGGCCCTCCATCGTCAGGCTGCGTACGGCCTCGCCCGCATATTCCACGAAATAGCCCGTAGCACCGCTGGTTGTCATCTTCGACATCATGTAGAGAGCCAGGTCCTTGGCCGTCACTCCCTTGCCCAGCCGACCATCGACGGTAATCCGCATCGTTTTGGGCCGTGTCTGGAGGATGCATTGCGAAGCCATCACCATCTCCACCTCGCTGGTACCGATACCGAAAGCTACGGCTCCCATTGCTCCGTGGGTCGAAGTGTGCGAGTCTCCGCAGACGATGGTCATACCCGGCAACGTCAGTCCTCGTTCAGGACCTACAACGTGAATGATGCCGTTCTTTGGACTCATCATGCCAAAGTGTGTCAAGCCAAATTCCTCGGCATTCTTTGCCAACGTATCTACTTGTGTACGAGAAACCGGGTCTTCAATCGGCTTGTCCTGATCGTGCGTCGGCGTGTTGTGGTCGGGCATGCAGAATATCTTCTCAGGACGGAAACAACGAAGGCCGCGGGCACGCAAACCCTCAAAAGCCTGCGGACTGGTTACCTCGTGGCAATAGAGACGGTCGATGTAAAGTTGTGTAGGGCCGTCCTCTACCTTCTGTACCACGTGGGCGTCCCATATTTTATCAAAGAGTGTATTCATATCTATCAATGGATGCTATTAAATCATGACTTAAATTTGTTGATACAGTCGATATAGGCCTCGACAGAAGCGGCGATGATATCGGTATTGGCACCAAAACCGTAATAGATGCGGTTGTCGTACTCCACCTGCATGTGTACCTTACCCATGTCGTCGCTACCCTTGCTGATAGCCTGAATGGTGAATTCCTTCAGCGTCATCTGACGGTCGATAATCTTCTTCAAAGCCTTGATGGCAGCATCTACCGGACCGTTTCCGCTGGCGGCCGCCTCGAACTTTTCGCCCGAGATATTCAAACCAAGGCTGGCTACAGAGCGAACGCCCACACCACTGGTCACTTGCAGATACTCCAACTTAATGCGATGATTTTGGGTACGGTCGGCACCGGCCAAGACGAGGATGTCGTCGTCGTTGATGTCTTTCTTCTTGTCGGCCAGTTTGAGGAATTCTTCGTATATTTTATCCAGCTTTTCTTGTGTCAGTTCTACGCCCAACACATGCAGACGGTTCTTCAAAGCAGCACGTCCGCTACGGGCGGTCAGTACGATGGAGTTGTCGTCGATACCCACGTCGTGTGGGTCGATGATTTCATACGTCTGTACGTTCTTCAACACGCCGTCCTGATGGATACCCGAAGAGTGGGCAAAAGCATTGCGCCCCACGATGGCTTTGTTGGGCTGGACAGGCATATTCATCAGACTGGATACCATACGGCTCGTTGGATAGATTTTCTGCGTATTAATATTCGTCTCGATGTCAATGTCCTTGTGACACTTGATGATCATCGCGATTTCTTCCAGTGACGTGTTGCCCGCACGCTCGCCAATACCGTTGATGGTCACTTCCACCTGACGGGCACCGTTCAGCACACCTGCCATCGTATTAGCCGTCGCCATACCCAGGTCGTTATGGCAATGCGTGGAAATAACGGCGTTGTGAATACCGTCCACATGCTCCATCAGGTATTTGATCTTGGCACCATACTCCGAAGGCAGGCAGTAACCTGTCGTGTCGGGGATGTTCACCACCGTTGCTCCCGCCTTGATGACGGCCTCGATGACACGTGCCAGGTATTCATTCTCCGTACGGCCGGCATCTTCGGCATAGAACTCCACATCGTCCACAAAGCGGCGGGCATACTTCACGGCAGCCACGGCGCGCTCGATGATTTCCTCACGATTGGAGTTGAATTTATAGCGGATGTGCGAATCCGAAGTACCGATACCCGTGTGGATACGTTTGTGTTTGGCATATTTCAGGGCTTCAGCCGCTACGTCGATATCTTTCTGTACGGCACGTGTCAAGGCACAAATGGTAGGCCATGTCACTGCTTTGGATATTTCAATCACCGAATTGAAGTCGCCCGGGCTCGAAATGGGGAAGCCCGCTTCAATAACGTCCACGCCCAACAGTTCCAGTTGCTTGGCCACTTGGATTTTCTCTACTGTGTTCAACTGACATCCCGGAACCTGCTCACCATCGCGGAGCGTTGTGTCGAAAATAAATAATCTGTCACTCATCTTGTATATCGTATTTATAGTTATGTCCAACAAAAAAGCCTTTCGCACTACGGAAGTGAGAAAGGCTTCATATATCATTCAACATACATATAATCACGCACGACACTCACTTCCGCTACATCTTCCTAGCAGAATAATAATGCCGCACAGCAGAATATATGTAAAGTTCTGAATCATCTTATCTTCTTTTTGACTTTAAAACGCTGCAAAGGTAGAGATTATTTCATAGCACGCAAACAAATCCGTTACTTTTTTCAATCAAAATGCGACATTCTATAACAATACGCATATTATTGCAGTTAATATGAAACAAATCGAGGCGCATCCTTTGTGGACACGCCCCGATCTTTTTTATTTCTTCATCGAAAGGTTATTTCTCGCAAGCATTGTCGCACGCCTTTTTCGGGCAGGATGCGTTCTCGCAATCGCCGGCACAAGTTCCGTTACAGGTTCCCTTGCAAACGCTATCGTTGACACAACATTCTCCTGCGCCTTTTGTGCATGCAGAATCACAAACTTGCGTGGCCGTTTCCGAATTTGCCTCTGCCGCCTTCTTGTTGCCACAGGACATCATAGCCAACGAAAACACCAACGCTACAGCTAAAAATACTCTCGTCTTCATAAATCAATTCTTCTTTTTTTAATGTATTAATATAAATTTCAGCGCAAATATAGCGAAAGGTAAGAGCAGCGACAAACGAAACCGCAGTTTTCTAATCCTGTTTCTCCGCCAACCGCTGAAAGTCCGCTCCCGAAGGCGATTGGAAAACGCGAAGGTCGAACTCGGGAATAATGGCCAGCACATGGTCGAAAACATCGGCCTGCACACCCTCGTAGGGAATCCAATCCTTGATCGTAGAAAAGAAATAAAGCTCAATGGGCAAGCCGTGGTCGGTGGGTTGCAGATGGCGCACCATGCAGTTCAGTTCCTTATTCACGACGGGCAGGCTCTTAAGGTAAGCGGTGAGGTAGGCGCGGAATACGCCAAGATTTGTCTGCCGGCGGCCGTTCACCAGCACCTCGTTGTCGATGCCGTTCTCTTCGTTGTAGGCGTGAACCACGGCTTCGGTCTGGTCGATATAGTCTTTCAGCAGCTGGATTTTGCGGTACTTCGCCAGCATCTCGGGCGTACAGAAACGTACGCTGGTCATGTCGATGTTGATGCTGCGCTTCACGCGACGGCCACCACTCTCGCGCATGCCGCGCCAGTTCTGGAAGGAGTCGCTTACCAGCAGGTAAGGCGGAATGGTGGTGATGGTGTTGTCGAAGTTGCGCACCTTCACCGTGTTCAGCGTCACCTCGATGACCGTTCCGTCGGCTCCGTACTTAGGCATCGTGATCCAGTCGCCCACCTTCAGCATGTCGTTGGCCGAGAGCTGCACGCCGCTGACGAAGCCCATGATGCTGTCCTTGAACACCAGCATCAGGATGGCGGCCGAGGCTCCCAGTCCGGCCAGCAGCGACAGGGGCGACTTGCCCAGCAATTCGGCCACGACCACAATGATTCCGATGGTCCACAGCGACACCTGCAACGTCTGGAGCAGGCCCTTCAGCGGACGGTCGCGCATGGATTCCTTCTCGCTATAGACCGTATAGGCGGCCTTGAGGAAGGCATTGATAAAGAAGAGAAAGGAAAGAATGATGACGATGTAGCACAGGCGGCGGATAAAGTTCAGCGTCGCCGAATCAGTGTCTGCAAAGACGATTGGTATGAACAGGTAGATGATGACGGGCGCCACCATGTGGCTGAGATAGCCCATCACGCGGCGGTCGAACAGGATGTCGTCCCACGTGGCCTTGGTCTTCTGCACCAGGCGGGCGATGGCCCGGAGCAACACCTTGCGGCAAATGAAGTCGGCGACAAAGGCCAGGAGCAGTACCAGCATGAAAGCGATGAACTGGTCGAGCCAGTCGGCTGTGGCTGGGCTCATTCCCCAGCCTATCAAGAGTTCGTCAATACGTTTCAATAGTTCCATAAGCTAAATTCTTTATTTCATTTCCAGTATCCGCTGCACGTCCTCGCGCATCCACTGGTAGAGGTAGAGGCCCTTGTAGCCGTCGTTCTTCTTCAGCATCAGCTGGACGGCCGCCAGACTATTCTCGTAGCTGGTCAGTTCGTTGTGAAACTGTTCGTCGTGCACGGCCAGACGGCGTATTTCCTTCTCGCGTTCGCGGCGTAGCTGGGTGCAGACGGGGTTGAGCAGCTTCATCACCACACAGTCCATCAGGTGATGCCCCTGTATATAGAGGTAAGTCGTGTCGGGCGTCAGTCCCAGCTGCGTCAGTTCCTCGCCCAGGGCATCGATGTGTTCGATGGTCTGCGGGAAACGCGTGCGCAGTTCAGACAGCTTCTTTTCCACCCGCCGCTGCATATCGTCCAGGCATCGGTAAGGATGGTTCAGGCTGACGTCCTGAAGGCGGACGCAGGTGTTGAACTCATACATGGGGAAAGTATTGTTGTCGTGCTGGCGGTAGAACCAGATGTTCCACAGGAAGAGCGGATAGGCCAGGCGCGAATAGCGGCGCATGAATTCGGGGAAGTCAAGCAGCTGACGGTCGTTCAGCGTGGCCTGCACGCAGACATCGTGCAGGGTTTCGGCGTAGCACAGGTAGTTCTCGATGGCGTAGGCGTAGGTCTGCAGCACGTAGGGGTTCTGGTTGATGCGGCGCGACAGGGCGGTAGCTCCCTGCATCAGGAAGTCGTAGTCGCTGTCCACGCAGGCAATGAGGCTGCCGCCCAGTTTGTCAGCATTGAGCGTGTTGAGCAGCACGGTTTTCTTTCCCTTCGACAGCGAGGTCTGCGAGGGGAGCATCACCTGAAAGTAGCGTTCGTCGGTCTCGAACTCGGAGAGCAGCGTGCGCCAGAAGGCCACGTCGTCGTAGCTTTCGACGTAGGCCACAATGCGGCGGCGCTTCTTCGGCGGCGACAGGCGGCGGGCGGCATCCAGGTAGTCGGAGGTGAGGTTATGGCGGAGGGTAAGAGACATAAAAATGAAGAATGAAGAATTAAGAATGAAGAATAATTGATGAATGGCGAAAGAAGAGACTGTACATTGTTAATTCTTCATTCTTCATTCTTCATTTCCTTTGTTATCTCGCTCACCTCCGTCACCGCATCGAGCCAGCCTTCCATGATGACGGCGGGCGAGTGGGTGGAAAGAATGAGCTGCATCTGCGGGTTCAGGCGGCGGATCATGCCGATGAGCTTCTGCTGCCACTCGATGTGGAGCGAGGCTTCGGGCTCGTCCATGAAGAGGACGCTGTGGGTGCCTTCGCGCACGAGCACGGTGAGCAGGATGACGAGCATCTGCTTCTCGCCCGAAGAGAGCTTGTAGGGCAGCAGGCGTTCGCCGTCCTGATAGAAGGCGATTTCGTTGCTGCGGCGGTCGATGGTCTTGCGCGTGTAGCCGAAGAGCTCGTCGATCATGTCCTGGAAGCGGCGCTTGGGCAGGGAGAGCTGCGGGGCAAGGGCACGCTGCGCGTCGTCGTCGCTGCCCAGAAGTTCGATCATGCGGTTGCCCACGTTCACCTGATAGTCCAGGTAGCGGCGCTGCAGCAGGTAGAGCTGCCAGTCGAGCTCGGAACGCACGTTGGGATCGGCCATGCGGGCGGTGAAGTCGCCCATGACGAGCGGCCGGTCGTAGGAGCGGATGACATCGTAGGGGATGGAGGTGGCGTCGGGGCGGTCGAAGTAGACGCGCACGCCCTCCAGTTCGCCGTTCTTCACCTCGCCCGAGGTGCGGTGCTCCAGGAATCCCACGGAGCGGTTCAGGATGGTGGTCTTACCCACGCCGTTGATGCCGGCCAGGATGTTGACGTCGGGACGCAGGTCCCAGGCCACGTTGTAGCGGTGCCACAGGCCGTCGATCTCGATGCGGCGGATATAGTTGGCTTGTATTTCCATATCTTGTTTCAGCTTGGTTCTACTGACGGCAAAGTTAGCACAAAGCGGGAGAAAAGCAAGGGCGTTGCGGGGAGAAATGAAAAATGAAAAAATAAAAATAAGAATATCTCGAAATAGAAAAGTGTCAGTATTTTGTCATTAGCTTCGCTTAAAACAACTCTTATTTTTATATTTAGGTATAGTCTGAACACAGTGAAGAATCTCGCAAGCAGCTGTCTGTGCATTGAAATCCTTCACTGCGTTCAGGATGACATTGTATTTTGATTATGCCGTCTGTATCATTCTCCCCGAATTCGCAGTAATCGCGATGTATTTACTTTGTTTTTCCAAGTTCTTCCAGGGCCTGCCAATCGATCTGTGGGGGTTGTGTGGTATCATAAGCAGGCAGAGGGAAACGTGTACCAGCTTGGACATTCTCGTCGAAAAAACCGCCCATTTTCAGGAACAGGGCCTTTCCGTCGGCAGTTTGTCCACCCGCATAGTCCAGACGCACACCAGCTTGTGCTGTGCCGTCGTTGGTAAAGGTTGCATTCAAAGGACGCACCCAACGGCCGTCTGTAGTACGTGCCCATTGGTTTTTAAATTGCACCTTACGTGTCAGATAGCCTTGTTCCGGATTGAAGTTTTCCAGGAAAGAATGGGGATGGGTGTACCATGTGTTGGTTTGTGGACGCAGGAACTCAGCAACCAGGCGCCACTCTCCTTCCTCCGTGGCATAGAAGTAGGCCGTATATATCGTGTTGCCCTTTCCGTCGGGGCGTACATGCATCAGGAATGAGTATGTCGTACCTGCTTTCCACGGGTAAATCATAAAACTCTGGCCACCCGAACCCTCGTTGCCAAACTCTCCGATTTTCACTCCATCGCCCTGGCGCAGCATGCGTATACGCTGGTCTTCGGGAATATTACGCGGGTCTTGTGTGTCAAACGGACTCCATACGGAAAAGAGGATGCGCCGTTCTGTCTTTGAGTTATATTGCATGCCAAAGTATCCTTCGCCAAAGCCTGCCGCCATATAGTAGCTATGCATCACTTCGCCCTCGTGTGGAACAGTCACCTCGTTATAGAACCATTCATAATCATTCCCCTCTGGTAGAGTATAACCCAAGTGCACAGACGGACCTCGTCGTCCCCAGTAGTTGGAGAAATCGTGTACACACGTTATGTTGCCATCTGTGTATGCAACCATCAGATTGGTAATGTTGGCAAAGTTCCCGCCATCACGCTTCATGCCTTTGAGGTCCACACGGACATAACCGGGCTTACCGATCTTGATTTTCAGATTCCCGGCAACGGTCGGTTCGTCGCTGTCGAACTTGATGTCCTGTTCTTTGCCGTTGCATGCCATACGCATAGTGGCGTGACCTGTGCCTTGGAGCGATAGTGTGATGGTCTGCGGCTTGTCGACATGAAAGTATGCACTGACAGTGGTCTGGGGACTGTTCCAGTTTTCCACACCGTTATCCGAAATATGGACCTTATCAGCACGTTGGGTAACATAAGCATTGCCTGCCAAGGATACGGATTGCACCCGTGATTGTGCAAAAGTTGTAATACTTGCCAGTGAAAAAAACAATATGGCCATGATGTGACCTAAAATTAATCTATACATTTTCATGGTACGATTGAATTAATTATATGGATGATATTTGAATTAATCTCTCAAAAACATCTGCACATGAACAAGTGCACAGATGATTGACTTTTCAGTAAATCAGTGTGTAGTCTGGTTATTGACTGCCATCTGTCTGTTTATACATAATTTCATAGCAAAAATCGTAATAATCCTTGGAATCCGCAAGGATTTCTCCGGGAATCGTGTCAATACACTATCTATCTCGTAAAGGCGTTGTTTCCAAATTTTCAGCATCAACTCCAAACCTGTAAAAGTCGGTCAGAATACAAGGACAAAACGATGTTCTATGGCTAATGACAATCCTCAGGCAGCTCTGGCATGGGCCATTGTACTAAAACTTGTACCAACGTGAATTCCATATCTTGGTTTTACTGACGGCAAAGTTAGCACAAAGCGGGAGAAAAGCAAGTTTTTTTGAATGGAGAAATAAAAATGGAGAACAGAAAGTTTACCATTTTCCATTCTCCATTATCAATTCTCCATTTACAACGGACTTCCGCCTTCGTCGCCGCCGGGTTCGGGGTCGGGCGTGGTTTCGGCCGTATCGGTACCACTGTCGCCGCCATCGGGAGTGCCGGAGGCGCTCTGGCCGATGGTTTTCTTCAGGCGGATGACGATGGCGTTGACGTCGTCAATGACCTTGCCCAGAGCCTCGCGCACGCCGGCGTCGCCGGTCACCATCTCGTTGACGGCGTACAGGGCGTTGATGGCTTTGGCCAGGGAGTTGAAGGCGTCGTCGGTGATGGGGCGCAGGGTCTTCATGCTCCACGACTGGGCACGGTCGCGCTCCGTGGCGGCACGCTTCAGGTAGATGGTGTTGAAGGCGGTGTTTGCCTCCTCCAGTGCGTCGGGCGCGTCGGCGAGGCCGATGGCGCCCAGGGCCGTGACGTAGGGCTCTTCGCGAAGCTTACCGATGAGATCGGTCAGGATACTCGTTTTCGAGGAATAGTCTATGTTCGTCAGGCGGCCCACCCCGCGGAAGGCGAAAGCCAGCGTGGCGCCCGCTTTTTTCAGACCGGCGTCGGACTGATAGGCGGCATGGGCCAGGATGATCTGTTTGTAGAAGTAGAACGCCCGATCGCGTTTCTGGTTGGCTGCAACAATCTGGGGCGTGTCCAGATAGGCTTTTTCGGAGTGAAAATAGTGCAACTCGTTGTCAACGGCCTCGGCAAAGGCGACACGCTGGGTGGCGAAGCCCTGCGCCTCGGCCACGTCGCGGGGAACGGCGTCGAGAATGTTGGTGACGAACTGGGCGTGTTGCGCGTTGCGGGCGTTGTGGCGCGAAAAGTCGTAGAGAATTCCTTTCATAAGCATCTGTTGTTTTAGGGTCAGGCGGCCATTCCCGTTTTGGGAAAATGTCATCTCAACAAGATGAAGTTTTCCAGCTTTGGGAAAATGCCATCTCAGTGAGATGAAGCTTTCCAGCTTCGGGAAAACGCTATCTCAGCAAGATGAAGCTTTCCAGATTCGGGAAAATGCTATCTCAGTGAGATGAAGCTTTCCAGCTTTAGGAAAACGCTATCTCAGTAAGATGAAGCTTTCCAGCTTCGGGAACACATCATCTTAGTGATGGAATACAAATATAAGAAATTCTGACGCAAGCGGACTTAATTTATAGAAAAATCAGCCGATTCCTCTCAAAAAAACGTCGGGAGACGCCGGCTTCCGCAGAAACCGGGCCTCCCGACCTGACATCAGAGAGAATAGATGAAGAAAAAAATATGAAATTGGTTAGGGTAAAGAAGTTCTATCACTCGATGTAACTATCCAGCGCGCCGTTGTAGTCCACCTCCTTGGCGGGATAGACCCACGTCCACTGGTTGCCTTCCTCGGGCTTCACGCTGACGGCGAACTGGGCGTGGAAGCTGCCCGTGGGATGGGCGTGACGCTCGATGGGCAGGCGCCAGCGCTTCAAGTCGAACCAGTCGAAGCCTTCGCCCCAAAGCTCGATGCGGCGGTAGAGCCTGACTTCTTCCAGCAGGTCGGCGCCCGTCTTGGTGCAGGCATACTGCGGGTCGCGGCCGCTGTCCTTTACCAGCGCCTGCATCAGGGCCTGCACGTCGGCGTCCTTGCCGCCCAGGCGGCAGAGGGCTTCGGCCTCGATGAGGTACATCTCCGCAGAGCGGAAGTGATTGAGCTGGCCCACGCCGGGCTGGCCGGTGCAGAGGAACTTGAACTGCATGTAGGCGTAAATGAGGCTCGAAGAGAAGAGCTTCGAAGCGTAGTCGCGGCGAGCGCGCTCCAGCAGAGGGCCGGCGGTGATGCGACCATTGGCCGTGTTGTAGGCGTCGCCCTCCTGTGGGGCGAGGAACATGCGGCGGCGCACGTCGGTCGCGGGGATGCGGTCGTAGAGCTCCTTGCTGATGGCGCAGGGATAACTGCGGCAGATGTTGGCGCTGGAGTTGCTACCCTGCTGGGCGAAGAAGGAGTAGTAGTAGAGCGTCTGGTCGGGAGCGCTGTAGCTGCTCCAGATCCATTCACGGTTGGGCATACTGAATCCGCCGTCCACGTAGTCGGCGTTGCTCATCAGCGGATAGTCCTTGCGTGCCAGGGGGGCATACTTGGCGGCCGCGGCCCAGTCCTCGCGCGTCAGGGCGGCGCGGGCATAGATGGCGTAGGCCACGGCAAGATCGGGGCTGTGGTTGTCGTCGCGGGGGCGCGTCAGGCCGCTGCGCGTATAGCCGTCGATGGCGGCGTCGAGATCTGCATAAATCTGCGTGTATACTTGCGCCAGGGTCGAAGCGGGCAGGTCGCCGTCCGACGTGTCGATGCGCAGGGGCAGGCCGCGCGAGGCGCCCTGGTTGCTGTCCGCCCAGCGGTAGCAGTAGAGCTGGCTGAGCATCAGGTAGGCGTAGGCGCGGACGGTGAGTGCCTGTGCACGGATGAAGAGCCGTTCTTCTTCCGCCCCCACAGCCTTGTCGATGTTGGCCAGGATGCGGTTGGCGTTGCCCACGAGCTTATAGTAGTAGAACCACGGATAGTAGCAGTAGAGCACGGAATTACGTTCCATGTACGTGGCGTTGATGATGGGCGCCCATCCCGTCAGGTTGCACTTCTGGAAGTCGTTGCCCGGATAGTTGCCATACCAGGTCTTGATGGTTCCCTCGCCGTTGACGCCCTGCTGTCCGAGGTATTGCTGGGTCATCATGAGGCAGAGGCCGTTGACGGCCATGCGGGCGTTTTCGGTCGTTTCGAAGACGGTGCCCGTGTCGGTAGACGACTGCGGCAGGGTGTCGAGGTAGTCGGCCGAACAGGCAGACAGCAGCGCTGCCGCGGCGGCCAGGAAAAATCTATTTTTCAGTTTCATACGAATTCGGGGTTTACGGTTTTACAAAGTCACACTCACTCCCACGGAGAAGATACGCGGCGTCACGAGGTAATTGCCCTGTCCGCCAGAGAAAGACTGCTGGGGGTTCATGCCCTGTCGGGCGGTGAAGGTCCAGAGGTTCTCGCAGTTGACGTTCAGTCCCATGGCCTGGAGTCCCATGCGGGTGACCCACGCCTGCGGCAGGCGGTAGGCCAGGGTGATGTTCTTCACCACCAGATAGTCGGCCGAAGTGAGCCAGCGGGAAGAGACGGCATTGTTGTCCGAACTCAACGTACTGTTGATTTGCGGTATGCCGTCCTTCCGGATGCGGTCGGGCGAATGTTCGTCCATTCCTTCGGGAGCCTTCGCCCACGACTGCATGATGTCGGCATGATAGTTGCTCGGGCTGGTGCCGGTAGTCATCAGCGACTGGTAGACACCGTCCATCGTCTTTCCGCCCAGCGAATATGTGAAAAGAGCAGAGAGAGTGAGCGATTTGTAGCCGATGGTGCCCGTAAAGCTGCCATACACCGTGGGGAGGGCCGACCCGTGGAATTCCCGCTGGCCGTAGGTAGTGTTGGTCACGTAAGGAACGCCGCCAATCATCGTTGCTTTTTTGGTGATGTCAACGCCGCTCTGTTTGTTGCCCAGCATCGTGCCGTCGGGCAGGGTGACGTAATAGTCCTCCAGATTGGCTTTGTAGAGCGAATTGCCCGTCAGCTGGTCCACACCTTCGAAAGTGTAGGTAAAGAATTCGTAACGGCTCTTGCCTTCGACAATCTTGTAGGGACCGGAGATGATGCCATCCTTGTTCTGATCGGGCAATTTCACGATCTTGTTCTTCAACCAGGTGGCGTTGGCCGCCAGGTTAATGGTCCAGTTCCGGTTGCGGAAGACATCGACGTCGGTGTTCACCTCGATGCCGCGATTGGAGATGGTTCCCAGGTTGCGCGTCACGGTCGACTCGGCGGCAGAGGTCGAAGTGCCACCGGCCGAAAGAGGCAGGTAGATGTCGAACAGGAGGTCTTTGTTGCGCTTGTCGAAATACTCGGCACTCAGGTTCCAGCGATCGAAGAGGCGTGCCTCAACGGCCACACCGTAGGCCTCACCTGTTTCCCACTTCAGGTCGTAAGAGTCGTTCTGCGTCAGGTAGAGCGCTCCCTTATGCGCGTTCTGCTCCACGGAGTAGAGGCTCATGTAGGCGTAGTATCCGGCTCCGGCGTCGTTGCCCACCTGGCCGTAGTTGGCGCGCAGCTTCAGGTCGTTCACCCAGCTGACATCCTTCATAAAGTCTTCTTCACTGATGATCCAGTTGGCTCCCACGCTGCCGAAGTTACCCCAGCGGTTGTCCGGATGGAAACGCGAGGAACCGTCGCGGCGGAAAGATACTTCGAGATTGTAGCGGTCGCGGTAGTTATAGCGGATGCGTCCCAGGTAGCTTTCCGTGCGGTAGTTGTTCTCGTAGCTGTCCAGGCTGGTCATCTCGGTGAAGTTGCTGAAATTGGGACGTCCGGCAAAAATCTGCGACGTCTTGAATCCATACAGATAATTATAGTTATAGGAGAAATTCTCGTGCGCCAGCAGCACGTCCAGCAAATGCCCGCCGAAGAGATGCGTCCACTTCAACTGCTGTTGGAAGGTGTAGCTCTTGTAGCGGTAGAGTTCACGGCGTCCGCGGCCGTTGCTACCCTTTCCGTTGCCGATGATGGCGTTGTCGTAAGCCGTATTGTCCGACTGACTCAGGTTCATGTCGCCCTTTACGGTGAACGTGAAATCCTTCAGGAACTTGACATCCATATAGGCGATGCCCTGCAACGTATTGCGCACGGTCTCGTTCTTGTCCAGTTCGTTTTCCCATACCACGTGGCGGTCGGCATACTGATTGCGGGTAGCTATCTCAACGCCCTTGTCGTCGGTGTAGTAGCCGGGATCGTACTGTCGCTGCCCGTCGGCCGTCAGGCGGTAAGAGCCATCGGCGTTATGCAGATGCACAGGGTAAATGGGCGCAATCTGGCGGCAATACATGAAAGCATTGGTGAACGACGCATCCTGGTCGCCGGCCGTAATCTGGGAATTCTGATGGCTGCCCGACAGGTTAACTCCCGCCTTCAGCCAGCTCACTGGCGCCACATTGACCGACACACGAGCTGAAAGACGATCGAAGCTCGAATTGCGCACGTAACCCTCTTCATCGAGGTAGCCCAGCGAGAAATAATAGTCGCTCTTCTCGTTGGCTGCATTGCCGCTGAAGAGATATTCCTGACGGTATCCGTTGCGGATAGACGCCTTGTACCAATCGAGATCTTCAGCGTAACCGGGCAATATCTGCACGCCTGCAGCTAGGCGTCCGTCAGCATCAAACAGCTCTTTGTCGGGCTTGTTGAAGATGTTCAGGTAAAGCTGCTCGCCGATCAGATTTTCGCTGGCATAGCGGGCTGCCACGTCGGGAGCGTCGCCAGCGGAGATGCGGGCGTTACGCAGGTTCTGCCAGCTGGCTTCCATAAACTGCCGCGCATCCGTACGGGCATATTCCTTGATGCCTCGCGTGTAGATACCCTGATTCACCTTCAGATTGAAACTCAGCTTTCCAGCCGTACCTTTCTTGGTGGTAATCAGAATGACACCATTCGAAGCACGATTACCATAAAGAGCGCACGAAGCGGCATCTTTCAACACCGACATACTTTCAATATCAGCAGGATTGATGTCGGCGATACTTCCGCTGAAGGGAACGCCGTCCACCACATACAGGGGCGAGCTGGAACCGTTCACCGTCCCGATGCCACGAATACGGATCTCAGGCGAACTACCCGGCGCTCCGTAAGTGCTGTTGATCTGCACACCTGAAGTGCTTCCTTCCAAAGCGGAAGTAACGCTCGAAGCGGGGCGCAGCTCGATCTGCTTCTGATCGACAGAAGAAATAGCTCCCGTCAACGACGAACGTTTGGCCGTACCGTACGCCACCGTAACAAGCACTTCATCAAGCACTTGCTGATCGCTCTCCAACACAACTTCCACGCGGTCGCTTACAGGCACTTCGCGTGTCTTCATACCAACGAACGAGACTACCAGCATCTTGGCTGAAGCCGGTACATTGTCCAAGGCAAACTTGCCATCCACGTCCGTCACTGTACCTTGCGAGGCTCCTTTCACCAGCACCGAAGCGCCGATAACAGGCTGTCCGTCTTCCGCAGAAGTAACCACGCCCGTCACTTGCCTCACTTGTGCCCAAAGCGCTCCCGCACCCAGGCACACACACATAATCAATGTCAAAACTCTCTCTTTCATAAAATCACAAAATAGCGTATTGATAGTATAGATGGTTAATCTTGTCAAAATCCAGCCATTGCATCGCTTAGTGATGACTTTCGACGGCAAAATTATAGGATAACGCACAAGCGGACAAGCAAACCCGATGTACATAAGAAAGAGTAATAAATCACTGTTTTTCAAATGGATAAATAGCTAAACGATAATGTACACGATGTACAAATAACAGCAGACGCCCTCCAAAAGCAAAAAAATAGAGCTTCACGAGGAAGTTTCAGACTTTCTGTATATATTTGCAATAATTATGAGAAAAGTCCTGTTATTCCTTTTGTTTGCCTCATGGCTAAGTGCGTGCAACCACCGCCACGAAGAATTCCCGAGCTTATTTTGGGACAGCATTGCCCTGCACGACTCCGTTCTATTACCAGACAGTCTGCTCGACAAAGGGCTACAGCAGGCCATAGAAGCAGACGATTCGCTTCACATCAGCCTCATCTATTTCTTCAAAGGAAAAAAGCTGCATCAGGATTTCTTCCTGCTACGAGCTCAGGAGTGTTACGAGAAAGCCCGCCAGTACCTCCCCACTCCATCACCGTCGCGCTTGCAAATGGAACTGGACATCGCGCAAGCTGACTTTTGCCGCTTCAATCATTTCGCCTCACAAGAGACACGCCTTTTGAACAAAGCCCTCGACAAGGCCTTGCAGGAACAGGACAGCCTGATGCTGGTACGCATCGGCCTCATCCGAAGCAGCCGCTTCAAAAGCAAAAAAGAATTTGACCAAGCCTTGGCAGAACTACGCATGGCCGACCGATACGCCGCTTCCGTCAGCATTGAAAAGCAAGCTGAACTACAAGCCGAAATGGCCGTAGTCCATCTCTATATGGAGCAACCCGACTCCGCCCTGGCAGACATCGAACGTGCTATCGCTACAAGTGCGGGGCGACAGAATTTCTACCGAACCTTCTGCAAAGGCATCCGATTCCACATCGCCCGCAACGACTCGGCACACTACTACTTCCGCCAAATAGCCGAAATGTATCCCCTGTCTCGCAAAACGGATGCCTACCGCTATATGTCCGAAGCCCTATACCATCGCGGTGAAAGCCTCAAAGCTTTTGACTTCTTGCGCGAACACGTGCGCTATCGCGACTCGCTCGATGCTGATAAAAAAGCCGAACTATTGGACAAAGTACACGCCATCAGCGAATATCGCAAGCAACAACAACAGATCGAAAGAAGTGAAAGCCAACTGACACGCCGCATACTACAAGTCTACCGTCTGGCTATTCTCGTTGGTTTTCTCATCATTTTGTGGGGAATCTACTACATCTACACCCGCCGCCGTCAAGCCTTGCTCAACCGCGACCTGATGCAAGCACAACTATCCCGACAGGAAATGGAAATACGCTATCTGAAAGAACAGGAAGCAAAGGAACAACTCGAAAACGCCCAACTAACCCAGAAGATAGAATACTTTAAGCAGCTGAACGAAATCACCATTCCCCTGCTCATGCGCAGTCGAAACCAGGCAGGCGCCCTTCACCTTTCCCAAGAAGACTGGCAAACTTTACGCAATAATACTGACGCTTGCTTCGACAACTTCACCCGACGTTTACGAACAACTTATCCACAACTAACGGATGAAGAAATTGACTTTTGCTGCCTGGTGAAAATGGAACTTCCCTTGGCCATACTGGCAGAAATCTACCACATAGCCAAGGGAAGTATATCACGTAAGAAAATGCGCCTGAAAGAAAAGATTGGCATTACCGACACCAGCTTCGATGAGTTTGTTACAGGGTTCTGATCTCCCCTTACTCACCGCCTTTCATATCTTCAAAATATGTGTCGAGCAACGACTTGGCAGCTACAAACGAGGTCAGGTTGCCTTGCAGAACCTGTTGCTCACGATCGGCCAACAAAGCTTCGATCTTTGGATTGTGGTAGAAGCTATCGCGCAGGTGCTCGTTGATGCTTTCGTACATCCAATACTTGCTCTGCTCGTTGCGGCGATAGACAAAATAACCGTTATCCTTCACGAAATCAATATAGTTATAAACCATGTCCCAGATCTCCTTTATACCCAAGTTATAGAAACCTGAATAGGTCAGCACTTGGGGTGTCCATCCACTCTCGGGAGCAGGGAAAAGATGGAGGGCATTGCGGAACTGGGCAGCAGCCAAACGGGCGCGTTCGATGTTGTCGCCATCGGCTTTGTTGATGACAATACCATCGGCCATCTCCATGATGCCACGCTTGATGCCCTGTAACTCGTCACCCGTACCCGCCAACTGGATGAGCAGGAAGAAATCAACCATCGAATGAACAGCCGTCTCGCTCTGTCCTACCCCCACGGTCTCGACAAAAATCTTGTCATAGCCGGCAGCTTCGCAAAGGATAATGGTTTCGCGCGTCTTGCGTGCAACTCCTCCCAACGACCCTGCCGAAGGGCTGGGACGAATAAAGGATTTCGGATGGACAGAAAGCTTCTCCATACGAGTCTTGTCGCCCAAAATACTGCCCTTGCTACGCTCACTGCTGGGATCGATGGCCAACACGGCCAACTTTCCTCCATATTGTTCGAGGACATGAAGTCCGAAAACATCGATAGACGTACTCTTACCAGCACCTGGCACACCACTGATGCCAATACGGACAGAATTGCCCGAGTAGGGAAGGCACTTCTCGATAACCTCCTGAGCCACGGCCTGATGCTCAGGCTTTACACTCTCGACCAAAGTCACAGCCTGACTTAAAACAGTGACGTCACCTTTCAGGATGCCGTCCACATAGTCGGCCACGGTCAGTTCGCGTTTCTTACGCCGCGGACGGTTCTTCAGATAAGGATTCACGGACGAGGGTTGCTCAACGCCTGCGTTAACGGTCAAGCCCTTGTATTCAGCACAGTTTTCAGGATGTTCCATGGTTATTTGGCTTTAATGTTAATTTCTACTTTCGGCTGCGTGGGATCGTTCGTAATCAGCAACAGACGCAAGTGACGACGATGTTTGCCTATATTTTTCTTTGTAACAGAAACACGCAAGCGGGTGGATTCACCAGGTTGGAGGACGGTCTTCTTCAAGCTGACGCCCACCGCTGGGTGAAACACCTGAAGCTTACTGATCTGAAGAGGCGAACGACCTGTATTGGTCACGGTAATGTCTTGCCGCGCACGTTTCTTCTTTGCCAAGTCGCCGCTCAAGTCGATGTCTTCGGCCGAAAGGCGAATGGCAGGAGCATTCAGGCGCTCTGTCTCCGTCAACCCAGAAAAATCAGGTAAAAGGATAGCAGAAACGGGCAGTTCATTCTCCTCACTGACTTTATCGCCCAAAAAGCGAGAAAGGTAAACAGACGACTGGGTCAAACCCAAATCGGTCAGTTTCTCAGAGTTCAATGTCAAGGTCAGTGTACCACGTTCGCCCTGCTGCAAGACCTCAGGTTCGGCCTTCATCTCCAGATAGGGCGGCAAGTGCATCAGGACAGGCTCATAAGGCTTGTCGGAGAGATTTACCACACTGAGATATACCACAGGATGCTCGCCATGCTGCACGTCAGGGAAGTTTATCTCGTTTTGGTCGATGCGTATTTGTCCTACCAGATAGGGATGGGTACGGGCAAAGTCCTTGATTTCCGTCACCACCTCACCGTCGAACTTCAGATACACCAGATTGGGTGATGCATTGGTGAATATGGCCACGGCCTTCTGAAAATGTCCCAACGCTTCAGCATCGAAAGTCACATCCACCGTTCCCTTATCGCCAGGCGCGATGGGAGTCTTTGTCCAGCGGGCGGCCGTACAGGCACAATCGGGTTCCACCTCGGAAAGCACCAAAGGCTCGTCGCCCGTATTGGTGATGGTGTACTGCACGGTTACAGGACGCTTCCATTCAATCTGCCCCAAGTGTTGCATTTGGGTGCTCGAAGTGAAGCGTGCCTGTGCCGAAAGCGTAGCCGTCAACCCCATGCTCAAAGCAATTATCGCAAAAAATCGTTTCATCTATTTCGTCTTTATCTTTATTACTTGCCGCAAATTTACAAAATTCAAGCCGAAGAAACATCCTGCTCTACATATTTTAGGCAAGTTTTTGGTTTCCCTACTCATTCCTTCACCTGCAGAGGTGTACCAGCCGAGGAATGGGCAGCCATCTCGGGCGCATAGGCGCATTGGACGGTGGCAAGCCCTGATTGGTAGGTGCCGACTTGCGAAACGCGGCAGCTGTACTCCAATACGTAGGTGCCTTTGCCCAGGTGGTCGAAGAAGAAACGCGTCGAAGCATCCTTCGTCTCAGCATAGTAACCGAATCCTCCTGTCCAGCGGTAACCCGAGAGCGTGGCGGTCGGCTCGAGGCAGGCGGCACGACTGTCCTTCAGTTGGACATAATCCATGGCGCGGTCGAGGCGGAGTACGAGACGGATGACCAGCTTGTCGCCCACGCGAAGGGCACCTTCCTTTTCCAGCGGATGGAGTTCCGAACGGCCAAAGGCTGTTTTACGCTCGACAAAGCATTGCTTTTCGATGGACAAACCAGTGCTTTGTGCTCGGACATCGGCCACGGGCGAAAGATACTGAGCATAGACGGCTCCCCAAGCCATGCCTTCGTCGTGTTTCTCCACTTCGAGGGTACGGGCGTTGAGGGCGGCGTTGCCTTCCTCGTAAGTTTCCTTGATGTATCCCAAGCCTTGCAACGAGCGGGCGGAAGCGTCAGTAGTACGGAGGCGTTCATGCCCCAAGATGAGAGTGACATCGCCACGGTCGGCCAGCCAGTTGCGGCCGTTGCACAAGAGGGCGTAGATGGCGTCGGCAGAGGCTACAGGCGTATTCCATTGGGTGGTCTGCTTCTGCTTCAGCAACCAGCGCTTCATCTCCTCGATGACAGATGCATTGCCTTCGAAGCGCGACAGGGCTTCCATGGCGGCCACGTGGGTGGTGACGGGCATCATGCCCCAGCTATAATAGCTGTCGTTGAAGGCGAAGTGGGCGCCCATCGTCTTTTCCTGCACAAGGTGTTCCTTGATTGAGGCTTCGAAAGCTTGGGCATCGGCCTTGCAACCTGCAACTTGCAGGATGACGGCGGCTTGTGCCTTGCGTTGTATGGAGGTCATCGTCAGCTGGCGGGGCAGAAGCGAGAGGAAGTAGTTGTGTACCTCCTTGTCAGCCTGCTTCATCGCGTCGGCATCCAAGGCCAGCAGGTAGAGGTAGTCGAAGACGTCGGCCGAAAGGGCGGTTATCTGCGTGCCCTTGCGCTCGGCTTCACGCAGGCGCTTATACTCCTTGAGGGCTTCCTGATGCAGGTAGGCAAAAGCACATTGCTTCATCGCCGAGGCATCGGCGTCGAGCGGGTTGCCTGTCAGCAGGGGCAGGCGCACAAGCAGGGTGGCGATGTAGGTGGTGATGTCGCGACTGCTGCCCATGCCTTTGTACCAGCTCCAGGCGCCGTCTTCGCCTTGCAATTCCTTCAGGCGGATAAGAGCCGAGAGGGTGAGGTTGCGTTGGCGGTTGGCATCGAACAGCTGTACGAGACGTTGCATGCGCTCCGTGTCCGAAGTGGCTTCGGCCAGCCAGGGCGTTTCACTCAACAACATATTTTTCAAATCCTCATTTTGCTCCAGACGGCTGAGGAAAGTTTCCTTGCTCTGTCCGCTGGCTTGCCAAGCCTCGATGACTTCGCGGATGCGAGGTTGCGACTGGTCGATGGCGGCGGCCAAGGTATTGGCATAATAGGTTACGGCCCACGAGATGGCATTCTCGCCGTCGGGTTGCGTCAGGGAAGGCAAGGCTTGTATGGCCATCCAGGCAGGATTGCCTGTCACCTCGACGGTCAGGCGCCGTTGGGTGGCGGTGGAGCTGTTACGGTTGAACAACGTATCGAGGCGGAGCGTGCAGGCATCGTTGCCCTTCAGGTCGAAGGTCAAGGTTTCCGTCACATACTCCTGGTTGCTGAGCACGGGGAGGACATGCTGCTCGCCGTCGCTGAAGTTGCCTCCATCGGCCGTGAGGCGTACGCCCAGCAGGGGATAGCGCTCGTCCACGTCGAAGGCGAAGCTGACGGCGGCGTTGCGGCCGGCTTCCGCTTCAAATTTTTCGCGGCGGGTCAGGATGACTTTTTCGGTTGTGGGGTCGAACAATTGTAATGTCACACGCCCTTTTATCGTGCCCTCGGTCAGGTTACTCACCGTGGCGGCCACCTGTGCCTGGTCGCCCATGCGGAAGAAGCGCGGCAGATTGGGGCGTAGCATGAATTCCTTGGCACTGACAACCGATGCTTCGAGCAGGCCTGTCTGCATGTCCTTCGTGTGGGTATAGCCGCGGAAATTCCATCGGGTCAGGCTTTGCGGCAGGGTGAAGGCCACAACCACTTCGCCCCGTTCGTTGGTGCGGAGTTGGGGATAGAAGAGGGCCGTCTCGGCAAAGTTGGTGCGGAGGTCGGCATCGGGTTGGAGGGTTTCGGCGGTATTCACCACTTCTTCTTCAAACAAGACATCGTCGGCCGTAGGAGGTGCGTAGGCGGCTTCTACGGCATTGAAGATGGCGTTGGAGGCAGACTTCTGCAAGACGGTTCCTCTTACCAAGGTGGGCGTCCGACTGGAGCCGTATCCTACGACGAGGGCATCATCGCGTATCTCCATGACTTGGGGTACCAACCACGGCGAACAGAAGCGGTCGAACGACCAGCCGGGTACCTTCCAGTCGGGTATCGTGAAGTAGGGCGACAGGTAGAGGCGGCCGACCGCATTCAGACGTACATTGCGCCAGTCGAGTTGCGGAGCGAAGAAGACACCCCACGACTGACGGTTGGGATAAAGCTTGTCGAGCGAAGCGTCGTACATCAACGCCAGCATCTCGGCCGAGGCGGGCAGGCCTTCGGGCGTAGTCACCACAAGACGCCATTCTTCCTCCTGACCAGGACGCAGGCGGTCGCGGAAGACTTCCCACTTCATCTGCAGGGTGCGATTGGGCTGGATGCGCTTCAAGAAAGCGGTTCGGCTATACAGCTCGCCTTCCTTCAGGGTGTTGAACAGGAGCGTGACGCTTTCGTCGTAACTGTCCAGGTAAGGCATCTCGACGCACATCAGGGTGTCTGAGAGTTGTAAGAGGCGGCTCTCCACGCGCTTGCCACCTGTAAAGATATCCATCCACACCCAGGCATCCTTGAACGAAGTACCCAGACAGAAAGAGGCCTTTTCACCAGCAGCCACCTCCATCTTCCGTTCGTGGAAGAAGAAAGGAGAGTGGACAGGCGGACGGCGGTCTTCTTTCGAGAAGAGGACGAACGAAGCGGTACTCTCCACCCGATGGCCCAACGAGTCGGTAGCCCATGCCGTCAGGCGATAACGGCCTGAAGGTACATTATGCCAAGTGTCTGAAGGATTATTCTTGCCTGTGAGACATCGCCCGCTCAAGGTGGGCTTGGCATCCTTTGTTATCAATTCTCCATCTTCCGTTTCAGGCTCGATACGCCAGTCAGCAATCAGTGTGAGGGGCGACATTTGGGGATTGGAAGCATGAATCATCCATTGGGTAGTGTCTTCCTTGCACACTTGCATGGGGATGGATGGGTTCAGGTTGAATGCCTGCGAGTTGGCCGAAAGAGTGTAGGAGGCAGTTTGCGTTTCGCCTGCCTCGTCGGTAACGGCCGCTTCTACTTCAAAAGTATAACCTTGTCTGACTTGCCAAGGCTGGAGAGCCTTGGCCACTTCGCCTTCCAAATGGATGTCGATGGCAAAGCGACCTTGCGCATCAAGCCGAACAGTGTCGGCCTTCAGCATTTTGTCCGTATTCAGATAGCCACGCAGGCGGTCGTATCGTTTTAAGCTCCAAGCCAGTGGCATCTCCTGAACAGAAGCTCCGCTAAAAGCCTTCACTTCGCCACGAAGAGTTACTGTCTCGCCCAGACAATAGGGAACGGTGACGGGCTGGAAGGTGATTTCGAACGTCGGGCGTTTGTATTCTTCCACCTGGAAGCGAGCGGCACCCGATATATTTCCTTGGGCACGCACCATGAACTGACCGTTCAGACAAACGGAAGGCAGAGCAAAGTCGACGGTAAAGGAGCCGAACTCATTGGTTTGTACACGTCGGGTGGCTATCTGTTTGAGGTTGGCATCGAGCAACTCCAGGTTCACCCATTCGCCCTCTACCACTTGGGCACTGTTTTTTCCTTTATTATATACAACTCCTTTCAAGTAAACGGTCTGACCAGGGCGATAAATGCTTCGGTCGGTGAGGAGCGAAAGTTCGTAGCGATTATCGGTCAAGGGTCGTGAAGAGCGGCTCAAATACACACCTGTAGAAGGCAGTGCCGTGTCTGTTCCTTTACTAAGGGTATAGCAGGTGTTATAGTCATACTTTTCAAGAGCCACAAGGGCTTTTCCCTGCTCGTCGGTCACGACTTCCTTCAGTAAGCAGCGGTTCTCTTCGTCGCTCGATGAATAGAAGCAGACGCGGACGCCCCCTTCAGCATGGCCACTACGACCGTCGAGTGTGGTCACTTCTATCTGTCCTTCGCCCAAGTCGAGCGTCAGGGCACGCAGGCGGCTCACAGGCAAGAGGCAACGGCTCGTGCGGCCATTCTTGGCTTGAGGAACGACTTCCACAACATAGACACCCGCCTCCTGAGGTACAGGCAAGGGCAGGTTTGTGATGCTCTCCAGATAAGGAAGATCAGCCTCCGACTTATGTTCAGCTGGCAAAGGATTCAAAGTGAGTTGCCAACTATAGACTCGGCGAGGCGACAAGCTACGAAAAGTCTTGTTGTTATTGCAATCATAGCGAGTAGAATAGCCACTCAGGTTCGTGGCATAGATATTCAATGTGACAGGTGCATCCATCGTACGATAGCGCACGCGCAAATCCAAGGTATCGCCCGGATAGCCTATACCTTCGGCAGAAATAGCCAGTTGCGGGCGCAAGAGTTCAGCACGTAGTTGCTTCATCTGCCCGATGCGCGCATAGGAAGCATAGCGGCGAATAGCCTCATCGCACAGGCGGATGGCCTCGCCCACACTTTGTCCTTCACCTCCACGGCTCATCCATTGGGCCTTGCGTAAGTAAACTTCGGCACACAAGGGACGGTCGGCATAGCGAGTCATCAATTCGTCAAGAGCTTGCAGGTAAGCTGCCTCATCCTGCAAGACACTTCCATTCTTCCACTCCCAATAATCGAGCGTGGCCAGCAGGCAGGCATCTGCTCCATCAGGGCGAGCAGCATAGGTATCCATCATCTGCAGGTAAAAGTGTTCGACGCGTATCTGCATCAAGGAGTCGGCTCCCGCTCCCGTCATGGATTTCAACGCACTGATGGCCCTACGCGCCAGCAGGTGATAGAGGTCGTGACTGTAGTAAGCACTCTGTTCGCCCTGCTCCACAAAAGGCTGATAGCCGTCTGTCGAGGTCTTGATGAGTCTATCGACATCGTGGGTCGAAGCCAGAGCATGAACATCCACTTTCTCCACAAATTGGCGAGGTGTCCATTCGCGAACGTCAGCTGGTTGTTTGTCCGTAGCCAAGTCTGTTCGTGCGGCAATGACACGACGGTTATTCTGCCAATAACCGGCATATTCACTCGCCAAAATCGAATGAAGAATGGCACGGTCGGTTTCATTTGTTTCCGTAGCGGCCCATTGCTCCATCACGTTCAGGCGTGTATAAAGACTGTCTGGAGTCAGACGCTCCTGAAAAGCAGCCCGACAGAGATAGGCCTTCAGCAGTTGTGGCGAGTTTTTTTCGGCCAATGCTTTCTGGCAGATTTCACCTGTCAAATTCACGACAGTCTGTGGCAGACTCTTTTTTTGTGCCTGCTCCACTTGCTTCCATAATTTTTCGTACGATTGTGCCTGGGCGCATATCCCCCATCCAAGGAGCATGCTCCACAAAGCAATCTTGCAGATACATTGTAAACCTCTCATAAGCATTTCCCTTTCATTCGTTCTCTAATAGATGTCTGTTCAGTTTTTGAATATATCCTTAATTCCGCAACACTTTGATTTAACTTTATTTATAAGTTCCTGAGCAACAAAAAGTTGCTCAGGATTTTGCCATGTCAGATTTTTCACTTATCTTAGTGTTGCAAATCAAAACAAGCGTAAATCGTAACAAGACATGGCAAAGGTACAAATAAAATCTGAAAAACTCACACCTTTTGGAGGAATTTTTTCAATCATGGAGCAATTTGACTCCATGCTTTCACCTATTATCGACCAGACACTTGGTCAGAGATGCCGCAGTATCATCGGATACCAGTACAGCGAAATTATTCGTTCTCTGATGAGCGTATACTTCTGTGGCGGTTCATGCGTGGAGGATGTAACATCGCATCTGATGCGTCATCTCTCGTATCATCCGACCTTGCGCACATGCAGCTCTGATACCATCCTCAGAGCCATCAAGGAACTGACACAGGAAAACATCTCATATACTTCCGATAAGGGCAAGACCTATGATTTCAATACGGCAGACAAGCTCAACGCCTTGCTTATAAAAGCCTTGGTTTCCACTGGTGAACTGAATGAGGTGGAAACCTACGATGTTGATTTCGACCATCAGTTCCTTGAAACAGAGAAGTATGATGCAAAACCGACATACAAGAAGTTCCTCGGCTACAGACCTGGCGTATATGTCATCGGTGACATGATTGTCTATGTCGAGAACAGCGATGGCAACACAAATGTGCGCTTTTATCAGGCTGAGACCCACAAGAGATTCTTTGCCCTACTGGAAGCCAACAGCATCCGTGTGAATCGCTTCAGAGCCGACTGTGGTTCGTGCTCGAAGGAAATTGTCAGTGAGATAGAGAAGCATTGCACGCACTTCTACATCCGCGCCAACAGATGCAGTTCGCTCTACGATGACTTGTTTTCACTGAGGGGATGGAAGACGGAGGAAATCAACGGCATCCAGTTTGAACTCAATTCCATTCTTGTTGAGAAATGGGAAGGCAAGTGCTATCGTCTTGTCATTCAGAGACAAAAGCGCA